>Ga0307376_10000085_pt1 | contig 139528 bp, 119 predicted proteins | sample TR2MG_FD_202536 | JGI IMG/M metagenome (GOLD analysis project Ga0307376, IMG submission 202536) | Soil microbial communities from Risofladan, Vaasa, Finland - TR-2 | ecosystem: Environmental > Terrestrial > Soil > Coastal area > Acid sulfate soil | place: Finland: Risofladan, Vaasa...
ACTCCGGCGTGGTCAAGCGGATCGAGAAGCTGCTCGGCACCACCGCGGCGGCGACCAAGTACGACAGCCAGATCGCCGGGGCCCTGGGCGCCGCGCTGTTCGGCTACACGCTGATGCAGAAGCAGGGCGCTGCCGCCGCCAAGGCCGCCTGAGGAAATAATATAACCGCCTATCTCCCACCCCCTTTCCCATGGAAAGGGGTGTCTATCGTTCAGCCGCTAACGCGGCTTCCATTGACTGACTTGCCGCCTCCTCGGGGTCCCACCAGGGGACTTCCTGCGGGGCGCGGCCTATCGGAGGCGGCATGATCGCAAACTACGGTTACAAGGACGGCTCGGGCGAGTTCTACATCAGCATCGACACCGACAAGTGTCTCGCCTGCGACGCGGAGCGCGCCTGCCTCACCGCCTGTCCGAAGGGCATGTTCGAGATCATCACCGACGACTACGACGACGAGGTCGCGGCGGTGAAGCAGCAGTTCCGGCGGACGCTCGCCTACGACTGCACGGCGTGCAAGCCGGCCGGGGGCTACACCAGCCTGCCCTGCAGCGGCGCGTGCACGCCGGGCGCGATCCGCCACTCCTGGTGACCATGGCCGCGATCATCCCTCTGAAGCGCTTGGCCGTCGGGCGCGAGGGTGAACTGCTGGCCCAGGGCTGGGTCAAGCAGACCACCATCGGCGAGCCGCGCCTGTCGGAGATCGCCGAGAACTACCGGCAGCTCGGCTACGAGGTTCAGGTCATCGAGCATCCGCTCGAGACCGGCGGCGACGGCTGCAACACCTGCTTCACCGCCGGCGCCGAGATCGGCCAGGTGACCGGCGACCTGTACCTCCGCAAGGGCGGCTTGCCGCCGCTCGACGACGAACTGTTCTAATAAGGAGCATCTGATGCCACGACAGGAACCGAACATGCGCGTCATGCGGCGCGAGGATCTCGACGCCGTCGCCGCGATCGACCGGCTCGTGACCAAGCAGGAGCGGCGCGAGTACTACCAGCGCAAGATCGAGGCGGTGGTGAATAACCCCCACAACATCAACACCTCGCTGGTCGCGGAGCAGGACGGGAGGATCGTCGGCTTCATCATGGGCGACGTCTATTTCGGCGAGTTCGGCATCCCCGAGACCAGCGCCACGATCGACACCATCGGCGTCCATCCCGAGCACCAGAAGCACGGCGTCGCCAACGACCTGATGGACCAGTTCCTGACCAACATGAAGGCGGTCGGCGTGAGGAAGGTCTATACGCTGGTGAACTGGGACGACTTCAAACTGGAGCGCTTCTTCGCCGGCCACAAGTTCCAGCCCTCGAAGCGCGTCAACCTGGAACTGCAGTTGCCGTGACGGCCGCCGATGTGGATCGATTGCCACTGTCACACCAAGCACTCCTACGACAACTGGCTTGAGCCGCTAGCCCTGATCCGGCGGGCCAGGACGCTCGGCCTGGACGGCGTCGTCATCACCGAGCACTATTCCTACGAGGCTTCGGAGTCGATCGAGGCGATCGCCCGCGACGAGGGCCTGCTGCTCCTGCGCGGCGTCGAGATCGCCACCGACCGCGGCCATCTGCTCGCCTACGGCATCGAAGACGATTCCTGGAACACCTGGGGCCGCGATACCTGGCTGCCGCTGCCCGAGGTGATCGAGCGCATCCTCGATCTGGGCGGCATCTGCGTGCCCGCCCACCCGTTCCGGGAAATCGGCGCCTGCAGCCTGCTCGACGGCCTGCTCGAACTGTCCGGCATCGCCGCGGTGGAGACCCACAACGGCGGCAACTCGGACGCCGACAACGAGCTGGCGCTCACCGCGGCCCGGCACATGACGCTGCCCGGCCTGGGCGGCAGCGACTGCCACAAGGTCGCCGCGGTCGGGCGCTGCGCCACCGAATTCCTGCAGCCCATCGCCGACATGGCGGACTTCATCGCCGCGGTGCACGCCGGCGCCTGCCGCGCCGGCTATTTCCCCGGCTACCGCGGCGCCTGACCGGTCACTGAGCCCCGAGGAAGTCCAGCACGGCACTGGCGAAGGCTCGCGGCAGCTGATCGGGCAGCGGCACCATGCCGCCTTCGATCTCGACCACCTTCGCCTGGGGCAGGTGCTCCCGCAGTTCGGACGTGTGCGGCGAGGCGAAGGGGTCATTGCCGGCGCGGATCAGCAGCGTCGGCTGGCTGACCTGGCCGATCGCGTCCTCCATCCGGTACGAGGCGACGGCGCGGTGTCCGGCCTCGAGTTCGCCCGACACCTTGAGCGCGTCGCGCACGAAGGCCTCGAGCAGTTCCGGCCGCCCCGGCGGATAGAAGGCCGATCGGCGCTGCCACAGCGCCGCCAGGTGGCCGCCGTCGGCGCAAGGCTCAATCGCGTCGATCGGCGGCTGCTCGCGCCGCGCGCGGCGGAAGGCCTCTCCGGTATAGGGCGTAGACGACAGCACCAGCGACGCGACCCGCGCCGGGTAGGCGGCGGCGAGCGCCAGCGCGATCACGCCGCCGGTGTGGTGCCCGACCGCGTGGACCCGGGTAATCGCCAGCGCGTCGAGCAGTTCGACCGCCACCGCGGCCCAGGCCTCGATGCTCGCGGGCCCGGGCAGCGGCGCGGAGTCGCCGAAGCCGGGCGTGTCCATGGCGATGGCGCGATAACGCTGCCCGAGCAGCGGCAGCACCTCGCGGTACTCGGCCCAGCTGCGCGGCGTCTGGTGCAGCAGCAGCACGGCGGGCGCGCCAGGATCGCCGCAGCTCGCATAGTGCAGCTGCCCGATCGACAGGTCGGCGAAGGCGCGGCGGATCGCGGGCATGCGTCGGGTACCCGGGGACTCAGGGCAGGGTGGCGTCCGCCGGCGGCCGCCACAGGCCGGCGTGGCGCAGCGCGCCGAGGGTGCGCGCGAGCGCGTCGCGCCGGTACGCCGCCACGTCCCGGCGCTCGTAGTCGTAGAAGCCGCCGCCGCTTTTCACGCCCAGACGGCCCTGCTCGACCATGCGGCCGATCGACGCCGGCGCGGCGTAGCGGCCGGCGTCGATCGACGCCGCCATCTCGCGGCTGGCGTGGTGCAGGATGTCGACGCCGCCGAAGTCGATGAACTCCACCACGCCCAGCGCCGCGAAGCGCAGGCCGAGCCCGAAGCGGGTGGCCTTGTCGATCTCCTCGGCGCTGGCCGCGCCCTCCTCGATCATCCGCGCCGCCTCGTTCATGATCAGCGCCTGCAGCCGCGGCACGATGTAGCCCGGCGTGGCGCCGCACAGCACCGGCAGCTTGCCGATCGCCTCCATCATATGCCGCGTCCTCGCCACCGCTGCGGCATCGGTGCCGGGGTGGGTGCTCATTTCGACCACCGGAATCAGATAGGCCGGATTGAGCCAGTGCATGTTCAGGAAGCGCTCGGGGCGGTGCACCAGCTCGGCCAGCTGCGTCACCAGGATGCTGCTGGTGGTCGAGGTCAGGATGGCGTCGTCGCGGCAATCGCGGTTGATCTGCGCGAAGGCCTCGCGCTTGGCCGCCATCGTCTCGGGCACCGCCTCGAACAGCAGCTCGGCGCGCCCCAACGCGGCCGGCGCTTCCTCGGCGGCGACCAGTTCGACCCGCGCCGCGATGGTCCCGACCTGCTCCGGCGCGAGCGCGCCCAGTTGCGCCAGCGCATCGAGGCTGGCGCGGATCTCGCCGTCCGCCTCGGCGCACAGCCTCTGCCAATCTTGCGGGCTGCGCCGGCGCAGGTCGACCAGCGCGATGCGGTGGCCGGCGTAGGCGCAGGCGATGGCGATGCCGCGTCCCATCCGGCCGGCCCCCACGGCGACGAAGCGGGCCACGCGCTAGGCTCCGTCGTGCAGGCGCTGGCGCAGCGCGTCGCGAGTGAGATCCGCGAGGCCCAGCGCTTCGAGCGTGCGCGGACCGGCGCGCAGGTCGCGCCCGAGGATGGCGCCGACGATCGCCAGCAGGCCGTCGGCGATCGGCGCCTCGACGCCGCGCCAGCGCGCCACCGAGGCGAGGAAGGCCAAGCCGAGCTCGGTGTCCTCGGCGATGTAGCGGTGCGTGGCGAGGTCGATGTGCTCGCGCCAGTCGCCCGACTTGACGAGCTGCCGGTGCGCGTCGCCGTACATCCAGCGATCGTTGTGGTAGTGGTCGGCCAGCGGATAGTGGGGCGCGCCGTAGCCCAAGGCCTCGCGCAGCGCGATGCGCTCCTGGTCGAGCCGGTCGGTGACCGCGCGCACCGAGGGCTGCGTGCCTTCGTTGTGGATGTCCCAGCGCTCGAAGTGCTGCAGCGGCGCGGCGTTCATCACCATCAGCGGCGGATGGATGATCGGGCCGGCGTTCATCAGCGCGCCCGAGAGCGCATCGCCGCAGCCGTGCGCGCTCGGATAGGCCTCCCGGATCACGTCTATCGCCCGCGCTTCGTGGCGCGCCGGATAGACGCCGGTGGGCAGGCGGACGGCCCGGATGGTGACATTGACCTCGCGCTCGCCGTGCTTGCGCGCGAGGTAGGGCAGCGTGCCGGTCTCGGCCCACAGCGCACGGGCGGCGTTGCCGAGCTCGCGCACCCGGCGCGCCATCACGTAGCTGCCGAAGCTGCCTGGAGAGAGGAACACCACCTGACCGTCCGCCAGGTGCGGCGCCATCGCGCGCGCGATGTCGGCCTGAGCCACGGCGGGACTCGGGATCAGGATCAACTGCGCGCCCAGCAGCGCCGGCCCGATGTCGGCGGTGGCCAGCGCCACGCCCACCTCGCGCGCGCCGTCGGCGTCCTTGAGCACGATGGCACCGGCGTCGATCACCGGCTGCAGTAGGGCGGCGTCGCGGCGCCACAGCCGCACCTCGTGACCCGCTTCCGACAGATCGGCGGCGGCGGCATAGCAGCCGTGGCCCCCGCCGAGAACAGCGATCTTCATGGCACATGCACCGGATAATGATTGAAGGGCATCGTCGGGCAGCGCTCGGGCGCCGCCCGACGAATGTATGCAGTATACTCTAAGCGCATTGCCCGCCTCCATACGCTACCGCAACGAAAGATCGCACACCCGTGCCAGCTCCCATCGATCCCGCCGCCGTCCTGCGGCACCACCGCCCATCGCTGGCGCGCGCCATCAGCCTGATCGAGAACGACCGGCCCGGCGCCGAACAGCTCCACGCCGGCCTGCTGCCGCATTGCGGCCGCGCCCATATCGTCGGCATCACCGGCGCGCCGGGGGTGGGCAAGTCGTCGCTGATCAACGCGCTGCTGGTGGAACTGCTGCGGCGCGGGCAGCGCATCGCGGTGCTGGCGGTCGACCCCTCCAGCCCGATCAGCGGCGGCTCGATACTCGGCGACCGGGTGCGCATGGTCGACCACGACGACAGCGACGCCGTCTTCATCCGGTCCGTCGCGGCCCGCGGCCATCTGGGCGGACTGTCGCGCAGCGCCGGCAAGATCATCGACTTGTTCGACGCCGCCGGCTTCGACACGGTGATCGTCGAGACCGTCGGCACCGGCCAGTCCGAGGTGGAGATCAGGCGCCACGCCGACACCCGCATCGTCGTCTGCGCGCCCGGCCTGGGCGACGAGGTGCAGGCGATCAAGGCCGGCATCCTCGAAATCGCCGACATTCTGGTGGTGAACAAGGGTGACTCGCCGCTGGCGCAGCGCACCCGCTCGGACCTGCAACAGATGCCGCGCCGTCCGGCGGCCTCCGGCTGGCGGGTGCCGGTGCTGCTCACCGTCGCGACCGGCGGCGCCGGCGTGACCGAGCTGGTCGACCGATTCGAGGAACACGCGCGCTGCGCCGGCGTCGGCCAAAGGCTGGCGGCGGGAGACTGAGCTTCCGTCCACCGATCCGGCCTGGTGGGGCAGAATGGCGGCTGATCGCGGATCCGAACCCTTCGGTCCGAGCCCCTCAGACGAGTGCCCCATGAACCAGGCAGACCAGCCCCGCCGCCGCAAGCCCCTGCGCAATTTCGCCATCGCCGCATTTGCGGCCGCGTTTCTGGCCTGGGGCGGGGGCGCCGCAGCGGCGGCGCCGGCGGGCGGCGGCAAGGTGTTGCGCGCCACCCTGAGCAACGGCCTGCGGGTCATCATCGTGAAGAATACCCTGGCGCCGGTGGTCACCACCCAGGTCAACTATCTGGCCGGGTCGGACGAGGCGCCCGACGGTTTCCCCGGCATGGCCCACGCCCAGGAGCACATGATGTTCCGCGGCAGCCCGGGGCTGTCCGCGGGCCAGCTGGCGGCGATCAGCGCGGAAATGGGCGGCGCCTTCGACGCCGACACCCAGCAGTCGGTCACCCAGTACTTTTTCACCGCGCCGAGCCATGACCTGGATCTGGCCCTGCGCGTCGAGGCGATCCGCATGGCCGGGGTGGAAGACAGCGACGCCTTGTGGCAGAAGGAGCGCGGCGCCATCGAGCAGGAGGTCGCCCAGGATCTCTCCAGCCCGGACTACGTCTTCTATTCCAGGCTCCTGGCGGCGATGTTCAAGGGCACGCCCTACGCCCACGACGCGCTGGGCACCCGCGCCTCCTTCGACAAGACCACGGGCGCGATGCTGAAGCAATTCCACGACCAGTGGTACGCGCCGAACAATGCGCTCCTGATCATCGTCGGCGACGTCCGGCCCAAGCAGGCGCTGGCCAAGGTCAAGGCGCTGTTCGGCGGCATCGCCGCCCGACCGCTGGGGCCGCGCCCGGCCATCCACCTGCAGCCGGTCGAGGCGCAAACGCTGGCTCTGGACACCGATCAGCCCGACGGCACGGCGGTGATTTCCTTCCGCATGCCCGGTTACGACAGCAGCGATTATGCCGCCGCGGCGGTGCTCTCCGACGTGCTCTCCAGCCCGCGGGGCGAGCTCTACGGCCTGGTGCCCCAGGGCAAGGCGCTGTCCGCCAGCTTCTCCCTGAGCACCTTCCGTCGGTCGGGCCTGGGTTTCGCCGCCGGCGCCTTTCCCAAGGGCGGCGACGCCAAGGCGCTGCTGGCAGATATGCGGCGCATCCTCGAAAACTATCTGAAATCCGGCGTCCCCGCCGACCTGGTGACCGCCGCCAAGCGGCGCGAGCTGGCGGGAGCCGAGTTCCAGAAGAATTCGGTTTCCGGGCTGGCCTCCGCCTGGTCCCAGGCGGTCGCCGTGGAGGGACGGGCGTCGCCCGACGACGACCTCCGGGCGATCCAGGCGGTGACGGTGGCCGACGTGAACCGCGTCGCCAGGCGCTATCTCGATTTCGCTCACGCGATCACCGCCGTCCTGACGCCGCGGGCCTCCGGCAAGGCCGTCGCCGCCAGGGGCTTCGGCGGCAAGGAGTCGTTCGCCCCCAAACGGGTCGAGGCCGTGGGGCTGCCGGCGTGGGCGAAGCGCGATCTCACCCGGCTCGCGGTTCCCGCCTCGACCGTGCACCCGGTCGTCACCGTGCTGCCCAACGGGCTCAAGCTGATCGTGCAGCCCGAGTCGATCAGCAAGACGGTCAGCATCTACGGGCACATCGACAACCGGCCGGAGCTGGAACAGCCCGAGGGCAAGGAAGGGGTCGATGACGTGCTGGGCCAGCTCTTTTCCTACGGCAGCCGGAGCCTCGACCGCGTGGCCTTTCAGGCGGCGCTGGACGCGATCGCCGCGGACGAATCCGCCGGCACCGATTTTTCCCTGCAGGTGCTGAGCGGCGATCTGCATCGGGGGATAGCGCTGCTGGCCGACAACGAGCTGCATCCGGCCCTGCCCGAAGCCGCCTTCAAGGTCGTCCGGGGACAGGTGGCGGCGGCAGCGGCCGGCCAGCTGCAAAGCCCCGGCTATCTGACCGGTCGCGCGGTGCGCGCCGCGCTCTTCCCGAAGCAGGATCCGACCCTGCGCGAGACCACGCCTGCGAGCGTCTCCGCGCTCAGCATGGCCGACGTCCGGAACTACTACCGGCGAGTCTTCCGCCCGGATCTCACCACCATCGTGGTGATCGGCGACGTGGCGCCGGCGCGGGTCAAGGCGGAGATCGAGAGGGCCTTCGGGGCGTGGAAGGCCGCCGGGCCCAAGCCCGAGACCCGCTTGCCCGAGGTGCCGCCCAACGCGCCGTCGGCGACCGTCGTGCCCGACGCCAGCCGGGTGCAGGACCAGGTGACCCTGGCCGAGACCCTAGCGCTCAACCGCTTCAATCCGGATTACTACGCCCTCGAGCTGGGCAACCACGTCCTCGGCGGGGCTTTCTACGCCACCTGGCTGTACCGGGATCTGCGCGAGGAGCAGGGCCTGGTCTATTACGTCGACTCGAGCTTCCAGGTCGGCAAGACCCGGGGGGTGTACCTGGTGAACTACGCCAGCGATCCGGCCAACGTCGCCAAGGCCAGGGCGATCGTGGCCCGCGACCTCAAGCAGATGCAGACCGCGCCGGTCTCCGCCGACGAACTGCTGCGGGCCAAGACGCTGATGCTGCGTGAAGCGTCGCTGGCGGAGGCGAGCGTCGATAGCATCGCCGGCGGACTGATCTCCCGGGCGGTGCTGGGTCTGCCCCTGGACGAACCGACGCGCGCCGCGCGGCGCTATCTGGCGCTGACGGCGAAGCAGGTGCAGGCGGCTTACGCCAAGTGGATTTCCACCCCCAGACTGGCGCAGGTGACGCAAGGCCCGGCGCGGTGAGGTCGCGCGACGCCGCGCCGGGGACCGCGCTGTCCCCGCTGGTGCGGCGTCTGATCGCCTCGCGCGCCGCGCGCAGCGTCGGCCAGGGTGCGCTGGCCGCCACCTTCACCCTGTACCTGCACGCCCTGCACTGGAGCGCGCCGCAGATCGGCGCGGTGCTGGGCGGCAGCCTGCTGTTCGGCGCGGCGCTGACGCTCGGCGTCGGATCGCTGAGCGACCGGCTCGGGCGCAAGCAGTTTCTGCTCGGCTACGAACTGGTGCTGATCATTTGCGCGCTGCTCGCCATGCTCACCACCGCGGGCTGGGCGCTGGCGCTGGCTGCCGTGCTGAGCGGATTCGGTCGCGGCGCGAACGGCGCCGCCGGTCCCTTCGGTCCGCTGGAGCAGGCCTGGCTGTCGCATGGCGTGACGCCCTTGCAGCGCGCCCGCGTCTTCAGTCTGAATTCCACCGTGGGTTTTGCCGGCATGGCGGCGGGTGCGCTGCTGGGCGCCTTGCCGCCCTGGCTGGGCAGGTGGCTGCCGGGGCTGTGGGGCTATCGGGCCCTGTTTCTGCTGCCGCTCGCGGGATCGGCGCTGGGCTTTTTCTTGATCTCCGGCGCCCGCGATCTGTCCGCCGTCGAGCTGCGCGCGCGCGCCAAGGCCGCCGCGGCGCCACGCCCCAAGCCGCTCGCCGCCGCTGCGCCGCCGCTCGATCCCGAGCGGCATCGTCGCGAAAACGGCCTGATGTTGCGCCTCGGCCTGGTCAATGCGCTGAACGGCCTGGGCATCGGCATGGTCGCGCCCCTGATGGCCTACTGGTACGCGGTGCGCTATGGCCACGGCCCCGCCAGCATCGGCCCGGCGATGGCGGCGAGTTTTGTGCTGGCCGCCATCGGCTCGCAACTGGCGGGCCGCCTGGCGCAGCGCGCCGGCGTGGTCGATGCGGTGGTGGGACTGCGCGCCGTCGGCCTGCTGCTGTTGCTGCTCACACCCCTGGCGCCGGCGTTCTGGCTGGCCGCGACGCTCTACGCGCTGCGCGCCGCCGCCAACCAGGGCACGCTGGGCGTGCGCCAGGCGCTGACCGTCAGCCTGACGGGTGACGATCGCCGCGGCCTGGCGGCAGCGGTGAATAACGTGTCGGTCCAGATCCCCCGCGCCATCGGCCCGCTGATCGCCGGGCTGCTGTTGCACGCGGGCTGGCTGCTCGCCCCGTTCTTCGTGGCCGGCTCGTTTCAGGCGGCCTATCTGGTGCTCTATCGGCGCTTCTTCCACGGCGTCGAGGCGCGGCGGAAGCTGGCCGAGGCGGAGTGAAGGCGCCGGCGGTCAAGGCGACGCTTCGCGGATCTCTGCCGCGATCTCGTACGAGCGCAGACGGGCGGCGTGATCGAAGATCTGCGCCGTGATCATCAATTCATCCGCACCGGTGCGGTCGATGAAGGCCCGCAATTGACCCGCAACGGTTTCGGGCGAGCCGATGGCCGCGCACGAGAGCACCTGGTCGAGCAGCGCCCGCTCCTGCGGACCGACGCGCGCCAAATAGCCGTCCACCGGCGCCGGCAGACGCGAGGGATGGCCGCTGCGCAGCTTGACGAAGGCCTGCTGCATCGAGGTCGCGCGAAATTTCGCCTCCTCGTCCGTATCGGCCGCAAAGACGTTGAAACCGAGCATCACGTAAGGCTTCTCCAGTCGCGCCGACGGTCGGAACTCGGCCCGATACCAGGCAATCGCCTGCATCATCTGCGCCGGCGCGAAATGCGACGCGAAGGCATAGGGCAGGCCCAGAGCGGCTGCCAGTTGCGCGCCAAACAGGCTGGAGCCGAGTATCCATATCGGCACGCTCAGGCCGGCGCCGGGTATGGCGCGAACCGCTTGCTTGTTTCCGGCCGAGAAATAATCCATCAGCAGGACGACATCCTGCGGGAATTCGTCCGCATCGGATGCCAGATTTCGCCGCAAGGCGCGCGCCGTGACCGGGTCCGTGCCCGGCGCCCGCCCCAGGCCAAGGTCGATCCGGCCGGGAAAGAGCGATTCCAGGGTCCCGAACTGCTCGGCAATCACCAGCGGGGAATGGTTGGGCAACATGATGCCGCCGGCACCGACGCGGATGGTCGACGTGCCGGCGGCCACATGCCCGATCAGGACGGCGGTGGCGGCACTGGCGATGCCGGGCATGCCATGATGCTCGGCCAGCCAGAAGCGCCGATAGCCCCAATTTTCGCCGTGCCGGGCGAGATCGAGGCTGTTGCGAAACGACTGGGCAGCGTCGCTGCCCTCGGTGATCGGGGACAGGTCGAGGATGGAAAAAGGGATCATGGGCTCAAAATCCGGGCGCTGCGGTCATTTGGCTATCTCCTGAGTGCGACGGAGCCGCCGCGCAAACCGCTCATACCGGAGCCCCCGGCTCAGCGCGAGAAGAACGCTGGCTACAGCCGCGATGGAGCCCAGGACTGCCACGACCGTCACGCCGGGCGCGGCAGGCTCGGCCGCCACAGCATCGCACCGAAGAGCGCGAGATAGATCGCGAAGGGCGCGGCCCAGAGCAGCATCGACAGCGCCAGCCAGGCGGTACCGAGGCTGCACAGCGTGACCGCGACGCGGAGCGCGGCGGCGGCGAACATCAGGACGTAGGCAGCGTAGAGCGGCGGCGGCAGCTGCAGCGGCCGGCCGGTGTGGTGCAGCGTGACGCGGGTCATCAGGCCCAGCATCATCATGCCCAGCGCGCCGACGTTGAAAGCGTGCAGCCAGGCGATCGCGGGCAGCGCGCCGGAGAGTTCGGCGCCGGCCCGGAGGGCGAACGCCAGCACCAGCCAGGCGTACCCGAGGTGCATCGCGGCGAGCAGCGGCACGTCGGCCACGCGCCAGCCGCGCCAGCGCGCGAGGCGCGCGGCGTGGATCAGGCAGGCGGCCAGCGCCGCGGCGCCGATCCACCGCGAGGGCAGGCCGGCGAGGTCGGCAGCCGCCAGCGCCACCACCGACGCGGCGGCCAGCGCGTCGAACCAGGGGATGAAGGCGATGTCGCCGCCGCGCCCCATTTCGCGCAGCGCATTGCCGGTGAAGATCGGCGTCAATACCCCGGCCTTCAGCACGTACAGCAGGATGATCGAATAGATCGCCAGGCGCAGGCCGAGAACGGCCAGCGCCGGGTCGGCCAGCAGGCATCCGGCGTGGAAGACGACGTTCGCCGCTGACAGCCCGGCCAGCACCGGCAGCAGCCACAGGTAGTTACGGTTCTCCACCGCGAGGAGCTGCGGCAGCAGCATCGCGGCCATGAGCGGAAACAGCGCGCAGTCGAGGGCGGCGCCGAGCAATGCGGGCAACGGCGCGATCAGCGCCAGCCGACCGGCCAGCCACAGGCCGACCAGCAGCGCCAGCCGGCCGCCGCCGATCTCTTCGGTGCCCGCCCAGCTCGGCAGGGCGGTCAGGACGATGCCGCTGATGATCGCGGCGGCGAAGCCGAACACCATCTCGTGGCCGTGCCACAGCCAGGGCGACTGGCCGGCGCTGGGAAGGCTCCAGAAGCCGGCGTAGGCGCCCAGCCAGACCAGCATCAGCAGCACCCCGTAAGCCGCGCCGAGCAGGTAGAAGGGGCGGAAGGGGCTGGTCCACAGCGGCGCGCTTTCGCTGGGGATACCCGAACGGCTACGGTCGTCCCACGGGGACTTCCTTCGGTCGTCGTTGCGAGGCCGAAGGCCGTGGCAATCTGGATCGCCGCGCTGCGCTCGCGATGACGCCCGGAGGGGGCCCCTGTGGGACGGTGTTGGCGCTTGGTTCATGGACCGATTTTACGCCGCGACAGACGACGGCCCGCGCCCGGCCGCCGCGCGCGAATCAGGCACCGAGCGAGGCCAGCAGCTGCCCGCGCCTGGAACGGTAGGCGGCTACGCTCTTCAGCTTGACCGGCCCGTAACCGCGGATGGCCTCGGGCAGGCGCGCGAGCTCGATCGCCGGCGCGTGGGTATCGGGACGCAGCACGGCCAGCACGGCGGTGATGGCCGCCTCGTATTCCCGGATCAGTTCGCGCTCGATGCGACGTTCGGCGCTATAGCCGAAGATATCGAGGGCCGTGCCGCGCAGGAACTTCAGCCGCGCCAGGACACGAAACGCCGGCAGCAACCAAGGGCCGAAGGCGCGCTTCTTCGTCTCGCCGCTGTCGGGGTCGGGACGGCCGAGCCAGGGCGGCGCGAGATGGAAGCGCAAGCGGTAATCGCCGCTGAAGGCGCTCGCCAGCGCGCGCCCGAATTCCGGAGCGGCGAACAGCCGCGCCACCTCGTACTCGTCCTTGTAGGCGAGCAGCTTGAAATAGTTGCGCGCCACCGCTGCCGCGAGCTGGCCGCTGCCCGGCACCGCCGCAGTTTCTGCCGCGCGCACGCGCTCGACCAGGGCGCTGTAGCGGCGCGCGTAGGCAGCATTCTGGTAGGCGACCAGGACGTCGCGGCGGCGCGCGGCGATCTCGTCCAGGTCGCGCGACAGCCGGTGCGAGCCCAAGGCCGGTTCGGCGGCGCGGGCGATCGCCTCGGTGCCCTCGGGATCGAAGGCGGCGCGCTGGCCCCAGGCGAAGGCGCGACGGTTCTCCTCGACGGCGACGCCGTTCAGGGCCAGCGCGCGCATCAGCGCCGCCTCGGATACCGGCACCCGACCGCGCTGCCAGGCGTAGCCGAGCAGGAACATGTTGCTCATCACCGGGTTTCCGGTGAGCAGCGACGCCAGGCGCGCGGCGTCGACGAAGTCCGCGGCGTCCGCGCCGACCGCCGCGCCCAGTTGGTCCTGCAATGCCGCCAGCGGATAGGCCTGATCGGGATTGCGCACGAAATCGCCGGTGATCATCCGGCCGGTGTTGACGATCATCCGGGTGACGCCGGCCTGGGTCTTGGACAGGGCGTCGTCGCCGACCGCGACCAGGATGTCGCAGCCGAGCACGGCATCGGCTTCGCCGGTGGCGATGCGCGGCGCGAACAGCGCCTCCTGATGCGCCGCCAGGCGGACGTGGGACATCACCGCGCCGCCCTTCTGCGCCATGCCGGTCATGTCCAGCACCGTGACGCCCTTGCCGTCGAGGTGCGCCGCCATGCCGATCAGGGCGCCGATGGTGACCACGCCGGTGCCGCCGACGCCGGCGATCAGGATGCCGTAGGGTACGGCGAGATCGGGCAGCTTCGGCTGCGGCAGATCGGTCGATGGCTCGGACGCAGACCCCCGGCGCAGCGCCCCGCCCTCGACGGTGACGATGGCGGGACAGTAGCCGGCGACGCAGGAATAGTCCTTGTTGCACGAGGATTGGTCGATCGCGCGCTTGACGCCGTACTCGGTGTCCACCGGCACCACCGACAGGCAGTTCGATTTCGCGCTGCAGTCGCCGCAGCCCTCGCACACCAGCTCGTTGATGAACACGCGTCGGGCGGGGTCGGGGTAGCCGCCGCGCTTGCGCCGGCGGCGCTTCTCGGCGGCGCAGGTCTGGTCGTAGATCAGCACGGTGACGCCGGGCGTCTGGCGCAACTGGCGCTGCACCCGGTCGAGGTCCTCGCGCGGCCGGATCTCGGTGCCCGGCGCGAAGCCGGCGTCGCGGGGATACTTGTGCGGATCGTCGGCCAGCACGACGATCTTGCGCACGCCCTCGGCGGCGAGCTGGCGGCTGATCTGCGGCACGCTCAAGGGCCCGTCGAGCGCTTGTCCGCCGGTCATCGCCACCGCGTCGTTGTAGAGAATCTTGTAGGTGATGTTGATGCCGCCGCCGGGCCGCTCAGCCGCCACCGCGGCGCGGATCGCCAGCAGGCCGGAATGATAGTAAGTGCCGTCGCCCATGTTGGCGAAGATGTGCGCGATGCCGGCGTGCTCGGCCAGGCCCAGCCAGGCCGCGCCCTCGCCGCCCATCTGGCTGATGGTCAGGGTGTTGCGGCCCATGGTCACGGCCAGCAGGTGGCAGCCGACGCCGCCCAGCGCGCAGGAGCCCGCGGGCACTTGGGTCGACAGGTTGTGCGGACAGCCGGAGCAGAAGTGGGGCGCGCGCGGCACCGTGAGGTGCGGTGCAGCCAGCGAGCGCTCCTTGGCTTCGAGCAGGGCCAGGCGGCTCCTGATCTTCTCCGAGCTGTGATAGCGGCCGATGCGCGCGGCGATGGCTTTTGCCACGATGGCCGGGGTCAGCTCCCCGGTCGGCGGCAGCAGCCACGGGCCGTGCGCGGCCGACCATTCGCCGCTCTCGTCGTACTTGCCCAGGACGCGCGGACGCACGTCCTCGCGCCAGTTGTAGAGCTGCTCCTTCAGCTGGTACTCGATGATCTGGCGCTTCTCCTCGACCACCAGGATCTCTTCCAGGCCGAGGGCGAAATGGCGCACGCCGTCGGCCTCCAGCGGCCAGGGCATGCCGACCTTGAACAGGCGCAGGCCGATCTCGCCGGCCAGACGCTCGTCTATGCCCAGGTCGGCGAGCGCCTGGCGCACGTCCAGGTAAGCCTTGCCGCAGGCGATGATGCCCAGGCGCGCCGGCCCGTCGTTGCCGAACACCAGGTGGTTCAGGCGGTTGCTCCGGGCGTAGGCCAGCGCCGCGTACACCTTGTACGCCTGCATCCGCTGTTCCTGCGCCAACTGCGGATCGGGCCAGCGGATATGGACGCCGTCCGGCGGCAGGACGAAATCCTCGGGCAGGCAGATCCGCACCCGCTCGGGGTCGAGCTCCACCGTGGCCGAGGACTCCACCGAATCGGAGGTGAGCTTCATCGCCACCCAGCAGCCCGAGTAGCGCGACATGGCCCAGCCGTGCAGGCCGAGGTCGAGGTAATCCTGCAGGTTCGCCGGCGCCAGCACCGGGATGCCGCAGGCGGAAAATACGTGCTCGCTCTGATGCGCGACGGCGGAAGAGCGGGCGCTGTGGTCGTCGCCGGCGACCACCAGGACGCCGCCGTGCTCGGCGGTGCCGGCGTAGTTGGCGTGCTTGAAGACGTCGCCGCAGCGATCGACGCCCGGCCCCTTGCCGTACCACATGGAAAAAATGCCGTCGCGCTTGGGACCGGGAAACAGATGGAGCTGCTGCGTGCCCCAGATAGCGGTCGCCGCCAGATCTTCGTTGACGCCCGGCCGGAAGGTGACGTTCTCGGCCCTCAGGAAGCGCTCGGCCTGGTGCAGGGCGGTGTCCAGCCCCCCCAGCGGAGAGCCGCGATAGCCCGAGACGTAGCCGGCGGTGTCGAGGCCGGCGGCGACGTCGCGCTGGTGCTGCAGCATCGGCAGGCGGGTCAGCGCCTGGACGCCGGTGAGGAAAACACGGCCGCGGTCGAAGCGGTACTTGTCCTCCAGGGTGGCGCTGGCGAGGCTCATGATGGTCTCCTGCGCGGGGGGTGGCCGTCATACTCAGACGGCCGCCCCCCGATCAGCTTGAGACGGTCAACGCACTCAATCCTTGAGCAGCACGAACTTGCCGTTCTTGACCGTGACCAACACCCGGCCGCGCTCGTCGAAGCCGGAATGGTCGGCGGGGCTCATGTTGTAGACGCCCTGGGTCGCCACCAGATTCTTGGTCGCTTCCAGCGCGTCGCGCAAGGCCGCGCGGAATTCCGGCGTGCCCGGCTTGGCCTTCTTCAATGCCGCCGGGACGGCGTGGGCGAGCAGCAGGCCGGCGTCATAGACGTTGGCGCCGAAGGTGGCCGGCACGCTGCCGTACATCTTCTGGTAGGCGTTCACGTATTGCTGGGCCATCTTCTTCGACGGGTTCGAGTCGGGGATCTCGTCGAGCACCAGCATCAGGCTGGCGGCCATGATGGTGCCCTCGACCTCCTTGCCGCCGATCTTGATGAAGTCCTGGGTGGCGGCGCCGTGGGTCTGGTAGATCTTGCCCTTGTAGCCGGCGTCCACCAGCTGCATCTGCGGCAGGGCGGCACCGGCCGCGACGCCTGCGACGAACACCCCGTCGGGCTTGGCCGCCATCAGCTTCGCCACCTGGCCGGCGACGCTGGTGTCCTGGCGGTTATAGCGCTCGTTGGCGACCATCTTGATGCCGGCCTTCTGCAGCATCGGCCCTATGGTCTTGAACCAGCTCTCGCCGTAGGGGTCGTTGTAGCCGATGAAGCCGATGGTCTTGACGCCGGTCTTGACCATCTCGCCGACCAGCGCCTCGCCGATCAGCGCGTCGTTCTGGGTGGTCTTGAACACCCAGCGCTTCTTCGCGTCCATCGGCAGCACCACCGCGGTGGTGCCGACCGGCGCCAGCATCGGCGTCTTCGCCTCGGCCATGACCTGCAGCACGCCCATCGCGTTGGGCGAGCCCGAAGGCCCGATCAGCGCGTCGATCTTGTCCTCGGCGAGCAGCTTCTTGGCCAGCTGGACGCTCTGGGTCGGGTCGCTGGCATCGTCGTAGAAGAAGTACTTGACGGTTTCGCCGCCCATTTTCTTCGGCAGCAGCGCCACGCTGTTCTTCTGCGCGATGCCGACGAAGGCGATCGGCCCGCTGGCCGAAGCGATGACGCCGATTTTCACCTGCGCCTGGACCGACAGCGATGCCGCCAGCGCCAGACCGGCCAGGACTCCCGTTATTGCTTTCATATTCACTCCTCCTTTGGACATGGATGACGACGATTCAGCTCCCCTGCTCACACGACACTCATACTCCTGTTCACGCGGTCTTGGTGAAATCCGGCTTGCGTCCGCCGAGGAAGGCGCCTATGCCCTCGCGCGCGGCATCGGTGCAGGCGCTCTCGCCGAAGGCGCGGTAGCCGATCGCCAGCGCCTCGTCGAGGCTGCCCGCCGCCGCGGCCGCCGCCACGGTGCGTTCGAGGATGGTCAGCACTTCCCGGCTGAGCGGCTGGCCGCTCGCCGCGACCGGCGCCATCGGCGCCATGGGCGCCAGCGCCAGCGCGCCCTGCGCGATGCCCGAGGGCCGGCCGGCAAGCGCCTCCACCCGCGCCACCGCCGCGCCGACCAGCCCGGCGAAATCGGCGGCGAGCGCGTCGACGATGCCCAACTCGTGGGCGCGACGCGCAGTGAGGCGGCTGGCCTGGCGCAGCATGCCGTGGAAGGTGGCCGCGGCCGCCGGCCAGCGGCGGTAGGGCACCACCATGGCGCCGATGCCCGGGACGATGCCCAGGGTGATCTCCGGCAGCTGCATCCAGGCGTCCGCCAGCGCGACGATGCCGTGGCAGCGCATCGCCAGCTCCAGTCCGCCGCCCAGCGCCATGCCGTTCACCGCGGCGACCACGGGCTTCTCCATGGCGTCCAGATGCACCAGCAGGCGCGAACAGTCGCAGGCGTAGCGGCTCGCTGCTTCGGCGTCGCCCAGCATCGCCGGGAAGCGGCCGATGTCGGCGCCGGCGCAGAAGGCGCGCGTGCCGTAGCCGGTGATGACGAAGCCGGATACCGCCGGGTCTTGCTCGAAGCGGCGGATCACCGTCAGCACCTCGTCGGTCATCTCGTCGTGCAGCGCGTTCATCGCCTCGGGCCGGCGCAGGGTGATCAGCTTTACGTCGCCCTCGTCGCCGACGTCGTCGACCAGCACGTGGCGCAGGAAATCCTGGTAGTCGGCGAAAGGCCGCCGCGGCATCGGCATGCCCGGGCGCTCGGCACCGAAGCGCAGCAGGATGCGGCCGGCCTCGGCCTCGCCCAGATCGCGCATCAGCTCCAGCGGCCCGCTCTTCATGCCCAGCGCCAGCTTGCAGCCCAGATCGAGATCGGCCGGCTCGCCGATGCCGCGATCGACGATATCGACCGCCTGCGAGAAGAGCACGCCCAGCAGCCGGTCGCGCGCCGCGGCGGCGGTCTCGGGCGCGGGCTCGACGCGTTTTCCCGGAGGCACCGTCACCCAGGTGTCCACCGAGCGGAAGATCGGCGCCGGGCGGTAGTGCTCGCCTTCCTCCTCGGCCTGCAGGGTGTTGGTCTCGGTGATGATGGGATTGCCGTGGGCGAGGTTGAGGACGAAGAAGGGGCCGGCGTGCACGAACTCGGCGGCGCTGCTGTCTATCTCGGCGGCGGTGGCGCGGTCGAGCAGCAGCGCGGCCTCGTTGCACCAGTTGTCGAAGACGCGGTCGAGCATGAAGCAGGCGGCGTCGGCGGTGACCAGCGGCACCTTGCCGGTGGTGCAGAACAGCCAGCGCAGGTAGTCGATCACTTCGGGACCGGTCTTGTCCCAGGCGATCACCTCGACCACCGGATTGCGCCAGGCCGGCGCGAAGAAGTGGGTGACGGTGGCGCGCGAGGGATGCTCGAGTTCCGAAAAGATACGCGCGGCCGGCAGCGAGCTGGTGTTGGAGGTGATCAGGGTGCCCATCGAGACCACGCGCTCGACCTCGGCGAAGATGCGGCGCTTGAGCGCCAGGTTCTCGGTCGCCGCCTCGATCACCCAGTCGCAGTCGGCGAGCGCTGCGTAGTCGGTGGTGCCGACGATGTTCGCGGTGACGGCGGCGGCCTGCGCCTCGCTCATCTTGCCGCGCGCCACCGCCTTTTGGGCGTAGTCCCGGCAGCGCTGCAGCGCCCGGTCGAGCGGCGCCTGGGCGACATCCACCAGGGTCAGCTTAAGCTGCGGCAGGGCGCTCTTCAGGTAGTAGCCGATGTCCGGACCGATGGTGCCGGCGCCGATGATCGCGACGTGGCCGGGCAGCGGGCGGACGGGTTGATGCAGCAGGGGATTCGCGGTTCTCATGTTTCTGTCCTGGTTCAATGGCCGGTGGCCACGATGTTGTCCCGCTCCAGCCGGGCGATGTCCTCGTTCGCATAGCCCGCTTCCCCGAGCACCGACTGGGTGTGCTGGCCGTACTTGGCGGGAAAGGAGAATTCGCTGGGCGCGCCGGCGATGTCCACCGCCGCCGGCTGCATGCGCACCAGCTTTCCCGCCGGGGTATGGGTGGTGGTCAGGCGGCCGCTGATCGCCGCCATCCTCCGCACCGCCGGGATGTCCTGGATGGGCGCGTGGGGGATCGTCGCCTTGCGGAATAGCTCGTTGAGCTCGGCGGTGCTGCAGGTCCGGGTGACCGCCGCCATGTCGCGGTGGATGGCCTCGCGCTCCCGGTGCCGGCCCTCGTTGGTGACCCGCTGGGCATTGGCGACGCCGGCGAAGCTCGGGATCTCGGTGAGCCGCTGCCACTGCACGTCGCTGCCGATCGCCATGTAGATGAAGCCGTCCCGGGTCGGATAGACGTTGGTCGGGATGAACTTGCGGTGCTCGTTGCCGCAGCGGGAAATCTCGGCGGGCGCGCAGTCGAAGTCGAGCAGCGGCAGGGTGGTGATCAGCCAGGAGGCCGCCGCCTGCAGCATCGACACGTCGATGCGGGTGCCGCGCCCGCTCTCGGCCCGCTCGGCCAGCGCCAGCATCACGTTGGCGTAGACCTCGTCGCCGGCCTTGAGGTCGATCAGCGGCACCCCGGAGAGCGTCGGCGGACCGTCGGCCGGACCGGTCAGTTCCATGAACCCGGCCATCGCCTGGATCACCGGATCGTAGCCGGGCGCATCCGGGTATTCCGGCCCCATCGCCGAGATGCCGGCCCAGATCAGGTCCGGCTTGACGCGGCTCAGGGTCTGGTAATCGATGCCCAGCGCCTCGTAGCGGCGCGGCACGGTGTTGCAGCAGAAGACATCGACGTTAAGTTCGGTGATCAGCCGGCGCAGCACTTCCTGTCCTTTTGGATCTTTCAGGTTCAGCGCGATGGCTTCCTTGCCGACGTTGGGCGCGATGAAGTAGGAACGGCGGTCCTCGTCGGCCACCCGGGAACCGATGTAGCGGTTCGGGTCGCCGGGCAGGCCCTCGCCCGGCGTCGCCTCGATCCGGATCACCCGCCAGCCCAACTGGGCGAAGCGCAAGGTGGCGTAGGGCAGGGACAGCGCCTGCTCCATAGACAGCACGGTGCGGCGCTTCACGCCGCCTCCGCTGGGCCGCCCCGAGGAGGCGACAGAGTAAAACATGGAGCCGCTGCCAAGCGGCGAACCATCGTCACCCCTTTCCTCGGAAAACGCGGCAGCGTTTCAGTGAAGGCTAATGCCTGCAGCGCAGGCGTTACGCCGAAGCTAAAAGGGGTTGGGGGAAAGGCTCTTTTCATACAGGTTTCCAGTGCAGCTTCTCGCCCTTGCCTTTGAGCGCCCGGTACACCCGCTCCGGCGTGAACGGCAGGTCGAAGATGCGCACGCCGGTGGCGTTTTGTATGGCGTTGGCGGTCGCCGCGGCGATGCAGATGGCCGGCGCCTCGCCCACGCCCTTGGCGCCCTGCGGCCCCTCGCCGTCCATCGACTCGATGAAGGAGACGTCCATCTCGGGGATCTCGGGCGCCGTCACCAGCTTGTAGTCGCGGAAGTTGGGATTCTTCATGACGCCGTTTTCGACCAGCAGGTTCTCGGTCAGCGCGTAGCCCTGGCCCATCACCACGCCGCCCTCGATCTGCCCCTCGATGCCCAGACGGTTGAGCACCCGGCCGACGTCGTGCGCGCCGGTGACGCGGGTCATCCTGACCACGCCGGTCTCGGTGTCGACCTCGACCTCCACCACCTGGGTCGCCCAGGCGTAGGCGGCCGAGACGTCGCCCTTGTAGCCCTTGTCCTGATGCACGCTGGGCGGCTCGTAGTAGAAGGTGGTCATCACCAGATCGGCCTTGTCGGAGAAATGCAGCGAGCGCAGCAGGCGCGGCAGGTCCTGCAAGGCCTCGCCGTCGGCGGCGCGGATCACCCAGCCGCCGCGCAGGTCGAGCTCCGCTTCGGCGACACCCAGCTTCTTCGCCGCCGCCGCGAGGATCTTGGCCTTGGCCTTCTTCGCCGCGCCGATCGCCGAGTTGCCGGCGATGAAGGTGGTGCGCGAGGCATGGACGCCGACGTCCCAGGGCGTGATCGCGGTGTCGTTGTTCACCACCGTCACCGCCGACATCGGCAGGCCGAGCTCCTCGCAGACCAGTTGCGAGAGCACCGTCTCCGAGCCCTGGCCGATCTCCGAGGCGCCGGTGATCAGGGTGACGTGGGCGAAGTCGTCGAGCTTGAGTATGGTGCCGCAGCCGTCCGAGGGATAGATCTTGGCGCCGCCGCCGACGTGCAGCATCGAGGCCATGCCGATGCCGCGCTTGATCGCTCCGGGGGCAGTTCTGTCGGCGATGTTCTGCTTGCGCTTGGCGCTGTAGCCGCTTCGCGTCGCAGCGGTGGTCAGGCACTCCTTGAAGCCGCAGCTCTTGAACACCATGCCCTGGCCGGTGACCTCGCCGGCGTCCTGGGCGTTCTTCAGGCGGAATTCCAGCGGCTCCATGCCGATCGCCTCGGCCAGCATGTCCATGTGCTGCTCGATGGCGAAGGTGGCCTGCAGGTTGCCGTAGCCGCGGAAGGAGCCGGCGTAGGGATTGTTGGTGTACACCGCGACGGTGTGATAGTCGCAGTGCGGCACCCGGTAGAGCGAGGAGAAGGTCTGCATCATCACGAAGGGCGTGGTCGCGCCCCAGGAGGTGTAGGCGCCGTTGTCGTGCAGCGTATGCACCTGCCGGAAGGTGAGCGTGCCGTCGCGCTTGCAGCCCGAGCGCAGGGTCAGGAGCACCGGCTGGCGCGTCGGCGAGGCGAGGAACTCCTCCTCGCGGGTGAATTGCAGCTTCACCGGACGCTTCGCGGCGCGGGCCAGGAAGACCGCGATCACCTCGAACGGATAGATGTCCAGCTTGGAGCCGAAGCCGCCGCCGATCGGCGGCTGGACGATGCGCACGCGGCTCGGGTCCATGTTCAGATAGTCGGCGAATTCGCGCTTGTGCAGGAAGGGCACCTGGGTGTTCGAATACATCAGCAGGCCCCCCGAGGCGTCGAACTCGGCGATGATGCCCGACACCCCCATGCAGCAGTGGGTCACGTAGTGCAGCCGGAAGCTATCCTCGATCACCACGTCGGATTCGGCCTCGCCTTGTGCGACGTCGCCGTGGGCGTAGTCGAAGCGCATCGCGACGTTGTCGGGGTGGGCCTCGTGCAGCACCGGCGCACCCGGTTTGCGCGAGTCCTCGGGATCGGCCAGCACCGGCAGGTCTTCGTACTCGACCTTGATCAGACCCAGCGCCCGGGCGGCGATCTCCTCGCTGTCCGCCGCCACCGCCGCGATCTCGTCGCGCTGGCTGCGCACCCGATCGCTCTTCAGCGGCAGGTGGTCGCGGGCGACGCCGATCGGGCGCTGGTCGGGCACGTCGGCGGCGGTGATCACCGCGTGCACGCCGGGCAGCGCCCGCGCCGCTCGAGTGTCGATGCTGACGATGCGCGCGTGCACCCGCGCCGAGCGCAGGATCTTGCCGTGCAACTGGCCGGGCAGGTTGATGTCGTGGATGTAGCGGGTCTTGCCCTCGGCCTTTTCGGGCGCATCCATCTTGACGATGCGCTTGCCGATCAGGGAGTCGGGCAAAATGAATTTTTCCGAGACGCTCATGGCGGGCTCCTAGTCGGTCACGGAGGCGATCGCATCGACGATCTTCTTGTAGCCGGTGCAGCGGCAGATGTTGCCCTCGATGCCGCGCTTGATCGCCTCGCTGTCCGCGTGCGGATGCTTGTCGAGCAGGTGGCTGGCCTGCACCATCATGCCCGGCGTGCAGAAGCCGCACTGCACCGCGCCGTGCTCGACGAAGGCGGCGGAGAGTGCCTCCGCCCGCTTGCCGGCCTGGTCGGCGGCCAGTCCCTCGATGGTGACCAGTCGGCGGCCGTGGCAATCCACCGCGAACATCAGACAGGAATTCATCGAGACGCCGTCGACCAGGATGGTGCACGCGCCGCACTCGCCCTCGCCGCAGCCGTACTTGGTGCCGGTCAGCCCCAGGGTGTCGCGCAGCAGCTCCAGCGCGCTCATGTCGACGCGCACCGTGGCGCGCGTCCTGACGCCGTTCAGGGTGAAGTCGATGTCATGCTTGAGCGACATGGTCGAGTATCCTCTTGGTCATGTTGTGTATCAATTCCTTGCGGTACCAGGCGGTGGCGCGCACGTCGTCGATCGGCGTCACCTCGTCGCGGGCGGCGGCGGCCGCCGCCGCGATCGTTGCCGCGGTGAGCGCTCTGCCCTCCAGCGCCGCCTCGGTCCGGAAGGCCCGCACCGGCGTCGCCGCCACCGCGCCGAATGCAACCCGTACCTTGGACAGGACGCCGCCCTCGAGGACGCCGCAAAGGCCTATGGAAATGGTGGAAATGTCCAGCGCCGGCCGGGTGCCGAACTTGAAGAAGCGGCCGAAGTGATCCTTCGGCGGTACAGGAATGGAGACGCCGGCGAGCAGCTCGACCGGCGCGCGGCGGGTCTTGCCCGGTCCCACGAAAAATTCGGCGATCGGCATGCTGCGCCGGAACAGCGCTCCGTCGGGCTTCGACACCAGCTCGACCTGGGCATCGAGCGCCAGCAGCGGCACCAGCGTGTCGCCCGCGGGCGAGGCGTTGCAGATGTTGCCGCCGATCGTGGCGGCGTTGCGGATCTGGTCGCTGGCGAAGTGGTCGCAGGCCTCGATCAAGGCCGGCAGGTGCTCGCGCACCAGCGGATCCTCCAGCAGCTCGGTGATGGTGGTGAGCGCGCCGATGTGGATCTCGCCGCCCGACTGACTGACGCCTCTCAGCTCCGTCATGCCGCGGATGTTCATCAGCGTGCGCTGCGGCTTCAGGCGGCCAGACCTCTGCTGCGGCATCAGGTCGGTGCCGCCGGCGAGGATGGTCACCTCGCCCACCTGCTGCAGGCACTCGACCGCCTCATCCAGGGTTACGGGCGCGGCGTAGTGCTCGATCTCGGTCATCTCGCGGTCCTCAAAAACGTATCGGTTCCCGGTAGCGGCCATAAACCTCCACCAGTTCCCGCGTGATCTCGCCGACGCTGGCGTAGGCCTTGACCGCAGCGACGATCGCCGGCATGACGTTGGCGCCCGATCTGGCGTCGGCCCCCACCTGCGCCAGGCAGCGCGCCACCGCTTCGGCATCGCGCTCGGCGCGCACGCGGTTCAGATTGTCTATCTGGCGCCGCGCGTCCTCCTCCTGGTAGGGATGGAATTCGACCGGGTGCTCCTCGTCCTGGTCGTTGCGGTAGCGATTGACCCCGACCTTGGGAAAGGCGCCGGATTCGATGTCGCGCTGCATCTGGTAGGCCTGCGCCGAGACCTTGGCCTGGACGATACCCTCCGAGACCAGCTTGACGATGCCGCCCTGGGCGTCGGTCTCGGCCATGATCTCGACCATCTTGTCGCGCATCTGGTTGGTCATGGTCTCGACGTAGTAGGAGCCGGCGAGCGGATCGACGGTCTCGGTCAGACCCATTTCCTCGATCAATATCTGCATGGTGCGCAGCGAGATGCGTGCCGAATACTCGGTCGGGATGGTGTAGGCCTCGTCGTAGGAGCACAGCGCCATGGTCTGCGTCCCCGACAGCGCGGAGATCAGCGCGTAATAGGCGCCGCGGACGATGTTCAGCTCCGGCTGCTCGAAGGTCAGGCCGCCGCCGCCGCCGGCGGCGATCATGCGCAGCCACATCGAGCCGGGTTGCTCGGCGCCGTACTCCTCCTTCATGATCTTGGCCCACAGGCCGCGGCCGGCGCGGAACTTGCAGACCTGCTCGAAGATGTTGCCGAAGATGTTGAAGTTGTAGGAGAGCCGCCCGGCGAACTCATCGACCGGCAGGCCGCGCTTGATCACCTCGTCGGCGTAGGCCTTGGCGATGCAGAAGGCGTAGGCCATCTCCTGCGCCGGGGTCGCGCCGGATTCGCGGATGTGATAGCCGCACACCGAGACCGGGCTGTATTTCGGCGCGTGCTGGGCGCAGTACTCGATGGTGTCGCCGACCAGCCTGATCGACGGCTCGACCGGGAAGATCCAGGTGCCGCGGCCGATGAACTCCTTGAGGATGTCGTTCTGCGCGGTGCCGCGCAGCTTCTTCACGTCGTAGCCGCGCTTCTCGGCCATCGCCAGATACATGGCGATCAGGATCGCCGCGGCGCCGTTGATGGTCAGCGAGACGGTGATCTGGTCGAGGTCGATGCCCTCGAAGGCCAGCTCGAAATCGCGCAGGGTATCGACCGACATGCCGACCCGGCCGATCTCGCCCTCGGCCAGCGGATCGTCGGAGTCCAGGCCGATCTGGGTGGGCAGGTCGAAGGCGACGTTGAGCCCGGTCTGGCCGTTGGCTATCAGGTACTTGAAGCGCTGGTTGGTCTCGCTCGGATTGCCGAAGCCGGCGTACTGGCGCATGGTCCAGGGCTGCTTGCGGTACATCAGGCGATGGATGCCGCGGGTGAAGGGATATTCGCCGGGCAGGCCGACGAACTTGTAGCCGCCGCTCGTCTCGACGTCCTCGGCCGTGTACAGCGGCTTCACCGCTATGCCGGATTCGTTCACCACGGGCTTGATCTCGGGCTTGACCCCCGGCTTGGCGCGATCGTTCATTTGACCTGTTCCCGGATGAAATCGACGATGGCGTCGAGCTTGGAGCCGGTGGGGAAGATGCCCTTGAAGCCCAGATCGGAGAGCGCCTGATGGTCCTGGGCCGGCAGATTGCCGCCGATCAGCCACAGCTTGTCGGTGAGACCGTCGGCTTCGAGCAATGGTTTCAGCTTGCGGCAGAAGGGCAGGTGCGAACCGGCCATGCTCGACAGCGCGATCACATCCACGTCCTCCTCCAGCGCCATCCGCGCCACGGCCTCCGGCGTCTGCCGCAGGCCGGTGTAGATCACCTCGAAGCCGGCGTCCATCATCGCGCGCGCGACGATCTTGGCGCCCTGGTCGTGGCCGTCCAGGCCCGGCTTGGCGAGCAGGACTTTTATGTGCCGCTGACTTTCCCCGCGATTCATGACCTGAGTCCTGACAGTGGGGGCGCTCGCAATATTCTTGCACCGACATCCCGCGGGGACTTCCTCCTGTCGTCCCGCGGGGACTTCCTCCGGTCGTCACTGCGAGGCCGTGAGCCGCGGCAGTCTGGAGATTGCTTCGCTGCGCTCGCAATGACGAGCCGTAAGGTAAGGGTATTCACGCCGACACCTCCTTGGCGATGATGAGCTTGAGGATCTCGCTGGTGCCGCCGCCGATCAGGGTGAAGCGCACGTCGCGCAGGTAGCGCTGCACCGGATATTCCATCGCGTAGCCGTAGGAAGCGAGTATCCGCGCCGCCTGGTCGCAGACGCTGGCCGCGGTCTCGGTGGCGAACAGCTTGGCCATCGCCGCCTCCTTGTGGTGCGGCAACCCGGCGCCGTGCCGCCAGGCGGCGTAGTACACCAGATGGGTGGCGGCTTCCAGGCTCGTCGCCATGTCCGCGAGCTTCATCTGGATCGCCTGGTAGCGGTTGATCGGCTTGCCGAACTGCTCGCGCTCGGAGGCGTAGCGCACCGCCTCCGAGAGCGCCGCGCGCGCCACGCCCAGGCCCATGGCGCCGGTGATGATGCGGATCTCCGCCAGCGTCTTCTTCAGGTGTCCCTCGCCGTCGCCCTCTTCCTTCGACAGCCGGTGGCTGTCGGGCACGAAACACTCGTCGAAGGCCAGCTCGGAGGTCGGCAGCGCCCACACCCCCATCTTGTGGATCTCGCGGCCGACCGAGAGGCCCTTGAACGAGCGCTCGACCAGGAAGATGGTGAGCTTCTTCTCGGTACCGGCCTTGGCGAAGACGGTGAAGAAGTCGGCCACCGGCGCCGAGGTGATCCAGGTCTTCTGGCCGTTTATGACATAGCCGCCGGCCACCTTGGCGGCGGTGGTGGCGATGGAATTGAGATCCGAGCCGGCGTTGGGCTCGGTCATGCAGATGGCGGCGATCTTCTCGCCCCGGAGCGCCGGCTTGAACAGGCGTTCCACGATGTCGGCGTTGCCCAGCATGTGCAGGAACTTGGTGCCCATCAGCGACTGCATCGCCGCGGCGCCGGCGAGCGACATCGAGCCGCGCGCCACCTCGGAGAGCGCCAGGCAAAACTCGGTCAGCCCGACGCCGCTGCCGCCCGCTTCCTCCGGGTAGCGCATGCCGAAGAAGCCGAGACCGGCGAGTTCGCCGAACAATTCGCGCGGGAAGATCCGCGCCTCGTCGAGCGCCGCCGCCTGCGGCGCGATGCGCGCGTCGCAGAAGCGCGCGAAGCTGTCGCGGATCGCGCGCTGCTCTTCGGAAAATTCAAAATTCATCGCCGGCTCCGCTTACAGGCCATAGAGGGCTTTGGCCTGCTCGGCAGAGATGACGCCGTTTCTCACCTCCTCGGCCAGCAGCTCGCGGTCGCGCAGCTTGGGATCGCCGTAGCCGCCGCCGCCGCTCGCCACCTGGTGATAGACGGTGCCCCTGGGCACGCCGGTGATCAGATCCTTGTTCTTGGGCACCACGGTGCGGCCGTCCGGATACTCCAGGCGGATGAAGTTGAGCCCGGCATCGCCGCCGCCGAACAGGCCGAAGGCCGGCTCGAAGTCGCCGTCGCCGAAGGTCACCAGTTGGGTGTCGTCCGAGCCGATCTCGAAGATCGTCTCGACCCCCAGGCCGCCGCGCCATTGCCCGGCGCCGGCGGAGTCGGCGAGCAGTTCGTGCTTGACCAGGGTGTGCGGCGTCTGCTGCTCGAACATCTCGTAGTCCTGGTCGAGCACTCCGCCCGAGGCGTCGATCATGCCGATGTGGTCGTAGCCGTCGCAGCCTTGCATCGCGCCGGAGCCGCCCTTCAGACCCATGAAGCCGATGTCCACGTACTTCTCGCCGTTCTTCGGGTCGATGCCGGTGGTCAGCGAAGCGAGCAGATTGTTCCAGCCGGCCGTCACCCGGTCCGGCATCACCGGCGCCAGCGCCCGCTGGATGGCGTCGGCGTTGGGCGGACAGAGATGGTTGCCGAAGGTGGTGGCCTTCGGGTAGGCGGCGTTGAGGATGGTGCCCGAGGGGATGACGATCTCGATCGGCGCCACCATGCCCTCGTTGTGCGGGATGTCGGGATTGACCATCTGCAGCAGGGTCAGGATGGTGGCCGAGGCGCTGGAGGTGAAGGTGCCATTGACGAAGCCGTTGGTCTGGGCGTCGGTGCGCGAGTAATCGAACTTGATGTGCCGGTCCCTGACCGCGATGTCCACGCGGATGGTGAACTTCGAACCCTCGTGGCGGCCGTCGTAATACACGTAGCCCTCGCCCGAATAGTCGCCGTTGGGGATCTTGAATATCTCCGCCTCCATCATCTTGCGCGTGGCGTCGAACAGCGCCTGCTTGTGCGCCCGGTAGCTGGGCACGCCGTACTTGCCGAGCAGTTCCAGGAGGCGCCGCTCGCCGACGGTGCAAGCGCCCATCTCGGCCTTCATGTCGTGCTGGACGATGTCGAGACGAATGTTGGCGAAGATCAGCCCCCAGACGTCCTTTCGCAGCTTGCCGCGCTCGACCACCTTGACCGGCGGGATGCGCAGCGCCTCCTGCCAGACCTCGACCGCGTTCGGGTTGTAGCCGCCGGCGACGTTGCCGCCGATGTCCGCCTGGTGGCCCTTGACCGCGGTCCAGGCGACCAGCTCGCCGTCCATGAACACCGGCTTGAACACCGCGACGTCGTTGTTCTGGTTGCCCAGGCTGAACACGTCGTTGTGGAAAATCACGTCGCCCGGATAGATCTCGTCGCCGAAGAATTCCTTGATGTACTTGCACACCGGCGCCAGCGAGAAAGCCAGGATGGGCAGGTTCTCGGTCTGCTCCAGCATGTTGCCGTCGCCGTCGTAGAGGCCGGTGACGTAGTCCTTGGCCTCGCACAGGATGGGCGAACGGGTGGTCTGCTCCATCGAGATGCTCATCTCGTCGGTGATCGACTTGAAGGTCCGGGCATACACCGAGAGCAGGATCGGGTCGATCTTCATGCCAGTGCCTCCTGTCTGTCCCCGATGCAGGTTTTCACCAGGTCTTCGCGGCCCTTCGCAAACAGCGCGAAGGAGCCGTAGGCATCGACCACGCAATCGAAGGCGGCGGAAACGAAAATCGCGGTGGTCTCCTGCTCGATCATCGCCGGCCCGTCGATGCGGTGGCCGAAGCCGGTGCGGTGACCGTCATACACCGGGATCTCGCGGAAGGACCCGGTCTCCGGAATGTACACGCTGCGCTTGCCCTTCCGCGCCGCGGCGGCGTCCGGCCCGACCCAGGGCTTCTCGCGATACGCCGGCCGGTCGGTGACGCCGATCGCCTGCACCCGGACGTTGATGATCTCCACCGGCGCCCGCTCCTGCTCCAGTGAATAACCGTAGAGCCGGTTGTGCTCGGCGTGGAAGGCGGCGGCGATGGCCGCGGCGTCGCCCGCCGCGATCGCCTCGCGCGCTGCGGCGAAGGACACTTCGTGGTACTGCTTGATGTAGCGGCAATCGAGCTTGACCTCGAAGCGGCGCCGGTCTTCCGGGATGCGCTCCTCTTCGAGCTGGCGTGCGCCCTCCTTGGCCATGTCGTCGATCACCGCGGAGAGCCTGTCCCAGGCGACCGATTCCAGCCTTGCCACGAAGGTGCGCACGAAATCGTGCTTCAGCTCGCTCATCAGCATGCCGAAGGCGCACAGCACCGAGGACTCGCGCGGAATGATCTGCAGCGGAATCTCCAGCTCCTGACAGATCAGGCAGGAGTGGATCGGACCGGCGCCGCCGGCCGGAATGAAGGGGAATTCGCGCGGATCGAAGCCGCGCTTGATGGTCACCTCGCGCACGCCCTGGGCCATGTTGTTGCACGCGACGCGGTACATGCCGGCCGCGGCCTGCTCGATGGTCAAGCCCATCGGTTTCGCGACATGCGTCTCGATGGCGCGGCGCGCTGCAGCGACGTCTAGCCTCATCCTGCCGCCGGCGAAATACGCCGGATCGAGGAATCCCAGCACCACGTTGGCGTCGGTGGTGGTGGGCAGCTCCCCGCCCTTGCCGTAGCAGGCCGGGCCGGGATCGGCGCCGGCGCTCGCCGGACCCATGCGCAGCATGCCGCCTTGGTCGAGCCAGCCGATCGAGCCGCCGCCGGCGCCGATGGTGTGGATGTCCAGCATCGGCAGCGCGATCTTGTGCCGCGCGATCTCGCCGTCGTTCTTGATCATCGGCGCGCCCACCGCCACCGACGCCTCGAAGCTGGTGCCGCCCATGTCGGTGACGATGCACTTGTCCTGGCCGTGGATCCGGGTGTAGAAGAGACCGGCGCCGGGGCCGCCGGCCGGGCCGGAGAGCAGGGTCAGCGCCGCCCGCTCCCGCGCCAGTTGCGGCGAGATGACGCCGCCGTTCGACTGCATGATCAGGAGCAGTCCGCGGAAACCGATCTGGCCGAGGCGGGCGGTCAGCTGGTCGAGGTAGTGATTGAGCTTGGGCCCGACGTAGGAATTGAGCGCCGTGGTGCTGACCCGCTCGTAGAAGCGGATCGAGGGCAGGACATCGGTCGACACCGAGAGATAGGCGCCGGGCAGCTCCGCCCGCACCAGCTTTGCCGCCGCCCGTTCGTGGGTCGGATTGGCGAAGGAATTCATGAAGCAGATCGACACCGCCTGCACGCCCTCTGCCTTGAACAGGCGCAGCGCTCCCCTCACCTCGTCGAGATCGAGCGGGGCGGTCTCGACGCCGTTCCTGTCGATGCGGCCCCCGACGCCGACGCGCAGATGGCGGGGAGCGAGCGGCTTGACGTTGGTGTAGCGGTTGTTGTACTGCTCTTCGCGGATGCCTCGGCGCATCTCCAGCGCGTCGCGCAGGCCGCGCGTGGTGATCAGCGCGCACTTGGCGCCGGTACTGGTCAGGGTGGCGTTGGTGGTGACCGTGGTGCCGTGCACGATGACGTCGATGCTGGCTGCGAAGGCCTGCAGCGACAGCGGCGGGTTCATGCTGGCGGCGATGTCGGTCAGGCCATTGACGAAGGCGACCGAGGGATCGGCCGGCGTCGACAGCGTCTTGTAGATGGTCGGCTCGGCGCCGTCACGGGTCACGACCAGATCGGTGAAGGTGCCGCCGACGTCGATCCCGATTTTTAGTGCCATGGCTTGCACTCCGTCAGTGTGGTCATGTCGTGGATGTTCAAGGTGCCGCTCCCCGCCCGACCAAGGTGCGTACGTCTTCCTTGCGCACCTTGCCCAGGGCGGTCTTGGGCATTTCGCCGACGAACAGCACTTCCTTGGGATGCTTGAAGCGGGCGATCCGTCCCTCGAACAGCTCGAGCACGCGCTCCCTGGTGAGGCTCACACCGCTCTTCGGCACCACCACGGCGACCACGACCTCGCCCCAACGCCGGTCGGGACGGCCGACCACCGCGGCCTCGGCGATGTCGCGGCACTCGATCAGGACGTTCTCGATTTCGGCGGGATAGATGTTCTCGCCGCCGGAGATGATCATTTCCTTCCTGCGGCCATCCACGAACAGATAGCCGTCGGCATCCCAGTGGCCCATGTCGCCGCTCTTGAACCAGCCGTCCTGCAGCACCGCCGCCGTGGCTTGGGGCGAGCGCCAGTAGCCGCTCATGACGTTGGCTCCGCGCACCAGGATTTCGCCGGTGACGCCCGGCGCGAGATCGTCGCTGCTGCCGTCCCCGGCCACGCGCACCTCGCAGCCGGGCGCCGGCCGGCCGGCGGAGCCGGGCTTGCGTTCGACGTCCGCGAGCTTCTGGTAGGTGGCGATCGGGCAGGTCTCGGTGGCGCCATAGACCTGCACCAGCGCCACACCCCGCTGCCGCAGCGCGCGGATCAGCCGCTCCGGGACGATGCTGGAACCGGTGGTGATCATGCGCAGGCTGGAGAGGTCCGCGCTCGGCCAGCGCGGATGCGCCATCAGCATGTCGAGCTGCGCCGGCACCAGCACGGTGAGCGTGATGCGTTCGCGACAGATGGCGTCGAAGGTCGCCTCCGGGTCGAACTTCGGGTGCAGCACCACGCTCGCACCGGCGGCCAGGGCCGGCGTGGTCAGGATGTTGAGGCCGCCGACGTGGAACAGCGGCAGCGTCGTGAGGATCCGGTCGGCCGCGCTCAGATCGTGCATGTCGGCGCTGTTGGCGGCGTTGGCGGCCAACGCCGCCTGGGTCAGCAGCACGCCCTTGGGTCTGCCCGTCGTCCCCGACGTGTAGCAGATCAAGAGCGGCACATCGCCACGGTCTTCGGGATCGCGCGGCGCCGGTCCCGAACTCGCCCTCTGCGCGCCGGACAGGAAGTCGGGGTAGGACAGCCAGCCACGCTGCGGCTCGCCCATCGACACCAGCGTGATTCCGGCCAGGATTTCGCCCAGGGATGCACGCAAGCCCTCCGTCTGGGCGACGAAGGGCGGCTCGACGAAGAGCACGGTGGGCGTGCAATCGCTGATCATCATTCCGTGTTCCGGCCCCGCCAGCCGCCAGTTGAGCGGCATGAACAGGGCACCCAGCCGGGCGCAGGCGAACATCAGCGCCAGCATCTCCGGACTGTTGTAGCCGAGGTAGGCGGCGCAGCCGCCGCGGCCCACGCCCTTCGCTTCCAGGGCGGCGGCCAGCTCCTCCACCAGCGCGGCGAGCGCCGCATAACTCAGGTCGCGCCCGGGAAAGCGGACGGCCAGCTTGTCGGGCGTCGCCTCGGCGTGGCGGACGATCCAATCGGAGACGTTCATGCTCTCACTCCATGAACCGATCCAAGTCCGTCATTGCAAGCCGCCTGTTTCGGCATGGCCAAAACTGCACACGGACCATGAACCCACCACCAAACCCGTCATCGCGAGCGCAGCGTGGCAATCCAGATTGCCACGGCCTTCGGCCTCGCAACGACGCAGAGGAGGGTTCATAGAAAGCGCAGCGCGGCAATCTAGACCGCCGCGGCCGACGGCCTCGCAGTGACGGAGTTGCTGGGAGAGAGTCACGGCGGGAGAGAGCGACTCGTCAGGCATCGCCCACTTCCAGCACCACCGCCATCGCCGAGTCGCCGGCGGCGCAGCCGGTGAACAGCCCGTAGCCGCCGCCGCGCAGCGCCAACTCCTCGATCAGTTCGATGATGGCGCGGGTGCCCATCGGCGCCTGGGGATGGCCCCAGACCAGCGAGCAGCCGAAATTGTTCATGGTCATCAGATCGGCGCCGGTCTGCCGGGCGAAATAGATGTCGTTCAGGGCGAAGGGGTTGTGGGTCTTGATCGCGGCCATCTGCCCGATCGCCAGGCCGGCCTGCTCCAACGCTCGCCTTGCCGCCGGCACCGTGGCTTCCGGCATGCGTGCGAGCGCCACGCGGGCGAGACCGAAGCCGTGCAGGCGCACCGCGATCTTCGGGTTGGCGGACAGCTCGCGCGCCGCCTCCGGGGTGGCGACCACGATGGCGGCGTTGCCGTCGGCCGGGTGCGTCTGGCCGCCGTAGCTCACCGTGCCGCCCTCCATCACCGGCCGGAGCTTGGCCAGCCCCTCGGGCGTCGATTGGCTGACGCCCTCGTCGCCCGCTAGGGTCGCGGCCGTCTTCTGGTAGTTCGCCGAGGGCACCTCGAAGGGCAGGGTCATGAAGCGGCGCAGGAAGGACGAGTCGTCCGCCAGCGCCTGCCGGTATTGCTCCTCCCGCCGCAGCACCACCTGGTGCTGCTCGGCGGTCGTGATGCCGTGATCCCTGGCCACGTTCTCCGCGGTCGCGAGCATCGAATGGCCGCCTTGCGGATCGCAGCCGAAGTTGTCCATCACCCAGTCCTCGGCCACGCCGGTGCCGCCGGGACCCTTGGGGTTCGGGTAATACAGGTGCGGGCCGTTGGAGGTGCGGTCGCAGTTGATGGCGAGCGCGGTCATCGCCATGCCCACCTCGATTTCCTGCGCCGCCGCCAGCAGGGTGCGCACGCCGGTGGCGCAGGCCTGCATCAGCGTCGGGCCGCCGGCCTGCGCCGCACCCGCCATGCCCATCAGCCAGGGCAGGCCGTAGAAGGCGTGGTTCTGCGGCACCGAGATTCCGAGCGCACCGTAGTCGAAGATCCTCGGGTCGATTCTGCGTTTGGCCAGCTCCTGGCGCGCCACGTGCGCGGCGAACTCGACGCTGTGGAGGTGCGCGAAGCTGCCCTGCCAGCGCGCAAAAGGCGTGCTCCAGTAAGCGCCGTAGGGGATTTCTGCCTTGTAGCTCATTGCCCTGCTCCCAGAATTCGAACGGCGTTCAGACGACGCCGGCGAGACCTCGGCCGCTCATTCCGCTCCGGCCCGCTTCGGTTGTTTTGCGCTCTGCGCCGCCTGGCCGTCGAGACCGATGGCGACGACGAAGGCGTGCTTGGCTTCCCGCAGATGGTCCTGCATCGCCAGCGCCGCGGCGTCGCCGTCGCCGGCGGCGAGCACCTTGGCGATGCGCTTCAGTCCGCCGAGCACGACGTTGCGCACCTTGGCGCTGCCCAGGGTCAGCGTCCGCAGGTGCTGCACGTGGTCGGCGTACAGCTCGACCGCATGCACCAGGCGGGGGTTGGGCACCAGGGCCAGCCAGGCCGAGCGGAAACGCGCGTTGGCGTCCATGAACGCCTCGTTGTCGCCCGCCTTGTGCGCCGCGACGCTCGCCTCCAGCGCGTTCATGATCGGCGCGCGCACCACCGGATTGGCGGTCTGTGCCGCCACCCGGCGCAGCGCTTCCGGCTCCAGCAGGCTGCGCACCTCGTAGATGTCGTCCACGTCGGCGATGGTCAGCGAAGGCACCACGAAGCTGCGCCCGTCCGCCGTCACCAGGCCGTCGCTGGCGAGCCGGGTGAGCGCCTCGCGCACCGGCGTGCGCGAGACGCCGAGCTGCGCCGCCAGTTGCACCTCCTGCAGCGCCTGGCCCGGCAGAATCTTGCCGTTGCGGACGTTCGCCCGCAGGGTCTGATAGACCTGGTCGCTCAGAGCGCGGGGACGTTCGACGGGTTTTAGCGTGGGCACCACGTGCGTTTCTCCGGTTCGTGATACGGGTTTGCGCTGGTTATGGATACTGTATACATTTGTCCCATGACGGTCAAGTGCACGGTCAAGCGCGGGCCGGGTCCGCATCGGGGGGAACCATGGCGGTCACCTCGATCTCCACCTTGGCGCCCGCCTCGACGAAGCCGGCCACCTGCAGCGCGGTCATCGCCGGAAAGTGCCGGCCGATGATGTCGCGGTAGGCCTCGCCGATCTCCGCCAGACGGGCGTTGTATTCCTCCTTGTCGGCCAGATACCAGTTCATGCGCACGATGTCGGTCGGCCTGGCCCCGGCCTGAGCCAGGATGCCGACGACGTTGGTGAGCGCCTGGCGCGCCTGGCCGACCAGATCGTCGGTGCGGAACACCTCCTGCTCGTCCCAGCCGACCTGCCCGGCGACGACGACCATGCGGCCGGCGGCGGCGACGCCGTTCGAGTAGCCCTTGGGGCGCGCCCAGCCGAGCGGTTGCAAAAATTCCATGCCTAGCTCCTCCTGTTTAGACGCGATGCGGCGTCGCGATTTTTTGTTCGGTGGTATATGTAGTAGAGTATATGCGGTAGAGTATACTGCATACATTCGTTCAATGTATACATTAGGTGCGGCGGGCACCGCCGCACCAACCGCGCTCGAGCGCCGCTTCCGGGGTGAAGGCACATCGACATGAACACGCTGCTCGCAGACCCGTTTCTCGACTGCGCTCTCTGGCAACGGATGCTGGATGGGGAATCGGCTCCCGCTCCGAGCGGCGCCATCGGCTTGCTGCGCCGCGAAGATTTCAGCGCGCGCAACGGCCGGCTGCTGGTGCTCCAGGGCGGCGGGGCCAGCGCCCGCGCTTATCTCGGCGACGCGGACGCCGACGTGGCGGTGCTGCTGGTGCTCGGCGACGAAGCGGTGCCAATCCTGCAGGCGCAAGGCTGGGCTGCGGTGCGAACGCTGGTGCGCCGGGGCGAACTGCATCCGTATATGCTGAAGACGCTGAGGCAACTCGAGGAAGCCGGCCTGGCGGATTTCGTCGAAGACCTGGGACTGAGCTTCCCGCAGCACTGAACGGAACATGAGCCCAACCAACATGATCGGCGACCTGGCGGATGCTGGCCAGCCACGCCGTGCGACATTCCGTGACGACCCATCCATCAAAAAGGAGACGAAGATGAAGAAGAGACTGATCCGCTGCGCGGCGTTCGCCGTCGGCGCCGCGACGCTGGCCGCCGGCGCGCTGGGGGCCGACCTGAAGGTCGGCTTGAGCGTGTCGCTGTCCGGACCCAATTCCTCGCTCGGCATTCCCTATTCCAAGGGCATGCAGGCGGCGCTCGCCTACCTGCCCGTGGTCGCCGGCCGCAAGGTGCAGCTGATCGTCTTAGACGACGGCTCCGACCCGACCACGGCCGGCCGCAACGCGCGCAAGCTGATCGAGGAGGACAAGGTCGACGTGCTGATGGGCACCTCGGGCGTGCCCTCGACCATGGCCATGGCGCAGGTCGCCAAGGAAGACCAGACGCCGATGATCGGCCTGGCGCCGATCTCCCCCACCGACAACCCGTGGGTGGTCACCGTCGCCCAGCCGACGCAGTTGATGGTCGATGCGGTGGTCGAGCGGATGAAGCGCAACGGCGTCAAGACGGTCGGCTACATCGGCTTCTCCGACGCCTGGGGCGACCTGGTCTATAACGCGCTGATGAAGGCGGCGCCGGCGGCCGGCATCAAGGTGGTCAGCAACGAGCGCTATGCCCGTACCGACCAGTCGGTGACCGGACAGGCGCTGAAAATCGTCGCGCAGCATCCCGATGCGGTGATGACCGGCGGCGCCGGCACCCCCGGCGCGCTGCCCTTCCTGGCGCTCGCCGACTTGGGCTACAAGGGCGGCCTCTACGGCCAGCACGGCCTGATCAACCCGGACTTCATCCGGGTCGCCGGCGCTTCGGCCGACGGTGCCTTGATGCCGACCGGGCCGGTGATCGTCGCCGAGCAGTTGCCGGCCAACTATCCGACCAAGCAGATCGCGCTCACCTTCCGCAAGGTGTACCAGCAGGTCAATCACGCGCCATCGACCGACGCCTTCTCCGCCTATTCGTTCGACGGCTGGCTGGTCTTCGCCGATGCCGCCAAGCGGGCGCTGGCCGCGTCCCACGCCCAACCCGGCACGCCGGCGTTCCGCACCGCGCTGCGCGACGCGATCGTGAACACCAAGGAGGTGGTCGGCACGCACGGCGTCTACAACTTCAAGCCGGGCGACGTCTATGGCGACGACCGCCGGGCGCGGGTGATCGTCAAGCTCGACCACGGCAAGTGGAAGCTGGCGCCGTAATCATCGACGCCTGAGTCCCCGCGGCCGGCGCCGAAGATAAACACGCTCATCTCTTCGGTAGCCGGAAAAATGGGAGAGCACGAACCGGTACCCTCTCGGGCATAAAGGGAGACCCTCCCCTGGTTTATCCCCCGTATGGGAACAAGGGGGCTTGCCCCCTTGTAAATCCCCGGGAGCCGGCGCTCCGAACGAATCTGTTCAGAAAGGATTGAATGAACTGGGAGGTGGCGCTGATCCTGTCGGCCGACGGGCTGGCCAACGGCGCGGTGTACCTGCTGGCCGGACTCGGCCTGGTGCTGGTCTTTTCGGTCACCCGGGTGGTGTTCGTGCCCTTCGGCGACATCGCCGCGTTCGCCGCGCTGACGCTGGCCGCCCTCGAGACCGGGCGCACGCCGCCGACCATCGGCCTGGTGCTGACGCTCGCCGCGCTGGCGCTCGCCGCCGAACTGTGGCGTCTGGCCCGACGGCGCGAGTTCGCGCGCATGCCGCGCGCGCTCCTGGTCTGGGGACTGCTGCCGGCGCTGCCCTGCCTCGCCGCCTGGGCGGTCGCCGGCCGCGCGCTGCCGGCGGCCGTGACCGTCATCGCGGCGATCGCCCTGGTCGTGCCGATCGCGCCCTTGATCGCGCGCCTCGCGCTGCAGCCGATCGCCGATGCCTCGGTGCTGGTGCTGCTGATCGCCTCGCTGGCGCTGCACTTCCTGCTCTCGGGCCTGGGCCTGCTGTTTTTCGGGCCGGAGGGCTTCCGCACCAGCCCGCTGGTCGGCGGCGCGCTGACGCTGCCGGGCGGCTTCCCGGTCAGCGCCCAGGTGCTCTTGATGATCGTCTCGGCGATCGTGCTCTCGGGCCTGTTCTATCTGCTGTTCGAGCACACGCGCCACGGCAAGGCGCTGCGCGCGACCGCGATCAACCGCGTCGGCGCGCGGCTGGTCGGCATCCGCCCGGCGCGCACCGCGGCGCTCGCCTACGGCGGCGCCTCGCTGCTGGCCGGCCTGATCGGCGTACTGGTCGCGCCGGTGACCACGATGTACTACGACTCGGGCTTCATCATCGGCCTGAAGGCCTTCGTCGCCGCGATCATCGGCGGCTTGAACAGCTATCCGCTGACCGCGGCGGGCGCGCTCGCGGTCGGCCTGGTCGAGAGCTTCGCGTCGTTCTGGAGCGGCGCGCTGAAGGACGTGATCGTGTTCGGCATGCTGATCCCGGTGCTGCTGCTGCGTTCGCTGCTGGTCACGCGGGTCGAGGAGGAAGAAGAGGAAATCGATGGCTGAGCGCGTCTCGAGGCGATTGCTGATCGCCGTTGTCGCGATGATCGCGCTGGCGCCGCTGGTATTCGGCAGCTTCGCGGTCGGCCTGCTCGACGACATCGGCATCGGCGCGCTGGTCGCGCTCGGCCTGGTGCTGCTCACCGGCATCGGCGGCGCCACCTCGTTCGGCCAGGCGGCCTTCGTCGGCATCGCCGCCTACGCCAGCGCCTGGCTGTCCACCGCGCACGGCGCCTCGCCCTGGCTCGGCCTGCCCTTCGCGCTGCTCCTGACCGGGCTCGCCGCGTGGCTGATCGGCACGCTGACGCTGCGTCTGGGCGGCCACTTCCTGCCGCTCAGCACCATCGCCTGGGGCTTGTCTCTGCCGCTGCTGTTCGGCAACCTGGACGCGCTCGGACAGCACACCGGCATCTCGAACATTCCGCCGCTACAGTTCGGGCCTTGGTCGCTGGTGACGCCGCGGGCGGCGTACTACCTGATCTGGCCGATCGTCGGCCTGGCCTGCTGGTTCAGCCACAACCTGCTGCACTCCCGGCCGGGGCGCGCGATCCGCGCGCTGCGCGGCGGCGCAACGCTGCTCGCCAGCGTCGGTGCCGACGCCTACCGGGTGCGGCTGTCGCTGTTCGTCACCGCCGCGCTGTTCGCCGGCATCGCCGGCTGGCTCTACGCCCACGTCGACCGCTTCGTCAGCCCTTCGCCCTTCGACCTGCGCGCCAGCATCGAGTACCTGCTGATGGCGGTGGCCGGCGGACTCGGCCAGTTGTCCGGGGCGCTGGTCGGCGCCGCCTTGGTGCTGGTGGTCAAGAACGCGTTGCAGGACGTGCTGCCACTGCTGTCTCAACGCGGCGGCCAGCTCGAGAGCATCGCCTTCGCGGCGCTGTTCATCCTGCTGCTGCAGTACGCGCGCGGCGGCCTGATGGGCTTCCTGAGCCGCAGGGTCCGCGGCCGCCGAGGCAGCCCGGCGCTGCCCGCCCGGCCGACCGTGACGCCGCTGCCAAGGCGCAGCCTGCCGGAGCCGGGGGCGCCGCTGCTGGCGGTGGACGGCGCGGTGAAGCGCTTCGGCGGACTGGTCGCGGTGAGCGACGTCAGCTTCGCCGTCGGAGCCGGCGAGATCGTCGGCTTGATCGGCCCCAACGGTGCCGGCAAGACGACGATGTTCAACCTGGTCACCGGAGCGCTGCCGATGAGCGCCGGCCGCGTGCGCTTCCTCGGCCAGGACATCAGCGGCGCGCCGCAGCGAAAGATCGCCCGGCTGGGCATGGCGCGCACCTTCCAGCACGTCAAGCTGCGGCCCAACATGAGCCTGCTCGACAACGTCGCGCTCGGCGCCCACGCGCGCAGCAGTTGCGGTCTCCTGGCGGCAGGGCTGCGGCTCGACCGCGGCGACGAGGAAAGGATCCTGGATGCGGCGTGGACCCAGCTCGAACGCATCGGTCTCGCCGGGCGCGCCCATGAGCCGGCCGGCAGCCTGCCGCTGGGCACGCAGCGCATCCTGGAGATCGCCCGCGCACTGGCCGCCGATCCGGTTCTGCTGGTGCTCGACGAGCCGGCGGCCGGACTGCGGCGCCAGGAGAAGCGGGGTCTGGTCGAACTGCTGCGCCGGCTGCGCGCGGAGGGCATGACGATAATGATCGTCGAACACGACATGGAATTCGTGATGGGGCTGGTCGATCGCCTGGTGGTGATGAACTTCGGCACCAAGCTGGTCGAAGGCCTGCCCGCCGAAGTGCGCGCCGACCCGCGGGTGCAGGCGGCCTATCTCGGGAGTCCCGCGTGAGTGCCGCGCTGCTCGAGATCGGCGACCTGCACGTATCCTACGGCCGCGTCGAGGCGCTGCGCGGCGTCTCGGTTACGCTGCAGCCGCGGCAGATCGTCACGGTCATCGGCCCCAACGGCGCCGGCAAGACGACGCTGCTCGCCGCGACGATGGGACTGCTGCCCTCGACCGGCACCCTGCGCTTCGAAGGCGAAGACCTGCGCGGACTCGACGTCGAGGCGCGGGTCGAGCGCGGCCTGTGCCTGGTGCCGGAAAAGCGCGAGCTGTTCGGCGAGCTGGCGGTACATGACAATCTGCAACTGGGCGCCTACGCCAAGCGGCTGCGCGGCGATGCCGCCAAGCGCCGCCTGGGCTCGGTCTATGAACTCTTCCCGCGCCTGGCGGAACGGCGCGCGCAGCTCGCGCGCACGCTCTCGGGCGGCGAGCAGCAGATGCTCACGCTCGGCCGAGCGCTGATGTCGGCGCCGCGCCTGCTGATGCTCGACGAGCCCAGCCTCGGCCTCGCACCGCTGATCGTCGCCGAGATCCTGGCCATCGTCCGGGCGCTGCGCGACGACGGCGTGGCCATCCTGCTGGTCGAGCAGAACGCGCGCATCGCGCTGGAGAGTTCGGATTACGGCTACGTGCTCGAGACCGGCGAGATCGCGCTGGCCGGCGAATCGAGTTCGCTGGCCGGCGACCAGCGGGTGCGCGCCACCTACCTGGGCGGCGGCACCGAGGACGACTGAGCGCCGTCGCCAACGACAGATAGAATCCGATGGCTGAACTTTCCGCGTCGCAACCCGTTGGCCGCCCGCCACCGAACAAGGAGTCTCGATGAACATCGTCTGCATCGGCGGCGGCCCCGCCGGCCTGCACTTCGCGCTGCTGATGAAGCAGCAGAACCCGGCGCACGCGATCACCGTGGTCGAGCGCAACAAACCCTACGACACCTTCGGCTGGGGCGTGGTGTTCTCCGACCAGACCCTGGACAATCTGCGCGCCGCCGATCCGAAGAGCACGGCGCAGATCCTCGAAGCCTTCAACCACTGGGACGACATCGAGGTCAACATCCGCGGCCACCGGATACGTTCCGGCGGCCACGGTTTCTGCGGCATCGGCCGCAAGCGGCTGCTCAACATCCTCCAGGCGCGCTGCGAGGAGCTGGGTGTCGAACTGGTGTTCGAGACCGAGGTGGCGAGCGACGAGGATTTCCCGGACGCCGATCTGATCATCGCCTGCGACGGCTTGAACAGCCGCATCCGGGCCAAGTACGCCGCCGTCTACCAGCCCGACATCGACGTGCGCGATTGCCGCTTCGTCTGGCTGGGCACGCACAAGCTGTTCGATGCCTTCACCTTCGCCTTCGAGGAGACCGAACACGGCTGGTTCCAGGCCCACGCCTACCGCTTCGACGACAACACCTCGACCTTCATCGTCGAGGCGCCCGAGTCGGTCTGGCAGAGGGCCGGGCTGGACAGGATGGAGAAGGAAGCGGCCATCGCCTTCTGCGAGCGACTGTTCGCCAAGCACCTGGACGGCCACGGCCTGATGTCCAACGCCAGCCACTTGCGCGGCTCGGCGCAGTGGATCAAGTTCCCGCGCGTGCTGTGCCAGAACTGGGTGCATCACAACGGGCGCGCGCCGGTGGTGCTGATGGGCGACGCCGCCCACACCGCGCACTTCTCCGTCGGTTCGGGCACCAAGCTGGCGCTCGAGGACGCGATCGAACTCTCGCGCTGCATCGGCCGCAGTCCGGACGACCTCGGCGAGGCCTTGCGCGACTACCAGGCGGTGCGCAGCGTCGAGGTGTTGCGCATCCAGAACGCGGCGCGCAACTCGACCGAATGGTTCGAGCACGTAGACCGCTACGTCGGGCTGCCGCCCGAGCAGTTCGCCTACTCGCTGCTCACGCGCAGCCAGCGCATCAGCCACGAGAACCTGCGCCGGCGCGACAAGGGCTACGTCGAGGCCTACGAGGACTGGCTGGCCGCGCGCGCCGGCGTGCGCCGCGCGCCGACGCAGGCGCCGATCCCGCCGATGTTCACGCCGTTCACCGCGCGCGGCGTGACGCTGAAGAACCGCGTCGTGGTCTCGCCGATGGCGCAGTACTCCTGCGGCGACGGCCTGCCGGCCGACTACCACCTGGTGCACCTGGGCGCCCGCGCCATGGGCGGCGCCGGCCTGGTGGTCGCCGAGATGACCTGCGTCTCGCCCGACGCGCGCATCACCCCGGGCTGCCCCGGGCTGTGGAACGCCGCGCAGCGCGACGCCTGGAAGCGCATCGTCGATTTCGTGCACGCCAACAGCGACGCCAAGATCGCGCTGCAGTTGGGCCACGCCGGCGCCAAGGGCGCAACGCGCGTCGCCTGGGAAGGCATCGACCAGCCGCTGCAAAGCGGCAATTGGCCGCTCGTCTCCGCCTCGCCCCAGCAGTACCTGGAAGGCGTGAGCGACCGGTCGCGCGAGATGAGCCGCGCCGACATGGATCGGGTGCGCGACGACTTCGTGCGTTCGGCGCGCTGGGCGGCCGAGGCCGGCTTCGACTGGCTGGAGCTGCACTGCGCCCACGGCTACCTGTTGTCGAGCTTCATCTCGCCGCTGACCAACCAGCGCAGCGACGAGTACGGCGGCTCGCTGGAGAACCGCCTGCGCTACCCGCTCGAGGTGTTCGGCGCGGTGCGCGCCGCCTGGCCCCGGCAGCTGCCGATGTCGGTGCGCATCTCGGCCCACGACTGGGTCGATGGCGGCACCGTCGCCGACGACGCGGTGCTGATCGCCCGCGCCTTCAAGAGCGCCGGCGCCGACCTGATCGACTGCTCGTCTGGCCAGGTCAGCAAGCAGGAAAAACCGGTGTACGGCCGCATGTTCCAGACGCCCTTCGCCGACCGCGTGCGCAACGAAGCCGGCATCGCGACCATCGCGGTCGGCGCGATCTCCGAGGCGGATCACGTGAACAGCATCATCGCCGCCGGCCGCGCCGACCTGTGCGCGGTGGCTCGGCCGCACCTCGCCAACCCGGCGTGGACGCTGATGGAAGCGGCCAAGATCGGCTACCATGATCTGGCCTGGCCCAAGCAGTACCGGGCGGCCAAGGCCCAGCTCGAGAGCAATCTGGAGCGCAGCCGCGCAGCCGCGGCGCACTGACGGGCGCCCTCAGGCGGCGGCGCCCCCCAGCTCCCGCTCGATGATGTCGATGGTCGCGCGGCCGATGTACTCGCTCTCGGCGTCGATCGCCCCGGCCGCCTCGAGGTAGGCCCGGCCGATCAGCCGGCCCAGCGGCTTGGGATTGTAGAGCAGCTTCTTGATGACGAAGGGATTGAGGGTGAGCGGGTTGTAGTCCGGCTTGAGATAACCCCGTTCGATCAGCAGACGCTCCACCGGCGTGCCCGGCTGGACGCCGATGAAAAAGATGAAGGGCAGCACGCGGTCCCGGCCGAACAGGGCGTACAGCTCCTTGATCTTGTCTATGGTCTGCTTCAGCGTCGCCACGGTCTCGCCCGGCGCATTGAGGGGGATGTACAGCTTCACCTGCTGATGGCTGTGGCCGTTCGCCTTGAGCATGCGGAAGGCCTCCATCTGCTGCTCCAGCGAATAGCCCAGGGTGAGCGAGTCGATCATCTCCTGCGAGCCGGTGAAGGACAGGTCCACGCTGGACATGCCGCTCGCCAGCATCTTCCTGGCGATCTCCGGGGTCAGATGGTTCAAGCGCAGGTAGCCCGACCAGCTGACGGCGGTCTTCCTCGCCAAGAGCTCGTCCAGCACCTTCTCGACGTGCTCGGTGCTCCGCTTGGTCGAGCAGAATTGCGCGTCGGTGAACCAGATGTGCCCGACGCCGTAGCGCTTGTTCAGGAGCTCGACTTCCTTGGCGATTTCCGCGGGCTCGCGGTAGCGCTGGTGGTCGCCCTCGATCTTGTTGTAGAGGCAGAAGTGGCACTGGAAGGGGCAGCCGCGCTTGGTATGGACGCCGACGTCGCCGTCGAGGTAGCTGCCGAAGTCGGGAAAGATCGATTCGACGTAGGCGAAATCGACGGCGGTCAGCCGGCGCAGATCGAAGGTCTCGCTCCGGGAGCGGTGGCTGATGCGCCCCGAGCGGTCCTTGTAGAAGGTTTCCCCGACCGGCGCCGCGTAACCGTCGACGATGGACAGCATCGCGTCCTCGCCCTCGCCGATCACCACCACCGTGTCGCTGGGACATTTTGCCGCCACGTACTTGCCGAAGATCGAGACCGCGGTGCCGCCCACCACGATGCGCGCGTTCGGCAACTGCCGCCGCACCAGTTTCATGTAGCCGAAATTCCTGAGCCGGCTGAGGACGTAGTCGGAGATGATCCGCAGCGAATCGCCGACCGCCCGGAGGCGCCGCCACAAGCTGCGCGAATGGTCGTAGTTCATCACCACGTCGAGCGCGTCGTCTTCGGGATGCGGGCCGAAGGACTGCATGTTGCGCCAGGAAAAGGCCACCACGTCCGGCTGCATCGCGACCAGGCGCTGCTTCAAGACGCGCCTGCGGCGGGCGGGCGGCACCAGGGCCAGGTCGAGCAGGTGCTGGGCGATGCCCGGTCGCTGCTTGTGGATATAGTCGGCGACGTAGATCACGCCGCCGGGATAGATTTTCCAGCAGGGCAGACGGACGTAGAGTACTGAGCGGATCTCGGATGACATGACGCTTGCCTCAAGTTTTGATCTCGTTACGGCGATTCAGTAGCCCAGCAAGCGCGCCCCCTGGTAAAAGCTGAAACTCAGCAGCCAGGCGAGGAGCAGCGGCCAGGCCACGGCGAAGGCGGTGAAGCCCAGGCTGCGCGATTCCGCCCTGATCGTCGCCACCGTCGACAGGCAGGGGGTGTACACCAGCGTAAACAACATGAAGCTGTAGGCCTGCACCCAGTCCAGTTGCTGCGCCAGGTGGCCGGCGAGGGCGGCGCCGCTGGTGGCGTAGATCACCGCCAGCGAACCGATCACCACCTCCTTGGCGACGAAGCCGAAGATCAGCGCCACGGTCAGCTTGTCGCCGATGCCCAGCGGCGACAGCAGCGGCTGGAAGGCATGGCCCAGCCACCCTGCATAGCTCGCGGAACCGCCGACCGCGACGCCCGCCGGCAGATTCGTGAGCAGCCAGACCAGCACCACCCCGGCGATGATGAACTTGGTGGCGCGCACGAAGAAGTGCCGCACCTCCTGCCAGGCGCGCAGCACGATCTGGCGGACGGTCGGCAGGCGATAGGGCGGCAGCTCGATGACGAAGGGCTCGGTCGAGCGGAAGTGGCGCCGGAAGACCAGGGCCGTCGCCACCGCCGTCGCGATGCTGGCGAGATAGAGGGAGAACAGCACGTAGGGCGCCTGACTGGAAGTGAATAGCGCGGCGATGATGAACAGGAACACCTGCAGCCTGGCCGAGCACAAGGACAGCGGGATCAGCAGCATCGAGAGCAGGCGCAACGGCCGGCTGCGCATGATGCGCGTGCCCATCAGCGCCGGGACGTTGCAGCCGAAGCCCATCAGGATCATCACGAAGCTGCGCCCGTCGAGGCCGAGCCGCGCCATCAGGGCGTCGGTCAGGAAGGCCGCCCGGGAGAGGTAGCCGGTATCCTCGACGATCGCCATGAAGACGAAGAACAAGACGATGATCGGCACGAAGGTGGCGACGGTGGCGACGCCGTTCCACACCCCGTCCAACAGCAGGCCCTGGACGAAGGGCGGCGTCCCGGCGAGCAGGGGCGAGAGCAGGTCCTGGCGCATCCAGCCGAAGGCGGCGTTCATGCCCGCCTGCAGCGGCATCCCGAGGGCGAACACCGCCTGGAAGAGCAGCAGGATGACCGCCAGGAACAGCGGCAGGGCGAGCACCGGATGGAGCACCACCCGGTCGATGCGGTCGGTCAGGCTGACCGACATCGTGACCGGCATATCCACGGCGGCCGCGAGGACGCGGGTCAGTTTCGCCTCTATGGTCTGATCGGGGATCAGGGCGGTCTTGACGGCTTCGATCGGGGTGGCCGGCGCGCCGCGCAGGGCGGTCGTGATGGTATGCAGCGCGGTCTGGTAGCCGGAGCCGTACTTGGCGCTCACCAGCAGCGTCGGGATCGCCAGCTGGCCGCTGATTTTCTCGGTGTCGATCCGGATGCCCAGCTTCTTGGCCTCGTCCTCCATGTTGAGCAGCAGCACCAGCGGTAGGCCCAGGGCCTGGATCTGCAGCGCCAGCGCCAGCTGGCGCTCGATCTGGACGGCGTTCAGGATCACCACCGCCAGATCGATCGAATTGTTCTCCAGGAAGTGACGCACCACCAGCTCGTCCTCGGAGAAGCCGTGCAGGTCGTAGATGCCGGGTAGGTCGATCACCTCGACCATCTCCGCCCCGAGCAGCAACTTGGCGCTGGCCAGTTCCACCGTCACCCCGGGCCAGTTGCCGACCCTGGCGCCGGAGCCGGTCAAGCGGTTGAAGAGCGTCGACTTGCCGGTGTTGGGCATGCCGAGCAGGGCGACCTTTCTCATGCCCGGCTCATACGGCGATCTCTATTTGCCGGGCGTCGCAGCGGCGGATGATGATGTCGGTGGTGCCGATCCGCACCTGCAGCGGGCCGGCGAACAGACCCCGGCGGACGATCCGGATCTCGTTGCCCGGCTTGAGCCCCAGCGCCACGAGCCGGCGACGGAGGTCTTCGGCGGCGTGGATGGCGACGATCCGCCCACCCTGCCCCGGTGTCAGATAGTCGAGCAACTTGGTCAATTGCATGGAGGACGAGCCCGATGGCGCAAGGCCGGATAATAGCGGAATTCGCCGGCCCGGGCTTCCTCCTGGATCAAGCGCCGCTGCCGCTTCGGGCTCGCCGAAGCGGCGTCAGGAACTCATCAAACTCACCAGAATGACTGGCGGGTACGCGGATCCTGCAGGACCAACAGGCGCCGCTCGAGGTCGGCCTCATTCTGGGCCTGGGCGAGATAAGCCTCTTCATCGCTGAGCGGATGCCATTCTGCGAACAGCCATTCCTTGGCCCGCCCGAGCACGGCGGACACACGCCGGCTCAGAGCGGAGGCTTGCCCGGGATGCCGGGCGATACCCGAATGATGGAGGGTCAGATCGAATTTCATTTTCAATCTCCTTTCAAAAATAAAGCCTGTCGATGTCGCAGCGCGAGAACCACGCGACGAGACGGTCCCGCAGGGAGTTCGCCTGGGCATTGCCGGCGCGGGGCGACAGTTTCAGGCCGGCTTGTTGTACATTGGCGTTCATATCAAATCTCCTAATCTATGATCGATAGCCGCGAGGGCACCACGGCGCCAATGTACTGCGTTTGCTGCATTGCAACAAACTAAAAAAGATAATGGCACAAGTTATAGAAACTAAGCTATAGTGCGCCGGTGAGCGAGCGTCTCCCCCCTCTCAATTCACTGCGGGCTTTCGAGGCCGCCGCCCGGCACTTGAGCTTTCGCAAGGCCGCCGAGGAGTTGCACGTCACGCCGGCGGCCATCAGCCATCAGATCAAGTTGCTGGAGGACCAGCTCGATGTGGCGCTGTTCCGCCGCCTCACCCGCGCGATCGAACTGACCGAAGTGGGCCGGAGCTTCCTGCCGAAATTGCGCGAGGGCTTCGACGCCATCGCCCAGGCGGTGGAGCGGGTACGCGCCCACGGGCGCGCCGATGCGCTCACCGTCAATGTCCCGCCCTCGTTTGCCACCAAGTGGCTGATGCCCAGGCTGCACCGCTTCGTCACCGCCAACCCCGATATCGATATCCGGATCCTGGCCAGCATGCGGCTGATGGACGCGAGCCGCCGCGACTTCCCGGAAGAGCAGACGGTCGATGCCGACATCGACATCCGCTTCGGCACCGGCAGGTATCCGCACTCGCGGGTGGACCTGCTGTTCCCGGTGTCGCTGACGCCGCTGTGCAGCCCCAGCCTGCTAAAGGGCATGCGCCCTCTGTCCAAGCCCGCGGACCTGCGCTACCACGTGCTGCTGCACGACGACACCCTCTACCTCAGCGACGAGCGGCCCGACTGGGAGCAGTGGCTGAGGGCGGCCGGCGTCGACAGCGTCGACCCCAGCCGCGGCCCGCACTTCAATCACTCGATACTCGGCCTGGAGGCGGCGGTCGACGGCCTGGGCGTGGTGCTGGGCGTCAAGGAGCTGGCCGCCCACGACCTGGCCGCGGGCAGGCTGGTCGCCCCCTTCGAACTCAGCCTGGCGATGAAATCCGCCTACTACCTGGTGAGCGCCGAGACCAGCGCCGAGCGGCCCAAGGTCGTGGTGTTCAGGAATTGGCTGCTGGAAGAGGCCAAGGATCCGATGGTTCGCGGCTCGGCCTGAATCAGAACAGCTTGCTCAGGCCGACGAACAGGCCGCGGCGCGGCCCGTATTGCGGCGCGCCGACGCCGATGCCGCTGCCGTCGCGGAGCTCATAGACCCGGTCGAACAGGTTCACCACCGACAGGCGCGTCTCGAAGGCGCCCAGATCGGCGCTGCGCCAGCGCTGCGAGGCACCCAGATTGACCTGCACGTAGGACGGCAGGCGCTGGGTATTGGCGTAGCCCCGGCGCAGGCCGCTGCCATAGACGGCGTCGGCGCTCAGCGTGGTGCCGTCCCAGAGGGTGGAGACGCCGGCGGAAGCCGTGACCGCCTGGTCGTGGTCGGTGTGCACCCAGTGGTCGGCGATGTAGGCCAGCTCGTCCGGAGCGAAGTTGAACTGCGCCGAATCGACCTGCTTGGCGAGGCTGACCGTGCGCGCCAGGTTGGCGTAGGCGGAGACCTTGCCGGAATGGTAGTTGCCCGACAGCTCGACGCCATAGACCTTGCCCCGGGCGTAGTTGAAGGGCGAAAAGATCAGGGCCTGGCCGAACTGGCCCTCGTCGAGCATGTCGTCGACCCGCTTGTAGAAGCTGTCGACGCCCAGGCTGAGCGCTTTCGTGAGCTGGTGGCTGACGCCGAGGTCGAGGTAGTGCGAGCGCTCCGGCTGCACCTGGTCGTTCAGATTCGTGGCCGCGGCGTTGGAGGTGTTGGCGAACAGCGCCAGCGTCCGGGACGAGACGAGCTCGGTCGGCGGCGGCGTGAAGTAGCGGGCGTAGGCGGCGTGCCAGGCGGTCTCGGGCGTGGCCTGGTACACCAGTCCCAGGCGCGGACTCAACTGGCCGGCGCTGGTGTAGGCGTCGAGCCGGTCCAGGCGCGCGCCGACATTCACCTTCAGCTTGCCGCTCGCCCGCCATTCGTCCTGCAGGTATAGGCCCAGCAGGGTGTTGCCGCTCCTGGCGCTGCTGTCGGCGATGGCGAAGGGCGCGCCGACCACCGTGCCGGCGGCGTCGACCGGAAACACCGTCGAATTGTTGTCGCTGCGCACCGCCTCGCTGCTCGCGAACAGGCCCACGCGCAGCGTGTGCCTGGCGTTCAGCCGGTAGCTGCCGTCGCCCTGGACGCCGTTGCTGAAGCTGCTGCGATAGACGTTCGAGGCGATGCCATCGAACACCAGATCGCCGATCGGATCGGGGCTGAAGCGGACGTTGGTATAGCGGGAAAACAGGTCGACCTGGTAGTCGAAGTCCGGGCCGGCCGAGCCCTGCAGGGAGACGATGCCGTAGCGGTTGTTCTCGCGCTGGCGCTCGTCCACCGTCGCGGAATCGAAGCCGGACACGCCGGCGCCCGCCAGGTAGCCCTTGCCGTCGGGATCGGGCGTCTGTCCGGCGCTGTCCGGGATCTGGAACCTGCCCTGGTAGCTGCCGAACATCAGGCTCAACTGGGTATCCGGATCGAGGAGGTAGGACAGGTAGCCGAAGCCCTTGGTCTGCCGGGTGCGGTCGTGGAGGGCGCCGTTGCCGGCGCTCGGGTTCTCGATGCCGAGGTCGTCGGTCAGCGCCGAGCCGGTCAGGTAATAACTGAGATTGCCGCGGCTGTTGCCGTACTCGAAGCCGGTCTCGCCGGTACCGTGGCTGCCGCCATAGAAGTCCACCCGCCCGCCCGGCGCGAAGCGGGTCTTGGTGTCGATCTCGACCACGCCCGCGGTGCGGTAGCCGTACTGCGCCGGCAGGGCGCCGGTCATCAGGTCGATGCGCTTGGCGAAGCGCGTGTCCAGCGACTGGCCGAAGCCGGAGATGCCCTCGGGCAGGATCACGCCGTTGATCCGGTATTGCAGGTTGCCGTGGTCGCCGCGGATGTGCAGCTGGCCGAAGGAGTCGTTGGCGACCCCGGGCGCCTGCAGCAGCACCTGGTTGAAGCTGGTGTCGGCGCCCTCGGGCAGCGCCGCGATATCCTTGGCGTCGAAGCGGTAGAGGCTGCCGCCGGACTTCGGCGACAGGCTGTTCCTGGCCAGCTTGAGCCGCTCGGCGGTGACGGTGATTTTCACTTCGTCGGCGGGCGCTGCGTCGGCGGCGACCGCAACGTCGGCCTGGCCCGCCGCGACGTCGGCGGGCGCAGGTGCCGCCAGGGCAAGGAGGGCGGGTGCCAGCAGGGCGCCCTTGAGCACAGTTTTCATACGATTCTCCAATGAACGTCGGCGCTGCTCGCACAGGGGAGCAGCGGCGGTCCTTAGCCGTGATGCGGTTCTGGGGTCTTGCTCAGACGGCGGAGAGTCGGGGCGGGGCGCGGGAGTTGGGGCGGCTGACGGCGCCGCCGACGCGCCGGGCGGTGGCTTGCCAGCGCGGGCGGAAGAACAGCAGCACCAGGATGAATGCCAGGGGCGACAGCGGCGGTGGCGGAACCTCCAGCGGCTGATGCAGGCAGACCTTGCACACCGCGCAGTCCTGCTCCTGCGCCGCCGTGAAGTGCAGGTGCGCCGCCTCGACCTGGTGCAGGCCGAGAAAGCACAACAGCAGCAGGCCGAGAACGGCGGCCCGCCACTTGCTCATCCGGGGTCTCGCCCGAGTGCGCACGTCAGCGTTTCAATAGCCGGCGACGCAGCCGTCGGAGCGCGGGTCGGCCGCCCCCTGCAGGATGCCGTCGGCGCCGCGCACGATCGCCCCCGCGTGACCCATGGTCTCGTCGAAGTCGCGCAGGGTCTCGAGCTCGTGACCGCGGCCGCGCAGGTCGGCAACGACGTCGGCAGCGAAGCGCCCCTCCAGCTTCAGCGTGTCGCTCGCCTGGCCCCAGGTCCGGCCGAGCAGCCAGCGCGGCGCGCTGACCGCCTGCTGCAGTTCCTGATTGAACCAGACGTAGCGGCTGAACACCGCCGCCTGGGTCTGCGGCTGGCCGTCGCCGCCCATCGTGCCATAGACGAGGACGCGGCCGTCCCTGAGCCTGGCCGCGGCCGGGTTGAGGGTGTGGAAGGGCTTCTTGCCGGGCTTGAGCGCCAGCAGGTGATCGCGCTCCAGGCTGAATGAGGCGCCGCGGTTCTGCCAGTTGATGCCGGTCGCGGGCAGCACCACGCCGCTGCCGTACTCGTGGTAGATGCTCTGGATGAAGGACACCGCCAGGCCGCTGTTGTCCACCGTGCCCATCCAGACGGTGTCGCCGGAGCGCGACTTGCCGCCCCAGGGCAGCGCGCGGTCCAGGCGGATCGCGGACGCCAATGCCGCCAGCCGTCCGGCTTCGAGCAGCGCTTCGGGTGCGACGCTCATCTCGGCCGGATCGGCGAGGTGGGCGTCGCGCAGCCCGAAGGCCTGCTTGGTGGCCTCGACGCAGAGGTGGATGTGGTCGGCGCCGTCGGCGGCGACGTTTTCGATGCCGGCGCGCTCCATCAAGGCCAGGATCGCCAGCGAGATCACCCCCTGGGTCGGCGGCACCATGTTGTAGGCGGTGCCGCACTTCAGTTCGACCGACAGCGGCGCGCATTCCCGGGGACGGTAGGCTTCGAGATCTGCGAGCGACAGGAGCGCCCCCACCGCCTCGAAGTCCGCCGCGATTTCCCGGGCCAGCGCGCCGCGGTAGTAGCCGTCCAGACCGTCCTTCGCAAGCCGCGCCAGCACCCGCGCGAGCTTGGTCTGCACAAAGCGGCTGCCGGGGGCCGGCACACGGCCGCCGGGCAGGAAGCTGTCGGCGAAACCGGGCAGGGCCTCCAGTTCGGCGCGCTTGCCGGCGGTGGCCGAGGCTTGGCTCACGGTCACCGGCACGCCCTCTTCGGCGTAGCCGATGGCGTCGGCCAGCAAGCGGATGAGCGGCAGCCCGCCGCCGAATCGTGCAGATACCGCCAGCGCCTGCTGCCAGCCGCCGACCGTGCCGGCCACGGTGTTCATCGCCAGCGGACCGCGCGTCGGGATCCGCTCCAGGCCGCGCGAGCGGTAGGCGGCGATGCTGGCCGCCGCCGCCGCCGGGCCGCAGGCGTCGATCGCGATCGGCGCGCCCTCGGGCGGCACGATCAGCCAGAACGAATCGCCGCCGATGCCGTTCATGTGCGGATAGGCAACGGCGATGGTGGCGGCAGCCGCCACCATCGCCTCGATGGCGTTGCCGCCGTCGCGCAGCACGGCCAGCGCGCTTTGCGCCGCCAGCGCATTGGGCGCCACCGCCATGCCGTGGCTGGAGCGGATGGTCTGGATCATCGCGTCGGTCCGTGAGTTTCGGACCGCCAGTTTACCCTAGCCCTTCGCCGCCAGAAGCTTCCCGCGCATCGGCTTGAGCACAGCGACGGCCAGGAAGGCGGTGATGAAATCGAGCGCGATGACCACCGCGAAGACGCTCGTCCAGTTGCCGGTACTCTCGTGCATCCACGCCGCGAGCGGGCCGCCCAGGATCGAGCCGATGCCCTGAGCCATGTAGAGGAAGCCGTAGTTGGTCGTCGCGTGCTTCTTGCCGAAGGTATCGGTCAGAGTCGAGGGGAAGAGCGAGAAGATCTCGCCCCAGCAGAAGAAAACGACGCCGGACAAGAGCACGAACAGCACGGCGTTGTCGCGGGTGAGCAGCCATAACGTCATGGCCAGGCCCTCCAGGCCGAAGGCCAGCAACATGGTCTTCTCGCGGCCGATACGGTCGGAAATCCAGCCGAAGAAAGGCCGGGTCAGGCCATTGGTAAACCGGTCTATGGTCAGGGCGAGCGGCAAGGCCGCCATGCCGAACACCGCGATCGAGGTGATGCCGAAGTCCTTGGCAAAGGCGCCCATTTGCGAGATCACCATCAGCCCCGAGGTGGACATCAGCGAGAACATCAGGAACATCAGCCAGAACACCGGGGAGCGAAGCATCACCGACGGGCCGACCCCTTCCGCACCCTTCGACGGCTCGCCGACCTGCTTCACCCAGTTGACGGGCGGACGGCGCATGCCCTGGGCGGCCAGCAACGCCACCGCGCCGAAGAGCAAGCCGAAGTGCAGCAGGGTTTGCTGATAGCCGACCGCGGCGATGCTGTTGGCGACCGGAAAAGTCGTCAGCACCGCGCCCATGCCGTAGCCCGCCGCCACCATGCCCGTGGCGAAGCCCCGCTTATCGGGGAACCACTGCACCATCTGGCCGACGATGCCGACATAGATGACGCCGGTGCCGACGCCGCCGAGCAGGCCGTAAGTGAGGTATAGATGGGTGATGTCGCTGACCTGGGAGGCGAGAATCCAGCTCAATCCGGTCAGCGCGCCGCCGATCGACAGCAGCAGACGCGGACCGAAGCGGTCGATCAGATAGCCCTGGAAGGGGGAGAGAAAGGTCTGGAATACGATCAGCAGCGAAAAGGTGATCTGCAGCTGGGAAAGCTTGACGCCGAAGGCTGCCACCATCGGCTTGGTGAGCAGCGCCCAGACGTATTGCGGGCTGGATATCGCCATCATGCAGACCAGGCCGAGCGAGAGCTGCAGCCAGCGGTTATCCAGAATTGAGACGGGAACCGGAAGGCTGAGGACTTGGTTCGAGGACGACGAGGACATGAGATTCTCCTGATTGAACGGGTGACGGGCGTTCTACTGCAAGCGCTGTGCCAGCACACTGAATGCAAGGAAAATGCGCTCGCGAACGGCCCCGGGCAGCCTGGTCAGGCGACTGTTTGGTGCATCGCAGCATTGTTTTGGTGCATCTTCGGCACCTCCCCCGTTTGTAAGAGTTCGTGTCCGCGGTCGTCGATTTTCGGGCTGGGCCGTTCTATCAGGCAGTGGCAAGACGCGGGCCGAGCCCTGGAATCCCTCCAGGCTGCCCTGAGACAAGCGGAGGTGGAAAATGCAAAAGAGACAATGGCTGATCGCGGCGAGCCTCGCCCTGACTGCGACAGCGGGGTTCGCGCCGGCGGCCTCGGCGGACAACGACGGCCTGCTCGCGGCACTGGTCGGCGCCGGACTGGGGGCCAGCATCGGTCACAGCCTGGCCGGGCGCGACGGCGCCTGGGTCGGCGGCGCGGTCGGTGCCGCCACCGCGACGGCGCTGACCGCCGATGGCGGCGGCTATCGCGCATCCGGATACGAACACCCGGTGCCTTACTACGCCGGGCCGCCGGCGGTGATCTATCGCCCCCAGCCGGTCTACGTCGCGAGGCCCTACCGTGTCTATTACCGCTACGACGGGCACTACTGGCGCGACGGGCGCGAGGGGCGGGAATACCGCGGGCGCGGGAGACGGGAGCGCGACGACGACTGAGCACGGGGCGCCGCCGGTGCAGTGGTGCGGTTCTTGCGATGGCTGAGGCTCCACCTCAAGGAGTCTCAGAATGTTCATCGCCAATAGTCGTTTTGAAAGCCTGCTGCGCTCTCTGGCAACGGCGGCCGGGGAGCGCGTCGATCTCACCGCCCGGGTGGGCGACGCGCCCGGCGCCCTGGAACGGCTCGGCGCCTTCCTCGACACCCTGATGGCGCGCTTCCAGAGCGCGGTGACCGCCATCGCCGAACGCAGCCTGGCGCTGCTGCACCTCTCGCCGCAACTCGCCTCGCTGTCGGCCGGCCTCGCCCAGCGCGCCGTGGAGGAGGAGCAGAGCGTCGACATGATCGCCAGCGCCACCGGCCGCCTGGCCGAAGCGGCCCGCCGCATCGCCGCCACCGCCGCCGAGGCCGCCGACTTCTCGCGGCGCGTGGCACAGGCCGCCGGAGAGTCCACGCGCAACGGCGAAATCGCCGGCAGGGAGATCGATGCCATCGGCCACAGCATGGCCCAGCTGGCCGGGCAGATGGCGGCGCTGCAGCAGGCCTCGGACGGCATCGGCGAAGTGGTGCAGCTGATCCGCGAGATCGCCGACCGCACCCGCCTGCTGTCGCTCAATGCCGCCATCGAGGCGGCCCGGGCCGGCGAGACCGGGAGGGGCTTCGCCGTCGTCGCCGACGAGGTGCGCAAGCTCGCCGACCAGACCACCGCGGCCACGGCCAGCGTCGGCGACGCCCTGGTGCTGGTGCGCAACAACGTCGCCAGCTCCGTGGCCCGCGCCGGCGAGGTCGCGCAGCAGGTCGAGCGCGGCGCGGCGGCATCGGCGCAGGCGCGCAGCTCGCTGACCGAGGCGGAGCTGGCGATCGGCACCCTGATCGGCCACGTCCAGGCGATCGCCGAGGAGAGCTCGCAGCAGCAGGACACGGCCGGCGCCATCGCCGCCGACGTGGCGCGCATCGCCGCCATGTCCCACGCGCAACGCGCCGACGCCGCGCATCTGGCGGCCGCCGCGGCGAGCCTGGGCATCGACGCCGACGCGCTGCTGGAGGCGGTCGGGGCCTTCCAGTTCGAGGGCCACCGCCGGGCACGGGAACAGGTCGAGCAGGCGGTGGCCGAGTGGCAGCCGCAGGGCGCGAACCGGGCGACGCTGGAAGAGCACCTGCGCCAGCTCTGCCGCCGCTTCGCCTACATCGAGCTCGCCTACGTCACCGACGCGCAGGGGCGCCAGGTCACCGCCAACCTCTCGGCCGGCGCCGAAGACGCCTCCGCCTACGGCAAGGACTGGTCGGCCCGCCCCTGGTTCCGGAGCGCGGTATCGACCGAGGGCACCTACGTCTCCGGCCTCTACCGGTCGGTCGCCACCGGCGGCTACTGCTTCACCGTGGCCCTGCCCCTGCGCGGCGCCGGCGGCCGCCTGGAAGGCGTACTCGGCGCGGACGTGCACTTCGACCGCATCATCGGACTGTAGCCGCTCCGCCGAACCGGCACGGGGCCCTGTGCATGTTCCCAGCGATGAGGTACATTGCACCGGCGGAAAACCCAAAGGGATCCGCCCCGGGGCAGCAGGCGGCGGGGCGGGAACCGCGACCAAACCAAGAAAAGGGGGGAGCTTTGAATACTGCACAAGGGGCGCGGGGCGCCTGGTACGCGGGCCTGACGCCGATGCACTGGCGGATCCTGGTGAGTTGTTTTCTGGGATGGGTGTTCGACGGCTACGAGGCGCTGGCGCTGATCGTCGTGCTGTTTCCGATGCTGCATTCGGTGCTGACGCCGGAGCAGATGACGTCGCCGACGATCTACGCCGGCCTGGTGATCGGCATCACCCTTCTGGGCTGGGGCATAGGCGGCATCGTCGGCGGCATCATGGCCGATTACGTCGGCCGCAAGCGGATGATGCTCTGGTCGGTATTCCTCTATGCGCTGTTTTCCGGCCTGACGGCCTTCTCCCAGACCATCGCCCAGATGTGCGCGCTGCGCTTCATCACCGGCCTGGCCATGGGCAGCGAATGGAGCTCGGGCATCGCGATGCTCGCCGAGACCTGGCCCGAGAGGGCGCGGGCCAAGGGCGCCGGTTTCCTGCAGTCGGGCTTCGGCTGGGGCACGCTCGCCGCCGCGCTGATCTGGTACGGGCTGTCCACCGCCAGCCCGCTCGGCGCCGAGACCTGGCGCCTGATGTTCGCGGTCGGCGCGCTGCCGGCGCTGTTCGTCCTGTACATCCGGCGCAACATCGATGAATCGGTGAAATGGAAGGAGGCGGTGCTGCACAAGCGCTGGGGCGCGACCAGCGCCGTCGCGGCGAGCGCGGATGCCAAGCGGCCGTTCACCTTGGGAGAGTTGTTCCGCGAAGCCGAGGCGCGGCGCCTGACGCTGATCACCCTGGTGCTGTCGATCGTCACCACGGTCGGCTGGTGGGCGATATCGAGCTGGCTGCCCAGCTTCACCGTTTCGATCGCCAAGGCCCAGGGCCTCGCCGACGCCGCCGCCTGGGGATCGAGGATCACCATCTATTACACGGTGGGGGCGATCGTCGCCTACATGCTCGCGGGTTTCATCGTCGATGCCATCGGCCGCAAGTGGTTTCTGTTTCTCACCTTCCTCGGCGCGCTGATCAGCACCTACGTCACCTACGCGCTGACCACGACGGTCGGGGGCATGGCCGTGATCGCGCCGATCAACGGCTTCTTCACGCTCGGCTGCGCCTACGTCTGGATGGCGATCTACCCGGCGGAGCTGTTCACCTCGACGGTGCGCTCGACCGCGGTGAGCTTCATCTTCAATGCGGCACGGCTGATCGCCTGGGTATTCCCGATCATCGCCGGCACGATGATCAAGTCGTTCGGCGGCGTCGCCCACGCGGCGCTGACGCTCGGCATGGTCTATCTGATCGGCCTGGTGCTGCCGTGGTTCCTGCCCGAGACCACCGGGCGCGGCCTGCCCGAGTGAACGCCCTGGCCTGGGCGGCATCCGTGCCGCCCGGGCCCCTCATTTGTAGACGCCGCAGCCGACGATCATGTCGTCTATCTTGCGGATGAAAGAGGTCTTGCTCTCCACGATCTTCGATTCCGGATTGTTGAACATGTAGTCCTGCCAGCCGCTGCCCTTGGCCTTGGCGATCTCGATGCGCTCGCGGATGAAGAGCTTGCCGTTGGCGTCTTTGGCGTCGATCATCGACTTGCCCACCAGCGAGGGGTTGCCGCCGTGCGCCAGCACCTTGCCGCCGGTGTCGTAGACGAACAGGTAGAGATCGCGTTTGATGAACTCGCCGTTCGGGTCGGCGAAGGCCGCGAAGGCCTTCTCCTGGCCCTGTGACGCGATCAGGGCGACGCCCTTCTCCACCAGCTGCTGGGCGTCGTTGGCGGTGCCGCCGCTGAACAGGCTGATGGCTTCCTTGAGGCCGCCCGAGACCTTGCCGAGATTTTCCGCCTCGGCGGACATCTGCTCCATGCTGGTATTGCTGTCCTGGGCCATGATCGAGATGCGCTCGATGTTTTCGGCGATCTGGTGGCTGGCGGTGGTCTGCTCCTGAACGGCGCTGGCGATGTCGTGCACCATCGCCAGCACGTCCTTGGCGCCCTTGTTGATGTCGGCCAGCGCGTCGCCGGCGCGCGAGGCGAGCGTCACGCCCTGGGTGACCTGGGCCGCGCCCGCACCCATGCTGGTGACGGCGCCCTTCATGCTGGTCTGAATGTTGCCGATCATCGTGGTGATTTCCTGGGTGGCGCTCGAGGTGCGCTCGGCCAGCTTGCGCACCTCGTCGGCGACCACCGCGAAACCGCGGCCCTGCTCGCCCGCCCGGGCGGCCTCGATGGCGGCGTTCAACGCGAGCAGATTGGTCTGGTCGGCGATCTCCTTGATGACATTGACGATGCTGCCGATCTCCTCGGTGCGCTGGCCGAGGGAGGCGATCTCCTGCGAGGACTGGCTGAAGGAGTCGGCGATCCTCGACATCTCTGAGGAGGCGTCGCGAACCACCGTCTCGCCCTCGGCGGATAGCTCGCTGGCCTTGGCCGAGACGGCCTCCGTATCGCCGGCGTGACCGGCGACCATGGCGATGCTGGTGGTCATCTCCTCCACCGCCGCGGCGACGCTGGAGGCCGCATCGGTCTGCTGTTGCGAGAGCCTGGTCACCTGCTGCGCTTTGTCCGAGAGCTTGGCGGCGGCGTCCGCCACCATCGCGGCGCCGCCCGAGACGCGGGCGATCATGCGCTTCACGTCCTGGCGCATGGCGTTGAACCGGGCGGCGACTTGGCCCATTTCATCCTTGGCCGAGGTGTGCACGTGGGCGGCGAGATCGCCCTTGCTGAAGCGCTCGATCGCCGCGACGAAGGCGGAAATGGTGCCGGTGATCGAGAAGAACATCCCGCCCAGCAGGTAGAGACCCAGCAATTCGGTGAGCAGCGAAGCCAGGATCAGATAGTGGACGCCCTGCGCCAGGCCGACATCGAGCAGCAGGTAGACCATCGACCCCAGCGGCAGGAGCAGCAGGGCGCCGACTACGAGAAACTTGGTCGTGAAATTCAAGCCGTCGCATAGCTTGTAGGCCGGGACAAAAAGACGCTTCATTGTCGGTTCCCCTGATTGGCTTCCGGTCGCGGGCAGCGGCCGCTGCGCGACTCTTTAATTGTGCTGACCTCATGCTCCGCGAGTATCTTAGCAAATTCGGGCAGCGGCCAGGCGAAGCCGCGGGCCGAATCGGCCGGCGGCAGCCAAATCCATCACGGAATTGCTCGGACCGGAATTTTGTCCGGGCGCCGCGCCCCAGGCATTCAGAACTGCGCGGCGTATTGGGCCGGATCGATCTTCGCACCGACGACGAGGGGCCGGTCCTTGGCCCGGGGCGCGGCGAGCGCCCGTTCGAGGGCAATCGCGCTGTCGACCGCGACGCCGTCGCAGCCCATCGCCCGCGCCAGCAGGACGATGTCGGTCGGCGCGAGCACCGTTCCCCAGCTCGGATAGCTGCGGGCCATCTGCTTCAACTCGATCCGGTTCAGGCGGTTGTCGCAGAAGACGACGACGACGGGGTCGAGCCCGAGCGAAGCGGCGACCCGGAGTTCGCCCTGGACCATCGCCAGTCCGCCGTCCCCGGTGAAGCAGACGACCGGCCGGTCCGGATGCACGATCTTGGCGGCGATGGCGGCGGGCAGCGCGTAGCCCATCGAGGACAGGCCGTTGCTGGTGAGCAGCGTGCGCGGCCGGTGGGTGGTCCAGCCCTGGCCGACCAGCAGCTTGTGCGAGCCGACGTCGGTCGACACGATCGTGTCGACCGGCATCATTGCCCGGACGACATCGACCACGTCGGTCGGATTCAAGCGTCCGCTCACCCGTCCCAGGTAATAGCGTTCGGCCAGCCCGCCCCGGTGCGCGGCGATCTCGGCTTCGCTCCAGAACGCCTGCGCGCCGGCGGCGGCGATGGCATCGAGGATGGACGCGATGTCGCCGACGATCTCGGTCCGTGCCTGATAGATCTGATCGCCGTTCGGGACGGTGTCGATGTGCAGCGTCGCAACCGTGAGCGGCCAGGGTTTGATCAGCTCCACCCCGTCGAAGCCGACCGCGAGGATCAGGTCGGCGCCCTTCAAGAAGTCCCAGATGAAATCGTTGCAGGCCATGTCGAGCGTGCCCGCGTAATACGGGTGATCCTCGGGGATCACGCCCTTGGCCATCGGCGTCACCACCACCGGCAGCCCGATCTTCTCGGCCAGCCGCGCCAGGGCGTCGCCCGCATCGCTCCACAGCGCCGATACCCCCGCGAGCACGATCGGCCGGCGCGCCGACTCGAGCAGCTTGACCGGATCGCATTCTCCGCCCGCCGTCGAGAAGATCTGCGGCGTGCGGCCCGCCCGCATCGGCGGCAGAACGACCGCGTCGTCCGTCGCCTCGGCCCCGACCACGTCGGCCGCGGTCGTGAGGTGCACCGGCCCCGGCCGTTCGGCGGTGGCGACGCGCAGCGCCTTGCGCATCACGGTGCCGACGGTGTCGGGCTGCACCACCGCGGTCCATTTGCAGACCGGAGAGAACAGGCGATTGTGATCGACCACTTGGTGGCTGAAATAGGGCTCCCGCCGGCGCTCGATCTGGCCCGAGATCGCCAGCATCGGGACGCGATCGAGATGGGCATTGGCCACCGCATTGACCAGATTGGTAGCGCCGGGCCCGAGGGTGGATAGGCACACGCCCGGCCGCCCGGTCAGTTGACCGTAGGCTTCGGCCATCAGGCCGGCGGTGCCCTCGCGGGAGCCGAGGACGAAGTTCATGCCGGCGCGGCGCGCCGCCTCCAGAAACTCGACCGAGGGATCGCCCGGATAGCCGAAGATGTGGCGGATGCCTGCGGCGGCCAGGTACTGGATGATGACTTCTGAGGTGTTCATCGGTGCGTTTATGCTGGAAGAATTGGGGGGCCGGGCGCCACTACACGGCCCGGTGGATCGTATACGGGTGAATACAATCAGTCAATCGCGGCGCCGAAGTGGTGCGCGGGCAGATCGGCCCGGAACGCAAACCGGGATAAGCGCGTCAAGCCGATCTTGCCAATGACTCGAAATCCTCCAGCGGCAAGGGCACGCTGAACAGGAATCCCTGATAGGCGTGGCAGCCATTTGCTGCGAGGAATTTCCGCTGTTCATCGGTTTCCACTCCTTCGGCGATCACCGACAAACCCAGATTGTCGGACAGCGCGATGATCATCTTGGCAATGGCGGCATCGTTCGGATCGGTGAGCACATCCCTGACAAAGGACTGATCGATCTTCAGTTGATCCAGCGGCAGACGCTTCAGGTAAGAGAGCGATGAATAGCCGGTGCCGAAGTCATCCAGCGAGAAACCCACGCCCTTGGCCTTGAGCAGGCTCATCTTGGCGATTACCCCCTCCACATTGCTCACCAGCAGACTCTCGGTCAGTTCCAGCTTGAGCCTCTGCGGGTCGGCGCCCGTTTGTCCAAGCACCGCCAGCACCTGATCCACGAAATCGTCATGGTGAAACTGACGGGCGCTGACATTCACCGCGACGGTCAGATGCGCCATCTCCGGCTGATTTGCCCAGGCCGCGAGTTGGGCGCAGGCGGTCATCAACACCCAGTTGCCCAATAGCTGGATCACTCCGGTTTCCTCGGCCAGGGGAATGAACTCCGCGGGCGACACCAGGCCGCGCTGGGGATGCTGCCAGCGCACCAAGGCTTCGACACCCGTCAGGCGATGCCCGTCCCCCGCCACCTGCGGCTGGTAGTGGAGCAGGAACTGCCGCTTCAGGACGGCTTCGCGCAGGTCGGCTTCATTCGCGACGCGGGCGGCAACGGTGGCCTGCATATCCGGATCGAAAAAGCGGATGGTGTTGCGGCCGGAGTCCTTCGCCTGATACATGGCCAGATCGGCTTGCTTCAGCAGTTCATCGACATTTTCGGTTCGGGGACCGAACAGGGTTACGCCGATACTCGCCGTGCAGCGGTGATCGATGGATTTTTGTACGCCTGAAGCCGCGTCGACCTCGAGCCTGTACGGGCGATCGAATGCCGCGAGAATATTCTCCGCCACGCCCTCCACCTGCGCAGCGACCAGGTCATCGTCTTCGAGGTCTTCGAGCATCACCACAAACTCGTCACCCCCCAGGCGGGCCACCGTGTCGCCTTGCCGCACCGAGGATTGCAGTCGCTGGGCAGCCTGGGCGAGCAAGCAGTCGCCGGTATCATGGCCTTGCGTCTCATTGAGCGTCTTGAAATTATCCAGGTCAAGAAACATGATCGCGCCTTGGCGCCGGCTGCGCGCGCTGCCGGCCAGGGCATGAGCCAGCCGGTCCAGCAGCAGCCGGCGGTTGGGCAATTGGGTCAGCGGGTCGTAGAAGGCGAGTCTGTGGAGCTGGTCTTCAGCCGCTTTTCGTTGCGTGATGTCGATATGCGAACTGACATAATGGGTGACGGCGCCGGCGTGCCCGGTGACCGCGGAGATGGTGAGCCATTTGGGATAGACCTCGCCGCTCTTGCGCCGGTCCCAGATTTCCCCTTGCCATCTTCCCGTGCGCCTGAGGGACTCCCACAGCGCAGCATAAAAAGCGGCGTTGTGACGGTCTGATTTGAATAGGCGCGGGGTCTGGCCGACGACCTCCTCGGCCGTGTAGCCGGTACCTTCGATAAAGGCCAGATTGACCCGCAGGATCACACCGTTGGCATCGGTGATCATCATCCCCTCCTGCGACTCGAAGGCGGTGGCGGCGATGCGCAGATCGTCCTCGGCTTGCTTGCGCTCACGGCGCGATCTCAGCGCCTCGATGCCGAACGCCAGATTGCGGGCCAACTCCTCCAATAGCGCCACCTCCTCGGCATTGAAGGCGTCGGAATGGGCCGAGTAAAGGGTCAGGGCGCCGAGTATTTTCTCTTGGCCGACCAGGGGGACGGCGATGCTGGACTGGTAACCGCGCTTGGCGGCGTCTTCACGCCACGGCGCCATCTTCGGATTGGTGCGCCAGTTCTGGTTGATCTGCGTGGTACCCGTTCTGATGGCGCTGCCGGTGGGTCCGTGCCCGACCTCGGGCACCTCATCCCACGAAATCCGGACGCCCTCCAGATAGCCTTCCCCATAGCCGAATTGCGCGACGGGCCGCACGGACTTTCCGGCATCCTGCTCGGCAAAACCGATCCAGGCCATCAGATAGCCGCCGGTCTCGACGACACGCCGACAGACATTCGAAAGGAGCGCTTGCTCGTCCTCCTCGTGAATCAGGGCGAGGTTGCAATCGCTCAGAAGGCGCAACGCGCGATTCAGACGCTGCTGTTCGCGGTTCGACCTCTGGCCCTCGGAATCGATCTCGGCAAGTTTTATCCGCGTCTCCGACAGCCAGCCCAACACGCTGTCTTCCATGCCCTTGGCGACCGGGGTGCCCGTTGAAAAATCCCCGCTGCCGAGTCGGACTATTCCCTCATACACATCGCCCAGAGTCCCGCCCAGTACCGCGGTCAAGTTGCGCCGGGCGCTCCAGAGCAAAACCACCAGCAGCACGCCCGCCAGGACGAGCGCCAGCCGCATCCGCGTGGCGTAAGCCTGGGCGTCGAGGACGGCCCCCTCGGTACGCCGGTCGGACATCCGGTAGAACTGGTCGATCGGTCCCATGATGCCCGCCTTGGCTCGGTGGTAGGACGAGTCATAGAGCGTGCGGATCGCCTTGGCGCGATCGGTCTCGGTGGGCGGAGTGGCGGCTTCGATCAGCTTCATCGCGGCGAATTCCGTGCGTGTCAGCGCATCTGAATTGGCCTTGGCTTTGGCCAGCGTGGCAAACTCCGCCTCGGTAAAGCCCGCCCTTTTCATCAATTCCAGCAAGGGAAGCGCCGGTCCCATAGGGCGGGGCCTATGGTCATCGGCGAGTACGAGGTCCCAGTAGATGCCTTGGTAATCGACCGGACGGGGCTTCCTGCCATCGCGGATATCGAGAATTTCCTGATAGTGCTTCTTGTAGATGGGATCGCCGGTCACGACATAGGTGCGTACCATGCGCGTGAGATCATCCGAAGACTGCCGCAATTCCTGGGCCAGGAGAAATGATCGTTGCCGGAACTCGTTGGCGAGATCAATCCGCTTTTCGGCGCGCACATAGGCGACAAAGGTCGCGGCGAAGACGAGGAACATCGCCAGCGTCAGCCATATGAAGGCGGAAAACCGCGATAAGTGGATCTTGGAACCGGGCATCGTGTTCTTCTTTTGCGGCGCGAAGGGAATCGTGAGAATAGGCAGCAGACCGACGCGCATACCATAATGCCATAAATGACATCGGCACACCGCTCGCTGGATGGGGTTCGACCGGACCGCGAGCTGATCCTCGGCGGCGCCATGGCAACGGGGCTGGCCTTTGGCATCTACGCAATCACGCCGTCGGCAGCGCCGCTGCTTTACCGATCGGCTGCCCTTACGTTACGCTATCGACCCGACCAGCCGACACGGGAACAAGCCTCATGCAAATCGACCCCTCTCTCAACTCGAAAGCGGACAACTACAAGCTGCTGACCAATCTGGTGGTTCCGCGTCCGATCGCGTGGGTCACCAGCCAGAGCCAGAGCGGCGTGATCAATCTCGCCCCCTTCAGCTTTTTCAACGCGGTGGGCAGCGACCCGCTGTACCTCATCGTCAGCATCGGCCACAACGACGCCGGCAAACCCAAGGACACCGCGAGAAACATCCAGGCCAGCGGCGAGTTTGTGGTGAACCTCGTGACCGAGGACTTGTTCGAGGCCATGAATATTTCGGCGGCGGACTTCCCGGCCGAGCAGAGCGAACTGGAGGCGGCACGGCTGCACGCCGCGCCCTCGGTGCGGATCGAGGCGCCCCGGGTGGCGGAAGCGCAAGCCAGCCTCGAGTGCAAGCTGTTCAGCGCGCAGTCGCTGGGCGCAAATACGCTGTTCATCGGCGAAGTGGTGATGTTCCATGTCGCCGACCACTTGATCGGTCCGCGTCTGCACATCGAGAATTTCGCGCCGATCGGACGACTCGGCTCGCCCTCCGTCTACTGCCGCACCACCGACCGGTTCGACGTCGCGCGCATCAGCTACGCGCAATGGCGGAAGGACCACGGTTGACGGCGGCGTTTCATCGTCGGCGCCAGCGCGGCGTGGCGATCTCCAGCCAGTCGGCCACCACCGGCCAGAGGGCCGCTTCGCTCTGCGGCTTGAAAAACCCGAAGTGGCCGATGCGCGGCAAACCGAATTGCGCGGGCTCGAGCAGCCGGTAGTCGACCGGCCGCCTGCGATAGGCATCGTGCAGCAGGCGCGATCCCTCATCGAGCAGCAGTTCGTCGTCGGCGAAGCTCAAGGCCAGGACCGGATAGTCGGCGCTGGCGTAGGCTTCGCGCGCCCCGGGCTCGCCGCTCAACAGGTAGTCCGGGGTCAGGCACCAACGCCGCCACTGCAGCATCGCGCCGGCGGGAAGATCGCCGACGACGCCCAGGCGCGCGCCGGGAAAATAGCCGAAGACCGGGCACAGCAGCGGTGCCAGAACGTGCCACATCAGCGGCGCCCTGCCGCGGACGCGCGGCGTCAGGTGGCGCAGCGAACCGCTGCCGACGGCGATGTTGACCAATCCGGAGAGGCGCTCGCGCGAAGGCAGCAGCGGCGCGACCTGGCCGCCGAAGCTGTGTCCGACAACGAACAGCGGCAGCCCCGGCGAGATTTCGCCGACCTGCTGCAACAGGGCGTCGTAATCCTGGCGCAACCAGTCGTTAAGGTCGGCCTTGAGCTTGCGCAACGGGCCCGCCCGCGATTCTCCGATGCCGCGGTAGTCGAAGGTCCAGGTCGTGTACCCGCGACCGGCGAGATACCCGGCGAATGCGGCATAAAAGGCTTGCGGCACGGCCATCGCCGCCGCGATGATCACGTCCGCCCTGGCCGGGCCGTCCGGGTCGAACCGATAGGCGGCGAGCGCGTGGCCATCCTTGGCCGTCAAAGCAATCCGCTGCATGGAAATTCCTGGACATTTTCCCGGGCGTTCATTTTCCGCCACCCCCGAGGAGGGTCAATGATTGTTCGCGGCGCCGGGCACGCCATTGACGAAGTAGACGGCCAGGCTGGCCAGGGCTTCGTCGCTGAAGGGGTTGGCGTGGCCGGTCGTCCGGTCGCCGTAGATGCCGCCCAGCAGGCGAATGATGAACTGCTGGCGCGGCTCGGTCCGGGCCATGGCGAACAGGTCGGGCGCCCAGTTGCCGGCGCCGGGACCCGGGACGAGGTGACAGCCCTGGCAATGGCGGCTGTAGATCGATCGGCCGGCCTCGAGCCTCAGCGGCGTGACTTCGAGCGGCTCGAAGTAGGAAGTATCGACCGGATGAGCCGCCGCGAGCCGGCGGGCGGCAGCGGAAAAAGCGCGCAGCTTCCCGGCCGCGAACAGCGCGCGCAGGGCGCGGAGCCCGGCGGCCCAAGCCTCATCCCTCCGCCCCGTGGCTTGGGCGGCGTCGCGGGCGGTCATGCCCAGACTGCCCAGGCTGCTGCGGATGCGCTCTGACAGCGCTGCGCGGCGGCCGGGTGGGGTCGCGGCATCGGCGAGCACGCCCGCGTCCGCCGCGATCAGCGCGAGCTGCACCCCGAGGCTGCGCTCCGGGGCCCCGGCGCTCTGCGCCGGCAAGGCGTAAGCCCAGCAGCAGACGAGCAGGGCGCAGGCGCCGCGCAGGCGTTTCACTCGGTCTTGATCTTCTGCACCATCGGCGCCTTGGGATCCGCCGACCACTCCACCATCGAGCCGTCGTAGAGCCTGGCCTGCTTGTTGCCGAGAATCTCGCGCGAGGCGAACCAGCCGACCGAAGCCCAGTGGCCGGTGTTGCAGAAGTTGATCTGCTCGCCCTTGGCCGCGACGCCGGCGTCCTTGTAGAGTTTCTTCAGCGCCGCGGCATCGCGGAACTTGCCGCCGTCGTTTTCGGTGAGCCACGCTTCCGGGACGTTCTTGGCCCCGGGGATGGTGCCGCTGCGCTTGGCCAGCGGCACGTGGTTGACGCCCAGGTACTGGTCGCTCGGCCGGTTGTCCACCAGCACCACGTGCTGCTTCATGGCCTTTGCCACCTCCGCTTCGGTGGCGTCCAGTTCCGGGCGGAAGTGCGCGCTGAAGGTCGCGGGCTTGGGCGTGTTCATGCCGGTCTGGATCTTGTTGCTCTTGTTGGCAACGTAACCGGCGTAGCCGCCGTTCAGGATCGACACGTTGTTGTCGCCCAGCACCTTGAAGGTCCAGTAGACCCGGGTGGAAGCGCCCATGCTGGTGGCGTTGGTGCCCGCGGAATAGATCACCACGTGGGTGCTGTTGTCGATACCCAGGCTGCCGATCAGCTTCTCGATCTGGGGCAGGGGCGGCAGCATGGCCGGCACGTTGTTGACCTTGGTGCGCCAGCCGCCCTTCATGAAGTCGCTGTAGATCGCGCAGGGGATGTGGCCGCGCAGGTAGTCGACCTGGGAGCCGCCGTCGATCTCGCTGCGGATGTCGAGCACCACGACCCCCGGCTTGCAGGAATTTTCCCCGACCCAGTTGGCGTCGACCAGCGGCTGCGGCGACGCCGCCAGCGCCGTTCCTCCGCTCGCCGCCAACAACAGCAGGCTAGTCCCCAATATTTTTTTCATGATCCGTTCTCCTCGGTTAAACGACAATGATCCGGTCGGCGGCGAGCATCTGGTGCAGCATCCGATCCCAGTCTGGCTCCCCGATTTCCGGGCTTGAAACGTCGACATAGACAAGCTCGTGCTCCCGCTCCAGGCGGCACAGCGCCTGCCCGAGCGTCTCCCGGTCTGGGAAGAATCCGGTTCTCAGCACCACCAATTCCACCGACCGCCCTCCCTCTAAAGGCTCATCACGATATCGGCTTCCAGCATCGCTCGCGCCAGCGCCGCGGGGTCGAGCCGCTGCAGCGCCTCCTCGGCGACGGTGGTCTCCGGCACGATGTCGGCGAGCTCCAGGAGCTCGAATTGCGCCGCGTTTTCCGGCGTGTCCGCCACCGGCGAGCCCATGAACACCAGGCGCACCCGGTGGCCGAAGATGGTCAGGCCCGCGGCGACGCGCATCGCCTCCGCGTGGTCGCGCCGGCCGAGCAGCAGTATCGATCTGATCCTGGCCGCCATGTCGGTTCGCTTCAGATCGCCACGACGCTGGCGGCTTCCGCCACCAGCGCGCTGTGGTCGGTCTGGCTGCCCAGCTCCACCGGACAGGGCGATTCGCCCATGAAGCGCTGCCAGGAATGTTCGCAGGCCACCGCCCGCCCGGCCCCGGGCATCAGCTTCTTGAGCGCGTCGTCAGCGAGCAGCTTCACCCCGTCGTTGGTGAAGAAGCAGCCCCACACCTTCCCGGCGCGTCCGCAGGCGGCCGCCAGCGGCGCCAGGACGCGGGCGCCGCGGTCGGTGGACACGACGAACAGCAGGTCCAAGCTCACCTTCTCCGCCTCCATGCGTGGGCCAGACCGCCGGCCATCGACAGCAGCAGCACCAGGCTGAACAGGAGCAGCGGCATCAGCCAGCGCCGATCAGGCGGCGCGGGCGGGGGCGCCGGGCGCGCTTCGGGGTAGGTGACCGCCGCCATCGGCAGCTCCGGATGATTGGCCCAGTCGACCCAGCCGTCCCTCAGCACTTGGACATCGGCCCCGGCAGCGGCGCGCAGCAGGGTGAAATACGCGACCGATTCGAACGGATCGTGGCCATAGACCAGGAAGCGCCGGCCGGCGGGCAGTTCGAGCCGCCCCAGCGCCAGCCGGCGGCGCGCCACCGAGAGCGGCAGCGACTGGGCGCTGGGCAGGTGCCCGCCGCGCAGCGCCCGTATCCGCTCGCCCCAGTATTCCGCGTCGCTGCGCCCGTCCAGGATCTGCGGCGCGTCTCCCGAAGCCAGCGTTCGCGCCAGCTCGCTGCGGAGCACGATGTCGCCTTCCCGGACCGTGGCCTGGTAGAAGGGCTTGCGCGTCATCGCGCGACCCACACCCGTTCCCAGCCGGGCGGCCGGCAGCCCCGCCCCCTGCGACAGCGGCAGGGTCAGGATCGAGACCTCGCGCTGACCGCACAGATAGAGCATGCCGGCGACGAAGTCGCGCTCGGTCGGATCGTCGCCCGCCACCAGCACGTGCTCGCTGCCCGACAGGCCGGCGGTTCCGAGCAGCCAGAAGATCTCGCGGAAGCCCGCCAGGCGCCCGTGGGGGCCGAGAAACTGCGCCGCGGGCAGGCAGCGGGCGCCGTCGATGCTGCGCTTCAAGCAGGCCGCCTGCGCCCGCGCGTCCACCACCGTGACCCTGCCGATCAGGCTCGCCGCGCTGCCGACATAGTCGATCGCGGCGGAGGCCAGGACCGCGGCGGGCGTCGCCGCCAAGGCGGCGGCCAGGACGGTGCGCAAGGCGGCGCCACGCACCGGGTCAGCAGCCGCCGAAGTGCTGCCCGCCACCGTCGCCGCCCGCGGAGCCGACGTTCGCCGCCGGCGGATGTTCGAGGTAATAGCCCACCAGGTCGGTGACCGACACCGTGCCGTAAGGCTGGGGCAGATCGATGTCGGCCATGCCGGCCATCGGCTGGGGCAGCCGGGAGCGCGCCAGGGTCTCGGCGGGGACCGCCGCGTAAGGATAGAGTGCCGCCGACAGGCCCAGGAAGACGGCCAGGGCCGCGAGCCAGAAGATCACTAATTCCTTTTTCATCAGTGTCCCCTAGAACACGTCCCGGGTCAGGACCAGGTAGAGCAGGTAGAAGGTCACGAAGAACATGCCGATCTGCGTCAGGGTTTCCAGATTCAGGCTCATTTCGCGCCCCCTCCCTCGAAGTGCCGCGCCAGCATGTTGAGATCGAGGGGCTTGCCGTCCACCGGGTTCGCGACCGGCGGCGTGAAATACGGCACCCCCTCCCGGGTCGAGCGCAGATAGGCGGGCGGGTCGAGGAAGATGTAGGCCAGCCCGGCCACGGTGACGATCGCCGTGAGCAGGGAAAACACCAGCATTTGCAGCTTCGCCGAGTTCATGGCGAGTCCCTCAATTCTTGCGCACGAAGATGCGCCAGCAGCGCTCCGCCCGGACCGTGGCCAGATGCGTGCTCGCCAGGTCCTTCATCATCGGCGGGATGGCTTCCATCGACGTGGGATTGTCGATCAGCACTTCGAACACATCCCCCGGGCCGGCGCCGGAGAGCGCCTTCTTGGTCATCAGCTGGGGGCGCGGGCAGGAGTCGCCGATGCAGTCGATCTGCTGCTTCACGGTCACCTTCGTGCCGTCGGGCAACGCGGCCTGCATCGGCGTGCCGGTTGCCGGTGCGGCTGCCGCTTTTCTGCTGAAAAGTCCCATGGTCTTCTTCCTCCGGATCAAATGAATTGCGGCCGCGCCCGACTCACGGCTAGGACTCCGCCGGCGCCACGACGCCCGGGGCGGCGTCAGCGTAGGGATCGGCCGTGGCCCACGCTTCGCAGGCGCCGTCTTCGCTGGCTTGCGCGGCCTTGGCGCCGGCCCGCTCGCGCTTCAGGATGGCGCGGTAGATGCCGTAGAGCGCCAGCGCCTGCACCAAGCCGAAGACGATCGCGGGGATGCCGGTCTTGCTCTGCAGCGTGGCGGCGTTGGCGAAGCCCAGCTGCAGCCCCGCAAGATTGGGCGCGCCGGTCATGGTGCCGGGCGCGGGCGGCCAGTAAGTGAAGGACCAGAGCAGGGAGAACAGGAACATGCCGGCGAAGGTGCACAGCAGCGCCCAGAAGGCGCCGAGGTTGCCTTCCCCCGCCTTGACCCAGGTGGACACCGTGCACGCCCCCGCCAGCACCATGCCGATGCCGAACAGGAACAGGCCGATGAAGGTGTTCAGGCCGACGTCGAAGTGCATCGGCTTGCCGGCGCCGATGCTGATGAAGGCGGTGAAGCCCAGGGTCATGATCATCATCGCCACCAGCATCGCCTTGGTGTTGCGATAGGTCTTGAACAGCATCGCGTCGCGCAGCGCCGCCACGTTGCAGTAGCGCGAGCGCTGCACCAGCAGGCCGGTGGTGGTACCGAAAACGAACGCCGCCAGGCATTCCGCTACGGGTGTCATCTCAGCCCTCCAAGGTTTTCTTGTAGATCCAGGTGCCGACCCAGGTGCCGGCGAGGATGCCGCTCACCGCCAGGTAGCCGCCCAGGTTCATTTCCGGCGTCAGGCCGAAGAAGGTGCTGACGTTGCAGACGAAGGCCAGGCGGATGCCGATGCCCATCAGCAGCCCGCCGACGGTGATCATGATCCATTCGGTCAGGCGGTGCGGCATGCGCCAGCAGAACTCGCGGGAGAGCACCGCGCCGAGGAAGGCGCCGAACACCATGCCCAGGCTGATGTAGATCTTCCAGTAGTAGGGATCGGGGGGGAAGGCGACGTTCCAGAAGGGGATGCGGTAGATGGCGTCGCCCATGAATGCCTTGGCGATGAGCCCGGTCATCATGGTCTCGCCGCCGCCGACCGTCCAGGCGCCGACCACCAGGAACAGGAAAATGTCGAGCACGGCGATCATCACCAGCGCCACCACCGGCTCCAAGGTCTTCTGGAAAAACTCCATATCTCCCCGCTCCTTTCGTTGTATGCGCCCTTCGGCGAGGGCTGACGCATCCTACCGCCCCGATGCCGCAGTAGGGGTAGTAATTATTGCAAACATCCCTCAGCCCGCGGAGGGTCTATCGACGCTGTCCCCGCCGCCACCTATAATGACCGCCAGACCATCGCAGCCGCGCCGCCATGTCCATCTACGTTGAGCACAACGATGTCCTCGATCACATGTTCGACGCCTGCACGACGTCGCAGATCAGCGAGTTCATTCCCGAGAAGCGGGGTTTCCGCATCCGCGGGCACAGCACCACCGTCTCGCTCGAACGCGCCTTCTGGAACGTGCTGGAGGACATGGCGCGCGAAACCGGGCTGACGCTGCCGCGCCTGATCGAGCGCATCCACGACAGCTGCCTGATCGCCAACGACAAGAACATCTCGTCCTGCCTGCGGGTAATCTGCCTGAAGTACCTCAACATCTACGCCGGCGGCGCCCAGGCCCCGGTCAATCGCTGAAGTCCGGCTCATCTGGCGGACCGATCTGGAACACTCCGGTCGCGGCGCCGGTTACATTCGACCGAGCCGCGGCAGTACAGCTCCGGGAACCATATCGTGTTCCGTCCGCCTGAACCCCCTCAAATTAACCAACGGCTAGGATCGCTGGTCTGCAAGAACCGGTCGATCACAGGAAACCGGAGCTGCCCGGACTCTCGTCTGCGGCAAGGCGGCTATGCGGAGGCAACAAGGCGATCATCGGCGAAGAGGAGACGCCGCCCATGGGCGAATCGGACAAAGGTGTCGCCGTAGGGGATCGGCATGCCGACTGGCACTTTCGACCTGATGCGTTGACCGGCAACTTCGAGCACGGCGACACGGAAGGCGCCGATCGATTTCACATCGATAAGGCGGGCCGGAATTGCCTCCGACGCAGACGCATCGGTGATCTCGACGAATTCCGGGCGAACACCGAGCGCAAGCCTGACCCCTGCTTTGGTGACGACGCGATCAGCGCCGGGAAAAGCAATATGCAGGCTCCCGATCTCGACCCCGCCTTCGGCGAGCCGGCAGTCAAGCATGTTCATCGCCGGCGAGCCGATGAAATAGCCGACGAAAGCATCCTCCGGCCGCTCGAACAGTTCCTGCGGCGTTCCGATCTGGACCGCCCGGCCGTGGTTCATGACGACGATCTTATTGGCCAGCGTCATCGCCTCGGTCTGGTCGTGGGTGACGTAGATGAGGGTGAGCCGGTAGCGTCTGTTCACCTCTTTGAGCTTGCGGCGCAGTTCAAATTTCAGCTGCGGATCGATCACGGTCAACGGCTCGTCGAACAGGATCGCGGCAACATCGTTGCGCACCAGCCCGCGCCCCAGAGAAATCAGCTGTTTCGCGTCGGCGCTGAGGCGCAACGCCGCTCGGCCAAGGTAGCGCGAGAGATTGAGCAGCTCCGCAACCTCGCCGACGCGTTCCCGAATTTCCCGCTCCGGCATATGTCGGCAGCGCAGCGGAAAAGCGAGATTCTCGAACACGCTCATCGTCCGGTAGATCACGGGAAACTGGAATACCTGCGCGATGTTGCGCTGGGCGGTCGGAAGATCGGTGACGTCCCGACCGTCGAAACGCACCCGCCCCTCGCTCGGCCGGACGATACCGGACATGATGTTGAGCAGGGTCGTCTTTCCGCAGCCCGAAGGCCCGAGCAGCGCGTAGGTCTCACCGTCCTCCCAAGTGTGGCTGAAGGGGTGGAGCGCATACGTCGGCGATGCCGAGGGAGCGCCGTAGGCATGGGCGAGATGATCGAGGTCTATGCGTGCCATGGATCTCCTCAGACCCGGGATGGGGCGGCGGCTAGTTTGCCATCGGGTGTGAAGGCGAACAGCTTGGCGCCGTCCAGGAATGCTTCGACATTTTCGCCTGGTGCATGAGTACGCACGCCGGAAAGATGGGCAACGAAGCGCATCGTCTCGTGGCGCAGGTGCAGAAATGTTTCGGAGCCGCTGATCTCCGCCAGTTCGACCTCCGAGGAGATACCTGGCGAGGCCAGCCCCACGTCGCCGGGACGAAAGCCGAAAATATAGGGGCCGGGAGGGAGATCGCCCAGATGCCCGGAACGTGGCAGGCGCACGTCGTCCGCCAGCCGCAGTCCCGTCGCGTCGAGATGTCCGGACAACAGGTTCATCGGTGGGTCACTGAAGATGCGTGCGACGGTGGTCGTGGCGGGGTGGGCGTACACATGCTGGGCCGCGCCGACCTGCAACAGCCGGCCTTCGTGCATTACCAGCACATCGGCGTCGAACAGCAGTGCCTCGAGCGGATCGGTCGTGGCGTAGACCAAGATGGAATGGCTCTGCTTGGCGAATATGTTGAGGAATTCCTCCCGCAGTTGTTCGCGCAGCTTGTAATCGAGATTGACCAGCGGTTCGTCGAGCAGGAGCAAGTCGGAGCCCTTCACCAGCGAGCGAGCTAGTGCAACGCGCTGCTGTTGCCCGCCGGAAAGCGTGCCCGGCATGCGCAAAAGCAGCGGCGTGAGGCCGACGGTGGCGGCGATCTCGTGCACCATTCGCTCGACCTCTGTGGCGACCAGGTGCCGCCGCCGCAACGGAAATGCGATGTTCTCGTATACCGTCAGATGCGGATAGTTGATGAATTGCTGGTAGACCAGCGACACGCTGCGGGCCCATACCGGCATCTCCGCGAGATCCTTCCCGTCGAGCGAGATTTTTCCTGCGTCGGGCGTCTCCAGTCCAGCCAGGGCGTGGAGCAGCGATGTCTTGCCGGACAGCGTCTGCCCGGCGACGACGTAGAAGCGGCCGCGTTCGAGGACGCAGGAAACGCCGTCCAGATGGGCTACACCATCAACGCGGCGCGACAGTTCGGTCACGATCAGAGACATCCGAAGCACCTCACTTGATCGTGCCGGCGAGGCTGCCGCGCGACAGATAGCGCTCGAGCACGAACGCCACCGCGATCAGTGGCGCGACCGACACCAGCGCCGCGGCCGAGAGACTCCACCAGGGCGTGACCGAAGAGTTGAGGGACACGATCGCCACCGGCAGCAACTGCGTCTGGGTAAAGGTGAGCGTAAACGCGAAGAAGAAATCGTTCCAGCCGAAAATCAGGCAGAACAGGCCGGCCACGACCAGTCCGGGCTTGGAATTCGGCAGGACCACCCGCCAGAAGGTCTCGAACGGGCTGCAGCCGTCGAGCATCGCGCTCTGGTCGAGTTCGCGCGGGACGGTGTTGAAAAAATCTACCATCACCCACACGGCGATAGGCATCAGCAGAGCGATATAGACGATGATGAGCCCGATCTTGGTATCGAGAAGATGGAGGAACTGCAGCATCAGGAAAAACGGTATCGCGAGCACGACGGGCGGCATGATCCGCTGCGAGATGAAAAAGAAGGTGATATCGGCGTTGCGCACGAACCCGGCCCGGTAGGTGAATCGCGACAGACCGTAGGCGGCGAGCGTGCCCAGCACCAGACTGACCAGACTGGCGCTGATTGTTACGATCAGGCTAGACAGGTAGGGGCCGGCAATCTGGATTCCCCCTCCGCCGCTGTGAAATAGATCTCGCCAGCCTTGAAGCGACGGTCTGTACTGCAGCCACGGAATATACGTCGGCCCCCCGGTGATGCCGTTGGCGGTCTTGAACGACGTGGTGAGCGCCCACAGGAAGGGCGCAATCACGAAGGCGGACCAGAGCAGGATCGCGGCGTATTTGAGGATGCGGTACAAAGCGTTCATGCGGCATGGTCTCTGACGAGCATCACCCGCGCCAGAACCTTGGCGATGATGGTGAGCGAAATCGCCATGATGACGAGGTAGGTGAAGGACAGGGCCGCGGCGTAACCGACCTGGAAGTCGCGCAGGCCGCGGATGAAAATGTAATAGCTCGACGTTTCCGTCGCCGTGCCCGGTCCGCCCGAGGTGATCACGTATACCGAGTCCAGGATTTTGGAGGCTTCGATCAGGCGGATTATGATGGCGCCGATCGAGATCGGCGCCATCATGGGGAAGGTCACGCGCAGGAAGGTTCTGACCGGTCCCGCGCCGTCGATGGCGGCGGCAAGAAAAGGCTCGCGCGGCAGCGACATCAAGCCGGCGAGCAGCATCAGGAACATGAATGGCGTCCATTGCCAGACCTCGACGATGATGATGCTCGTCATGGCCAGACCGGATTGCGACAGCCACGGCAGCGGCGCGAAACCGAGCAAGCGTACCAGGTCGTTCACCGGTCCGAGCGACTCATGAAACATGGTGCGCCAGATGACCGCCATGATCACCGGCGTGGTCATCATCGGAATCAGGAACAGGACGCGAAAGAAGCGGCGCGCGCGCACTTCCCGCCACACCAGCAGTGCCAGGCCGAAGCCGAGCAGGTACTGCAGCAGCACTGACCCGACGGCCATCAGCGCTAAGCGCCCGAACGACTCCCAGAAGCGCGCGTCGTGGGCGAGTCGAAGGTAATTCGTTGCGCCAATCCAGTCGAGCCCCGGCCGGGCGACATCCCAGTCGGAAAAGCTCACGCGTATGGTGAACAGCAGGGGGAAGAGGATGATCGCGACGAGCACGATTAATCCCGGCGAAATGAAGAGCATCTTGCTGCGATCTCCTGACATTTCTTCCCCCTCCTGGCGCCTATGGGTGGTCGCTTACGCTGCCGGAGTTACTCGTTGTCCTCCAGCTTGACCACGTTGGCGTAGGCGGCGCGCACCTTGTCCACGCCAATGCGCGCGACGATTTGCTTCCATTCCTTGGCCACGTCGTCAAGTGCCTGCTGCGGCGTCTTTTGTCCGGCCATGGCTTCGGACACGCCGGTAGCCATCGAACTCATGAATTGATTGACGCCGGGCACGCGCAGGTCGAACACGTGATTCCTGCTTCTATCTATGCTCAGCAGCGTATTGACGTATTGCGTCCCCACGGTCTTGCCCCAACCCATCTTGCTGGCCCAGAAGTTTGCCGTGAAGTGGGCGTTGCGATACGGGTTGATGCCGAAGCGGCCGATCTGCAGATCATGATCGGCGTTTGCCTCGTTGCTGAAGAAGCACAGAAAGTCGAAGGCCATGTCCTTGTTCTTCGACGCTTTCGCCACCGCCGAGGTCCAGCCCCAGGTGACATAGGCCGGATCGTTCGGCTTGGCGAAATAGTCCCATTTCTTGGTGATGCGATTCCATACTTCGTGGCTGCCCGGCAAGGGCGCTGAGCCAACCTTGAAGCGGATCTTGCTCGTCGGCTCCATCGCCTGGACGAAGGAATCGTCCCAGGTATAGCTCATCAGCGTCTGACCGCCGCCGAATGAGAATATCTCGTCGCCCAGGCCGAAGTTGTCTCCACCGGGCGGGAAATAGCGCTTTGCCTTGACAAACATTTCAAGTCCTTTGACGAAGCCGGGGGTGTTGATCAAGGGCTCCATGGTCTTCAGGTCGAAGAAGAATCCGCCCTTCACGTTCGGATTCTTGGCATACGCCGCCGCCCGGTCGATGAAGGCCGAGAACATCAGGTCGTCGCGCTTGGTCACCTCGGCGGAGCCGAAGTGCGGCTTGCCGTCGCCGGCCCAGTCCCAGTCGTTGAAGAAATTGGCGACCCGGTCGTACTCCTCCCAAGTCTTGGGCACGGTGAGCTCGTGTCCGGTCTTCTCCTTGAACTTCTTCTGGTACACCGGGTTGTCGAATACGTCCGTGCGATATTTCAGGTAGTTCCGATCGCCGTCGACCGTATACTGGACCATCGTGTCGCCCCAGGTTGCCACCTTGCGGTATGTGGGCGTCACGTCTTTCATCCCGGCCGTGTCAAGATACTTCTGCGGGACGGGGGCCAGATAGTCGTGGAAGTCACCGCTCCAGAGCGAGCCGTAGAACATCACATCGTAGGCGTTTTGCCCGGTTTGGAACGGGATCATGATGCGCTGGAACAGGTCTCCGAACGGCACGTGCACGACGTTGACCGTGGCGCCGGTGAGTTCTTCGAACTGTTTGGCGTGCAGATCAGTCGGCTCGCCCATCACCGGGACGGCGTGGGTGATGACGCTCAAGGTGCGGCCCTTGTAGTCCTTCTTGGAAATCGAGTCATAGGAGCACAGACCAGGAACATCCTTGTCTATTCCGTATTTCTTGAAATCCTGGGCCGAGGCTGGCGGGCCGCCGAGGGCAAACGCAGCCATGATTGCAAGCAGCGCGTACTTGATCGATTTCATGCTGTCTCCTTATCGTTGTCGGTATCTACAGACTGGATTAATGCCTGGTTTCAGGGGACGAGCACAGCACGTCCCTTGACCTTGCCGGCATGAAGATCATGCAGGGCCTGATTGGCTTCGGCGAGTCGGTATTCGCGCGTGGCGAGCTTGACGATGCCGCGGTCCGCCAGCGCCATCAGTTCGACCAGTTCGGCATAGGTTCCGACGAGATTGCCGACGATGGTCTTTTCGGAGGTGATCATGTCGATGGTCGGAATATCCACCTTCCCGCCGTAGCCGACGATGTAGTAGTAGCCGTCGTTGCGCGTCATCGCCAATCCCTTCGCCACGGCGTCCCCCTCTCCGACGAAGTCGATGACGGCCTCCGCGCCGTTGCCGTTGGTCAGCGCGAGCACCTCATCGACCTCGCTGCCGTTGGCCTTGACGACGTGATGGGCACCCGACTCCTCGGCTAGCCTGAGTCCGATGTCGGAACGGTCGATGGCGATGATCTCGGCCGCGCACAGCGCCTTCAGCACCTGTATGCCGATATGGCCGAGCCCGCCGACGCCGATGACCGCCACATATTGCCCGGGCAATAGATGGCGGGACGCCTTCTTGGCGGCACGGTAAGCGGTCAGCCCGGCGTCGGTGTAGGGTGCAACATCCTTCGGCGACAGCGCCTTAGGCAACTTGATGAGCGTGCGCTCGCCGGTGAGCAGATATTCGGCATAACCGCCGTTGGCGTTGATGCCCGGGAAACTGCTGTCGACGGCATGCATGTCGTTACCGCGCCGGCAGGCCAGGCAATGGCCGCTGGTGACCAGCGGATGGCAGATTACCGGGTCGCCCGGTTTGAACGCCGTGACGCCAGAACCGATCGCCTCCACCCAGCCGGCGTTCTCGTGACCCATGATGTATGGCAACGCGACATCGGCCTTCTCGCGCCAGAGCCCCTCGACGATGTGCAGATCAGTCCGGCAAACGCCGGCGCCACCGATCCGCACGATGACGTCAGAAAGTTTCCGGATCTCGGGGTCCGGAACGGTTTCGTAGCTGACGAACTCCTCCCTTTTCAGGGTCGGATCGTAGGCATGGAGAACTGCCGCTTTCATGGTGTGTTCCCTTCTGTTAATGAATGACCCAACTCCTATATACAAGATGTGTGCCAATACGTCATACCGACATAACATGCTGTTTTGTAAAAAAAATTACAAGCCGCAAAAGATCACAGGATGTGCCAATGCGGATCAATGTTCGCGGCAGATGTTCAAAAATTGAGCAGATGCTAGGCTGCGGAGAAAGGAATAGAATCGATCCGCCAATGGCCGCACCCACCGAGAACGACACCATGGCGAAAATGGAGGGGGCATGCTGACGAACGCAGAACGTATCGCGCGCGCTAGGCTGGTGCTGGAACGCCGCGGCATCGCAGTCGAGGACATGCTTGCCGCGGAGGTGTCGACCAGTTGGTCTCGTTGTATCGAGACCGGTCTCAAGCCGAACGCTAAGCCCCAAAACGTGGCGCTCGCCGAGAGCGAACTCAGGGAACGGCGGGAGCGTAGCGGCCACGTCCGCCGGCTCGCCCTCGCCGAAATGGAAACGCTATACCAGCAGATCGCGGGCTCGAACTTCCTGATCGCCTTCGCCGATGCCGAGGGCGCGGTATTGGAAGCGGTTGCCGACCACCAGTTCGGCGACAGCGATTCCGGACGGCAGATCGTCCCCGGCACCCTCTGGTCTGAAGAAATCCGCGGCACCAACGGCCTCGGTACGTCGATTGTCGCCGAGCGGCCCCTCATCATCCACGGGCCGGAACATTTCTTTTCCTGCTACTCCAACGTCTGCTGCATGGCGGCGCCGATCCGCAACGCGGGCGGGCGGATCGTCGGAATTCTCGACGCCTCGTCCGACTGCGCCTCGCGCCAGCGCCACACGCTGGCGCTGGTACAAATGGCAGCCACGCACGTCGAGAACGGGCTGTTCGCGCACGAGATGAGCTCGCACATCGTCCTGGCGATTCATCCGCGCGCGGAGTTTCTCGGCACGATCAGCGCGGCGCTGGTCGCGATGGATGGGCAAGGCACCATCAGCGCTGTCAGCAGCCGCGGGGCCAGCATATTCGCGGGCCTGCAAGTCGCTCCCGGCGCTTCCTTCGAGCACCTCTTCAACGAGTCCTTCGAAAAGTTCCTGGCGCGACTGCACGGCAGCGACCAGACTTTCCTGCGCGATACCCTGGGCAGCGTTCATGCCGTCATGTGGTTAAACCGCGGCTCGGCCAACGCACGGGGGAAACGCACTTTCGTCGCTGAAAACGCCGGTCTAGCGCGGCCACGTTCCCGCCTCCTGCGGGAACCGTCGTTCGTCGCAGAAGACCGGTGCGTGCGCGATGCGCTCGCCCTGATCGCCGCCGCGGTCCGCGTCAACGCACCGATCCTCATCCATGGCGAAACCGGTAGCGGCAAGGAAATGTTCGCGCGCTACGCTCACGAGGTGAGCGGCCGACGCGGCGAATTCGTGGCGATCAACTGCGCCGCCCTGCCGGAGTCGCTATTCGAAGCTGAACTGTTCGGGTACGCCGCAGGCGCATTCACCGGGGCGCACAAGAACGGCAGTCGAGGTCTCATCGCCGCCGCCGACGGCGGCACGCTGCTGCTCGACGAGGTCCGCGAGCTGCCGCTGGCATTGCAGGCGGCGTTGCTGCGCTTCCTCGACGACCATAGCGTGAGGCCGGTGGGTGGACGCAGCAGCTTTACTGCCGATGTACAGATTCTCGCCGCAACCAACGCTGATCTCGCCGACGAAGTCGCCGCGAGACGCTTCCGTTCCGATCTCCTCTATCGACTCGATACCGTCAAGGCAATTGTGCCGCCACTGCGCGCACGCAGCGATTTTGGTCCTGCAGTGCGTTTCGTCCTCGCACGCATCGATCCGACAGCAACGATTTCGGAAGAAGCCATCGCCCAACTGGAGAAACACGGGTGGCCGGGCAATTTCCGCGAACTTCGCGCTGTGCTGACGCGCGCACTTCTCGCCGCAAACGACATGAAAATCGGTATCGATGAGGTTGCGGCATTGCTGCCGTCCGCACCGATGGAGAGCAATGAATTGGCCGGATATGCACTGCGTGGCAAGGTAACGGGAGAAGTCATGCAGGAATTTCGCCGGACGGGTGGAAACGTCAGCCACACCGCGCGCAATTTGTCGATTTCGCGTAACACCGTATACCGGTACCTGCGCGAGGCAAGCAAACACGATCCTTCTGGGGTGCCCCGCGAAGACGTTGCCCCTGGTATTCCTTGATGAGACAGGGTTCGGCGTAAATCCCCTCCTGCCTGCGGGCGATCTGCCTGGAGTATCCCAACACCTACACCGGCGGCGCCCAGGCAACTGTCAATCGCTGATCCGGGGCAGATTGAGCAGGACGCCGCGGTCGACCTTGTTGATGTCGGTGAACCCGCAGAAGGCCATGGTCAGATCCAGTTCCTTGCGCAGGATCTCCAGGCACTGCGTCACCCCCGCCTCACCCTGGGCACCCAGTCCGTAGAGGAATGCGCGTCCGATCAGGGTGCCCCTGGCGCCCAGGGCCACGGCCTTGAACACGTCCTGGCCGGTGTAGATGCCGCCGTCCACCCACACCTCGATGCGGCTGCCCGCGGCGTCGACGATCGCGGGCAGCGCCGAAATCGAACTGGGCGCGCCGTCCAGCTGGCGGCCGCCGTGATTGGAGACGATCAGCGCGTCGGCGCCGGAGTCGGCGGCGAGCCTGGCGTCCTCCGCGTCCATGATGCCCTTGAGGATCAGCTTGCCGCCCCAGCGCTTCTTGATCCATTCGACATCGTTCCAGTTGAGGCAGGGATCGAACTGCTGGTTGGTCCAGGCCGACAGCGAGCTCATGTTTTCCACGCCCTTGACGTGGCCGACGATGTTGCCGAATTGCCGCCGCTGCGTGCCCAGCATCCCTAAGCCCCACCTGGGCTTGGTGGCCAGATTGAGCAGGTTGGCCAGGGTCGGCTTGGGCGGTGCCGACAGGCCGTTCTTCAGATCCTTGTGCCGCTGTCCGAGGATCTGCAGGTCCAGGGTCAGCATCAGCGCCGAGCACCCGGCCGCCTTGGCGCGATCGATCAGGCGCTCGATGAAGTCCCGGTCGCGCATCACGTAGAGCTGGAACCAGAACGGCGCGGTGGTGTGCGCCGCCACGTCTTCGATCGAGCAGATGCTCATCGTCGACAGCGTGAACGGCACGCCGAACTTTTCCGCCGCGCGCGCGGCGAGGATTTCGCCGTCGGCGTGCTGCATCCCGGCCAGACCGATCGGCGCCAGCGCCACCGGCATCGCGACCTCCTGGCCGATCATCTGCGTGCGCACCGAGCGCTGGTCGATATTGACCGCCACCCGCTGCCGCAGCTTGAGCCGCTGAAAGTCCTCGGCATTGGCGCGATAGGTCGATTCGGTCCAGGAGCCGGTGTCGGCGTAGTCGTAGAACATCCTGGGTACGCGCTTTTTGGCCAGGACGCGCAGGTCCTCGATACAGGTGATGACGGTCATGGTGAAGCTCCCCTTGAAGTGTCGCGAACGGCCGGCGACGGTGCACCAGACCAGGCCGCGCCAAGGTCCGAAGTGTAGCGCATGCGGCTAACCGGCGCCGGCCTCCAGCGGCAGCTCCCGCTGCGGCGACGGCTGCCGCGTCTGCACTTCTTCGGCCCGCTGCAGCGCACCGACCCGGACCCCGAGCAGCCGCAGCTTCCTGTCCAGCGGCACCCGCCGCAGGCACTCCCCGGCCGCGCGCCGTATCGCCTGAGGGTCGGCCACCGCGGAGGACAAGGTCAGGTCGCGGGTCAGCGTCTGGAAGTCCTCGTAGCGCAGCTTGATGCCGACCGTGCGCCCGGCGTAACCCTTGCGCCGCAGGTCTTCCGCCACGCGCTGGCACAGGGCGGTGAATATCTCCGAGAGGGCCTGCCGGTGGCGGCGCGGATGCAGGTCCTGCTCGAAGGTCGTCTCGCGGCTGATCGACTTGGGCTCCGAGCGCGTGACCACCGGGCGGTCGTCGCGCCCGCGCGCGGCGTCGAACAGCCAGGCGCCGTAGCTGCGCCCGAAGTGCTGCTGCAGCCAGGCGGCCTCCGCCCGCGCCAGTTGCCCGATGGTCGCGATGCCGAGCTGCGCCAGCTTCTCGCTGGCCTTGGGGCCGATGCCGTTGATCTTGCGCACCGGCAGCGGCCAGATCCGGGCCGGGATGTCCTCGAGGCCGAGGATGGTGACGCCGTCGGGCTTGTCGAGATCCGAGCAGATCTTGGCGAGCAGCTTGTTGGGGGTGATGCCGATCGAGCAGGTGAGTCCGGTGGCCTCGTGCACCGCCTGCTTGATCCGGCGCGCGAGAACCGGGCTGTTGCCCGGCACCTCGCTGAGATCGAGGTAGATCTCGTCGATGCCGCGGTCCTCGATCTGCGGCGCGATGGCGGCGACGGCGCTCTTGAACAGGCCTGAGTAACGCCGGTAGGCGTCGAAATCGGTGGGCAGCAGGATGGCGTCGGGCGCCGCCTTGGCCGCCTTCATCAGTCCCATGCCGGAGAACACGCCGAGCGCCCGGGCCTCATAGGTGGACGTCGTGACCACGCCGCGTCCCTGATAATCGCGCAGCCGGAAAAACTGGCGGACGCCGTCGCCGTCGGCCACCGGCTGCTGCTCGCGCCGCCCGCCGATGACCACGGGCTGGCCGCGCAACTCGGGGTAGCGGAGCAGCTCGACCGACGCATAGAAGGCGTCCATGTCGAGGTGGGCGATGCGTCGGGGCGGGGCAAGCATGGTGCGGGCGTCGGATGACGCGGGCCAGAGCCTCAGCGGGTGTTGAATTTCTCGGCGAGCTTGAGCAGCTTCTCCTGCCGCAGCCTCTCCTGCTGCTGCGCCAACTGCTCCTGCTGCTTCGCCTGCTGCGCCGCCCGGTGCCGCTCGGCCTGCCCCCTGAAGCGCTCGCGCAGGCTGTCGACCGCCTGCTGCCGCTGTTCGGCGGTGACCTCGCCCGCGGGACCGCCGTCCAGGTCCACGCGGGCCTCCGCCTGCGACAGCGCCTTCAGGTAGCGCGTTGAGGCGGTATGGATACGCATGGCGGCGCGCAGCTGCTGCGGCTCGATGTCGGGCAGCCGCTCCCGGATCGTCTTGTGGATGCCGATGGCCAGCGGCAGGCCGTCGCGGAACACCGGGAAGGAAGCGGCGAGCCGCTCCAGTACGGCGTTGCGCAGACGCGGGGACTTGGGCGCGGATTCACTCATCGGCGGAATCATAGCAGGCGTCGCCGCCGCATGGCTTCACGGCCACTTGGCGCCCCAGTACGGCGTCGCGATGCCCTCGCCCAAATCGGCCTCGACCAGGCGGCGGCGCACCTCCAGCAGCTGCCCGATCAGCGCCGGCTCGGCGCGGCCGTAGGCCTCGGCGTCGGGCACGCGCTTGACCACCACGCCGAGCAGTTCGGTGATCGCATTGCCGATCGAGTTCTGGCTGATGGTGACGATCAGCCGGCCCGCGTCGTTGCGGTAGATCAGCTGCTTGAAGGCGGGCTGCCAGCGGATCGCGTTGGCGTACTTGGCGTCGGTGATGCAGCGGTCGCGCACCATCTTCGCGGTCTTCAGGAAATCGTTGTTGAATTGCAGCTTGTTCTCCACCAGCTCGGGGAAGTAGATGTCGCGCGGCAGCGCCGCGTTGCGGGTCGACACCTGGCTGAAGAAGGTGCGGTAGAAGTCGATGAAGCCCTTGAGCAGGGTGTCGTACTCCTTCCAGAAGCGGACCTCCTGCAGCGCCGCCGCGCCGCCCGAGATCTCCCAGCTCGGCAGCCCCTGCGGATAGCCGGTCAGGGCGATCCGGCACGAGCCCTCCTGACACGGCTTCAGGATCTGCAGCTCGAGCCCCGCGAAGAAGGCGCGGTAGACGTCGCGCATGTGGGCCTGGAACAGCGAGTTCTGGCCGCCGTCGGTCAGGTTCGGGTTGGCGGCGTCGGCGATCGGCGCCGCGCGCAACCGGGCCTTGTCGAAGACGATGAAGTGGTTGTGCAGCATGCGGATGCTCGGCACCCCCGGCGAGGTGAGCGGCCAGGTGGCGTCGAGGCTGGCCTCGCCGGCGAGCACCAGGGCCCGCTCCGGGTCGGGGTAGCGCTCCAGCATGTAGGCGATGATGATCTGGTTCATGCGGTTCCAGACGTTCTTCACCGGCTCCGGGATCTGGGTGCGCCGCACCGGTCGGCCGAGCGGGTCGAGGATGCGCTGCGAGGTGTTGTAGATGATCGAGGCGTCGAACTCGTTGCTGTGGCCGAGCGCCTTGCGGTAGAGCAGCAGCCCCTCCGGGCTGGCGAGCAGGCCGTTGTTGGATACCAGGTCGTTGAGGTTCTCGGCGCTGTTGAAGAACTCGTTCGGCTTCATCCCCTCCGGGACATCGAGCGGTATCGGGCGAAACGGGGTGACGATTTCCCTCGGGCCGGCGCTCATGGTCCCGGGCTCCGCCGGCGCTGCGGGATCGCTGCGGAATTCTCGGACTTCTGCTGCGCTCATGCCCCGTCTCCTCGCTGTCCTGTCCTGCAGGCAAGATAGAGGGGCGGATGCCGCCTGGCAAATCAGGATTGATTAAGCGGGCATCAATTTTTGTTAATGACCGGACCTGGGCGAGCCTTGCCCCTATTGCGCTATGGCGTAGCTCAGTGTCTCGACGAAAGCACGATGCCGCCGACGATCAGGGCGAAGGCCGCCGCGTGGTAGAAATGCGGCAGCTCGCCCAGGAATGCCGAAGACATCGTCGCCGCGAACAGGGGCGTCAAATTGTTGAAGAAGCCGGCGATGGTCGGCCCGGCGCGCTCCACCCCGGCGCCCCAGCAGCGATAGGCGATGACCGCCGGTCCGACCGCGATGTAGAGCAGCGCCGCCGCCAAGGGCCAGCTCCAGACGATATGCGGGTCGCCGAACGTCCATTCGCCGGCGGTAAACACGCCGGACCACATCACCCCGAACGTTATCTGGGCCAGCAGAAAGGCTGCCCAGTTGCCGCGGATGTTCGCCGGTTCCCTGGGGCGCGTCAGCATCCAGCTGTAGAAGGAAAATGCGACGGTCGCGACGATCATGAAGACATCGCCCGGCACCAGGTGCAGCGCCAGAAACCGGCGCCAGTCGCCGCGGCAGAGCACCAGCAGCACGCCGGCGATCGACAGCACGGCGCCGATCGATTGCCTGCGCCCGACCTTCGCGCCGAAGAACAGCCATCCGACCAGCAGCATCCAGACCGGCATGCTCGACGCGACCAGGGTCACGTTGATCGGGGATGAGCTCTGCAGCGCGAGATATTGCAGCGAGTTGTAGAGGCCGACGCCGAGCAGGCCGAGCAAGGCGAAGCGCCGCCAGGCAGCCCACAAGCCGCTGCCGGGACGGAAGATCCAGCCGGCCAGCGGCAACAGGATCAGGAGCGCGATCGACCAGCGCAGCAGGTTCAGGGTCATCGGCGGCACCCAGGCGTGGACCAGGCGGCCGACCACGGCGTTGCCGGCCCAGAGCAGCGGCGGCACGGTGAGCAGCAGGACGGTCGACGGCGAGAGTCTGGAATTCATCGGGCGGCCCGGTTTCAACTGCAAGACGCGCCATGATAGCAAGCGCGCCGTCCGCCATCGTCGCTCAGGCCGCCCTGGATCGGATCGCTGCGCCCCGGGCGGGCGCCAGCCGGTTGATGGCGCTGATCAGCGCCTTGATCGAGGCGGTGACGATGTTGTGGTCGATGCCGACACCGTAGCAATCGCTGCCGCCCTCGGGGCCGGCGAGCTCGATGAAGGCGCAGGCTTGCGCGTCCCCGCCCTCGCCGCTGGGATGGGTGGAGCGCTCCTCGTAGCTGCGCACCTGGACCGCGATGCCGATGCCCTGCAGCGCATGGACGGCGGCGTCGATCGGGCCGTTGCCCTCGCCGGCGAGCCGCTGCCGGACGCCATCGACTTCGAGCACGAGCCGGATGCCCTGGGCGGCGCCGTGCTCGAACAGGTGGTGCTCGAGGTAGCGCACCGGACGCTCGCCTTCCAGATAGACGCGCGAGAACAGTTGCCAGATGTCGGCGGCGCTCATCTCGCCGCCCCGGCTGTCGGTGTGCCGCTGCACCGCGCCGGAGAACTCCACCTGCAAGCGGCGCGGCATCACCACCCCGTATCCGGTCTCCAGCAGATAGGCGACGCCGCCCTTGCCGGACTGGCTGTTGATGCGGATGATCGAGTCGTAGCTGCGCCCGACGTCGGCCGGGTCGATCGGCAGGTAGGGGACGTTCCAGGGTTCGCCTTGCTTTTGGGCGGCGAAGCCCTTTTTGATCGCGTCCTGGTGCGAGCCCGAGAAGGCGGTGAACACCAGGTCGCCGACGTAAGGGTGGCGCGGGTGGATGGGCAGTTGGGTGCACTGCTCGGCGGTGCGCGCGACGGCGTTGATGTCGGAGAAGTCGAGGCCGGGTGCGACGCCCTGGGTATGGAGATTGAGCGCGAGGGTGACGAGGTCCACGTTGCCGGTGCGCTCGCCGTTGCCGAACAGGCAGCCCTCGACCCGGTCGGCGCCGGCCATCAGGCCCAGCTCGGCGGCGGCCACGGCGGTGCCCCGGTCGTTGTGCGGGTGCAGGCTCAAGACAAGGCTGTCGCGCCGGGCCAAGTGGCGGTGCATCCACTCGATCTGGTCGGCGTAGATGTTGGGCGTGGCGAGCTCGACGGTGGTGGGCAGGTTGAGAATCGCCTTGTTCTCGGGTGTGGCGCCCCAGGCCGCGGTGACGGCGTTGCAGATGTCCAGGGCGAAGTCGAGCTCGGTGGCGGTGAAGGTCTCGGGGCTGTATTCGAGCACCCATTCGGTCTCCGGCTGGGCGGCGGCCAGCTCCTTGACGAGGCGCACGGCCGATACCGCCATGTCGATGACCTCGGCGCGGCGCATGCCGAAGACGATCTCGCGGAAGGGCTTGGACGTTGCATTGTAGACGTGGACGATGGCCCGGCGCGCGCCGCGCAGGGATTCCATGGTGCGGCGCACGAGCGGTTCGCGCGCCTGGGTGAGCACCTCGATGCTCACGTCCGCGGGGATGTGGCCGCCCGCTATCAGGGCGCGGACGAAGTCGTAGTCGGTCTGGGAGGCGGAAGGAAACGCCACCTCGATTTCCTTGAAACCGATGGCGCAGAGGGTGCGAAACATCCGCATCTTGCGCTCGACGCTCATCGGCTCGAACAGGGCCTGGTTGCCGTCGCGCAGGTCGGTGCTCATCCAGATCGGCGGCGCGGTGATGGTCCGGCTCGGCCACCGGCGGTCGGCCAGGGCGACCGGAGGGAAGGCGCGATACTTCGCTGCGGGGTGCTTGGTCATGACGGCTGCTCCGAGAACTGTTGCGATGGAGCCATCATAGCCAAGGTGGGACGGAATATGATTGCGTTATATGCCTCGTAATCCCAGCATATTGCAATTATCTTGCGTGTTCATTCTGACATATATAATAATATTGCTATCTATCACCGATGAAGGCAATCTAATGGAACTCGACCGCTACGACCGCCAGATTCTCCGCGCGCTGCAAGAGGACGGGCGAATCAGCAACCAGGACCTGGCGGACCGGATCGGCCTGTCGCCTTCGCCCTGTCTTCGCCGGGTGCGGGCGATCGAGGAGACGGGCCTGATCACCGGCTATCGCGCCCACGTCGATGCCAAGGCGCTGGGGCTGTCGCTCACCGCCCTGATCCACATCTCGATGGATCAGCACACGCCGGAGCGGTTCAAGCACTTCGAGACCCAGATCGCCGAGATTCCCGAGGTGATGGAGTGCCTGCTGATCACCGGCCAGGCCGCCGACTACCAGCTCAAGGTCGTGGTCCGGGACATGGACGCCTACCAGGAGCTGCTGCTCAATCGCATCACCCGGATCAAGGGCGTGACCGGCGTGCATTCGAGCTTCATCCTGCGCCGGGTGGTGGACAAGTCCGCGCTGCCGGTAGACGAAGCTTAGCCGGCGTCCGCTTGCAGCGGCGGCGCGGCGCGGCGAAAGGCGTCGAGCTCGGCGCAGGCGCGGTCGATCGCGACGATGTTCGGATACGGCGCGAGATCGAGCTTGAAGCGCCGCGCGCTCTCGACCTGCGGCACCAGATAGGCGTCGGCCAGGGTCGGCGCGCCACCGAAACAGAAATCGCCGCGGCGCGTATCGGCTGCGAGCAGGGTCTCCAGCGCGGCGAAGCCCGGGCCTATCCAGGTGGCGCACCAGGCTTGCACCGCCGCCTCGTCGCAGCCGAGCGTCTGGCGCAGGTATTCGAGGATCCGGCGGTTGTTGAGCGGATGGATGTCGCAGCCGACGATCGCCGCCAGCGCCCGGACCCGGGCCCGCCCGTCCGGGTCCGACGGCAGCAGCGCCGGCGCCGGATGGCGCTCTTCCAGCCACTCGATGATCGCCGGCGACTGGATCAGAACCCGGTCGCCCTCGACCAGCGCCGGCACCAGGCCCTGGGGATTGAGCGCCCTGAAGGCGGCGCCGAGATGCTCCTCGGCGCGCAAGTCGACGGCGACATAGTCGTAGGCCAGGCCCTTGAGGTTCAGCACGATGCGCAGCCGGTGCGAGGTACCGCTGCGGAAGAAGTTGTAGAGCTGCATCGTCGTCTCCGGTTCAGGCCGGCGCCAGGCAGTTGCCGACGTTCCAGCCGTACAGCCACTCCATCGCGTCGTAGAAGCGCTCGGGCGTGCGGCCCTTCCAGAGCTCGTTGCGAACCAGGCGCTCGACGTCCTTGGCGTGATAGATGCGGCCCATCTCGCGCGACGACAGGACGATGCGAGCGGTGCGGGCGACCCGCGAGCGCTGGTAGCGGTCGAAGGCCAGGGTGAAATCGTTGCCATGGACGCGCAGCGCTTCGCCCAGCGTCACCGCGTCTTCGAGCGCCATGCAGGCGCCCTGCGCCAAGTATTGCGTGGTCGGGTGGGCGGCGTCGCCGAGCAGCGTGACGCCGCCGAAGGACCACCGGCCGATCGGTTCGCGGTCGGCGGTGGCCCAGCGCCGCCAGCGCTTCGGCAGGTCGATCAACTGGCGCGCGCGCGGGCAGATCCCCTGGAAATAGCTCAGCACCTCCTCGCGGCTGCCCTCGGTGACGCCCCACTCTTCCTTGTCGCGGCTGTGGAAGGTGACGACGATGTTGTACTGCTCGCCGCCGCGCAGCGGGTAATGCACCAGGTGACAGTTGGGGCCGACCCATATGCTCGCGGCGTTCCACCGCAGGTCGGGCGGAAAATCCTGCTTGTCGATCACCGCCCGGTAGACGACGTGGCCGGTCACCCGGTGCGGATCGCCGACGAACTGCTGGCGGACCACCGAGCGGACGCCGTCGGCGCCGATCAGGGCGACGCCGCGGCGGATCTGCCCGTGCTGGTCGATGACGGCGACGCTCCCTGCGTCCTGGACGATGCGCTCGACCCGGGTCGAGGTGACGAACGCGACCCGGCCGGTTTCCCGCACACCTTCGAGCAGCGAGCCATGGACGTCGGCGCGGTGTATGACCGCGTAGGGATTGCCGAAGCGCTCTCGAAACGCTTCGCCCGTCGGGATGCGCCCGACCAGGGTCTCGTCGAGCGCGTCGTGCATCACCATCTCGTCGGTGAACACCGAACGGCTGCGCGCCTTGTCGCCGACGCCCAGGGCGTCGAAGGCGTGGAAGGCGTTGGGGCCGAGCTGGATGCCGGCGCCGATTTCGCCGATCTCGGCCGCCTGCTCCAGGACCTGGACCGAGAAGCCCTGGCGAACCAGCGCCAGCGCCGCGGCGAGGCCCCCTATGCCGCCGCCGGCGACGATCACGGGAAGCTGCTGAGTCATGCCTGGTCTCCTTTTTACTCCGGCTGGCCGATGCTCAGCGCGACCTCGCCGATGCCTTCGATGCGGCCGGCGATGCGGTCGCCGGACTTGAGCGCGCCGACCCCCTCGGGGGTGCCCGTGTAGATCAGGTCGCCCGGCTGCAGGTGATAGAACTGCGAGAGATCGGCGAGCAATTCGGGAATGCCCCAGATCAACTGCGCGAGATCGCCCGACTGCCGGATCCGGCCATTGACGGCGAGCGTGATCGCGCCTCCGCCTGGTACGCCTGGCGCGCCGAGCTGACCGATCGGAACGATTTCCGAGCACACCGACGACGACTCGAAGTCCTTGCCCAGATCCCAGGGCCGGCCCTGTTTGCGGGCGAGCAGTTGCAGGTCGCGGCGGGTCATGTCCAGGCCCGCGGCGTAGCCGTAGATCAGGCCGGCGGCATCGCTCTCGGCGACGCGGAAGCCGGACTCGCCGACGGCCACGACCAATTCCATCTCGTGCTGGTAGTTCGTCGTGCTGCAGGGATAGGGGACGGTCGCGCCGGAGGCGACCAGGGTCGATGCCGACTTGGTGAAGTAGAAGGGCCGGGCGCTGGCCTTGTCGACCGGCACCCCCATCTCGGCGGCGTGGGCGTGGTAGTTGCGCCCGACGCAGAAGATGCGGTGCACCGGATAGCGCGCCTCGTCGCCCCGCACCGGCAGCGAGTAGACCGGCGGCGGATTCCACAGGTAGGCGGCTTGGGTCACGGTGAGCTCCCCGTCGAATGGGCTTCAGTTGCGGACTTCATAGACGCCGAGTTTCTTGTGCAGCGGCGACTCGTCGGCGAGGAACAGGAACGCGGGTCGATCGGCCGAGCGGTTCCTCAGGCTCACCGGCAGGTAGCCGGGGACGCAGCAGGTGTCCGCCTCGTCCAGCGCGAAGCGGCGGTCCTCGACCAGAACCTCGCTGCCGCCCTCGATCTGGTGCAGCACCAGCGCCGGTGAGCGTACCGGAAGCCGCAGGGTTTCGCCGGGGCGCAGCATCAGCGCCGAGTAGCCGAGGATCGCCTGGCAGTCGCCGCCGGTTTCCGGATTGAGGTAGGCGAGCTGCACCGCTTCGATCCCGGCTTGGCTGGCGGCGAGCGCCAGCAGGGTGGCGCGCACCCCGGTCCAGGGATAGCGCAGCATCGGGAAGCGCTCGTCGGAACGGGCGAACATCGGCGCCGGAGCGACGCCACCGCAGAGGTAGGCGCGCTCGCCGGCCTCGCGACCGACGGTCTGCGCCTCGCCTTCGGTGACGTACGACGCTTCCAGATAATGGACCAGCGGCAGGTCGAGTACGTCGAGCCAGACCACCGGCGCCTCGCCGTCGTGGCCGTGCTCGTGCCACAGGCCGGTCGGCGTCAGTATCAGATCGCCGCAGCGCATCGGGCATTTCTCCCCGTCCACCGTCGTGTAGGCGCCCTCGCCCTCGACGATCATGCGCACCGCGTTGGGGGTGTGGCGGTGCGCCGGCGCCCACTCGCCCGGCAACAGCAACTGCATGCCGAGGTAGATCGACGAACTGGCCTGCATCTTTTCCAGGCCGTGGCCCGGGTTGGCCAGCACCAGCACCCGGCGTTCGGCCTTTTCGATCGGCGTCAGTTCGCCCGCCCGCATCAGCAGCGGCCGCAACGCCGCGTAAGACCATGAAACGGGCTGGGTGCGGGGCGTCGGCTTGCCCGGCGGCAGCACGCTGCGCAGGCTGGGCCAAAGCGGCACCAGATTCTGCGCGGCGAGGGCCGCGCGGTAGTCCTCCGGCAGATCTTCGAGGCGACCGAGTTCTTGCATTTGCTTCTCCCGTCGGCTGGTGCGATGGCGGCACTTTATTGGAGGACTATAATTCTGACTATGCAATGATATAAATACATACTATTCAATTCCAGAATAATCCAGGGAGCGATGAGCACACCCGACGCACGCCTGCTCTCCGTCTTCGACGAGATCTACAAGACCCGCAGCGTCACGCGCGCCGCCGACGCGCTGGGCCTCGGCCAGCCGGCGGTGAGCATCGCCCTGGCCAAGCTGCGCGAGCACTTCGGCGACCCGCTCTTCGTTCGCACCAGCGCCGGCATGGACCCGACGCCGCTGGGCGAGGAGCTGGTCCGGCCCATCCGCGCGGCGCTCGACGCGCTCGACGAGGCGCTCGGGCATCGCAGCGTTTTCGCTCCGGCGTCGTCCGAGCGCAGCTTCCGCATCGCCATGGCCGACATCAGCCAGCTCGTGCTCCTGCCCAAGCTCTGGGCGCGACTGCGCGCCTCTTCCCCGGGTGTCCGGATCGAGGTCGTGCCCCTGGTCGACGCCGGAACCACCGGGCATCTGCTCGAGACCGCGGCGGCCGACCTGGCGATCGGCTTCCTGCCGAAATTGGAGGCCGGCTTCTACCAGCAGGTGCTGTTCCGGCAACACTACGTCGTGCTGGCAGCCGCCGACCACCCGCGCATTGGCGCCGAACTCGACCTCGAACGGTTCCAGGCCGAGGACCACGCGGTGTTCACGACGACCGGCACCGGTCACCTGATGATCGACCAGGAACTCGCGCGCCAGGGCATCCGCCGGCGCATCGCGCTGACCATTCCGAGCTTCTTCGGCGCGGCCTTCGTGGTCGAGCGCACCGACCTGCTGATGATCATCCCCCGTCGCCTCGGCGAATTGTTGCGCGGCCGGGGCGAATTCAGAATCCTGCCCTTGCCCTTCGCCATGCCCGATTACGCCGTGAAGCAGCACTGGCACGAGCGTTACCATCAAGATCCGGGCAACCGCTGGCTGCGCGGCCTGATCTCCGAGCTGGTATCCGAGGCAGCGGGGGCAAGCCCGGCGGACTGAGGCGGGCGCGGGCTCCCGCCTTCTCAGGGCAGCAGGCGCGAGGGCGCCAAACGCCGAATCTGGCGGCCCAACAGCTCGCGAAAACGCGGGCTATGCAGGCAGATGCCGCCGAGGAGACCGACCACGGAGCCGAGCACGGTATCGAGCAGACGCGCCCGGAGCATCGCGTCCGCCGGACCGTGCCCGAGCCGGGTAGCCTCGGCGAGAAAGATGGTCATCGGCGTGATGAAGATCGCCGCCAGGCCGTAGTGCCGCACCACAAAGGTCTCGACCGTAAAGGTCAGCGCGATCATCATCAGCGAGACGCTCCATTTGTCCAGCGGCAGCGTCAGCAAGCCCCAGGTCAGCAGCAAGCCGAGACCGGTGCCGGCGATGCGCTGCACCTGCTTGTTCCACACCGCGCGCAACGACGCTCCCTGAATCACCGCCAGGCAACTCACGGGTACCCAGTAGGGACGCTCCAGCTGCAACGCCTGTGCCAGGGCCAGCGAAATGCCCACGAACGACCCGATCACGACCGAATCGAAGATCACGAAATCGAAGCTCGCCGGCGCCGGCGGGGCGACCGGCTGCGGCACCTGCATCGCCGCGACCGGCGAATAGGCCCCGATCGCCGCGGCCATGATGAAAAACAGGCTGCCCGGCGGGCCGACCGCGTAGAACCGGCAGACCATCGTGACCAGAATGGCGATGAAGGTCAGCACCGGCACCAGCAGCAACGGCAGGAAGTGGCTCATCAAACCGAGTGCGAAGCAGGCGCTCATGCCGAAGGCGGACGCCATCAGCGACACCATGCGGTGCGACAGCGGCGTATTGGGCGAATAGAGGAACACCAGGCCGCCCAGCGAGGAGACCAGCCCGTAATCCAGATGGTCGAAATACGCTCCGATCAGGAGCGGCAGGCCCGAGGCCAGCGCCGCGCAGAACGGCATCTGCCAGCGTCTGTCGCTGGCGCTGATCGCGGCAAACTGGAGCAGTTCCGTCCGCAGCCGCGATTGAAACCTGCTCCAGCCATTCCGGTTCATCATTGCTCGGCCCGTTTCAGGGTTTGATTTCGTCATCGCGAGCCGCAGCGCGGCGATCCGGATTATAAGACCGGATCGGCCCGCAGCCGCCAGCGCTGGCAGGGCGAGGTGCCTGCTGAAGGAGCGGGAGCGCCAGAAGGAACGCGAAGCGTATCTGCAATCCCAGGTCAGCGCGAGGCGGTGCGCATCGTGCGCAAGATCGGCCAGTACTTTCTGCCGCAGCGCCAGACGCAGCTGATGAACGAGGGCTGGGCCTGCTTCTGGCACTACACCCTGCTCAACCATCTCTACGAGGAGGGCCTGCTCGCCGACGGCTTCATGCTGGAGTTCCTCGAGTCGCACACCAACGTCGTCGCCCAGCCGCCCTACAACAGCCCTCACTACAGCGGCATCAACCCCTACGCGCTGGGTTTCGCCATGTGGCGCGACATCCGCCGGATCTGCGAGGAACCGACCGGCGCCGGTCGGGCGGGTGAGCCGCCGCCGGTCGCAACGGGAATCAAATGCCCGAATCGATGTCCGATATTTTGTGCGGATGGCCCGCGTCACGGGCGACCCGACGGGGAACCGGTCCGGCCCGGCCACTGTCGAACCGGCATCGGGTGTCCGACGAGCAGAGGAGAAGAACATGAAAAGCGAACCGCGTGCCGAAGGCGGACTTGGGCACGGCTACCACTTTCTCGACGACTTCCTGCACCTGATGTTCCAGCCCAGAAGCGCCGTGCTGGCGCCGCCCGGGAGGCGCGAGCCGAAGCAGCCCGAGCCGCAGTACCAGCCCTTGCCGCAATCGAAGCTGAGGCCCGATGCCGGCTACCACTTGCCCGATCCGACGATGTCCACACCGGTGGACAGGAAATCCCCCGCGATCGAGGTGATGACCGACTTGCGTCGGGTGGCTGCGGTGACCACCGGTCGCTTCGCCACCGTCAATGAGGCCAACCAGACCATGATCGCGCGCGGGGTCCGGGCGCTGTTCGTGGTCGACGAGCGCTACACGCTCTGGGGCATCGTCACCGCCACCGACGTCCTCGGCGGCAAGCCGGTGCAGATCACGCAGCAGCGCGGCATCCGCCACGACGAAGTGGTCGTGCGCGACATCATGACGCCGGTGGATCGCCTGGAAGTCATCGACCTCAGCGATGTGCTGAGAGCCCGGGTCGGCGACGTGGTTGCCACGCTGGAGCGTTCCGGCCGCCAGCACGCCTTGGTGGTCGACCGATCGTTGGAGTCGGCGGCGGTCCACCGGCAGATGGTTCGCGGCATCTTTTCGCTGACCCAGATCGCCCGGCAACTGGGCATCGCGCCCCAGGGGCCGGAGGTCGGCCGCAGCTTCGCGGAAATCGCGGCGGCGATCAGGTCGTGAGCCGCCTCGGGCGCGACGATTGCCGCCCGGCCTGAAATCGAGCGGCGCGGCGACCGTCTGGAAGTCCTTCGGCCCGAACCAGGCGGCGATAGGCAAGTCGGTTCAGCCAGGAGCAGCCGGGGCGACCGTCTCGGCGGCGGCGCCCAGCTCCAGCTTCACCGGCACCTCGCGGCCTTCGGCTTCGACCTTCTCCGGCGCCGCCAGGATCAGGCGGTCCGCCGGGGCGCCGGCCTTCTCCAGGACCGCTATCGCGTTCTCGCCCCGGGCCTTGGCCAGGGCCAGGAGCCGGTCGTCCGCCACCGACTCGCGCTCCTTCAGACGCTCGAACAGGACGGTGTAAAAGTCGGCGCCCTTCAGTTGCACGATCTCGTCCGCGCTCAGGCTGCGCTGCTTGCGAAACAGTCCGGTCAGCCCGGACACCAGCTTGCCCGCGACCCCTTCCTTCATCTGCCCCGGATTGGCCTGGCGGAAACCCTGCTTGAGGGCGGCCAGCTCGCCGGCGCCGAAGCGCTCGCGGAACAGGCTTTCCAGGGCGGCCTGAACCTTGGGATCGCGGGTGGACAATGGACCCGGGTCTTCCTCGCCCGCCACATGCTGTCCCGCCCGCTCGGCCACGGCGCGGCGCATCTGCCGGTCCTTCAAGGCGGCCCGGTCGGCATCGGCATAGACGCCATGCAGCGTCAAGCTCAGGCCCGGCCGCTTGCCCAGGGCCGCGGCCAAGCGCACCAGCGTTTCGCGTTCAGGCGGCGTCAGCCGGGCGTCGCCGGCCTCGAAGACGATATGCTCCAGCTGCTCGCCGCTGCCGCCGAAGAGCGAGGCCAGGGCGCGAAAAGGAGCGGTGACGATTTTGCCCACGACGTTCATGATGGCTTTCCAGATGATCTGGCCAAAGCTGAACTGGGGATCGTCCAGGCTGCCGGAGACGGGCAGGCCCAGGTCGATGCGGCCGTCGGCATCCCGAAGAATCGCGATCGCCAGGTCCAGGGGCAGATCCTTGGCCTGCGGGCTCTCGACCCGTTCGCCCAGCGTCAGCTGATCCATGATGATCTTGTTCTCGCCGGTCAGCTGGCGTTTGTTGATCTTGTACTCCAGGTCCAGGGAAAGCTTGCCGGAATCGATCTTGCGGCCGGCGAAGGTGGCGGCGTAGGGCGTCAGCCGGGTCATCTCGACATTGCGGAAAATCACCTTGAGGTCGGTGAACCCGGTCGGATTGAACAGGTCGATCTGGCCAGCCGCCCGCGCCAGCCCGTAGTCGTCCACCTGCCCTTCGAGCTGCACCTGGGCAGCAACGCCCGGCCGCGAGGAAATGCCGTTGACGGCGCCTTTCAGGCGATGGATGCGGGCGCCGAAGGGCAGGGTGAGGGAGTCGTCGGCGAAGTTCAGCGCACCCTTGCTCAGCCGCACGCGATCGATGTTCACCAGGAAGGCGGACGCAGCCTTGTGCTTGTCGGCAAGCGCCGGGCCGGGGGCCTTCGTCGAGGCGGCAGGTCTGGCCCGGCGCAGGATGCGCGCGATATTGAGAGACTTGTCCTTGGCGATCAGCAAGCTGGTGTCCAGGCCGACAACGTCCAGTTGCCCGACGGCGAGCGCCGCCGGCGTCGCCGTGAGATCGCGGCTAGCGAGGGACTTCAGGGCCAGGAAGCGCGCACCCGTGTCGGACTGGTTGAGGCGCAGGTCGCGCAGGACGAAGCCGCCCTTGAAGCTGGCGCCCCGTTTGCCATAGCGGGCGCTGCCCTGCACTGAGAGACTGCCGCCCGCCAGCACCAGCTTGGCTACCGCGGCCAAATAGGGCTGTGCGGGCTTCAAGGCCAGGTCGGCGAGTTTCAGCCGCAGGTCCGCCGAGGGCCCGGCCGGAACGACTTGGCCGACCGCCTCGAAACTGCCGCCGCTCCTGACTCTGAAGCTGGCGCGAAGCGGCAGGGGCGCCTTCAGGTCGTCGCTCGGATGATCGATGGCGACGGCGATGTCGTCGATGGCCAAGACTGCCGCCGGCGCTGCGACTTCGTCCCGGAGCGTGGCGGAGCAGCCGGAGAGCTCCAGCTTGCCGGCCTTGAAGTGCCATGGCTTGCCGGCGGGCTGCGGCACCGGCTTGGCGGCCGGCCGCGGCAGCGCCTGCCAGGCATCGACGAGGTCGATGCGTCCCCGGGCGTCCCGCACCGCCTTCAGCTGGCCGCCCTTCAGGACGATGCGGCCGACGCTGGCACTGCGCCCGGCCAGATCGGCCTGGATATCTTCCAAGTCGAGGCGGGCGATTTGCAGCGGCTTTGCCGGGCCGCCGGCGAGGCGCGGCAATTCGATCCTGGCGTCGGCGAGCGACAGGCTGCCGAGGGCGAAGCTGTTGCGGGCGAGGTCGAAGCTGCCGTTCTTCGCGGCTATCGTGCCGACCGCGAGCGCCGGGCCCCGGCCGGCCTGAAGCCGAAGGTCCTCGAGTCCCGCCGTCAGCTTGTCCAGGGTCAGGCCGACCTTGCCCTTGGAATAGCTTATCCGGTAGTCGGTGGACAGCGAGACGACGCCGGCGGGCGGTGCCGTCGGCAGCACCTCCTTGAGGTAGGGCGCCAGGCGGGCCAGATCCAGGCCTTCGACGCCCAGATGGCCGTCCAGCGCCAGGGGATAGGCCTCGCCCTCGCCTTGCAACAGCACGCGCGTGCCGAAGGCGGTGCGGGCGGTGATCTGGTAGCGCCCCTGGTCGTCGGGCAAGGTGGAAATGTCGCTGAGTTCCAGGTTCAGGGGCTCGATGCGGGTGGCGAAGGCGGCCCGCTCGTCGGCGAAGTCGATCCGGCCGCCGGCCAGAACGAAGCTGCGGATGTCCAGCCGGGGCGGGGGCAAATCGGGCCGCTCCTGCTTGCCCTTCAGGGCTTCGATCAAGGGCGACCAGTTGAGCCGGCCGTCCGGGCGCAGCACCACGGTGGCCTGCGGTTGCTCCAGGCGGATGCCGTCAAAAACAAAAGCGCGGCGGAAGAGGCTGGCGGCGGACAGATCCACGTCCAGCTCGCGGAAGGCCAGGAGCGGCTTGCCGTCCGCTTCCTCCAGGCGCAGGTTGGCCAGGCGCAGGCTGAGATCGAAGGGGTTGAACTCGGGCCGGTCGAGACTCAAGCGATGGCCGGTCTTTTCGGCGATGTATTGCTCCGCCTGCCATTGGATTATCCGCGGCAACGCCAGCCAGCCGAACAGCAGATAGGCGACGAAGAGGCCGGCGAGCGTGATCGCCAGGATCTTGAGGGAATGCAGGCGAGGGGACATGCTCGACCTCGGGCCAATGATTCAATCTCGTCGGCTAGCGTCGATCATGCCCGACGCGAATCCCTGACGGAGGGCGGTCAGCGGCGGCTCACGCTGTCTCCCGACACCTTGACCAAATCTCCGCTGGCGAGGCCCGGGTCGTGATCGAACTCGAAAGTGCGCTCTTCGCCGCTGTCGAGCCGGACCTTCACCGACCAGAACTTGGTGGACCTCAGCTTTTCTTCGACCTTGCTGCCCGCGTAAGCCCCGCCGGCCGCCCCGGCGATCGTCGCCACATCCTTGCCCGTGCCGCCACCGAGCTGGTGACCCAGAATGGCGCCGGCGACGCCGCCACCGATCAAGCCCATCGGGCCGCCCTCGCCCTTCTTCGTACCCGTGGTGACCTCGACCACCCGGCCGCAATCCGCGCAGCTCGCGGCGCTCGGCGCGGCCTTGTTGTCCGCCGCCCGTTTTGCCTCGGTCAACGCCTTGGTGTATTCCGCCTTTGCATCCCTCAGGCATTGCATGCGTATGCTGGAGGTCGATCCCTCGGCGCATAGCTTTTTGTCTGCCGCGTACTGGGACGCCGCCTTCTTTTGCGCGGCCTTGTAGGCAGCGCTAGTCGATTTGGTGTCGCCGGCGACGGCGGCATGCTGAGCGCTTGCCAGGAGCAGCAAGAGCGGCAGGAGCAATGACGATAGTCGGTTCATGTTCGTGACCTCCATTTTCGGGACATGCCTTCAGGATAGAACAAGCGCAACCGAATGCTACCGCCAAAACGCCTGTTCTGACGAGTCGAGACCTCTTGCCCCGATCCGGTTATCTGCCGAGATCCCCTGTGGCATCGACGACAAGCCCCGGTCCGATGGCAAGCCTCGGGAGGCGTCCGCGCTACAACAACGAGTGCCAACGCCGCATCCGCCTCGCGTCCGCTCTCGGCCTCAGATCAGGTCGTGTGCCGCAGCAAGATGGCAGCGCTCACGGTTGCATTTCGGGCGTCGCAGCGTCTGCGATAGCTTGCCTCTTCAAGACCAGAACCTCAGAACTGCAAGAACCGAAACGGTCGAACTGGCGCCAATCAGAACCAAGAGAGCTTCACGCCGCGTCGTTTTGGGCTTGCAAGACCGTGACCGCCATCACGTGAAATACGTCCTCGGCACTGCAGCCGCGCGAAAGATCATTAGCCGGCTTGCTCAGTCCCTGCAGCAATGGTCCGATAGCGACGGCGCCACCAATGCGTTCAGCCAACTTGTAGCCGATATTGCCGGCCTCGAGGTTCGGGAAGATCAACACATTGGCTCGACCTTTCACCTTTGATTCAGGCATCTTGCGATTGGCGATTTCGGCAACAAGTGCGACGTCGAGTTGTATGTCACCATCTATGGCTAGTTCCGGTCGCTGGGTTTTCACCAAGGCGGTGGCAGCCACCACCTTGTCGACGGCTGCATGCCTTGCACTACCGCTTGTGGAAAACGAGAGCATTGCAACGCGCGGCTCTTCCATCAGGAGGTTGCGCGCGCTGTCCGCAGCCATCATGGCGATCTCAGAGAGCTCTTCGGCGCTCGGATCGACCACCAGGCCGCAATCGGAAAAGATCAATCCGCCTTTTAGGGTATGAAATGGTTCGCATAACATCATCAGGAAGAAACTGGAGACTAGTTTAAAGCCCGGTTCGATGCCGATCACCTGGATTGCGGTTCGGACGACGTCGGAGGTGGTGTGGACTGCGCCGGAGATAGTGCCTTCCGCGTACCCCACGCGTACCAACAAGTTGGCGCAGATGAGTGGATCTTTTACCGCCGCCTCAGCCTGAGGGTAAGACATCCCTTTGTGCTTGCGCAATTCAAACAGGGCTTGTGCCAGTTCCTGCTGGAGTGGCGCGTCGGCTGTGTCGTGAAAACCGATGCCCGTCAGATCGAAGCCGCGCGCTTGGGCGAGTTCTACCGCGCGGGCTCGATCGCCCACCAGGATGATGCGGGCAATGCCCTCACGCGTTGCACGCACCGCAGCCTCAAGAATCCGGGGGTCGTCGCCTTCGGAAAGGGCGATTCGAACCGGTTTATTACGGGCCTGCTCGATGATCCGGTTGAGTGCCTTCATCTGTCTGGTTGTTCACGAGCTCGGGGGTAGGGGGTAAAAACAAGTCACGAAACCTCAAGCCGTCTGGCGCTGAGTTCAGGAGGATCTTGTTCCCCGGGGCGGGCAGGAGAAGCCGGCCGCCGAAGCACCGATCACCTTCATGAAGGAAGGAAGTTCGGCGCCGCGTCAGACGTAATCCTTGTACTTCTCGAGGAAGCGGACCGGTTTGGAGAGCGCGTCGCGGCGGAAGGGATCGCCGAGTTCGCGGGTGCACATGATCTCGACGATCGTGGTCTTGCCCTGGTTCATCTGCATGTCGATGGCGCGCTTCAGCGCCGGGCCGACATCCTCGAGTTTGTCGACCACGATGCCCTCGGCGCCCATGGCGCGGGCGATGGCCGCGAAGCTCTGGTTGTCGAGCTCGCCGGCGACGAAGCGGCGGTCGTAGAAGTCCACCTGATTCTTCTTTTCCGCGCCCCATTGACGGTTGTGGAAGACCACCGCGGTGACCGGGATATTGTGGCGCACGCAGGTCATGGTCTCCATCATGCTCATGCCCCAAGCGCCATCGCCGGCGTAGGAGACGGCCGGGCGATGGGGAGCGGCCGCCTTGGCGCCGATGATGGTCGGGAAGGCATAGCCGCAGTTGCCGAAGCTCATCGCGGCAAAGAAGCTGCGCGGCTTCTCGAAGCGCAGGTAGCTGTTGGCCACCGAGTTGATGTTGCCGATATCCGTCGACACCATCACGTCCTCGGGCATGGCCTTCTCCAGCTCGCGCAGCACCTGGCGCGGATGTAGATACTCCCCGCCGGAGAACGGCTTCTCCTTCGCGTTCTCCTCGATCACGTCGAGGCTGTAAGGATCGCGCTCGTTGGTCCACTCGCCGAGCTCCTTCTCCCAGGCCGCCTTCTCGGCGGCGATCTGCGTCGCGCGCTCGGCCCGGGTGGCATCGCACTCGAGGCTGCGCTTGGACAGACGCTGGCTCAGCGCCGCAGCGGCCGCCTTGGCGTCGCCGCAGATGCCCACCGAGATCTTCTTGACCAAGCCCAGCATCTTGTTGTCGGCGTCGATCTGGATGATCTTCGCGTTCTTCGGCCAGTAGTCCATGCCGTGCTGGGGCAGGGTGCCGAAGGGACCCAGGCGCGAGCCCAGCGCCACCACCACGTCGGCCTGGGATATGAGCTTCATCGCCGCCTTGGAACCCTGGTAGCCGAGCGGACCGCACCACAGCGGATGGCTGGCGGGAAACGAATCGTTGTGCAGATAGCTATTGACCACGGGCGCCCCGAGGCGCTCGGCCAGCGCCTTGCACTCCTCGACCGCATCGGCCATCACCACGCCGCCGCCCGAGATGATCACCGGAAACTTGGCCTCGACCAGCAGCTCGGCCGCCTCGTTGAGGCTCCGCTCGCCGCCGGCGCCGCGATCCAGGCGCGAGGGCTTGGGGATCTCGCAGGTGATCTCGCCGTAGAAATAGTCGCGCGGGATGTTCAGCTGGGTCGGCCCCATCTCGCTCATGGCGCGATCGAAGCAGCGGCCGGTGAACTCCGCCATGCGCGCCGGGTTGGTCACGTGGCCCTGGTACTTGGTGAACTCCTGGAACATCGGCAGTTGGTTGCACTCCTGGAATCCGCCCAGGCCCATGCCCATGGTGCCGGTCTCCGGGGTCACGATGACCACCGGGCTGTGCGCCCAGTATGCCGCCGCGATGGCGGTGACGCAGTTGCTGATCCCCGGACCGTTCTGGCCGATCACCAGTCCGTGGCGGCCCGAGACGCGCGAGTAGCCGTCGGCCATGTGGGCCGCGCCCTGCTCGTGAACCACGGGGATCAGGCGGATGCCGGCCGGCGCGAAGATATCCATGGCGTCCATGAAGGCCGAACCCATGATGCCGAACATGTCGGTCACGCCGTTGGCCACCATGGTCTCCACGAAGGCTTCCGAAGGGGTCATCTTGGTCGGGCCGGTGGGCACCGTGCGCTTGGGGGCTTGATCGTTCATGACGCGCTGTCTCCTGCTATGGTTAAAGTTCTATGAACCGGTACAATACGTACCGATAAGTGGAATTTCGTCGAACTCTAAATCAGCTTGCGCCGGGCGTCAACAGAATTTCTGAAAATGATACATTTCATACCGGAAAAAGAAATTTAACTATAATGGGATCGCCATGAACATTACCCCACAGAAACACGAGCGGGAGCTCGCACGCATCGACGGGGACACCCCGACCCTGCGCCTGTTCGCGCTGCTGGAAGTGGTCGCGGAGAAGGAGCAACTGTTTTCCCTGCAGAGCCTGGCGGAAGAGACCGGACTGCCCAAGCCGACCCTCCATCGCATGCTGCAGCAGCTAGAGAGCGCAGGGATACTGCAGCGCGACGGCGACGGGCGCCACTACAGTACCGGGATGCGGCTGCGGCAGATGGCGGAGAAGCTGCTGCTCAACGACACGGTGCACGGGGCGCGCCACGCGGTGCTGCGCCGGCTGGTCGACCAGGTGGGGGAGAGCTGCAACATCACCGCGCTCTCGGGCGGCGAGGTGCTGTACCTCGACCGGGTGGAGACGCTGGCGCCGCTGCGCTTCTACCTGCATCCGGGCTCCCGGGTCCCGGCCCACTGCTCGGCCAGCGGCAAGCTATTTCTCGCGCAGATGACCCCGAGCCAGCGCAAAAGGTTGCTCGAGCACGTACCGCTGGAGAAGTACACCGAACGTACGATCACCGATCAGGCCGCGCTCGAGCGCGAGATCGAGCGCATCAAGCACGACGGCTACGCGCTCGACGACGAGGAATTTCTGCCCGGGCTGATCTGCGTGGCGGTGCTCGTACCCCGGCCCGGCGGACGCTCGAACACCGGCGTCGCCATCCAGGCTCCGGCGATGCGGCTCACGCACGACCAGGCGCTGAAGCTGCTGCCCGCGCTGCAGCGCGCCGCCAGGGCGCTCGCAAAAATCGAGGCCGGGGCCACGCCCGACTCGAAGCTGAGCGCATGACCGGAGGATTCATGTGACGGACGCCCCCCAGATCCGGCCGGACCGCGTGGTCTCGGTGCGCGAGGCCTTCGGCATCGACTCCGATCTCGAGGTGCCGGCCTTTGGCACGCGGGACGACCAGGTACCCGAGCTGGACGAAGCCTACCGCTTCAACCCGGACGTCACCCTGGCGATTCTCGCCGGCTTCAACCGGAATCGCCGCGTGATGGTGCAGGGTCTGCACGGCACCGGCAAATCGACCCATATCGAGCAGGTGGCGGCGCGGCTGAACTGGCCCTGCGTGCGGGTCAATCTGGATGGCCACATCAGCCGTCTCGATCTCGTGGGCAAGGACACCATCGTGGTCCGCGACGGCCTGCAGCTCACCGAATTCCAGGAGGGCATCGTGCCCTGGGCGCTGCAGCGACCAATGGCTTTGATCTTCGACGAGTACGACGCCGGCCGCCCGGACGTGATGTTCGTGATCCAGCGCATCCTGGAGCGCGACGGCAAGTTCACCCTGCCGGACCAGAACCGGGTGATCCGGCCGCACCCCTGCTTCCGCCTCTTCGCCACTTCGAACACGGTGGGCCTGGGCAATCTGTCGGGCTTGTACCACGGCACCCAGGTGCTCAACCAGGCCCAGGTCGACCGCTGGAACATCGTCGCCACCCTCAACTATCTGTCCCGGGAGGAGGAGGTGGCGATCGTGCTCGCGCGTGTGCCCGCCAAGGACACCGACCAGGGTCGCAAGCTGGTCGCCGCGATGGTGGCGGTGGCCGAATTGACGCGCAGGGGCTTCAGCGCCGGCGACCTCTCGACCCTGATGTCGCCGCGCACGGTGATCACCTGGGCCGAGAACTGCGAAATCTTCCGCGATCCGGCGACGGCCTTCCGCCTGTCCTTTCTCAACAAGTGCGACGAGAGCGAGCGCGTCGTCGTGGCCGAGTACTACCAGCGCTGCTTTGGTGCGGAACTGGATGAATCCTGGGCGAGCGAGACGGCGCGGCAATGACCGCCGGGCAGCCCCTGCGGGCTAAGCGACGACAGAAGATCGAGGAGTTGTGCGCTGCAACCCTGCGCGCGCTGACCGGCGACGCCGGACTGCACTACCGCGGACGGTGCTGGCACCACGGCACGCGGCCCTTGCCTCCCCAGGCGCCCCACCTGCGCCTCGATCCCGATCGCGACGGTCTCGCGGACTTTCGCGCCGCTGCCGATGGCACGGCCCTGCGCCTGCTGCACTCGGATGCCGCGCTGCACCGCAACCGCTGCCCGGCTGATCCGGTCGAACGGCTGATCTTCGAGTTGCTCGAACAATTGCGCGTGGAAACGCTGGTGCCGGCCGACCTGCCCGGCATGGCTGCCAACCTGCGCCACCGCTTCGAGGCCTGGTCTCTGGCGCTCCACCACGCGGGCGTGACCGACAGCCAGCTCGGCGTACTGCTGTACACGGTGACGCAGGTCTGCTGGTCGCGCCTGAGCACGCTGCCGGTGCTCGAAGACACGGAGGGCGCCATCGAAGCGACGCGGGCCGCCATCGCGCCGATGCTGGGCGCGCCGCTGGCCGGTATCCGGCGCCATCGCCAGGACCAAGCGGCATTCTCGGTTCATGCACTGGCAATCGCGCGCATCGTCGGCGCTACGGTGCGCGCGGCCAAGGCCGGACGATCTGCCGGGGATGTAGCGGAGCGGAAGCAGGAAGATGAACTGGCGGCGCTCTCTCTGCGGCTCGGCTTCGACCGAGCCGAGGGCGACGGCAGCGCCGCGGCGAGCGCGGGGGAGGGCAAGGCGTTCGGCGACGCCGGGCGGGGCTACCGCGTCTATACCAGCCGCTACGACACCGAGGTCGCCGCCGGCCCCCTGGTGCGCAAGGCGCTGCTGCGGGAATACCGCGAACGGCTCGACCGGCTCATCGCCGGCCAGGGGATGAACGTCGTGCGACTCGCGCGCGTGTTCGGCGCAATCCTTGGGGAACCTTGCCGCGACGGTTGGCTGTTCGGCGAGGAGGAAGGGCAAGTGGACGGCCGTCGCCTGGCCCGGCTGATCAGTTCGCCGGCCGAGCGCCGCCTGTTCCGCCGGGAGCGACACCCGCCGGCAGCAAATTGCTTGGTCAGTTTCCTGGTGGACTGCTCGGGCTCGATGAAATCCCATATCGAGCCGGTCGCGACGATGATCGACATCCTGATCCGTGCGCTCGAAATGGCCGGCGTGAGCACCGAGCTGCTCGGCTTCACCACCGGCGCCTGGAACGGCGGCCGCGCCCACCGTGAGTGGATGAGTCGAGGCAGGCCGCGCAACCCGGGGCGTCTCAACGAGATCTGCCACTTGGTGTTCAAGGACGCTGACCGCAGCTGGCGGCGATCCCGCGCCGAGATCGCCGCGCTGCTCAAGGCCGACCTGTTCCGTGAGGGCATCGACGGCGAGGCGGTGGATTGGGCCTGCGAGCGCATGATCGCCCGCAGCGAACCCCGGCGCATCCTGATCGTGATTTCCGATGGCTGCCCTATGGATCGGGCCACGGGGCTCGCCAATGACGCACTCTATCTGGACAACCACCTGAGGGAAGTGCTGGCGCGGCGCGAGCGACAAGGCGCGGTCGAGATCCTGGGCCTCGGTGTCGGGCTGGATCTGGGCACCTTCTATCCTCGCCATCTCGCCACCGACATGGGCTACCCGCTCGACAACTCGCTCTTCTTCGAGATCGCGCAACTCATCGGCGGGCGGCGCAGGCGCTGAGGTCGTTTTGGCTATCGGGACCGTCGCCCGGGTGCCCGAGCCGATCGCGGTCAAGAATCACAACCCTCAGCGGCGGAACCGGCCAACCACCGAGAGCAGATCGCGGGACAGCTTGTCGAGACCCTTGGCCGTTTCCGTTCCCTTGGACGCCGCCGCGCTGTTTTCTTCGCCCATCTGGGCAATTCGCTCGATGTTCCGGGCGATTTCGGTGCTGGCGGTAGCCTGCTCCGTCGCGGCACTGGAGAGCTCTACGAGGTTCGCCACGGCGCGCGACGCGCCTTCGCGCAGCTCCTCCAGCGGTCCCTGAAGTCCCTCGATCAGTTCGACACCCGAAATGACTTGCTCGTTCACCTGCCCCATCTGTCCGGCGGCGGCGGCGGTCTGACTTTGTATGGTGTCGATCATCTTCTGGATTTCGTTCGTCGCCGCACCGGTCTGCTCGGCCAGCTTTCTGACTTCGTCCGCCACGACCGCGAAGCCTCGGCCCTGTTCGCCCGCCCGCGCTGCCTCGATCGCCGCATTGAGCGCCAGCAGGTTGGTCTGGTCGGCAATGCCGCGAATGACGTTGGCGATCTGGCTGATCTGTTGGGAACTGGCCTGAAGCTCGCGCATGACCTGGGCGGAATTATCGACGCTGCTGGCGATCTTGCGGATCTCGGTCGCCGTCGTATCGGCGTGATGTTTGCCGCGATCCGCGATCTCGGAGGTTTTCTGCGCAACGCCGCGAGCGGCCCCGGCGTTCTCGGAGACCTGGCCGATGCTGACCGTCATCTGCTCGACGGCGGCCGCGGTATTGGAAATCGCTTCGCTCTGAGCCTCCGCGCTCCTGCTGATTTGGCCGGCGGCCGCAGCCATGTTTTCCGCGGCGCTTCCCACCAGCCGCGAGCCGTCGTCGATGCTGCCGATCATCGCGCGCAATTCGTCCTGCATGCGCTTCAGGACATGAAGCAGTTGTCCGACCTCGTCGTTCCCTCCTGCCGGTATCGCGGCCGAGAGGTCGCCGTCGGCGACGCGGGCGGCGACGCGGGTCGCAGCCGCTATCGGCCGCACGATGGCGCGGGCGATGAAAAGACTGATCACGAGCACCATCGCCAAAGCCAGCACGAAGACGCTGGCCATGACTTCCAGCGCCCGGCGGTAGGCGGCCCCGGACGCGGCATAGTCTGCGTCGCCGAGATTCTTTTCGACCACGACCAGCTGGGTGCCGAGCTTGTCCAGTGCCCGGAAATCATCGTCGGCGGTCTGCATCGCAGACAGGCCGGTATTCACATCCACCGTGGCCAAGTCGATCGCCTGCACGATGGACTTCTTGTATTTCGCCAGCGCGACCTGCATCTTCTTGCCCAGAGCGCGCTCCTGGTCGTCGAGTGCCGGCTGGCCCAGCCACTTGTCGAACGCGCCGCCGATCTGGTCGACGCGATCGAACTGCGCCTTCGCCGTCTTGTTCAACTTCGCTTCATCGATATTGGCCGACCAAGTGAAAATACGGTAGATGTTCGAATGTACGCTCAACACTCCTTCGACGAAGTCGTTGGCGACGCGGGCGTGTTCCTGACGAATCCGCACCAGATCGTTGAGCGCCTGCCTCTGCGACGAAAGCGCGAAATAGCCGGTCAGCCCGACCGCGACCAGGAACATCAGCGCGATCCCGGGCGCAAGCAAAATCCTATTCAACAGCTTCATGATCGGTATCCCGGCAGACGCCGGGCTGCGCCCTCGACGGGCGCAGCCGACGCATCGTAAAGACTATCGACTCAGCGTTTGTAGATACCGGCGCAAACGACGAGGTTGCCGGATTTCTCGCAGTAGGTGCTCTTCATCAGCAGCTTTTTCGTCACCGGATCGGTGAATTTGTAATCCTGCCAGAACGTGCCTTTGCTCTTGGCGAGTTCCATGCGCTCCTTTATGAACAGCTTGCCGTCCACGTCCTTGAAGTCGATCATGTCCTTGCCGACCATTTTCTGATTTGCCCCGTGCGCAATGACTTTTCCCGACATGTCGTACACGATCGCATACAGGTCGCGGTCTACCCATTGGGGCGCCTTCTGATTGATCTCGTCGATGGTTTTCTGCTTGTTGACCTTGAGCGCGGCCACGGCCTTGACGACCATGGCTTCCGCCTCTTTGGCTGTGGCGAACTGTTCCTTGGCAAAAGCGGAGCTCGTGGCAAGAAGCAGCGAAAAAACAAGAAGCGGGGTACGAATATTCATGGGGCTCTCCATCCAGTCGGGTTGTCGTTACGGTATTGGCAAGCAGTGCAATTTACTTCGTTAAAGTATTACTCACGTATTCGGCCGAATGTTTGGCAAATGCGGCATATTGCTGGACCCGTCGTCAAATGACGGTTTTTGCAGTAGCTCCGAGGAAGGTGTTCGATAACTCCCTAGCCGCGGGCGAATCAGGTGATGCCAGTAACTTCAGACGCTGGACCTTGCCGGACGGGCCCTTCGGCAATTCCCCGACAAAGCGGATGATTTTCGGTGTCTTGTATTTTCCGAGGGCGAGCAAACAGAATTGCCGCAAGTCGGTCTCCGAGCATTGATGACCGGGCTTCAACACCACGCAGACGAGGATTTCCTGGCCGTAGTGTTCGTCGGGCACTCCCACCGCCGCTGCCTCGAGGATCGCCGGATGCTTGAGGAACGCCTCATCGATTTCGCGCGGCGCAATGTTCTCGCCGCCCTTGATGATCAGCTCTTTGATCCGGCCCGTGACGTACAAGAAACCGTCTTCGTCCAGATAGCCCAGATCGCCGGTGTGCAACCAGCCGTCGACGGTGGTCGCCCGGGCCGTCTCTTCGGGATTCTTGTAATAGCCCTTCATCACGTTCGGGCCCCGCACCAAGATTTCACCGATTTCCCGCGGCATCATTGCCTTGCCATCCGGCGCCACAATCTTGGCTTCGTTGCCGAAGGACTGTCCGGGGCTGCCGATCTTGCGTTTGGCCGGATCCAAGGGATTCGTGAAGCATGGCGCCGCCGTCTCCGTCAAGCCCATGGTCTCGATCACGCCGATATTGAACTTGGCTTCGAAAGCGCGATGTTGGCTGGGAGCCAGCGGGGCGGACGCGGAGCGGCAGAAACGCAAACCGCTGATGTCCAGACCGAGCTTGCCCGGATCGGATCCGTTCAGCAAGTAAGAAATGATCGTCGGGACCACGTTGATCCAGGTGCAGCGGTAGCGCACCACCATGTCCCAGAACTGAGAAACGCTGAAGCGATGGGGAAGCACGAGACTGCCACCATGAACCAGAGGGGACGTGATTGTCACAATCTGGGCATTGATGTGATAGAGCGGCAACGACGCCATGACGCGGTCACCCGGCCCCAACTCGTGCGCCGATGACACGAATTGCCCGCCGGAGATCACCGATCGGTTTGCCAGCACGACCCCCTTCGGTTTCCCGGTGGTACCGGAGGTATACATCATCAGCGCGTCGTCCTCCTCTCCCACTGCGGGCAGGTCACCCGTGTGGTCGGTTGCCGGAATGAACTCTTCGCTGTCGATATCGCATTCGACGATCAGGATCTCCCGCGCTACGTTCGACAAGGCTGTCCTGAGCCGCTCCACCTGGTCGGAAGAGACAAATACGATGCGTGCATCGCTATGTTCCAGAACGTATTCGAGCTGCGATGATTGCGCCATCAGGTTGATGGGAGTGATGCAGTAGCCGCCGTACATCGTGCCGATGAAAATCCGGCACGCCTGGAAGCCGTTGTGCATGAACATGGCCACCTTGTCGCCGGGCGCGATGCCCATGCTCGACAGGTAGCAGCTCAATCGCCGGGATGTCCGCTGAAGTTCAGCGAAGGTCATGCTCAGGCCCGACTCCGGTGCGATCAAATAGACGGCTTCGGGTTGAACCGTTGCCTGCAGGTCTACATACTCCCGTATCGTTCTCAACATCTGCCGGCTTCCTCCGAAGCTTTCGGTCCTGTCTGAACAGACTGACGATTTTCCATGGTCAAGCAAACTTGCGCAGGTAGTCGCCGAAAATTTCATCCTCGGATGGAATCTGCTCGGGGATCTTGCGCACGAGGCGCGTGATATTCAGGTAGTGCCGGTAATTCATGTTCTCCGAAAAATTGTTCCTGCCCCAGGTTCCGCAGCCCATAGACAGCGAGAACGGCAGGCCGTTGTCGAAATTGCCTCCGGTGGCAAAGCAATGCGCCTGATTGACGATGACCCGGCAGACCGGCAGCTCCAGTCCCAAGCGGGAGATATGCTCGCCGTCGCGGCTATGGATGCTGACCGAATGACCCGCACCCTGGTACGCATAGATAGCTTCGACGATGCTGCAGGCGTGATCGAAGTCCCGCGCGCGATAGACGGTCAGGACCGGAGAGAGTTTCTCGCCCGAGAAAGGATGGCCCGGACCGGTGCCGGTCTCTTCGACCATCAGGAATTTCGCGGTCGCTAGATTTGCCTGGTCCAAGCTTGCCAGGGAGGCGATTCTCGTCGCGGCCTGAGCGGTCGCGTCCGGATTGAGCTTGCCTTTCGGCCACATGAACGCCTGCAGCTTTCCCGCGTTTTCGGCGTTCAACATGACGCCGCCGGCCGCGGCGAACATGGCGAGCATTTCGTCATAGACGGGAGCGAGAATCACCGCACTGTTTTCCGAGGAACAACTGGTCGCATTGTCGAACGTCTTGGATCGGGCGATGTTTTGCGCTGCCTCACGCAAGTCTGCAGACACATCGACTATCGAACAGACGTTGCCTGCCCCCACCCCGAAAGTGGGCGTTCCGCTGGCGTAGGCCGCGCGGACGTTGTTTTGCGAGCCGGTCGCCACCACCAGGTCGGCTTGACGCATCAATTCCAGCGTCGCCTCCTTGGTCACCGGAGTCGGCAAGTGTTGTACCAGGTCGGTCGGCGCACCGAGCTTCCTCAGTTCGGCGTGAATGTAGCGAACCAGGGCGGCGCAGGTGCTGAGACCCTTGGGCGAAGGCGCGATGATGATCGCGTTGCGCCCTTTGAGGGCGTTGATGACCTTGTTGGCGGGAGTGGCGCCCGGGTTGGTGGAAGGTGTGATCGCTGCCACCACCCCGACGGGCCGGGCGATTTCGACGATGCCCCGCTCCGGATATTCCGCGATGACGCCCACGCTCCGAACGCCCTTCAAGTCGCGCAGCAGACCCAGCGTCTTGCGGTGATTCTTCAGCACCTTGTCCTCGACATTGCCGCAACCCGTATCCCGCACCGCCATCTCCGCCAGCAAGCGGTTGCGGCCGGGCTCCATGATCGCCCAGCCTGCGGCAAGCACGGCTTCATCGACCCGCTCCTGGGTATAGCCCTCGAAACTGCGCTGGGCCGCCCGCGCCCTGGCGACGAGACCGGCGACGAGCTCGCGCGCGCTCGCCGGAGCGGCCGCCAATGGTGATTCAACCGACATGTTCAAATCCTTCGCACTGTGGTCCAGGGGTCGGCATTGTCGTTCAGTTGCCGCGCGCTGAATAGGCTGCGACCGGATTGGCGAACACCACCTCGTCTTCGAGCTTTTTCGTCGGATCGATCAGCAGCGCGCAGGCCGCACCGATCGCCAGGAGCCCGGCGGAAATGAGGAAGGGGAGCTGATAGCTGCCAGTCTTGTCGATCAGGAAGCCGAACACCAGCGGAGAGATCATCCCGGCAACCCCGAAGCCGGTGTTCATCATGCCGCCCGCCGTTCCCGCAAATTTCCCGGCGATGTCGATGGGCAAACTCCAGAGGACTGCGTTGGTCAGCTCCAGACAGAAGAACGACGCCGAGAGCAGGAATACCGCCATCATCGGCGAACCGGTATAGACCGCCGGTACCACGAACACCAAGGAGCCGAAGAGCCCGACGAAGAGCAGAGAACGCCTGGCGAGTTTCAGGTTGCCGGTACGTCGGTAGATCGTATCCGAGACAACCCCGCCGAGAGTGTCGCCGACGACGCCGGCCAATAGCGGCAGTGCGGTGAACATGGCCAAATGCTTGAGATCGAAGCCACGCGCTTCCTTCAGGTAGGACGGCAGCCAGGTGAGAAATACCCAGAGCGACCAGCCGTAGCAGAAGTCGACGAAGGTCACCAGCCACATGCGGCTGATCATTTGTCCCCAGGGCGTTCTTTCCTTCGCCGACGCCTTCATTTCGCTGGCGCTGACTCCGATTTCTTTCAGTTCTGAAGGCTTGACCCATTTATGCTCTAGCGGCGTGTTCCGGAACAGCCAGAGATAAAGCGCGGTCCAGGCCAGGCTGACGCCGCCGAGAATGTAGAAGGACTCGCGCCATCCGGATGACATCGCGATCGCCAGCACGATCGGCGGCGTGACCGCGCCGCCCAGGCGCGCGAAACTGTGCGTGATACCCTGGGCGAAGCCCCGTTCCGATGCCGGCATCCAATAGGTGAAAGCGCGCGTAGCGGTCGGGAAAGCGCCGCCCTCCCCGACGCCCAGCAGGGCCCGGAAGACGATCAAGGACGTCAGCCCCCAGGCAAACCCCGTCAGCACGGTTCCTGCCGCCCAGATGACGCTGAGCACGGTCAGCACGAGGCGCGGTCCGAATTTATCGCTGAGCCAGCCGCCGAAGATCTGCATCGCGGCGTAGGGGAAGGCGAAGGCCGAAAATACCATCCCCAACTCGGTCGCCGTCAGCCCCATGTCTTTCTTCAGTAGTGGCCCGGCGATCCCGATATTCACCCGATCAATATAGGTGATGAAGTACATTAGACACATGATGCCGAGTATCAGATACCTGACCTTCATGAATTTCCGCATGCTTTGTCTCCTCCTTTAGATCGGCCGCCCGCGCTGGCCTGATTGCCGTCGGGCCACATCAGTCTTGGTCTGCCGCGATACTTGCCGCAGCAGTTTTATTGTGCATAACGACCGCTCTTGCTCCAGTCGATGCATTTGCGCCGGCCGCACCGCGATGATCGCGAATTCGCCGCCGCCGCAAAACTACTTCTGAGGTGCACCACACCGCCGCCTAGCCTCGGCAGAAGAGTGGGACCGAGCAATTGAAACAAAAATCTTGAATATTTTCGTCTCGAATAATTGAAAAATTGATGCCGGAATTGCGATAATGGTGAATATTCGCGTATAGCCGTTCCGAAAACGATAGGAAATGATGCATGAAGAGCAATCAGGCCAACGCGGCGGCGGTGCGGGCGTTCCGCATTCTCGAGATATTGGCCGAGTCGAAGCGGCCACTCTCGCTAGGGGAGATCGTGGACGCAATCGAGCTTCCGAAGCCCACGGTTCACCGCATTCTTCAGCAACTTCTCGAGAGCTGGCTGATCGTACGCAACGTCGGTAGTCGGCATTACGAATGCTCCAGCCGTATCAACAGCCTCGCCCTGAATGTCATGATGAATTCCGGGCCCGCTGCAGAACGTCACGCAATTCTGAGGGACTTGGTCGAACAAATTGGCGAGACCTGCAATCTGACCATGCTGAGCGGCAACGAGATCGTCTATATCGACCGGGTGGAAACGCAGTGGCCTTTGCGCGTGCACCTGCAGCCGGGCTCCACCGTACCCTTGCATTGCACCGCCACGGGCAAGCTTCTGCTGAGTCTTCTGCCCAAGGGCAAAAGGGACAAATTGCTGGATACCCTGCCATTGCGCGCCGCTGCGGAGAATACCATCACCGATCGGATGGTTCTGCGCCATGAGATCGACGAAACGAGGCGGCGGAAAATCGGCATCAATAATCAGGAAAATCTTCTCGGAATCATCGCTGTCGCGGTACCCGTCATGCTCGATAGAAACAGGGCCTGCGCCGCAATCGCGGCACAGGCCCCCGTGGTACGCATGTCGCTCGATCAATTACTGGATTACGTCCCCGCCCTTCGGCAGTCAGCCGAAGCGATTAGGGCAAGCTTTCGCACGAGTTGAAGAGGCAGGAGGATTGCAGCCTTCGCGTCGCCATCCGCCAGCAAAGAAACAGTTGCAGTACAGCACGAATGAATAATTGGTGCATTGCAGCAATAGTGGTGTAGAATCAAAATTCATGCTTATGGAGTTCATGCCATGAATGTTTTCTCTACTCAATTCATTACTGCATCCAAACCCAAACCTTCCGAGGCCGTTGACCACCAGGCACTATTTTTCGAGGGCAGCCTGATCGTTCTGTTTGCCCTGTTCGGAGTGCTCGCCCTCGTGACGATCGGCTGCGATCCTCAAGCCTTGGCGAATAGCCCATGGGCGCTATGGTAAGAACTTACCCTCGACGCCGAGGCCGATGAGCTTCCTCGCCCTGTAGGATCCCGCCCGGTTGGCCGATGCATTGCCGCGTACGGCCTGATAATAAAAAGCCCATCGTGGCGATGGGCTCGGCCCAAGGCTTCGAGCGAATTTTCGCATTCCCGGAAAACTATGCGTGCCGCTGCGGGCTGCCGACGCGGTACGCGGAACGGCAGCCCGAAAAGCTTCGCTTACTGGTGCAGGAGCCGGAAGGCGCCCCCCTTGACCTGGATCAGGAACGCCGAGCGCTCGTCATAGCCGTTGTGGTTGGCGGGGCTCATGTTCGACAGGCCGTTGTCCAGGTAGACGTCCTTGCTCCGTTCGAGCTGATCGCGCAGCGCGGAGCGGAACGCGGCGGTCCCCGGCTTGCCGTGCTTGAGCGCACCCGGAACAGCGTGTTCGATCAGGGTCACCGTATCCCAGAGGTGCGCGCCGAAGATGTTCGGTTCCTGTTTATACACCTCCTCGTAGGCCTTGACGAACTTCTCCGGCGCCTTGCGGAACGGGCTGGATTTGGGCAGGTCGTTGGCGATGGTGAACACCTCTCCGGCGTAGATCGTGCCTTCGACGTCCTTGCCGCCGAGCTTGATGAACTGCTCGGTGGACACGCCGTGCGTCTGGAAGATCGGACCCTTGTAGCCGCGTTCGCGCAGCGCCTTCTGCGGCAGCACCGCCGGCGTTCCGGCCGAAGCGATGAACACCGCATCGGGGTTCGTCGCGATGATCTTCAGCACCTGGCCGGTGACGCTCGAGTCGCCGCGCCCATAGACCTCGTGGGTGGTTAGGGTGATGCCCAGCTTCGGCGCCAGCTGGCTCAACGCCTTGTAGTAGCCCTCGCCGTAGCCGTCGGACACGCCGATGTAACCGAGCTTCTTGACGCCCGTCTTGGCGATGTACTTCATGATCGCGCCCGCCAGCAGATCGTCGTTGGGCACGACCTTGAACACCCAGCGGCGCTTGGCGTCCATCGGGGTGACCAGCTCGGCCGCGGCGGCCAGCGACAGCAGCGGCGTCTTCGTTTCGCTGGCGATGTCGATCAGCGGCATGCTGGTCGGGGTCAGCGACGAGCCGATCAGCGCGTCGACCTTGTCCTCGGCGATCAGCTTGCGCGCGTTCTGCGCCGCCTTGGTCGGATCCGACTCGTCGTCGAGCGCGATGTAGGTGACCTTCTGCCCGTCTATCTCCTTCGGCAGCGCCTTCACGGTCAGCATCTGCGGCTGGCCGAGCGCCGCGCCCGGGCCGCTGGCCGAAACGGTGATGCCGATCCTGATTTGCGCATCGGCGGCGCCGCTGATGCCGGCCCCGACGAGCGCCGCGACCGCGGCAGCGATGGCTATGCGATTTTTCATGATGTCTCCTCTCGGTTGAAAAGCTTGGGTTCTACTCCTCCTGCTCAGTACTCCGTGCCGCCCAGGCCCAGATAGCTCTCGATCAGGCGCTCGTCGTTGGCGATCTCCGCCGCCGGCCCCTGCTTGGTGATGCTGCCCAGCTCAAGGACATAGGCGTAGTCGGCGATTTGCAGTGCGGCGCGCGCGTTCTGTTCGACCAGCAGGACCGACACGCCGCTCTCGCGCAATACGACCAGGTGCTCGAACACTTCGGCCACTATGCGCGGAGCGAGGCCGAGGCTGGGCTCGTCCAACATCAGCAGTTTCGGCTGCGCCATTATTGCACGGCCCATCGCCAGCATCTGCCGCTCGCCGCCGGACAGCGTTCCCGCGAGCTGGCGGTAGCGCTCCTTCAACCGCGGAAACTGGCTGTAGACGCCGTCGAGTTCCTTGGCGCGCTCGATCCTGGATCTGCGGAATCCGCCCAGCCGCAGATTGTCCTCGACCGTGAGGTCGGGAAACAGCTCGCGCCGCTCGGGCACCAGGCTCAAGCCGCCGACGACGCGGGTCTCCAGCGGCAACTGCTCGATCGCGCGGCCGTCGAAACGGATGCCCCCCTTGGCCGGCAGGACTCCCATGATCGCATTGAGGAGCGTGCTCTTTCCGGCCCCGTTGGCGCCGAGGAGGGTCACCAGCGCGCCCTTGGGCACCGCCAGGGTCACGCCATTGACCGCCTGCGTGCGACCGTAGCTCACCGAGACATCCTGCACCTCTAGGTGGGGCGCGCTCACGATGCGATGCCCCCCAGATAGGCGTCGCGCACCCGCGGATCGGAGCGCACCGCCGCCGGCGCGCCCTCGGCGATCTTCCTGCCGAAGTCGAGCACGACCAGCCGGTCGGCGACGCTCATCACGAAGTCCATGTCGTGCTCGATAAGCAGAACGCTGACGCCGTCGCTGCGCAGCTCGCGCAGCAGGCCGGCGAGCGCCTTCTTCTCGCCGAAACGCAGCCCGGCGGCCGGCTCGTCCATCAGCACCAGCACCGGGTCGAGACACAGGGCGCGCGCCACCTCGACCAGGCGCATCTGACCGAGCGCGAGGCTGCCCGCCGGCTTGTGCGCTTCCGGCGCCAGGCCGACCCGCTCCAGTTGGCGCATCGCCTCGTCGAGCAGCCGCCCCTCTTCCGCCCGATCGAGCCGCAGCACCGCGCGCAGCAATCCGGCCTCGCCGCGCAGGTGGGCGCCGAGCGCGACGTTTTCCAGAACGCTCATGTCGGCGACGATGTCGGCGTGCTGGAAGGTGCGTCCGAGGCCCCGCGCCGCGATCCGCTGCGGCGTCGCCCCGGCGATCGACGCGTCGCGAAAGACGATCTCGCCGCTGTTCAATTTCTGGGCACCGCAGATCAGGTTGAAGGTCGTGCTCTTGCCGGCGCCGTTCGGCCCGATGAGGCCGACGATCTCGCCGGCCTTGACGTCGAAGCCGACGTCGTCCACCGCGACCAGCCCGCCGTAGCGCTTGCACGCGGACCGGACGTCGAGCAGCGGCGCGCCGCGCAAGGCGACGCTGCGCCGCCCGAGGGCTGCGGACGGACGGCGCCGCGCGAGCCTCCCCGGGCGCGGCGGACCGAATAGAATCGGCCACAGGCCGGCGGGTGCCGCCTGCAGCGCGAACACCAGCACCGCGCCGAATACCACGATTTCGTAGTTGCCCGGCGCACCGACCAGCACGGGCAGAATGTTCTGCAGCTGATCGCGCAGAAAGGTGATCGCCGTCGCGCCGAGTATCGCGCCATAGACCCGGCCGGCGCCGCCGACGACCGCCATCAGCAGGTACTCGATCCCGGCATTGACGCCGAAGGGGCCCGGTGCCACCGAGCGCTGGAAGTGCGCGTACAGCCAACCGGCGAGGCCGGCGAGCAGCGCCGCAAAAACGAAGACCTTCAACTTGGTTCCGGCAACGTTCACGCCGAAGGCCTCGGCCGCGGCGGTGCTTCGGCGCAGCGCGCGCACGGCCCTGCCGGTTCTGCCGCCGAGCAGGTTCTGTACCGCGACGACCGCCGATACCACCGCCAGCCACACGACGATGAAATACTGCCGCCCTTCGGTCAGCGCGTGATCGCCGATGCGCAGCGTCGGTATCCCGGACAGGCCGTCGTGCGCGCCGAGCCAGCTCAGATTGCCGAACAGATAAAAGAGCGCGATGCCCCACGCGATCGTCCCGATCGGCAGATAGTGGCCCGACAGACGCACCGTGAGGGCGCCGATCAGCAGCGCACCGAGCCCGGTGACCGCCAGCGCCAGCGGCAGCGCGAGCCACGGACTCATGCCGAAGTGGACGGTGAGCGCGCCCGTCGTATACGCCCCCAGGCCGACGAACGCAGCCTGCCCGAACGAGGTCATGCCGCCGACGCCGGTGAGCAGCACGAGACCGATCGCAACCAGACTGGAAATGCCGATGTAGTTGAACAGCGTCACCCAATAAGGCGGCATCAGGCCGGTGAACGGCAAGGCGACGATGACCAGCGCCAGGATCGCCGCGATCCAGGTAGCACGCGCCGGCATCACTCCTCCTCCGCTTGGGCCGGCTGGCGCAGCGAGCGCCAGAGGAGGACCGGAAGGATCAGGCTGAAGACCATCACCTCCTTGAAATTGCTGGTCCAGAAGGAAAAGAACGATTCGGCGATGCCCACCCCCAGCGATGCGAGCACCGTCAGCGGAAAGCTGACGAGGCCGCCGAGAATCGCCGCGACGAAGGCCTTCAGGCCGATCAAAAAACCGCTGTCGTAATAAATCGCGACGATCGGGCCGGCGAGCACGCCCGAGACCGCGCCGAGGCACGCCGCCAGACCGAAGCTGATCTGGCCGGCGATCGCCGTCGGGATGCCGACCAGCCTGGCGCCGAGCCGGTTCGAAGCGCAGGCACGAAGCGCCTTGCCGATCAGCGTGCGCCCGAAGAACAGCGCGAAGACGATCAAGAGCAGAGCGGTTGCCGCCACGACCGCGACGCTTTGCCCGGTGATCGGAATGCCGCCCGCGGTGAAGCTCTGCGTCAGCAACGGCTGGGTGGAGACGCCTTCGGGACCGAAGAACACCAGACCCAGCCCCATCAGCGAGAAGTGCACGCCGAAGGCGGCGATCAGCAGCACCAGAACGCTGGCGTTGGCCAAGGGTGCGAACGCGACGCGGTAGAGCATCGGACCCATCGGCACGATCAAGGCGACGGCGAGCAGGATGTTCATCGCGGTGCCGAGCTTCATCGGTGCCAGCGCGTAGGTGAGCGCGGCCAGCAGCGCGGGCAGCACCAGGTTGAACAGCACGATCAGCGTCACGCCGCGCACGGAGAGCGTGCGCCTTTGCTGCACCAGCGCCGCCGCGGCCGAGAGCGCGCCCAGCGCGACCAGCAGCCAGGCGGTGGGCGGCATGCGTCCGGCCTCGAGCGCAGCGACGGTCATGGCGCCGAACGAGATGAACTCGCCCTGCGGCACGAGAATCACGCGGGTGACGGTGAACACCAGGACCAGCGCGATCGCCGCCAGCGCGTAGATCGAACCGTTGATGACCCCGTCCTGCACCAGAAACAGGAAGATCGTTTTATCCATGCGAGCGTCTCTCTACCGAGCTGCAGGATCCAGCTCGGCGCCAGATAGCGGCCTTGAAATATCGAGGGCTATCTCATCGTTAATTGAACTTATATGGTCGAAGATATCCTGAAACATCGGATCTTCGTACCTCTACCAGCACCCCGGCTTCTTCGGCTCGGAAGTATCCGATATTGGATCACAGATTTCGATTAGTTGGTCTTCAAACTGCTTGAAGCGCTACTGTTCTGCTTCTCGCCGGCTTTTCACTCGGAATCGCCGCGGCTGCGGCAGACGCTATCGGGCAGTTGCGCTGGACGCACGGTAGTCAAAGTGCTGCGAGAAAAATATCTTCGCGAGACGAAATGCCGAAACCGCGGCCTGAAATGCAGGGGGGAGGATGAATGGCAGCGGGTTTTGCCTTATCGGCCGCGTTTCCGGATCGACGCGCGCAAGAGTGCGGTCGCCAGCGACGGGCCGAGGCTCAGCCTAGGCGGCCATCGCGATAGTCGCTCAATGCCTGGTAGATTTGCTGCTCGGTGTTCATGACGAACGGGCCGTATTGGGCGATGGGTTCATTCAGCGGCCGGCCGGCAATCAGCAAAACCCTGGCCTCTTCCCGGGCGGCGATTTCGACGCGATCGGCTCGGGGGTCGTTGGCCAGGATCGCCATACGTTGCCCGGGCACTTCGCTACCGGCGATGTCCACCGCGCCGCGATAGACGTAGACGAAGGCGTTGTGCTCGGGGGGGAGGGGCTGCGAGAACGTCGCACCGGCGGGCAGGTGGATATCCAGATACAGCGGTTCGCTCGCCTCGCGGGTCACCGCGCCCGTCAGGCCATGGCTCTCCCCGGCGATCACGATCACCTCGACGCCGGCATCGGTCGCGAAGCGGGGGAGATCCGCGGCGGCAAAATCCTGATACCAGGGCTCGATCATCTTGTCTTTGCCGGGCAGGTTCAGCCAGAGCTGGAAGCCCTCCATCACGCCCGCTTCCTGCTGGGGAATTTCGGAATGCACGACCCCCCGTCCCGCGGTCATCCACTGCACGCCGCCGTTCTCCAGCAGACCTTCGTGGCCGGCGCTGTCGCGGTGGCGCATGCGGCCGGCGATCATGTAGGTGACGGTTTCGAAGCCGCGGTGGGGATGGTCGGGAAATCCGGCGATGTAGTCGTCCGGATTGTCGCTGCCGAAGGCATCGAGCATCAGGAACGGGTCGAGACGGCGCTGCAATGCCGGCGTCAACACCCGGGTCAGCATCACGCCGGCGCCATCCGACGTCGCCTTGCCGACGTGCAAAGCTTCGACGCTGCGCGCGTGGCCTATCTTCTCGCTGCGGCTGACTGCCTTCATGATCTCGCTCCTCTTGAGGGACTGCTCAGGACTTAGGCGAGAGCCGCGGCGATGTCGGCATCGGCCTGGGCAAACCCTTGCTGCGCGGCTTCTGTGCCCATGTTCAAGCCTTCGGCGTAGATGAAGTGAATCTCCGTGATGCCCAGGAAGCCCAGAACGGTTTTCAGATAGGGAACCTGGCTGTCAGCCTCGGTGCCGCGGTAACGGCCGCCGCGCGCCAAGCCGACGTAAACCTGCTTGCCCTTGAGCAGGCCCTCCGGACCGTTTTCGGTGTAACGGAAGGTCACGCCGTTGCGAACGACGGCGTCGATCCAGTGCTTCAACTGCGCCGGCACGCCGAAGTTGTACATCGGCACACCCAGGACGAGCACGTCAGCCGCCTGCACTTCGGCGATCAGCGCGTCGTCGAGTGCGACGCGGGCCGCCTGTTCGGCGCTGCGCTGGTCTGTGGGTGTGAACAATGCCCCCAGGGCGACCTCGTCGAGGACGGGATGGGGCGTGACGGCCAGATCGCGAAGCGTCAGTCGCGCGGTCGGTTGCGCCTGCTGGAGGCGGGCGACGATGGCATTGGCGACGCGGGTTGAATTGGCACCCTCGCGGCGGGCGCTGGCGTTGATCTGCAGGATGTTCATCTGTTTTTCCTTCGGGTAGTGGACGACGTGACTCTATTGGTATTCATGGTCGTTGTTAAGCCACTATTTTTGATAACATCGTTCGATACATGGAACAATTCGAGCCCAACGATTTATTGATTTTCGCCCGGGTGGCCGAGACAGGCAGTTTCAGTCGCGCCGCCCAACGCCTCGGCTTACCGAAATCCACCGTCTCGCGGCGCATCTCCGTGCTCGAAGAGCGGCTCGGCGAACGCCTGATGCTGCGCACCACGCGACGGCTGAGCCTGACCGAATTCGGCCAGCAACTGCTCGAGCACGCCCGCCAGGTCGCGGCCGAAGTCGATGCGGTGAAGGCGCTGAGCGAGTATCGCCAGGCGCAGCCCAGCGGCAGGTTGCGGGTGTCGATGCCCAGCGATTTCGCCACCGGCTTGCTGACCGACATGCTGGCCGCCTTTATCGCGCTTCATCCGGCGGTGTCGCTGGAACTCGATCTGTCGCCGCGCCGCGTCGACCTGGTCGCAGAAAATTTCGATCTGGCCGTGCGCATGGGCGACTTGCCAGACGACGCGATGCTTGCCGCACGGCGCATCGCGGTTTTTTCAAGCGGCTTGTATGCCGCGCCGAGCTACTTGGCCGACCACGGCAACCCGGCCGTGCCCGACGATCTGTATCGGCATAGCGCGCTGCAGTTGCTCGGCCGCAACACCGAACCGGTGAGTTGGCTATTGCGCTGCGGCGAGCAGCGCTGGGAGGGACTGCCGCCGGGACGCGCCATCGCCAATTCGCCCGAGCTATTGATCAGCCTGGCGCGTGCGGCGGCGGGAATTGCGGCGGTGCCAGATTACTTCGCGGCACCGAGCGTGCGGCGCGGCGAATTGACTCGCGTACTTCCCGAATGGAGCGCCCCGTCCGCCACCGCGTGGATGGTGTTTCCGGGAAGGCGCTTGATGGCGGCAAAAACGCGGGCCTTCATCGACATGGTCGAGGCCGCCCTGGCCGGCGTCCAGCGTTAGCGGGACACTCATCTCGGGATCGCTTCGGTACGCAAATCCCGGGGCGGGTCAGCCAGGGACGGTCAGTTCGGCGACCACGGCTGCCATGAGATTTTCGGCGGCAGCGCGGGAAGCGGCGAGTTGCTCTTCCAACCGGTCCACCAACGCCATCAGTTGATCGACCTTGGCGACGATGCGGCGTTGTTCAGCGATTGGTGGGACTGGGACAACTGTGGACGCGAGCTTCGTACCGTTAAAGTTTGCTTGCCCGCATTGCTGGACGATTTCAGGTTCGATCTGAGTCTCCCGGAAGTATGGCGCATTCATCGCAAGGCTGAAAAAAGCAGGAAACAGGAATGTTTCCGGTAGCCGAATCCGAATGAGATAGGAGGCAAATGTGGCGCTATGGTCCTGTCCATTGAAAATGCCCGACTTGCCCACCAGCTCATAGCTGTTCGTGCGATTGAACAGGATGTCTTTGGTCCGAAGATAAAGCCCTGGAAGATCGTCAATGCATGGATCAACATACTTGAGATTTTCATCGATGAGCCGCCCCCCAACGATGTTGCCCATGCGGTAAATGGGGACCTTGGTCGAATCGCTACCGGCTTTTTCCGATGTGCCATAATCAATCACGAGTGCAAGGTGGCCTATTCGGCTCCACTGCCAGGAGTCGGGTATCTCATGTGGATAGCTTTGTACCATGATGGCGGGAACATTCTTTGGTGGCCGAAGACCTTGTTCCTTGGTGATACGACTCTTTTCTCGTTCGAGCTTTGCAAGCAGACTCTCTGCCGGCTCATCGTTGGGGTCTTGCGGTACGAGCTTGCCTTGCACCGCGAGTGTGAGAATGCTCTTGCGGAGGTCGGCTGGGGTGATGGCGTAAGAGTTGTGAAAAAGGAAATCGAGGTTGGCCGGGGTGGGGGCTTCGGCGAAGCGGGCGAGGGACGCGCGGACGAGCGCGGCATGGCGGGTGTCGCGCTCCCGCTGCTGCGTCTCCAGCCGATCGCACAAGGCCATCAACTCATCCACCTTCGCCACGATCCGCTTTTGCTCGGCGAGGGGAGGTAACGCGACTGGCATTGAGTGCAGTTCCCCGACCGTGACACCTTTAACCGTAACGCCTTTACCAATCAGTTTCAGCGCCTTAAACAGCAAATAGGCGTAATCCAAATCCAGAGCCTCGTTCGGCTCGATGGCTCGTAAGTCTTGGTTAATTGCGACAGGAATCTTGTTTATCGCGAGCTTTCCGAGTCCCATTCGGGTAACTATAAGCAAGCGGTTCTCAGGAATGAGCTTTGAGCTACTATTCCGAAGGCCTTCCTCGGTGATCGAATCGATGGTGGTAGTCAGAAATTTTTCCGACTGAATGTCTTTGACGCTCGCCCAGGGTATTAGCCCATTCCAATAGGCTGGGTTCTGCTTTGAGGGAGTGCCGCCACCCGTATTCGACGCGATCGCACAGCCAAGAGGAATGGAAACCCAGCCCGCGGGCACTGCCTCCTCGTTGACCGTCAGAGCGCAAACAACCCTAGTCACGTCACGAAGACCCACGAGCGATGGATTTTCGTTGGAGTCCTGTTCGACGAGTTTCCCTTGAACAGCAAGTTCCAGCACCAACTCCCGCAGCTTCCCCACCGCATTCGGCCCATCCGCGAACAGCTCGAACTTCTCGAAAAACGTCTCCAGCCTCATGCCTCGTTTCCGGCGCGCGCGGTTAGAGCGTGATGGAGTTCCCGTTTCAGCGCGGCGCGGGTTTCGGCGATCTGGGCCAGCAGCTTCTCGTATTCCGGCAGCAGGTGATCCACGTCGCCGGGGCCATCGTCGGAGCGGTGGGGATTCTTGAGATCCAGGTTGTAGTTGCCGGCCTTGATGGTGTTGATGGAGACGCGCCAGGCCTGTTCGTTTTCCACGCGCTTGTGCCACCAGGCGCGCTCCGGCCCGAACTCCTCGATGCGGATGGGCTTGCCCTTGTTGTAGGACTTGGCGCCGGGCGGATAGGGGTGCTCGTAGTACCAGACCTCCGTGGTGGGCTGCCCCTTGGTAAAGAACAGCAGGTTGGTGCGGATGCCGGTGTAGGGATTGAATACGCCGTTGGGCAGGCGGACGATGGTGTGCAGCTTGCAGTCGGCGAGCAGGGCTTCCTTGATGCGGGTCTTCACGCCTTCGCCGAACAGGGTGCCGTCGGGCAAGACCAGGCCGGCGCGGCCGCCCGGCTTGAGTATCTTCATCAGCAGCACCAGGAACAGGTCGGCGGTTTCCCGGGTGCGGAACTCGGCGGGGAAGTTGGCCTCGATGCCGTCTTCCTCCATGCCGCCGAAGGGCGGGTTGGTGACGATGACGTCGACCCGCTCGCGCGGCGACCAGTCGCGCAAGGGCCGGGCCAGGGTGTTGTCGTGGCGGACGTTGGCGGGCACGTCGATGCCGTGCAGCAGCAGGTTGGTCATGCACAGCACATGGGGCAGGTGCTTCTTCTCGATGCCGGCGAAGCAGTCCTGGATGGTCTGCTCGTCGGCCTCGGTTTTGGCCTGCTTGCGCAGGTGTTCGATGGCGCAGGTGAGGAAGCCGCCGGTGCCGCAGGCGGGGTCGAGGAGGGTTTCGCCCAGTTGCGGATCGACCTGCTCGACGATGAACCGGGTGACGGCGCGCGGCGTATAGAACTCGCCGGCGTTGCCGGCGGACTGGAGGTCCTTGAGGATCTTCTCGTAGATGTCGCCGAACATGTGGCGGTCATCGGAGGCGTTGAAGTCGATGCCGTTGATCTTGTTGATCACCTGGCGCATCAGGGTGCCGTTCTTCATGTAGTTGTTGGCATCCTCGAAGGCCATGCGGATCAGGCCGGCGATCTTGTCGCCGCCGCCGGTCAAGGCCTTCAGTTTTGGCAGCAGGGTGTTGTTGACGAAGTCGAGCAGGGCCTCGCCGGTGATGCCTTCCTCGTCCTTGGCCCAGTTGCACCAGCGCAGGTGCTTGGACAGCGGCGACTTGTAGCGGTCGCGCAGGAGCTCGAGTTCCTTTTCGCGATCGTCGAAGATCTTGAGGAAGAACATCCAGCCGAGCTGCTCCAGGCGCTGGGCGTCGCCGTAAGTGCCGGCGTCCTTGCGCATGATGTCCTGGATGGATTTGACGATATTTGAGACGTTGGGCATGGTCGATGAAGAAATCAGGCAGCGGCTTGGTAAAGCTCGGTTTCGAGTTCATGGATGGCGGCAAGGTAGTTCTGCTTGCCGCCGAAGAGTTTGACGATTTCGATCGGCGTGCCGAAGGCGGTGAGCGGATCGACCTTGAGGATGTCTAGGGATTCGACGCTCTTGATGCCGCCGTCGGCGTACTTGTCCAGCAGGGCATCGAGCACGGCGCGGATCTGGTCGCCGTACTTGGCGAAGACGTGGCGCTTCTTCACCTTCTCGGCGCGCTCACGCCGGGTGAGGGGCGGCTGGTCGAAGGCGACGTGGCAGACCAGGTCGAAGGCGTCGTAGTCCCGACCGACCTGCTCGGCGAGTTCATCGAGGAAGACGCCGCGGGTCGACAGCTCCTCGACGATGGCCTGCTTGCGCTCGGCGTCCTTCCAGGCATTGAGGAAGGCACTCAGGGACGCGTAGGCCTTGCGCACCGTCTTGCGGGTGTAGCCCTTGAGCGACTCGGTGATTAGTTTGCCGTGCTCGTCGAGATACTGGACGCGTTCGGTGGCAACGGTCACTTCGACGTCGTCGACGTAGTATTTGCTCGGCGGCTGGCCGGCGCCCGGCGGATCAAGGAAGCCTGGGGGTTCGTAGATCACCTCGCCCGCTTCGTCATCGGGATTCATGGGCGGCTCGTCGGGCGGAACCGGTGGATCGCCGGGACCGGGCTCATAGATTTGCACCGGATCGCCGTCGAAGGCCGGGTCGGCAAACAGCGCGGTGGCCCGCTTGAAATCCATGATGGTGAAGAAAAACTTGTTGTAGTCCTCGTTGATGCGGGTGCCCCGGCCGATGATCTGCTTGAACTCGGTCATGGAGTTGATGCGCTTGTCGAGCACGATCAGATGGCAGGTCTGGGCGTCGACGCCGGTGGACATCAGTTGCGAGGTGGTGGCAATGACCGGGAAGGTGGATTCCGGATCGATGAAGTTGTCGAGCTGGGCCTTGCCCTCGTCGTTGTCGCCGGTGATGCGCATGACGTAGCGCTTGTTGGCGGCGGCAAGATCGGCGTTGGCATTGACCAGGGCCATCCGCATGCGCTCGGCGTGGTCGATGTTCTCGCAGAAGACGATGGTCTTGGCGTAACGGTCGGTGGCCTTGAGGAATTCGGTGATCTTGGCGGCGACGACTTCGGTGCGCTTTTCCAGAATCAGGTTGCGGTCGAAGTCGGTCTCGTTGTATTCGCGGTCCTCGATCTCGTGGCCGTACTTGTCGAGCTTGCCTTTCTCCGGCCGCCAGCCGTCCAGATCCTTGTCGAGGCCGATGCGCACCACCTTGTACGGCGCGAGGAAGCCGTCGGCGATGCCCTGCCTCAGCGAGTAGGTGTAGACGGGGTCGCCGAAGTAGTGGCTGTTGGAGACGTCCTTGGTTTCCTTCGGCGTGGCGGTGAGGCCGATCTGGGTGGCGCTGGAAAAGTACTTGAGCACGTCGTGCCAGGCGGCATCGTCGGCAGCGCTGCCGCGGTGGCACTCGTCGATGATGACCAGATCGAAGAAGTCGGGCGAGAACTGCTTGTAGATGTTCCGCTCTTCCTCGGTGCCGGTCACCGCCTGGTAGAGCGACAGGTAGATTTCGTAGGACTTGTCCACCGAGCGGTTGGTGATCTTGGTCATCGCCTGACCGAAGGGTTTGAAGTCGTTGGTCTTGGTCTGGTCGGCAAGGATGTTGCGATCGACGAGGAAGAGGATGCGCTTCTTGGCACCGGACTTCCACAGGCGCCAGATGATCTGGAAGGCGGTATAGGTCTTGCCGGTGCCGGTGGCCATGACCAGCAGGATGCGGTCCTCGCCGCGGGCGATGGCCTCGACCGTGCGGTTGATGGCGACGAGCTGGTAATAGCGCGGCGCCTTGTCCGAACCGTCGTCGTAGTAATCCTGGGTGGCGACGGCTTCCTGCCCGGCGCTGTAGCCCTTGGCTTGGCAGTACCGCGCCCAAAGCGCCTCAGGCGCGGGGAACTGGCCTAGGGGGATCTCCCGCTCGACGACGCCCGCGGCACCCGTCCGGTCATGCTCCAGGAAGGCGTCGCCATTGGAGCTGTAAGCGAACGGAACATCGAGGATCTCCGCGTATTCCAGCGCCTGCTGCATGCCGGCGCCGACGGCGTGGTTGTTGTCCTTGGCCTCGACCACCGCGATGGGGATGTTGGGCTTGTAGAACAGCAGGTAGTCGGCCTTCTTGGCGACACCGCGCTTCACGGTCTTGCCGCGAACGATGACGCGGCCCTTGGTGAAGTAGATCTCCTCGCGAAGCTGGGTCAGCACATTCCACTTCTCGCCGTTTGCACCGACGATGGCGGGCGTGATGAACTTGGTTCGGATATCCGCCTCGGTGAGTTCCTTCTTGTTCAATCGGGCGCCTTCTCACGAGAATAGAGCGAGAGCATAACAACAATTCATGAATTGCGATCGTCTGTAAGGTTTAGGCGGTGTAGCCTTTGGTGAATTGTCCCAAAAGGCGACGCGAATACTCCAAGGCATCAGTCCTGCCAAGCATCGCTCTTGCCATGTCCTCTATCAAACGCTGCTTCGTGGGTCCATTCAACAGCGCGCCAAGGTCTGCGACCGTTCGTGGTGACGCCATTGCCGCAGCATCGCTGCCAAGCAGCCATGCCCCGGCCAGCTCCAGGTCGTAGCCGACTGCCTCTAGCGCGGCAAGCGCACCTTCTTCCTCATAAATGCGACTCTCGTTGCCGGCCTCGTGATAGCTGCGCAGCAGCAAAGCCAGGTCAAGCGCATCCTTAGTGTTTTCCTGCCGACGATCGGCCCAGGCGAACAGTTTCAGGATCGCAATGCCGGGCAGCGAGGCGACAGCAATGTTTGTTCCGGAGCTTACTTCAACTATTACCGCGGCAGCCAGGGCATCGCTGTAGCCTGCGACATTCATCATGACAGCCATGTCCGGCGGCCAGGCTATCGTGCCGGGGCTCGTTTCAATGCCACCGAACGGAATCAGGTCCACTTTGTACTTGAGTTCTGCACCGGGTAGCCGGAGCAGCAGCCGATGGGCAACATGCTTCGATTCCTCGAAATCGGCATTTTCCAGCAGCAAGGTTTTGAGGGTCTTGAATTGGCCCCAGTCATCCAGGGCAAACGCAAAATCGACATCTGTCGTCGCGCGGCCGGCCCTCAGTCCAAAGATATTTTCGAGCAGGATGATTCGGGCCATCGCCCCAACCAGCAACACCGGAAGCTCTAGCGCTTTTGAGGCTCTGCGGATTTCCTGTAGCACCGATAAGACGATCGGCTCGACAGGGCAATCAGGCTTCGGCGTCAGCGGTCGCGAGGTATCGTTCATGAATGAGCTTTGCCGCTTCCAGGTTGCGAGGGTCCAACGTCGCGATCAGATCGGCGTAGGCCAGCAAGGGCGGCACCGTTTCCGGCAGTGCTCGCTCGTCTTCAAAATGCCAGAATGCGTCGAGTATTTCTATGTCGCCTTGCGGGTCTGCCCGCAGCTTGTGCTCCGCGACCAATCGGGTCAGACCCCGCTGCCCTTGCTCCTTGTGGAGATAAATGGTGAGTTCGTGTGGCCGCAGGTGAGCGGTCAGTTTCTCCGCTGCGACTTCCGCGCCCCATTGGGCGCCATATTTGGCGATAGCCACTTTTTTCCACCAGTCGATGGTCGGAGCGCGGAACCTTCGGGGATTGAGTTTTGGACGCAACTTTATCGGGTAGTTCGTCACCCACTCCTGCACGAGTCTCTGGCGTTCAAGCAGCACCCTGTCGCCCTTGCCCTTCCCGCCAGTGAGGTAGCCCCTGGCATTCAGGTCAAAGAACACCCATCCAACCGTGCCGAGCGCGACACCGGCGGCGCGATTGATGTCGCGGTAAGGTGCATTGAGCAACTCCGGTTTGCATAGCAGCGTGAAAAATACGCGCAAGTTTGTTGCCGTACCGGCACGCTTGCCCTTTTGCTCTGCCAACTGAAATTCTTTTCCTTCTATCGGTCGCTGCCCTTTCACCTGAACGTACAAGCCGGGGCTGCGCAGGTAAGCGTTGCCGGCGGTGTCTATGAATTGCAGCTCAAGTTCGCGACATTTTTCAGCGATCTCTGTCGTGACGCGGGGTACTACCAAAAGCAGTTGACCACCATAACGGCCGCACCGATTCTTGATATCCACCAGGTTTGCGAAGCGATCGACACGCTTTATCGCAGCGACATAGCCATATCGCTGTCCATTCACCTCGAATTCGACGCGAGCATCCGCACGAAACCCTTGGGCAATTATTGGCTCTCTTTCAATCACGTTGCCGGCAATGCCCGTTGTTCTACGCAAGGCTTCCAAGGCACGCAGCAAGATAGCCTGTTCTTTGTCGTTAAGCGGGTTCATTGTTCAATAATTAATAACGTTCACGTAACGTGAACGTTAAAGCACGGTGAACGGCTTTGTCAACCGGAATGTTCATTTAGCGTTTATGTTCGCGTAACGTGAACTGTTGAAAATAATGAACAGCCAGCTACGACCACAGGCAGAGCGCCACGACTTGAATTCAAGAAACACAAAGGGGCCTCACTGGAGGCCCCTTTGCGGTCTATCTAACTCTGAACTTTCAGTCTAGCTGCGCATCGTCAAAGTTGTGCAAACGCCGCAATTGCGTCAAAACAGTACCTTACTGCCAATATCGTCACCTCGATTTTCATCGAAATCGTCAGAGTTAAACGAAAGTTTGGCGATCCTTCCACGATGTACGGTTCCTAGAAACCAATTGCGCTTGGTTCATGAGTTTTGCGTAATCAGGAAGGGCTACATCTAGGAGCGACACGACTAGGCTGATCCAGTGGAAAATGCGCGACTGCGTAGTCAACGATTCGCTGCAGGCTCTGGCCTACGGATTCAGCGTTAGTATCAATGATCAACTCTGGTGAATTTGGGATTTCATATGGTGCATCGATGCCAGTGAAACTGCGAAGAGTTCCGTTTCTGACCTGGCGATAGAGGCCCTTGGGGTCGCGGGATTCGCATGTTTCGATATCAGCGGCGACATGGATTTCATGAAAACCGGTTCGTCCAGCGGCAGCTCGCGCATTAGCCCGGTCACTGCAGTAGGGAGAAATAAACGCCGTGATGCAGATCAAGCCGGCATCAGCAAACAATGCTGCAACTTCGCCAACGCGTCGAATGTTTTCGCTGCGATCTTCCGGTGAAAAGCCAAGATTCGCACTCAGCCCATGGCGAACATTGTCCCCATCAAGCGTGTAACACGCGAAACCGAGGGAATGCAACCGCCGTTCAAGACCCATGGCCAGCGTCGACTTTCCAGAGCCCGAAAGACCAGTCAGCCATAGTACTCCGCCGTCATGGCCAAAACGCGAACGATGGTCTTCGCGACCGACTTGATGTAGCACGGCGGTCAAATTGGTCAAGTCAGCGGTGATCATGACGCATGGCATAGAGTCCGGAAAAAATGTCGGCTACCGAATCGATCCGACGATATCCTGATATTTGACAATATACGTTTTTACAGCGATCACCGACAAATTTACTAGAACGTCGTGCCTTATTGGGGCAACAAGTTGACGAAATTCTTCGGTATTGGTGCGCTCCTTCCAGGTAAGGAAGCGTGAATGTGCCCAAGAGCGCTTAATGGCCGGTAAATCCCGATCGGTCAATAGTAAAGTCTGCCTGTACGCACCGAGTGAATGTGCGGCCCGGAACCAGTGCAGGGCGGTCATTTTCATGTATGGATCCTTCAGAACAAGTTTTGGCCCTAGCTCACCGACTATCTCTGCAAGATAACCAGTGAGTTGCCGTTCGATCCTCGCCGTCTCCTTTGGTCCCGCTTTGACCAAACGGCGATTCCAGTCTCTGGCAATTGAACACTCTCGGGTACGATATAATCCTGCGCCGATTCCATGCCCATATTCGTCTGGATTCGTGAGTCGTCCCGGATTGCGATACCCACGCGCCTCGATCGACTCGCACAGGAGCGACGTTCCCGACTTGTATGCGCCCCCCACTATCACGAGCTCTAGAGGTGCTTTCAAACAGCTCCTACGCGGCAGCACGGTGGTCTAACCTTAAGTTGCGAGGATCGAAGGATCCGATCGGACAAGTGACCGTTTTTATTGTGGCACCCCGCCAAAAGGATCGCTTCAAGCCGTGACAAGGCGGACGCATCGAGCGCGACGCTGCGAGTTCCTGCAATCGATCACGCATCCCGCTATCTAGAACATTGCCAACCAACATTGATTCCGAAAATACGGTAAAGCAGCACGGATACACCCCGCCGTCAGGTGTTATTGACCACATTTGTCTTGAGTGCAGCAGACACGAGGCATTGCCATCTTCGAACCGATCTGCCAAGTCAAATGGATCGTTGATAGTTAGCACCTCAAATTGGGAGGAGACGGGATGTCCACTCATAAGGCGCGCAATGTCCAACACTTCATCTGGCCACGTTGACCAATTGATGGACGAAGCACAAGCTCGACCATCTGGCTGTATCGGCAGAACCCTCAGCTTCTTGACCCCCGCGCCAAGCGCAACGCTCATCAGATTGCCAACGTTGTTACTGTCGCCAGGGGAAGCCAGGACACTTAGGCCAATCCAGCAGCCCTGGCTTGCTAACGTCCCGACTTGATTGATGGTTTCGTAGAACGTTTTTTCAGCCCTGCCACTGATGCGGCTGTGACTTTCCGCAGACGCGCCGTATAGGCTAATCCAACAACGCGACAGTGTACTAAAGAGCTCGCGCGCGCGTCCGTTGTTTAGCAAGCTCACGCCATTCGAGGCCATCCCAAGCCGAATGTTTCTGCACCGCGCACTCTCTAGAATGCGATCAAACTCCGGATGAACACTAGGTTCCCCACCCGTCAATCGAACGTCGTCAATACCAAGGTCGCCAAGCAAATCGAAAGCCCGTTCGACAACACGCAAAGGCATATGTCGGCCTACCGCGGGGCCTGCGTCCACATAACAATGGTGGCAATGCAAGTTACACGATTCCGTCAGCAGCAGGAATGCGCAGTCGCTACGTTGCACTACCGGCGCTTCTGCGTTCATAGTCATATACGACCTTCGCGCGGGCCGGCAACAATTCCGGCCATTCATCAAACGTTCTGATTTCCGTAAGATATGATTCCACGTCGAGAGATATCCCGGTTCGATACCACATTCGGAGGTCTCTCCTAAGATCTGCCATCAACTCACGTGAGTGTGCGTCAATCAATGCGTCAGTCACCGGTCCCCAAGTCGAATCAGAAAGTATTTCCTCGCACTCCGCTGAAGACAAAGCGACCTCGTGCCCGATCTTTATGGCGTATGCACGACGCACTCCAGGATGCGAAATCAGTTTGGAGAATACCGCTGACGTTAGTTCCCGGTAGGAACGTGGGCCGCATTGCCTAATCAATAACACGTTACGACAAAGCTTGAAGAAGAACTTTATTAGAAAATAGGCGCGGCCATCGACTGCCGAATCATCTGGCGACGACGACAACGCTTCAATAGCTCCTATCAGAGCCCAGAACGTCAGAAATCGCCCAGACTCCACCTTGCTTTCCGCCAGCGCACTGAGCCGGCATGGATTCCAGAATGCATCGATCTCCGACCGGCGACGAACGGAAACCTTGGAAACCATAATGCCATGCTGCCGTGCCAAATTCAACACACTATGGGCTATGGCGGTTGACTTATCAACGGTTGGCGACTCGTCAACCAGAATGTCTACATCAGATAGTGAGCGGACGAGATCTGTCATCGGGCGCGGCATGTGAGCTTCGTTTGTAGCCCACGATCCCGCGAGACTTGCCTGAAATCTGTGTGCAAGCAATTGGCGCATACTGGACGAGAGTAGTCTTGCGCGCTGCCGGGCACAATCTGCGGACAGACTGGGCAGAGGGAGTATGCTGGGGCAATCAGCCTTTATGCTCATTGGCGCGCTTGCGGTGCAACAAAGTACTTCTTATTCCATCGCTCCAAAATGGAAGCCAACCGGCCAACTGCGTCGTCTAAGCGCGGGTCAACATCTCTACCTAACAACCTTATCCATTCTTTCTTCAGCCTAGGATTTGATCCTCCGCTCTCATCCACGGCCGTGTCAGCTATCAATGCGGCGTTGTCCAATGCTTCGAAATACCCGACCAGTGCCTCGACCTTTTTGTAGTTTGGGTGCGGGCGGCGTGCAAGCCACGCCCGAACACTTTGGCATGGCATCGGTTCAATGAATACCGGAGGGCCATACTTTTTTGCCAAGACACGGTGAATCCGAATGTCCTTTGTGCGCACTTGCGCAACCTTCACGTCGCTATATGCAAAAGCGAACTCAAAGCCTCCCTGGTAATGCTTATCCCAGAGAAATTGGAGGTACCCATGGCGGTCTTCGCTGCGTACGAAGTACGGAATGAATTGTATCCATGCCTTGGTAGCTTGACGTTTGTGATTAAGAATTTTGTCTCGCGCCGTTGGACTACGGACGTAGTCTATCGTATGAGCGACATAATCTCGTTCGCGACCTTTGATGCCGGCAAGCGTCATGGGCGGCGCCCCAAGGAGCTTCTTGACGATTTCTTCAATCGGGTACATGGGCATCGTGCCCTCGGTGACAAGGGCTCGCGCTTCGAACCCATAGCTCTGAAGCTCTTGCAACACACGTAGAAAATAGAAATCGACCCAATGGATTGCTTCATGCTTTTGTCGCCAGTGATAAAAAACAAAAGGCTTGGGCATTTCCCTATCACCGCCAAGCAGTTCGCCCATTCGGTCTCTGACTTGTTCGTCAATCGATTTCGAAATGCCTGGGAGACGGGAAAGGTATCGAGCTGCTAATTCGACGCGCAAGGATGCGTCCACCTCGTCGTCCGGACTCCCAGATGCCATTCCATTGTCCGTAAAGAGAAACCTGGCTTTGACTTCTCGCCCCATGAGCGCTCCTGGGGCGCATTTGACGATACTGGCGGTTTTGGAGTGGGCGGCGTCTTGTCGAGGTGCCGTCACCTTCGACTCGGCAATCCTGGCCGTCTCTGATATAGGCTCGTCATCGTAGAGTCCTCCGACATCAAGAGCTGTCTTCAGCACTAGCGCGGCATTCTTGGCCGCACGTTTCTGCCATGCATCCTTGTCCGCTTGGCTCTTGTTGTACCCCCAGTCGCAGATCGCTTTGACCACGATCCAATCAATCCTGGCGACGCCAGCGCTGACATACAACCCGACTCCTTCCATTTCACCACCAATGGCTTCGGTGTAAAGATCATTTAGGCTCTTACGATAGTCCAAGTTATCTACGAGTTTTTGTCCGGAGAGAACTAGCCCGAATTGCACATTGGGCCAGTTTCTGTTGCTACGCGTTTGATTTGAGTTTATCAGGCGGAACCGATTGCACAGAATGTCCGCACTGCTCGGCTTGTCCCCACGCGGGGTGAGAGTTCCATCGTTGTTCACGCGTGCTAGTTCATAATCCTGTATCTGCGTCGAAATTAGAACGTCGCCAATAGCCTGTTCAGTCTCATCTAATCCGAATGCGATTCCAACAGCGATAACTGCTTTTGGTTTCCAATGTTGAATGGCATCACTAGTCCTCTGCTGAGATGCCCCAATTCCTCCCGAGCCCATCTCGCAAACGGTCTGCATGATCCGACAGCCGCCATGTATTCCCAGATCGTTATAGATTAATCCGCCCCTCGGCACTTGCTTGGGTACCTCATCCACTCCCAGAAAAACATCGAGTATGGCATGAGTTTCGATGTCACTAACTGTAACGAGAACGATAATGTGGCATGCAGATGAATTGTTCATGGAAACCGGATTGTCAATTAAAGGGAGTGCCGCAATGATTTTCGGGCTCAGGCGATCACGTTCCCGCCTGTATTGCAATTCGCGACAAATCAAATACGCTGCCTGTTCTTCGAGTTTCGCAGGTCGCCATCCAAGGTAAATGGTGTTATTGCCGAAGTCAATATCAATTTGCCATGTGACTGACGCTGAGCTTCCCCACTCCAGGCCTGCGCCGGATCAGCCATCTTGCGGAAGGAACACACGTAGTCCTGATGTCCATTACGTTTTCGGGCATCCGGATTTCGTGATTGATGTCAATACGAACTGGACCTTGTCGATGAACAAACAGGTAACTCAGGGAAGTGGAAGTAGCGTTCAAGGTTGTTGCGGTTCCGCCTGCGCGATTAAAACCCGTCATTCGGTCAGTACCGCGAGGGCTCTTGTCGTGTAGATTCAGCGTGAAGGACACATGTTGATCTCCCACTTGAACGCCCAAATGCTCGGCCTCTTTTCCTCATAGGTTAACCTCCGGAGTAGAATGGATACCTTCTCACGAGGTCTTTCGGATGATGCGGGCGGCCACTTCCCTCAGCTTCCCCAGATCGGGTTCCTTGCGCGGTCAAGTGAGATTGACACCGGCGTCCTGGTGGCGGGTAATCCCCCGTAAATAGGTAGGCATCGGGGTAGAATTTTCTCGATTGGAATTGGAGGAAGTTCTGCATGAAGAAGTCACGGTTTACGGACAGAATGACGAAGCCCAGCTACGATAGATCGACAAAACGTTGCAATGAGTCGGGTCGATCTTTATCAACGTGTTTCAGCTCTTTCGGCCAACTTGGCCTAACGAATAAGGTTAGATCGTGCGAAGCCACGATCTGAACCGTTTGTTGGACGAGCCCGGCCCTGAGCGCCGACCTCATAGCAAATATGTATTTGGAAAGTTACCCGGTTTGATGTTTTACCGGGAGAGCGGCTGCTTGAACGAATAAGGTTAGATCGTGCGAAGCCACGATCTGAACCGTTTGTTGGACGAGCCCGGCCCTGAGCGCCGACCTCATAGCAAATATGTATTTGGAAAGTTACCCGGTTTGATGTTTTACCGGGAGAGCGGCTGCTTGAAACCCTGCAGATGCACGCCGTTGGCGCAACTGACGCCGATGTTGGCGTTGAACCGCCTGTTGCGCCCCGATGCGAGGCGAACGGAACTCTCAGCTTGTGGGCGCTGACATCCCGTTGCCGGCAAAGAGGCGTTGCGCTTACATGATCAGAGGGCTCCCTCGGCGACAAGAGGGCCCGGCGTGGTCCCCGGGAACGATGTTCGAATCCGCGTTTTCACGATCGCCATCACCGCCCCGCAGCACGCGCAGAGGATGGGTGCCCGCTCCTTGGCCCAGGCCAACGTCCGGCTCGGATCGAGCCTCAGCAGGACGTGCAGCAGAGCGATCAGGCGCTTGCAGTTCGGATGCAGAAAGCCGAAGTTGCGCGCACGCCGGAAGCCCGTGGGCAGCACATGCTGCAAGACCAGCCACAGAAACTGTGCGCCGGACACGGTGCGTCGTTCCATCCTCCCGGTCTTGGCGTTGCGATAGCGGAAGCTGACCTGACCGCCATCGACGGCGACGATATCTTTTTCGGCGATGACGCCCCGGTAAAGATAACGCCCGAGGTAGATCAGCGCCTTTTCGCCGCTGCCAACGGATTTGCAATCCACCACCCACTCCGTGGGATAGCGTGCTGGCAGCGTCAATCCGGCGGCTTCGATAGCCGAGAGTATCTTCGCCCGGAAGACCTTGGCTAGCGCCTTGTGGCTGAACAGATAGCCTCCCTTACCCTTGCCACGCCGCTTGGTCCGCCATTGCCGGCGCTGACGGTCGACCGCCGCCGCCGGCATCACCAGATGAACATGCGGGTGATAATCCAGTCGCCGCGTGTTGGTATGCAGCACCGCGATGGCGCCGGGCGTGCCCTGCAACTGTTTGTCGTTCTGGCTGAAGGTGCGCACTGTCTCCCAGCAGCAGCGCATGAGCAGATCGTAGGCGACGCTCTGGTGCGCCCAGGCGAGTGCCCGGAATTCTGCGGGGAGGGTGAAGGTCAGCAGAAAGTACTCGGCCGGGACCTGCTTCTTCATCTGGCGTTCCAGCCATTGCTGACTCTCATGGTGCTGGCAGTGCGGACAATGGCGGTGGCCGCAGGAATGCGGAACCAGTTTCCGATGCGCGCAACCGGTGCATTGGACCTGCATCATGGGGCTGGCCTGGGTGCGGCACTGTTTCATCGCCGCCAGTGCCCGATAGTGCTCGGACCGGAGTCGGTGCTGATACTGCGTCAGGAAGTCGGCCTCGAAGGTGTCGATGACGGCAGACAGCCGGATCATTTGACCGTCCCCCAGCGGATGTCAAAGCCATCGATCAGACCGTTGATGCGGTCGATGGCGTGATGCTTGGTCCGGTCGGTCAGGTGGGTGTATCGGGCGGTGGTGAGAATGGAGTGATGGCCGAGGAACTTCTGTACCTCGATCAGATCGACGCCGGCCTCGATCAGGTGAGTTGCATAGGCGTGCCTCAGGCAATGAGGCGTGATCTTTTTTTTAGGCCGCAGGCCTCGACCACTTTGTGCAGGGTGGTCTGCACACCGCCCGGATCCATCGGCGTCGTGGCGGTTGCCGCCCCCTTCAGCCCACCGTGGCGATTCGGAAACAACAGCACGGGGTTGCGATGGACTTGCCAGAAGCGTCGCAAGAGTTGATGGGTCGCTTGCGGCAGCGGAACGAAGCGATCCCGATTACCCTTGGCGTCGCGAATGTGCACGCGCCCGCGTGCCGCATCGATATCCCCCACCTGAAGTCGCAATCCTTCGCCCAGGCGCAATCCCAGGCTGTAGAGTGTGAAGAAGAACACCCGATAACTGACTACGCGGGTGGCGGCGAACAGCCGCTTGGCCTCCGCGATCGTGACAATGTCCGGCAAGCGTTGAGTCCTGGGCGGCTTGATCAGACCGGGCGCCACCCAGGGCTTGCGCAAGACATGCGCGTAGTAGAACTTCAATCCGTATAGATCAAGCTTGACCGTGCTCCACGAGTGCGATGCCACAAGGTCGGTGAAGTAGTCGGTCAGTTGGGCTTCGGAGAGATCGTCAATCCGGTTGGAAAAATACTCCCCCAGGCGCCGTATGGCGCGTGAGTATGCCTCTATCGTCTTGGGTTGGAGTCCTTTGAGCTTGAGGTGCTTGAGATGCGTCTGGTATTGCCTGTCAAAGTGCTCGGCGGTGATCGTCGTCATGCTGGTTTATCCTCACGAAATATTGCACAATCAAACCCCTCGGCATCAAGGGGATGAAGGTGCAGAATAATTCGTGACGCAGCAACTGGCGACTCCTCCGCGTAGCGGCTTCGTCCAAC
>Ga0307376_10000086_pt1 | contig 139395 bp, 143 predicted proteins | sample TR2MG_FD_202536 | JGI IMG/M metagenome (GOLD analysis project Ga0307376, IMG submission 202536) | Soil microbial communities from Risofladan, Vaasa, Finland - TR-2 | ecosystem: Environmental > Terrestrial > Soil > Coastal area > Acid sulfate soil | place: Finland: Risofladan, Vaasa...
ATGTAAACAGTGTTTCGGGTGCAGCTTGCCCATGGCAACACCAAACGCCGCAGTCAAAAGAAGCGCACCGCGGGTGAATGAGCCATCACCTCACAAAAAACCGGCCCTATGGCTCATGCCGGGCATTACGGCAATGCCCGGCGACCATCACTCCCGCAGAACCGGACATACAAGTACCCGATTCGATCGCGCGAATCCCAACCGGCATCGTCGCCCAATTGTTTGGCGAACCATGCGGTCAAGCCGTACGCTTAACCCGTACTCCACCCCCTGGGGCGCTTCATGCCGGCAATCTTGCAGGCCTGCTTCACATAGCCGTACGGAAACAGCTCGAATATTACGTTGCGCGAATCAGGCCCCAGTCGCTGTGCAAGATGCTTCGTAACATGCCGGACATCCGGGGCAACCTGGCTTTCGTCATACCACTTCCGCATGAAGTTGATCGCATCCCAATGGTCCTCGGTAAGTTGGATACGTTCCTGATTGGCGAACTCGTTGGCTATTTCTTCCGTCCAGGTTAACGGGTCAACCAGATAGCCTTCGTCATCAATGTCGGGTAGCTGCATCATTTCCTCCTCATCAAATCAGTGCAATGAACAAGGTAAATCGTAAATCCAAGAAATTGACCGTAAACAAAGCATACCGGACAACCTGGAAATACTGCGTTTATGATATATCATGCTATGATATTATTGCAACATGAAGTTTGCTTCCTGGTGCGACAACCCAATAGGGGATGGACATGGCAAGAAATATCCTTAACAAGGAAGATTTCAAGGGGCTTTCCGACTTCCGCTATCAGCTGCGCTGTTTTGTGCGGTTCAGTGAGAATATTACCCGTAAATTCGGGGTCACGATCCTGCAATACCTGTTGTTACTCCACGTCAAAGGATACAGGGATCGCGAGTGGGCGACGATCGGTGAACTTGCCGAACGATTGCAAACCCACCATAACGGCGTGGTGTCGCTAGCCTCGCGTTGTGAAAAGCTGGGTTTGATATATCGGCAGCGGGGAACCGCTGACAAGCGAGAGGTGCAGATATATCTCACGCCGAATGGTAACGAACGGGTGAATAAAATTGCGAGTTTGCATCGCAATGAACTATTGAGTCTGCAGGGAAAATTCAAGATTCCCGGAAAGCGGGCATTGGGATCGAAATCATGATTAACAGCACACCAGCCAATTAATCTGCCGATTCGATAAATCAAGATGGCTAAAAAATTCCCGATACATCCCGCGCACCCGGAACGGATTTGCTGGGGTTGCGATAAATACTGCCCGGCTAGCGACATGTGTTGCGGCAATGGATCGGATCGCGCGCAGCATCCGGTTGAATTGTTTGGAGATGACTGGCTTGAATTCGGCAATGAGCAAGTTGATCTGCCAAAAAAACCGAAAGATTCAGGAAGTTAAGTGTCCTTGCATCCGGCAATCATTTAGCCAAAAGCAGGTTGCCTGGTATCCAAATCTGCCAGCATCCTTCTGATACACCGCACTGATTTTATTTAACATCTGTGTGATCTTGCTGCCAAGTCGTCTCTAGTCCGAACGGATTGTGCCCATGTACACACGACCAAGCCGCATGACGTCGTTACAAGGATACGCGACCCGCCAGGGCGGGAGATCGAAGGGGTTACGGACAATTGCGCGAGCGGATGGTGAAAGAAAAATAAACGGACCAGTCCGGGTATACGCGCCAAGTCTGATAATTCTGAAAACTGTATTTGTGTTAATTCCCTTGTTCGCCGCCAAACTCGATATAGTGATCTCTGTGATTGGTTTTCGGGACGGCGGTGATGGACTTGCTGTATAGATATTTGCTCGACCATTGGATTACGATACACGGACTGGCCGTGATTTCGGGCTTGGCCGTTTATGTCACTACCTCGCATACCCTGCATCTGCGCCGTCATCCTTCTGCCGCCATAATCTGGGTTGCATTTCTCATTGCGTTTCCGTATGCGGCACTGCCGTTCTACCTGGTGTTCGGCATAAGGAAAGTGAAGAGTTACAGTTCCACATCAGGCAAGTATGAATTTGCCGCGCAAACTTCCGGTCCGGGCACTGTTCCCGATCGGACCAGGCAGCTTGCAGCCATCATGTCGCTTCCTGACGCTTCTTCCTACTTTCAGCTGCACATACACCAAGATGGTACAAACGCGCTACAGGCGTTGCGCAACATGATCGTTGCGGCACAACACAGTATCGACCTGTGCACGTTCATTTTTGCGCGGGACAACCTGGGTGAAGAAATCGCCGCGAGTCTCAAGCGGCGTGCCCGGGAAGGGGTAAGGGTGAGGTTATTGGTTGATGGTATTGGCGCCTATCTGGGCAAACGTGCCAATCTTGACAGCCTGTCGGCAGCAGGAGTTCAGGTTGCGCTGTTTGTGCCCCCACTGCGCTCGTCTTTGCAGGGCCGCACCAATCTGCGCAATCACCGCAAGATGGTGATCGCAGACAGCGACTGGCTTTGGTGCGGGGGCCGAAACCTTGCGACCGAATATTTTGAGGGTGATGCGACCGCTTCGCCCAATAGTCAGCCGTGGTTGGACTTGAGCTTTGATCTGCATGGCGCACTGGCCCGGCAGGCTGAGCAGCAATTCGAGCAGGACTGGGCGTTCGCGACCCGGCGAGAGATGCCCGGGTCGTTCCCTGCGGTCGACCCGGCCCTGCAACCGGATACCGCGATGGGCCAACTGATCGCGAGCGGCCCGGACCAGATTGACGATACGCTTTACACTTTGCTGGTGTCGGGCTTTTTCCTGTCGAATAAACGCATCATGGTGGTCACCCCGTATTTTGTGCCCAACCCCACGCTGCTGATGTCGCTGACTTTGGCAGCCCGCCGCGGCGTCGCGGTCAATCTCCTGCTGCCCAGAAAATCCAACCATCGCCTTGCTGACCTGGCGCGGCACCGTGCGCTTAGGGAACTGACCTCGGCAGGCGGACGCGTCTGGATTTTCCCGGACATGATCCATGCCAAGGCCGTGGTGATCGATGACGGGCTCGCGCTGGCGGGTTCGGCCAACATGGATGAACGCAGCCTGTTTCTGAACTATGAATTGATGGTTTCCTTCTACGAGCCGACCGACGTTGAGCGATTCGCCGCATGGATCGAATGCCAGCGCAAAACGGCTGCACCCTATCGCGCACAGCCACCCGGGATATGGCGCGAAGTCGCAGAAGGTATGCTGTTGTGGCTGGCTTTTCAGCTATGAGTTATTCGTGCGCCAGCGCACAGACCCTGCAGATTTTCAGGCCTATTCTCCGTATTCGAAGCTCCCGGTTCGGCACAGCGCGCAACACAAATAGCACGCGGATCCGGGTACTTCCAAACCCACTAAAGGAGACCAGCATGAACAGAAAAGCAATTGTTTCTACAATGATGGCGATATCCCTGATCATGTCGGGATTTGCCTTCGCCGATGGCAACGATCAGCACGATCGCGGCGGTGACAGGCACGATAGAGGCGGTGACAGGCACGGAGACAGGCACGATCGCGGCGCCGGTCCTCATGGATACCACAATGGCGATCGGCTTCCGCGCTCGGAACGCTCCAGGCGACACGTGGTCAATAACTGGCACCAACATAACCTGAGAGCACCGCCCAGGGGTTATCACTGGGTCCAGTCGGGCAACGATTTCGTTCTGGTTGCGATCACCACCGGCATCATCGCTGATATTTTGTTGAACCACTGATCCTTTGCAGGCGCGAATAGCGCTTGTGACATTAAAATTCCGGCCCGCGCCCCGCATAGTGGAGCGCGGGCCGGGTTGCCTGGCTTGCCGGTGGCAGGTCACGGTAAACGCGGTTAGTGCTATTGGTATTGCCACTTTTTCGGAGCTTGGCAAAGAGGTGGTAAAAATGGACCCGCGCTGGGTTAAGCACGATTACCCGCACAAATTTTTCCTGTTGAAAGCAGCGCCGCTCGCGGCGCTTTCATTCCGTCAGTTTTCATGGAATCATCCCGCCCTTTGAATCCAACAGGTATCCCGATGGACAACGCGACAGTCAAGCGCTACCTGCCGTGGGTGGTGGCGATCACGCTATTCATGGAGCAGCTGGACTCGACCATCGTCAACACGGCTGTTCCGGCGATGGCTGAAAGCCTCCATGTGGAACCTTTGAGCCTGAAGGCCGTTGTCGCCAGCTATATATTGAGCCTGGCCGTGTGCATACCCATCAGCGGCTGGATGGCCGACCGGTTCGGCACGCGCCGCGTGTTCGGCACGGCGGTGGTGGTATTCACCCTTTCTTCCCTGCTTTGCGGTCTTTCAGTGAACGTGACGATGCTGGTTGCCGCGCGCATCCTGCAGGGCATGGGTGCTGCGATGATGATGCCGGTCGGGCGCTTGACCATTATCCGTACCTTTCCCAAGGCGGAGTTGCTGAGGGCAATGAATTTCGTGATCATCCCGGCATTGATCGGGCCGCTACTGGGTCCGACCATAGGCGGTCTGATCGTGCACTGGCTGCCGTGGCGCATCATATTTTTCATCAATATCCCGGTAGGTATCGCGGCGCTGCTGCTGATCCATCTGCACATGCCGGACTATCACGGAGACGGACAGCGACCGCTCGATGTGATCGGTCTGGTGTTGTTTGGAGCCGGCACGGCACTGCTTTCCTGGTTGCTGGAGATATTCGGCGAACACAATATCGGGGGTGGTCCGGCGGCACTCCTGTTTATGGCATCACTGGGATTGCTGGCCGCCTACGGATGGCATGCCAGTCGTACCCGCTACCCGCTGCTGCGACTTGCGCTGTTCCGGGTACGCACATTCCGCGTCTCGGTGGCCGGCGGATTCATCACGCGACTGGGTTTGGGCGGGCTGCCTTTTCTGCTGCCGTTGCTTTATCAGGTCGGACTCGGCTATCCCGCATGGGAATCGGGATTGCTGATGATGCCCGCCGCTGCCGCGGCCATGGGAATGAAACTGATTTCAATCAGCATATTGCGCCGGTTTGGATTTCGCAACATCCTGATCGTCAATACGCTGCTGATGGGCGGCACGATCAGCCTGTTCGCCCTGGTTGGTGCCGCAACGCCGATTTTTGCGATCGTAATTTTGGGATTGACCCAGGGATTCCTCAACTCGCTGCAATTCTCGAGCATGAATGCCATGGCCTATTCAGACATAGGCGCATCCGATTCGAGCATGGCAAGCACGCTGGCCAGTTCGATGCAGCAGATGTCGATGAGTTTCGGCCTGGCCTGTGGAACCCTGGTGGCTGCCTGGTATCTTGGCGATGTTCCGCAGACCGATCATGCAGCGGTCACCAGTGCGCTGCACTATGCATTTTTGACCCTGGGGGGGATGATATTGCTCTCATCATTGTCGTTCTGGACATTGCGGGCCACAGATGGTGAGAATGTCAGCAAGGGCGGGATCGTCGCGTGACGACCCGGGGTATGCGGGATTGTACGGTCCGAGCTCTCGCCGGGTTTGTGCTGCTGCCCCGTTTGGCTGGATGGCTGAGCCGTTGTCCTGCACGGTGATTTTCCGGAGCGGCGTTGCGGCATGCTCCGGAAAAAACCCTAAGCCTGTCCCGCCTGCTTTACCAGCTTCTTGCCGCGTAGCACCTCGATGATCTCGGGAATCACCCCCGGATCGTCGATGGTCGACGGCACCATATATTCCTTGCCGTTGACGATATTGGCCAGCGTCTTGCGCAGCGTCTTGCCGGAGCGGGTCTTGGGCAGCCTGGCCAGGATCACCGTGTCCTTGTAGCAGGTGATCGCGCCGATGCTTTCGCGTATGCGGGTGATCAACTGCTGTTGCAATTCAGCCTCGGAAATGGTCACCCCTGACTTGAGCAGCACCAGCCCCATCGGCACCTGTCCCTTGAGATCGTCATCGCGCGCAATCACCGCGCATTCCGCCACCGCGGGATGGGTGGCGATCACTTCCTCGATCTCGCCGGTGGACAGCCGGTGCCCGGCGACATTGATTACGTCATCGACTCGTCCCATCACGAATACATAGCCGTCGTTGTCGATATACCCGCCATCGCCGCTGGTGTAGTAACCGGGCAGGAAGGTCAGGTAGCTTTCACGGAATTTGTTCACGTCACCCCAGATATGGTTCAGGCAGGAGGGCGGCAGCGGTAACTTGAGCGCGATGTAGCCCTGTGTGCCTTGCGGGACATGTTGCCCGTTCTCGTCCAGTATCTGTACGTTATAGCCCGGCACCGGCACGGTGGACGAACCGGGCTTGACCGGCATCGGTTCGACACCCTGCAGGTTGGCGGTGATCGCCCAGCCGGTCTCGGTCTGCCACCAGTGATCCACCACCGGCTTGCCGCTTTGTTCGGTCAGCCATGCCTGAGTGGGCGGGTCTAGCCGCTCGCCGGCGGAATAGATCACCTGTAGTTTGCCCAGGTCGTACTTTTTCATCAGCTCGGCCTGCGGGTCTTCCTTCTTGACCGCACGGAATGCGGTCGGTGCGGTGAACAGTGCCTTCACGCCATACTCGGCGCAGACGCGCCACAGTGCACCGGCATCCGGCGTCATGACCGGCTTGCCTTCATAGACGATGGTGGTGCAGCCGTGCAGCAGCGGACCGTACACGATGTAGGAATGGCCGACCACCCAGCCCACGTCCGAGCAGGCCCAGTACATGTCGCCAGGCTCGATGTTGTAGATCGCTTTCATGCTGTACTTGAGCGCGACCGCGTGGCCACCGTTTTCGCGCAGCACACCCTTGGGCTTGCCGGTGGTGCCGGAGGTGTAGAGTATGTACAGCGGATCGCTGCCCTTGACCGGCGTGCAGCCGACGGGTTTCGCCTTGGCCAGCAGGGATTTCCAGTCGTGATCGCGCCCTGCGACCATCGTCGCGGTTGCCTGCGGACGCTGAAAGACGATGCAACTCTGCGGTTTGTGTTTCGCCAGATCGATGGCGCGGTCAACCAGCGGTTTGTATTCCACCACGCGCTTGACCTCGATTCCGCAGGATGCGGTCATGATGACCTTGGGTTTTGCGTCGTCGATGCGCACCGCCAGTTCGGGCGGTGCGAAGCCGCCGAACACCACGGAGTGGATCGCACCCAGTCTGGCCACCGCCAGCATCGCGATCACCGATTCGGGAATCATCGGCATATAGATGATCACGCGGTCGCCTTTCACCACGCCCAGGTTTGCCAGCATCCCTGCGGTGCGCGCCACAACATCGGTCAGCTCGGCATATGTGTAATTCAATTTGGTGTTGGTTACCGGAGAATCGTAAATCAGCGCGAGCTGGTCGCCGCGCCCGGCCTTCACATGGTGGTCCAGCGCCATGTAGGCGGTGTTCATCTCGCCGTCGGCGAACCAGTAACCGAGGCCGTCCTTGTCGAGCGACAGAATCTGCTGCGGGAACTTGAACCATTCCAGCGCCTCGGCCTGCTTGCGCCAGAAGCCCTCAGGATCTTTCATCGAATGGTCATACTCGGTTTGGTAGCTCATCGTGATCTCTCCTCTGGTTGTTCGGAAGAATCTTGTAGGAGCGGGCCATGCCCGCGATTGTCGGTAGGTTCGCGGGCATGGCCCGCTCCTACATGGGGAATTGCTTCGCCATTTTCCCCTTATTTTTTAATTGATGATGAACATCTCCATGAAATCGTTGACCGGCATCGCTTCCAGTTTTTTCTTGTCCAGGCACAGCGCCATGATCTGCTCGCAGCGCTTTTCCGGAAAGCGCGTGCGCAGGTTGTCCATAAACTTCTGCTCCAATACCGGGATGCCCTCTTCACGGCGGCGACGGTGACCGATCGGATATTCCACCTCGATCTTTTCGGTGCTGCTGCCGTCATTGAAGAACACCTGGACCGCGTTGGCGATGGAACGTTTGTCCGCTTCCAGATATTCGCGGCTGTAGCGCGGGTCTTCGACGATCTCCATCTTTTCGCGCAGTTCGTCGATGATCGGATTGGCCGCGTGGAAACTGTCCTCGTAATTTTCCGCCACCAGGTCGCCGAACACCAGCGGCACCGCGACCATGTACTGGATGCAGTGGTCACGATCCGCCGGATTCGCCAGCGGGCCGACCTTGGAGATGATGCGGATCGCGGACTCGTGCGTGGTGATCACGATCTTGCGGATGTCTTTTAGTCTGTCCTTCACCTGCGGATGCAGGCGCACCGCCGCCTCGCAGGCAGTCTGCGAATGGAATTCGGCCGGGAAGGATATCTTGAACAGGATATTCTCCATCACGTAGCTGGCATAGGGTTGATTCAGGATGAAGTGGCGCTGGCCCTCCGGTTTGAGCTTCTGGTCCTTGTTGGTCTTGGAGAACAGCACATCGTAGAAACCCCATTGCGGTGCGGTCAGCACGCCGGGAATGCCCATCTCGCCGGCCATCGTGATCATCGCCAGGCGCACCGCGCGCGAAGTTGCATCGCCCGCCGCCCAGGATTTGCGCGAACCGGCGTTCGGCGAATGGCGGTAGGTGCGCAGCGACTGACCGTCGACGAAGGCCTGTGACAATGCGTCGATCACCTGCTCCTCGGTGCCGCCCAGCATGCGTGTCACCACGGCAACCGACGCGACCTTGACCAGCACTACATGATCCAGGCCGACCCGGTTGAAACTGTTTTCCAGCGCGAGCACGCCCTGGATCTCGTGCGCTTTGATCATCGCGGTCAACACGTCGCGTATGGTCAGCGGCTTTTTTCCTTCGGCCACGCTGCAACGGCTCTGGTAATCGGTCACGGCGAGGATGGCGCCGAGATTGTCGGAAGGGTGGCCCCATTCCGCCGCCAGCCAGGTATCGTTGTAATCCAGCCAGCGTATCATCGCGCCGATGTCCCACGCTGCTTTCACGGGGTCGAGCTCGTGAGAAGTGCCGGGCACGCGTGCGCCGTTGCGCACCGTGGTGCCGGGCACCAGCGGGCCGAGGTGCTTTGTGCACTCCGGAAAGCGCAGTGCCAGCAGGCCGCAGCCCAGCGTGTCGATCAGGCAATTGCGCGCGGTGTCGTAGGCCTCGGTCGACTTGATCTCCTTCTGGCACACGTATTGGGCGATATCCACCAGCACCTGGTCGGGAGCGGGGCGGGTGTTAATTTCTACATTGGCGCTCATTTTGGTTTCCTTAATGCAAAGTCAAAAATCATTTATCCACGAAAGCCACGAAAAGCACGAACAATGCAAAGACAAATGAAGTTGTGATTTTTTCGTGTCTTTCGCGGATGATTGGTTTAACGTTTTTCAATCGGCACCCAGGCCAGATTCTCCGGCCCGACATAGTTCGCGCTGGGGCGGATGATCTTGCCGTCGGCGCGCTGCTCCATCACGTGCGCGCCCCAGCCGGTGACGCGCGAGATCACGAACAGCGGCGTGAACATGTTGGTCGGCACGCCCATCATGTGATACGACACCGCGGAGAACCAGTCGAGGTTGGGGAACATCTTCTTGGTGTCCCACATCACGCTTTCCAGCCGCGCGGCGATGTCGAACAAACGCATCTCGTTTGCTTCCCCGGCCAGCGATTTCGCCAGGCGCTTGATTACCTCGTTGCGCGGATCGGAAATGGTATAGACAGGGTGGCCGAAGCCGATCACGATCTCCTTGCGTCCGACGCGTTCGCGGATGTCGGCTTCCGCTTCGTCGGCATTCTTGTAGCGGCTCTGAATGCGGAATGCCTCCTCGTTGGCGCCGCCGTGCTTGGGGCCGCGCAGCGCGCCGATCGCGCCGGTGATGCAGGAATACAAATCGGAGTTGGTGCCGGCGATCACGCGTGCGGTGAACGTCGAGGCGTTGAACTCATGCTCGGCATACAGGATCAGCGAGGTGTGCATCGCGCGCACCCAGGATGCCTTGGCCGGCTTGTCGTGCAGCAGGTGCAGCAGGTGACCGCCGACCGTATCGTCATCCGTTTCCACTTCGATGCGGCGGCCGGAGGTGCTGTAGTGATGCCAGTACATCAGCATCGAACCGAAGCAGGCCAGCATGCGGTCGGTGATATCTTTCGCCACGGCTTCGCTGTGCGCATCCGGTTCCTGTTCGCAGGTGCCGAGCATCGAGCAGCCGGTGCGCATCACATCCATCGGGTGCGCATTCGCGGGGATAGCTTCCAGCGCCTGTTTCACCGGCTGCGGCAAGCCGCGCAGCGATTTCAACTTGGCCTTGTAGGTCTTGAGCTGTGCGGCGTTCGGCAAGGTGCCATGGATCAGCAGGTGGGCGATTTCCTCGAACTCGGCCTGGTCGGCAAAATCCAGGATGTCGTAGCCGCGATAGTGCAGGTCGTTGCCGGTACGCCCGACGGTGCAAACCGCGGTGTTTCCGGCGACGGTGCCGGACAGCGCAACGGATTTTTTCGGTTTGGGTAGTGTGCTTTCTTCTGCCATGTCATTCTCCTTGAATGAAGATTGATTCGAAAAATCGAAATCAGTCCACGAAAAACACGAAAGGCACGAAATAAAACCAGTGGTTGCATGGGCTCGACAGGCCACCCATTGGATTCTAGCTTTTATATCAAGTTTACTTTCGTGTTGTTCGTGCCTTTCGTGGACAGATGTTTTAATCGCTGCCTTTTTCTGCGAACAGGTGGTCCAGTTTCTGCTCGTAGGCGTGATAGCCGAGATAATCGTAGAGCTCCATGCGCGTCTGCATCTCCGCGACGACCTGCTGTTGCGTACCGTCGGCGAGGATGTGCTGGTAGACGCTCAGCGCTGCCTTGCTCATCGCGCGGAACGCGGAAAGTGGGTACAACACCAGCTTGATGCCCACGCCGGCAAGTTGTTCGGTGGTGAACAGCGGCGTCGCACCGAACTCGGTGATATTCGCCAGTACCGGCACGTTTACCGCGCGGGTGAACTCCTTGTATTGCTCCAGCGTGGTGATTGCCTCGGGGAAGATCATGTCGGCGCCGGCCTCGACGCAGGCCTGCGCACGTTCGACCGCGGACTGCATGCCTTCCACTGCCAGCGCATCGGTGCGCGCCATGATCACGAAGCTGTCGTCGCTGCGCGCATCCACCGCCGCCTTGATACGGTCGACCATCTCGGCCTGGCTGACGATGGCCTTGTTGGGCCGGTGCCCGCAGCGCTTCTGCATCACCTGATCCTCGATATGGAATCCGGCGGCACCGGCCTGGGCGATCTCGCGTGTGGCCCGCGCGATGTTGAAGGCACCGCCCCAGCCGGTGTCGATGTCCACCAGCAGCGGCAGGTCGCTTGCGGCAGTGATGCGGCGCGTGTCCTCGCAGACGTCATGCAGGGTGGTAATGCCGAGATCGGGGATGCCGAGCGACGATGCGGCCACGCCGCCGCCGGAAAGATACAGCGCCTTGTGCCCGCTCTTCTGCGCGAGGGTGGCGCAATAGGCGGATACCGCACCGACGACCTGTAGCGGTTGATTTTCTTCGGCTGCGTGGCGCAGTTTTTGGCCTGGTGTGTTTTTCATGTGGCGGACTCCTTTTCTTCTTTGTCCATCATTGCGCTGATGCTGTGCCATGCGCCCTGGATGTGGCGGCGCATCAGCATCTCGGCCAGTTCGCCGTCACGTTGCGCCAGTGCCTCGACGATCTGGCGGTGTTGTTGCAGCGCGGGGCCGGTGCGTTCGGCGTTGCGGCTGGTGCGATAGCGGCACATGCGCAGCAGCTGGTATTGCTCGCTGCCGAGCAGATCCATCAGCATCTGGTTGCGGCTGGCACGCGCAATCTGGTAGTGAAAATCCAGATCCCCCTCGCTTTGTGCGTAGACTTTTCCGCCCTGTTTGCTGATCTGCTTTTCATGGCTGTCGAGCAGTTCGCGCAATTGCGCAATCTCGTCGTCGGTCATCCGGGTTGCGGCGATACGGCACGCCATGCCTTCCAGGGCTTCGCGCACCGCATACAGATCGGAGAGCGTCTTGCGGTCCAGCACCACCACGCGTGCGCCGACGTTGGGAATCCGTTTGACCAGGCGCATGCCTTCCAGATGACGCAAGGCTTCGCGCAAAGGGCCGCGCCCCATGCCGTAGCTTTCAGCCAGTTCGGCTTCGTTGAGTTTCTGGCCTTGCGCCAGTTCGCCGGTCACGATGCTGTGAGCCAGTCGCTGCGAAGCGATATCTGCAAGGGTGCCTTGTTCGGGCGTGTAGGGCAACATCAATCAACTCCGATTGTCGACAATATTTGAAAATACTAGCACAAAAACTGATTAAAAGTGCAACTAATTTAGTTTATGTCGACAAAATAGTGTTTATCGGTGCGCGGCGCATCTCGAAAATGCGCTGTTCGTCGGCCGGGCTGTTGCAATGACGGTGCTTGTGCAGCCTGTTTACACCGGTGTTTCCAGAATCAAAGGCAGGGTACGGGTGCGAAGGCGCCATTCTGTAGTGACGCCCGATTTATTTATACGCTTACAGGATGGTGATCAAACCTTGCTGCGCGCCCAACGCACGATGCCAGCGGCATCCATCGCACCGGCTTGCCGTGCTAGCTCTTTACCGCCCGAGAACAGCGCGAGGGTGGGAATGCTGCGGATGTTGTAGCGTGCGCCGAGTTCCTGCGCTTCCTCGGTGTTCAATTTTGCCAGGCGCATCGCCGGTTCCAGTTGCGCTGCCGCCTGTACGAAGGCGGGCGCCATCATGCGGCACGGACCGCACCACGGCGCCCAGAAATCCACCAGCACCGGAATGTCGTTGCGGTTAATGTGCAGCGCAAAATTGCCGCTGTTAAGTTCCACAGGATGCGCATCAAACAGGTTCTTCTTGCACTTGCCGCAGACCGGCTGGTTGTGCAGCCTGTCGGCGGGTACGCGGTTCACACCGTCGCAATGCGGGCACACGATGTGGAGTGATTCGGCCATGATTTTTCCTTTTGGGTTTAGATTGTTGCCAAATGGGGGCGAATCCGGAAAGTTCAAACTCCGCCCAGAGTGGTGACCGGACTGGGGTGCGTATCCAAACGAGCCATTGCCTCGCCGTCATGGAACATCCACAGGCTGCCGGGTTGCATGGTTACCCATGCCTCGTTGTCGGTAAGCGGCTGGGTGGTGATGATCGCCACCCGGTCGTTCGGCGATGTCTCCCGGTTGAAATCCACCTCGATATCCTGGTCTTTCAGGTGTGCCATGTTGAACGGGGCGCGCCGGACGATGTAGCTCAGTTCGGTGGATGAATGCGCGAACATGCAGCTGCCGTTGGAAAGCAGATAGTTGAAGATGCCCATGCCTGCCAGGGGCAGGGTAAGTTCATGCAGCACCGTGAACAGCGCATCGCGGGAGGGCGGTTCCTGGCCGAACCGCTCTCGCAGACTTTGCAGCAGCCAGCAGAAAATCAGTTCGCTATCGGTGTTGCCTGCCGGCACAAAGTCCCCGTTCAGTTCGGGTTGGAACTGCGGCAGGTTGCCGTTGTGCGCAAACACCCAGTAGCGTCCCCACAGCTCACGCATAAAAGGGTGGGTGTTCTCCAGCGTGACCACACCCTGGGTGGCTTTGCGGATATGTGCGATGACGTTGAGCGACTTTATCGGGTAGTTGCGCACCAGTTCTGCGACGGAAGAATGCACCGAAGGTTGCGGGTCGAGGAACAGGCGCACGCCCTTGCCTTCGAAGAAAGCAATCCCCCAGCCGTCGCCATGGACGTCGGTGCCGCCGCCGCGCTTCTGGAATCCGGTGAAGGAAAAGCAGATGTCGGTGGGTGTATTGCAGTTCATTCCCAATAGCTGGCACATGGTGTAGTCCTTTCCGGGCACACCCCGGAGAGAGTGGCGATTGGCCTGCAAAACAGCCGCAGGGGTACTGCAGGTTCAGGTGAAGCGCATCGACAAATCGATCGTCTGCAGGTCTTTGGTCAGGCTGCCAATCGAGATGCGTCCCACCCCGGTCAGCGCAACTTCGCGCAGATTTTCCAGGCTGATGCCGCCGGAGGCTTCCAGCTCGGCACGTTTGCCGGTGTGCTGCACGGCGGCGCGCAGATTATCCAGGTCGAAGTTGTCGAGCAGGATCAGTTTGGCGCCGGCAGACAGCGCTTCGTCGAGCTGCCCCAGCGACTCAACCTCGATTTGCACGCTGATGCCCGGTTTTGCGAGGCGGAATGCCTGTTCGAGCACCGGCTTGATGCCGCCCGCCGCCGCGATGTGATTTTCCTTGATCAATATGCCGTCGAACAGGCCGATGCGCTGGTTATGCCCGCCACCGATACGCACCGCGTATTTCTGTGCTTGGCGCAAGCCGGGCAGGGTCTTGCGCGTATCCATGATCTTGACGTTGATGCCGGCGACCTCAGCCACATGGCGCCTGGTGCGCGTGGCGGTGCCGGACAGGGTTTGCAGGAAGTTCAGTGCGTTGCGTTCGGCGCCGAGCAGCGCGCGCGCATTGCCCCTGATTTCGCACAGCGCTTGCCCTGCCAGGATATTGTCGCCGTCCTTGGCCAGCCAGCCGATCGTGCAGTTCGGGTCCAGTATGCGAAAGCATTCGTCGAACCATGGCGTGCCGCACAGTACGCCGTGCTGCCGGGTGATGACTCGCGCGCACGAGGTCTGCGTGGCGGGTATCAGTTGGGCACTCAAATCGCCGGTGTTAATGTCTTCGTCGAGCGAGTTGGTTACATTGCGCCGGACGAGTGCGATCAGTTCGGACTCAAGCATGGGTGTTCCTCTGGCAAGTTTGATAGAGTCGCAGATTAACCCAGGCAGGATTACTTCGGGGGATTTGTGACAGCTTGCTAGAACCCGTAAGAAACCTGGCCGCCCACGGTGTTTTTCGGGGCGCCGCTGGAATTTCCCCTGAATACATAACCCCGGGCTTTCAAATTGCTGTCGAGTTTGTAATTAACAAAAGCGCTGAGACCCTGTTCCGTTAGTCCTGTTGCCGGGGAGCCCTGTGACAAGCTCATGTCGATTCCTGTGCTGGTATTTTCGGAGAATTGGTAGATGCCGCCAAAGGATCCATACAGCAAAGGGCTGACGGTGATTCCGGTCGGGCCCGAGATCATTCTTGAGCCCAACGAGCCCATGGCGGTGAATTTGTTCAGGTTCTGATATACATCCATCTGGGCGGCGTAGCCGTTCTGGATTAAGCCAAACAAGTTGCTTTTATCCGCGTTATCGATTTTTATTTTCCCGGTCAGGTTGACCTCGGGCGAGGATGCGCTGCCTGCATAGAGGTTATAGCTGACCGCCGCTTCGGTATTGGCCAGGCTGTATTGGGCGTTGCCTGGAGATGTTGTGCTGCCCGTCATCATGGAGCCGGTATTCTGCGCGGGCGACAGGCCGACAGGCGAGGTCAGCTTGAACATCCAAGAGCCGATTTCGAATTTATCGGTGCTGTTGTCGAATTCGCTGGATAGGCTGAACCGCTGATCGCCGGCCCATGCATCCGGAACGGCGGCAGCGGTTGCGAGCACCAGCAGTGTTGCTGCCATCAAGGCAGTTAAAGATATTATTTTCATGTTGTGTTCTCCTCACTTGCGGCCGGATGAACAATCAACAAATATAGTGTTTTTTCGGAGATGTTGTGTTGCTTGTTCCGGTAACTTTTCGGCACATTTGTTCATAGTCCGGGCAAGGGAAATGATTAATTTATATGCCTATATTTTATGATAAACGGGCGATTATTGCCCGGGGCAAACCGCCAAATATTTTCGATTGCCACTTGAAATCAAACCTAAGCTCCTCCATTACAAGGACAATTGCCCAACAGGAGTGAGTCATGCGTTTCGACAAATTTACCACAAAGTTCCAGCAGGCTCTGTCAGATGCACAGAGCCTGGCCGTCGGTAGCGACAACCAATTCATCGAGCCGCAGCACCTGCTGCTGGCTTTGCTCAACGATGCCGACAGCGGCGCGGCCTCATTGCTGGCGCGTGCCGGTGGCAATGTTACGCCGTTAAAGGCCGCGCTGAAGGAGGCAATCGAGCGTCTGGCCAAGGTCGAGGGCCACGGCGGCGAAGTGCAGGTCGGCCGCGACCTGACCAATCTGCTGAATCTGACCGACAAGGCCGCGCAGAAGCGCGGCGACGAGTTCATCGCATCCGAGATGTTCTTGCTCGCCGCCTGCGATGACAAAGGTGAAACCGGACGGCTGCTGAAACAGCACGGCGTGGCGCGCGCTCCGCTGGAGCAGGCGATCACCGCGGTGCGCGGCGGCGAGACGGTCGGCAGTGCCGAATCCGAAGGCCAGCGCGAATCCCTGAAAAAATACACGATAGACCTGACCGAGCGCGCCCGCCAGGGCAAGCTCGACCCGGTGATCGGCCGCGATGACGAGATCCGCCGCGCGATCCAGGTGCTGCAGCGCCGCACCAAGAACAACCCGGTGCTGATCGGCGAGCCAGGCGTGGGCAAGACCGCGATCGTCGAGGGCCTGGCGCAGCGCATCGTCAACGGCGAAGTGCCCGAGTCGCTGAAGGGCAAGAAAGTGCTGAGCCTGGACATGGCGGCGCTGCTGGCCGGCGCGAAATACCGCGGCGAGTTCGAGGAACGCCTGAAGAACGTGCTGAAGGAACTGGCGCAGGATGAAGGCCAGACCATCGTGTTCATCGACGAGCTGCACACGATGGTGGGTGCGGGCAAGGCCGAGGGCGCGATGGACGCGGGCAACATGCTCAAGCCGGCGCTGGCGCGCGGCGAGTTGCACTGCGTCGGCGCGACCACGCTGGATGAATACCGCAAGTACATCGAGAAGGATGCGGCGCTGGAACGCCGCTTCCAGAAAGTGTTCGTTGAAGAGCCGAGCGTGGAAGCGACCATTGCGATCCTGCGCGGCTTGCAGGAAAGATACGAGCTGCACCACGGCGTGGACATCACCGATCCGGCCATCATCGCCGCGGCGGAACTGTCGCACCGCTACATCACCGACCGTTTCCTGCCGGACAAGGCCATCGATCTGATCGATGAAGCTGCCGCACGCGTCCGTATGGAGATCGATTCCAAGCCCGAGGTGATGGATAAACTGGATCGCCGCCTGATCCAGCTCAAGATCGAACGCGAGGCGGTGAAGAAGGAAAAGGATGAATCTTCCAAAAAACGCTTTGCGCTGATCGAGGAAGAGATCGCCAAGCTGCAACGCGAGTACGCCGACCTGGAAGAGATTTGGAAGGCCGAGAAGGGCGCGGCACAGGGCACGGCCCATCTCAAGGAAGAGATGGAAAAAGTGCGCGCCGAGATCGTTCAGCTGCAGCGTGCAGGCAAACTCGAACAGGTGGCGGAGCTGCAATACGGCAAGCTGCCGCAGCTCGAGGCCAAGCTGAAGGAAGCGGTGCACGCCGAAGAGAACAAACCCAAGAATCGTCTGTTGCGTACCCAGGTCGGCGCGGAAGAGATCGCCGAAGTGGTCAGCCGCGCCACCGGTATTCCGGTCAGCAAGATGATGACGGGCGAGCGCGAAAAATTATTGCACATGGAAGACAAGCTGCACGAGCGCGTGGTCGGGCAGGATGAGGCTGTGCGTCTAGTCTCCGATGCAATTCGCAGATCAAGATCGGGCCTGTCCGACCCGAATCGTCCCTACGGCTCGTTCCTGTTCCTCGGCCCCACCGGCGTGGGCAAAACCGAGCTGTGCAAGGCGCTGGCCGGCTTCATGTTCGACTCCGAAGATCATCTGATCCGCATCGACATGAGCGAGTACATGGAGAAACATTCCGTCGCGCGCCTGATTGGCGCACCGCCCGGCTATGTAGGCTATGAAGAGGGCGGCGGACTCACCGAAGCAGTACGGCGCAAACCCTATTCGGTGATCCTGCTGGATGAAGTCGAGAAGGCGCATCCCGACGTGTTCAACGTGCTGCTGCAGGCGCTGGACGACGGTCGCATGACCGACGGGCAGGGGCGCACCGTGGACTTCAAGAACACCGTGATCGTGATGACTTCAAATCTGGGCAGCCAAATGATCCAGACCATGTCGGGCGACGATTACCAGGTGATCAAGCTGGCGGTAATGGGCGAAGTGAAATCCTATTTCCGCCCGGAGTTCATCAACCGTATTGACGAGGTGGTGGTGTTCCACGCGCTGGACGAAAAGAACATCAAATCCATCGCGCGCATCCAGTTGCAGTACCTGGAGAAACGCCTGGCACAGATGGAAATGAAGCTGGACATCAGCGAAGCCGCACTGGCCGAGATCGCCAACGCGGGATTCGACCCGGTTTACGGTGCGCGGCCGCTGAAGCGCGCGATCCAGGCGCAACTTGAGAACCCGCTCGCCAAGTTGATCCTGGAAGGCAAGTTCGCCGCTAAGGACACGATCAAGGTCGATTGCAAGGGCGGGGTAATGAAGTTCGAAAAATAAGGAGTATTTGTTGCAATGAACAAGCCCGGCACTGCCGGGCTTTTAATTTGGCGAATATTCGCCAGGCATCGACGGAATCGAAAACGGGCAGGGCAGCTGGACCCGGCCAGCAAGCCTGCGGCGCAGATTTAAGTTAAACTTTCACCGTGCCCGATGCGCGCTGTTGGTTTGCACGTAGTCGTGGCAGCATATATTTCCGCGAAATGAATAATTCAGGAGAAGCCAGTGGTCACCAAGGAAGACATGATCGACATGTTCGAGGAGTTGTTCAGCACCGCAAAAATGGAAGTCATGTCCAACAAGGAAGACGTGGCCGTCAACCGCCAGCTGTTTGGCCAGGTGCAGGGGTTTTTCATCGCGATGACCATGGTCCTGCCGATGGATCAGGAGGAGGTCGAGTTCGTCGAAGACCGCTTGCGCGCGCTGGCAGAACAGATCGGCTGACGTGGCATGCAGGAATAATCCCGTGCGGGGTTGTCCATGACGCGATTAAACCCTGTTATATTTCTGTGCCGATCATCATGGAAAGTGAGCTGATATGAATTCGATTAAATGGGACGGCAAAGCGGTATATCCGTCCAAGGTCGTCTGCATCGGCAGGAATTATGCCGAACACATCAAGGAGTTCGATAACGAGCCTAATCAGGAGCCGGTCATTTTCCTGAAGCCAAACTCGGCCATCTCGAGCGGGGTTTATTCCAGCAAGTTGGAACTGATTCATTATGAGGGCGAAATCACCTTTCTGATCCGTTCCGGTGAGCTGAGCGGGATCGGCTTCGGGCTGGATCTGACCAAACGGGATCTGCAGCATCAATTGAAAACCAAGGGCTGGCCGTGGGAGCGCGCCAAGGCATTTGATCGATCCGCGGTATTCAGCGAGTTCGTGACTTTCGATGGCGATATCAGCGCGTTGCATATGGAGTTTTATATCAATGACGTGCTGGTGCAACACGGCGACTATGACTTGATGCTGAACAAGCCAGCGCAGATGCTGGCCGAGGCAAAAAGCTTTCTGACCTTCGAGGACGGGGATTTGCTGATGACCGGCACACCCAAAGGGGTCGGCCCGGTCAATCCCGGCGACCGCTATCTCGGCAGGATATTCGAAAAGGACAAGCTGATTGTGGAAGGTTCCTGGGTGGTCAAATAACCGGAACCGCACTGCGGTAGATGACTTTTCATGTTGGCAGGCGGCGCTCGATTCCTGAAAATCGCCCGCATACCGGCAGCCTATTAAATTGCTGCAACCAGTATCCCACCTCGACTTGGTGATCATTGAAAGATAATCAAGCCATTATCACTCCCGGAAAATTATGTTGACAGGGTGGCGAAACAAGCTAATATACTTCAATCATTCCGTAATGATGGAAATACAAAAATGGAAAATGTAAAGCAGGCGGTAGACAAGCTCGCTGCACTCGCACAGGAATCCCGTTTGCGGATTTTCAGGTTGCTGGTTGAAGCTGGCGAGGATGGGATGAATGCCAGCGCAATTGCCGAGACACTTGAACTCCCCCCCGCCACATTGTCGTTTCATGTGGCGCACCTGGCACGTGCGAGGCTCGTCAATGCCCGTCAGGAGAGCCGTTTCATCTTCTATTCGGCGAATTACACGACCATGGACGACCTGATTGCGTACCTGGCCAAGAATTGCTGCCAGGGAGCAGCCTGTCTGCCCAAGACGGCTGCAGTCAACGCCGCCGCGAAACCGCGGCGAACAGTCAAACAAGGCACCTGAAGGGGAAGAATTTGAAGGACAAGATTTACAACGTATTATTTCTCTGTACCGGTAATTCGGCACGCAGCATCATGGCGGAAGCCATCCTGAAGAATCTCGGCAAAGGCCGGTTCCATGCCTTCAGCGCGGGCAGCCATCCTGCGGGCCGGGTCAATCCGCTCGCCATCGAGCAGTTGCACCGCGCCAGTCTTGCAAGTGTGGGGCTGCGCAGCAAGAATTGGGACGAATTCTCTACCCCGAATGCGCCGGCACCCGATTTTGTGTTCACGGTCTGCGACAAGGCCGCCGGTGAAGTATGCCCTGTCTGGCCGGGCCAGCCGATGACAGCTCACTGGGGCATTGAAGATCCGGTGGCCGTGGCGGGCAGCGAAGAAGATAAACGCCAGGCTTTTGCCAAAGCCTTCACGCAACTCAACAGGCGTATTTCCATATTTCTCAGCCTGCCGTTCAGCAAAATCGATGTGATGTCGCTCAAGAGGGAATTGGACACCATCGGCCACCTGCGTGAGCAAGGGCTATAAGTTATACCTACTTTCCAAACCAAAGATATATTCCATGACTACTCCCAAAACTGTCCTCATACTATGCACTGGCAATTCTTGCCGTTCCCAAATGGCTGAGGCCATTCTCAAGCACGAACTCGGCGACAAGGTTCGTGCCCTGTCAGCCGGTACCCGTCCCCAGCCCAAGGTTGCCGATGGGGCGATTGAGGTATTAAAGCTGGCCGGACTTCCGACCGATGGACTGTATCCCAAGGATGTGGATGTTTTCATCAATGAACCCATCGACCTGGTGGTGACGGTCTGCGACAACGCCAGGGAAGCCTGCCCGATCTTCCCGCGCCCTGTCCCGCAAATACATCTTCCATTTCACGATCCGCATGGCGAACCGCTGGAAAGCTTCGTTAAAGTTCGTGACGATATCCGAGCCCGCCTTTTGCCGGCAGTGCGGAATGCACTGGGCTGGCAGGTCATATGAGTGCCCAATGTGAAATCGCAGCCAAAGCCGGAACTGGAGCGCCGATGAGCATTTTCGAGCGTTATCTGACCGTCTGGGTATTTCTCTGTATCGTGGCCGGAATAACCCTCGGACAATTTGCCCCGGCATTATTCCAGGCAGTCGGCCATATGGTAATCGCACAGGTCAACTTGCCGGTTGGCTTGCTGATCTGGGTGATGATCATTCCGATGCTGGTCAAGGTTGATTTCGGCGCCTTGCACGAGGTCAGGCAACATGTGCGCGGCATCGGCGTGACGCTGTTCGTGAACTGGCTGGTCAAGCCATTTTCAATGGCGTTGCTGGCCTGGTTGTTTATTCGCCACCTGTTCGCCCCCATGCTGCCCGCAGACCAGATCGACAGCTACATCGCCGGATTGATCCTGCTTGCCGCGGCGCCATGCACGGCAATGGTGTTTGTATGGAGTCGTCTCTCGAACGGCGATCCGCTGTTTACTTTATCCCAGGTGGCGCTCAACGATACGATCATGGTTTTCGCCTTTGCACCCATCGTTGCCCTGCTGCTGGGCATCTCCAGCATACATGTGCCTTGGGCTACGCTGTTTACCTCAGTCATCCTGTATATCGTGATCCCGGTCATCCTCGCGCAATTATGGCGCAAGAACCTGCTGGGCAAGGGCCGGGAACACTTTGACGGGGTCATGGAAAAGATCGGCCCCTGGTCGATCTCGGCGCTGCTCGTGACACTGGTCCTGCTGTTCGCCTTTCAGGGCAAGGCCATCATCGCACAGCCCCTGGTGATCGGCCTGTTGGCGGTCCCCATCCTGATCCAGGTATTTTTCAACTCCGCGCTTGCCTACTGGCTGAACCGCGTCGTCGGCGAGAAGCACAACATTGCCTGTCCGTCGGCACTGATCGGTGCATCCAATTTTTTTGAACTGGCCGTTGCGGCGGCCATCAGCCTGTTCGGCTTCCAGTCCGGCGCTGCGCTGGCGACAGTGGTGGGGGTGCTGATCGAGGTCCCGGTCATGTTGCTGGTGGTGCGCGTGGTCAATTCCAGCAAGAATTGGTATGAGTCCGGAGAAAAGTTGAGGAAACCATCATGAACAGACTTGAAGTCTTCTATCCCGGTGATCGAGGAGATGGAAGCCGGCATACAAACGGAACTTGCTAGAGTGCGCGCACTTTGACCGTTTTGCCTTTCACCTTCCCCGCGGACAATCTGCGCACCGCTTCGTGGGCGATGTCGCGCGCCACGGCAACGTAAGTGGAAAACTCGGTGACGCTGATCTTGCCGACCTGTTCACGCGTATAACCCGCATCGCCGGTGAGCGCGCCCAGCACGTCGCCGGCGCGGATCTTCTCTTTGCGTCCGCCCAGTATCTGCAGCGTCACCATGGGCGGCACCAGCGGGGATGGGTCGTCATTCTTCAACTCATCCAGCTCATGCCACTCCGGTTCGATGTGCATCATCTTCGCGATGGTGATGATGCGGTTGCGGTCGGTCGGGGCACACAGACTCAATGCCCAGCCGTTCTGGTCGGCGCGTCCGGTGCGGCCGATGCGATGGATGTGGACTTCCGGGTCGGGCGTGACATCGACATTGATCACCGCTTCGAGTTTGTCGATATCCAGGCCGCGCGCGGCCACATCGGTCGCCACCAGCACCGAGCAACTGCGATTGGCAAACTGGATCAGTACCTGGTCTCGTTCGCGCTGTTCCATGTCGCCGTTCAGGGTCAGTGCCTTGATATCCTGGGCATGCAGCACTTCCAGCAGCGAGCGGCATTGCTGTTTGGTGTTGCAGAACGCCAGGGTGCTGACCGGCCGGTAGTGCTGCAACAGGCTCGCGACAGCCTGCAGGCGCTGCGCATTTTCCACTTTGTAGAAGCGCTGGCGTATCTTGCTTTCCTCGTGCTGTTCCGCCAGCTTCACTTCCTGCGGGTTGCGCATGAACTGGCGCGCCAGCCGCGCGATGCCGTCGGGGTAGGTCGCGGAGAACAACAGGGTCTGGCGCTGTGCCGGGCAACGCTTCGCCACGAACGCGATGTCCTCGTAGAAGCCCATGTCCAGCATGCGATCCGCTTCGTCCAGCACCAGCGTATTGAGCGCTTCCAGGTTCAGCGTGCCGCGCTCCATGTGATCCATGATGCGCCCCGGCGTGCCGACCACGATGTGGGCACCGTGTTCCAGGCTGACGATCTGCGGGCGCATGGTCGAGCCGCCGCACAGCGTCAGAATCTTGATGTTGTCCGCGGAACGCGCCAGCCTGCGCAACTCCTGCGTGACCTGGTCGGCCAGTTCGCGGGTGGGGCACAGCACCATGGCTTGCACCGCAAAGCGGCGCGGATTGAGTTTGGTGAGCAGGGCCAGCGCGAATGCCGCCGTCTTGCCGCTTCCGGTTTTTGCCTGCGCGATAAGGTCGTGTCCCGCCAGCGTGATCGGCAGACTGGCTGCCTGTATCGGCGTCATCGCCAGGTAGCCGAGTTGCCTCAGAGTTTCCTGCATGGCGGGTGCCAGCGGCAACTCGTTAAAAGAACCGGTGTCGGCGGAGCCGGATGAAATATCGGTCATGGCGATGATCAGGGCTTGCGCCGTTTGTATGGAAGCGGCTTGCCTTTGAGTAGCGTTCTGTCACGGACCAGATCCTTGGTGGGTATCCAGACTGCCTTGGGTTTGTCCATCAGCCAGCTCCGGCCCGTGGTCTTTGTCTTCTGGCAGGTTTCTATAGCGGCCTGCAGCAGGTCCGGATGCACCAGTATCGTCGTATGCTCGCCATTCAGGCGATAGTCGGCCAGATGTTCCTTGAGTCTGTACATTTTCTTTGCGGTGTCATCGTTCTTGCGCTGACTCGCCATCATCTGCTGCGCATCGGCCGAAAGCGTATAGCCCCCGTCAACCTCGACAATCAAACCATAGGCAGACAGCCTGGCGAACGCATCCGATAACTTGTTCCCCGAAGGGATCGTGCCCTGCGCCAGATCGATTGCGGTAATGATCTCGACCAGATCGGCGGGCCGTCGCTTGGAAGCAACGGACAGGGACAATAATAGAATTGCATCAACATCGTGGACTGGGTACATCGTGAACCTTTACTGAATATGAGCGCGTCCAATTGAGACGCGAGGAGGAGAGTGTAATGGATGGAGCGGAACTAAAGGGAGCCGCTTGAGTTACCCGTCTTGGTGATCGTCAGGGTTTGCTGCCCATTGCCTCGCCCAGGCATATTGCACGCGCGGGCGACCATACCGGAGTGAAGCGCAGCGTATTGTGCGGGAACAGCATCACCACCGTGGAGCCGAGCAGGAAGCGTCCCATCTCTTCGCCTTTGTTCAGCGTGATCTTTTTGTCGTCGTAACGCCACTCGCGCACGGTGCGCGAACGCGGCGGATTGACCACGCCATGCCACACCGTGGCCATGCTGCCGACGATGGTGGCACCGACCAGCGTCAGCACAAATTGCCCGGATATTTCGCCACCGAACTCACCGTCGAACACGCATACCACCCGCTCGTTGCGCGCGAACAATCCCGGCACGCCGCGCGCGGTGACAGGGTTGACCGAGAATAGCTCGCCCGGCACATAAATCATGCGCCGCAAGCGTCCCGCACACGGCATGTGGATACGGTGATAATCCCTGGGGCTCAAGTACAAAGTCGCGAAGCTGCCGTCCGCGAATTGCGCGGCCAGCTCCGCGTCGCCGCCGACCAGTGCCGTCGTTGTGTAGCTGTGTCCCTTGGCCTGAAAGATATTGTCGTGCGCTATCGCGCCGAACTGGCTGATCGCGCCATCCACCGGGCAGATAAAAGCGGCATCAGCTACCGGGCGTACACCTACACGTAACGGACGCGTGAAGAATTCGTTGAAGCTGGCATAGCTGGCGATGTCCGGATTCGCAGCTTCCTGCATGTTCACTTTATAACGAGCCACGAAGCGGCGGATAACCGCAGTGGTCAGTCCGCCCAGTCTGGCATCGGCAAATTTGCCGGCCAGCACGGTCAGCAGCTGCTTAGGCATCAGGTATTGGGGCAACACGGCTAAACGGTCGGACACGGTAATTACCAATGAGAATGAAGGGTGTGGATTATAACGGGCTGCGTCACTTTATATATTGTTCGCTGTTGGCTGATTTGCGATCATGCACTGCAAGCCGGTGCGCCGGAAGCCGGTAGATCACTGTGGTTTGTTCTTGCTCTCGATGGTGATCAGCGTGATTTCGGGCGGGGCGAACAGGCGTATCGGCGGTCCCCAGGTGCCGGTCCCGCGGCTTACGTACAGCAGCCGTCCGTCGGCCAGTCTGGTGAGTCCGGTGTGCACGCGATAGACCAGACGCGTCAAATAAACGAACGGGAATATCTGCCCGCCATGGATATGGCCGGACAACTGGAGATCGAACGGTGTGTCGCCATCCACCACCGGCTGGTGCTTGAGCAGCACGATAAAGTCATCCCGGGTGACTGACGCGAGTGCTTTGCGGGTGTCCAGTCTGGCCGGGTGATCCGGATCACGGCTACCGGGATCATCGACACCCACCAGCACGATCCCGCCTGCCACGGCCGATTCGCCGCGCAACACGGTGAAGCCCGCGTTGTGCAGAAATCGCAGCGAGTTGTCCAACCCCGCGTAGTGTTCGTGATTGCCGATCACCGCATAGGCGCCGAGCGGAGGGGTGTAGACCTTGAAGCCCGGCGCCAGCGCATCCAGGTCATCGCCCTGCCCATCGACGATATCCCCGGTCGCCACGACAATGTCGGGCCTGAGCTCGCGCAGTTTGTCCATCACACTGCCGAGGAATTTATCTCCCTTCATCATGCCCAGATGCAGATCGGATAGCTGCGCGATGGTGACGCGTCCCGAGGCGAGCTTGGCTGTGCTGATGTTTACCCTTTCAATCTGTATCTGCCTCGCCTCGATCAATCCGTAGCCCAGTGCCGCGAGTGCCAGCAGGCCCGTGGCTCTGAACGCCGTCATATTGCCCAGCGGCCACTTTAAGCTGAGCAGTGTTGCGAATGCATGGCCGAGATCGAATGCCAGTCCGATGCAAAAAAACAAGAACAGGAATCCCATCCAGCTATAGCTCACCCAGGCGGTGGCGACGGTTGTACCGTGCCAGTTCTGCCTTTCCATATACCAAACCAGCAGCGGGGAGAAAGTCAGTGCTGTCCCGGCCAGCACCAGCGCCAGCCCCAGGCCGAACGAATGCGGGAATGCCAGCCACACCTTGTCGAATGCATAGAAATGCATGGAGCCGTAAATCAACAGCGCCACACTCATGAAGGTCAGCATAGGCATGCTCCCTGTAGGTATTCACGGCAGAAAATTAATCGGGCAGTTCCGGGATGCCGTTAACAAACCAACCGCGCTTGTTGCCGGTATTATACTGTTCACTGGGCGTTCCGGAATTCACGGGTCCGATATGGTGCGCTTGATGAAGTCGGGTACCATTCGAACAGGTAAAGCCCGTGAAAAATCCGGGGCGGTTTTTGTCGGGTCGGCGCTGCAGAAACAGCCGGACCCCTATCATTTCGTTCAATGATGAATGTCCGGTTTTTACTTTCCGGGATCAGCAAGAGGTGCGGAACGTGGAAAAACGCTTCGAATATTTTGCCCAACTTGCCGCAGTGTTTGTCCTGGTGGCGGGTTGCTTCCTGGTGCTGAGGCCGTTTCTGGCCGCGATGCTGCTTGCCCTTGTGGCGTGTGTTTCGACCTGGCCAGTTTATCTCTGGCTATTGCGCAGGATGAGGGGGCGGCAAAACGTGGCCGCGTTTACCATGACGCTATCGCTGGTGCTTCTGGTGATCCTGCCGCTGGCACTGGTGGCATACAACCTTGCAGACAACGTCACCGCCTTTTACAACTGGATCGGACATGCTATCGGGGCCGGACCGCCGGATCCGCCAATCTGGTTAAATGAAGTCCCGATCGTCGGCAATTCTGCCGATGCATATTGGCATCTGATCGCCACCAACCGCCAGGAATTGGCCACGCTGCAGAACCGCTTGCTGGAGCCCACCAAGAAATTTTTGCTTGCCGGCGGAATCATGCTCGGACGGGGTGTGGTGGTGATGAGCCTGGCCGCCTTCGTCAGTTTCTTTTTCTATCGCGACGGCCTCGCATTGGTGCGTTTTCTCAATATAGCGATGGACAGGGTGGTCGGTAAACATGTGGAGAATGTCCTCGGCATCGTCAGAAACACCATTCGGAGTGTCATGTACGGGCTGTTGGGAACCGCTTTGGCACAGGGCATCGTTGCCACGATCGGCTTCGCCATCGCGGGCGTGCCGGCAGTGTTGCTGCTCGGCGTGCTCACGTCGATACTTTCCCTGATTCCGGTCGGGCCGCCACTGATATGGGGCAGCGCAGCCATCTGGTTGTTCTACCAGGACTCCGCGGGATGGGGGGTATTCATGCTGCTATGGGGATTTTTTCTGATCAGCAGCGTGGACAATGTGGTGAAACCCCTGCTGATCAGCTACGGCAGCAAATTGCCGTTCGTGCTGATCCTGTTCGGTGTGTTGGGCGGGGTGCTGGCTTTCGGTTTCGTCGGCGTTTTCATCGGGCCGACACTGCTTGCGGTGGGATACAGCCTGGTGCAGGAGTGGGTTGCCAATGATGGCTTGGCCTAAAGGAGAAAGTCGGAATCATTGCCGGTATTCAATACCCCAGCGCCCTGGCACCCTGGTAGAACGCAAAGCTGACCAGCCAGGCGAGCCCCAGTGACCAGCCCAGCGACAGCAGCGTGAAACGGGTCTGCTTTGATTCGCTTTGCAGCGTCGCAACGGTGGCCAGGCAGGGGGTATAGAGCAGTGTGAACAGCATGAAACTGTAGGCCTGCACCCAGTCGAGTTGGTGGCCCAGCGCGCCGCTGAGCGCCGCGCCGCTCAGGCCGTAGATCACCGCGAGTGCGCCGATCACGATTTCCTTGGCGATGAAACCGAAGATCAGCGCGATGGTGAGTTGCTCGTTGATACCGATCGGGGCGAAGAACGGCTGCAGCGCGCCGCCTATCATGCCGGCGAACGTGTCATGACCGGCGGGGACGGCGGACAGCGGCAGGTGGGTAAGCAGCCACACCATCACCACGCCGGCAACAATGTACTTGGTGGCGCGGCGCAGGAAGTGGTGTACTTCCACCCAGCCGCGCAGCACCATCTGGCGGAAGGTGGGAAAGCGGTAGGGCGGCAGTTCCAGCACGAACGGTTCGGTATTCCTGAAACGGTTCTTGAAGATCAGCGCGGTGATGATCGCGGTGGCGAAACTGAACAGGTACAGGCTGAACAGTACGACCGGCGCGGCCCTGGCCGAGAACAGTGCGGCGGTGAAGAAGATGAATACCTGCAGGCGCGCCGAGCACAGCGAGAACGGGATCACCAGCATGGTGAGCAAACGCATCGCGCGAGAGCGCATCACGCGCGTGCCCATCAGCGCGGGGACATTGCAGCCGAAACCCATCAGCAGCATCACGAAGCCGCGCCCGTCCAGTCCGAGGCGCGCCATCAACGCGTCCATCAGGAATGCGGCGCGCGACAGATAGCCGCTGTCTTCGACCATCGCCATGAATAAAAAGAACAGCACGATGATCGGCACGAATGCCGCGACGGTGGCCACCCCGTTATAAATGCCGTCCAGCAGCAGGCCCTGCACTGCATGCGGCAATCCGGCCAGCAGCGGCACCAGCGCGGTTTCCCGCAGCCAGGAAAATGCGGCGGAGATACCGGTCTGCAGCGGCTGGCCGAAGATGAATATCCCCTGGAACAGCAGATACATCACTGCAAAGAATATCGGCAGCCCCAGCCATGGATGCAGCAGCACGTTGTCCAGTTTTTCGGTGAGCTGGTCCGACAGGCGCGCCGGGACCTGCACGGTATGCTTCAACACGCGCGCCATTTCCGCTTCGATATGTTCGTCCTGTTCGAGTTGGTTGCGCAGATGTTCCGCCATGCCGGGCGTGGGATAGCGCAGCGCCCTGGTGATCGCTTGCAGCGCTTCGGGGTAGCCGCTGCCGTATTTGGCGCTGAGCAGGAAGATCGGCAATTCCAGCAAGGCGGACATTTTCGCCACATCGACCGTGATGCCGAATTTTTTTGCTTCGTCGGCCATGTTGAGCATCACGACAAAGTTGATATTGAGCTGCTTGAGCTGCAGCAACAGGCTCATTTGGCGTTCGATCTGGGTAGTGTTGAGGATAACCAGCGCGAGTTCGGGCACGTTGTCGTGCAGGAAGTGACGCACCACCTGTTCGTCGTCGGAAAAGCCGTGCAGGTCGTAGATACCCGGCAGGTCGATGATTTCCACCATGTCGCCGCCCAGCAGTATCTTGCCGCTGAGCAGCTCGACAGTGATGCCCGGCCAGTTCCCGACGCGCGCCGCGCCGCCGGTCATGCGGTTGAACAGCGTCGATTTTCCGGTGTTGGGCATGCCCAGCAAGGCGATGCGTTTCATTCTAGAAACCCTGATTCAAGCCACAGAGTGCACAGAGAATATGCGGGTTTATCTCTGTGCGCTCGGTGACCTCTGTGGCTAATGGTTTTTTGTTCATGATTTCAGCACCTTGATTTTGGCAGCCTCGATGCGCCGCAACATGATATCAGTTGTGCCGATGCGCACCTGCAGGGGGCCGGAGAAGCTGGCCTTGCGTATCATCTCTATTCGCTTGCCAGTGCGGAAACCCAGTGCCAACAGGCGCAGGTGCAGTGCTTCCTCGGCATGTATCGAGATGATGGTGGCGGTGTCCCCGGGATGCAGCGCGGCCAGGGTTGTTGCAGACACAAGGGTTGTTGCGGACATAGGGGCGGCGAATTCAAGAGTGATGGCATTATTTCACTTCGCATGACTTTTGTCGCGCAGCCCATAGGGAGAGGTTGCGAATTACGGTAGAATGCCCCTTTTATTTTTTGGCAAGCCCACAACAGAATGATTGAGGGAAAAATGATCACAGGCAGTATTGTTGCAATCGTCACCCCGATGCGGGAAGACGGCAGTCTCGACATGGCGGCATTCCGCGCGTTGATCGATTTTCACATCGAACAGGGTACGGACGGCATCGTTGTGGTCGGCACGACCGGCGAATCGCCGACTGTCGATATCGAAGAACACGAGTTGCTGATCGCCGAGGCGGTGAAGCACGCCGCGAAGCGCATACCCATCATTGCCGGAACCGGCGCGAATTCGACCAAAGAAGCGATCGAACTGGCCGCGTTCTCGAAAAAGGCCGGCGCGGATGCTTCGCTGTCGGTGGTTCCCTATTACAACAAGCCGACCCAGGAAGGTCTGTATCTGCACTTCAAGGCCATCGCGGAGGCGGTAGACATGCCGCATATCCTTTACAACGTGCCGGGGCGTACCGTGGCCGACATGAACAATGATACGGTTCTGCGCCTGGCGCAGATTCCCAACATCGTCGGGATAAAGGACGCGACCGGCAACATAGAGCGCGGCAGCGACCTGTTGCAGCGTGCGGCGTTATTGAATCGCGCCCAGGGAGATTTTGCGGTTTATAGCGGCGACGATGCCAGCACGCTGGCGATGATGCTGCTCGGCGCGCACGGCGCGATTTCGGTTACGGCGAACGTTGCGCCGAAGTTGATGCACGAGATGTGCATAGCCGCGCTGAACGGCGAGGTTGCCAGGGCGCGCGCGATCAATTTCCGCCTGCTCGGCCTGCATCGCAACCTGTTCGTCGAAGCCAACCCGATCCCGGTGAAATGGGCAGTGGCGCGCATGGGCCTGATGAAAAACACCTTGCGCCTGCCGCTCACCCCTTTGTCGGCGGCCGCATATCCCAAGGTCGAAGCGGCGATGCGCCAGGCCGGTGTGCTCAATTGAATATGCTGTATTGCCGGAGAGAATCAATGAAAGTATTGCGCATGGGTATGCCGGGTTTGATGCTGGTTTTGTTGGTGGGTTGCAGCATGTTCAAAGCCAAGCCAATCGATTACGCTGCCGAGGCGAAAAGCATACCCTCACTGGAAGTCCCGCCGGATCTGACCCGTCCCGCCAGCGATGAACATTACCAGATACCCCCCGGAGCGATGGCAACACAGAGCGCTTCGGCAGTTTTGGGCCAGGTCCCGGTACTCGTCGCTGCAGAGGCTGCAAATGAATCCGGCAACCGGGAAGGTACAGGGGAGCCCGCAGCCAGTGCGGTAGCGGCAACACCGGATGCGGCAGCCAACACCCTCGAACTGGCGGGCATGGCCAGCCTGCGCGAGATATCCGGAGGCAACACCATCATCGTGCTTAACGATCCGTTTGACCGGTCCTGGCGAAGAGTGGGCCTGGCCCTCGAAGGCGCGGGCCTGGTCGTTGAGGACAGGAATCGCGAGAAAGGCATCTACTATCTGCGCCCGGTCAGGCTGGACAGAAGTTGGCTGGATAAATTGATGTTCTGGAAGAGCGACGAGGACACCAGCCAGCACTATCGCGTGATCGTGAAGGATGGGGGCAGCACCTGCGAAGTTTCCATTACCGACCAGACAGGCGCAAGCAACAAGGTAAGCAAGCAGATGCTCGAGGCAGTGTACAAAAACATCAGTCAGCAGCAGTGACGGTGAAGCGCTGATGGCCATGCGTTTCGCGTCCCTGGGTAGCGGCAGCGAAGGCAACGCACTGGTGGTCGCCTTCGACTCGACCGCGGCTTCGCCGGACACTGGCCGGACGCGCGTGTTGATGGACTGCGGGTTTGGTTTGCAGGACACGGTGATGCGCTTGGCCCGCCTGGGCGTATCTCCCGGGGAATTGAACGGCATCGTCGTTACCCATGAACACGGTGATCATATCGGCGGCGTGGCGCGACTGGCACGCAAATACAATCTGCCGGTATGGCTTACCCACGGCACATTGCGCGCCCAGGAAAAGGCTTTTGCCGGCATTGCCGATATCCGGGAAATCGATCCCCGCCTGCCATTCATGATCGGCGAGCTCGAGGTCATCCCTTACCCTGTGCCGCACGATGCTGCCGAGCCGGTGCAATTTGTATTCAGCGATGGCGCTCGCCGCTTGGGGGTGTTGACCGATACCGGATGCAGCACTGCACATATCCAGCAGACTCTGAGCGGATGCGATGCACTGGTGCTGGAGTGCAATCACGATTTTGAAATGCTGATGAACGGCGATTATCCGTACAGCCTGAAACAGCGCGTGGGCGGGCGATTCGGGCATTTGAACAACCATGAATCCGCCGCCATTCTGGCCAGCCTGGATATCAGCCGTTTGCAACACCTGATTGCCGCGCATCTGAGTCGCAGGAACAATACCCCGGAACTTGCCGTGCGTGCGTTGAGTGTTGCGGCCGGGTGCGAGGAAAGTTGGGTGAGCGTGGCCACCCAGCAAGAAGGATTCGGCTGGCGCGAGATCAGTTGAATACCAGAGTAAACAAACTTCTGCAGAAATAAAAAACCGGCTTGCGCCGGCTTTTTATTGTTCGTCAATCCTTGTTTTACTTCTTTTCGTCGGCAGCAGCAGGAGCGGCGACAGCCGATGTCGCCGATGTTGCAGATGCAGCCTCGGGCGCAGCAGGAGCAGCGGCTGCAGGTGCAGCAGTTTCAGCAGGAGCAGTTTCAGCAGATTTTTGGCCGCATGCGGTCAATGCAAGAGCCAGCAGAGCGGCAACAAGCGCGATACGTTTCATTTTGGTTTCCTTGGACAGTTAAGTTGAGATACACAATAATTTACCCGGATTCAAATGCATCCAAAAGCAAAGCGGCAATGCACTCAAGATCGAAGGCGGCGCATTCTAACAGGTTGTATTAGTAAAACAAGATATTTTAAAATATTTTGTTACAGGCCTGAAATCTTATTATAAACAGCAGGATGCGATTGCTCCCACATTTCCATGAAGCGCGCTTTCAGTACGCGCGCTTTTTCCGGGTCGCGCTGACCCAGAATTCCGCGCGGATCGTCAAAATGGAACCGGCGCACGTAGTTTGATTCGTCAGCAACGGAAAAGGGGTCTGAGATGTGCTGCAGGTGCTTGGGTGTCTGATGGATGAACATGGCTGTGCCGAATTGCTCGAGCAACATCAGCATGCGCGGGCACCTCGTGGCCAGATAATGCGTGTCATGGGTCAGTACGAACAGGCGGTGGGCGGGGTTGGCCAGCAAAAAATTGCGCAATGTCGTGTAGCGCGCTTCGCTGTTGTATCCCAGTCCGTCGAAATCCTTCTCGAACAGGTACAGGTTGCGCTGCGCCAGTTTGCACAGCGTGTCGAGCGCGGCAGTGTAGTCCGTGATGCCGTCCAGCTGGGTGTGCTGCAATTCATCATCACTCATGATCTGCCCCCCGAAGTTCAATCTATGGAAATATATCCGTCCAGATACCATTGGTAAAGCAGTTCAACCGACGCTGCGCTGCAATCCTTCAAGGCGGACGATTCACGCCGGTCGGCCAGGCTGCGCAACAACAGATAATCCTGTTCATTCACCTGGTGGTCTTCGCCGTTCATGAAGATCCGGCCGGTATGACAGAGCAGTTGGCTCTTCAGGTCGAGTCGCACACCGGACTTTTGTATTGCCAGCCCGAATTTGGATTTGCTGAGCGGTCGTTCCGGCGCATCGAAAAAGATATGCGGCTTTGGTTCACTCAAATAACAACCCAGGAAATTCGCGATATCCTCTTTGTCCCAGCGCACCTGTTTGATCGCCTGCTGCACCTGATGCAGCATCGCCGGGCTGATTTCGGAAGGATGCTGCTGCGTCTTCAGGCCAGGGTCGGCATACATTCCTTCCACCGTTATCCTGTCCTGCAGATATACCAGAAACTGTTCAGCCAGTTCCTGGTAGGCTGGTGTGCGAAAGCCGATTGAATAAGTCATGCAATCGTCTTCGGCGATACCGTTGTGCGCATAATGCGGTGGCAGGTACAGCATGTCGCCCGCTTCCAGCACCCATTCCTGTTCCGCCCTGAAGTCGCGCAGGATGCGCAACGGCGCGCCGGCGATCAGGGTGCGATCAGACTGCGCGGAAATTTGCCAGCGGCGGTGTCCCGGGCCCTGCAGCAAAAACACATCATAGGAATCGAAGTGCGGACCGACGCCGCCGCCTTTTGGTGCATAGCTGACCATCAGATCGTCCAGCCGCGCATGGGGTATGAATGAAAAGTGTTTGAGCAGTTCGGCTGCCTCGGAAATGTAATGATTCACGCCCTGCACCAGCACTGTCCAGCCGGTCTTGCCGAGGTCATCCAGTTGTTCCGGTTCAAAGGGCGATTGCTGCAATTCGAATTTGCCGCGCTTCTGTGTTACCAGCCTTGCCTGCACGTCCTCTGTGCTGGCAAGTGCAAGCAATTTCTGCGCATCAATCAAGCCATTGAATTTCGGAAAGGCTTGACGGATCAACAGGGGTTTCTTCTGCCAGTAATCGCGCAGAAATTCGTTGACGGTCAGTCCGCCGAGCAATGGAAGTTTGCTTTTCATTGCCCGGATTATAGCCGTGTCATGCCAGTTCCGGGCACGCAGCAAATATTTTTATAAGATTTGCGAAAAGTGTTTAAAATGGCGCACGGGAGAAAACATCAATGTCTATGCAGCTTGTTACAGGAATAGAAGCACCACACTTCGAGTTGCCGGATTCCGACATGCAGACTTTCAGTCTTGCGTCGCAACAAGGTAAGAAGAATGTCGTGCTTTATTTCTACCCCAGGGACGACACGCCGGGCTGCACCCTGGAAGCCAACGAATTCAGCGCTCTGGAAGAAGAGTTCAGCAAGCTGGGCAGTATCGTGGTCGGTGTCAGCCGCGACGATTGCCTGAGCCATGCATCATTTCGCGACAAGTACGGACTGTCGGTATTACTGCTTTCGGATCCCGATGCGCGCATCTGCAAACGCTATGGCGTAATGTATGAGAAAGAAGTTGATGGACAAAAGAAATTGTCCATCAGGCGTTCCACGTTCGTGATCGACAAACATGGGAAGCTGCGCCATGTCATGTACGGCGTGCAGGCACACGGGCATGCGCAGGAAATTCTCAATTTGATAAAGGATATGAAATGAAAATTACCAAAGACACAGTCGTTTCGCTGAATTACGAATTGTTCGATTCGAGCGGCGAACTGCTGGAAAGGGTCGATGAACAGATCAGTTATTTGCATGGCGGCTACGATGGCATTTTTCCGCTGGTCGAAGAGGCACTGCATGGCAAAGGTGTCGGTGAAAAATGCAGCGTTACCATGCAGCCCGATGACGCTTTTGGCGAATACGACCACAGTATGGTCGAAGTCGAGCCGCGCAGCTCATTCCCGAAAGATGTTGCAGTCGGCATGCAGTTCGAAGGCGCGCCGGAGACTACTGCGGATGATGAGGATTTCATACTCTTTACCGTGGTGGAAGTGAGCGACGATGAAGTGACGGTGGACGGTAACCATCCGCTGGCCGGGAAAACGCTGACATTCAACTGTACCGTGACGAATATACGCAAAGCCACCGAGGAAGAGTTGGAACACGGGCATGTGCATGAAGAGGGCGGACACGTCCACTAAAAAAACCTCCGCACAACTGCTGCGCTCTCTGATACTGCGTTAAAAAATGGCTCAAAATCCTCATGTACATTATGTACATTCCGGTTTTTCGCCATTTTTTTCCTTGCCTCAGATTCGCTCGCGACGATGTGCGGAGGTTTTTGGGTGTTTAGAGTGAGCTCTGCTCATCAGCTCCAATTGGCATGTATGTAGGAGCGGGCCATGCCCGCGAATCTTTTGTTCGCGGGCATGGCCCGCTCCTACACGACAGGATTACTTAAGTCTTTCAGCCAACCACTTGGCTACCTGCTGTGCCCCTTCCGGAATCACCGGCACAGGTTTGGGCGCATTCCAGATTTCTTCCAGTACATCTGCAATCTTTCCCTGTTCCAGAGTATCGCGCGCAACTTCGCGGCACAGGCCATTTTGCTGCAGCCATTCGACCAGGGCGGGCGCTTCCGGCCAGTCGGGGCGGTTCACGTAGAGCACCGGCACGCCGCCGCTCGCCGCTTCGACAAAGCTGCCGTAGCCGGGCTTGCAGACCAGGACGTCGCAGCTGGCGAGCAGATCGCTGAAACTCATTGGTAGTGTTTCCAGGATGACTGCATTGGGATGCTCGATATGCCAGCTTTCCTGCACCAGCCAGCGCACGCCCGGGATGCGCGGCCAGCGTTCGATCGGCAGTCGGCTGGCGATACCACCCAGGCTGACCAGCGCCAGTTTTTCATCTTTCGATAACTTCAAGTGATGATCGAGTTCTGTGCGCCGGTTTTTCCCGACCGCGGCAACGGGTGCAACCGGGACCAGATTGGGCAAGTCCGCCATCGCCATGCCCGGCGTCGCGCGCAGGAATGCATCGGCGCCCGCGTAGCAACCGGCTATCAGCGCGGCAATATCATCTTCGCCGCAATAGTGGCGATAGATGTCCGCCCAATTCAACGAGCACAGCGCCGCATTGGGTATGCCAACCCGCTGAGCGCCCGCCAGCGGCAGATAGGCTACATTTGAGAACAGCATGTCTGCATCAAGTCCGCGCAGCAGATGTGCCTCATCGGCGACACGCTTGTCCCAATCCCGATGAAAGGCGCGATAAGCCACGCGACTTTCTTCGACCAAAACATCCAGCGCCGAAGACATCATCATGCCGATGTCGCCATTACTGGGCAGATGAGCGAACGGTACGTGAATGCGCGAACGCAGATGGGCCGGGGACACGGCGGAACGCACCGTCAATCGCAGCTCCGGAACAAGTTGGTGAAGCTGATTGAGGATAGGCGCAGTCTGCGCGACATGGCCGTATCCATGGCCGGAAATCGTGACGACGAGATGGGCCATTCAGTATTTTATTCCGGCGCTATATCGCACAACTGACCGTCTCCCGCAGCAGCTTCAGATATTCATCCACCCGTTCACGCAGCGTTTCCGGCGCGGTGACGATGTCATGTGCCAGCGAGAACAGCGGATAGGCACGCCACTCGAACAGGTGGTATTTCTCCACCATGCGCAGGGTATGCACTCCCTCGCCCGAGATGTTCGACCATTCACCGCGAACCAGTTGCCGCCCGAGTGCATGGTGATGCGAATCCTCGCTGGTTGCCGTCGTCAGCAGATCGCCCAGACCGGCATAGCTGTAGGGCGTGCGCGCCTGTCCGCCGAATGATTGCACGATACCCGACAATTCCGCGACCGCCGTAACCATCAGGTGTCCGCGCATGTTGTTGCCCAGTTTCAGTTCATCCGAGACGCCGAACATGACCGCATAAACATTCTTCAGGATTACCGACCAATTCCTGCCGTGCATGTCAGATGCCTGCTGGCAGACTAGCCTGCTGCCCAGAAACAGGCTTTGTATTATCGTGAAATCCGCGCTTTCGCACAGCACCGCATCGGCAAAGCCGTGCTGCCCCGCCCTGAGCTCCTCCGAGATCATCGGGCCGTATACCACCCCGTAGTGATGCCTGTCGCCGAATACATCCCCGAAGATTTGTGCCGCCGTCTGTCCGGATTCATCCAGTCCCTTTGCAATGGTCAGGCACAGGCTGTCCTTCAGGAGATAGGGTGCGATGCGGCCGGCTATCTCGCGGTGCGGGTTCACCGGCAGGCAGAACAGGATCACTTGCGCCTCGGCGACTTCCTGCTCCAGCGTGGCATGGCTGCCCTTCACCACTGTGCCGATGTTCCAGATGCGGACATCGTGCCGTGTCGAGAGCAGATGTTCCATTGCGTGGCCCATTTCGCCATAGCCCAGAATCAATACACGTTTCTTCATCATGCCACCCTATTCGAGAGAGGCGGACATTACCCCAAAATCGACGGGCGCGCGAATACGGGCACTGTTCGGGCGGAAAATACACGCGAAACTGTCCCGTCTGCCAGCACTGCCTGCCGCTGGAATAAACCGCTATAATTCCTTACCGGAATTGTCGTTGCAAGGAAATAAGATGCCAGCTCTTACCGATCAGCAAGCCTACGAATACATCATCAAGCTGCTCACCGCAATGGGCAAAGCGGGTGGCTCCGACCTGTTCATTGCCAGTGATTTTCCGCCCAGTATGAAGTCGCACGGTGAAATGCAGCCGATGACCTCGCAAAAGCTTAGCGGCGAAATCACCCGCCAGCTGGCTCATGCGCTGATGAATGAAACCCAGCGTGCGGAGTTTGACAGGGAAATGGAATGCAATTTTGCCATTTCTGTTCCGGGCGTTTCCCGCTTCCGCGTCAACGTCTTCGTCCAGCAGCAGAATGTCGGCATGGTCATCCGTACCATTGCCGCCGAGATTCCCAACTTTGAAAAGCTCATGCTGCCGGAGATACTCAAGGATGTCGTGATGAACAAGCGCGGGCTGGTGCTGGTGGTCGGCGGCACGGGTTCGGGTAAATCCACTTCGCTGGCCGCGATGATCGACCACCGCAACCGCACTTCCAAAGGGCATATCATTACGGTCGAAGACCCGGTGGAATATGTGCACCAGTCCCAGAAATCACTGGTCACCCACCGCGAAGTCGGTGTTGACACGCACAGCTGGCATCACGCTTTGAAGAACACCCTGCGCCAGGCGCCGGACGTGATCCTGATCGGCGAGATACGCGATGCTGAAACCATGGAGCATGCCATCGCATTTGCCGAGACCGGCCACCTGTGCCTGGGCACGCTGCATGCCAACAGTACCAACCAGACCCTGGACCGCATCATCAACTTCTTCCCGGAAGAGCGGCGCAACCAGCTGCTGATGGATCTGTCCGCCAACCTGCGCGCATTGATTTCGCAGCGGCTGGTGCGCACTCCGGATGGCAAGGGACGCAGAGCCGCCATCGAGATTCTGCTCAATACCCCGACCATAGCCGACAAGATATTCAAGGGCGAATTCCACGAGATCAAGAGCATCATGGAGAAATCGCGCGAGCTCGGCATGCGTACCTTTGACTGGTCATTGTTCGAGTTGTATAACGATGGCCATATCGGCTATGAAGAGGCGATACGCAATGCCGATTCGGCAAATGAACTGCGCCTCAACATCAAGCTCAAGAGCAAGCGCGGCGAGCCGGGTTCGGTGGCAGGGGAGACGACGCTAACCTTGCACGAATACAAGACCCCGGAAGAACTGGAAGCGGAACGGAAAACGGAATTGGCAGCCCAGGAAGAGAAAAAGCGCAAGTTCGATGCAGAACAACTGGCCAAGCTGCAGCAGGAAATGCAACAGCTGGAACAGGCGCAGGCCGAGAAGCCGCAACAACCGGTGCCGCAGCAGGAGAAAATCCGGCTGGTGATCGAGTAACCGGAACAGACTTGTTGTCAGAAAACAGAGCAACTGCAAAATTCAGAGGACTGTATAGATGGGGTATGAAATCAGTCAATTCGACATCCTGAATCGCCAATTGATGGCAAGCAACCCGCAGCCGGGTACGGGTAAGGTATCGGATATCGGCGAGGCCAAAGTCACCCGTACGCTTTTCGGCAGGGCCAGGGTCAGGGTGATACGCGATCAGGACAGGAAGCGCCGCACATGGTTATTGGCGGTTCTGTTTGCGGCAGCGGTTGTCGCCACCGCATGGGAGGGGTGGGTGATTTTTCAGCGGGTGGTGTACAAGCCAGCGCCGGCTCCGATGAGCGATCGGATCTGGGTAAGTCCCCCGGTTTTTCGGCCTGCACACATCGCCCCAGACCATTCCCAATCGAAGCTGAAATCCGAAACGCTGATTCAATCCGAAATCAACAGCTTGCTTTCGGGCCCGCTTCCGCGTCACCCTCCACCGGGGTTGAAAGCCAAATCAATAGCTGCTGAAAAACTGATTGTATCGGAGTCGATGATAAAAAATAAACCGCTGGCGGATACAACGAAGACGGCATCGGTGAATAAACCGGGTAAACCCGACAATAGACCGGCTGTGATACAGCCAGCAGCGAAAATAGAGGCGAGTACTCCCCAGCCTTCGGTAAACCAGTCTGCGGAGCCAGTTCAGACGGCTAATCCGTTGGTCAAGGGAGGCGCTGCGACAACGTCGCCGACAGGAAATGGCCAGCCGCAGGATCCATCCAAGGCGCAGGATTGATTGGGTAAACGCCGCTTGTTTTTTGCCGTGACCAAGGCGGGCCTGTTCCCTTTGGTCCGGCCGGAATCGGTGCAATTTTTTTGCTGCGGGATGCAAGGTTATAGACGGTGCGAAGTTTAGCGGGTGTTTCGGCGACAAGGGGTGGGCAATGTCAAAATCAGACCGGACGACTATCAAGATTCGCGCCTATGCCGGAAAAGCGGCAGGCGATAATGCGCAGAGCAATCTGAGCGCAGAGCAGAATAATGCTTTGGAACTGGTAAAGCGGACTGCACAACTTCAGGAAGAAAAGAACAAATCGCTTGAACATCTAAAAGCGATCAAGCTTCTGCGGGAAAGTCTCAGGCAGGAACAGGGAAGAGCAGCCGAAATGGAAAAGATGATAGCCGGACTGGAAATCCAGCTTAAAGAATTTGCCGCGCAGGAGACCAACGTCAAAAAGATGGCCGAGCTGGAGGTCAGAGTCAAGGAATTATCCGAGGTGCTCAGCAAGATTTCAGGTATCGCCACCTTGGGGAAAGCCGTTTAGTAACAGTGTTTTCGCCGGTGCAGCGTGCCCGCAAGCAAACCATTTTATGCCGCGGTCCGCGCCTCCACTTTAAGCATTCCAAACATCAATTAATCAATTCGCCTAGCGCATTAATCAGCCGGTTCACATCATGTCCGTTCACATGCAGATGCGGTGCAATGCGCAGCGAGTTGCCGCGCTGGCTGATGTAGATGTTTCTGGACTTGAGGCCATCCACCAGATTTCCCGTGTAAGTCTCCGGTAATTCTGCGCCGAACATGTGCGGGCAGCGTCGGGTATCCGCAGGCAGTCGGCACCCAAGCTGTTTCAAACGCACCGCGATCTTCGCATTGATCGCCGCGAGCGAAGCAGCGATATTGTCCACTCCCCACATTTTGATCTGTTCCAATGCTGCGACAGCGCCCGGCAGGATGGTGGCGGTACATTTCTCGCCCACGTCGAAGCGGCGCGCGCCGGGCATATAGGTATCGGAATACTTCACCAGCGCGGTAAAGTCCCCCGCGTTGTCGCGTGCCAGCCAGGTCTCTTCCAGCGGGCGCGCATCGCGCCAGCGCGCCGACACATACAACAATCCGAAGCCATACGGGCACAGCAGCCACTTGTAACCCGCCGCGACCAGAAAATCCGGCTGAATCTCCGCGATCGGAAACGGCATTGCGCCCAAAGTCTGCGTCGCATCCACCACCAGCACAGCCCCGGTGTTGCGGCAAGCCTGGCTGATCAGGCGCAAATCGATATAAGCACCGTTAGTCCAATGGCAGGAAGATACCGCAACCACCTTCATGCCGGCGCGGATCCTTTCCAGGATAGCCTGCGTCCAGTCGCCGTCTTCAGGGGTAGTCACGGTGACCAGAAGCGCGCCGGTCTCACGCGCAATCCTGCGCCACGGCAGAACCACGCTGGGAAACTCATCCTCGATGATCATAATGCGGTCGCCCGCTTTCAGGTCCGGCTCAACCGCGCGTGCAGCAGTGCTCAAGCCGTAACTCGCGGCAGGTACCACCGCATAGCCATCCGCATCCCCGCCGAATATCTCCGCAGACAGGTGGCGTATCGTTTCCGCATCCTCAAAAAAATCCTGTGCCGTGCGTTCCCATGGGTGGCTCTTGCTGCGCACGCCGGCGTGCAAACGGCGTTGCGATTCGTTCAGCTGGGGCGAGCTGGATGCGCAATTGAAATAGGCGATGTCGTCGGGGATGTCGAACAGATGACGTTGGGGGGAAAGCAAGGTCATAGTGAGCTGGCCCGGAATTTGAGTGTTGTCAGGAGTGTAGTTGAATGAAACAGCTAGAACCGCAGCTCCAGCGCCCCGCACAGGAAGCGCATGACCGGATCGGCCTGTTTGAAACGCTCTGCGACCAGACTGCGGAAATTACCCGAGGTTACGTTCGCCACGCTTAATCCCGCGAGCCCGATAAAATCCTTGCGCTTCAGATCCTCAACGAGCGGATGATCCCTGGCAAAGCCGCGGGGTGCATTGGCCAGCGCATCGCCGACCAGCTCAAAATGCGCGCTGAAGACCCGTTCATCGCGTGCCTTCACCCATGCATCGGGATTCTGCACAATCCCCTCGCGTATCTTGAACAAGGTATCGGCATCGGGGTGCCACAGCCCCGCGCCGACAAAACATTCGTCCGGTTCAATGTGCACGTAATAGCCGGGTGCATGAATATCCTTGCCCGCCTCGTGGCGAAACTGGATGCCGATGTTGGTTTTGTACGGTGTTTTGTCCCTGCTGAAACGCGTGTCGCGGTGGATGCGCATCAGCGATCCGCCCACCTTCTTCGGCGTAGCGCGGAAATGTTTTGATATCGCCAGCAGCTCTTCGTCCATGTCGCTGATGAAATCCAGTGCGGGCTCGCGAATATAGGTTTCGTATTCCTGTTTGTGTTCCGCGAACCACTCGCGGGTATTGTTTTCGGCAAGGGTCGAAAGGAAATTGAAGGTTTGTTTGGTGAAGTATCGAACGGTCATTTTGCTGGCTCCGCTAGTGAGCGTGAAGTTTTCCTTCATTGTTATGCAGAACAAAAAGCAAATCAACACCGTCGGGGGGTTGCCATGGCAGTTGGCTACCTGTTTGTTTTGCCGAAAAAGGTAAGTAACTGCGGTTTTTTTACGGTTTGTCGCTCCTGGTGGTTTCCCTGCATTGCTTGCCTGGTCAGGCGGAAGTCAAACACAATTCGCTACTCATTCACCTGCCCAGACATAACCAGTGACTTGGCGGGCATTGTTTCACAGCCTGGTCGATTGTCTGGCTATTTCATCAGTCCACGCCGGAATTCCCTGATGCACCTGCCCTACCCGGCGGCGCTCGGGGAAGAAAAGGAAAAACACAAAAGCGGGAGCAATATGTTGATCACCCACTTTGCAGGGCTTTTCAAATAGCTGCCAACGAAAACAAAGCGGGCCTTGTGCAATGCCGGCAAAGTTGTCCATTACACGCAATCAACAGCAATAGGGAAGGTTGCCACTGGCAAGGCTGCATGCCATCCGGCAGGCCAAACGAGCGTGCTTCCCTTTATCAAGTTTTGTGGTGATCTGACTTTCGCGATAGTTGCCATATCGTGCCAATATTAATCGACATCGAAAATGCACCATTCCAACTCATGTCATTTTCACTTTCATTGCTGCAAAATGAAACCGTAGGTGTATGCCAATGCTTTTATACGCCAGCAGCCAGACTGGCTACCAACACCGCTGCTGCGGTAAGCCAGCCGAGTTCACCGATAAACTCAAGGTCATCCCCTGAGAGAGTCTTATTTTCCTCGGCTTTTGATTCGAGAATTTTCAATTCAGATTGCAGTTCTTCCACTTTCTGTTGCGAGGCGGCAATTGCAGTTGTTTGACGGATTTTTTTCATGATTGTGATCTCCTAGTGAATGTGTAAAATTACCAGTCGTAGCAATACAACTTGATCATCACATTACAGTTGTGAGCGCCAACATTCCCTGGCTATTGATTCAACTGTTATGTGCAAACCCGCCACAAGATGGATAATAGATTCGCTTCCTTACGCCAACCTGAATAAACTACAAATATGCGCATTCTTGTTGTAGAAGATGATCCGTTGCAGGCCGATGTTCTGTTCCATGCGTTTGACAAGCCGGGATATACAGTCATGCACGAGAATGATGGTAAACGGGCCGACCATTTGCTAGCAGTACATGAATTTGATGTTGTAATTCTGGATATGGGTCTACCGGGTATGGATGGCGCTGATATTCTCCGCCGTTTGCGCCATCGCAAAAATAATGTGCCAGTATTGATTCTGACCGCCCGCGATGATGTGCGGGATCGAGTCAATGGACTGGATATAGGTGCGGACGATTACCTGGTTAAGCCGTTTGATATGCATGAATTGGAAGCGCGAGTAAGGTCCCTGATTCGGCGGGGGCACTCGGCCAGTGGAGCGCAATTACAAGTCGGTTCGCTTTGCCTGGATACGGTTGGCCATCTTGCCACCCTGGATGGCCAAGCGCTGGAGTTGTCGGCGCGCGAGTTGAATGTGCTGGAAATATTAGTGCTTAATGCCGGCCGGGTAGTCAGTAAGGAACGATTGTGCGAGCAGATTTCCGGCCTTGGCGAGTTGGTAAGCGAAAATGCCATTGAGGTTTACATGTCTCGTTTGCGCAAACATCTTAAACCGGGCGGCATTAATATTCGTACCCTGCGCGGTTTGGGCTATATGCTGGAAAAATAGTGACGCTTGCTAATGTATAGCCAGATACGGCCAGCTGAAGTGGGCGGCATGGCTGGAAAAGCCAACCGCTCAACCGGTACTTGAAATGGTCAAATCGCCCATTCGACCAAATTGGTAAACGACGCAGACCAAGTCGCTGGTTATGTTCGAGTCCCGCAGTAGGTACCGTCCCGCGAATTGTAGTTAATTTCTCTACACCAACTTTTTCAACTGATACAACATTTCCAGCGCTTCCTTCGGAGTCAATTCATCCGGCTGCAAATCGCGCAGCGATTGCAACACCGGATGTTGCTCCGGCTGTTCCGGCTCAACAACTGCCTTGTGGTCGAACAAATCCCCCTGCGGATTCTGGGCGGCGCTGTTCTGCTCCAGCTTGAGCAATTGTTTCTTCGCGGCGCGGATTACATCGTTGGGCACACCGGCCAGCGCGGCGACCTGCAGGCCGTAGCTCTGGCTTGCGGCACCTTCGTTCACCGAGTGCAGGAACACGATGCTGTGCTGGTGTTCAATCGCGGCAAGATGGACGTTGGATAGTTGCGAAAATTCATCCGACAGCCTGGTCAGTTCGAAATAGTGCGTCGCGAACAGCGTGTAGCTGCGGTTCTTTTCCAGCAGGTGGCGGGCGATCGCGTAGGCGAGGGCGAGGCCGTCGAAGGTGCTGGTGCCGCGCCCGATCTCGTCCACCAGCACCAGGCTTTTTTCGGTGGCATTGTGCAGGATGTTGGCGGCCTCGGTCATTTCGACCATGAAGGTGGAGCGCCCGCTGGCAAGGTCGTCCGATGCGCCGATGCGGGTGAATATCTGGTCGATCTCGCCTAGTGTCGCAGCTTGTGCCGGAATGAAACTGCCGCAGTGCGCGAGCAGCGCGATCAATGCGACCTGGCGCATGTAGGTGGATTTCCCGCCCATGTTCGGACCGGTGATCAGCAGCATGCGGCGCTTCTCGTTGAGCGTGGTGTCGTTCGGCGTGAACGTGTCGACCTGCGCTTCGACGACGGGATGCCGGCCCTGGCTAATGCCGATCTGCGACTCATCGGAAAATTGCGGTGCGCTGAAATTCAGCGTGGCGGCCCGCTCGGCGAACGTGGCGAGCACATCGAGTTCGGCGATCGCGGCGGCGATGCGCTGCAGTTGCGGAATGAACGGCGCAAGTTGGTCGAGCAGCTGTTCGTAGAGGAACTTCTCGCGCGCCAGCGCCCGCTCATTGGCGGACAGCGCCTTGTCCTCGAAGGTCTTCAGCTCCGGGGTGATGTAACGTTCGGCATTCTTCAGCGTCTGGCGACGGCGGTAATCGTCCGGCACGTTGACGCTTTGCGCCTGGCTCACCTCGATATAAAAACCGTGCACGCGGTTGTATTCAACCTTCAGCGCCGCAATGCCGGTGCGCGCGCGTTCGCGTGCTTCCAGCGCCAGCAGGAAATCGCCGCAGTTGGTCTGTATGCCGCGCAACTCGTCCAGTTCGGCATCGTGGCCGTCCGCGATCACCCCGCCTTCTCTCAGCACGCTGGAAGGTTCGGCGCGCAGCGAGTCCCGCAAAATGGCAACCAGCTGCGCCTCGGCTTGCAGTGCATCGGCCAGCGTATCCACCAGCAGCGCATTGCAAGCGGCCAGCGTGCCATGCAGCTGCGGCAGCTGCGCGAAGGTATCGCGCAGGCCGGACAGGTCGCGCGGACGCGCACTGCGCAGCGCGATGCGCGCGGTGATGCGCTCCACATCCACGCAGGGCTTCAGCTGTTCGTGCACCTTGTCATGCAGGTCGCCGAGACTGGCCACCGCGTCCAGCCTTGCCCGCAGGATAGTCCGGTCGCGCAGCGGGTGATGCAGCCAGTGGTGCAGTAAACGGCTGCCCATGTTGGTCGCGCAGCGGTCGAGCTGCGACAGCAGGGTGGGGGCAGCTTCGCCGCGCAGGGTCTGGGTGATCTCCAGGTTGCGCCGCGTCGCGGCATCCATGCGCACGTAACGGTCCGCGCTGTACACCTGCAGGCTGCGGATGTGGCTGATGGCCTGCCCCTGGGTGAGTCTGGCGTAGCCGAGCAGCGCACCGGCGGCTTCCAGTCCCGCGCTGAATTCGTCGCAGCCGAATCCGGCCAGGTCGAGCGTGGCGAATTGCTGGCACAGTGCGCGCCGCGAAGTTTCCAGCTCGAAATGCCAGTCCGGCAGGGTCTTTTTTGGCACATTGATTTGCGGGGAAACGGAATTTTCCGCGTGCAGTATCTCGGAAGGTTGCAGCCGTTCCAGTTCGGCGGGCAGATTTTCAGGCCTTGTTTCGCAGACAAGGAATTGGCCCGAGGCCAGATTCAGCCACGCCAGGCCGAGTTTGCCCTGATGCTCGTGCAGCGCCAGCAGCAGGCTGTCGCGTTTTTCTTCGAGCAGCGCGGAATCGGTGACGGTGCCGGGCGTGACGATGCGCACCACCTTGCGTTCCACCGGACCCTTGCTGTTGGCGGGATCGCCGATCTGCTCGCAGATCGCCACCGATTCGCCCATTTTTACCAGCCGCGCGAGGTATTGCTCGGCGGCGTGGTAGGGCACCCCGGCCATCTTGATCGGCACCCCGTTGGACGCGCCGCGCTGGGTCAGCGTGATATCAAGCAGCTTGGCCGCGCGCACCGCATCGTCATGGAACAGTTCATAAAAATCGCCCATGCGGTAGAACAGCAGCATGTCGGGATGTTCCGCCTTGATGCGCAGGTACTGCTGCATCATCGGGGTGTGCTTTGAGTCAATATTTGGGCTGTGCATGGTTAGCCGTGAAGTGGCTGGGTTCTGTCGTGATTTAAAGTTATCATGTCGGAACGGAAGTGCAAAGCGAAGTTTGATCGGAATGATCAATCCTTCCTGTTTTAGAGGCATTGGTCATGTACGATATACAACATCCACTGAGAATATTCCTGATACTGCTCACATTCGTCTTTGTCGTCGAGTTGAGCATCATGTACCTGCTCGCCGTTGTCGAGGCAAAATCCGTGGTGGACTGGACGGAGGCCCTTGTCGATGCGGCCCTCCTGACCGCGCTGTGCGTCCCGTTCTTCTGGTATTTCGTTGTGAAGCCGCTGCAAAATGCGCTGGAGCTGGAAAGCATCAAGTCGCACAAGATACTGGAATTGGCGGCTGAAGGAATTGTAAGTATCGATTCCAAAGGAAAGTTGCTGTCCTTCAACCGCGCCGCGGAAAATATATTCGGATATAGCGCAGAAGAAGTTTTAGGAAAAAATGTCTCAATATTGATGCCGGCACCCCATCGGGACAATCATGATGAATATTTGTCGCGCTATTTGCAAACCAACCAGTCTCATGTGATCGGCAAAACCAGGGAATTGCAGGGGCAACGCAAGGATGGCACACCATTCCCGCTGGAGCTGTCGGTAACCGAGATCAAGTATGGTGGTGCGCATTTGTTTACTGCCGTGTTGCGTGATATCAGCGAGCAAAAGCTTGCATTAAAACGCATCGAGCAATTGGCTCATTATGATGAGCTGACCCACTTGCCGAATCGCAGCCTGTTTTACGACCGGCTCGGGCAGTCCATCTCGATGGCGAAACGCAGCCGGCTCAGTTTTGCGCTGTTGTACATCGACCTGGACGGTTTCAAGCAGGTCAACGATACGATGGGTCACCACATGGGCGATCTGTTGCTGGTGCAGACGGCCGAGCGTTTGCGCCTGTGTGTTCGGGAAAGTGACACGCTGGCGCGTCTCGGTGGCGATGAATTCACAATTCTGCTGAATGATGCCCATGAGCGGGATAATGCGGAGATGGTGGCCAAAAAAATTATCAGCTCGATTGCCCAGCCGTTCAGTCTGGAAGGCAAGACGGCGCATATCGGCGCGAGCGTCGGGATCGCACGTTATCCCTATGATGCCCCAACCGGCGGTACTCTGCTTATCGTGGCCGACAAGGCCATGTATGCCGCCAAGGCGGAGGGCAAGAATACTTACCGGTTCGGTATTCCCGGTGATGCGACCGGTGCGTATTCCGTGCTCAAGCGCGTTTAGCTTTTCGCGCCATACCCCTTCAGGTGGCAATCAAATGTGCTGCGATCAATTGCAGCAGTTGCGAGTGAATTCCTCGACTGGCCGGGCGCGTGGCTTGCCAGTAGCAGCGGCTTACCCGTTGACCACGTAGCGACCCGAGAATTCGACGGCGGGACGGTTTCCCTCGCTGATCGTGACATCAAGCGATAATCTGGCGCGGCCATGCTTTTGAATGGTGCGAAAAAAGTGCTCGAAAGCGCCATTGTCGAGACGGCATTCGGCATGCAGCTCATGTTTTACCGGGTGCAAATGACGGATGGTGCTTTCCTGTATCACAATGTGTTTGTGCATCTTGGCTTCGGCAAGCTTGAGATGCAGCAAGCCCCATCCGCACAACACCGCAAGCGAATAAAGGCTGCCGCCAAACGCGGTGCTTTTATGGTTGATGTTCGGTGCCAGCGGTGCGGCAAGCTTCAGGCTTGAACCATCATAGCCGGTTACGCGGACACCCATTGCCTTCGAGATCGGGATCTCGGTGTGCAAGATGAGTTCCAGTGCCGCAGTCCGATACATGTCATGTCCTGGAAGCTTTCAGGCCGCCGGTCAGGTGCGGCGCCATCACTTTCAGCAACAGCGGGTGGATTTCGGGATTGCCGGCGCACAGGTGGCCAGTATCGAGAAATGTGTCCGAACCGTGCAGGTCGCTGACCATGCCACCGGCCTCGGTGATCAGCAGCGTGCCCGCCGCGATGTCCCAGGGCTTTAGGCCGGTCTCGAAGAATCCGTCGTAGCGTCCGGCTGCCATCCATGCCAGGTCCAATGCGGCGGAACCGGGGCGGCGCAAACCCGCGGTCTGTTGCATCAGATCTTTGAAAATGGCGAGGTAGGCATCCATGTGCTCGAAATTGGTGTAGGGGAAACCGGTGCCGATCAGGCTATCGGCAAGGTGCAGCCGCTTGCTTACGCGCAGACGTTTGTCGTTGAGGAATGCGCCGCGTCCGCGCGTGGCGGTGAACAATTCATTCTTGGTCGGGTCGTATACCACGGCCTGGGTGATGATGCCTTTGTGCTGCAACGCGATGGACACGGCGAATTGAGGAAAACCGTGCAGGAAGTTGGTCGTGCCATCCAGCGGATCGATGATCCAGAGGAAATCCGATTCACCTTGGCTGCCACTCTCTTCTGCTAGAATCGCGTGGTCCGGATAGGCATCCAGCAGGGTCTGGATAATGGTCTGCTCGGCGGCACGATCGACTTCGCTGACGTAATCCGCGTGGGACTTTTTGCTGATGGTGAGGTGATCGATCTTGTCCGTCGAGCGTTGAATAAGATTGCCGGCGCGACGCGCGGCTTTCACCGCGATGTTGAGCATGGGATGCATGTTGGTACGACCTTTTTAATGAAAGACCACCGCACAACTACCGCGCTTGCACATACTGCGCTAAAAAATTGCTCAAAATCCTCATGTATTGAAGTAATACATTCCGGTTTTTCGCAATTTTTCGCCTTGTCTGAGCTGCGCCCGCTACGTTGTGCGGGGGTCTTTAAGTTTAATGAGCTGTAGAATCTAGCCTCGTATTCTAGTTGGAATCGCATTTTGAATATACATAATCCTTTTTTAAATATCCGGGTCGTGCTAAGCCACACCACCCATCCGGGCAACATCGGTGCGGCGGCGCGCGCGATGAAGACCATGGGCTTGCACCACCTGTACCTGATCAATCCGCGGCTTTTTCCCGATCCGCAGGCTGAGGCGATGGCGGCGGGCGCCGATGATGTGCTGCGCGATGCGGTTGTGTGCGGGACGATAGACGAGGCCCTGCAGGGCGTGGTGTACACGGTTGCAATGACCGCGCGGTTGCGCGATATATCTATCGAGGTCAAGACTCCCCGCGAGGCGATGCCGTTGGTGTTGCGGCAGGCCGCCACCCAGCCCGTCGCATTGCTGTTCGGCACCGAGATGTCCGGCCTGACCAATGAGGAAATGGGCAAGGCGCAGGTACTGGTGAATATACCGTCCCACCCAGATTTTTCCTCGCTCAACATTGCGGCTGCGGTGCAGGTGATGACATACGAGTTGAGCGTGGCGGCACAAAGTTACTTGCCCAGCGTGCCGGAAATTCATCCCGCCACGCATGAGCAGGTGGAAGGCTTTTTCGCGCATATGGAAAAGACCTTGTTCGAGATCGGCTTTTTCACCACGCAAAATCCTGCCCGTCTGATGCAGCGGCTGCGTCGCCTGTATGCGCGGACGCGGCTGGAACAGGAAGAGGTCAATATCCTGCGCGGCATATTGAGTATTGCCACCGAGTATAATGCGCGCCTCAGGGCACGCTATAAGCAAGAGAATCCAAACAGTTAAACACCATGATGTTCCAGAACATTAAAGAGGATATAGCCAGCGTATTCGACCGAGATCCGGCCGCACGCAGTACTTTCGAAGTGCTGACCTGCTACCCGGGTCTGCATGCGCGCATCATCCACCGCATGTCGAACACGCTGTGGCATGCCAATCTGAAATGGCTGGCGCGTTTCCTGTCGCATATCGCGCGGTGGTTGACCGGCATCGAGATTCATCCCGGCGCGACCATCGGGCGGCGCTTCTTCATCGACCACGGCATGGGTGTGGTGATCGGCGAAACCGCCGAGATCGGCGACGATGTTACTTTGTACCACGGCGTCACCCTGGGTGGCACCTCGTGGAAGGAAGGCAAGCGCCACCCCACTTTGGGCAACGGCGTGGTGGTTGGCGCGGGAGCCAAGATACTCGGCCCGATCAATATCGGCGATAACTCCAAGATCGGCTCGAATGCGGTGGTGGTGAAGGACGTTCCGGCCGGCGCGACAGCGGCGGGTATACCGGCGCGCATCCTCGATGAGGAGAAAAAGAACGCTGCCGCCGGTTTCAATGCGTACGGCATCGGCAACGACCAGAACGACCCGGTCTACAAGGCATTGCACGGCCTGATCGGGCATAGCGTGACAGTTGACCAGCGCATCGAGTTTATTTTGCAGCAACTTGAGAAGATGGGCGTGCCGGTTGCAGAGGAGCGCGCTACCGCAGACAAGTTTGATCCCAACCACCTGAACAAGATTGTTGACTAAAAAGCTTGGGCATTCTACTATCCCCGCACACGATATATACGTCAAAAATATGACGATATCGGACTTTATCAATGACCGGGAGATAACATGCGATTAACGACCAAAGGACGTTTTGCCGTGACGGCAATGGCTGATCTGGCTATGCGCGGCGGTAAAGCACCGGTGACGCTGGCGGCAATCAGTGAAAGACAAAAGATTTCGCTCTCCTATCTCGAACAATTGTTCGGCAAATTGCGCCGCAACAATATCGTCGAAAGCGTGCGCGGACCCGGTGGCGGTTATTATCTGGCCCGTCCGAGCAGCAAGATATCCATCGCGGAGATCGTGATCGCGGTGGACGAGCCGCTGGATGCGACCAAATGTGGCGGTTTGGGCAACTGCCAAGGCGATGAACAGCCATGCATCACACATGATTTGTGGATGGGCCTGAACAAGAAGATCTACGGTTATCTGGAGGAAGTCTCGCTGCAGCAGCTGGTGGAAAATTACGCCAATCGCGGTCAGCAATCCACACCGATTACCATGAAAAAGATGGTCAAACCGGAGAATGTCCCGGCATAAAATTCAGGCAAGTGGCGGTTGTCTGCAACCGACCCTTGCATGAATCACTCTGGAATTGCATTGATTCACCGGCTCCTGACAGATAGAATCATTTCTGCTGCAATCTCCAAAAAATTACCCTGCTGCCGTTTTCATTTTGCAAGAAATGACCGGGGATGTTGCCGGTTGCCGCGCATGCAGTAACCAAAACAAATCGTCTTAAAGGTGAGCGTGAACATGTTTAAACTTTGGCACAGCCTTTCCAATCGTTGGCTTTATCTGGCAGGAGCGCTGTTTGCCGGCGGCCTGATAGGCTTTGCCTTGTACCTGCAATACGTTGAACATCAGGACCCGTGTCCATTGTGCATGGTGCAGCGCCTGTTCTTCATCGCGATCCTGGCGGTGTGCATACTCGCCGCATTGCAAGGACCCAAGCGTCTGGGTGAGCGCATCTACGCAGCACTGATCGTGTTGCTGTCGCTGTCTGGTGTAGCCGTCGCCACACGCCATATCTGGATCCAGCACCTGCCTGCGGACCAGGTACCCGCCTGCGGTCCGGGTCTGAATTACATGCTGGATACCATGCCGATGTCACACGTGTTGAAACAGCTGATGCACGGTTCCGGGGAATGTGCAGCAAAAGGCTGGACATTCCTCATGCTCGGCATTCCGGAATGGTCGCTGCTGTGCTATCTGGCGCTGGGATTGTGGGCGGTGCTGATCGCGGTCAGGACGAAAACGCAGTAAACATTTCCTGCATAAATATCATGACGAACATCCAGGCCGGGGCGGGCCCGGATGTTCCGTTCCGACTTAATCCAGAATAGCGCAGATTATTCCGCGAGCACGGTGTGCACGCTGTCGCGACTGCTGATGCGCACAAACCATGCCGCAAGGTTGGGGTGCGGTGTGCGCCAGTCGCGTTCCGGTTGGCGCAGGTCCAGGTAGATCAGCGCGCTCACCAGTGCCAGATCGGCCAGCGTGATGGATGCTCCCTCGCACCAGCCATTCTGGCCAAGCTGCGCGGAGGCAAACGACAGCGCGCGCGAGATCGCATTGTTGTGCCGGTCGATGTTGTCGGCAAGCTGGTGTTCCGCGGAGCGCAGGCGTTCAGTGCGCACCATCACGGCTGCATCCATGATGCCGTCCGCAAGCGCCTCCCATCGTTTCACTCGCATCCGCGCCAGTGCATCATTGCGCGGAATCAGGACAGGCGTGTCGTTCAGCGTGTCGGCATACTCTGCAATAACCGGCGAATCGAACACGCAGGATTCGTCATCCAGTATCAGCGCCGGAATCCGGCCAAGCGGATTGACCCGCGCCACCTGGCTGCCGGGTTCGCGGGGCGGGTCGACCAGATAGTTGTGGGGTATGTTTTTTTCCAGCAGCACCAGGCGCACCTTGCGCACATAGGGGCTGGTATTGGTTCCGAGCAGTTTCATCGTTTGTCTCCTTTGGTGCACCAAAAATAACAACGCGGTTGCAATCCGGTCTGCAGTGTCATTGCGGGGTTGATTTCGAACCTACTTTGTCAGCTTGTCCTGCAAAGCCTGGCCGGTTTTTTCCAGGGCTTGCCCGCCTTTTTCCAGAGTTTCCCCGGTAGCTTTCTTGAGTTGCTGATTGATGGTATGCGCGTCAAACGGGTTGGAATACAGCGGCACATCGCGCCCGATATTCACACCGAGCCACAAGCCGATTGCCAAGCCTATCAACAGACTGAGTAGTATTGATTTGAGCAGTTTCATCTATATCCTCCAGAGGGTCACAAAACAGCATGCGGGCAAACAGGGTCACCACGCCGGTACAACAAGATTATAGGTCAAGCAGATGTTGTGCAGAGGCGATTATGAGCTGCGAATTTGTGCATATCCGGAATAGGGCCAAATTCCAGCCACTGTAATCTGATTGAAATGATAGGACGCCATCATTCGAAGCTGGCCGTCTTGGCTTTGCGTATCCGCGACTAACGGAGTGTAGGGGATTCCCGGCACATTCCTGTTATCCGTTACCAAACCGGGCTTGTCGGCCCATTGGCAATCATTCCGCTGAACCCTGTGTCGTCCATGTATGCATGAAGCTAATTCCATTTTGATTATTGAAGACGATCTGATGATAGGGCAAAGCCTGACCCGGGCGCTGGGCGATATCGAGATCGGGGTTGATTGGTGCCGGGACGGCATCGCAGGCCAGGCAGCCATCGAGTCGAATCGCTATGCGCTGGTATTGCTCGATTTGGGTCTGCCGCTCAAGTCCGGCTTTGAGGTTCTCAAATCGATCCGTGAACACGGAATTCGCACACCGTTGTTCATTATCACTGCACGCGAAGAGATTGACGACAGGGTGACCGGACTCGACCTCGGGGCCGATGATTATCTGGTCAAGCCATTCAGCATCAAGGAACTGATTGCCAGGATACGCGGCATCTTGCGCCGCAACGGCAGCCTGCTGATGTCCACCATCAGCAACGGCGAAATCACGATCAATCCGGCCACACTGGAAGCAAACTACCGGGACAAATCGCAGTTTCTGTCGGCCAAGGAACTTGGACTGTTGCAGGCACTGATGGAACGGCCCGGAATGATTCTCTCCCACAGTCAGATTCTGGCGCGTCTGTACGGCAGCAACGAGGAGGTGGGCAGCAATGTCATTGAAGTGCTGATTCACGGCTTGCGCAAAAAATTCGACAAGGAAATTATTCGCAACGTGCGCGGCATCGGCTGGATGGTCGTGAAACACCCGACATGAAATCCCTCAAGAAACAACTCATCGTCTGGCTGCTCGGGTTGCTGACCCTGGTGGGCCTGATTACGGGCGGATTCTCCTATTGGCTTGCGCAAAATGAAGTCAGCTCGCTGCTCGATCACCAGTTGAGACTGGTTGGCGAAAGCATAGACGACGGATCGAAGTTGCCAGACATGCTGCGCAAGTATGCCGGCGAGAGTGCCCTGGAAAGAAAAAATGATTTTGTGATCCAGGTATGGCATGAAAAAATCATGCAGGCATCCCACCCCGACTTCGGGCTTGCGGCGGCAAAAACAACCGGGTATTCCGACCTGTTTCTTGGCGGCGACAAGTGGCGCGCCTACACCATCGTTTATCCCGATCGTACGGTGCAGGTTTCCCAGTCGGACCGGGTGCGCCGCGATATTGCCACCGATTCGGCCCTGCGCGCGATATTCCCCATCGCCGTGTTGTTGCCGATGATATGGATGCTGGTCGTGATCGGGGTAAACCGCATCATGCGGCCCCTTGCGCGGGTTGGCGAAGCGGCGATGCAGCGTGACGCCGAAAGTCTCGCACCGTTGCCGATTGATCACGTGCCGGCTGAAGTCGCGCCGTTGATCAGCGAGATCAACAGTCTGCTCGAACGCATTCGGGAAACACTGGAATCGCAGCGCAATTTCATGCTGGATGCCGCCCATGAGTTGCGCACCCCGCTCACGGCATTGCAATTGCAGATCGAGAATCTCTCGCATAGCGATTCCCTGGAAGACATGGACGAGCGCATCGCCGAGTTGAAATCCGGCATAACGCGTGCGTCGCATCTGGTCGGGCAGCTGTTGAAAATGGCCCGTTACGAGTCGGAAAAAATCACGGTCCGTGGCGGCGTGGATTTGGCGGAACTGGTCAAGGAATGTATCGGTGACCTTATTCCGATTGCCGAAAGGCGGGGTATCGACCTCGGCATGACCCGCTGTGAAGCGGCATCCGTATGGGCGAATTCCGGTGATTTGCGCATTCTGTTCCACAACCTGATTGACAACGCGATTCGCTATACGCCCGGTCAGGGGCAGATCGATGTCAGCGTGATCGTCTCCGGAACCAGGGTGGTGGTCAGGATCATGGATAGCGGTCCGGGTATTGCTGAAACCCTGCTGCCGCGCGTCTTTGACCGGTTCTTTCGGGTCGCCCCCCATGAAACGGAGGGAAGCGGTGTCGGGCTGGCGATCGTAAAGGCAATTGCGGGGCGCGAATCTGCCACTGTCGAGTTGAGCAACAGGCAGGACAGAGACGGTTTAAAAGCAGAAGTTATTTTGAATTGTTATCTCCCCGCCTGAGTGATTGCCAATTCATCGGTCGGGATCCCGCCGGTTTAAGTCGATAGCTTTGCACTTTTCGGACAGCCAGTCAGATGGTTATTCAGCAGTATCGAAGTGATTTCTAGCTTGTAATAAATATTTCATGATTTCTTCACTTTGAATTAAGTCTGGCTGCGTAATTTGCACTCCGCCAAGCGCTTGGTAGTTTTAGTTACCGCTTGAAGCTGTCCGAATCCAAACCGATTTAACCAAGGGAGTGTGTGATGCGTAGCAAATTTGAATTCAAGATGAAATACCTTGCCCAGCTGATGCTGGGCGGCGCGCTGATCAGCGCGGCGGGCGCCTCGTTTGCCCAGGACGTGATTGATGTCGGTACCGTGCAAAGCAATGCCGGCACGACACAGGCCCAGGACTCGGCGGCCTATCAGGCACCGACACAAAGTTCTTTAACCGCGACACAGCCGCAGTCGGTGATCAACCAGCACTATATCCAGGAAAATGCCGCGCCCAGCGCGAACTATTCGGACATCGCAAACATTGCGCCCAGCGTGCAAAGTATCGACCCGAACGGCCCCGGCCTGATGGAAACCCAGGGCTTGTCGATGCGCGGCTTTCAGAACGGCGAGTACAACGTTACCTTCGACGGAATCCCATGGGGCGATTCGAACGACTTCACACAACATTCGACTTCCTATTTCATGGCGCAGGATACCGGCAACATCGTGGTTGACCGCGGTCCGGGCGATGCGAGCAATATCGGCAATGCGACCTTCGGCGGCACCATCGCCGCCACATCCAAGGATATCAAGTCGACTGCCGGCGTTACGCCGTACGCCTCGTTCGGCAGCTTTAATACCCGCTTGTACGGTGTCGAAATGGATACCGGCGTGATGCAGAATACCGGCGATGCCAGCGCATTCATCGACTACAAGAACCTGTCATCCGACGGTTACCTGACCTATGCCGGCCAGCGCCGTCAGAACCTGTTCTTCAAGTATGCCAAGCCGCTTTCGGACAATACCGTGCTGACTTTTGTCACCATGCAGAACAAGCTGCACCAGAACGTCGCGCTGGGCACCACGCTGGCGAACATGCAGTTGTACGGCAAGAATTTCGGCCTGAACAACGACCCTGCCAGCCAGGCTTACTACGGCTACAACTACGACAACATCACCTCCGACTTTGAATATCTCGGTATCAAGAGCCGCCAGGGCGACCTGTCCGTGGACAACAAGGTTTACACCTACGCCTATTACCACGATGGATTCAACGGTACAGATCCTGGCCTGGGTACAACCAACGGTACCAGCTACGGTGCGAATAATGTTCCGGGTCAAAAGATGAACATGAACTACCGCTCCACCGGCGACCTGTTGCGCATGTCCAAGGATATTGGCTCGGACAAGCTGGACTTCGGCACCTGGGTCGATTACCAGACCAACAACCGCATGCAGATGGAAGTTGATTTTACCTTGGGCGGCGCAATCAACCCGGCAGGTGGCGGCGTTAACGGTGTGGATCGTTTGATGACCGACAGCCTGACCACGATACAGCCCTATGTGCAGTATGAATGGAAAGTCACCGATGCATTGACCGTGACCCCGGGCCTGAAATACGTGTCGTTCAACCGCAAAATTGATGCAGTCGTCAATCAGGGCGCCGGTGGCTCGTTGAACACTTCGCAGACTTGGACCAAGGCATTGCCGGCCGTGACCGCCCATTACACGATCCAGCCAAACTGGACAGCGTATGCGCAATTTGCCAAAGGCATGCTGGCACCCAACCTGAACAGCTTCTATCCAAAGACATCGACCGGACCTAACCTTGTCTCGACGCTGAATCCGGAACAGACCACCAACTACCAGCTTGGCACGACTTGGGTGGGCAACAGCCTGACGGTTTCCGGCGACGTGTATTCGGTCGACTTCTCGAACAAAATCACTTCTTCGCCGTGCGGCCTGAACACCTGCTTCAGCAATGGTGGTGGCGTGAAGTACAACGGTATCGAGGGTGAAGCCACCTATGTGGTCGGCGCGGGTTACAGCCTGTACGGCAACTATGCGATCAACAATTACACGATGAGCTCCGGCGGCAATATACAGAACGCGCCGAAAAGCACCGCTGCAGCCGGCGTGATCTACAACCAGGGGCCGGCCTATGTATCGCTGATCGCCAAGGAAGTCGGCACTCGCTACAGCGGTACCGATATAAACGGCAATGATATTGCACAGCCGAGCTATACCGTCGTCAATCTGGCAACCAGCTACGAGTTCAAGAACGTCTCAGCGCCAGGCAAGAGTGCCAAGGTCGGGTTCCAGGTCAACAACCTGTTCAACAACAACTCGATCTATGCATCATTCGCCAACGACGGTGCAGGCAACCCGATGTTCTATGCCCTGCCAACCCGCAGCTACATGATGAATCTGTCGATTGATTTGTAATACCAAACGGCACGCCGTGCCGTTTGCTTAACTTGACACTGGGGGCGCCGAGCCCCCATTACCATTACATAAATTATGAATATCAATCACATTTTTGAACTTGCCAACCATTCCGGCGGGACACTGTACCTGATGATCGTGCTGCTGCTGATCGCGCTGACAGTGATTGTCGAGCGTACCCGCTTCCTGTCCAATATGCAGGGCGGCGGTGACGAGCTGATCAAGCTGCTGAAACAGGAAAACGGTAAGATCGGCAACCTGGTGCTGACCGACAAGCAATTGCGCCTGCCGCATGCCCGGTTGTTTGAGATACTCAAGTCCGAACCGGACAACATCGATCGCGCCAGCCTCGGCGATCATCTGGAAGAGGCGATCATGCATGAAGTGCCGACGCTGGACCAGTCGTTGTGGATGCTGGACACGGTGATCACACTGGCGCCGTTGCTGGGTCTGTTCGGCACCATCATCGGCATGTTCAACGCGTTTCATGTACTGGGCGATGTGGCGAACGACCCCACGCAGGTGACCGGCGGTATTGCCGAGGCACTGATTGCAACTGCGTCGGGCCTGTTTATCGCGATGATCGGCCTGGTGTTTTTCAATGCGCTGTACACGCGCGTGCGCATCATCCTGCACCAGCTCGAAACCATCAAGATCATGGCGCTGAACCGGTACAAAAATCAGGATGTCCATGCGCAGTCTGCAAAAAGCACGGTCGAAGTGATCCGCGCACAGGCGAGGGCCTGACATGAGGTATATGTCTACCCGCAAGGTGCGCATCGAGATCATTCCGATGATCGACATCATGCTGTTCCTGCTGGTGTTCTTTGCGATGCTCACGCTGCGCATGATTCCCTCGTCGGGACATGTGACCAAGCTGCCGACCAGCTCGACTGCAGCCGTCATTCCGCACCCGAAATTGCTGGTCGAGATCGGCAAGGACGGTTCGTTGCTGGTGGAAAACAACACGCTGACACTGGCACAGCTCACCGCGATGCTGCTGCAGCGCGGCGCCAGCAAAACCGCAGTGACGATTGCCGGCAACGATACCGCATCGCTGCAGCAGGTGATGAACGTGATCGACGCGATACGCAAAGGCGGCGCCACCGAGATCGGTCTGGCCACCCGCAATAGTGCCCAATAATCGCGATGACGATGCAGACTCCATACAACCGTCATCCGCTGCAGGCATTCGGGCTGGCAATCGGGATCGAACTGGTGTTGCTGGCCGGTGCCGGTCTGGCGCTGGCCCAGTCCGACTCGGAAAAATCCGCGTTGTCCGCGCCGGTGCCGATCATGTTGTCGACCGAGGATCCTGAACCGAAAAAACCGCCCGAGCCCAAGCCCAAGCCAGTCGCCAAGCCGCAGCCACGGCCGGTACCGCGCGCGCCCGCACCACCGCAACCGGAGCCGCAGCCTTTGCCGCCTGCGCCGGTTCCCACCGCGTTTACCAAACAGGTTCCGCCGCCGCCCCCACCCGCGCCGGCCGTGCCCAGCAAGGTCATGCCCAGCGCCGATTATTTGATGCAAATTAATGCTGCGGTGAAAGCGGCACATACCTGTCCCGCGGCAGCGGCTGATCTTCACTACACCGGCAAGGTGCGTGTTGACTTCCGCCTGGACGGTTCCGTGCCCGGCGCAATCAAGCTGCTGGTGGCAAGCGGTTATTCGATGATAGACCGTGCGGCACTGCAGGCTGTGCAGAATGCGCATTACCCCGAGCAACCGCAGGAAATTCGCGGTACCGACTACGTTTATCAGGTGTGGATCGAATGCAACTGAATCTTCCCGGCCAACGGCAATTGGCAAACCAAAATTACAAGAGGACCACATGTTGAAACTATCCGGAATCGCAGCATTGATATTGGCCGCCGGCGCTTTGCTGGGCTGCGCGACAAGCAGCACGCATAAAACCGCAGGCACGCTGAGCACTTATGTCGTGCTCGGGGCAAACGGGGCAGCCGTGGCCCGCGCGATTACCACGGACGCGCAATGCCCGATGATCCAGTTTGACGGACGCGGCGTGCGGATGAATCTGCGCGCGGCACCGGGTTCCGAGCCATTGCGCCCGACGCATTCGGCACCGGCCGACTCCAAGCCTTCCGACTTTCCGGTGCGGGTCTGCGAAAAGGCGATACCGCCCGATACCAGGCAGGCAAAGATAGGCGAACTTTCCCTGCCGCTGCCGAAACATGAAATCGATCGCATCGTGGTGATCGGCGATACCGGCTGCCGACTGAAGAAAAGCGACAATGCCTATCAGGCCTGCAACAATCCCGATCTTTATCCATTCGCCAAGGTTGCCGCGGCCGCGGCAAGCTGGAAACCCGACCTGGTGGTGCACGTGGGCGATTTTGAATATCGCGAAAACAAGTGTCCTGCAAACAATCCCGGTTGCGCGGGCAGCCCATGGGGTTACGGCTGGGATACCTGGCAAGCCGATTTCTTCAAGCCGGGTGCTGCATTGCTGAAAGCGGCACCCTGGGCGCTGGTGCGCGGCAACCATGAATCCTGTTCGCGAGCCGGCCAGGGCTGGTGGCGCATGCTGGATTCGCGGCCGCTGCGGGCAGGGCAGGATTGCAACGACCCCAGCAACGACAATATCGGCAATTACAGCGAGCCCTATGCGGTACCGCTGGGGAACGATGCGCAGCTGATCATGTTCGATTCCTCGAACACGCAGAACAGCGTGTTCGCGCCGGATGATCTTCGGCAAAAAATTTATAGCGATGACTACCGCAAGATCGAACAGCTGTCGCAGAACGCGGATTTCAATTTCATGGCTAATCACCATCCGATACTGGGTGTGGACGCCGAACTCGACAAACAGGGCAAGGTTGAGTTGTTGCCGGGTAATCAGGGAATACAGTCGGTATTCGGCAAGATCAATCCACTGATCATTCCGCCGCGCATCGACGTGCTGCTGTCCGGCCATATTCATGTCTGGCAGGAAGTGAGTTTCTCCAGCCCGCATCCGACACAATTTGTGGCCGGGTTCTCCGGCACAATGGAAGACCTGGTGCCGTTGCCCGCCCATTTGCCACCGGGCACCTCGCCTGCACCGGGCGCGGTGATCGAGCATCACAGTTCCTGGGTCAACGGTTTTGGCTACATGACGATGGAACGCAAGGGACCGCAGCAGTGGGATGTCAAGGTATGGGATGACACCGGGCATCAGGTCAATACCTGCACCATCAACGGCCGCCACTCGGTTTGTGCGCTGGCGCAAGTCAACCGGCCGTAATTCCATAACGCTACCTTGGGTCAAGCCATGCAAAAAAATTTATTGGCCGCGATTGTGCTGGGCGCATGCCTGTCGGGCGCACATACGGCCCATGCTGCAACCATGTCGGCGCACCACATGGAATTCGCAATCACCGACCGGTTTAACATCCCCGGCGAAGGACGATGGGACCTGCTCAGCTTTGATGGAAAACATCATCGCTTGTTTGTCAGCAGGGCAACCCATGTACAGGTGATCGACACCGACACGGGGAAAGTCGTTGGCGATATCCCCGGCACCGCGGGCGTGCACGGGATTGCACTGGCCGAAAACCTGAATGAGGGGTTTACCAGCAACGGCAAAAGCGATTCGGTCACGGTGTTTGACCTGGCCACGCTCAAGGTAAAGGGCAACATTAAAATTTCCGGCGCAGACCCGGATATCATAATTTATCAACCCGTAACCAGGCATGTCTTCACGTTCAACGGCCATTCCGACAACGCGACGGTGATCGATGCCGTCACGCACAGGGAGATAAAAACGATTGCATTGCCCGGCAAGCCGGAACTGGCGGTAAGCGACAAGTCGGGCAGGATTTTTGTCAACATCGAAAACAAAAGCGAGATAGACGTGATCGACAGCGGCTCGAACCGGGTCATCAGGCACTATCCGCTTGGCAAGGGAATCGGGCCCACCGGATTGGCTATCGATGAAAAACATCACCGTCTGTTTTCGGTTTGCGCCAACAAAATCATGGATATCCTGGATTCCAGAACCGGACGTATTGTTGCGGAAGTCCCGATCGGGGCAGGCCCGGATGCGGCAGCGTTCGACCCGGTTCTGGGGGTCGCATTCAGTCCGAACCGGGACGGAACATTGACGCTGGTAAAAGAGCAGGATGCGGATCATTTTAGCGTGATGCAAAACTTGACCACGCTACCGGGCGCGCGATCGATGGCCTATGATCCGGACAACCATCGCGCCTATCTTGTGACCGCTTCATTCGGGCCGACACCGCCGCCAACCCGGGATCAACCAGAACCCAAGCCCGGAGTCATCCCGGACAGCCTGGTTGTACTGCGGGTTGCACTGGCCCCCTGATTATTGTTGCTTCATTTTCTGAGTGGATTCAAAGCCGAAACTGCGCTGCAATCCGGCGTGCCATGCTTGCGCATAAAAAACGCCCGGATGTCCGGGCGCTTTTGAATGCTACAGCAAAGAAGCAGAAATATTATTGTCCCACGGTGGGGTTGTTCAGGTTGGTCCACTCGGTCATTGATCCGGCGTAGAGTCTGGCGTGCTTGTTGCCCATGATCTCGCTGGACACGAACCAGGTACCGGAAGCCAGATGACCCGTGTTGCAGTAGGAGACGTTGCGTGCCTTCGGGTTGATGTGTAACTGCGCGTAGATTTTCTTGTATTCCGCAGCGCTCATGAATTCGCGCGCCGCGCCGACAGGCTTGACGATCGCATCGGTCGGGAAAGAATGTGCACCGGCAAGGTGACCGGCTGTCTTGTCGACCGGGGCTTTCACGATGCTCAGGAATTGGTCTGTCGGGCGGGCGTCGATGAACTCGTCGGAGCCTTTGCGCAGCCCTTCCTTGACCTGTTTCATCGAGGCCAGGATTTCCTTGTCTTCTCCGTGGGTTGCCCAGTCACCGTTTTTCGCGGAGGCCTGGTCTGTGCTGACCGGATAGCCTTCCTGTATCCACGCGTTGACACCCCCGTTCAGGATGGCCATCTTGTCGCGTGGCTCGCCGAAATAGCGCAACTGAAAATACAGACGGGTCGCCATATCCATCGTAAGGATGGAATCGCCGGTTGAAACGATGACCAGCGGCTTGTCTGTTTTGTTCAGGCCGAAGTCGTCCATGGCTTTCTGGAAATGTTCCGCGGTCGGGAGCTGGGCCTTGATCTTGACGCCATCGACGGTGCGTTCTTCGCGGATCTTGCCGAAGTCCACCGAGATCGAATCGGCGATATGGCCGCCGGTTTCGACCAGGGTTTTCTTGCCGGTTGCCTTGTCGACATTGAACCTGGGTTCGGTGGTGTATGACTTCATGTCGTCGCGTACGTCCACCACAGTCACTTCGTTCTGATGGTCCTTCAGCCACTGTGCGGTGACCAGAGGCCCCGGCAGTGTTACGGCGCCGGCGGCATGCGCTACTGCAATCGTGATAATACTGGCACCTACCCATTTCGTTATTTTCATTTTGACCCCCCTCGAAAAAACTATTAGTTGGTAACGCTCTTTTAGAATTTGGCTACATTTTTGATAGAACATAGCGACCTTCCCGACAGCGCAGAAATTCTGCACACGGAGTATAGGAGTACGCCAAACCCGGGTCAATCCAACTATTTGAAAGTATTATTATATTGTAATATTGCTTGGGTGCATCGGATGGTCGGGCCATGATTGCCCGCTTGGCCGACTGCCTGGGGTACTACCAGATGCCTATCCGCCCGGTTGTTTGGTTCGGTGATTTTTAGATCAATCAGAGGGTCAGTGCGGCATAAATCCTGAGCATTTTTTCGGGCAGCGTCTTGACATGATCAACCACCATGTAGTTCTTTGCGCCGAATATTCTTGAGATGTAGTCGTCTGCCTTGGGATCAAGGCCGATGCAATAGGTATGAATGCCGCATTGTTGCGCCTCTATAACCGCATGCTTCAGGTCGTAGCGCAGGTAATGCCGGTCGGGCATATCGACATCTGCCGGCGCACCGTCGGTAATGGTCATCAGCAGCTTCTTGCCGGAATGGTGCTCGTTGAGATGATGAGCGGCGTGGCGTATCGCTGCGCCCATGCGGGTGGAACGATCGCCCGACATGCCGGCAATTCTGGCTTTCGGAGTACCGTCATAGGGCTGGTCGAAATCCTTGAACCGGAAATAATCGACATCCTGACGGCCCCTGGAATTGAAGCCATGGATGGCCAGCTGATCCCCGACTGCTTCTATGGCGTCTGCAAACAGCACACAAACTTTCTGGGTCAGTTGCAGCACGGTATAGTCCTGCCCCTTTATTCGCTGATTCGCAGAACCCGAAAGGTCGAGCAACAGCAGCACTGAAATGTCGCGGGTCTTGCGCAGCGAGCTCATCATCACCCGGTCATCGGGTGTTTTGCCCATCCGGAAATCGGTCAGAGCGCGTATCGCGGCGTTGATGTCGATCTCGTCTCCTTCCTGCAGCTTGCGAATGCGCCGCACCCCTTTGTACTGGACCGCAAGCATCAGGTTCTTCATGCGCGTGATCAGATGCTTGTTCTGCGCGGTAATGTCTTCGATGATTTTCAGGTCGCCTGTTTTGGCTTCCCTCTCGCGCAGGGTAACCCAGGACGGCGTGCTGACCTGGCTGCGGTAATCCCATTCCGGATAGGAGTAGGTATCCGCAGCGGCTGCGTCCTTGATGCGCATTTGCAAGAGTGGCTGGATCTTGTCCTCTTCCGTCCCGGACAGGGTTTTTTCCGAGGAGATCAGTTTCAACCAAGGTACGTCCAGCGGGTCGATGGAATCCAAATTTGCCGATTCCCAAAAGCTGCGGTTGTCGTCGCGGTAGGGCGCTCCGGTTTTTACCGGGAGATTATCAAGCCCGATTTTCCTGTGCATGAACAATTGCTCAAGCCTGAAACCGAGGTCCCAGGAAAAATCATGTGCCTCCAGATCTTCCGCGCCATGGAACAGCGCGCGGCCCTGGCTGATCCAGGCATCGTCGTCGAGGTAATTCTCATCAAGCAACGCCCGCGCCAGACGGTTGAGGTAATCAGCGACGGTGTGGTTTTGCGATGGGGTGGCGCTGTGCATCCGGATCCAGAGCGGTTTGAGGCCAGGAAATTCGCGTATTGACAGGGTTTCCACCCGGGCATCCTCGATTGTTGCGACCACCGCGCGTTGCCAATTGTTGGCCAGCTTGTCACGGAATTGCTGTTTCGAGTACATGATGTGCGCCGCGGCATGGGTTGCAGCCGCACGGTAGATTTCAAGGCCGGTATAGCGTGTCACGCCATCCTCAACGAAATCGTCCACATATGCGGGCAGGTTGATGGAGGTTTTCTGGACGAAAGGCGCGCGCGCTGCGCCGATTTCGTGGTTCGCCGGAATGGTTTTGAGCGTGAAATCGCACCCCCACAAGGCATGCAGATAGATTTTGATACGCCGCTGCACGTCGCGCAACTCGGTCCGGTTGCGGGCCTCCTGCACGTTCGGCGGGGATATCCGGGCTGTGCGGCTGAAATAATTCTGCAAGCCGCGCAGCAGAAGACCGGGGGGGAATTTCATTGCGAAAATGCGGCTCGGCAAGAAATCAGGCAACAACCGGCGGGCATGTATATCGGAATTCCTGCATCTGTCATTTCAAAAATAGCCTGTGTTCAAAAATATTCCGGCAGCCAATCCCGGCGCCGCCACCACTTTCATCCAGATGGCATGCTGATTTTAGACGCATTGAATAGTTTGCTCAATTGCAACTTCAGTCGCCGGGGTTCTGCAAGGTTGGCCGGTATCCGTTCAACCCCGCTAGTGCTTCTTGCGAGCTTCGAGCGCATTGGCGAGTGAGGTAAATTTCTTTGTGCATTGCTGCCAGCTGCCCAAGGCAGGATTGCCCGGATCAAGTTGCGCTTTGCATTCGCATTCGCAGGCCGATGCGCGGTAACACCCCGCAATGTTGCTGCCCTTGCAGGTTGATTCGTATGCGGAACACCGGCTTTCGCAGGTGCGCGCGATAAACTCGATCTTGTGCAGCTGTGCTGGTGTAAGCAGCGTTCTTGCCGGTGCCTGCGTCGCAATACCCCACGCCATCAACGCACATCCGTATACGAAGATTATGCCGATCGGCCAGCTGAGACGGGAAGAAAACACCCTGAATTTCTGTCCCCATGTCGTGTCGCCCACTTTTTTTCCGATATCAAAACGCAGCAATCCCGTTGTTCCCGTTTTTTCATGCAGGCGGTCGCAGGCATCGATGCATTCGCCGCAACCGATACACGGATCGGCAACTTTTATATCGGTCGGCTGGATTGCGGTGATGCAGGATGTCGCACAGTAATTGCACTTGGCGCAATCCGACGAACGCGAAGCGTCGTAGTTTATATGCAGGGCATCCTTGGTCTTGAACAGGATATGGCCCATGCGGTAAAAGCAGGCATATTCGCAAAAGAAATAGCGGACAAACGCGATATCGATGAATATCAGGAGCACCAGAAAATAATACGGGTATTTGATGGACTCGGTCATTTCCGGGTTGGCGCTAAAGGTAACGAATTCCCATATGTCGCCGTGCGGATAGAACAGTAGCAGTGGCACCACTGCCAGAACCATCGATGCGGCCAGAAAGATTGACCCGAGTATCAGCCAGTTGACAGCCTTGTTCTTGGCGGCGGCGACAACCATGCCCTTGCCGTCCACACGCACATCGGCACGCTTGCCCAGGAATTTGTAGGTCAGATTGTTGGCCCATTCGGAGAGCAGGTTTTGCGGGCAGGCCCATCCGCACCAGACAGCGCCTACCGTCAAATAGGTGATGATGGGGACGGTTGCAACTACGATCGCCAGCCCGGATATGAAATAAAAGTTCGACCACCATATCTGATGGCCGAGCACATGGAAGCTCGCCGAAGCCAGGTCGACCCGGAATAATCCAAGGGCGGGGATCAGTGAAATCAGCATCAGCGTACCGATCTGGATGCTGCGTCTGGGTAAACGGTATTTATTCGCGTGCATATTGTTATCTTGAAGTTGTCTTTTGGGTTAAATGGACATGGGGTCGGGTATCCGGTTCATTTATCGTGCATCGCATGGATAACGCTGCAGCACAGAGGGATAGGCAAACCGACTTTACTGCTCCCGAATCGCGCGGTGCAAATTAGTACTCAATTGAAAGCTTATTTTATCGCGTTACAGCAGATTTATCAGGCCAACTTTCAGCTTTCAATCGGGCAGGCCGCTTTTTTGTGGTCAGTTTGCCGTTTAACAAGCGGCAATCAGAATGGTGGCAACCCCGATTGGTATCCGGAAATATCACATTGACCGTGCCAAAATGCCCTGGATTAAATCAGTGCACTGGGGATCAATATTGGCTCTTTTTCAGTCGCGTATTCCCCCGGGCCGTGTACCGCTTACAGCACATAAAACAGGATCGCGACATAGTGCGATGCGCTGCCCGCAAGCACGAACAGGTGCCAGATGCCGTGCGCGTGGGTAAGGCGGGTGTCAATCACGTAGAAAACAATGCCTATCGTATAGAACAGTCCGCCGGCCACCAGCCAGGCGAATCCGGCCGGACCGAGCGCGTGCATAAGCTGGACCAGGGCTGCCAGCGCCACCCAGCCCATCGCAATGTATATTAGCAATGACAGTATTCGTGCACTATTTTTCAGCCACAATTCCTGCAGGATGCCGAGAACTGCCAGACCCCACACCACGCCAAACAGCGACCAGCCCCAGGGACCATGCAGCGTAACCAGGCAGAACGGGGTGTAACTGCCCGCGATGAGCAGATAGATACTGTGGTGGTCCAGCTCGCGCAGGATATTTTTGGCGCGTCCGCGCAGGCTGTGGTAAAGCGTGGAGAAACTGTACAGCAGAACCAGCGTGAAACCGTAAATCGACACACTCACGATCTTCCATGGATCGCCTTGCAGCGAAGCCAACACGATCAGCACAATGGAGCCGGCGATCGCCAGAACGGCACCGACGAGATGGGTGATCGCGTTGAACTTTTCCCCGTAGTACAAAATGTTGACCTTATGAACGATTACATAGCCCGGCATTATGCGGCCGTGCCCCGGTTTATGACATGGACAATCGGGGCGGGCTGCAATGATGAACGCGGCGGGTGCGGGAATATGCCGGTCCCGGCCTGCGCGCTTATTTACAGCCGGAAATACAATCAGCCAGTATTTTTATCAACCGGTTTGCCTGTCACTTCAGCGGCGGGGCGCCTGACTCTATATGCACGGTGTGCGTGGGGAAGGCAATCTGGGCACCATGCCGGTCAATGATCCCGGCGATCTTGAGCAGCACGTCCTGTTTGACTTCATGGAAGCGAATCCACTCTTTGGTCCTGGTGAATGTGTAAATAAAGAAGTCCAGGGAAGAGGGGCCAAAGGTGTTGAAGTTCACAATCAGGGTCTGGTCAGCATCGATCTCTGCGTGATTCTGCAGCATGGTCTTCACCTCTGCCACGATAGTGTCCATCAAGCCGATGTCTTCGTAGCGGATGCCGATCGTCTCGTGAATGCGGCGATGGGTCATCCGCGATGGATTCTCCACCACGATGGTGGTGAACAGGGCGTTCGGCACGTAGATTGGATTCTTGTTGAATGCCCGGACCCGGGTGTGACGCCAGCTGATGTATTCCACCGTGCCCTCGATTTGCTTGTCCGGCGAGCGTATCCAGTCACCCACGCTGAACGGGCGGTCCAGGTAGATGGTGAGACCCCCGAAAAAATTGGCCAGCAGATCCTTGGCGGCAAAACCGATGGCGAGACCGCCTATGCCGCCGGCTGTCAGTATCCCCGAAACGCTGAAGCCCAGGGTTTGCATTGCCACCAGGCTGGTCAAGATGATAACCGTGAGATGGGCCAGTTTCGACAGTGCATCGATGGTGGTGCGGTCTACCTCGCCGCCATTTTCTTCATGTGCCGTGACGATGTTGAGGGCGACGTTGCGAATCAGGCGGATCAAAAACCAGGCGAGGCAGACGATGATGCCAACATCGCGGATGTGCGGAACTAAATCGAAGATGGCAGCCTCGGTCTCCTTGCCCGCGATGCCGGCTGAATAGGTAATGCCGATCAACCAGATGACGACCGGTACCGGGCGCTTTGCCGCATTGACCAGCGCATCGTCCCAGTTGCTGGTGGTCATGCGTGCGATTCTCCTCGCATATCGCAGCAGGAAGTGGGCGATGATGTTGGCGAGCGCGGTCGCCACGACCACCAGTAAAACTTGAAGGAGTAGCGGCTCCGCCAGGTAGGAGAGCCCCAGTTTGTCTAATGACAGTTTTATATCCATTGGGTGGCCGACCATCGGTGGTAAGGGTGAGTCATGATTTTAGCAGACCGCATCGCAGTGCGGCACGGGAGCGCCATCGGTGCGGCGTATTTGATGTTCTCCGCGTTGTGGTTTTGCCAAAGTGCTGCGGTTCGTCTAATGGCCGGCCTCTTTGGCTTGTTCCCGGGCCATGTAATTTCGTTGTTCTGCTATGGCCTTGCCTATCGTCATGTCTTCCGGGATCGGGTCGGTCTCGCTGCCGATGTGACCGTTAGCCGCACCGATCGTATGCCGGATGGCATACTGGGAAAATAATTCCCTTTCCTCCGGTGTCAGTTTCTGCAGGGACGGCTTTACACTGCTGCTCCACTTCGAAATATCGGTGGGTACCGTGGTGTCGTGGGGGTCGCCACTGCACGCGACCAGCAATAATGCCATGCAAAGTATCGAAAATATTTTCACGGGTAACTACCTCTCGTTATTTGGATTCAAGACAGATAAACATAGGGCATCTGAGTAGCATCATTTTATGGGATTGCCTGCGCGATTCAAAATGAAATCCACCCTGGCACCACATGGTGCTGGGAGTACAAAAAATACTTCGAACGTGGCCCAGTGGATTTCCACATGTGGTTGACGAATATCATGGCGAGACCGTCAAGCTTGGCGTGAACCGCGGCGGGGATATTTTTTTGGTGCGGATTTTCCGCCTGGCACAAAAAATTGTACATTGATTGCAGCGCCTGCATGCGGATATTCGAGGAGTATTTCTAAACAACGCGCCTATTCATGTAATTGCATGTCCCAATACTCCGGGATGATTTTGGGGTTTTTGGCAAGTGCTAAAAGATGCTTTTGTTAAAAACAAAGTATCACAATGTGATGTACAATATATCGCAATCAAATGCATTGTAGGGAGCGGATTTTCAATTTTTTAACGCTATTGCTATGGGTAACGAAACACCCTGCCTTTAATGCGGCGATATTGCCGATGCGCAAGGTGAGTTTTGGAACTTAACGGATATGCGGGGTTATGCGGGCGTGTGATCCATGCTTGTCGCAAGTTTGTATGGGTAACTTGAAACAATCAGTGTGCCGGATTTTTCGAAGCAGGACAGATGGAACCGTAAAAGCGATGCTGAAAATTTCTAATGCGGTTAATTATCCCGGAACGAATAAGGCATAAAGAGTGAATTAATTTATTTATATGTTTTGTATAGCCTCTTTCAGGCTGCCGGCTTTGTGCGGGCAGACCTCATGTAATGTCTGCCAGGAAATTCCGGATCATGATTCCACGCCCAGTTCCTCTGCGCTTGGAATCTTGAACACGCCCTGGAGACTCAATAACTCATCACGGTGTGCGCCCGCAATGGTTTTTACCAACGCATTACCTTCTGGAGTGAGATATAGATTTACTTCGCGCTTGTCGACAGTGCTGCGTTGACGATATAGCAAGCCCAGCTTTTCACAACGCGAAGCCAGTGATACGACGCCGTTATGCAGGGTTTGCAACCGTTGGGCAAGTTCCCCGATCGTTGCCCATTCGCGGTTTTTATATCCTTTGATATGAAGCAGTAACAGGTATTGCAAATTGGTGATGCCGTATTGGCGAGTAATGTTTTCACTAAAACGTTCAAAGCAACGCAGGTGATAACGGAAATCGGATAGCGCTTCAAACTCACTTTTGGTGGGGATTTTTTTTGCCATGGTTTTGAAGTTGGTCATTGCCGTTGAGTGGTAACACTTGCTCAAGTTTCACCAGGAATATATCGGCCCCGGCCACTTTATGCAAGCTTGTCCATCGCGGGCTGTGTGTCATCAGTACTGGAAGGACATTGGATTCACAACAATTTATGCAGCATATGACGAGCATTATTTAAAAGGTAATCATGAAGAAACAAGACAGTACTTCAGGTGGATATGTTCCGCTCCAGATCGCGCCATCACTTGGACCATCGCTACTCAATGCCAATATGGCCAGGCGATTCCAGGCTATGAATCGCCGAACGATCTGGATAGGCAGCCTGGGCATTGCTATCGGGGTTATATCGGCTTTGGTTGCCTATGCACTTAGCGCACTGATCGGACTGGTCACCAATGTGGCATTTTATGGCCGCATCAGTTCTGCTTTCACCAGTCCTGTCAATAATCATCTCGGCTTGTGGGTTATTGTCGTCCCTGTGGTTGGTGGTTTGATCGTTGGTGCCATGGCCAGGTGGGGATCAAAGGCCATCCGCGGTCATGGCATACCGGAAGCGATGGAACAGATACTGCGCAACGAAAGCCGTATTCCACCGCGCATTACCTGGCTCAAGCCGATTTCCTCGGCGATTGTAATTGGCACGGGAGGGCCGTTTGGCGCAGAGGGACCCATCATTGCTACAGGTGGTGCATTGGGTTCCCTGCTGGGCCAACTGATCCACGTGACTGCTGACGAGCGGAAAACCCTGCTCGCTGCGGGTGCGGCGGCAGGCATGGCGGCGATATTTGCCGCACCGGTTTCGTCCGTGCTGCTCGCAATTGAGCTGCTGCTGTTTGAGCGCCGCGCCCGCTCACTTATTCCCGTGGCGCTGGCTGCAGTGGCTGCGACAAGCATTCGTTATGCTCTGGAAGGCAGTCAGGCGGTCTTTGCAATGTCGCCGTTTGCCATACCCGGAGTTGCGGCATTATCGGTATACGTATTTCTGGGTGCGTTGTTGGGCGTGATCGGCGTCGGTGTCACGAAGTTAACCTACGGCATAGAAGATATGTTTGGAAAGTTGCCGGTTCACTGGATGTGGTGGCCGGCGCTCGGCGGGTTGGCGGTCGGCGTGATCGGTTATTTTGAACCGAAAACTCTGGGTGTCGGTTACAACAATATTGCTGACATTCTTAACGGACATCTTGCGCTGGGCGCATTGATTGCGCTTTGTCTGCTTAAATGTTTGTCCTGGTCAATTGCGCTGGGCAGTGGTACTTCCGGTGGTACGCTTGCGCCACTGTTCACGATCGGTGGCGCATTTGGCGGCACAATCGGGTTGACGCTTTCCGGATGGTTCCCATGGCTCAATGTGGACCCGCGCATCGCAGCGTTGGTCGGAATGGCCGCCCTGTTTACGGGAGCCTCCCGTGCCTTCCTGACATCGGTGGTGTTTGCGTTTGAGACAACGCAGCAGCCCCACGGGTTGCTCCCGTTACTTGGCGGGTGCGCAGCGGCTTATCTGGTGTCAGGCCTGCTAATGCGCAACACGATCATGACCGAGAAAATCATCCGGCGCGGTGTGCGCGTCCCTTCTGATTACAGTGCCGATTATCTGGATCGGGTGACGGTAGGAGAAGTGTGTAGTCGTGATGTCGTTGTCCTTGATGAATCGCAAAACGTAGCTGATGTCCGGAAGTGGCTGGGCGAAGGCAGCGCAGAAGCCAGGCATCAGGGATTCCCGGTATGTAAATCCGGCCGCCATGTCATCGGCATGGTGACGCACAAGGATATGCTGAACGCAAACCCGCAAGCAACGATAGGAGAACTGGTGCGACGAGAGCCGCTAGTTGTGCAGGAGAATCATTCTGCACGCGAGGCTGCCGATTACATGGTCGAAACCGATGTGGGACGTTTGATCGTCGTTGCGGATCACGATTCAGCGAGCATGATTGGCATCGTCACGCGCAGCGATCTTATGGGAACACATACGCAGCGATTGAAAGAAGCGCACCAGCTTACGCGCCATCTATCGACACCATTTCGTGCCAGACTGGATGATGTGTACTGAAATCGGCCGTGTGCGGGTATTGTGGGAAAGATTTCCGGTCTGGCAATTGTGTCTGGCCAAGCCAGCAGCCTTGAATACCTGCCAGGTATTTTGGCAAACTATTTATGGCTGTTTCGGCCAGTGTCTGTCCTGTCGGGGTTGAATGCTCGATCCGTAACCGATGGTCTGTGAGCGAGGGTGCCCGGTGCGGCATGCCCCGGCATCATTGGCCGGAGGCGGATGCCGCCGTAGCAGGGCTCACGGACGCCGGTGTTTTGCCGAAACGAACAAATCAGGATCCACCATCGCACCGTTGAGTATCACGCTCCAGTGCAGGTGCGGGCCGGTGGCGCGTCCAGTCATTCCGGAACGCCCGATGCGCTGGCCCTTGCTTACCATTTGACCGGCTTTCACGCCGATCCGGTCCAGGTGGCAATACATGGTGATCAATCCGTCGCCATGGTCGATAAAGATCGTCTTGCCGTTGAAAAAATAATCGCCGACCGCCAGCACCTCGCCCCGTCCGCTTGCCTTGACCGGTGTGCCGCGCGGCACCGCGACATCAAGGCCGGCATGCGGTGCGCGCGGTTCCCCGTTAAAGATACGGCGCAGGCCGAAACCACTGGATAACCTCCCGTTTGCGGGCATGATAAAAGCCAGATCGGGGTTTTGCACAGCGCGCCAGTTAAGTTTAAGTTGCTTGATGTTCGCGATTTCGCGGATAGCGCGTGCCTCGTTTTCAGGCGACAGTTCAATCTTGCTCGTGTCCTTCATGGTGATACGCTGCTCGGGGTAATTTTTGGCGTCGACCACGAAGTCCTGCATTCTAGTCACGTCGCCAATCTTGACGCGCAAATCATGCGAGCCCGGAGTTATATCGAGTGGCAGACCCACCACCGCATACCATTCATCGTGATCCGCGGTGACGAGCACAGGCTGGTCGTCCAGCCATGTTTGCGGCATATCTGCACCTGCCGAAACGCTGCCGAGCGGGATCACCGCCACGCCGCCGGGCACATTCGAAGATAGCGGCAGGCTTGCATGTGCAAGCAGGGGAAAGGTCAGGGCGAACAGGCCGAATCGTGAGCAGATTCGGCGCAGAACGGAAATAATCGTATGCATGATTCCTTCTTGCCGGGACAACTTCGTTAAAAGAGGGCATTGTAATACGTACATGGCCATGTGCCTTGGCGAACAATTCGACTCAGTAGGCGGATGGATTCATATTGCAGCCGCACCACGGCTAGTGCTTGCGATTGACCACCTGAAAATAGACCGGATAAAGCCGATCTTTCATTTCTGTTTGATAGGTCAACAAGGTAAACCCAACTTTGCCAATCTCAAAATTATATGGCCGCGGCAACAATTGACCTGAGGCGATATCGATAATTTGTTCATTGTTGTTATTGCCTTTAATCGCGAATCGATTTGTAGTCCATGATGCGGTCAGCGGAAGTTGTTCGGAATGTGTTTCCCCAAGGTAGGTCAGCGAAAAATCTTTGAATTTAAGTGCCAGGTTTTTTATCTTTAAAATCCGTTTTTCGTAATCAGGGAACAGCAGTGCGTCAATGTCAGAATAAAGCCGGGACTCAGTCTCGTTTTTTCCCGAATTAAAACCGGTTGAGGGTGTTTTGAAACGCTTTTGGTAAATCTCGACTTTTTGGGTTGTATCGTTGGCGCAGTGGAAAATAAAATCAATACTTTCGGCATCCGGCCCGAATGATTTCATCATGTCGCCGTCGGCGGGGATATTCTTGATGCGCTCCATTATTGATTTGACGGCTTTGCTGCCATTGATCGTGACCGCGCTGACGACTTGATGCACTGAAATAGACTGGTATTTTTTGATGTCGAGTGCGCTGCATTCTTCAGTGTTGAACCATAGTCTTGTCATGGTTGTACCCTCGTTTTGTGAAAGGCAAATATCAGGTGAAAAAAGTGCGGTCGCCAAAGCAACGGCAAAAATTATTTTCATGGTCGTTGCAGCACGTTTTTTCTTGCATGCTGCAGCCATTTTAAATCAGGGAGAGCCATCTGGTGGCGATCCGCCGGGTCTAGTTGCAGCTCGCGAGTGCGTTGTCGGTATCGCAGGGCACGATCCCGTCGAGTATTTTCAGTTCTGATGTTGCTTTCCCGCCGCAAAAAATCTGAATTTCACGGCCATTCCCTTCTGCATTGCTTACGCTCACGCCGCGGGCGTATTTGGGTTTCGCTTGCTCATCGTAGTAGTCAAACACCGAGTAGCTGAACTTGCCGTTGGTGAATGACACTTCTGTCCGATCGGTTTGAAACCGGAAGTAATGGGCGTAACGGAATTGCTGAAGTGAATTGGTCGCCGAGGGCGGAAACTCTAGCTCGACTTTTCCGCGGGGACCGAATCGATAGGCCAGCTTTCCATCATTTTTGGTCAAGTTTCTGGATGCACACAGCGACACAATCTTTTCTGACTTCGCAATCCTGCATGAAAAGACCGTTTGTTCCCGGTCGGTGCAATGACTCTGGCTGGCATGTGCAGGCAGGGGAAAAGCCAAAGAGAATAGCCCGACCTGCAGGCAGGTTCGAAAAGTGGCGGCAGTTAATGTAGGCATGGTAATTTCCTGCGGGGATAACTGCGTTAACCGATAGGCATCCTTAATGCCCGGGAAACCGCGTTTGGTTCCCTGACATCAGTTAAAGGCAATTCACTCGCCGCTCTTGGGCGGGGTAAATGAACAGCGCCAACTTGTGACCTTGGAATCTTTCGGGACCGCCCGGCTTGCAAGAATTTCGGCAATTGCCTGATTCGCAGCAGCTTGGCATTTCTCTATCGTTTTAATATAGGGATTGAACACCCAGTACTGATGGATATTCTCCGTATTATCCAGTTGGAGGATCAGAACCGTGCCATTTGCCTTGTTCTGGTCGCACCCCGACATAAGCAGGAGGCCAAGCACCGCCAGCAGCAGCATGATCTTCGGGGTGCTCGGTGAATTGTGACTTTGATATTTATGCATATTTGATGGATGTTAACCCAATATCAGGACCTTGTGGCGCAATGTAATGGCATGCAGGTCAAGTCGATCGGTACATCGCCGCGTACCGTTTGAATCCAGGCTGGGTTTATTGATTGCTCATGTCCATAAATTTGTCAAAATTGGCTATGTAGTTATCCAGGTTTTCTTCCAGCATTTTTCGATATTGAGCAGAAAAATGATCAATGATTTCCTCGCGGGCTGCAGACATCTCTTGGGCAGAGTCAAAGCCGTTTGCACTGACCCAGGCATTAAATCGAACCAGCGCATACATCATCGAGTCATTTACTTTTATTAGCCCAGCTTCTTTCAGCTGGTCATTTGACAAGTTGATATGCGCATCGGCGCGTTCATAAAACTTTTCATCTACATCCATCATTTTTCCCATCTATCGTTAACGTAAAGTAGGCACCCGGAAGAGGTGCTGTCGGGAGTGCGCGAATCCAGACTTCGCATTAAAGCGTATTTTGCCGGGTGGCGTCGAAAATTATTGCGGACTGTTTCATTTCGCAGCCAATCCTGGATCAATATTTGAAGCTGCCACGCCTTTGGTTACCCAGGCTATTCCCATGGGTCAGGTTTCGTCTTTGAGTATCGCTTCACCCTTGGTCAGCCACGATATTCCAAAGGCCACCACTGCCAGCGATTCAAGCCAGAAATAGGGTTCGAGCTTTTTGATCGGGGCTTCGTGCGGGAGCAGCGCAAGTATGGCGATCATGGCGATCGAGGCCAGAATGGTGTATCCGCAGGCCGTATAAACCTTGTTGCGCTGCAGCTTGCGGGGTGATGGCTGCCTGTTTGGATCTGTTTTTCGAAACAGAACCAGCGAAAAGTACGCAAGCGTTAAAAAGAAGGAGAAGGCACATATGATATGGATTGCGCCGATCAGCGGGGCTTGCAGCGCCCCATTCCCCTCGGGTGTGGTGGGGAACAGCGCGACGCCGATTGCAAAAACGCACGCGAGATTACCCGCCAGTCCATCCCTGCGATCGTATCCCTTGTACGACATCATAAATACGGCAATAGCGCACAGGCTACCCACGAACACGTCGCGCATGCCGGTGTAATAATACGCGCTGATCGAACTCTGTATCCCGGGACCTTCAAGAAGCATCTTGCCGAAGGCCAGGGCGAACGGGAGTGAAATTCCAATGACGCCAATCGCCTTTCTCAATCCGAGGTAGGAAATAACGAGGGGATTGCCCGGGACAGGATGATTATCCATTTTGGTATTAATACCGGGTGGACGGCAGCTCAGAGCTTTGGAATGCGTATGCGACTGACCATCAGTGAGCCGGAAATCGCGAACAACAATACCAGCGGATGAAGCGTGAAGCCGGCCAACATCACCTTGCCGACCCACAGGGACTCGCCCAGTGCGCCCTGTGTGGCTGCGGCGAACATCAACGCGACCAGCAGCACAGAAGTCGGGATGGGCGTGCCCTCGAAGTACTTCACTTTGTCTCCGCCCTCGGACATCACCTCGGTGGTGATGTTATAGCGCGCCAGGCGCGATACGCCGCATGCAACAAAATAGGCCAGGACAATACGGTCGTATAAGCCCTGCATACCGCATCCGTATGCAATCACGGCCGGGGCCACGCCGAAGGAAATGACATCGGAGAGTGAGTCGAGCTCACGGCCCATTGCCGAAGTCTGCTGCCGCCACCGGGCAATCCGCCCATCCAGGACATCGAAAATCAACGCGGCTAACACCAGCCCGCAGGCAAAGTAAACGTGCATGACATTGCTGGTTTGCAGATAGGTCAGCATGGAAAACAATGCCCCCGTTCCGCAGACCGCGTTTGCCAGCGTGAACCAGTCTGCAAGATGGAACTCGCGAATCATGGCAAAAGGCTTTTTCATTTGGTGGCTATCCTTTGGTAATGTGTGAAACTGCCCCTTAGGTTAAACAAGAAGCTCTACATTCAGCTGGCAAAAGCGAGGGCGGTTATGGATTAACGATGTCGAGTACCTGGCCCGTGGCGGGATTATAGTCAAAGCTCCGTGCGACCGAATCGCGACGAAAAGTGTAGCGGCATATTTTTGCCCTGACTGCAGATTGAAAATCGGGATTCCTGCGAACAGCAGTGTTGATGGTATAGCCGGTTGAAAGAACGCCCTGAAAGATACGCATGCAACGAGCCGCATTCGCTGTCAAAACATTGCTGCCGTTGGTATCCGAAGGCAGGCAATTGGCATTGAAATCGACATTATTACTTCCAAACCCCGCAAGGTTGTCCTTGCCTGCCCAACCGCGTATGACACACAGCTGTTGTGCCATTGAAATGGATGACTGCAGAGAACTTGCAGTTGTTGCCACAGCCGCATGGTAGCTGTCTTTGCGAAGATCCACGAATTTTGGAAGTGCTGTTGCGCCAAGCACGCCAAGAATAACGATGACGGCGATCAGCTCTATCAGAGTAAAGCCGCGCTGAGAATGGAGCTTAATGTACATGGCATAAATATTTTAACATCAAGGATCAAAGTGGAATTTTGAAGGTGTAAATATTGGAATTAATTCCCTGATTTTTTAATTTCAGGGAGTAAAGCTGCCTGATTTCTCGACCCGGATCGACGGGATCATTGCCCCGATATCCAGTTTGGCGTTGAGGCGGTATGCGACCCGGCCGCGCGAATTCTGCAACATGTCATTCACAAAGCGCATGCTCTCGATCAGGCCGACTTTAGCGGTGACCTTGAACTCCGCATCGCCGTATGCCGGCACGACAGGCAGGTCATTGGCCGCGCCATCCGCGACCTGGTAATCGTTCAGAAAGATTTTGTAGCTCATGCCGCGCAGGTCCAGCTTGACCGCGTTGGGATTCACGATGCGCATGCCGATTTCGAACCGTGGTGTCAGCGTCTGCGAGGGAAGCATCGTGAAAGAGGTGACATCGACCGATGGCGTCTCGAAGCCGGGGCGCAGTGTCGTGCAACCGGCAACCAGGAAAACCGCAAGACACAACATGAGCAGGGTTGATCCGATATTCATGTTGCGACAGCAGGCCAGCGCTTTTGTGGATAGTTGATTCATGCTGACCATTATAGGGAGATTCACGACTGACCGTTAGGTGCAACGCCCATCCTGTCTCGTGTGCTTTGCTTAACGCTTGGCCATGGCTACTGGACTACCGTCCAGGCAGCGCAACTTCGACCGTTTTGCCCCCGTACCCAAAGCGCTGGTCACGGCCTTGAATGACGACGACTCGAACCGTGCCGGGAATCTTCACCGCATAGAGGTCTCTGGTGAAGGGTTGCTCGGAAGCGTGATCGTGAAAGAGGGTGCGTTCCCCATAGACCTTGCCGTCCTTGCCCGTGACACGAAACGCATCGGCATAGCGCTGTGGTGTGTCATAGGGTGAAGAGACCGTAACGTCGAAGTCGAAGTTGTTGCCGCCACTGGTGCGCACCTTGGCTGCGATGACATTGGGGTACTTCTGTGCGGCCGCGCCAGCCGCTTGCGCAGCGCCTGCCATGGCGACGAGCCCGATTATGACGAAGGCGACGATTCGGATGCGCGACAGCATTGTGGTCTGTTCCCTACTGTTGGGTATGAGTGGGCTGTCCTCTGTCGCTACGTCGGCGATCGACTGGCGTGGCGACTCTGGCTTTGCGGCGATCAGCCAGGCCGGCGCGGCGGATCATTTCGTCCCAGATCACATCGCTGGCTTCGGACTTGAATTGCAGATACAACTCTACTTCCTCGGGGTAGGCGTCGCTGCTGCCGAGACGTTCGAGATGGCGTGTTTCCTCTTCTGCTCCCCGGGCGTTATCGGCCTCCCAGGCGCGCACGATGGCCTGCCACAACGCACGCTCGAATGGCGCGTCCGCTTCGTCAAAACCGTACTGCCATTTCAGGAACGATGCTTCTGCGGGAGACAGTTCGGTGCTGCGTAACTTTATGCTCATGGCGCCTCCAAATGAAGATTGGACTGGCATGGGGGATGGATTTCCATGCATTTCACTAAATCACGGGCTTCGTCCCCATGTAACTCCGGAAAACATGCCACCTGATATTTGTGATTTACCTGTTCAATCAGTGCCTGCGGCGTGTGTTCTTGGGCGCATTTCCCGGCCTGTGGGGTCCAGGCTTAAGACTGACTCATGGAGTGCATCAATCACATTTCCATTAAACACAAATTCATCGTCTTCATTTGTGGTCACCTCGGCCAGCGCCCAGCCAAGCTCTTCCAGCTCGGGCTCATCAAACTCAACGCCGTCGAGCAGATAACAAATATCAAATAGTGTCGAGACTTGCGCGCCGCGAACCAGATCGATGATATCTTTTGGATCTACATTTTTCTCAAGCATACGGCTCAATGCCTGGCCCATACCCGAGTAAGGCGCTGTTGGACGTTTTTTCGACGCCTGTATATGAGCGTCAATCCAGGTTTCATCCGATTCTGAGACGACACCCTTCCACGCCTCACGAAGAAAGAGAAATCGATGAAGCTGGTTAAAACCTTCCTCAATCTGTGAACGCGCCCAACTCTCTGGATTTGGTGCGCCCAGCTTATCAAACAGTTTTGTTAATTTTTTTAAGTCAGTTGGAATTCGCATCATGCTCTCCGCTTCTTGCATTTATAGTATTTGGAATTGAACGGGTCAGCTCAATTCAGTTTACTCAATCACGGGATCCGTCTCCGTGTAATTCCGGAAACCATGGTCTGTCACCTATTATTTTAATTTTGAAATAATTCGATGCTGCCCCCTTTAATTCCAAGCGTAAAACCGATGGAAAAGATCAGTGAACGGGCCATTACCATATTACTTTTAAATAGCAAAAGATACCGGAGTATATTTTATTTTTAACCACGACACGCTCCTCCGAAATAAATTCGACCCCGGTACTTTCCTTTTAGCCAGGCCGCTCTGATTTCATGCCTTTAATTTTATGTGGTTCGGCCAAGTTATAATGCCCTGACTGTCTCGTTTCAGCAGGGCAGCCTGGTGGAGCAATTCATGCTTAAATCTTTGATATTGATATTTTGGTTTGCTGCTTCAGTTTGTCTTTCGACTGATGGAATGGCCGCGCCAGAGGGGAAAATTATGACCAATGAAAAGAGTGGGATGATTGCAGGACAAAACAGCCCGGGTTTGATGGCAAGCCGTCTTCCACCTGCGCGGGTGCAGCCGATCGAGATCGATGGCATTCGCTATGAGGCAGTGTGGGGGGGTAAGGGAATTTTTCGGGCATCCGAGATCAAGACGGGCAAGGCACTATGGGAGTTGACGCTTTACCGCAACAGCTACGACGAAAGGCTTGAAAAGGATGTTCAGGAAGTGTACATCGCCGCAATGGCCAGGGAGAGTGGCTCATCGATACTGGTCACGGATGAGCGGGGTACAGTCTACCGGGTCGATCTGGAGAGCAGGAAATCAAAAATTGCAAAATGGCCGGTCAGTTTGAGACTGTTTGGCAGTGAACCGCTGAGGGTCGAACTGGTGATCGGGAACCGTAGCGATCGGGTTATCCAGCTTGACAAGTCCAGTATCGGTTTTGGTGGACACCTCAGCAATGATCTGTTTTCCGTCAAGGCCGATGGGGTCAAGATTCCCTATCGGGGGATGATGGCAAAGCGAGCACCACCGGATGATTTTCTGCAGCTGAAGCCTTTGGAAGAATTCCGCGTTATGCTGAATTTATCTGCTGATTACGATGTGCCCAAGACGGCAAAGAAGATTGAAGTGCGCTTCGAGCATACCAATCATTTCTCGGTGGATGACTTTCAGCTCTATTCCCGCATACCTCTAGTCATTCAATGATCTGACCAATGTTTGCAGCTTCGCAGCCGCTAGAATAAAAGGGGTCAGCATCGGATTTATGCTTATGTATTTCCATTTCGCCATCACCCTTAGATTTTTATTTGATGCTGACCCCTTTAATTCTTTGAGCTACACCCTTTAGCTTGATGTTGATTACTGGAAACCGTGGTCTGTTCCCATTTATTTCAATTCAATCTTATCGAACAGGATTTGAGCCTTGAACAACAGGTACCCGAGTCGAGCTCCCTCGCAAGCCATCCTCCTTCGTTGATGTCGATCGCGTAGCGTGTGTTTCGATCGTGACTCGCGTTGTGAGTGATATGGGGACGGATCCCCATTTATTTCTATAAATCACGGGCCCCGTTCCTTTGTAATTACGGAAACCGTGGTCTGTCCCCTGTTATTTCTTGGTTTTCCTGACCGCTCCTTGCAGCGTATTACTCGGAAACCGTGGTCTGTCCCCTATTTTTCCCATGTCCCCTATTTTTCCTCACTGGGTAAAACATATGACACCTTGGTTCCTTCGACTTGCACAATGCCATGACTGCACAGCGAGTCGAACAAATGCGAAAGCTGTTGCTCGGTAAGCTCTTTCTTGAACAGGGCGTGCAGTGTGCTGAGCAGAGTTTTCTGTGTGCGTGGTTTTGACGCTTTGCGACGGATAAGATCCGCAACGACAACATCAATCTGAGCGTCAGGTGTAACTGGAAGAGTAGGCTTGAAGTAGGAAATATCAGCGATACAGGTGGAGCGCTGCGCGAACACTTTTCTTCCCTTGAGGTGTTTTATCAGCGGGTCGAAGCCTGTGTCCTTGGAAATGATATGGAAGTAGGCAGTCGGGTCTTCGCAGGAAAGCACGCCGATATAGTAGGCAATGTGGAAATCAAGAGCGTTGCTTCCAGCTGTTTCAAGAGTTACGTATTCAGCATTGCTGCCAAGGGACTGAAGAGTGGTTGCGAGCGCGACAGGAATCTTGGATTGATTGGGGCCAAGGAATACCTTCACTTTGAATGGGCCATCCTTGAGCAAGCCAAGGTCTTTGGGCTGGACGTTCTCAAAATCAACAAGGACAATATTTGTTCGCATCATATGCCTGATAGTACGTGCAAGAACGAATATCTCCTACACCATGAGTGACTTAGGGGCGGTGCAACATTCTTTTCACAAATTCAATTGGGTTCTGAGCTGCCACTTTAGCTTGATGTTAATTACTGGAAACCGTGGTCTGTCCCCTATTGTTCCCTAATTATTACCGGTCGGCTAATGGGTGACCCCTTAAATTCTTTAATTGCAAATATCGACGCCGAAGTCATAGTCGCCGCTGCTGATTTTCTTCTGTGCTTTCTTAAAAAAACGCTCCGGCGGAGTAAGGCTACTGATGCGAGCTACATCCATGCGTTCCATGAGTGCATCAAATTCCGCTTTGAATGAATCAAAGCCATCCAGCGCGGAAACGCACCACGCTTGGCGGAAACGATCCTGCAGCACCTTAAATTGGTGGGCATCCTTCGCCAGTGCGCCGAGGTTTACGTCGAAATCAAGCGCCTTATAAACCGCAGGCATCAGGCCTGCTAGTAGAGCACAAACAGTAGTGACCCACTGGAAATCGGTTTGCTTCGAAAGCAGCGGCCAAGTTGCTATGCCACCAAGGATGATCGGTACCACTACAAAAATGACGCGCCACCAGCGCATCGATTTTAACCACTCAAAAAGAGTGGTGGAGGTATAAAGGCAGGATTCTTCTTGGCGCTTGCACTCGGCGATGAGGTTTTGTGTCTGTTCGTTCATCACAAGACTCGTGGAATATCGGGGCCGAAAATCTTCTGCCATTCATCGCCAGCGTCAACAACGCGGTTATCATACTCGTGCGAACACGCCTTTATTGCGCGGCGATAGGCAGATTCCGCGAGGCTCTGCCATTGATTCCCCAGCGACATGATCTCGAAAGTGCCAGGCACGAAAACTACGCCATTTGCCCGATGGTAGAGGAAGTAAAAAAAATCGCGAATGATCCAGTCGAAGTAAAACCAGCTCTTTAACCGCCAAGACGATTGTGCAATAAATTCGGCTGCCAACAATTCAAGGTGGAATGATTTGATCGGCACCGAACAATAAGCCTGCCATGCTTTCAACATGCGGATAAGCGGTCGCAAATTCCCCGCGTTTGCCTTGTCGGCCGAATCGAGCTGATTCATCTCGCTCCAAGGCGCGGTTTCCTTGTATGAGCCACCGTTGTGGGTGTCGCAAATCCAATAACGCCCCTGCGTAGTGAGTGCGAAGGCAGGGACAACTTCCACGCTATAGCTACCAAAATTGACTACAACCACTTGGCCGTCACCACTCATGTCGGTTTTCGTGTAGGTGAGTAAAAGTTGGTTCTTTACTTCTTGCAGGAGTGCAGACTGCCGGTTATAGGCGTAATTCTGATAGCGGAGGTAGACCGCGGCGGGGAGTAGGAAATACACATCTATGTCACGCGGTGGACGAGTGGTTGTGCTTTTTCCCCAAGAGCCAACGAAAAAACTATTATCGATTTCAGAGATCGTTCCATAGTAGGCACGATTGAGGCAACTCACGACGCCGGCATATTTGGTGTAGCCGTCCAGCTGCTGCGTTGGAGTTAGCCCCAAGTTGCTGTGAAATTGTTCAAAGCGTTGCCAAACAGCAACCCAGGGCGGTGTGGTAGCAAAATCTAGCGTGTTCAGCGATGCCAAAGTCCCCAAGCTTGAAAACTGGGGCGCGACCTTTGGTTGTATCGAGATCAAGCCGTTCACAACATCACCCGCACGCCCCAATCGCCCCGCAACTAGTACAAAACTCGCAGCCGTCCTTCTTGATCAGCGTGGCGTTGTGGCATTCCGCGCAGAGTTTTCCGGCCAGTGTCTTGGGTCCGGCGGCCTTGCTTTTCTTCTTCGGCACATCCATCACGCCCATGTGCGATATCGGGAAGCCGTTCTCGTCGAGGATGCCGAGCATCGCGTAACGGTGGATGATCAGCTTGGCGACGTAGGAGACCGTCGAGGGGTAGCTTTCCATTTTGATGCTGCCGGGCACACGGGCCATGAAGTCGCCGAGCGGTTCGCCGAAGTTGAGCAGCTTGCGCAGCTTCATGCCGATCCAGGCCGGATCAATCACGCGCATGTCCAGGCTCAATGCCTTGCACAGCCCGTCCAGCGCGCGCGGATACACGCCGGCCAGCCACATCGAATAGGGGCGGCGTTGCCCGTCGGGCAGCACCAGTTCCTTGAGCCCCACCACGAAATCGTCGCCGGTGCCGGCATTGGCGATGTCCACTGTCCAGCTCATTGTGCCGTCGGTGCCGGTCTTCGGTTCCTTCTTCGCGAACAGCGCGTCCATCATCGGCGTCGATTCGTCCGCGCTGATTTCCAGTGCGCCCAATGCTTCGATGCGGTATTTCAGCAGGTGCGCGAACGCGGAAACCAGGCTGGGCATGCGTTTTATTTCTCCGTCGGGCGGCATCGGCATGTCGAACGCATCGTCGCCGGCGGTCTTCATCAGCATCTCGAGCTTCATGCGCACCCACACCGGATCTTCCGTGCGCATGTCCATCGACAGTGATTTGGCCAGCGCGCCAAGTCCGCGCGGTTGCTCCGCGCCGTTAACCCAGACCTCGAACGGATGGTTGTGGCCGTTGGTGGTATGCGAGACGAAAATCACGAAGGTGCCGAGCTGATGCTTGACCACCTGCGAGACCCAGCCCTCGCTGCCGTTCGTCAGTTTGGGGCGGCCCGGCCAGCGCAATGAGGCAAGCGCGGGTTTCGGCGTTGCTTCCAGCGTGATGCGACGGTCCTGGTCGAAGATGAAATCCTGCGGTTGTTCTTCTGCTGTTTCCGGTTTTTCCTGCTTGATCTCAGGCGTGACCGACAGCACCGAGCCCAGCACGTTGTTCGGGCGATAGGTGGCCAGACCTTTCAGTCCGGCCTTCCACGCTGCGGTATAGAGACCCTTGAAATCCTCGTAGGGATAGTCGGCGGGCACGTTGACGGTCTTGCTGATCGAGGTATCGATGAATGGTGCGACTGCGGCCACCATCTTCATGTGGTCGAGCGCGGAGATCTCCAGCGCGGTGACGAAGGCGGGCGGCAGGTTGTTGGTGTCACCACCCATGTGCTTGTACGTGCGCCAGGCATGGTCTTCCACCGCGTAATCCTTGGTGCCGCCTTCCGCCATGCGTTTCTTGCGCGTGTAGAACCACGAGAACGGCGGCTCGATGCCGTTCGAAGCGTTGTCCGCGAACGCGAGCGAGATGGTCCCGGTCGGTGCGATGGACAGCAGGTGGCTGTTGCGGATGCCGTGCTTGCGGATCTTGTCCTTGATCTGGTCGGGCAGGCGCGAGGCGAAGCGCGGTGCGGCAAGGTACTGGTCGGCATCCAGCAGCGGGAACGCGCCGCGTTCGGCAGCCAGGTCCACGGAGGCGAGATACGCCTCGTCGCGCATGATGCGCGTGATGTCGGTGGCGAATGCGCGCGCCTCGTCGGTGTCGTAGCGCAGGCCGAGCATCGCCAGCGTGTCGCCCAGCCCGGTGTAGCCCAGTCCGACGCGGCGCTTGTTCTGCGCTTCCTGCTGCTGTTCCGGCAACGGCCATGCGGTGACATCCAGCACGTTGTCCAGCATGCGCGTTGCGGTGCGCACCAGCTGCTTGAACGGTTCGTGGTCGAAACGGACTTGCTCTGTGAACGGATGCTTCACCATGCGCGTCAGGTCGATGGAGCCCAAGCAGCAGCAGCCGTAGGGCGGCAGCGGTTGTTCCGCGCAGGGATTGGTCGCCTCGATCAATTCGCAATAGGACAGGTTGTTGTCGCGGTTCATCAAGTCGATGAACAACACGCCCGGTTCGGCGTGGTCGTAGGTGCTCTCCATGATCTGCTTCCACAGATCAGTGGCCTGCACCTTGCGGTATACCCACATGCCGTCGGTGCGCTGGACCGCGCCTAGCTCCTTGAGCGCCACGCCGGGTTCCGCGCGATGCACCAGTTCGAATGGCAGGTTGTTCTCGACGGCGTGCATCAGGGCATCGGTCACGCCGACGGAGATATTGAAATTCTTCAGGTCGCCCTGGTCCTTGGCGTGGATGAAACGCTCGATGTCGGGATGGTCGCAGCGCAACACGCCCATCTGCGCACCGCGCCGCGCACCGGCGGATTCCACGGTCTCGCAGGAGCGGTCGAACACGCGCATGTAGGAGATCGGCCCGCTGGCACGGGAGTTGGTGCCCTTGACCTGGGCGCCCTCGGGACGGATGGACGAAAAATCGTAGCCGACGCCGCCGCCGCGCCGCATGGTTTCGGCAGCCTGCTGCAGCGCATCATAGATGCCGGGTTTGCCTTCATTGATCCCGGAGATCGCATCGCCCACCGGTTGCACGAAACAGTTGATCAGGGTTGCCTGGTTCTTCAGTCCGGCAGCCGAGTTGATGCGGCCGGCAGGCACGAAACCGTTCTCCTGGGCGAGGAAGAATACTTCTTCCCAATGGGCGCGCTGTTCCGGGGTTTCCGCCTTGGCCAGTCCGCGCGCGACACGGCGGCGCACATCCTGAACCGAGTGTTCGTCCGGTTCGGCATATTTTTCCAGCAAAACTTCGGTGCTGATCTCTTGTGTCATCGCCTTGCTTCCTTGAGCAGCAGGTTTGTCCATTGTTTTATGGGCAAGTTCGCTGATTATCCGCTGGGCGGATACCGATTTTTCGGAATCGTTGCTGGAGGATGTGGACAGGGAAACGCTTTCGACTTCAATCATATTATTACTCCCTTTTAATGCGCGGGATACTTGCGTCCCGAAAACAGAAAACCACTATAGGTAGTGGCTAGTAGATGTATTTGGACTAATTGTAGGGTGGAGAGAGGTTTTTGCAAGTGATAATTTTGGCCGATAATTTTTGACTTTGATCAACAATAACTTAGCTGAAAAAATAAATGGCGGGGCACGCAATTTGCTGGTCGGCCGAAAAACGGCAGTTCAACCGGCATGCACCGGGTTAGTGCATGGCCGGCCCGGCCACATCGGTTTTCGCGGCAAGTTTGCTGCGAAACTCTTCCAGCTTGCCATGGAAGTCGTCCGCATCGCCGTAATCCAGAAAATGTTTATAACGGGCATGCGCGCCGAGCATCTTGCGCGCGTGCTTGATCGGGCAGAAATACTGTTCGGTGCGGGCAAGAATCTCGCTTGCGTAGGCGATCATTCCTACCGCATACCCGCAGTACATGCAGTCCAGTTTTTCGATGATGTTCAGGTAGGCCAGGTATTGGCGATCTACCAATATGTAGTTGGCGCGCCTGACTTTGGTGATGCCGTATATCGGGAAGCAGACCAGTTGGTAAAGGCTGATGCACAGATCGAACAAGGCCAGCGGAAACAGCATGCCGTAGATGGCCGGCATGGTAAGGAAATTTTTCGGGCGCACGGTAAAAAACCAGATCAACAGGTTCATCTTCGGCTTGAGCTTGCGGTGCGCCTCCTTGAGGGCGTTTTCGAACACCACGCGCTTGCCCTCGATCTTGTAGTGTATGCGGTCTTCCTGTTCTTCGATGGCGGTGTTCAATTCGGTTTCGAGGATGCCGATCTGTTTGATAAGCTGATTTATCTTTTCGTTCATGGCAATCCTTTCGGGTGAGCGAGACGCTGATCTCATTGTCACACGTTATTGCCTGTGCACCGGCAACATGCTTGGATTGCCAGCAGCTGGTTTGTAAATAGCCTAGTCGGTAAAAAGATTGACCAGCCCGTCCAGTCCGACATAATTCAGCGCATAGCTGGACTGCTCGCGCACCACCGGCTTGGCATGGTAGGCGATGCTGATGCCGGCCTGCGCCATCATCTTCAGGTCGTTCGCGCCGTCGCCCATCGCAATGACCTGCCCGGGCTTGAGATTCAGTTCCTCGCGTACCTTCACCAGCCAGTCGGCCTTGCCCTGGGCATCGAAGACATTCCCCACCACTTTGCCGGTGAGTTTGCCGTTGGCGATCTCAAGAGTGTTGGCGTGGGTATAGTCCAGGCCCAGTCTGGCCTTGAGGCGTTCGGTAAAGAACACGAAGCCGCCGGACACCAGCAGTGTCCTGATGCCCAGTTCTTTGAGTTTGGCCAGCATCAGTTCGGCGCCGGGATTGAGCCGCAGGCGTTCATCATAGACGCGCTGCAGGGCGTGTTCGTCCAGCCCTTCGAGCAGTGCGACACGGCGGCGCAGGCTTTCGGCGAAGTCGATTTCGCCGCGCATCGCCGACTCGGTGATTGCCGCGACCCGCGGCTTCAATCCCTGCATGTCGGCGATCTCGTCTATGCATTCGATGGAGATCAGCGTTGAATCCATGTCCATCACCAGCAGGCCGAAATCCGTCAGTTTCCGGTCTTGCGGCACAAATCCGTAATCGAGCCGGTTCGCCATGCAGTAGGGCGCGACTCCGTTGTGCGCCTGCGCCGGGGTCAGGCGAAAGGCGTGCTTGGCAATCTGCTCGCATTGCCTGCTCTTCGTCAGTCTGGCGAGATGGTCTAGATGTGTCTGGGCAACTGGGTGGGTGGCTTGGATGATAAGGTTCATGTGTTCGGCAAGTGACAAATAGTAATGTTCAGCACTGGTATTGTAATGCCGGCATATTCTAATTGAATTCCCGGTTGGTGCCGTCGGGTAGATCGAAGAATCCCCGGCCGGGTGTCGCAAAGCCAATGTCCTTCTGGGTTGCGGAAAAGCAGGCAGTCGCGGCGGGGGTCCTGTTTTTGTGATAACGCGCTCATGATGGACTTGTTCAGGGGTTCATCAAGTCATGTGCCGCAGGTGCACGGGCAGCAGTGGCTTCGTGTTAGAATGCGCCCCCCTTTGATTTTTCCTGGAGAGAGTTATGTTTATCAGCAATGCCTATGCAGAGGCCGCAGCAGCAGCGCCTAATAGTCCGATCATGAATTTTTTGCCACTGATTGCATTGATTGCGGTATTTTACTTTTTGATATTGCGCCCGCAAAGCAAACGCGCCAAGGAACAGAAAGCCATGATTTCGGCACTGCAGCGCGGCGATGAAGTCGCAACCAGCGGCGGCGGAGTGGGGATCGTCAGCAAGGTTTATGAGCAATATGTAGGCGTGGAAATCGCCGAGAATGTCGAAATGAAGGTGCAAAAGAGCGCGATCCAGAGCGTGTTGCCAAAGGGAACGATCAAGGCGATCAAGTAATTGGCACCTCAAAAACCCCGGGATTCCATCCCAGCTAATGAAACTGCCAGCCATTCCACCAAGTTGTCAAACAACTGCAACCGGGTGGCTGGTCATGCTGTGTCATGGAAAAGGTTTCTGCATATCTGGTTTTAGCCAGACGCGAAACGGCAAAACGAAGTTGCAGGACTGGGTAACCTTGGGCAGGCCGGAACAAAAGATTCTCCATGCCAGGTAATTTTGGGGCGAATTCCGAATTTTTAGAGATGTTGAAGTTTTAAATTTGCGGAGGCGTGTTCCGAACGGGCACGAACGCAGTAATCAAGAGGGTGCAATGAACCAATATCCATTATGGAAATATCTGCTGATTCTGGCTGCATTGCTGGCCGGATTGATTTATACCTTGCCGAATCTGTATGGTGAATCTCCCGCGGTGCAGGTTTCACCGCTGCACGCCAATCTGAAGGCGGATACCGCATTGGAGAGCCGTGTCGCGAGTATCCTGAAGGCGGCCAATATTGACCCTGAACTGGTCATGCTGGAAGACAACAGCGTCAAGGCCCGTTTTGCCAATACCGACATTCAGCTGAAAGCCAAGGATGTGCTGGCCGCGCAACTGGGTGGAGATTATGTGGTTGCACTCAATCTGTTGCCGCGCTCCCCGCAGTGGCTGACCGACATGCATGCACTGCCGATGTATCTGGGACTGGACTTGCGCGGTGGCGTGCATTTTCTGTTGCAGGTGGACATGAACGCGGCACTGACCAAATCCCTCGATTCGGCCACCGAGGATATACGCAGCGCACTGCGCGAAAAGGATATCCCGTATAGCGGTGTGGATCGCGAGGGCGATTCGCTGGTGGTGAAATTTCGAGATGCCGATGCACGCAGCAAGGGCGAAGCCGAAGTCAAACAGCGTTATAACGACTACGCGCTGAATGACAGTGATGCGGGCAAGGACTTTAATTTGGTCGTTACACTCAAACCGGAAGCGGCAAAGCGCATTCAGGAATCTGCGGTGCAGCAGAACCTGCTCACCTTGCGCAACCGGGTGAACGAGCTGGGCGTGGCCGAGCCGGTGATTCAGCAGGAGGGAGCGGACCGCGTGGTGGTCCAGCTGCCCGGCGTGCAGGATACGGCGCGGGCCAAGGAGATTCTCGGGCGCACCGCCACGCTGGAAGTGCGCATGGTGGATGATACCCGCCAATACACCCCGGGCTCGCCCGCACCGTTCGGTGACGACATGTTCAAGGATAGCGAAGGCCAGATGCTGCTGGTGAAGAAGCGGGTGATACTCACCGGCGATCGCATCAACGACGCGCAACCGGGTTTTGACAGTCGCACCAACGAACCATCGGTGAACATCAATCTGGATGCCGTGGGCGCAAGACTGTTCAAGGAAGCGACACGCAAGAATGTCGGCAAGCGCATGGCGATCATTCTGTTCGAGAAAGGCAAGGGCGAAATCGTCACTGCTCCGGTCATCCGCGAAGAGATTGGCGGCGGCCGTGTGCAGATCAGCGGCAGCATGAGCATCACGGAAGCGCAGAATACCGCGCTGCTGCTTCGCGCCGGCGCGCTGGCGGCACCGATGCAGATTATAGAGGAACGCACCGTCGGACCCAGTCTGGGTGCGGAAAATATCACGCGCGGCTTTGATTCCACCAAGATCGGTTTCGCCATGGTTGCAGTGTTCATGGTGGCCTATTATTTGATGTTCGGGGTGATTTCAGTGCTGTCGCTGGCGGCCAACCTGCTGTTGCTGATCGCGTTGCTGTCGATGTTGCAGGCCACGCTTACCCTGCCGGGTATGGCCGGTATCGCATTGACGCTGGGTATGGCGATCGATGCGAACGTGCTGATCAACGAGCGTATCCGCGAGGAGTTGCGCAACGGTATTACGCCGCAGGCTGCAATACATGCCGGGTACGACCGGGCTTTTGCGACCATCCTCGACTCCAACGTGACCACCTTCATTGCCGGTATCGCGCTGTTCATGTTCGGCTCCGGTTCGATCAAGGGATTTGCGGTGGTGCTGTGTCTGGGCATCATGACGTCGATGTTCAGCGCGGTGTTCATTTCGCGCGCAATCGTGAATCTGATATACGGCCGCAAGGCCAGGCTTGCCAAAGTGGCAATCGGTTAGGCCGCTTTGCGCGGTTACTACTAAGGAATAGACGACATGGAATTCTTCAGAATCAAGCACGACATTCCGTTCATGAGTTACGGGCGGTTTACCACATCGATCTCGCTGGTGACGTTTTTGTTCGCAATTTTCTTTCTTGCCACCAAGGGGCTGAATTTCGGCGTGGACTTTACCGGCGGGACGGTGATGGAAATGCATTACGCCCAGTCGGCCGATCTGACCAAAATACGCTCGGAACTTGCCGCGACCGGTTTGCCGGAAGCAATGGTGCAGAATTTCGGTTCCAGCTTTGACGTGCTGATACAGGTGCCGGCGAGGGAAAGTGCCGGCGGGGCCAAGCTCAGCGACCAGGTTCTGGCAAGCCTGAAAAAGCAGGACAGCAGTGTGCAGATGCGCCGCGTGGAATTCGTCGGCCCGCAAGTCGGCAAGGATCTGATCAACAACGGTGAATTGGCACTGCTGCTGGTATCGCTCGGTATCGTCGGCTATCTGTGGATGCGCTTCGAGTGGAAGTTCGGCCTGGCCGCGATCATTGCCAACCTGCATGACGTGGTGATCATTCTCGGCTTCTTTGCCTTTTTCCAATGGGAATTTTCCCTCTCCGTGCTGGCGGCCGTGCTGGCAGTGTTGGGCTACTCGGTGAATGAGTCGGTGGTGGTGTTCGATCGTATCCGCGAAAATTTCCGCACCATGCGCAAGGCCGAGGTCTCGCACATCATCGATAACGCGATTACCCGCACCATGTCGCGAACGATCATCACCCACGGCTGCACGCAGATGATGGTCGGCGCGATGCTGTTCCTGGGCGGCGAGACACTGCACTATTTCGCGATGGCACTGACCATCGGGATCCTGTTCAGTATCTATTCGTCGGTGCTGGTGGCGAGTCCGCTGCTGATGATGTTTGGCGTGTCGCGCGAGGATTTCATCAAGCCGGAAAAGGTCGAGACCGATGGAATACTGCCCTGAGGAAACCCCGGCCAAACCGACCATTACCCGCACCTGATCGGGGATTCCTGAATGCTTGCCGTATTTTTCGACTTCATCCTGCACCTGGATGCGCACCTGCTGGCACTAACCCAGCAATATGGCATGTGGGTGTATGCGATCCTGTTCCTGATCATTTACAGCGAAACCGGCCTGGTGATCGCGCCTTTCCTGCCCGGCGATTCGTTGCTGTTTGTGGCCGGCGCGCTGTGCGGAATGGGTGCGCTGCAGCTGGAATGGCTGGTGCCGCTACTGGTGCTGGCGGCATTTTGCGGTGACAACACCAACTACTGGATAGGCCGGCTGGTCGGGATGCGGCTGCTTAAATTCGCCGGCGGCAGACTGATCAAGCGCGAACACATCGACAAGACCCACGCTTTCTATGAACGACACGGCGGCAAGACTGTCGTGCTGGCGCGTTTCCTGCCCATCATTCGCACCTTTGCGCCGTTCGTGGCGGGCATCGGACTGATGGATTACCGCAAGTTCATGCTGTTCAGTGCACTGGGCAGTGTGGCGTGGATAACCAGTCTGTCTGTGGCGGGCTACTTCTTCGGCAACATCCCCGTGGTGAAAGACAACCTCACCCTGATCATTCTGGGCATTATCGTGATTTCGTTACTGCCTGCAGCGGCAGAATTCCTCCGGCGTCTCAACAGGCAGGCTTGAAATAGTCGCGGGAACGCCTGCGGCGACCCGCCATGCCGACGCTATAAATCATGCGGCTATCGATTGTTGCTGACCGGTCATTCCTCGCTGACCGGTTTGCGTGCTTCATCCGCAAACAGCGGAAACAGCATCGGCAGCAACAACAGGGTAAACAGGGTCCCGCTCACAATTCCCCCGACGATGACCACCGCAAAGGGACGCTGCGTTTCCGAGCCGATGCCGTGCGAAAGGGCGGCCGGCATCAAGCCGATGCCGGCCATCAGCGCGGTCATCAGAATTGGACGCAGGCGCGCCACGGCACCTTCCATCACACTTTCTTGCACGCTCATGCCATTGCGCATGATAGTCATGAATTGTTCGACCATGATTACGCCGTTCTGCACCGAGATGCCGGCCACGGCGATGAAACCGACCGCGGCTGACACGGACATGTGCAAGCCGGCCAATCCAAGTCCCGCGATACCGCCGATCAATGTGAACGGCACCATCAGGATAACCAGCAATGCCTTGCGCATCGAGCTGAATGCCCAGAACAGCAACACAAAAATCATCAGGATCGATAGCGGCACAATCAGCTGGAGTCGCTTTACGGCTCGCCGCTGGTTTTCGAACTGTCCGCCCCAGGTGATGGTGTAGCCGGGAGGGAGTTTGACCTGCGCTTTTACTTTGGCCATCGCCTCCTCGACGAAACTGCCCTGATCGCGCCCAAGCAGGTTGGCCTTGACGGCAACCATCCGGCTTCCACCTTCACGCGAAATCCTCGCCGCACCCTGGCGCACCTCGATGTCGGCGATGGCACCCAGCGGTATGCTGCCGGCACCTCCCGGCAAGGAGATCGGCAGGTTGCCGACATCGCTCACCGCATCGCGATAAGGCTTGGCGAGGCGCAGGGTGACGTCGAAAATCCGGTCTCCTTGATAGAATGAATTAACCACGCTGCCGCCCAGCGCGGTCTGTATGGTCGCATTGACGTCGTTCATGTTCAGTCCGTAGCGCGCCATGCGGGCCCGGTCCAGATTGATGTTCAGTTCGCTCTGCCCGCCCACCTTGATGGCCTCAACGTCGGCCGCGCCGCGTATACCGGAAAGAATCCTGGCTACCTGGTCAGCCTTGTTTTCCAGAATTTCCAGATCGGGCCCGAACACTTTGACCGCGATTTCCCCCTTCACACCGGACAGCGCCTCTTCGACGTTATCTTCGATCACTTGGGAAAAATTGGTGGGAATACCTGGAATTTGGTGAATCTTGCGCGTCATGTCGGCAATCATTGCGTCCTTGCTGGGGAAACGCCAGGTATCGCGCGGCTTGAGGTCGGCCATGATCTCCATGTTGTTCGGGCCCTTCGGATCGGTGCCGTCATCGGGGCGGCCAACCTGGCTCACCACATCGCCCACCTCGGGGTAGGAACGCAATATCGCGCGCACCTGGCGTTCGACGTCCTTGGTCTCGTACAGCGAACTGGATGGCGGCAGGCTGATGGTCAGCCAGATATTACCCTCGTCCAGCTTGGGCAGAAATTCACTGCCCAGCAAGGGGGAAAGCAATAGCGTGATCGCCAGCGCGGCAACAGAAGCCGACACGATGGCTTTGCGCCGGTTTCCCGCCCAGCGCAACAGATCGCGGTAGCGTTCCTGCAACCTTTGCATCCAGTTGCTGTGCTTTTCCGCCAGATCCTTGTTCTTCACCGCATAACTGAGCAATGCCGGCAACAGCGTCAGTGTCAGCAGTATCGCGCCCAGCAGCGCGAAGCTGAGGGTGAACGCCATCGGGGTGAAAATTTTGCCTTCCACACGCTGGAACGTAAAGATCGGCATGAAGGCCAGGATGATGATGGCCTTGGAGAACAGGATCGGATGACCCATCTCGATGCAGGTCTGCTTGATTAGATGAACACGCCAGGTGAAAGTGTGATGCTGCGCCAGTTCATCCGCCTTGGCCAAGGCCAGTTTCACCATCAGTGCCTCGACCAGCACCACCGCGCTGTCGATGATGATGCCGAAGTCAATTGCGCCCAATGAAATCAGATTGGCGGATACGCCGTGCGCGTACATCAGCACGAAGGCAAACAGCAGCGCCAGCGGGATAATCACCGCCACCGCAAGTGCCGCATACCAGTTGCGCAGGAAGATGATCAGGATGGACACCACCAGCAACGCGCCCGTCAGCAGGTTTTCGGAAACCGTGTCCACGGTGTGATGCACCAGGTCGGTCCGGTCATAATAGGGCACGATACGCACCCCGGGCGGCAACTTTTCCCCCAATTCGGCGATTTTCACCCTCAGCGCCCTGACCACCTTGGTGGCATTTTGCCCCTTGGTCATGTCCACGATGCCTTCCACCACATCGTCGCGGTTGTTGAAGGCCACGATACCTGAACGCGGCCGATTGCCGATTACGACATCGGCCACATCGCCGACCAGCACGGTCTTGCCGTTGGTCGCGCTTACCACAACATTTTCAATGTCCTGGATCTTCTGGAACAGGCCGATACTGCGCACCACCAGCGCCTCGTCGCCGCGCCTGATCACGCCAGCACCGGCATTGCTGCTGTTGGTGCCCAAAGCCTGGGAGACCTGGTCTATCGTGACGCCGAACTTGCGCAGCAAGGACGGATTGACGCGTACCTGATATTCCTTGATTGCACCGCCAAAGCTGTCCACGTCGGCCACACCAGGCACCTGCCGCAAAGCCGGCCGCACCACCCAGTCCTGTACCGCGCGCACTTCGTTGAGCGGCATCCCGGGCGGGGTGTCCAGTACATAACGATAAATTTCCCCGACGGCATTGGTCATCGGCGCAAGGCCGGGCTGAATGCCGGGCGGAAGCGTCACATTCTGCAAATGTTCCAGGACTTGGGCACGGGCAAAATAATCATCGGTATTGTCGGCAAAGGTCATGATGACTTCGGACAGGCCGAAGATGGAAACCGAGCGCAATTGAGTCAGGTGCGGCGTCCCGCCCATCTCGCGTTCTATCGGCAGGGTGACGCTGCGTTCAACTTCTTCCGGTGCCATGCCCGGCGCCAGGGTGTCGATCTGGACCTGTACGTCCTGCACGTCGGGAAAGGCTTCTATCGGCAGATTGTCGACCGCGCGCCAGCCTAGAACCACCAATACAAATGCGCCGGACAGAATGAATACCCGCTGCTGCAGGGCGAATGTGATGAGTTTTTCTAGCATTTTATTTGGTGGATTTTTTGCGTGCCGGCATCAATCATTGCCGTCGAATTCCGAATTGAGCAGCAGTGCGCCGCTGCTCACAATGCGCTCTCCGGCGCTCAGCCCTGCCTTGACGTAGCTGAAATCGCTGCCCTGGGTGGCCAGTGAAACGCGGCGGCGCTGCAGAACACCGGGAGAATTTTCGACAAATATATAGCTATACAAACCCTGCGTGACCAGTGCCGTATTGGGTACGCGCGGCAAATCGGACTGTTTGTCGGCTACCGGGATGACGCGGGCAAACATTTCAGGCTTGAGCTTGAGTTGCGCGTTATCCACACTGCAACGTACTTGAATCCTGCGTGTTACCGGGTCCAATGCTTCCCCGATGACTGTGACTTTCCCATGAAATTCCTCATTCGGGTAGGCATCCACTTCCACCAGAACCGGCTGTCCGACCTTTATTTTGTCGAGCTTTTGTTCCGGAACATCAACCCGAACCCAAAGATGTCTGGGTTGGGTAATCACGAACAACGGATTGCCGGCATCCGGTCCGACCCGGCTTCCGGCATTCACCTGCCGTTCGCTGACGATACCGGCAATCGGCGCGCGCAGAATAAACCGGCCACCCGTCGTGCTGGTACGGCTGCCCAGACTCTTCATGATTGCCTTTGTACGCAATGAATCTGCTTCAGCCTGCCGCAGATCGGCCTGGGCGGATTCATAATCCTTGATTGCAATGCCCTGGATGTCCAGCAATTGCCGGGCACGCTGGTAAGCTTCCTTTTTGTGCAGCAGATCGGCATCCGCCTTCATGTTGTCCGAGGAAGCCTGGGCAAAGTCGGGTGAATCAATCGCGAGCAGCGCGTCACCGGGCTTTACTTGCTTGCCCACATCGGCATCGATCGCGATTACACGACCCGCCAGCGGAGAAAATACCCGTGCGGTGTGGTTGTCATCGTAAACTATGCGCGCATTGAGCGGCTCGACCAACGGTTCCGGAAAAGCCTCGACCGTTTGTATCCGCAGGAAAGTCAATTGGGGCGCATCAAGCGGATATTTCAGTATATCCCCGGCAACTTGAAGGGCCGGTTGTACCACAACCGCAGGTTGGGCTGCAGCATGCAGCTTGTGCCATCCCCAATAGCCCGTCCCGGCGATGATTGCCACAATCGATATCGATACATACTTCTTCATTTTTTAACCTTTCCTTCTGCCATAGCACTGGAGTCGCCAAGCGCTTTACCGGATGCATTGAGCCCGGCCGATTCGCCATGATTCCACCAGCCACCGCCGAGTGCCTGATACAGCGCGGCAGTATCGCCAAGGCGGTTGGTTTGCGCCTGGACCAGATTGATGACGGCAAGCTGATGGCTTTGCTCCGCTGCGAGCAGGGTTTGATAATTCACGTAGCCAACCTGGTATTGCTTGAGGGTCAGGTCAAGCGCCGTCCGGGCGGCCCGCTCGAAAGTGTCGGCGGCTTTCAATGCGTCAGCATCAGACTGGATGATATGCAAGGTGTCGGCCACATTTTGCAATGCGGTAATCACGGTACTGCGGTAGTCGGCGCCTGCCTGGATCAGCGCCTGCTGTGCTGCACGGGATTTGGCCCGCAATGTTCCGCCGTCAAAGATCGTGTACGCCACATTCGCAGTCAAATCAAAGAATCCGCCGCCGCTGCGGAACATCCACCCCGGATCGGATGCCATCCCGCCCACCGCGGCGGTGATGGCAAACTGCGGCAACGTATTGGCGACGGCAACCCCGGCCTGGGCACTGGCAAAATGCAGTTCTGCCTCGGCAGCGCGCACGTCGGGACGCTGCTCGACGATTCTGGATGGCAGACTCAGCGGTAATTCCTGCGGCAAATGCAGGTCGGCAAGCTCGAATTTCTCCTGTACGTCCTGATCGGGAAAGTTGCCTGCCAGGGCGCGGATCAGGTCGCGCGTTTGCGCCAGCTGTTTGTGCAACGGGATTGCCGTTTGTTCAACGGATGCCAGCGCGGATTCCTGTGCCGCGATTTCCATGCCGGATACGTAACCAAGCTTGAGTTGGCCGCGCAGGATTTCCAGCGTCTTCCTGTTGCTGTCGATGATTTTGTCCATCGCCGCAAGCTGGGCACGCAAGGATGCTTCCTGTAATGCTGCAGCGACCACGTTCGAGGCCAGTGTGATATACGTCGCCTGCAGCTGAAACTTCTGCACATCAACCCGCGCCTGTGCAGACTCCATCTGCCTGCTGTTCAAACCGAATACATCCGGTACGTAACCGACAGTCAATTGCGCAACATGGAAATTGTAATAGACCGGACTAGCGGTTCCGGCAGGTGCCTGGATCAATTGGCCATTGCCCTGTATTCCGGGGGCGCTGCTGCTCATGTTGCCCGCCAACTTGTTACGCGATGCCGAATAGCCTGCCCCGATAGTGGGATAGAAAAATCCTTTCTGGGCATTCGCATATTCTTCAGCCTGGTGCAATGCCGCTTGCGCAGATGCGATAGTCGGGTTGGCCTTGAATGCCTGCTCGACCAGCGTATTGAGTTGCGTGGACTGAAACAGCTTCCACCAATCAAAGGGAATATCTGCTGTCGGGTTAAACCGCTGCGATACACCATCTGGCACCGGCGCCGATGCGGTTGCCATGGTCAAATCACGATCAGGTGCATAACGGCTCGTGATGGGTGCGGGCGGACGCTTGAAATCGGGTCCCGCAGTGCAACCCGAGAACAATGCCGCAAGCAGCAGCGCTGGCAGGGTAATTCTATTGCTCGACACTGGATTCTTTATTGCGAAAACAGCATGATTGATCAGGAAAATTCTTCGCCGCCATTACCGGCAGGCTTGTGCAATACTGCATTTTCGCTACGCCTCACAATATTCGAAAAAAAACGGAGCGAGTTACCGCTCCGCAAAAACTCGAGTAGTTTTCCCGGCGAGGAAGGGAGACAACCGGGCGTTCAACTCGAGCTGGAGTACAAGGTGATAAACAAATATAAATCGTCACGTTTGTGTCTTTATGCACCGTTCCGATTTTATGTTGGTATCATAATCCCGCTTGCTGACCATTTCCTGACCGCCCATGCGCCTGCTGTTAGTCGAAGACAATCATCCCCTGGCCGAAGTAATCTGCCGTGCACTCGAGCAGGACGGATACGTAACCGACTTGGCAATCAACAGCAGGGAGGCGGATAGCTGGCTGACCAGCCAGGATTATGACGTTGTGCTACTCGACCTGGGCTTGCCGGACGGGGATGGAGCCGACGTATTGCGGCGATTGCGTGCATCCGGGAAACGCGTACCGGTTCTGGTCTTGTCAGCCCGCGAAGCAGTGGACGAACGGGTTCGCCTTCTTGATCTGGGTGCTGATGATTATGTGGTCAAGCCTATCGCATTGAACGAACTGGAAGCGCGTATCCGCTCCCTGATCCGCCGCAGTCACGGCAATGCGGACCCGGAAATCATCATAGATAAATTGCGTATCGATAGCATAGGCCGCCGCGCTTCGGTGAGCGACAGGCAACTGGATCTGAGTGCAAGGGAATTTGCAGCGCTCGAATATATTGCGATCCGCGTCCGGCGCATCGTTACCAAGGAACAACTGCTGCAGTCGCTTTATGGTTGGCAGGACGATATCAATTCGGTCAATGCAGTGGAAAAGGTCATTTCAAGATTACGCGCAAAGCTGGAAGGATCCGGGGTGGTTATTCGCACCGTGCGCGGCCTCGGCTACAGCCTGATAACCGATGAAAACCAGCAAACATAGCCTTGCGCGAAATCTGTTGCAGGGATTGCTGCCGCTGACGGTACTGATCCTGGTTTCCGGAGGGGGTGTTGCCTATTATGTTGCACACAAGGCTGCAACCGTGGCTTATGACCGTGCCTTGATGGACTCCGCTTTGGCCATTGCCGCGCTTGTTGATACCGACAAGGGACGCTTGCACCTGCATTTGCCGAAAGTCGCCAATGAAATCCTGCTGACCGATACTTACGACCAAATCTTTTATGAGGTTGTCGATGCCAACGGGAAATCGATAGCCGGCGATGTCGGTTTGCCGCTTCCCCCCCAACCGTTTGAAAATGAAAATCCCTATTACGACGGCTGGTACCATGGCAAGCCGGTGCGTGTTGCGGCCCTGCTTCATGAATACCATGGAATGCCGTTTACCGTTTTATCCTCCGAAACAAAATTGAAACGGGACCGGCTGGTGAGAGAAATTCTTTTCGCAATGCTGGTACCGGAAATATTGTTGATCACCGCTGCGATCCTGATGATAAGCAAGACGGTCCGTCGCGGGCTGGCGTCGATTCAGCCCCTGCGCGAAGAATTGATCCGGCGAACCCATACCGATTTGAGCCAGTTGCCGCTGACAAACATTCCCGAAGAAATTTACCCGATATTTGCCGAGGTAAATGAATTGCTGTCACGTCTCTCCGCAGCGCTTGATGCAAAACGGCATTTCGTCGCAGACGCATCGCACCAGTTGCGCACCCCTATTGCCGCACTGCAGGCCGAGGCAGAGTTGGCGCTGCGCTCTTCCAATCCGAGCGTGCACCTGGAAAAAATCGTGGCGGGAACCCGCAGGATTACCCACCTGGCCCACCAGCTACTGACCCTGAGCCGCCTTGAGCCCAAGCAGGTGATTACCCCCAAGATTGTCGATCTCGCCGAATTGACCCGGGATGTGGCGGAACGCTGGATGCTTCTGGCAATGCAACTGCACATCGATCTGGGCTTTGAATTGAAACCTGCCAGCGTGATGGGCGATCCGGTCTGGTTGGAAGAATTGGCCAACAACCTGATTGACAATGCCCTGCGCTATACGCCTTCTGGCGGGGTTGTGACGGTTCGTTGCAGCAGCATTGCAAGGAATGTAACCTGGGAAGTAGAAGACAGCGGACCCGGAATTCCAGTTGGGGAACGAGAACGGGTATTTGAGCGATTTTACAGACTGGACGCGACCGGTGTTGATGGCTGCGGGCTCGGCCTGGCGATCGTACGTGAAATCGTCCATAACCATAATGCATTAATTGCGATAGAAAATGGACCAGGTTTGGGTGGGACATTGATAAGGGTGATTTTTCCAACAATCAGCGCGGGAGGCTAGCAAAACCAGGTGATTGATGTCCAAGAGAGGCGTCAGCACCCAGTGCCGCAATTTACAAACTGTATATTCGTCAGCAAGAGACATGCCGGGGGACATCAATGGAACAGCGATTGATTGTGCACTTATTCTTTCTTGGGGTGTGCAGTATCAGCGCAACTGCAGCCGGGGCTGTGCCGGGTACATCATCCGTTGGCACAGGCACGTCACCCGATTACAGCGAAACCTTGTCCGGCGACTGGGGCGGCATGCGTACTGCGATGCATGACGCGGGTTATGACTGGAAAGTTGTGTACAAGCTCGATCTGCTCGGCAAAGTCTCTTCGCCCGGCAATAAAATATACGGTCTGGATAACCTGGATATCAAACTTGCGCTGGATGGTGAAAAGATCGCCGGTATCAACGGCAGCAGCGCGCTGCTGTATGTTTTGAGCAACCGTGGCGGCAAGCCGGTCGCGGAAGGTAACCATAGTGCCGGCCTGGACAACATCGAAACACCCGAAAACGCGAATACCACCAAGCTTTATCAGGCCTGGCTGCAACAACTGTTTTTCCATGGGCGGCTATCGGTGCTGGCAGGTTTGTATGATTTGAATTCAGAGTTTTATGTCTCTGAGCCGGCGTCACTGTTCATCCAGCCTGTTTACGGTATTGGTGCCGAATTGGCCGATACGGGAAAAAACGGCCCGTCTATTTTTCCCACAACCTCAATGGCCCTGCGCACCAAATTTGAAACGGCCGGTTACTATATTCAGGCGGTTACGCTGGATGGCGTGCCGGGAGATCCCAACAATCCCCATGGTACCCACGTGCAATTCAACAAGGGGGATGGCGCGCTGAATGTGGTCGAAGGTGGCATACCGCTGGGCACGGATGCGCACCACAACAAGCTGGCGCTGGGTACCTGGCGGTACACCGTGCGTGTTGATGATTTGCTCGATCACCTGGTCAAGCGTGTCAGCCATGGATATTACGTCTTGCTGGAAAAGGTATTGCGCGACAGGACGGGCGGCAACGAACCCGGCATCAGCGGATTCGTGCGTGCCGGAAAGGCAGACGGTGATACTGCCCAGTTCGATGAGACGTGGAGCACCGGGGTGGTAGTTTCAGGGCTGTTCGGGCGTGAGCAGGACCAATCCGGTGTCGCCTATGCACAGGAGCGCAACGGAGAAAAATGGCGCATATACTCGGGCAATCCGACTGTATTCGAAAGATCGCTGGAATTCACTTATCGTTATCAAATCAAGCCTGGGATGGTGTTGCAGCCCACGGTACAGTATCTGGTCAACCAGAGCAGCAACCCCGCCCGGGGCGATAACTGGTGGCTGGGCATGCGCGCCGAATTTTCCTTATGACACGAGGCCGCGCGCCGCAGGCTGGCTGGTAGGCAAGGCTACGCCGTTACATTGTTGGCCGTTTAACCAAAGCGACCAGTGATGTAGTCCTCGGTCTCTTTGCGCTTCGGGTTGGTGAACACGCTGCTGGTTTCGCCGAGCTCGATCAGGTCGCCCAGGTACATGTAGGCGGTATAGTCGGAGATGCGTGCTGCCTGCTGCATGTTGTGGGTGACGATCACGATGGTGAAGTCTTCCTTCAGTTCGTCGACCAGCTTTTCGATGTGTGCGGTTGAGATCGGATCGAGCGCGGAAGTGGGTTCGTCCAGCAGAAGTATCTCCGGCTTGACCGCGATGGCTCGCGCGATGCACAGGCGCTGTTGCTGGCCGCCGGACAGCCCGGTGCCGCTTTGCTTGAGTTTGTCCTTCACTTCGGTCCACAGCGCGGCCTTGCGTAGCGCCCATTCCACGCGGGATTCCATGTCATGCTTGCTGAGATTTTCGTACAACTTTACGCCGAACGCGATGTTGTCGTAGATGGACATCGGAAACGGCGTGGGTTTCTGGAACACCATGCCGATCTTTGCGCGCAGCATGTTCAAATCCTGTTTGCTGTCCAGAATATTTGCGCCATCCAGGATGATCTCCCCGGTGGCTTTCTGTTTCGGGTAAAGTTGGTACATGCGGTTGAAGGTGCGCAGCAGCGTGGACTTGCCGCATCCGGACGGGCCGATAAACGCGGTCACCATTTTTTCCGCGATGCTCAGGTTGATGTCCTTGAGTGCACGGTAATTCCCGTAATAGAAATTCAGGTCCTTGATGATGATCTTTGGATTTTTAACTACTTCGATGTCCATTTTCTTGCCTTGTCGATGACCGGTTTATGGCCGGAATTAATGGGTTGTGGCACTCTGACGGAACAGCACGCGCGCCACAATATTGAGTGTCAACACGCTGACAGTAATCAGCAGCGCGCCGGCCCAGGCAAGATTCTGCCAGGCATCGTAAGGGCTCATTGCGAACTGGAAAATCACCACCGGCAAATTGGCCATCGGCTGGTTCATGTTGCTGCTCCAGAACTGGTTATTGAGCGCGGTGAACAGCAGCGGCGCGGTTTCTCCGCTGATACGCGCCACCGCCAGCAATACGCCGGTGATAATTCCGGCACGTGCGGCGCGCAGCGTGATGAAATTGATTATTTTCCATTGCGGTGCCCCGAGTGCTGCAGCGGCTTCGCGCAGGGTGCTGGGAATCAGCCGCAACATGTTTTCAGTGGTGCGGATCACGACCGGAATCACCAGTATGGCCAGCGCAAATGCACCCGCCCATCCGGAAAAATGTTTGACGCGTATTACATAAACTTCATAGACAAACAAACCGATCACGATCGACGGCGCAGACAGCAGCACGTCGTTGATGAAGCGGGTGACCGGGGCCATCCAGCCGCGCTGTCCGAACTCAGCCAGATAGGTGCCGGCCAGAATGCCGATCGGCGTGCCGATCAGGGTGCCGAATACGGTCATTATCAGGCTGCCGGCGATGGCGTTGAGCAGGCCGCCCGAATCCCCTGGCGGCGGGGTCATCTTCATAAATATGGCAGGGGTGAGCGAGGGCAAGCCGCGAAGGATCAATGTGTACAAAATCCAGCACAGCCAGAATAGGCCGAACAGCATGGCCAGCACCGAGACGGTAAGTCCCAATGCGTTGGCGATGCGGCGCCGTGTGTATAACTTTGGCAGAATGTTCATGCGGCTTGGCCCTCGCGTTTGCCGAGTTTGTACAACATGAAACGGGCGATGGACAGCACCACGAATGTAATGAAGAACAGGATCAGGCCGAGCTCGATCAGCGAGGAGGTATAGAGCGCGCCAACCGCCTCGTTGAATTCGTTTGCCAGCGCAGACGAGATGCTGTTGCCGGGCATCAGCAGGGACTTGTTCAGGTCGTGTGAATTGCCGATCACGAAGGTGACGGCCATGGTTTCGCCGAGTGCCCGGCCCAGCCCCAGCATGATGCCGCCGGCCACACCCACCTTGGTATAGGGGAGCACCACCTGCCACATCACTTCCCAGGTGGTCGCGCCGACCGCATAGGCGGATTCCTTGAGCATGGAGGGCACCACATCAAACACATCGCGCATCACCGAAGCGATGAACGGGATGACCATGATCGCGAGAATAATGCCGGCAGTCAGCAGACCGATGCCCATAGGCGGCCCGGAAAAGAATGGGCCGATCAAGGGCAGCGTGCCGACATGCTTGTTCAGCCACGGCTCGACCGTATCGGCGAACATTGGTGCAAAAATGAACAGGCCCCACATGCCATAGATGATGCTGGGGATGCCGGCCAGCAATTCGATCGCGATACCTAGCGGCCGGCGCAGAATGCGCGGGGAGAGTTCAGTAAGAAACAGGGCAATGCCAAAGCTGACCGGTATCGCAATGAGCAGCGCGATGCCGGAAGTAACCAGCGTGCCGAAAACAGGGATCAGCGCGCCAAATTTTTCATTGACCGGATCCCATTCGGAGCTGGTCAGAAAACCGAAGCCAAAAGCATGGATGGCGGGCATGCTGCCGTGCACCAGTGAAACGATGATTGCTGCCAGCAAAGCCAATACGGCGAATGCGCACAGACGCGTCAGGCTCCGGAATGACATGTCGAAAACAGCTTGTCGTTTATGGCTCGCTTCTTGTGAGAACATCATCATGGTCGATCGTTTGGGCTAAAAAATATCGGGGGCAAAAACACAAAAAACAACGCAAAAACAACGGGGGTAAGCCCCCCGCGATTATAGCTTATGGGTGTGCCGGGTCAGCTACGTTCCACCCTTATTTCCGGGGGAAGGTGGCTCTGCCACCGCTGAAATGAGCAGCCTGACTTACCCCTGCGCAGGCTACGGCAGCGGTATTCGCAATACTTGTAAAGTGCAGTTCCAGTTTGGTATTCATTATGTGTCCGGTTGGATTTGATGCCTGCCGCTATTTTGAAAGCTGATGAAATCAGCAGCGCTATATTATGGTACCCATGTTAGGGATGGAATATTACAGGAATATTACAGTTGGTTGGTGATCACCGGGATAGCCGCGATTCGGCTTTGCCTACTTTGCTGGTTTAAAGGAAGCTACTGCGAGTTATCGCCCACTTCGCGTTCGATTTCGTCAGCCGTGATATGGCGAACATCACGACCTTTGACCATGTAGACCACGTATTCGGACATATTTTTTGCGTGGTCGCCGATGCGCTCGATGGACTTGGCAACCAGCAGGATTTCCAATGCGCTGGAAATGGTGCGCGGATCTTCCATCATGAATGAAACAATATTGCGCAGGATGATGCGGAATTCCTCGTCCACTTGTTCGTCCTGGCGCACGACCTCGGCGACCAGGGAAATGTCCATGTTGGAAAAGGCGTCCAGCGACTTGTCCAGCATGTCCAGTGTCAGGTTTGAAACATGTTTTATCTTGTCGAAACGTGGCAGGGAAAGATTGTTTTTTTGCGCAATAATCCGGGCCGTTGCCGCAATTTTTTTAGCCTCGTCGCCGATGCGTTCGAGATCGGTAATGGTCTTGATCACCATGATTACCATACGCAAATCGACCGCGGTTGGCTGGCGGCGGGCAATGATTCGGGTGCAACTTTCATCTATCGCTACTTCCAGCGTATTGACGAGTTGGTCATCGGCAATAATGCGATCAACCAAGGCGGGATTGCCCTCGATCAGCGCGGCAGTGGCAAGCAATACCTGACTTTTCACCAGCTCGCCCATCTGTAGTACCCGTGCGCGCACAGATTCAAGCTCGACGTCATACTGTTTCAGGGTGTGTTCGCTGTTGGCCATCTGATACCTCTATGCCAGACTCGGATATAACCGGCGATGCTAACCGTGCAGTGTGAAGATTTTGTTACGGGGGTTGCCTTTGCCAATGCGGTATTGTGCTTTTTCGGTGAAATATTGCGGCCCTCTGGCGTACCCGGATTTTTTATGTTTTAATGGCGTTGTCATTTTGATAATTGTTTAATCGTGGAAATATAAAATGATGAAACCGGCACAGGTAGTGAAAGCATTATCGGCCCTGGCTCAACCCACGCGCCTGGCGTTGTACCGTTTGCTGGTGGCGCGCGGGCCGGAAGGAATGGCGGCAGGCCAAGCGTCCGAAAAACTGAAGGTGTCCCCGGCAACCCTGTCGTTCCATTTCAGGACGCTCAGTCATGCGGGGTTGATCGAGAGCAGGCAGGAAGGGCGTTTCATTTATTACGCGGCGAATTACACGGTGATGAATGGCATGCTGGCTTACCTGACGGAAAACTGCTGCGGCGGCAATCCCGATGCCTGCAAACCGGCAAGGTAACCGTCCGGGAAATTATTAAGGAGTTCGCATGAATGCAATTTTGAACCGCCAGCCACGTTCTTTCCTGGTGATCGCTGGCGTGATCTGGTTTGGTATCTACATGATATTGGAGCCGCTTTCGCACATCATGGTGAAAGCGCTGCAGCTTGAGCCGGGCAGTCATGCCTACGACGCGCTGCAATTCTTCCTGTATGACACACCCAAGGTGCTATTGCTGTTGGCCGGCGTGGTAATGGTGATGGGCATGGTCAATTCCTACTTCACCCCGGAACGAACCCGTGCACTGCTTTCAGGTCGCAACGAAGGTGTCGGCAACATCATGGCCGCGCTGCTCGGTATTGTCACACCGTTCTGTTCCTGTTCCGCGGTGCCGTTGTTCATCGGCTTCGTGCAGGCGGGTGTGCCGCTGGGTGTGACCTTCTCCTTCCTGATTTCCGCACCCATGGTCAACGAGATCGCACTCGCACTGCTGTTCGCGCTGTTCGGCTGGAAGATCGCCGCGCTGTATCTGGTACTGGGCCTGTCAATCGCCATCGTGTCCGGATACATTATAGGCCGTCTCAGGATGGAAGCGCATCTGGAAGACTGGGTGCGCAACATGCCACAGGTCAGCGCAGCGGTAGCAGGAGATACGCTCAAGCTGACAGACCGTATCGATGCGGGATTCGCCTCGGTGCGCGAGATCGTCGGCAAGGTGTGGCCTTATGTGCTGGCCGGTATCGCCATCGGCGCAGTGATCCATGGTTATGTGCCGCAGGATTTCATGGCAGGACTGATGGGCAAGGATGCGCCCTGGTGGTCGGTGCCGGTCTCGGTGTTGATCGGTGTGCCGATGTACACCAATGCAGCAGGCATCATCCCGATCGTCGAGGCGTTGCTCGCCAAGGGCGCATCGCTGGGCACCGTACTGGCCTTCATGATGAGCGTGATTGCGCTGTCCCTGCCGGAGATGGTGATCCTGCGCAAGGTGCTCAAGCCCAGGTTGATCGCCACATTCATCGCGGTGGTGGCGAGCGGCATCATGCTGGTCGGTTATGTGTTCAACGCGGTGGTGTAAACATGTCGTCTTGCGCCGCGCCGCCAGCGAATGCACCCGTCATCAGCATCACGCTGGCCGGATCGGGAGATCCGCTGCTGCGCATGGAGAAACGGCTTTCCTGCGCGGCGGCGGGCCTGGGCATACGGCTGGATATGGAGATACGCAAGGATAGCGATGTCCTGGGCATCCCGTATCTGCAAACCCCCGCAGTATTGTATGAAGGGGAAGTGATTTTTATTGGACTGCCGCGCACCGAGAAAATCGAAGCGTGGTTGAGAAATCTGGTTTGAATATCCGTTTGCGCCACCCGGAACCCGGTGGCGTGCAGTTGGGAAAAGGAGTCGTAAAATGGAAGTGAATCGCATCGTCAGTATTTTTGCAGGTTTCATGGTCATGCTGAGCCTGGGGCTGGCGCACTGGATGGGACAGGCCGACCTGCTGCATCCGGGTTGGCTGTGGCTGACCCTGTTCGTCGGCTTAAACCTGTTTCAAATGGGTTTCACCGGCTTCTGCCCGCTGGTGAAGGTTCTGGGCCGGCTCGGCTTTGACAAGAGCAAGTGCTGCCCACCGGCCAAAGACGGCAAATCCTGCTGCTGATCATCAAGGAGAGAGCTAGTGAAAAACATCAAAGTTCTCGGCACGGGTTGTGCCAACTGCAAGACCACGCTGAAACTGATCGAGGAAGCCGCCAAAGCAAAGGGCATTGAAGTCCAGCTGGAGAAGATCGAGGACATCCAGGCCATCATGTCCTACGGCGTGATGTCCACACCCGGTGTGGTGGTGGACGGCAAAGTGGTGCATGCGGGCGGTGTACCCGGACGCGACAAGATCGCGGGCTGGTTGTAATCGCAATGGATAGCGCAGCGGCAGACGCGTTTCATGCGCGCCTCAAGGGAACCTTCTCCGGTATCCTGCAATGGCAACAGCTGGATGAGCTGTGGGCGCGCGTCAAAACCGGCCCATGGTACTTCTACCAGGTGGGCGAGGAGCCGCCGGAAAAATCGCTGGGCGGCGACGAACTCGCCGTGCGCATCGATGCGCTGAACACGCTGCTGCGGCATGACCATGACTACCATTACTGCGGGATCGTCTATGTCGATAATGTGGAAGCGCCCACCTTGATCAAGGTCTATGACCCCAACACCCTGGGCTCATCCTGCAGCCACAACGCAACGCCAACCCCGCCCGGCTGGATACTCAGCACCGCCCGGCCGGCGATCTTCGAGAGCGACATCCCGACGCCCGGTAACCGCAAGCGTTGGTGGCAACTATTTTCAAATTGAGTGATTGACGAACCAAACCGGAAAGTGAAATTCACGATGAGAAAGAGGGTGCCGATGCATGCCCGGCAAATGTTCAGGTTCAGAGCGATCTGGGATCACGATTCCCCGGTCCATTATCCATCATCGACCATTTGGCAAAGCACGGCCTGATGGACAAATTCAATGCAATCGCCCGATTTGCGGAAAAGCGCAAGGGCATGCTGCCAACCAGTTGCTTAAACTGAGGGTTGACTGGCTGCCGCTAATTGGCCTTTTTCGGGGAGCAGGCTGGCGCTGCCTTTCCACTCGATCAGTTCCAGCCGGCCATCCAGATGCTCAACGATCGCTGTGCAGCTATCCACCCAGTCCCCGCAATTGACATACAGCAGATCGTCGACCTCCCTGATGACGGCGCTGTGGATGTGCCCGCAGATCACACCATTCAGCCCGCGATCCCGTACTGAATGGATCACGGAATCCTCGAAATCGAATACGAATGAAACCGCTGACTTGACCTTGCGCTTGGCATATCCGGCCAGCGACCAGTAGCCGTTGATACGCAGGGTGCGGCGCCACCAGGACAGCCATCCGTTAAGGCGCACCAGCAGGTCGTATCCGACATCGCCCAAAACAGCCAGCCAACGGTGGTGCCGGGTCACCTGGTCGAACTGGTCGCCGTGGGTGAGCAGGAGACGTTTGCCGTCGGCTGTTTCATGCAGCCATTCATACGAAATCAGAATATCCCCGAACAGGGTGCCGCAGTATTCGCGCAATACTTCGTCGTGATTGCCCGGGATGAAGACCACCTTTTCCCCGTGCCGTGCGCGGCGCAGGATTTTCTGCACCACCGTGTTCTGCACAGGCGACCACTGAATGCTCCGCCCCATGGACCAGAAATCGATAATGTCACCCAGCAGAAACAGGTGATCACTTTCAAATTCGCGAAGAAAGTCAAGCAGTCGGTCTGCCTGGCAACCGCGAGTGCCCAGATGGACGTCGGAGATAAATATTGAACGGACTTTCACGCCGCCAGAATAGTTGCGGAGTGTGACGTTTCCGTTAATGTTTTATGGCATTCCTGTTTCGCCAGGAATAGCCGGGATGATCGGACTGCATCATGATGACCGTATCGCGTGTAACACTACCGGTGCGGATACATATTGCTGCCAGGCGGTAGCCCTAATTCCGGCCGTGAGCGCTCGGGTACTGGGTCTGATTTTTGGTGATGGCCAGTCAAATATTTCAATTGCGTGAGATATACAAAAAAGCTAATCTTTACAAAGTAGAATGAATGCCGGGCAGCAAGAAATATCGTCAGTCACAATCGGTTTGACTGAACTGGACTAACAAAGCAAAAACAGGGACGAAAATTAAAATGACTAAAGCCAACAAGCCAGACTATTTAGACAAGGTCAAGCAATTATCCAAGATCGAAACCGAGCGGTTGTTATCCAGAATGGGCGGCAAGCTGGACCGCAGGCTGGAGAAGGGCAAGTTGAGCCAGGAAGAAGCGCTGGCCAAACAGTTGGAGTTGGAAGACGAGCAACTTCAGGAATGGCGCCGGGTCATGTATAGCCTGAAGAAAAAAGAAGAAGCCAAGGAAGCCAAGAATAAAGCCAAGGACAGTGCACCGTCCAAGAAAGCAAAAGCCGCGGAAAAAGCCAAAGCGCCGGCCAAGCCCAAAGCAGTAGCCAAGCCCAAAGCAGCGGCCAAGCCCAAAGCAGCGGCCAAGCCCAAAGCAGCGGCCAAGAAGACCAATGTCGGGCAGGGCAAATAACAGTCCGCTACATTTGTCGTACCTCTGCGGGTAATTCCATATCCGCTACTACTTTTCACCTGCTTGTTTCTGGCTGTGCCCGCCATGCGGGCACAGCCAGTTGGTGCACATCAATCATCAGGATGGCCGGTTTAACCAATCCCCGATCTGTCGCGATACCCAAACGCCATCATCAAGCGGCAAATCATGACCTGCATCGGGATGCAGTTTGATTGCGCATTGCCAGTGACGGGCCAGTGTCAGCGAGCACACTGCATTGACCAGCCGGTCTTGCTGCCCCGCCAGTAACAACACCGGGGCAGACGGTGTAACAGGAGAGGCAAGATAACTGGCCGCAGCTAGGAGTTGCCGCAGGATGTTGGCGCGTGTGATCGGGCATTCCCGCGCATAGCTTATCCACTGATCCAGTATTGCCTGATGATGTTCCGAATGGCTTGCGATTGAACTGGTCAGTTCAAGGATCAGGCTTTCGCGCTGTATTGCCGAGCCAAACAGCAGGTGCCGGAACAGAACGGAATAATTTTCCGGACGCAGCCGGTGATAAAACGGGTTGTAGGGCGGCAGGCTGGTATTGATCAATACCATGTTCCCCAGCTCGGCCGGATATCGTTCATTCCATGCCACTGCCACCATCGCCCCCAACGACAAGGCCAGCAAATTGTACGGGGGCGGGTAGCCCAGTTTGCCGAGTGCCGCATGGCAGTAGTCGGCCATCCGCGCCACACCGGTGGCGCTGGTCTGGGCATGCAACCGGCCATTGCCAGGAAAATCCAGGGCGACAATATGTTGTGCACCGATCATGTCCTGAAACAGCCCGGGGAAATCGCCCCAATGGCGGGTCTCGCGCATCAAACCGCGCAACAGCACCCAGGTGGTCATGGCTGGTACCAGCGCGCTACTGCTTGCTCCTGCAAGCGGTAGCGGCCGGGCCCCTGGGTCATCCAGTTCCGGTAGCTGCAGGCGGCGTGCATCAGAAAGTCCAGCCATACCGTGTGGCCGCGCAGTACCCGGTGCAAACGATGTTCGACCGAGGGATTGAACAGGCCATGGCGGGAAAATAATTGGCGCGGATTTTTTTTCACCCACAGCCATGAACCCATTTCCAGCGTCAATGGCAAAAAGGTTTTATGTTTGTCCTGCTGCGCCTGAAGATACAGGTAATCCCATACGTCTCCGTGAGTGCGGTACTGAAAGCATTGGGGCTCAAACAGGTATTTGTGGTTTGGGTGAATTTCCTGAAATAATTTCTCCAGTGTGAAAATGTCGGCCAGATGTGCGATCGGGTCTACGCTGTGGGCATATGGAAACCATACCCGGTCGCGCGAGCCAAACCCGGAATGGCAATCCACGGCGATGCTGAAAGATCGTACCAGCAGTTCCTCCTCCACCGTTCGGCACAGTGCCAGGTTTTCGATCTCCATCCCCGCTCCCGCCATTCCCCGGTACCAGGGCAAGCTCGGGCTGATCCGGTGCCCGCCAAGCAGGAAGGGCACCCTGCCTGGCGCTTCTATCGGTGCATTGCGCATCAGGTCCACCCCCTGCGGATTGCAGCGCGTCGACTGCCACATTCCGCCCGGATTGACCAATGGCATGAAAACCAGCCGAACTCCCTGGAGCATGTGATGCAGGCTGTTATCCCACTCCAAACGGGAGAGCAAGCCACGCAAAAAGTACAGCAACACCTGCGTGCCGATGCGTTCCAGTCCGTGGATACCGCCAAAGAATCCGATCGCGGGCAGCTTGGGGTCTGGGTTACCCAGCGTCAGCCGATAGACCGGGAAGCGTATATTGCCACTCCCGACTTCACATTCAACGCGTGCATCCAGTTGGCCGTGGGCAGTTTCAAGTATGCGTTCCAGTTCGTTCAGCTCGGGTAGGGCGGACATGGGCCAGTGTTCAGGTTCTGTTATGAATTCGTCCGGCTATACGTTTGCACTGTCGCCGCCCCATTTTTTCCGGACAGCAAACAAGCTGTTTGCCAAGATACCCGTTAAGCAGTGATAAAAGTATTGCAATGCCGCAACAGAATTTTCAGGTTGCTTATGATTTAAGAAAATGCCTGGCATACCGGCTGCTCATGCGCGACATTGGCAGCAGGATGAACAGGTCTGCGGTATTGAATTCCGGATCCCATGCCGGCTCACCGCAGATGTAGGCGCCCAGGCGCAGATAGCCTTTCAGCAGCGGCGGAAGCGGCGCGTCGAGATATTGGTTCAGCGCATGCAGCGGCAACGGGCAACGCGGGAACACGCTGTATTCGGCAGGCGCCGAATACAAGCGATGCAGTTTGCGATAGATGCTCGCCGCAACATGGCCGCCATCCGCCATGCTGATGCTGGCACAGCCGATCAGGTATTCGTGGCGGTGCTGCAACATGTACTGGGCCAGCCCGCTCCATAGTTGGGTGATGGTTGCGCCATCGCGAAAATCCCGATGCACGCAGGAACGCCCGACTTCCACCATCCGGTCGCCGAGATGCAGCAGGCGGGTTAGATCGAATTCTGTTTCAGCGTAATAACCGCCGATCTTTTCCGCCTGATCGGGCGAAAGAATGCGATAGGTTCCGATCACCTTGTTCTCGGCGCTTTCGCGCACCAGCAGATGTTCGCAGTAGTTGTCGAAGATATCCCGGTCGATTTCTTCCCCGGCACTGGGCAGATTTGCGCCCATTTCTTCGGCGAAAACTTTATAACGCAGTCTTTGCGCCTCGATTACCTCATTGCCGTTGCGGGCGAATGCGGTTGTCAGGTGCCGCTGGGAGGAGTGTTGCGGTTGGCGGTTGAGGTCCAGCATCGTATTCCCTTATTGATTGGTTTAAGTCGGGAACAGATTAGGATCTTCATGTTGCAGGGCGATGAAGTTATTGTGAAGGAACTATGAATCCTCCAGCGGAAGCGGGCTCAACAGCTGATCGCCAGGCAATTCGTATGCGGACAGCGGCGAAATTCCGAATTCGGGAATATCGGACAACTCCTGCCGCATCGCAGTCGGCCGGACGTTACCGATGCTTAGCAGCGCCTGTGAAATGGCTTCATGTGCGGCTCGGGCCAGGACGCGGCGATTGGTGTTTTCGGTGATCAGCGCCGGGGTGAAAGCCACCAGTGCGCTTTGCCGCGCGCAGCGCAGGATTCGCCAGATCGATTGGGCCAGCGTCATCTCTCCGACGAAAACGGCGGCGGAGCCGGGCTCCACATCATTTTCCTGATAGCGCAGCGCCATCGGTTGCAGCCGGATTCCGGCATCGATTGCGGGTTGTATCAGTGCAGAGTGGAAGTGGCCAACCTGCTTTCCGTCTGTCGTGGTGCCTTCCGGGAACAGTCCGATCGAGATACCGTGGTTGAGCAACTGGCCGATACGCCGGTTGACCGTGGAGGCGTTCTGGCGCAGCGCGCGCTCGATGAAAACGGTACCGCATCTTCGGGTTAGCCAGCCAATGACGGGCCAATCGCGCACTTCGGATTTTGCGATGAAACGCGAGGGATGGATCGCATTAAGCACAATAATGTCCAGCCATGAGACATGGTTTGCGACGATCATGCATCCCGCCTTGGTCGGCTGCTGTCCTTCGATCAGTATGCCGATGTTAAGTATTGCCAGCAGTTGCCTGCTCCAGTTTTGCAGGATGCGGTTTTGCCCGGGTTGGCCCAGCTGCGGATAAATGATGGCCAGCAGCAATCCATACAAAAGGTGCACGCAGAACCGGCAACTCCTGATCACACTGACCAGGATATGCACCGTTTGTTTAGCCATAACTGACTCTTGGAATTTCATGCTGCGCATCTTCAAAATTGTGCAACTGCTGGTGGCGCCGTTCAATGAACAGGCTGTTACCGGACTGTTCCTTGGCCATTTTTTTTGCTTCAGCGGCAGCTTCAGCGACTTCATAATGTGATCTGAATAATTCCGGGTTGATCCAGGCCACCCCGATCGAGAGGGTTGGCAGGGGATGGCGCACGATGCGCCCTTTGCGGTCGCCGCTCAAATATCCGCCGGTCGAGCGATGGCCCTTGTCGAACAATGCCGGGGAAGTTTGCCCAAATGTGGAAAGGGCGCGGTGGCAACGGTGTTCCCAGTCCGCACTTTGCATCAGAAGGATGAAATCGTCGCCGCCGATATGGCCGATGAAATCATGCACCGGATCGCAGACAGAGCCGAGTAACCTGGCAGTGAACTGGATCAGTTCATCCCCTTTGCGGTAACCGCACACATCGTTGAAGGGCTTGAAGTTATCGATGTCGCCATAACAAATGGCAAAGGACGTTCCGGATTGCAGCAAGCGTTCGATTTGCTCATTGATGGGAACATTGCCCGGCAACAAGGTCAGCGGGTTGGCATGGCGCGCGGTTTCTATTTGAGCCTTGGTGATTTCGCGCAACAGGTCCTGCCCCATACCAATCCCGATGTAGCGGCCATGTTCGGTGATGATGAAACCGTCGGTAAAATGCCGGATTTCGGATTCACTCAAAAATCCGCTCAATTCATGGATGGGTGTTGATTTTTCCACCAGCAATGGTGCCGCATTCATCAGCTTCTCACAGGGTTTTTTGCCCAGCAGTTCGTGCCGGTACGGTTGTGCCAGGCTGTCGACGAATTCGTGCCGGTTGATCAAACCGACCGGACGCCCATTCTTTACCACCGGTATGGCCCGCAGGTTCTTCTGCTCGGAAAACCGGAAAAATATTTTTTCAATCGCTGTTTCCGGTTGTGCCGGTTCTATATAACTGAGAATGGATTCGATGGTAATAACGTGGGGGGCTCGGTAGGGTTGTTCGGCGAGCTGTTTGGCATTGATCAGGCTGGCTACCGGAGCGTCCAGGTGCAACGATGGGGTGTGATTCGGGCGGGCAATGAAATATCCCTGCCCGCCGGTAATTCCGATATTGCGCACGGTCCTGAATTCGGCGGCTGTTTCAATTCCTTCCGCAATCACCTGGGTACCCGAACTGAGTGCGATGCCCTGGATCGATTTCAGGAATTGCTGTTTGAGCGGATCGGTATTGACGCCCTGCACAAAATGCATGTCGACCTTCACAAATTCCGGGCGCAATTCGGACCATAAACGCAAACTTGAAAACCCTTCGCCCAGGTCATCCAGCGCGATCTTGAATCCCATGCTGCGGTAATACAGCAGCGCATTGCGCATATCCGCAAAGTCAAAGGTCGGCTGGTTCTCGGTGATTTCGATGATCACCCGTTCCGGGGCTATGCCGATCGCTTTCAGATAGGCGAGAGTTTGTCCGTTTTTGAAACCGGAGTGGGCCAAGACATCGGGGCTGACATTCAGAAATAATTGGCCGGGCAGGTTTTGGGCAGCAAAAGATTCCATTACGGTCTGTCGGCACAGCATTTCAGTTTCGAAAAAAAGCCCCTGCTGCCTCGCGGCACCGAAAAGGTTGGCGGGTGAATGCAGCGGACTGTCGGCGGGACCGCGTATCAGACCTTCGAAACCCAGAATCGCGCCACTGGAAAAATCAATGATTGGTTGAAATAGTGCCGATAGGTCGCGCTTTTCGAGTATGTCCTGTAGCGATTTCATCGCAATTTTCCTGATAGTTTTCTGGTGGCACAGGATAACGCCGGTATATTTCAGTTTGGTTAAGGCCGGATTTTCCACCCAATGCATGGGCGTTAAAACTTCACTTATTCAGCTTGTGGCGGCCTGTCAATTCATGTTCGCCCATATGTTCCATGGCAAAAATCCGATACGGGCGGGGTCGTTCCGGAATTCGGGTGGGTATGGTCGGTATTCGCGGCTAGCAGCTGAACGACAGAATTGAGATGGTTGCGCCGATCACGATACCGGCCAGCACATCGCTTGGATAATGCAGCCCGAGCACCAGCCGCGAAACGGCAACCAGTGCGGTAAATGGCAGGAGCAGCCAGGCGAGATCGGGATAGTAGGCAAGTGCAACGACGCTGAAGGCCACTGCATGCAGGGTATGGCCCGAGGGAAAGCTGAACTGGTCCAGCGGTGCGATGCCGCAACTGATCCCCGGATTCCGGTTGTATGGGCGCGGGCGATGGGTCTTGTTCTTTAGCCATTTGTAGAGAATGGTGCTGGCCAGTCCGGCTGCAACCATGTGAAACACGGGGATCAGTGCGGCAGCCCGGTATTCAACCAGCAACGACAGCATCAGGCAGTACCAGAATATACCGTCACCCAGCCGGCTGATCAGCCGGAATGAATTCCTTATGGTCGGATTGATGATTGCGCTGTTGAGGCGCAGGCACCAGGCCTCATCCCAGGTTTGGATCCGTTGCAGGCTGTAGATTCGGTGTGTCATGACGAGATTCCGGTTTGGACGCCAATTGTGCAAGTGCTTGCTCGAATTCCTCCACGATGTTTTGCCAATCTAGTTTCAGCATGGTCTGGTGGGCTTGTCTGCGCATTTTGTCGATGCGGGGCAGGTCGGTGGCCAGGGCGCATGCGGCATGGATGAATTCATCCGCATTGCCGTACTCGGCGTGCAGCCCGTTTTCTCCGTGCACGATATGTTCGGCTGCTGCGGCATAGCGGTACGCGACTACGGCAAGTCCGCTTGCCATCGCTTCCACGGTCACGTTTCCATAAGTTTCGGTCATGCTGGGGAACAGGAAGATATCTCCGGAGGCATAATGTGCGGCAAGATCCTCGCCGGTTCGCATACCGGCGAAAATATATTCGGAGTTTTTTCGCTGCAATTCCGCGCGCACCGGGCCATCACCGACCATGACCAGTTTCAGTTTCGGGTTGACTGCCTGCATGGCCTCGAAGGTGCGCAGCACCAGCGGCAGGTTCTTCTCGGCGGAGATGCGGCCCACATAAATGACCGCCAAATCGTCATCCTCAAGCAGACCCCATTGCGCGCGCAATTTCCTGCTGCGCTTGCCGGGATGGAACAGGGCAGTTTCCACCCCGCGCGCGACGACCTGCAGGTTCTGGTACCCCTCCTGCTCCAGTGTGTCGCGCAACTCATTGGTGGGGACCAGGGTGGTGTCGGTGCGGTTGTGCAGTTTGCGCAGATACGCTGCAACGGTCTTTTGCAGCCAGCCGAAGCCGTAATGTTGGCTGTAGCTGTGGAAATTGGTATGGAAATCGCTGCTCACCGGAATGCCGAGCTTGCGTGCGGCGGACAGGGCTGAAGAACCCAGCGGGCCTTCGGTGACCAGATGCACCACGTCGGGGCGCTGGCTGGTCCAGAGCCTGATCAGCCGTTGTTTGGCCGGAAGGCCCAGTTTCAGGCCCTGATAACGGGGAATCGGGAAGCCGCGCACCAGAACTTCCTGGAATGTTGGTCCCTGTTTAGCGCTGTCCTGAGGGTTCTGGCGCGGGCGTATCAGTTCAACCACATGCTTTTGGCGCAAACCTTCCACCATGCGGCTGATGGTCATTGCCACCCCGTTTATTTCAGGCGGATAGGTTTCGGTCACGACCGCGATACGCAGCTTACGTTCTGCCATGTCAATTCCTCTGCTGTTGGATATTCATCGCGGCAAATATCCCACGTGGACAAGAAGTTTTGATGAAAGTTTTATTATGGTTTTGTGACGTTGCTCAGTTGAGCAGGATCAGCAGCCAGACCAGGACAACGTTCAGTAAACTCAGCAGCACGGCTGCACTGCCGATGTCCTTGGCGCGTTTGGCCAGTTTATGCTGGTCCAATGATGTATGGTCTACGGCAGCTTCCACGGCGGAATTGAGTAGTTCGACGATCAGCACCAGCAACACGCAGGCAATCATCAGTGCCTTGCCGACCCCGTCCACCGGCAGGAACATCGCGGTAGGGATCAGGATGCATGCCAGCAGCACTTCCTGGCGGAACGCATCCTCATGGCGGATCGCGGCCCGCAAACCGGCCAGTGAGTAGAACAGGGCGCTCCAGACACGCTTCAAACCGGTCTTGCCTTTGTATGGGCTTTCCATGGTATATCCCGTAAATTGTGATTATGAGTACCCTTGGTGCGGGCAAAGGCGGCAGCATAGGCTGTGAGTGTTTCAGTTTGGTTAAGGTGAAATGCGGGGGGGTGTTTACGCCCCCCAAAAATTCAGGTTGAACATTCCGGCTGACTTCGGTAGAATCCGCGCTCTTTTGAAATTGGTTGGAGTAGAGCTATGGCACGTGTATGTCAAGTGACGGGAAAAGGCCCGATGTCGGGAAACAACATTTCCCACGCAAACAATAAAACCAAGCGTCGTTTTTTGCCGAACCTGCAACGCCGCCGTTTCTGGGTTGAGACCGAAAATCGCTGGATCAGCCTGCGCCTGACCAATGCGGCACTGCGCACCATCGACAAGAACGGTATCGACGCTGTGCTGACCGACATGCGCGCCCGCGGCGATAAAATTTAAGGAACACGAAAATGCGCGAAAAAATCAAACTCGAATCCAGTGCCGGTACCGGTCATTTCTACACCACGACCAAGAACAAGCGCACCACGCCGGAAAAGATCGAAATGAAAAAATACGATCCCAAGGCGCGCAAGCACGTCATGTACAAGGAAACCAAGCTGAAGTAATACAGGCAGGTTTTGCTGTGCAAGAAAAAACCCGCGAAAGCGGGTTTTTTTTGGTGAAATTTCCCTGTACAGAACAGCGATCGCTAATACCAGGAACGGATCTTCCGCAGACCGTTGAAGCGGTTTATGTATTGGCAGATTAAAATCACGTGGCAATTATTCTTTGTTCAAAAGCATCGTCAAGCAACTATTGCTTGTATACCCTCGCGATAGGCGGCGGACTGCTCTGCTGCCCGCCTGCGTTCCTGGCGGCTCATCCACAGACTGCCGGCGACCACACCAACCGCAACCACCGCCACCGTGATTGTCGCAATCGCATTCACGGTCGGATCCAGCCCCAAACGCGCGCGGGACAGGATGACCAGCGGCAGGGTCGTTGAGCCCGGTCCTGAGAGAAATGCGCTGGTGACCACATCGTCCAGCGAGATGGTGAAGGTCAGCAACCATGCCGCCATCAGCGATTGGGCGATCAACGGTAGCGTGACCAGATAAAACACCTGGAAGGGTTTGCAGCCGAGATCCATTGCCGCTTCCTCGAGCGATTTGTCCATTTCCAGCAAACGCGACTGGATGATGACTGCTGCATAGGACAGGCCGAATGACGTGTGCCCCGCCCAGATGGTGAACATGCCGCGTTCGGGCATGCCGAATAAACGTTCGCACATCACGAAAAAGAGCAGCAAGGACAAGCCGGTGATCACTTCGGGCACAACCAGGGGGGCATTGATATGGGCGAAAAATGCGGTACGTCCAAAGAACGATTTGTAGCGCACCATTGCAAACGCGGCGAACATGCCCAGCACGACCGAAGCTGTGGCGGTCATCAGGGCGATCTTCATGGACAGGATGAACCCGTTCACAACTTCGCTATCGTGCGCGATGACGCCGTACCATTTGAAGCTGAAGCCTCCCCACAAGGTAACCATTTTCGATTCGTTGAAAGAGAAAATGATCAGTGTCAGGATCGGTACGTAGAGAAACACGTATCCCGCGATCAGCCAGGTTTTTCCGAGTTTGCTATCCATGCCTCATAACCCCCGTACACTGCCCGAATCGGCTTGATATTTGTTGAAGATGGCCAGCGGAACCAGAATCAGCACAACCATGCTCACGGCGACAGCCGATGCCATTGCCCAGTCGTTGTTGCTGAAGAATTCGTCCCAGAGCACGCGTCCTATCATCAGCGTGCTGGGTCCGCCCAGCAGTTCCGGAATAACATACTCCCCGACGCTGGGAATGAAAACCAGCATGGCGCCGGCGACAATACCGTTTTTCGACAAGGGAACCGTTACCAGCCAGAATGCCTTCCATGGAGTGGCACCAAGATCCTTGGCAGCTTCAAGCAGACGCAGATCCATCTTTACCAGCGTGGCATAGAGCGGCAATATCATGAACGGCACATAGGTATAGACCATGCCTATGGTCATGGAAAAGCCGGTGTACATCATCTTGATCGGATCGTGGATGAGATGTAGCCAGATCAGAACGTTATTGATCACGCCGTTGTCGTCAAGCAGTCCCTTCCAGGCATAGACGCGCAGCAAATAAGAGGTCCAGAACGGCAGCGACACCATCATCAAAAGAGCCGGTCGCATGCTGGCAGGTGATCTCGCCATGAAATAGGCGAAAGGGTAGCCTATGATCAGGCAGGCAAGGGTGGTGATCGCGGCAAACTTGATTGATGACCAGTAGGTCTCGATGTACAGCGGATCGGAGGTCAGGAACAGGTAATTCGACAGCTTGATGTTGAGATGGAAAATACCGTTGGCATAGCTGGTAAGGTCCTGAAAATGAATTCCCAGCGCATCTGTGCTTGATACGCTGATTTTTAGCACCACCAGAAATGGTATGGTAAAAAATATGAGCAGAAAGCCGTAGGGGATGCCAATGACGGTGCGCCTTCCCCAGTCGCGCTTGAAGAACTGCACGATACGATTATTGCTGATGCCGTTTGCAATGTTCATTGCCTTTGCTCCCGGGCTAGTTCGGCAACACGACGACATCACTGCCGTCCCACCAGGCATATACCTGCTGGCCGCGCACGAGTTGCGTTTCTTCATGGCGAGCCGAGTTTTCTCGGGAAGCCTTGATTTCCATGCCGCTATCCAGCCTGACGTGAAACAGCGTGAACTTGCCGAAGTAGGCTATCCCGTCTATTGTTCCGCGAGCAGCGTTATAGCCGTTTTCCGCAGCAGACTCGCGTTGTTCGATGGTTGGCTCATGGCTCTGCAGGGATATCTTCTCGGGACGCAGCGCGATACTCACCTGCATGTTTACCGCTCCGGTAATACCGTGATTGATGTAATGGCGGCATTCCGGCGTATCAATGAGCACATGGTCCGGTTCATCAACGACAACCCTGCCCTTGAACAGGTTCACATCACCAATAAAACCGGCCACGAACACGCAACTGGGCGTCTCGTATATCTCGCGGGGATGTCCGACCTGGAGAAAACGGCCTTCCTGCATGACGGCGATACGGTCAGCCATGATCATTGCTTCTTCCTGGTCATGCGTCACCATTGCACAGGTAACCCCCACACTTTTGATGATATTGACCAGTTCGAATTGCGTTTCCTCACGCAGTTTCCGATCCAGCGCCCCGAGCGGTTCGTCAAGCAGCAGCAGTTTGGGGCGTTTTGCCAGACAACGTGCCAGCGCGACACGCTGCTGTTGCCCCCCCGAGAGTTGATGCGGCTTGCGCTTTGCATAAGGTTTGAGTTTGACAATGCCCAGCATTGCTTCGACGCGCTCGGCAATCTGATCTTTGGGCATGTGGTCGCGCTTGAGGCCAAAGGCGATGTTCTCCCACACGGTCAGGTGGGGAAACAGCGCATAGGACTGGAACATCATGTTGATCGGACGCTCATATGGCGGCATCTTTGCAATATCTTCCCCATCGAGGTACATATTGCCTGAGCTGGGCATTTCGAAGCCTGCCAGCATTCTGAGGAGTGTTGATTTTCCGCAACCCGAAGAGCCGAGTAGCGCAAATATCTCACCCTTCTTGATGTCGAGTGAAACAGTGTCGACTGCCACCACTTCGTCGAAATGCTTGCTCAACCGGTCAATTCTAATGAACCGTGAATCATCTCCGCGACCTGTAGAGTTCGCAACAGAATCTGTCATGCCCTGCGTCCCTTTCCCCTTGTGTGTTTGTGGCGGAGTGGCTGCAACAGCCACTCCCTCTTGCTGCCCGAATATCAGAGGCCGGTCTTGAACTTGGTGTAGAGGCGCGTGCGCAGACGACGAATGTCGATAGTCACCATGTCGGGCGGAACCATCCTGGCCAAATCTTTGGGTTTCATAAATACTGTCCGGTCCGCCAGGATTTTGGGGTTGATGTACTTGGCCGCACTGGGTACCGGGTTGGCGTAGAACACCTTATTCACCAAGCCGGCATTGACTTTTGGACGATAAATGTAACTTATCCACTTGTAGGCGTTTGCCACGTGCGGTGCATCGGCCGGGATAGCCATCGTGTCAAAGAACAAGATGGCGCCGGTCTTGGGCAGCAACACCTGTATATGCACGCCGTTGTTTGCTTGCTCGGCGCGCCGTTTCGCGATACTCATGTCGCCATTCCAACCGAACGACACACACAGGGCTCCGCTGGCCAAGTCGTTGATGTAGCCGGAAGATGAAAACAGCGTGACGTAAGGACGGATCATATCAAGCATTTTGGCCGCTTCCTGGTAATCAGCGGGATCGTTGCTATAGGGCGGCTTGCCCAGGTAGCGCAGCGCGGCCGGAAAGATTTCGTCGCCGGAATTAAGCATTGATACGCCGCATGACTTGAGTTTGCTGATGTATTCGGGTTTGAATAACAGATCCCATGCATTGTCCGGCATGGGCAGCTTGCCCAAAGCTGCCTTGACCTTGTCAACATTGATGCCGATGGTGGTGATTCCCCACAACCAGGGCGCAAGGTATTGGTTGCCGGGATCTATGGTCGCCAGATTCTTCATGACATATGGATCAAGGTTGCGGTAGGTGGTTATCTTGCTCTTGTCCAGTTTCATGAAGAGCCCGCCTTCAAGCTGTAACTTGGCCCAATTCGATGAGGGAACAACAATATCGTAACCCGTGTTTCCGGCCAACAGCTTGGCCTGCAGTGTTTCATTGCCATCGAAGGTATCGTAGTGAACCTTGATGCCGGTTTCCTTCTCGAAATTTTTTATTGTGTCGTCACCGATGTAATCAGACCAATTGTAGATATTGAGCACATTGGATTCGCCGGCTACGGATAAACCTGGCACGCAAAGAGACAACAAGACTGTTGCCAACACTGCACCAAACAGTCCTGCTCGATTCTTCAGGTTGCTACCGAACATAATTTTTTCCTTGATTGCATCGGTTGATAATGCCCAAGATTTCAGGCGATAAACATGTATGAAAATCTGTCACGCGACCACTGTTCCAAGTCGCAATCACATCACGGTTTACGGGAATGCAAGTTTTGCGCCATCTTCCCGATACACCCAGCCACTACTATCAATTATACTTGCCCAAATAAATCCAAAACCAATGAATCGCAATGCTTGTAGAAAGTTACGGCTCAGAAAAACAAATACAACCTGCTATTTTATATAAACTATTTTACTTTGTAAGGGGTAATTTGATTTTTCATCGGGATTGGCAGCCAAACAAGAGCCATTTGAACCAATTTAATGGTGCCCTATATTTCAGCCATTCACCGGGGTTGATTGCGCATCAAGCTCATGCACCTGATCGCCCGGTGCACTTTACCGGGACGGCGCCGGTGTATTACCGCAACCCGGTTTATTTCGCAACGTCGCGAATGTTTGCCTGAGCGGCTGCAACCCGTCATGAATTTGCAAAGCCAGTTGGGCTTTGCCAGACAGATTCTTTACATTTTCAATTGATTTAAGAACTTGGCGAGCCGCGTAAAATAATATTGGTTTCGGCAAAACCTCGCCATAACCGCCCATCATGTTTACAACTGTCACTTAGGAGATTCGATGAAGCCAATCAAAACCCATAATGCCCCTGCGGCGATCGGGCCGTATTCCCAGGCAATTGCCTTGGGCGCACTTTTGTTCACTTCTGGGCAGATACCGCTTCGTCCGGATGGCAGCTTGGTGGAAGGAGGAGTCGAGGTGCAAACACAACAGGTTCTGGATAATTTGCGCGCGGTGATCGAAGCTGCCGGTGCCACAATGGGACAGGTGGTAAAGACCACCGTGTTCCTAAAAAACCTGGAGGATTTTGCCGCAATGAATGGCATATATGCGGCGACATTCGGCGCTCATTGCCCGGCGCGTTCCACAGTGCAAGTCGCAAGATTGCCAAGGGATGTGCTGGTCGAAATCGAAGCGATCGTTTCGCTGTCCTGACAGTGGTTGGTGTAATTATTTTTAATAAAAACACCCAGTTATTTTGTTTTATCTTGCGTGCCTGGGTATCCCCTATGTATGGATGCCATGCTTGTGGGTGTGCAGTCACGACGCCGGACCGTGCAGCAGGCTAGACGCGGGTATTGCACACTCTGAATCTGTTGCAACAGCACTGTTTCGTAAAAATAAGCAGCTTGCTTTTTAGCAACCATGCGGGTTTTTGACTGACCTATTCGTATATCTGCTGTGGAGAATTTATGCCTATCAAGTTGAATCATCCTGCACTCCTCAGACAGCAATCGACCTGGCTGTGCGGGCAATGGGTGGGTGCCGATTCCGGCGCAACCTTAAATGTCAGCAATCCGGCCAGCGGGGAAACGATTGCACAGGTGCCGATGATGGGACGCGCCGAAACGGAACGTGCCATTGCCTTTGCGGCAACGGCACAGAAACAGTGGCGGGCGCTTGCCGCAAAGGAGCGTTCCGCGCTGCTTAAAAAATGGTTCGCACTGATCATGCAACATCAGGAGGATCTGGCGCATATCCTGACTGCCGAACAGGGCAAACCGCTGGCCGAAGCGCGTGGAGAAATTGCCTATGGCGCCAGCTTCATCGAGTGGTTTGCCGAGGAGGCGAAGCGGGTTTACGGTGAAGTGATCCCGTCGCCGCTCAACGACAGGCGTCTGGTGGTGTTGAAACAGCCGATCGGTGTCACGGCGGCGATTACACCGTGGAATTTCCCGACCGCGATGATCACCCGCAAGGCCGCGCCGGCACTGGCGGCAGGCTGCACGATGATCGTAAAGCCAGCGGAACAGACACCCTTGTCGGCGCTGGCGCTGGCGGTGCTGGCAGAAGAAGCCGGGATTCCGGGTGGTGTGTTTCAGGTGATTACCGGCGATGCCCGACAAATCGGTGCAGCCATTTGCGCAAGCCAGGTGGTGACCAAGCTGTCATTCACCGGCTCGACCGAAGTGGGGCGCATCCTGATGCGCCAGAGTGCGGATACGATCAAGAAGCTGTCGCTCGAGCTGGGCGGCAATGCACCCTTTATTGTGTTCGACGATGCGGATCTGGACGCCGCCGTGGAAGGCGCCATCGCCAGCAAATATCGCAACACCGGACAGACCTGTGTGTGCGCCAACCGGCTGTTCGTACAGGACGGCGTGTTTGATGCGTTTGCCAGAAAACTGGCTGTTCGCGTCGCGCAGCTGCAGGTGGGAGACGGGCTTTTGGCCGGCGTGACGCAGGGGCCGTTGATCGATGACGCAGCGCTGGCCAAGGTGGAAAGCCATGTCGCTGACGCGATCGCCAAGGGAGCCAGACTGGTCGTCGGGGGCAAGCGCCATGCGCTGGGCGGCACTTATTATGAACCCACCATACTGGCTGACGTTAGTCCGGATTCCATGATATTTCGTGAAGAGACCTTCGGGCCGGTAGCACCACTGTTTCGCTTCAAGACCGATGCTGAAGTCATCGAACTGGCCAATCGCACCGAATTCGGTCTGGCTTCGTATTTCTTCAGCCGCGACATCGGGCGTATCTGGCGTGTTGCGGAAGCGCTCGAATATGGCATGGTCGGCGTCAATACCGGCATCATCTCCAACGAGGTTGCGCCATTTGGCGGTGTCAAACAGTCCGGTTTGGGGCGCGAGGGATCACACCATGGCATCGACGAATATCTGGAAATCAAATATGTTGCGATGGCCGGGTTGTAGCTCCGGTCAGTAAAGTGTTTGCGAGGTGTGGTATGAGTTCAGTAAATAGCACGGTGCTAAGGCCTTCGGAAAGCCTCCGTTGACGGCGTTGCGATTCGGCCAGGATCAAGGTAGCCAACCTTTCCTTGCAAACTACTATCGATCAAGTTTGTGCATGAGCCCCGCTGAGTTCATGCCGCTTTGCCGAGTATCTGTTGCTGCTGATGGATTTCCTGCTGGTGCGCTGCCCATTGCTGTTCATCTTTCAGGTATCGGGTGAAGTCCAATCCCTTGTCCCCTGCTGCTGCAATCGACGTGAGCGCTTCGGCTATACAGCTGAAGATGCGGTCGATCTCGTTTTTCTCGATCGTGAGCGGAGGCGAGATGGCGATCACATCACCGGTATGGCGGATTAGAACGCCCATCTCGTAACATTTGAGATAGGTGGCAAAGGCCCGGGCACCGGGTCTGTCCGGAGTCGGTTCCAGCTCGATGCCGGCCACCAGGCCGATATTGCGCACGTCCCTGACAAACGGGATTCCCTTGAGGGTATGCGCAGCCAGTTCGAAGTGGTTGCACAGGCTGGCAGCACGGTCGACCAGTTTTTCGGTAATAAAGATTTCGTTCGTCGCGATGGCTGCAGCACAGGCAATCGGATGGGCGGTGTAGGTGTAGCCGTGCGGAAGTTCGATTGCGTTGGCCGGGCTGTTGGACATGAACGCGTCGTGGATCTCGCGCTTGACCGCCACCGCGCCCATCGGAACCGCGCCGTTGGTCAGGCCCTTTGCACAGGTGAGGATGTCCGGCACGACGCCGAAATAATCGGATCCGAATCGCGTGCCGAGCCGGCCAAATCCGGTGATGACTTCGTCGAAGATCAGCAGAATGCCGTATTTATCGCAGATCTCGCGCAGGCGTTTCAGGTAACCGACCGGGGGCAGAATTACGCCGGCCGAACCCTGCATCGGCTCGACGATCAGCGCGGCAATGGTCACGGGATCGTGCAGTGTGGTGATGCGCTGTTCGAACTCGTTGGCAAGCTCGATGCCGCCATCCTTGGGCAAGCCCCGGGTAAACGCGTTGCGCCCGATATCCAGCGGATGACGGATATGGTCCACACCGGCCAGTCCGTTGCCGAACGATTTGCTGTTGCCGGCAATTCCGCCCACCGACACACCGCCAAAATTCACGCCGTGGTAGCCGCGCTCGCGGCCGATCAGCTTGTTGCGCAACGGGTTGCCAGTCACGCGATGATAGGCCAGCGCGATTTTGAGTGCCGTGTCGGCTGATTCGGAACCGGACCCGGTAAAGAATATCCGGTCAAGCCCGGGCGGCGTAAAATGCGCAAGCCGTTCGGCAGCCTCGAATGCCAGCGGGTGGCTGTTCTGGAAAGCGGGTGCATAGTCCAGCGTGCGCAATTGATGTGCTACCGCACTGGCAATTTCCTCGCGGCCATGGCCGGCGGCCACGCACCATAGTCCGGCCGTTCCATCCAGCAGGATGCGGTCGTCGATCGTGGTGTAGTAGTTGCCTTTTGCCGCCTTGAACAGTCGCGGCATGCTTTTGAACTGGCGGTTCGCGGTAAACGGAAGCCAGTAATGGTCGAGATTGGGTAAGCTGGCCATGATCACTCCTGAATTAATCGTGATGCGAGTCTCGACCTGTTTCCCCAATAATCTGTTAGCCCTGCGCCCAGGCCTTGGCTTCGTTGTAATCCGTAAACACGCGTATATCGGCATCCACAAAGATGCGCGACATCAGGGCCTGCCACGTGATCCATTGATTGTCGGTGACCACTGCGATCTTGGTGAAATCGTGGTTGTGTTCGCGGCGGAAGAACTTGAGTTCTTCCCAGGCCACGTCGATGGTAAAGCCGACCATGGCGCGCAGGTCGAACAACAGATCCAGTTCGCCGGAGGATTTCAGTTTGTAGAGAGTCTGTTCCTCGAAAGTCTTGAAGTCGGCGATGGTGAATTCGCCGAGGACAGCCACGTTGACGAGATTTTCGGTTTGTTCGATGGTGATCATTATTGCTGCTCCTTATTTATTGTTTTGGAGACGGGTGCTGGGGTGTCAGCCATAAGCTTAACACACCACCCGCGATGATGAGTGCCATGCCCAGCCAGCTGATCAGCGGCAATACTTCATCCCACAACAGCACGCCGAACAGGCTGGCGAACACGATGGTGCTGTATGCCAGGCTGCCGACCACCAGTGTGTTGCCGGTGCGGTATGCGTGGGTCATTGCAAGTTGCGCGAATGTGGCGGTGCTGCCCAGTCCAAGCAGGATGGTGAAGCCATGCGGGGTGACTGGATGCGGCTTGTCGAACAGCATCCACACGCCGCTGCAGACCGAAGCGGTCAGGCTGAAATAGAACACGGTGCGCAGCACCGGCTCGCCGAGAATGCCGAGCTGTTTGACGTTGATGTAGGCGATGCCGGCGAGAAATCCCGAGGCCAAACCCAGCAGGCCGGACAGCAATTGTTCGCGTTGCATGGTTGGGTGCAACAGCAGCACCACGCCGCAGAAACCCAGCACGATCGCGACTGCCATCGGCAGGTGGAATTTGTCCTTGTACACGACCGTCGCAAACAGGGTGAGGAACAGCGGTGAGGTGTAGTTGAGCGTGACGGCGGTGGCAAGCGGCAGCACCGTGATGCAGTAAAAGTACAGCCAGAGCGCGACCGTTCCGGAGATGCCGCGCCACAGGTGGGCACGCCAATGTTGCGTAACGATGCTGACGCGCTGTGATCGCATGATACCGTAGACCAGCAGCAGTCCGAGGAACGAGCGGTAGAACACCAGTTCAATATGCGAAAAGTACGGGTCACCCAGTTTGACGAACACGCTCATGCAGCCGAACAGCAGCCCGGCGACCAGCATCCACAGCGGGCCGGTTTTTTTCGTCATTCCGGCGGTATCGATTAGAGGTGTGATGAAAGATTGCGGCGCAGATATTCGTGGAAGTGCAGCATGCCGTCTTCGGTGGGTGACTGGTACGGGCCGTGTTCCACGATGCCGCGCTGATACAGCGACTTGCGGCCCCGATGCATGCGCAGGCAGATCGTGTCGTCTTCCATCGCGGTTTCGTTGTAGGCTTTTTGTTCCGCTTCGACATATTCGCGTTCGAACAGCACGATGTCCTCAAGGTAATAGAATTCGACGATGTTGGTGCAGGCCTCCGGGCCGCGCGGCACAAGGGTGCTGATGACCAGTGTGCCGGGATACCACTCGACCATGATGTTGGGGTAATAGGTCAGCCAGATTGCGCCGTACCTGGGCAAATTGTCGCCGTGATAGCGCAGCACCTGTTCCTGCCACTTGGCATAAACATCGCTGCCGGTCTTGCGCAGCCCGTTGCGGATGCCGACGGTCTGCACGCTGTATTGTTCGCCAAATTCCCACTTCAGGTCGTCACAGTCCACAAAATTGCCGAGGCCGGGATGGAACGGCACGACATGGTAGTCCTCCAGATACACTTCGATGAAGGTTTTCCAGTTGAACGCGTATTCGTCCACCTGCACCCTGTCCAGCATGTAGCCGGAAAAGTCGATATCCTGGATCACGCCGACTTTGGCCAGATCTTTTGCTACATCGCGCTTGCCGGCAAACAGCAGGCCGTTCCAGTTTTGCAGTGGCGATTTGTTCAGGTTCAGGCAGGGATTTTGCGGGAAATGCGGCGCGCCGAGCAGTTCGCCATCGGTCTTGTAAGTCCAGCGATGCAGCGGGCATACGATGTGCTGTGTGTTGCCGCGGCCTTCCAGCATGATCGCCTGGCGATGGCGGCAAATATTGCTGAGCAGTTCCACGCCGTTCTGGTTGCGTACCAGTAACTGTGCCGCGCCTTCCAATACATGGTAGTCACCGGGATTCGGGACCAGCAGTTCATGGCCGACATAATTTGGTCCTTGTTCGAACAGCAGGCGCTGCTCGACTTCCATTGCGCTGGATTCAAAGTACCAGTTGAGCGGTGGCTGGATCGGAACCCGGGTGAGTTGTTTGATGTTGGCGATTTCGGACATGCCGTGAATGTGGTTGTGTTGCGGTGAAGAGGGGGATTGTCCCCGAAATTAATTGGCGGGGCAACAAAAATTGGCCCTGCCGGAGTGGGTTGGGTAAAATGAGCTTATTTCGCAAGAATGATTCTGTAAATATGTCCCCTACACGTTATGGTGACGATCAATAGGCATTATTACCATTGTCTGCAATGATAATAATTTGCAACAAGAAGCGCACCCCCGCCTAATCTCGATCAGGATATGAATTAACATCATTCACAAGTTAAAGGTAGCTATGGCTGGTAAATCGCAAAAATCCCCTGATTTCGAGTCGGCAATGGCCGAGCTGGAAAAGATCGTCGCCGATATGGAATCGGGCAAATTGTCGCTGGAAGATTCGCTGGCAGCCTACAAACGCGGCGCAGAATTGTTGTCGTTCTGCCGCACGCGTCTCGAAGATGCGCAACAGCAGGTACGCGTGCTGGAAGAAGGCGTTTTGAAGGATTTTTCCGCTACGGGTGGGGCGGGGCAAACCTGATGCGCGCTGATTTTCAGGGATGGGTCGCAGCACAACAGATACGCTTCGAGGCGGTGCTGCGCGAGTCGTTACCACGTGCGGATGTCGCCCCGCAGCGCTTGCATGAGGCGATGCGCTATGCGGTACTGGACGGCGGCAAACGCGTGCGGCCGTTGCTGGCGTTTGCCGCGGGCGAATTGGCCGGTGCGGAGGCGGGGCGGCTGGATATAGTGGCAGCCGCAGTCGAGCTGATCCATGCCTATTCGCTGGTCCATGACGATATGCCGTGCATGGACGATGACGTACTGCGCCGCGGCAAGCCGACCTGCCATGTGCAGTATGACGAGGCGACCGCGCTGCTGGTCGGTGACAGTCTGCAAACACTGGCTTTTCAACTGCTCGCGGAACATCGCCTGAGCGATGAAGCGCAGCGCCAACTGGAAATGATCAAATTGCTGGCGGTGGCCTCGGGTTCCCGCGGCATGGCGGGCGGGCAGGCGATAGACCTCGCCAGCGTGGGCAAGCCGCTCACCCTCCCCGAACTGGAATTCATGCACATCCACAAGACCGGCGCGTTGATCCGTGCGGCGATTCTGCTGGGCGCCCACTGCGGTACGGTCTCATCGGCGCAACTGGATAAATTGGACCATTTCGGCAAGTTGATCGGCCTGGCCTTCCAGGTTGTGGACGATGTGCTGGACTGCGAAGCGGATACCGCCACGCTGGGCAAAACTGCGGGCAAGGATGCCGATAATGCCAAACCGACCTACGTCAGCCTGCTCGGTATACATGACGCGCGTGACATGGCGCAGCGCTTGCACAGGGAAGCATTGCAGGCATTGGCAGGTTTTGGCAATGCTGCGCAGCGGTTGCGCGAACTTGCCGATTTCATCGTTTTACGAAAGTTCTGATGTACAAGTTACTTGACACCATCAATAGTCCGGAAGAATTGCGTGCCCTGGATCGTGACCAACTGCCGCAGTTGGCGAGTGAGTTGCGCGAGTTCCTGATTGAGTCGGTCAGCAAGACCGGCGGACATTTGTCTTCCAACCTTGGCACAGTCGAATTGACCATCGCGCTGCACTATATATACGACACGCCGGAAGACAAGGTGGTCTGGGATGTGGGGCACCAGACCTACGCTCACAAAATACTGACCGGCCGACGCGAGGCGATGAGCCGGTTGCGCATGACGGACGGCATCTCCGGTTTTCCGAAGCGCGAGGAAAGTCCGTATGACACCTTTGGTACCGGGCATTCCAGCACCTCGATCTCCGCGGCGCTGGGCATGGCGGTGGCGGCGCAATTGCAGGGCTCCGCGCGTCGTGCCGTGGCGATCATCGGCGATGGCGCGATGAGCGGCGGCATGGCCTTCGAGGCGATGAACAATGCCGGTGCGATGGATGCCAATTTGCTGGTGATACTCAATGACAACGATATGTCCATCTCGCGCCCGGTCGGGGCGCTGAACAATTATCTGGCCAGGCTGATGTCGGGGCGCTTCTACGCGGCGATGCGTCGCGGCAGCGAAAAGGTGTTGAAAGGAATGCCGCCGGTGCTGGAATTTGCCAAGCGCGCCGAAGAACACTTCAAGGGTATGGTGATACCCGGCACGCTGTTTGAGGAATTCGGCTTCAATTACATCGGCCCGATCGACGGTCACGACCTGGATGTGTTGCTCGATACACTAAAGAATATACGCAAGCTGGAAGGCCCGCAGTTCCTGCATATCGTCACGCAAAAGGGCAAGGGGTATGCGCTGGCCGAGGAAGATTGCCTGCTGTATCACGGCGTCAGCAAGTTCGATCGCACCCAGGGTATCGTTGCAAAACCTGTCCAGGGCAATGCCGAAGGACAAGTCGCCAGGCCGACTTACACGCAGGTGTTCGGGCAGTGGCTGTGCGATATGGCAGCCCGGGACGAACGGGTGGTGGGCATCACGCCTGCGATGAGCGAAGGTTCGGGATTGGCGAAATTTGCCGAGCTGTTTCCGGACCGCTATTTTGACGTGGGTATCGCCGAACAACATGCGCTGACCTTTGCCGCGGGTTTGGCTTGTGATGGCTACAAGCCGGTGGTGGCGATCTATTCGACTTTCCTGCAGCGCGCTTACGATCAGCTTATCCATGACATTGCGATACAGCACCTGCCGGTGGTGTTTGCGATTGACCGTGCCGGACTGGTTGGAGCGGACGGGGCAACGCACGCGGGCAGCTTCGACCTTTCCTATTTGCGCTGCATTCCGAACATGACGGTGATGGCACCGGCCGACGAAAACGAATGCCGTCAGATGTTGTACACCGCCATGCAGCTGAATTCGCCGAGTGCGGTCCGTTATCCGCGCGGCACCGGACCCGGGGTGGCGGTCAATCCCGAAATGAGCGCATTGCCGATCGGCAAGGGCGAGTTGCGCCGCGCAGGCAAGCGGATCGCGATTCTGGCATTTGGCAGCATGCTGGCACCAGCACTATCAGCCGGGGAGCAACTGGATGCGACCGTGGCGAACATGCGTTTCGTCAAACCGCTGGATGATGAATTGGTCATGCGATTGGCGCGCGAACACGAACTGCTGGTCACGGTAGAAGAAAACACCGTGCAGGGCGGTGCCGGCAGTGCTGTCGCGGAATGTCTGTTGCGGCAAGGCATAAACGTGCCGGTGTTGCAGCTCGGCCTGCCGGACCGGTTCATTGAGCAGGGTGACCATGCACAAATGCTTGCAGCTTGCGGTCTGGATGCCAATGGCCTGATTTTGATGATTAATAAAAAATTAACCTAGTAATATTGTCGGGATTAGCTATAATATTTCGCCAACCTAATCGAAGAGGAATTCAGCCATGAATAGTCCCAAGCCAGATTTTATTCCCGATGTGCAAAACTCAGCTGATACACGCCATCTTGCGATCAATCGGGTCGGTATCAAGGGTATACGCCATCCGGTGCAGGTAAGGGACAAGAGCGTAGGCGTGCAGCACACGATTGCAACATTCAACATGTATGTGCATCTGCCGCACAATTTCAAGGGCACCCACATGTCACGTTTCGTCGAGATACTGAACCACCATGAACGTGAAATATCGGTCGAATCCTTTGAAAAAATCCTGGGCGAGATGGTTGCGCGACTGGACGCGAAATCCGGATATATCGAAATGAGTTTTCCGTATTTCGTGAACAAGACCGCGCCGGTGTCGGGTGTGCAAAGCCTGCTCGATTACGATGTCACGCTGATCGGCGAAACGGTAAACGGAAAGTCCCAGGTCACGATGAAAGTGCTGGTACCGGTCACCAGTCTGTGTCCGTGTTCGAAGAAAATTTCCGAGCGCGGTGCGCATAACCAGCGTTCGCATGTCACGCTGTCGTTACGCACCAACGAGTTTGTCTGGATCGAGGACGTGATCCGCATTGCCGAAGAGCAGGCTTCCTGCGAATTATACGGATTGTTGAAACGCCCCGACGAGAAATTTGTCACAGAACTTGCTTATGACAACCCGAAATTTGTCGAGGATATGGTGCGCGATGTGGCGGCGGTGCTGGATGCGGATAAACGCATTGATGCCTACGTGGTCGAGTCGGAGAATTTTGAATCGATACACAACCATTCGGCGTATGCGCTGATCGAGCGGGACAAGATGAAGAAATAAGGGCTGTGTATCAACAGCCAGGGATCAAGTAAACTCCCAGTTTCGTTTACTGCTCGATCCTGACATGAAACCCGTTGCCATATTCCGCCATACTAGCAGAGAAGGTCCTGGCCACATCACCAAGTTTCTCGATAAACACAAGATCCCCTGGAAAGTGATCGCGATCGATGCCGGCGCTGCCGTTCCGCAGGATGCTTCGGCTTATGCAGGGCTGGTTTTCATGGGCGGGCCGATGAGTGTCAACGATGACCTGCCATGGATACCCCAGGTGTTGGCTGTGATCCGCGATGCGGTTGCCAAAGATATCGCGCTGCTGGGGCATTGCCTGGGTGGACAGCTGATCTCCAAGGCATTGGGCGCCGTGGTGTCCCGCAACCCGGTCAAGGAAATCGGCTGGGGTGAAGTGAGCGTGTCGGATAACTGCGTTGCGCGCACATGGTTTGGTGACTGCCAGCACTTCGTGGCCTTTCATTGGCATGGCGAGACCTTCGCGCTTCCGCAAGGTGCCACACATCTGCTTTCCAGCCCCTACTGCCATAATCAGGCCTATGCGCTCGGCAAACATCTGGCCATGCAATGTCATGTCGAGATGACCGCCGAGATGATCGAGGTCTGGTGTACGGCGGGTGAGGATGAAATTGCGGCGAGCAGCAGCCCGGCAGTGCAATCAGCCCACCAAATCAAGCAGGGAATGAATGAGCATCTGCCAGGTTTGAATAGCATGGCGGAACAACTGTACGAACACTGGATCAAGGGCTTGTCCGGTTAGAGCTTGCGCCGAAAAAGTGATTTGTTGCAATACGCCCGCATGGATATAATTGCACGTCCCCCGCTGCAATGGGAACAAGAAATATCCAATTCCAATTATCCAAGGAGTATTCCATGAACAAAATGATCGCGTTGGCCTGCCTTGCTTTTGCATTTGCTGTTTCTGCTCCGGCTTTCGCCGGCTCCCAGCAGGACAAGATGAGGGGATGTAATGCGGAAGCCAAGTCAGATAACCTGAAAGGTGCGGAGCGCAAGGCATTTATGAAAAAGTGCCTTAAAAAGGATTATGTGTTGAAGTCCTCCGCGGCGAAATCCGATGCAAAGGCAATAGCCACGGCAGCTGCGCCTACGGCAAAAGCCAAGCAGCAGGAGAAAATGAAATCCTGTAACGCTGAAGCCAAATCAAAAGCGCTCAAGGGTGCGGAGCGAAAGAAGTTCATGAGTTCCTGTCTCAAGAATTAAGCCTGCTTCGCTTGATTAAGAACGCGCCGCAAGGCGCGTTTTTATTTGGGACTGTATAATCCATTCACTTTGCGCGATGGTGCCGCATTCAACATTTCAAGATTGCATGATTAAAAAATTCCTCAAGCGAGTATTCCGCAAGCCTGCCAAAACCAAGTCGGTGGGAAATGCACAGGTTATCCCGTTCGGGTTGCACGGTGTGGCGCGCGGGCAGATCAGTTACGGTGCACTCAAGGTTACCGACGGCCTGCAGGCGGCCGGCTATCAGGCCTACGTGGTTGGCGGTGCGGTCCGTGATTTGCTGCTGGATCGCACGCCCAAGGATTTTGATATTGCCACCGATGCCACTCCGGAGGAGGTGCGCCGAATATTTCGTCGTGCACGCATCATCGGGCGGCGCTTTCAGCTGGTGCATGTGATGTTCGGCGAGGAAGTGGTGGAGGTGTCGACTTTTCGCCGCAAGATCGAAGCAGAAGATGCGCAGACCGACGAGCATGGGCGCCTGTTGCGCGACAACGAATTCGGCGACCAGGAACAGGATGCGGCGCGCAGGGACTTTACCGCCAACGCGCTGTTCTACGATCCGTCCTCGCAGGAGATATATGATTTTCACAGCGGTTACGCCGATACCCGCAATCACCTGTTGCGCATCATCGGCGATCCGCTGGTTCGCTACCGCGAAGATCCGGTGCGCATGCTGCGTGCGGTGCGTTTGTCCGCCAAGCTGGGTATCAAGCTGGATGTGGCAACTGCAGCGCCGATAGCCGGCATGAAATCCCTGCTCGACAATGTGCCGAAGGCGCGCTTGCTCGATGAGGTGCTCAAGATGCTGTTGTCGGGACATTCGCTGGAGTGCATCCGGAAATTGCGCAAAATGAATCTGCATCATGGCCTGTTGCCTTTGCTGGACGTGATTTGGGAACAGCCGCTGGGGGAAAAGTTCATCATGCTGGCGTTGCGCAATACGGATGAGCGTCTTAGTCAGGACAAGACGGTTTCGCCGGCGTTTCTGTTTGCCGCTTTGCTTTGGCATGAAGTGCTGGCAGCGTGGAATTTGCGTGTTCAGCATGGCGAACGCCCGGTTGGTGCAATGCACGAGGCGATGGACGAGGTGCTGGCCAGGCAGCGGGCGCAACTCGCGATACCGCACCGCCAGGATGCGGTGATGAAAGAGATATGGCTGATGCAGCAGCGTTTCGAACAGCGCGCCGGACAACGTCCGTTCCGCTTGCTCGAGCAGCCCCGTTTTCGCGCCGGATTCGACTTTCTGTTGCTGCGCTGCGCCAGCGGGGAGGTGGATGGTGAGCTCGGTTTGTGGTGGGACGAATTCCAGGATGCCAGTGCCGAGCGCCAGGCTGAAATGTTGCAGCCGGAAATCAGCGGCGAAAAAAAGCGACGCCGCCGAAAACCGCGCAAAAAATCCGAGCCGGCAGCCGGGGCTGAATCGGCAGCGGATGAGAATTCGCAATAATTCTGGAAACCATTTTCAACGCCATGCCACACATCGCCTTTATCGGACTCGGCAGCAATCTCGAGGATCCGTGCAGCCAGCTGCAGCGAGCCTTTGCTGACCTTGACCGGTTACCCGGCACGCGGTTGACAGCCAAGTCTTCGCTATATCGCAGTGCCCCGCTGGACTGCCCAAATCTGCCCGACTTTCAGGCGCAACCCGATTTCGTGAATGCGGTCGCGAAAATTGAAACGGCCCTGGCGCCGCAAGCATTGTTGGAGGCCCTGCTTTTGATCGAGCATCAGCACGGCCGCGAGCGCACTTTTCGCAACGCGCCGCGCACGCTCGATTTGGATGTGCTGTTGTATGACGATTTGCAGCTGCACGAACATGGTCTGACTATCCCCCATGCGCAGATGCATGCACGCGCATTCGTATTGCAACCCTTGCTGGAAATTGCCCCGGATATCAGCCTGCCCGGCATCGGCAAGGCAGAACTCGCGCTGGAAAAATGCCGGGATCAGGTGTTGGACAGGATATGCAATGCTGTTTGACCGGTATCGCTACGTGGTGGTGGAAGGGCCGATAGGTGTCGGCAAGACCAGTCTCGCCCTGCGTCTCGCGCAGCATATCGGTTCAGCCACGCTGCTGGAGAAGCCGGACGAAAATCCTTTTCTTGCCCGGTTCTACCAGGATCCGGCGCGTTATGCGCTGGCTACCCAGTTGTTCTTCCTGTTCCAGCGCGGCAACGAAGTGCGCGATCTTGCCCAGATGGACCTGTTTCGCGAGAGTACCGTGGCGGACTATCTGTTCGACAAGGACCCGCTGTTTGCACGCCTAAATCTGAATGAAGAGGAGTTTGCGCTGTACCAGCAGATATACCGGTCCCTGCAATTGCAGGCACCCGTGCCGGATCTGGTGATCTATTTGCAGGCTGCACCGGAGACGCTGGTTGAACGCGTGCATAGGCGGGCACAGCCCTATGAGTCCGGTATCAGCGAAAGTTATTTGTTGCGCCTGTCACAAAGCTACAGCGATTTCTTCTATCATTACGATACGGCACCGGTACTGATGGTAAACAGTGACCATCTGA
>Ga0307376_10000090_pt1 | contig 136446 bp, 87 predicted proteins | sample TR2MG_FD_202536 | JGI IMG/M metagenome (GOLD analysis project Ga0307376, IMG submission 202536) | Soil microbial communities from Risofladan, Vaasa, Finland - TR-2 | ecosystem: Environmental > Terrestrial > Soil > Coastal area > Acid sulfate soil | place: Finland: Risofladan, Vaasa | collected...
CGTTCGTTCTGAGCCAGGATCAAACTCTCCATGATATATTCCAACGGGCCGAAGCCCGCGGGATTCATAGAGAATGTCTCGTCCCCACTCGCGGACAAGTCCGCTCATGAAGACCGGCATTCGATCCTCGTCTCGCGTCGGGCAAGCCCGACACTCGACGTAGCGAATCGCTTTCGCGATTCGCGCCGCCAAGCCATAAGCTTGGCGATTTAACCTTCCTCGCTCTATCCCATCCCTAATTCACTGTGGAAGACCCTTGCTCGTGGTTAGCAGCTTTCGTGCCAACCACCGCAGATTTTGTAGCACTTTCGTGCCGAACTTGTCAATCACTCTCGGAAACTTTTTGTTTTTCCGCTTGACGCCTCTCGGCATCTGCGAAACTGTCCACTCGCCAGGCACGAGGCCCAACAGGCGAACCCGCCAAATCTAGCACCACCCTTTCGCTCTCGTCAATACGGTGGCGCGCTTTTTATCTTGCTCTTCCGTCCATCAATCCACGCTTTCGAAACCTCGTGGCATCAACGGCGCGGAGGGAGTTGTACCGGAAGCCGAAAAAAGAGTCAACGACATCAGAGGCTTTTTTCCTGCCCTTCCCAATAAAAATTCCCATCGCCGAAGCGCCGATGCTGAATGGCTTCGAGGAGGTCTTCCTCCCCGACCTCCGAAGCATCGCGAAGGTCGGCAATCGTTCGGGCGACCTTGATCACGGAATGTATGGCACGGGAGGAAAGGTCGATTTTCCCTGCCGCCGCGAGCAATAATTTCATCACTTCGGGACGAAGGGGAACGCGCTCGGCGAGATGAGCCGGGGTGAGGCGGCCATTAAGAAGAACCGGGTTGTCCCCGTTGCGTTCAGCTTGCTTCGCTCTGGCGCCTTCTACTCGTTGCCTGATGACGCTCGAGGACTCACCTGGTGGTCCGAGGAGATCCCATTCCGACTGCGGCCTGACGGGAACGCGGATGTCCACCCTGTCGAGGAGGGGATTTCCCAAACGCCGCCAATACCGATCGATTTCTTGTATTGAACAGAGACAGGCCTTGTCCCTTCTGCCGAGATTTCCGCAGGGACAGGGATTGGCGGCGAGGAGGAGAATGAAAGAGGCCGGATACCTGAATGACTGCTCCGCCCGGGCGATGGAAACGACATGGTCCTCGAGCGGCTCGCGCAGGGCCTGGAGAACGTCACGATGAAACTCGGGAGCCTCGTCCAGGAAGAGGACGCCATTATGAGCGAGAGAGACTTCCCCTGGGCCGGCTTTTCGCCCCCCGCCGATGAGTCCTTCGAGGGAAGAGCCGTGGTGGGGACTTCTAAAAGGCGGTCTGCGCAGAAGGCCGCTTCCCTCGGCTAGGGTTGTCCCGAGGGAATGGAGGGAGGTGGATTCAAGCGACTCCTCCCTCCCGAGATCGGGAAGAAGGCTCGGGAAGCGCCGGGCGGCGAGGGTCTTTCCGGAGCCGGGGGGGCCGAACAGAATCACGTTGTGCCCGCCTGCGGCCGCGATTTCGAGGGCGCGACGCACGCGAGGCAGCCCGCGAATTTCGGAGAAATCTCCCTCCTCATTTCGCCCGAAAGGATTGGGGAATTGTCCGGATTCACGATCCTCAGCCGGGGTGCCCACCCTGATCGAAGCGCAAATGGTCGTGGTTTCGGTGAGAGAGGCTATCGGATACACCCTACCCGCCCCGAGGGCGCGGGCCTCCGACCCATTCGCCTGCGGGACTATGAAGTCCTCAATGCCGGCTCGCAGGGCGGCGGCTACCGCGGGCAAGACGCCGGGGACAGCACACACGGTACCGTCGAGCTTCAGCTCCCCGAGCGCGAGCACATCCTTGCCGGGATCGGGCAGGATCCCCGCCCTGCAGAGTATGGAGAGCGCGATGGGGAGGTCATAGGCCGCGCCTTCCTTTCGCAATCCCGCGGGGAAGAGATTGACGAGCACACGGTCGAGGGGAAATTCGAAGCCCGAATTGCGCGTCGCCGCGCGAACACGATCCCGCGCCTCCCTGACGGCACCTTCGGCGAGGCCGACGAGATCTATCGAAGGGATACCTCTCCGAATGTCTACTTCGACCGAAACGAGTCTCCCCTCGAAACCGAAGGGCTCATGGGCGTGAATGGTCATTCGCAGCCTCCCGAACATGTACGCTCGGGAGGAGGGCGAATGCTTCAATTCATGCGAATATAAGCGAATTGGGAATTGCCAGCGGATCGCGAAACAATTCCCCGATCGATTCTCGCGAGTTAGCGGCGGCTCTTCCTGAAGATCATCACGACGAAGGCCGCGGACATGAAGAGATAGGCGAGATTCGAAAAGACCATCCGGGCGAGGGGAAGGCCGAGGACTTGGAGACGACCCTCATCGAGAAGGCCCGTCCTGACAAAGAGGTCGAAGAGAAGATCCGCGTAACTCGAGACAGCGCCGATGACGATCAACATCCAGGCGACATCCCTCGTCCTTGACCAGAGGATGATCGCGAAAAAGGTCATGATGCCCGCTACCGCGAAGCGGCTCACGAGCCAGACGAAAATTCCTGCGCTCACGACGGGCTCTCGGCGCGATCCTGGTGCTTCATGCTACCTGCTCCGATTTCGCGCCATCGGCTCAACCGAGGAGGAGATCGAGATCGAACTCGCCGGCCGAGGCCGGCAGCCCGATCCCCCAGGCCTCCAAGAGCCGGGGATGGAGTTCGCCATACACCCCGACAGCGACGCCCTTCACGAGGACCCGAGCCTGGCGCCCGATGATGAATCGTGGATCTTCCTCCCCTTCCGATGCCTCGGCGACCTCGAAATCCCGGCCGAGGTAAAAGAGGAGGGTCGCTATCTGGCTCGCGATCTCGTTGAAATCGGCCTCGCCATGCACGGAAAGGAGACCGAGGTATTGTCTCGTCGAAACGCCGTAATTCTCGCTCGGATTACCGAAGGCCACCTTGCCTATCTCGAATATTCTGTGCGGATAGGCCGCTTTGCTCGAAATGGCCTCCGTGCCGAGTAATCCCGGAAGGGGGGAATTGCGCAGGAACTCGAAGTTCTCCGACATCGGATTGGCGACCCTGAGCACCTTGGCCGCGTCGATGCCCATCCTCTCGATGTAGTCCTTACCCGAGCCAAGATAGTTGTAGATCATCTCCTGGTAGCCGAGTCCTACGAGGATTCCCTTGGCCTTTCTGGAGAAGAGCTCGATGGGCGTAAGCCGTCCTATGGTGAAATCGCGGGGCCTTTCGGGCGGGAAATTTTCCATGCCGATGCCGATCATCACATCTTCGATGAGATCGACCTGGTGGAGGAAATCGTTCCGATATTCCGGCGGCCAGGCCGATACGTACTGGCCGTGGATCTCGACGCGCGATCCTGTCCTCTCGAGGGCCATGGCGACGACATCGACGGAAAGACTCTTGCCCAGGAGTCGCGATGCCCTGCCCGCATCGACAGATAGCGGCTTCTGGAAGTACCAAGGGAAGGTCACGGCCTTGCCGAAAGGCGTATCGTAGGGGTACTCGACGAGCACGGGCTCGATAGTATAGCCGAAATCGGCGAAATCGCAGGCGACGATCGAGGCGGCCAAGGTGACCGAGGGCATGTCGCTGCCGGTCAGCTCGACGAAGAGCTCGCTGTCGCCGACCTGCACCGCGCCGAGCCCCGCGGAGTTGATGATGGGCGGATAGGAGAGTACGCCTCCCTTGGAATCCAGCAACAATGGATGAATTGGTTCTTTTTCGAGGATAAAGGCGTATTCGCGTCCCTTGGGATGCTCGGAAAGGATCTGGAGGAGGTCCATTTCCCTCGTTTCCTGGAGGGGGACGAATCGCACGCTGCGAGGCTCGACCCCCTTGTAGACGACGGGCCATTTGATTTCAGCGCTGCGATAAAGCCCCATGGAGATGGTCTTTCGCTTGCGGCCGAAATTCCACGCGAGTTTCTCCTGGGTCTGGATCATCTCTTTCAGGAAAGCGTCGTCGATGGGCTTGCCCGAGACGCAGAAACCCGCGAGATAGGGGCGGACCTTGCGCACCGATTCCTCGACGAGCACTTTCCGCTTCGAGGACTTTTGGTCCCCTTCGCGGGAGAAAAAGGGGTAGTGGGGGCGAGGCCCTCCCGCTTTCATGCGGAGCGCGCGGGCGAGTCCCGCGGAGGACCAGAGGTCGGGGCGATTCGTGTCGTTGAGCTCAATCTTGATGCTGCGCTCCGACGCCGGCGCCTTTCCATCGCGATTCCATTCGTCGAGTTCGGCCTTGGCCGAGGTCAGGGCGGGCTCCAGGGTCTCCGGCTCCAGCCTCTGGCCGAGGAGCGAGAAAAAAAGGGCTTCGTTTACTTCAATCTTAGGCATCGATTACTCCGTCGGCCTGCGCCGTTCACATCTTGGCCCGGCGGTACCGGACGCTCTCGAGATCGGGGCTGAATAGTTCCCTGAGATCGTTGATGCCAAGGGCCATGAGAGCCATGCGATCGATACCGATGCCCCAGGCGAGCACGGGCACGTGAACACCGAGGGATTCGGTAACCTCGGGCCGTAAAATGCCCGAACCTCCGAGCTCGAACCAGCCGAGGACAGGATGCTTGATGTGGACCTCGACCGAGGGCTCGGTAAAAGGGAAGTAGCCGGGAACGTATTTCACTTCCTTGGCTCCGGCCACTTCGACCGCGAACATCTCGAGGAAGCCGAGGAGGGTCCTGAGATTCACGTCCTCGCCGAGGACTATTCCCTCTGTCTGGTAGAAATCGGAGAGATGGGTCGCATCAACCCGGTCGTAGCGAAAGCATCGGGCGATGCCGAAATATTTGCCGGGAACCTTCGCCGTCGGAAGCTGCCGGGCCGAGAGCACCGTGCCCTGGCTCCGGAGTATGAGGCGCCGAGTGAAGTCCCGATCGAAGGAATAATTCCAGCCTCGACTGCCTGTCTCGCCGCCATTTTCATGGGCTGCCGCGATCCGGGAAAGAAAGGGCTCCTCGATGCGCTTGGCGAGCCTTGGCTCGGCGAGATGATAGACGTCATGGATGTCGCGGGCCGAGTGGAATTGCGGCATGAAAAGCGCGTCCGAATTCCAGAACTCCGTCTCGACCAGGCCGCCGTCGAATTCCTCGAAGCCGAGGGAGACGAGCTTGTCCTTCACCGATTCGAGGAATTCCACATAAGGATTGCGGCGACCGGGAATGAGGCGAGCGGTTGGGCTCTTGACGTTGTAGGGTCTGAAGGCGGCACCTTCCCAACTTCGACGAGCGAGAATATCGGAGGTTACGGCTCCGAGTTCTTCGCCGGTAAGGCCCAGGGAATCGAGGGCGCGGGCGACCTCAATCGCCTCGGGGCTCAATCGATAGACGACACGCTCCCTCTCGGCGACGCGGAAAGGAGAATCGCCAGCCCCTCGCTTTCGAGCCATGCCGGACATGGCGAGCTTCTCGGCTGGGCTTAGCTCTCCATCGTCGAGAAGTCCATCCTCGCGCGCAGCGGCCTTCTGCAGAAGTTCGCGAACGAGGAGGAGTCGCGGCTTGTCAGCCGAATCGTGTTTAGCCTCAAACCATCCTGAGACGAGGGATGCGCGCTTTTCCGCATCCATCACGAGGGCGCCTTCTTTTGAAAGCTGGCCGAAGGCCGAACCGACATCTTTTTGCTCGAGGCCGAGGGCGGCCACGATCTCAGGGAGCTTGGCCGCGCCTTTATCGGCAAGGTGGCGGAGGATGCGATCTTCGGGCGTACCCTTGACCGCGAATTCCCTGCCAAGCGGTGTTATTTCGTAGACGGTGCGCGGAATACGCGCGGATTCGGAGGCAAGGCCCTTGGCCGCCAGCCAAGAAAAGGCCTGATTGGCTTGGCCTTCCTTATACCCCAATTCGCGGACGAGGCGCCCGGCATCGAGATCCTCACCGGGACTGTAGTCCCGCAAGACCTTGACCTCGAGCTGATGCAGGCTCTTGGCTAGAATCGCTGCTTCCATTCCACGCTCCGCTGTTTCGCGCATTGCCTGACCGACACGGGAAGGAACCGGCCGAATCGATCAGGTAGTGGGCATCATGCCGAAAAAGAGGGTCTGGCGTCAACGAAGGCGATCGACGAGGTAGAGAGTACTCTCTTCTGTGGCAAGGAACCTCTCTTGGGTTTCGAGCCTGTAATGGGCAAAGGGAGATTCCCCTTCTGCCCGGAACCCGAAACCTACAAGGCGGGACCGAAATTCCGTCGGCGAAAGCGAAGGGCTTCCGAGCCAAAGCGCGCCGCCGGCCACGACATCATGGAATAAGTGGGAACCGAGGGGAGAGCCGATACCCGAGGGGTCTGCCTGCAAAATCGCCGCCGCATGGGAAACGTCCGGCCAAAGTATGCCGCGATAGACGCTCTCGGAGTCCTCGGCTGGAGGCGGGAGTACGAGGATCCAGCCATTTCTCCGTTTCCCCGCCTCCCAATCCAGGAGTCGTATTCGAACCCAGGCAGATTCGTCTATCGGGGGCCAGGTTTCGAAGACGACAATGTCGGTGATGGGGAGGGCGGGGACCCGCCCGTACAATTCGCCTTCCGCGACCAAGACCTTCCTTAGCCCAGAGGAAGACACTGCCTCCGCCGGATCGAGCGATGTGCCCCGGCCAGAGGCGGCTCGATGATAGGGCCTGATTTGCAGGAGACTGATGTAGGGTCTCCTGTCGAGCGCGGTTTCATCGATGGCAAATTCCACGATCACCTCATCCTTAAAGGCGAGTGAGGCCATTTCGAGGAGGCGGGAGAAGGCCGCAAGAACTCCCGAACCCTGGAGTCTCTTCATCATCCTGCCGGTGATGGCTGCGGCGTCGACCTCGTGGCCGACATGCACGAGGTCCGAGGCTGCCTGCGGCGAAGAGACATCAAGCTTGAGAGCCCTCGCCGCGCGCGCCCAAGGACCGACGGCGGGGATATCCGGAGGGTTCTCGTTGTCGAGGCTGACGATGAGGGATGGGCAGAATCCGGTGAGTGCGCTGCCCATACCCGGCACGAGGGCTATGACAGGCGTCGTATTGCTCGAGCCGACGCGAGGCGAGCGCGACCAGACGATCGCCGAGACCAGGGGCATGAAGCAGCCGTTCCGTTCCCTGCCGACGAGTTCCTGCACCACGACGCCCATCCGCTCCTCTTCGAGGCTATAGCCGGCTGCCGCTATGTGACGGCGGGCAGCTTCCGAAAAGAGGCTTCGCCAGACTTCCTTGACCGCTTCGAGGAAAGACGAAAGCCGCGTCTCGAGATCGCCCCTGTTGGAGAGGAATCGAGTGCCGTACACCCCTGCGAGAGGTAGCCTTACCATATCTTCGAGAAGCCCCGACGACCTGACGGCGAGAGGACGATAGCAAACTTGAAGGAATCGTCGGGCCGTTTCGACGAAATTGGCGGAAAGGGATGAAGCCGCGAAACTTGCTTTACAGGCATCCGGCGGAGCATCGTAGTAGGCTTGGGACCAAAGGCCGTTGCGCTCGAGAAAGTCCTCGAACTCGTCGATCCCAATGAAAAGGGTACGCGGCATGCCAATGAACCACTCCCCGTGGGTCGGATTCGCATGCTCTTCACGGATCAGGCGCCCGAGGAATTCGATGCCCCTACCCTTCCCTCCGACGGAACCCGACCCAAGTCTCCCCATGGAGGATTCGTAGCGAAAAGTCACCTCGTCGAACTCGGGTACCAGGCCTTCGGACTTTTCGAGGCGAACCTGATCGAGAACATGGAGAAGAAAGGCGCGAAGATCCTCGGGCGTCGAGAAGTCTTCGATCGTATAGTCATGAAGAAGGGCGGCGAAACGATATTCGCCTCGGGCAGTGAGCCAGCTAGAAAACTCGTTGCGTGCAGCATGACGAAGCAAACTGTCGGGCGGGACCTCGGCCACGAGACGTGCGAACTCGTCTATCGTCGAGGCTCGTGCCAGGGCCTCTCCGTCGGGACCGAGGAATACGAACTCCCCGAATCCTATGCCTTGCCGGATGAAACCGCCCAATTCCGCGGCAAGCGATTCGGAGGATTTGTCGGCGAAGACCACGCCGAGGTTCGCTGCCCGATCGCGTACCCCCTCCTCGCTCGACTGGATCATCACCCGCAATTCGGGCCGCCGGCCGCGGGCCATCGCCACGAAATCGAAACCGGCCTCCGGGTCGAACCGTCCACGGTGCTGAAAACGAAGGTCCGTAATGACGGCCAACAGAGAGGACTCGTAGCGGAGGAAAAGAGCCTCAGCCTCCTCATAGGTCGAGGCGAGGAGGATTTTCGGTCTGGCGCGGGCGCGCAGAAGCCGATAGGTTTCGACGCCTCGCTCCTCCTCTATGAGAGTGCGGGTCTGTTTCAGAAGAACCGTATAAATCAGGGGCAGGTAGCGGGAATAATAGCGGATCGAATCTTCGATGATGAGGATGACGCGGACGAGTCCGGAGGCCACATCCGCGTCGGCGTTTCCTCTGTCCTCGACATACTTGATCATGCCGACGAGAAGCTTTGAATAGCCGTTCCACACGAAGACCCTGTCGATCGCTTCGAACTCGGGTCTCGCGGGATCCATCTCCGCAAGGCTCGAATTGTTGAGGACGAGCAACAGTATCGGCAGCCCCGGCTTTCTGAGCCGCATCTCCTGGGCGAGACGCAAGGGCCGGTCGTAGTCTAGCCCGACCATGATGATCACGAGATCGCAGTCTCCGGATTCGAGGCGCATCAAAGCAGACTCATCCGTATAGGCCGAAGTCACGCGGGGAATCGTCGAGAGGTTGAGCTTCGAGTATTCACCGGTAATTTGTTCGGTGAGGAATCCGTCCGATTCGACGACAAAGGAGTCGTAGAGACTTCCCACGAGGAGTATTTCGCTCACCCTGTAGCGCATGAGATCGTGGAATAGGCTCCGATCCCGACGCTCTTTGTCCATGGTGAGGAGGAGCTCTTCGAAACGCATGTTAGGGAAGATAACCCGCAGCAATCCAAACTGCAACGAGCCGGCATGGATCGAAGCAAGGGGGCCTGTTGATCACTCCAAGGACGCCGGCATGGGGTCCTCCTCGGATTCGGGATCGACGGAAACCCTCTTTAGAATTGCCGCCTGCGATGCCTTGCCGTCCATCAGGACGCTGAGAGGTTCCGCGAGCCTCGTCCAGACACAGTGGTCGAGCCTCGCGGCGACGGGCATGTTCCTCAGCCAGAGCCAATCGATGCCTTCCGTCTCCGACCAAGGCACCGTGATGTAGCCAATATTCATACTTGTGACATTATGGAAGAAATGCGAGCCGAGGGAGGATTCGACGCGGAAATCGGGGAGATCGGCCTCGATGATGACGGCCGCGTGGGCTATCTGCGAGTAGGCTACGGGAATGCCGAGCCATGGATCCCTTGTCCCCCAACGACCGAAGCCGAGGAGAAGATACCGGCGCCCCTCCTTCGCCACGAGGCGATCGAGGGCCTCGATCTCGGCGGCGATCGCCAGCGTGGATTGCCGGTCGAAGCGCTCCGGATCGATCCAGACGATGTCGAGGAGCTCGTCGTTCCGCCCGTTTCCCATGCTTTTCGGCGAGCGGAGAAATGCGTCCGCCAGATCGATTCTGGACAAATCGACCTCGCCGCCGCTATCGGTCCGTATGAGGGGTTTGAGCTGGAGGATGTAAAAGGCGGGGGTACCGGATTCCTCGTCGAGATTGAGCGCGTATTCTATCTCGACCGGGGAGCCCATCGAACGGGATCCGACGTCCAGAACGAGATCCACGAGACGCGCGAAGGGGAGAGCCTCGTGCTTGAGTATGTTTCCGAGATCGACGAAGCGAAGGCCGGGCGAGGAGGTGCCGGGCACTAGGCGATCGTTCTGGCCATCCCAGGTCGAGGCGAGGAGCCGAAATTTCGGATCTCCTTCCGCGTCGTCCAGTTCGAGCTCGGTTATCGCCGCGTCCTCCCCCGATCGCAGGTCCGGCATGGATCGCTCCATGTCGATGGCCCTGAACATCCTTTGCGAATTCTCCCGCATGCGGTCGGCCGGAATTATGTCGATCTTCGGATATCGCGGGCAGAACCGATGACAGGCTCCGCCGTCCACGACCCAGGAACCGAGGCCGAGGGCGGACAGACAAAGCCCATCGTCGGGTTTGAGATAGGAAACGGGGTAATAGTTGTGGGATTGGGCGGTGCCGGAAAGGTGGGGATAGTACCATCGACCGCGTCGCCTGCCGACCACTTCCTGCAGCACGATGGCCATGCGTTCTTCCTCGCGTTGGTAACGAGCCACCTCGAAATATGCCTTGGCCTTGGACGAAAAAAGACTTGCATAGATGAGACGGACGGCGTCGCAGAGCTGGGAAAGCCTCGTCGCCGGATCAGGATGGGAATTCGGAATTAATAGGGTTTCGTAGATGCCGGAAAAGGGGACCATCAGCATGTCCTCGAAGAGCCCCGACGAACGCACGGCGAGGGGTCGATCCGTCGCGCGGACGAAGCGATCGAGCCTCGCGACGAGTTCTACGTCGAGAGGCGAGGCCAAGAAACGTTCCACGACCTCCTCGTGGTTCGCCTCGAAATAGGCGAAGGACATGAGCCCGTTGCTTTCGAGAAAGCGCTCGAACTCGTCAATTCCGATGAAGGCGGTCCTCGGGAGTTTGACCTCGATGCCCTCGATGTGGCCGGCGAGTTCGAGGTGATCGATCAGACTCTTCGCGAAGACGAGGCCCCTTCCCTTCCCTCCGACCGAGCCGGTACCGAGCCGCGTAAAGGATTCGTCGTCGCGGAAGTGCGCCACGTCGAAGGCCGGCACGGATCCTCGCTCGCGCTCGCGCCTCGCCTCGTCGAGGATTCCGACCAGGAAGGACCGGACCTCGGCGTCGGAAGCGAAGTTCATGCGACCATACCGCCTGAGTATGCGAGCGAAGCGGAGCTCGCCGCGCGCGGCGAGCCATATGGAAAAATGGTTGCCCTCGGCGTGGCGCAACAGCACTTCCGGCGGCACCTCGGCGATGCGTTGCATGAATTCGTTCATGTTCTTCGCGATGGCGATTATCGCACCGTCGTCGCCCACGAAGCGGAAAGGACCGAATCCCAGGTTGTTCCTGAGGAAATTGCCGATTTCGTGCTCCAGGGACGGGGAGGCTTTGTCGACGAAGGCGGCGCCGAGGGCTTCGACGATCGTGCGGCGTCCCGGGTCCTCGGATTGCACGATGAATGGCAGGTCTGCCCGGAACTCCTTCGCCATCTTGAGCAGGGCGAGGCCGGCTTCGCCGTCGAGCACCCCGTCCCTCGGAAAATCGAGGTCGGTGATCACGGCGAGGAGCTCGTTTCGATGCCTGTCGAGGAGGTCAACGGCCGTTCCCCAGTCGGAAGCGAGCAGGACCTTCGGTCTGGATTTCGAGCGGAGGAGCTTGTAGACCTCGTCGCCTCCCTCTTCCTCGATCAAGGCCTGGGTCTGCCTGAGTATCACGCGATACATGAGGGGGAGGAAGCGGGAATAGTAGCGAACAGAATCCTCGACGAGGAGGATGACCCTGACGAGGCCCGAAGCCACGTCGGCCGAGGCATTGAGGAGGTCTTCGATGAATTTTATTATACCTATGAATAATTTTGAGTAGCCGTTCCACACGAAGACTCGGTCCACGGCCGAGAGGGAGCAGCCCGCGTCCTCGATGCTTCCGAGCACGGCGTTGTTGACGACGAGGAGTATGAGGGGGACGTCGGGCAGGGCTTTTCGTAAAGCCTCCGTCGAATCTATCGCCGGCATAAAATCCGATCCGGCCATCACGATGACGGCGTCGAAGCGCCGGAACATCGCGAGGGCGAGGGCCGATTCCGAGTCCCTCGCGGTGGCGATTCGCGGCACGGAGTTGAGATTGAGCTTGAATAGATCGCCGTAGCTCTGCTCGATGAACACCCCGTCCGATTCCATGACGAAGGACTCGTAGGCGCTGCCGACGAAAAGCACCTCCTTGACGCGCCGCTTCATGAGGTCGTGAAAGGCGTTGCGCTCGTTTCGCCCGCGATCGTAGGAACGCACAAGATCGTCGAAGAGCATTTCGTTACTTTTCTCAGTCTCGCGCGACGACGGGAATGTCGACTACGAATCGAGCGCCCCCGCCTTCGCGTCCGCAGTGCGCGAAACTCCCCCGGAGCTGGGAGGCGAGCATCTTTACGATCTGCAAGCCGAGACCTTCTTGGGATGCGAGCGAAAAGCCTTCCGGCAGCCCCCTGCCGTCGTCCTCCACGACGAGACGCAACCTATCCTGTTCCTGACGAAGGGTGAGGGCGACAAAACCCCCGTCGGCCGCTCCGAAGGCGTGGCGCAAGGAATTGGCTACCAGCTCGGTGCAGAGTATGCCGAAGGGGATGGCCCGTTTCGAATCGAAGGTTATATCCTCAAGGTCAAGCCGCACGTCGACACCGGCCCTGTCGATGGTCTGGGAAATATCCGAGGCGATTTTCTCGATATACGCCCCGAGATCGATCGCGTCGGAATCGCCCGAAGCGAATTGCAGGCGATAAAGGGCCGAAATGGAATCCACGCGAAAGCGTAGGCTCTCGAGGGCCGCACGGAGCGCTCCCTGCTCGGCCTTGCCCTCCTCGAGAGCGATGAAACTCGAAATCAACGCAATGCTGTTCTTTACCCTGTGCTGAATCTCCCTAAGAGCGTCCTTCTTTTCGCGCGAAGACTCTTCCGCGCGAGCCTCCATTTCCATCAATTTCGTCAAATCCCGCGCGACCGCGAGGATCGCGCCTTGGAATATTTCCTCCGAGCCGGAGCTGAAGCAGACCTCCACCCAGCGGTATTTCGCCGAATTGCCAAGATCGTCTTCGGAACCCTCGCTGACAGGGCCGAGGCGGAATTGAAGGGAAAGGGGGAGCCCCTTCGTTGAAAGCGCCCGGGCAAGCGAGCCTTCGACAACCTCCCTGTCATCCGCATGGATGAAATCGTGAAAGGCCCGGCCTCCAAGCGAAGCCGCCGATTGCCCGAGCAGGTTCACCGCGCCGCGCGAAACACGAAGCAATCGACCTTTCTCGTCTAGAATGGCGAGAAAATCGGGAGCGAGTTCGAAGAAGCCCTCGAGCCCGATGGGATTTTCTCTGGAGCTGTCCGGCACTGTCGCCTCCCCGAAGCACTCTAGCCTGCCCCCGGAGAGGCCGCAAGCTCCGACGAAAACGGCCGTCCCCCGCGCTCGCGAAGGACGGCCGTTACTGACCGCGGCCATCGAGGCCGCGACTCAGGGGGAAGGAAACTTAGACGAGGCCCTGGGCGAGCATCGCGTCGGCGACCTTCTTGAAACCGGCGATATTGGCACCGATGACGTAATTGCCTTCGACACCGTACTGCTTCGCGGTATCGACGCAGGCCTTGTGGATGTTGACCATGATCTCGTGGAGGCGATGGTCGACTTCTTCGGCGCTCCACGCGAGGCGCATGGAGTTCTGGGACATCTCGAGACCGGACACCGCAACGCCGCCGGCATTGGCTGCCTTGCCGGGCGCGAAGGGAATCTTCTTCTCGATGAAGAGCTTCCAGGCCTCGGGCGTGCATCCCATGTTCGAGGTTTCCACGACGACCTTGACGCCATTGGCCAGAAGGGCCTTCGCGTCGTCACCGTTGAGCTCGTTCTGGATGGCGCAGGGGAAGGCGAGGTCGACTTTGACTTCCCAGGGTTTCTTGCCGGCGTGGAAGGTGGCGTTCGGGAATTTCTTCGCGTAGTTCGCGACCTTCTCGCGATCGATGACGAGCATCTGCTCGAGATAGGCCCACTTCTCCTTGGTGCCGATCCCGTCGGGATCGTGGACGTAGCCGTCGGGACCGGAGATGGTGACGACCTTGGCGCCGAGCTGGCTCGCCTTGATGCAGGCGCCCCAGGCGACGTTGCCGAAGCCGGAGACGGAGACGGTCTTGCCCTTCATGCTGTCGCCCTTGAGCTTGAGCATCTCCTCGGCGAAGTAGACGGCGCCGAAGCCCGTGGCCTCGGGTCGAATGAGGGACCCGCCGAAATTGAGACCCTTGCCGGTGAGGACGCCCGTGAACTCATTGCGAAGTCGCTTGTACTGGCCGAACATGTAGCCGACCTCGCGTCCGCCCACCCCGATATCGCCGGCAGGCACGTCGGTGTCGGCACCGATGTGGCGCGAAAGTTCGGTCATGTAGGACTGGCAGAAGCGCATGATCTCATTGTCGCTCTTGCCGTTGGGATCGAAGTCGGAACCGCCCTTGCCGCCGCCCATCGGAAGGCCCGTGAGCGAATTCTTGAAGGTCTGCTCGAATCCGAGGAACTTGAGGGTGGAGAGCTGGACTCGGGGATGGAAACGGATACCACCCTTATAGGGGCCGATCGCCGAATTGAATTGGACGCGATATCCGCGATTGATGCGAAATTCGCCCTTGTCATCCATCCAGGGCACACGGAACATGACCGTGCGCTCGGGCTCGATGATCCGCTCGAGAATGTGCTGGGCCTTGTACTTGGGCTCGGCCTCGATCAGGGGCTCGATGGACTCGAGAACCTCTTCCGCCGCCTGGATAAACTCGCTTTCCCAGGGAGTGCGGGCCTTAAGGTCGTCCAGGACTTGACGGATATAGGCATTCATGCTGCTTCCTCCTGCGCGCATTCCGCGCGCGCACAGTCAGTTTACCTCGATTATCGAATTCAGACAAGATAAAAATTGCCCGATGAAATGGCGTTTCGATAAATGGAACAAAAGCATCACGGCCACGATGACAAAACACGTTCCCGCTACTGAAGTTGCCTAATCGAGAGGAAGAGCCCGGGAAAGTCCGAGGTATTCGTTCCAGCCGAGGAGGCGGAGGGTCCGCCCGCCGAGCCCGTCTGCCCGCCCGCCGCCTGAGACTTGCTTGCAGGCGCCGCGATGACCTCGTCGCCGACGTTGATCGTATCGAAAAAGCCGCTGCTCTTGAGGGTACCCGTGGCAACTTCTTCATCGATCTTGGTAAGGGTCAGGGTGCCTACTTGGGCCTGTGCGGGCCAATAGGGCCCAAGTCCCTCGCTCATGACCCCGAGGGTCCCCTTTTTGAAGACGAGGAGATTATCGCCGACCTTGAAACCATCGGCGCTTCCGAGATCGACGAGGACGGAGTCCTGACTGCGGCGCAGGATGCTGCCCTTCGGCTGCAAGGCCGCGACCAGGCTGTCCGCCAAACGGAGAGCCGTGTTCTTCACTCGATCGTTGCCGGTTCGATAGGAACGGAAGGTCGTCGCGAGACTACCCGTCCTGCCGACGCGAAGTTCGCCGCCTACCTGGATTTCGCGGTCGCTCTCCTTAATTGAGAGGAGCAAGTAATAATCAGCGCCGGCCTCTCTGGCAAGGCGGAAAGCCTCACCAGGGCTTGAGACCTTCTCCGCGAGTTTTGGCACCGACAACCTCGAGCTCGAGCCGAGGAGGTCCGTCAAATACCGTCTGAAAATCGAAGATACATCGAGGTGATATTCGGAGGAGAGGTCCGGCTCCCAAAAGATAGCCACCGAATACGGGCGCTTCTGAAGGGCGAATTGATCCACGTTCCAGTCCCCGGCGACGGTCCCCGAGAGGAGGCTCGTGTAGATCTCGATCGTGTCGAGGGCGCTGCGATCGGCCTTTCCGATGCCTTCGAGGAAGCGAAGCTCGGAGAGTTGGCGAGCCGGGTAGCCCCTTTTCCTGAGCAGATCCGCATAGAGAGTTCGACCTTGCACGGAATAGGGATCGATCTTGAGGGCGCGGCGATATTCGACGATCGCCTGATCGAAATAGCTGCGGTCTTCGAGTTCCCTACCCTTCGCGACATGCCAATCGGCGTAGCGCTTCCTCTGTCCGCCTTCAAGGGGGCTCGAATCCATCACTATTTCTTCGAGGGCGATGCGTGCGACCTCGTCGTCGGGGCTCAGCCCCGTGGCGGTATCCAGGCTGTAGATGGCGTCGGAGACCTCGCCTTGCGCAACCTGGGACTCTCCGAGGGCGAACCAGGCGAGTTCGTCCTTGCGATCCACGGCGATGGCATCCCGCATCACCGCTTCGCATCCCTTGAAATCGCCCGTCGAATAAAGCAGGGAACCAAGAAGTGCCCGATAGCCACCCTGGCCGGGACGGAGCCCCACCGCGTTGCGCGCGTGAAAGATGGCCTTGGCGGTCAGTCCGCGGGCCGCGTCGACCTTGGCGGCTACGAGCTGGACCCTCGCGTCATCGGAGTGGGCCGCGAGCGCTTTTTCCACGAGGACGGATGCGTCCTCGGGCCTCCCTTGATCGAGCGACACGAGGGCGAGCGAGGCGAGGGACCGGGCGTCGAGGGGGGCGATCCTGAGGCTATCCTCGAAGCGAAGCCTCGCCTCAGTCTTCTTGCCCTCCGCCAGGTCGAGGAGGGCGAGGCCGAAGCGCGCGTCGAGATCGTTGGGGCTCGAACCGAGAACGGACTCGAAGCGGGCTCTCGCGGTCGAAAGATCGCCGAGCCCGGCCCGGATGAAGCCCTCGAGATCAACGAGGGACCGATCGCCCCTCCTATATGGCTCGGCCTGCGTCGCGTAGGACAGCGCCTGGTCATATTCACCTAATTGGTAATAACATTTCGCCAAGCCCACCATCGCATCGCCGAAGGACGGATTGATCTTCAGGGCGGCCATGTAATCGTCGATGGCCCCGTACCAGTCCTCCGAAAAGGCGCGCGTCGCCGCCCGAGAAGCGTAACCGGGCGCCGTCGCCGGGTCCGTAGCCTGCGGCTGGGCCTGCGGCGGGGTTTGTATCGCGTCCTGCGCCGCGATCCCATCCACTCCGGCGCCCATGAGGAAGATCAGAGCGAGATACAGGCCCCATTTACCGGTCACGTAATCCCTCCAGAATCCTCGCGACGCGTCACGCGCACGAGTTCGATGCGATGTCCTTCCGTCTCCTGGACGGTGAATTCGACCTCTCCCGCGGCGATAGTCTCGCCGCGCAGGGGTATCCTCCCGAACAGATCGAAGACATAGCCGCCGAGCGAGTCGAAATCCTCGGCCGGTAGGGCGAGGCCCGTCCTGCCGTTGAAGGTATCGAGGTTGACGCGGGCGTCGCAGAGCCAGGCAGACTCTCCGACGGGAACGATTTCCTCCCGCTCCTCGTCGTATTCATCTTGGATCTCGCCGACGATCTCCTCGATGATGTCTTCCAGACAGACGATGCCGGACACACCGCCGTATTCGTCCACGGCGACGGCGATGTGAACCCGCCGCCGCTTGAATTCGCGCAGGAGAGCGTCGATACGCTTCGTCTCCGGAACGAAAAAAGGCTTTCGCAAAAGGGCCGGAAGGGAAAATTCCTCCCCCGTGACGAGGATCTTGAGGAGGTCCTTCGCGTACAGCATCCCGACGACGTCGTCTATCGTCTCGCGATAGACCGGAATCCGGGAATGCCCCGAGGAGACGACGGCTTCGAGGAGTTCGTCCCGCTTGGCGTCGAGTGCGACGAAGAAGGTATCGGTGCGGGGTACCATCACCTCTTTGACGAGGGTAGTGCCGAGTTCCTGCACGCCGCGAATCATTTCGCGACGCTCCTCCTGCGCATCGAGGACTTCTTCCGAAGCCGCTGCTTCTGAATCCGCGTCCCCGCCTTGTTCACCGATAGGCGGAACGAAGGAACCCGTGTCCTTTTTTAGGCCAAGGCGGGAGGCCAGGGACCGGATCAACTCGTTCATGAGAAGGCTCCCCGCCCCGGGCCGATCTCGGCGAGAAGACGCTCCTGCATGACCAGCATGGGTTGCGTCGCGTCGTTGTCCTCGTGATCCATCCCCGACAGATGAAGGATGCCATGCAGCACGAGGCGGCGGAGCTCTTCTCCTCGAGGGACGGAAAATTCCGCCACGTTCCGATCCAAGGCCTGGAGAGAGATGACAATGTCTCCGGCCAGGATTCTCTCCTCGCCCGCCTCGTTCGCGTACGTATCGCCCTGTCCGAACGAGAGGACATCCGTAGCCTCGTCCTTTTCCCTATAGTCGCGGTTCAGAGTCCTAATGAAGGCATCGTCGCAAAACAACAGTGATAGGTCCCAATTGATTTTTCCGAGTCTCGACAGAACGGCGAGGGAGTAGGATTCGGCGGCCTCGGCGAACGCGGATTCGGAGGCTCGCCCATCGGCCTCCCGGCCTTCGAAGGATACGACGACGAGGTTCAACGTTACTCCTCCTTCGATCGGGGATATTCGATGCGCGCGTGATGCTGGCCGGCGAGTATGCGCGTGAAGACATCCCTTATCGTCTCGAGGTCACGGAAGGTCAATTCGCAACGGTCCAATTGTCCCTGCTTGAAGCGATCGAATACGATATCCTTGATGAGTCCATCGAGGCGCGCCGGCGTTGGTTTCTTGATCGTCCGCGCGGCGGCCTCGGCGGCGTCGGCGAGCATGATCACCGCGGCCTCGCGGCTCGACGGCGGCTCGCCCGGATAGCTGAAATCCTCGGGGTCAGCCTCCTCGCCCTTATTCGCCCGGTCGTAGAACCAGCTGATGAGACCGCTTCCGTGATGCTCCGCGACGATGGCGATAACCGCTTCGGGAAGGCCCAGGGCCCGCGCCTTCTCAACACCAAGCTTGACGTGGCTCCGGATGACGGTTGCCGACAGCCTCGGATTGATTTCGTCATGGCGATTGTAGGCTCCCTGGTTCTCCACGAAATACTCCGGCTGCTCCGCCTTGCCGATGTCGTGATAATAGGCTCCGACCCTCGCGAGAAGGGGATCGGCGCCGATTTCGCGGCAGGCGGTCTCGGCCAGATGCGCCACGGCGATGGAATGGCTGTAGGTTCCCGGCGCGGCCGCGAGAAGGCGCTGGAGGGCCGGGGCGTTCAAATCGGAAAGCTCGATGAGGCGGAAGCGGGTCGTCGCATTGAGCAATTGCTCGAGCACGGGGAAGGCCCAGAGCGCGAGGAGTGCGGAGGCAAAGCCGTTCGCGCCGCCGAAGGCGAAGGGAATGGCGAGCTCGCCCGGATCCTGGACGAAGGGGATCGTCAGCGCCAAGGAGCCGATGGCTTCCATCGCAGCCAGGCCCAATCCTGCCTTGACGAGATCAATCCGCGATTCCGCGTGCCTGACGAGGAAGGCCGCCGAACTCGTCGCCAAAAACGAATAGAGAAAGGCCCGTGGGTCGTAACCCGAGCCCCCCAGCACGGCGAGGGAAAGGACGAGACCGAAAAACATGGCGAAACGCTGCCCCGAAAACACCGCGAACACGAGGCTGAGCAGGGCGCCAGGTGCGACGAAGGCCACGAAGGAAATATCGGGAATGAGAGACTGGCGAGTGACGACGACGACCACGAGCCAGGAGAGGAATATCCCCGAAGCCGCCAGAAGCGCTTCGCCGTCCTCGAGCCTGACGCCGCTCACTTCCTTGCCGAGAAGGAGAAGGGCGAGCAGCGCCACTATGAGGACGAAAACGACATCGCCCGCCATGCGGCCCCATTCGGGGCGCGAAAGCGCCTCCCTGGCCGCGTTGTATCTCGCGAAGTCGGCCTCGGAAATCACGAGACCCTTTCTGAGGAGCCGCTCTCCCGGCGCGATAGTCCTCGTGACCGAATCGACCTGCCGCACCGCGGAATCGAGGCGGCGTTCGCTCGCATCGGCGGAAAAGAAGACGTTGGCGACGGCGAATTTCTTCACCCACAGCGTCACGCGGGGCGCGGAAGCCTTGGAAATGCGGCGCTGGTCCTCTTCCTCGCGTATCTTCGATTGGATGTTGGAGAGGGTCACTACATCGGCAAGCCTGAGTTCGGCGCTGTCCTGCAGCGGACCCTGGCCGCGCCTCAACTCGATATACTCCGTACTATAACGATCCAGCCCCGAGGAGGGAAGCGCGAACACGCCCCTATCGAGGAGGCGGGCGAGTATCGCCTCGGCGTCCGCCAGGTCCTGTTCGCGCGTCGGCGCGCCGAGGATGGCTGCCACGTCCTGTCTCGAGAAGGTGCCGGGAAAATCGCGCTGCAACTTGAGGAACAGCGTGTCTTGGGAGGTCTTGGCCGCGAGGAGGGAGCCGAGGAGTTCCCTGAAGGAGGCGTATCGATCGAGGGCGTCGCGAGTCGCCTTTGTGTCCATCTCGAAGATCGGGAGCGTCAGGCGCTCCTCGGCCTCGATGCGGAGACTTGTAGCCTTTTCGTCGACATAGGTCGCCTTCCGCACCGCGACGACATCGACGGGCGCCACCTTGCCAACGGCTATCGAATTCGGGGCCGCGACGGTCATGCCCGGAACGATCCCGAGTACGACGATCACGATGACGGCGGCGAAGGCGAATCCGGCGACGGCCAGCAGGCGATTCCTGTCCGCCTTCCAGGACCGGATCATGGCGACGATGGCCTGTTGCGGCCCCTCGCCCTGTCCTTCGCTACTCCGACTCATAGGCCTCAATGATCCGCCGCACGAGATCGCTGCGGACGACATCCTTCGCGTCGAGCCGGGTCGTGAAGATGCCCTCGAAACCTGCAAGCACCTGGAGGGCGTGAACCAAACCCGATTCCGACCGTCGCGGAAGATCGACCTGCGTGACGTCGCCGGTCACGATGGCCTTCGTCCCCTCGCCGATGCGGGTGAGGAACATTTTCATCTGTTCACGAGTGGTGTTCTGCGCCTCGTCGAGTATGACGATGCAATTGGAAAGACTCCGCCCCCTCATGTAGGCGAGGGGCGCGATCTCGATGGCCCGGCTTTCCTCGAGGCGACGGATGGTCTCGAAGGGCACGAGGCTCTCCATCGCATCGTAGAGCGGACGCAGATACGGACTGATCTTCTGGGCGAGATCGCCGGGCAGGAAACCGAGGCTCTCCCCCGCTTCCACGACCGGGCGAGTCAATACCAGCTTGCGCTTGGACTTGGTGAGGAGTTCATGCAGGGCGAAAGCGACCGCGAGATAGGTCTTGCCCGTTCCGGCCGGCCCCACGGCAAAACTCAGATCGTGATCCGCCATGCCCCGAAGGAGGAGTCCCTGGCTTTTCGAACGGGGAAACACCTTGGTAAATCCGCCCGGAATTTGCAGGCAGGATTCGAGAAAGCCTGGGCCGTCGTCGTTGCAGATCCCCCGCGGAAGGCCTTCTGGGGTGAGATTCGCGTGAAGCGCTATGATGAGATCGGGAGTGGCGGGCAAACCTTCGTCCATCGACTCGAGGAGGGCGGAAACGAGGCCGCCAAATAGCCTGCGCAGCTCGGGATCACCGGAATCGAGAAAGAGTTCATTGCCGCGCGTATGGACCTTGCTGCCGAGAAGACGTTCGATGACGCCCAGATTGTAATCATTCGATCCGCACAGCTCCGCAAGCTTCCCGATGTCCTCGAGCACGATGCCGAAGGAAGCCTGATGCTGCTCTTGAGTCGTCGGACCGCTGGTACCGGACATCGGTTTCACCCTCCGCCGGCGAGACTCTTGTCGATTCGACCTATGAGTCTTTCGGCGATCCGACTCACCTCATCGGCATCTCCCGCCTGACCGCGGTTATGGACGAGCTCGTCCAACAGCATGATGTTGGCGAGAATCGAAAGCCTGAGCGGGTCCTCGACGCGCGTCGATCCCCGGATCGATTCGAGTCGGCGCTGGAGCTCTCCCAAAAGTGTCTCTATGTATTCCCTTGTCTCGTCCGTCTGTACGGAAAAAGAACTTCCGAGGAGATCGACCTTGACGATGGTGACGGCCATGGGCCGAGCTTCAGAAAATCCCGAGCTCGTCCGGAGCCGATTGAGGCGCGACGGGACGCGCGGGCTCGGGACGATGCGGCTCGGTCCTGGCCTGCTCCGGAGACGGGACGACCGATTGGCGAGAATCGGAATCCATTAAGTCGTCGGCGGTCGCCGACCTATCCGAAATCTCTTCTTCGGTCTCTGCAGGCAGATCGAGTGGCGCCTGCGCCACTTCGAACGAGGTCTCCGCCTTGCGCACCGGTTCCCCTTGTGACAGGGTCTTCTGCGCCGCGGAAGCAACTTGCGGAGTCCCCCTGAGCACGAGATCTTCAAAGGCGTCGAGCTTTTCGAGAGCGTGGAGGATCCCCTCCTCGATCTTGGACTGGTCGCGCTTGAAGGTGGCAATGGCCTCCTCGAGTTCGCGCACTCTCGACTCGGCCGCAGCGGCACGATCCTCGGCCCGGCCCCGGGCCTCGTCCTTCGCTTCGACCTTCGTCAGCAGAGCCGCGTTTTCCTCCCTGAGCCCCGCTATGAAGGCGAGCGCCTTCTCGATGCGGTCTTCCAGGGTTCGAATCTGCTCGACGCCTATCATGACGGAATTATACCTTGGCCGCGGCGGGCAGGGCGGCGCGAGCCTGGTCGACGATCGCCTTGAAGGCCGCGGAGTCGCGAACGGCGAGATCGGCGAGCATCTTGCGGTCGACGATCATGTTGGCCTTGGCCATACCTTCGATGAAGCGGCTGTAGCTCAGACCCTCGGCGCGGACTGCCGCGTTGATGCGGGCGATCCAGAGCCGGCGGAAGGTTCCCTTCCTGTCCTTGCGGTCGCGATATGCATAGGCCATCGCCTTGGCGGCCGCGTCCTTGGCGGTCCGGAAGTTGGTGTGCCTGCGTCCCCTGAAACCCTTGGTGATCTCAAGGATTTTCTTGCGGTGATCCTTGCGTTTGGTGCCGTCTACTGCTCTCGGCATTTCGTGCTCCTCGTTGTCGAATCGGAAGCGCTCAGGGGCTTCCGTGCCGGTCTTCTAAACCGGACTCCATCGATCCGGACAGGGCACCCGGATTCGATGTCTTGGTGCCGCGCCAAAGGCGACGGCACCGACGCCCTCATCCGTAAGGAAGGAGGGTCTTCTTGATTGCGTAGGTGGAAACGGGATTTACGAAACCCGTCTTCCTGAGATTCCGCTTCCTCTTCGTCGTCTTCTTCGTGAGGATATGGCGGAGATTCATCTTCTTGTACTTCACCTTGCCGGAAGCCGTCAGCGTGAAACGCTTGGCGGCGGCCTTCTTGGTCTTCATCTTGGGCATGATGTCCGTCCTTGTATCGTTCGTATGAACTCAGGCCTGACCGGTAGCCGGCGCCGCCGGGGCCGCTGCTGCGTCGGGTTCGGATTCCGCCTGTTTCTTGATGATGGATGCCTTGGGGCTCAGGGTCATGGACATGAATCGGCCTTCCATCATCGGAAGCCGCTCCATGATGTAGAAACCTTCCAGCCGAGTCAAAACGGCCTTGAGAACGTCCTCGCCTCGCTCGGTATGGGCAAGCTCGCGCCCGCGAAAGCGGATCGTGACCTTCACCTTGTTCCCCTCTTCGAGGAACTCGCGAACGTGATTGGACTTGAAGTCGAGATCATGGGTCGCGATCTTAGGCTGCATGCGGATTTCCTTGAGTTCGCCGCCCTTCGCCTTCTTTCGCGAGTCCTTGACCTTTTTTTCCTGCTCGAATTTGAACTTCCCGTAGTTGAGAAGCTTGCACACGGGCGGAACGGACTGCGGAGCCACCTCGACGAGATCGAGCCCGAGTTCCCTTGCGATCCGGATCGCTTCGAGCGTGGGAATAATGCCGCGCTGCTCGCCTTTTTCATCGATAAGCCTGACTTCGCGCACGCGGATCTGCTCGTTGATCCGCAGGTCTTTCTCTGCCAACTGGCCTCCCAGCCCCCTCCGCGCACAGGTATTTTCCGGGCGGAACGGTAATAAAAACACTATCACGGCCTTCACTTGCTCGTCCATAGCCGAGACGGGCGGTTTTAGGGCACGGCGTCACTCGCCGATCGATAGGAGACAGAGGCGAATACGAGGGCGCCGGACCGAGTCTCGCGCCAGAAGCTTCGAGGCTCGCTTGAAGGTCGTGGGACCATCGTGCTAGTTTCCGAGGATATGTGGTTCTTTCTCGTTCTTTGCCTGCCGCTTGCCCTCGTCCACAGCATTTTCACGTGGTTTCCACCTTCCGAAATGGTTTCGACCAAGAGGGCGCTGATTCGCGGGCTCATTTCTTCCATCCCCGTCTGGATTCTTTCGCGGTTTTTCGGATCTCTTCTTCCCTCGATGCTCGGTTCACCGCTTTTCGCCCTGAACGAATGGTTCGGACGCATCCTCCCCTACTCCCTCCTTCCCCTGGTCGCCTATGCCTTCTTTTGGCGACTCGACGAAAAGATGGAAGGGGATAAGCTCCAGCAAAGACTTACCGCCTTCTACGGAGCTTGCCTTGGCCCCTTCGGGTTCATCGAGATGACGAAGATCGAGCTTTCGCCCGACCTCTATAGCCTCATTATCCTTCCCGTGATCCTGCTCATGATCGCGGCGTCCATGCCCGCGCTCTTCCGCCTCTGGCGCGGTTCCTGGACCTCTCGAAGGGTGCTCATCGGCATGGGATTCGCCATCGGCTCCATGCTGCTCGCGCTGTCACGGTGGCTTCTGATGGCCCGCTTTTGGTATATCGCCCTCGCCATCGTGGGAGGCGGGACGGCCTTTGCCTGGTTCAGAGCCCTTCCTGGTCTCACGCCTCGCACAACGGGGCGTCCTGCTGGAAAGGTTCCGCTGATCTGATTTGCCGCGACTCACTGCATAAATTCGAAAGGGGCTGTCCGACATGGGCAGCCCCTTTGGCTAACGAGGGATGACGGGGGGACGCAAGCTGCCGTCCTCCCCTTCGTAGCGGAAATTATGCCTTTCCGGCCGAACCAAGGACGTTCTGGTTCTTGTGCGAGTAGAGCTTCTTGAGCTCGTCCCGCGCCGGTCCGAGGTACTTGCGGGGATCGAACTCATCGGGCTTCTCGGAAAAGACCTTTCGGATCATGGCCGTCATCGCGAGGCGGCCGTCCGAATCGATGTTGATCTTGCAGACGGCGCTCTTGGCGGCGCGGCGGAGCTGCTCCTCAGGAATGCCCACCGAGTCCTTCATCTTGCCGCCGAACTGCTCGATGATCTTCACGTATTCGATGGGCACGGAGGAAGAACCGTGGAGGACGATGGGAAAGCCGGGGAGGCGCTTTTCGATTTCCTCGAGGATGTCGAAACGCAGCGGAGGCGGAATGAGGATGCCGTCGGCCGTCTTGGTGCACTGCTCGGGCTTGAACTTGGTGCGCCCGTGGCTCGTGCCGATGGAGATGGCGAGGGAGTCGACCCCGGTCTTCTGGACGAAGTCCTGCACCTCCGAAGGCTGGGTGTAATTCGAATGCTCGGCATGGACATCGTCCTCGACGCCGGCGAGGACGCCGAGTTCGCCTTCGACCGTGACATAGTCCTTCTGGCCATGGGCGAAATCCACCACCGATTTCGTGAGCTTCACGTTCTCGTCGTAGGGAAGATGGGAGCCGTCGATCATCACCGACGAAAAACCCGATTCGATGCAGCTCTTGCAGAGCTCGAGACTATCGCCGTGATCGAGATGGAGCACGATCGGGATGTGGTAGCCGAGTTCCTTGGCGTATTCGACGGCACCCTTGGCCATGTACTGGAGCATGGTCTGGTTGGCGTACTTGCGGGCGCCCGCCGACACCTGGAGAATGACGGGACTCTTGGTCTCGACGCAGGCTTGAATTATCGCCTGGAGCTGCTCCATGTTGTTGAAATTGTAGGCCGGAATGGCGTAGCCGCCCTTCACCGCCTTCTTGAACAGCTCGAGGGTGTTGACGAGGCCGAGCTCCTTGTAACTTGTCATAAACTCTCCTTAAAAGAGAATATCTACCTTTTCAATGTATGAACTACGGCGGCCTTGTTCAAGCCTTGGCGTTGTCGTGCACACCGGCGACTGCCCTCCCCGAAGGATCGGCCATCGAGGCCCAGGCCGCGTCCCAACGTATGGCCGTCGGCGTGGAACAGGCTATCGAGGGACCGTCGGGAATGAGGTCGACCGCGCTCGGATTGGGGAAATGCTCCTCGTAGATCGAGCGGAACCAGTAGGCTTCCTTCGTCAGTGGTGTCTTGACCGGGAAGCGGTGCCGGGCGTTGGCCATAACGGAGTCCGAGATGTCGCGCTCCGCATGGGCCTTGATCGAATCGATCCAGGAATAGCCGACGCCGTCGGAGAACTGCTCCTTCTGGCGCCAGAGTATTTCGTCGGGAATCCAGCCGTCGAAGGCCTTGCGGAGAATGTATTTCTCCATCCGACCTTCCTGCTTTCGGATCATCTTGTGCTCGGGATCGATGTTCATCGCGACATCGAGGAATTCGGGGTCGAGGAAGGGAACGCGGGCCTCGACACCCCAGGCCGACATCGCCTTGTTGGCGCGAAGGCAATCGTAGAGGTGGAGCATGTCGAGCTTGCGCACGAGTTCCTCGTGGAACTCCGTCGCGTTCGGCGCCTTGTGGAAGTAGAGGTAGCCGCCGAAGATCTCGTCGCTCCCCTCCCCCGACAACACCATTTTGATGCCCATGGCCTTGATCTTTCGCGCCATGAGATACATCGGCGTGCCTGCGCGGATCGTCGTCACGTCGAAGGTTTCGAGGTGATAGATGACGTCGGGAATCGCGTCGAGGGCTTCCTGGACGGTGAATTCGATCTCGTGGTGCTGGCTGCCGATGTGTTGGGCCACCAACTTCGCGTACTTGGTGTCGGGAGCTCCGGGAAGGCCCACGGAGAAGGAATGCATCCGCGGCCACCAGGCCCTGTCGCGCTCCTCCGTTTCGACACGCTTCTCGGCGTGGCGGGCGGCGATCGCGGCGATGATCGAGGAATCGACGCCGCCCGAAATGAGGAGGCCGTAGGGCACGTCGCACATGAGTTGGCGCTTGACCGCATCCTCGAGGGACTGGCGCAGGATGTCGAGATCGGCCTTACCCTTCGGGATGAAGGCCGGAGCGGCCCACTTCGGCTCGTACCAGCGCACGAGCTTGCCCTCGCTGGCCCTGTAATAATGTCCAGGCGGGAAGACCTCGACCTTGGGGCAAATGTCGAAAATCGCCTTCATTTCCGATGCGACGAAGAGCGTCCCCTCGCCGTCGCGTCCCCAATAGAGCGGATTGACGCCGATATGGTCGCGCGCGATGAAGAAATCGCCGTCGCGCGGATCGTAGATGACGAAGGCGAAGATGCCGTTGAGAAGTTTGACGAAATCCGGGCCATGCTCATCGTAGAGGTAGAGAATGGGCTCGCAGTCCGACTCGGTCTGGAAATCGTGCGGTTTCACGAGGTGGGATTGCCTGAGCTGGAGATGATTGTAGATCTCGCCGTTGACGGCAAGGATGCGACCCGTCCCCTTGTCGACCAGGGGTTGCGCACCGTGGGTTACGTCGACTATGGCCAGGCGCTCGTGGCAGATGACAGCCCGATCATCGGAATAGATCCCGCTCCAATCCGGCCCCCGATGCCTGAGCCTTTTAACATGGGAAATGGCCTTTTTCCTGAGTTCGACCGGGTTGCCCTTGCTGTCGAGGATCGTAAGAATGCCGCACATACTGCTACTCCTTGGAAATCCCGAGCGAGGGGAATACGGCTTGGGAATGCCCGATTATCACTAAGGCAAAGGTCGCGCGCAATCCCATTCCGGCCATTTGTCAAGGAAATAGTTAAGGAATTTTGCGCCGATTGACCGCGGATGGGCGGAAGCCGTATATTCTCCTCAGTTAAGAGTATGTACCCCGAGTCGGGGGTGCACCGGTCTCGACCCGTGCGGTCAGGATCGCGGGTTGCAGGTGGAGCCGCCTATCTCCTGATTGGGCAACCTTTTACGTGCCAACAACAACGGCACCCTCGCTCTCGCCGCGTAAGCGCCGTTAGCGACGGAACCGCCCCCGCGCCGCCCTGAGCGGGGGACGGCTCCGACACCAACCAGGGCTTGCCTACCGTCCGGTCCGGAGGATGGAAGGGACACAACCCGGAATACGGGAGGGAGAGCGCGTCGGTTCGCCATCCCCTCCTCGACAACCCGAATGGCCGAATAAACCTGTAGACGCTTCCGGTTCGCGTCCGGGGACGGGGGTTCGACTCCCCCCACCTCCAAAAACAAAGGGTCGCCCCATTCGGGGCGGCCCTTTGTTTTGATAAGGAGGTGGGGGGAGTCGAACCGAAGCCACCGGTGCTCAAACGTCCGATCGCTTGAGGACGTTTGAGCACGCGGCCTCATGGACGAGGCCGCGAGGTGGCGAGGCGGCCCGGAGCGAGCGATCAGGATGATCGCGAGTGAAGGGCGACTCTCCCCACCTCCATCCTGAAAAAACCCGCTGAGGCGGGTTTTTTCTTTAGGGATGTGTTAAACCGTCTGGATTTCCCTGAAAAAACCGTGAGGGTGAAATGACCCTTTGGAGCCCTTTGAGGGGCTCCAAAGGCTAATAAAACTCATCAGAACGAAGACTTATCGAACATGTACAGCTTCCCCATGCTGATGCCTTCATGGATACACAAGACGGTGAAAAGGCGGAAATTGAAACGATCATAAACAAGGGAGGCGGGGGGGAGTCGAACGCGGAGCGCCGACCCGGAGGGACGCGATCCTTTGAGCGGCCCGGAGGGGCAATCCGCCAGGGATGGCGGATTGAGGCGCGGAGCCGGCCCTGGAGGCCTGAGCCAGGATGGCGAAGGCCGGAAGGGTCGAAGTCGGCGAATACGCCGACTCCCCCCACCTCCATCATATGCAATAAAGAGTTACTCTATTTTCCCGGCCCTTTGTTGCAGATTTGACAGCAGCAACGGGGGGCCGAAGAGCATGCCGCGAGTCAAACCTGCTCCAACGCCGCCTGTATTTCCCTGAAGCTCTCGATCCCCGCTTCGAGGTTCTCGATTATCTCCAGAGCCAGCACATCAGGGTCGGGCAGATTGTCGAGGTCGGTGAGGCTCTTGTCCTTGATCCAGGTGATGTCGAGGCTCGTCTTGTCGCGAGCGAGAATCTCATCATAGGTAAACTTGCGCCAGCGGCCCTCGGGATTCCTCTCGCTATCCCAGGTCTGGCTGCGCTTCCCGATACTTCCCGGCTTGTAACAGGCGATGAAGTCGGCGAGGTCCTCGAAGGCGAGGGGATGCTGCTTGAGCGTGAAGTGAATGTTCGTCCTGAAGTCGTAGATCCAGACTTCCTTGGTCCATGGCGTCTTCGCGGCGGGATGGTTGTCGAAGAAGAGGACATTGGCTTTGACACCCTGCTTGTAGAAGACGCCCGTCGGGAGCCGCAAGATGGTATGGAGCTTCGTCGTCTCCATGAGCTTCTTGCGGACAGTCTCGCCGACGCCGCCCTCGAAGAGAACGTTGTCGGGCAGGACCACGGCAGCGTGTCCATCGGACTTGAGCATGGTCCTGATGTGTTGGAGGAAGTTGAGCTGCTTGTTGCTCGTGGTGACCCAAAAGTCCTGGCGGTTGTAAGTAAGGTCCTCGGCTTCCTGCTCGCCCTCCTCGTTGGTGAAGGTCATGCTGCTCTTCTTGCCAAAGGGAGGATTGGCGAGGACGTAGTCGACGCGGAGGCCAGAGTCGGCGACCAGCGAATCGGTGCTGGAGATGAAGGTTTCGCTGTCGAAGTCGCCGATGTTGTGAAGGAAGCAGTTCATAAGGGCGAGACGCCGAGTCGAGGCGACAATCTCGTTGCCGAAGAAGGTCTTCTTCTTGAGGAACTCCTTGTCCTCGCGGGAGAGACTGTAGTTCTCGGAGTTGGCGATGAAGTCGTAGGAGGCGAGGAAGAAGCCGCCCGTGCCGCAGGCGGGATCGGCTATCGTCTTCTGCGGCTCGGGCCGGACACAGGCCACCATCGCTCGGATTAAGGCGCGAGGAGTGAAGTATTGCCCCGCTCCGCTCTTCGTGTCCTCGGCGTTCTTCTCGAGGAGGCCCTCGTAGATTCGCCCTTTGATGTCAGCGCCCATCGTGCTCCACGCTTCCTTGTCGATCATGTCGATGAGCTTGTAGAGCTTGGCCGGGTCTTGGATCTTGTTCTGACTCTTCAAGTATATCTGCCCGAGTACGCCCTTCTGTTTCGACAGTTCTCGCAGAAGTTCCGTGTAGTGATTTTCGAGCTCGGCGCCCTTCTTATCGGTAAGGCTGTCCCAATTATAGGCTTTCGGCACAGGCAGCTTGCGGTTGTAGGGCGGCTTCGAAAACTCGTCCGCGAGCTTGAGGAAGAGAAGGAAGGTTATCTGCTCGAGATAGTCCCCGTAGCCCACGCCGTCGTCGCGGAGCGTATTGCAGAAGGCCCAGACCTTGCCGACGATGTTCGATCCGTTGTTCGCCTCGCTCATATTCCGCCCTTCCTGTTGAGTACGCTGATGAGGACCTTCTTGACTGTGTCCATTTCCTCGGGCCTGCTTACCGCGATGAAGAGGGTGAGGGCCGCGAGGGCGTCGTTGTCGAGCCTCTCCCCGCCGCCCGGCAGGGAGAGCAGGCCGTTGCGCTCCAGGAAATAGAGAAAGCAGGCCGCGGCTATCCGCTTATTGCCGTCGACGAAGGCGTGGTTCTTTACGACGAGGTAGAAAAGTGTCGCGGCCTTCTCCTCCAACGTCGGATAGAGCTCGGCCCCGTCGAAGGACTGATAGATCTGGCCTAGCGCGCTGTCGAAACCCTCGTCCTTCTCCCTGCCGAAGACCGAGGAGGCGAAGGAATCCTCCATACTCGAAATGAGGCTCCGATATTCGTCGGCGCCAATGCGGACAGCGGCGCGCTTCGTCCTGCCGTCGCTGTCGAGCTCCTGGCGGTCGTAATCGTCGAGGAGGGTCAGTCCCGCCGCGAATCGATCCAGGAGGGTGGCTAGGGAGGCCGCGTCGGCGAGGCTCCGGGCTTCTTGCTCTATTGCGCGATGCAGTATCCTGATTCCGTCTTTCAGCCGCAGGAGTTCAATGTTCCGTTCTTCGAGACGCCGCTGATTGATCGCGTAACCTTCCACGAGGTACTCTCGGAGCCGTGTGGTCGCCCACTGGCGGAATTGGGTGCCGCGCCGCGACTTTACTCGGTATCCTACCGAGATGATGACATCGAGGTTAAAGAACTTGGTCCGGTACTTTTTGCCATCCGCGGCAGCTGTCAAGGATTCCTTGACAACTGAACTCGGTTCCAATTCTCCTTCCCTGAAGCAATTACCGATATGCAGGCTTATATTCTGCTTGGTATGCTGAAACAGTTCGGCCATCTGCGCCTGAGTAAGCCAAACCGTATCCTCCTCGAATCGAACATCAACCTGGGATTGCTCATCCTCGGTCGTATAAATGATGACCTCGTTCATAGTCGCCTCCCGTGCATACTGCTACGCACGCGGCTTCCTTCCGCGCTTCAATAGGCCGCGCTTCGTCTGGCCTGTCCAGGCCTTTTTCGAAGGCGCCGAGCCGACGGCTTCCCGCTCTGCACGTATGCGTTTCAGGAGAAAGGAGGCTGGCTCGTCGTCGGGATCCTGAGGCACGAGCCTGCCCTCAAAGGCCTTCTTGAGGATGCTCTGGCGGACAGCTTCGGCCTGCCCGAGGCTCTGCGCGATGCTCTCCTCGAGCTTGTCGCAGACGGAGAGACGGGATTCGATTTCGGAAACGATCTTTTGAGCCTCATGAGAGGGCGGAACTGGAATTGTGAGCTCACGAATATCTGGAATTGAGATTCGCTTATGTCCCGCGGTAGATTTTGCCTTCTTTTCGATTATTTTACGGACATAAGGTGCTTGAAAAATAAGCTCAATATACTTTGAGTAAGATTCATCGATGACTCTAGCGCAGTATAATCGATCCGGGTACATCAAGTTTTTCTGGAATCCTTTTACTACCAGTGCACAATTTCCAACATACTCGATAGTTCCATTAAGTCGAGTAAATAGCAAATCACCCTCTCTCACTATGCTAGTGTTACCTTCGAAGTCATTAGCAGAGATGTACCTGATATCTGAATAATCTATGGACCCAGCCCTAACACTGCTCGATCGAAGAATCGTATAGTCTGTTAGAGTATCCGTTGGTACAGCGGTAGTCCCTCCGTGTATTGATCGCAACATTTGCCCAACACGCTGCTCTGTCCACCCCTCCGGCAGCTCCCCATCCTTCACATCCTTGTTCGTCAGCCTTCCCTCAAAGGCCTGCTTGAGCACCGCCTGACGGTAGACCTTGAGCTGTCCTTGCGCCGTCTTGAGGAGCTCGATGCCTTTGTCGAGGCTCGAGAAGAGCTCCTCGGTCTTGGCGACGATGCGCTCCTGCTCGGCCAAGGGGGGAAGTGGAAATTCCGAATTCTTTAGGAACTGATAATGTCTAGAATAACCTCTATCTGGAACCTTTAGTGCACACAGGAAGTAGTAGAATAATTTGCAATTAATAACGTCAAATGGCTTGATAACCTTCACTCCATCAGCGCCCGCTATGAATCTGAAGTTAATGTATTTCTTTATTTTTGTATGATCGCCAAACACTATATACGGCGGCTCGCTCGGTACCAACATTTCCCCATCATCATAGTAGCCACCAATTAGTTGTTGTCCTTGATCGATAACGGGATAATTACCCGATTTCTGATATAGGTTTTGTTTTAGCTTGATATCATTCAGCGATATTGTTTCACAAAGCTCTGCATATGGGATTATCTTCCATCCATGAGGAATTTCAAATGTATATATTATTTTATCGCTCATTCCCTACACCGCCAACTTTTCGTTCATCTCGTCCATGATATCGTTCATCCTGTCTCCAAAGAGCTGCCACATTTTGCCTCGGCCGCCCTGTGAGTCAAAGGGCGTGTAGTCGAGGTCGTCCAGGCCGATGTGCACCGAGATCGCGATGTGGTCGCGGATCATGCGGAGCCATTCCACCTGCTCTTCGCTGAACTTCGCGCCCGAGCCCGCGTGGCGCGAGAAGATCCAATCCTGAAAGTTTTTCGCGACGGTGCTATCCCAGGAGCGCAGCTCGGGGTCGATGCCAACCGCGCGGCGCAGGAGAGCCACGAGGGCGACGAGTTCGTTTGCTGGCTTCCCTTGAGCCTTCTCCAAGTCCTCATAGGCCTGCCAGATGCGCAGGGGCGCGAGATTCGGCTTTTCGGCCAGGAGCTTTTCGACGAGGCTCTTGATCATGTCGTAGGTAAGCTCTCTTCGGCGATAGGGCTGGTCGTAGAATATACTCAACGCCACGATATCGTCGCGATGCGAGGTCACCCAGGCATTGAACTCCTCTACGACACCTCGCGAGCGCGCATGCCGCTCATCGTCTCCGCCCGCGTAGATGAGATCGTCGACGTTGAGCGTGTCGATAGTCTGCTCGTGGGAGCGCCTAAGGTTGTCGATATACTCGTTGAAGTCGCCGGTGAAGGGCCGGGCCGCTTGATTGCGAATGGCGGCCATGCGCTTGCCGACCTCGGTCTCGACGGCTTCCTGGCTCGCCCCGGGCAGCTCCGACTGGAGCGCCGCGCGGAGATCGTCCTCGGTATCCGGATTGAAGGCCCCAAGAAGAGCGTGGGCCATCGTCGCGAGGCTCGAGCCGCAGCTCTGGCGCTCGACCTCGGCCTTCTCCTTGTCCGATAGCTGCCGCTCGAGTCGCGCGAGTCTGCTTGCCAAGGTCGTGAAGAGCTCCTCGTCCCGCGCTCCGGCCGCGACCGCGCCCATAAGGTCCTTCAATGGTACGCCGGGCTTCTTGTCCAAGGGGCGACTGTCTGTCTTGAGGCTCTTCGTGACACCTATCGCGTCGACGATGACGAAGTGGTCCTTCGTCAATTTGGCGCTCGGCGAGACCTTCTTGAGGTCATCGTAGTCGATGACCCGCGTCCCCCGGCCCTTCATCTGCTCGAAGTAGCCGCGGCTTTTTACGTCTCGCATGAAGAGGAGACACTCGAGGGGTTTCACGTCGGTGCCCGTGGCGATCATATCCACCGTCACCGCGATGCGTGGGTTGTATTCATTGCGAAATGAGGCGAGGGTCGACTTGGGATCGTCCTCGGCCTTATAGGTAATCTTCCTGCAGAAGTTCGATCCTTCGTTGAACTCTTCGCGGATGGCCGCGATGATATCGTCGGCGTGACTGTCGGTCTTCGCGAATACCAAGGTTTTGGGCACCTCAAAGACCTCGTCCTGATCGTAGCGATCGGGAAAGAGCTCGGGCAGGTGTTCCCTGAATGTCCTCACGATCGTCCGTATTTGGCTGGGATTGATGACGTTCCTATCGAGCTCTTTCGATGAGTAGTCCTCATCCTCGTCGAGAAGCTCCATGCGCCTGCGACGCGAGAGGCGCTCCCGCCGCTCGATATACTCACCCTTCCAGAGGGTGCCGCCGTTCTTTGTTATCCTGGTTTCGATGAGGAAAACATCGTAGCCGACATTAACCCCGTCGGCGATTGCCATCTCGTGGCTGTACTCGGATACGACGTTCTCGTGGAAGTAGCCATAGGTTCGCTTGTCCGGCGTCGCGGTCAGGCCCACCTGGAAGACATCGAAGTAGTCGAGCACCTGTTTCCAAAGGTTGTAAATACTCCGATGGCACTCGTCTATCACGATGAAGTCGAAGAACTCTATGGGCACCTTTTCGTTGTACTCGACCGGCGGCACTTCCTTCGGCTGTCAGCGCTCAGCGGGATTCTCTTCCTCGGAGCTTGCGTCGAGGTCCTGCCCTTTTAGAATCGAATAGAGCCGTTGGATAGTGCTGATATAGACATGATTGTCCTCAGGGATATAGGAGGACGAGAGCCGGTGCACGCCATAGAGCGACGAGAAGCCGCGATTGTCGTCGTTCGGCTGGTAGGCGAGGAACTCCTGCTCCGCCTGTTCGCCCAGGTTCCGTGTGTCCACGAGGAAGAGGATTCGCTTCGCGTTCGTATACTTCAGGAGACGGTAGACGAAGGTGATGGCAGTGAAGGTCTTCCCCGATCCGGTAGCCATCTGGATAAGCGCTCGAGGCCTGCCCGTCTCGAAAGAGGCCTCGAGCCTCGTGATCGCGTTAATCTGGCAGTCGCGCAGCCCTTCCGTCGGGAGAAGGGGGAGATCGGCCAAGGATGCACGAAGGGATGTGCCTTTTTTAAGCCAGCCTTGGATCGTCTCGGGCCTGTGGAAGCTGAAGACCTCGCGGAAGCGGTGCTTGGGATCGCGAAAGTCGCTGAAGCGAGTAACGACACCCGTGGAGAGGTACACGAAGGGTAAACGCTCGTTTTTGAGGTAGCGGAGCCTCGCGCTCGCGTAGCCTTCAGCCTGGCCCTCGTGGGCCGACAGGTTTTCGCCCTCTTCTTTGCGTTTAGCCTCCACAACCCCGACCGGCTTCAGGTCGATGAAGAGCACATAGTCCGCCGGACCGACATCCGTGGAATACTCCCGAACGGCCACGCCAAGACCCGCGTTGAGATCCATACGCGCTCTGTCTTGAATAAGCCAGCCGCATGAGCGCAGTTGACGGTCGATCTCATCGCGGGCGACCTGTTCGGGATTCTGGTTCATTTGGTAATCCTTCTGCTCCCGCGCCTACACCATTATGGCTTCCATACTTGCACGGTTCTCCAAGAGTCTCGCGCCGACCAATTATCTACTTATGAAGGAGATATCGCAATACCTCGTTCCCCGCCCGTGGCTCTTTCCGTTTTCTTCCCCAACTTGCCAGAGTTGTCCGCTCTGCGGCGAATTTCACGACCTTGAGTTTCACTCGTATCCGTTGCAAAGGTCTGTCGACGGCAACCATGAGCTGCACATCATCCATGTTGCAGCAATCCTATGTCGGGCGTCGCGTTTACCGAAGAGGCCTCCGAGGCACTGGGATATATCGACCCGCGGACAGCGCGGTAGCACATCCGAGCCCTTGGCACCGCCGTGGACGCCAAGTTGCCGACAGTCGCTGAACTGATCGCCTCCGCGCTCATCCCATCTGTAAGTTCCGATTAGGGAACATTACTTCGTGATTCCCGCATTGCTGGAGCTGCATACCGGCATAAAGCATCACCGCACCAAAGTTGATCAAGACCGCATCGCTAGCGAAACAGCTTTTACGGCTCATCCTTCCCTTTCGCCGAGAGCTCCACCTTTGCATAGCCCGATCTCTTATTGTCCTCCGGGTGCGGCTCAAGGCCCAACCGTATCGCGAACACCCTGGAGGCTTTCCTACTTATCCGCGAAGGCTGACAAGTCGATCGGCTTCGATACCTTGCCCATCTTGAGGTTCTTCATGCTCTCGTCCATTGTCGCGAGCGTCTTTGCCGAAAGCTCGAAGGGCGCGACGATCTCTCCCGGCTCAAGGATTATCCGCCCGTCGGCGAACTCCTGGACGTGATAGTTGTCATATCGGGCGCCCCGTAGGGCTTCCCCCCCTTCATTGGAGTCCTCGGCGCCCTCGCTCTCATCTGGATTCTGACCGAATCGCTCGGAAAGCTCCGTTCGGCGGAGACGCATCACGGTCTCAGCGTGGCCAGCGCTCTCAGGCAGATCGATCTTCCAAGCATACTTTTCTTCGTAGGGATACTTCTGTCGGTCGCGGCCCTTGAAGTGAGCGGAATTCTCACCATCTTGGCCAATTGGTTCGATTCGCTCACCGGAAGCTGTGAGCTGATCGCGTTATTCCTAGGTTTTCTCTCCGCCATCTTTGACAACGTACCTTTGGTCGCGTCGGCCATGAGGATGTATTCCCTGGAGAGCATCCCGATGGACAGCGAGTTCTGGCTCCTTCTCGCCTATGTGGCGGGGACTGGGGGGAGCATGCTCATCATCGGCTCCGCCGCCGGCGTGACGGCGATGGGAAGTTCCAAGGTGAGCTTCGGCACTTATGCAAGGAAAGTCGGGCCTCTTGCCCTTCTCGGCTATCTTGGAGGCATTGGCACTTTCCTTGCGGAAAGGTTTCTGTTCGGCTGATAGAGTCAGAATAGCCATCGATAAAACAGCAATTGAGAAGGCTGCGCGTATCATTTCGACCGCTTAATCGAGGGAACTGTCACCCCTCCGCGGTAATGTAGAAGCGGATCCATCCCTCAGCGCGTAATACGAGGGCGTCATGATCTCGATGCCTGCCCTTGCGAAGGAATCCTGGATCGATCGATGAAGATCCGAATAAATTGCCGCCATCCTTCGTGGCTCGTCGGTCGAGGCATTGAGTTCATAATTGACCGAATAATTATCGAGCGCAACCTGGAGGATGAATGGCGGCGGGTCCGCCAGGAGTCCCCGCACCTCCGAGGTAGCTGAAAGCAGCGCCGCGTGGACTTCCTGCCAAGGGACCTCGTAGCCGATCGTGATTGACGTATGGAGTATGAGGGGCGCTTGTGAAGGGCGGGGGGAGAAGTTCTCCACTTCCCGGGCGAGCACGACGGAATTGGGGACCGTGACGACCACATTCTTGATAGTTCGTATCCTTGTGATCAGCAGGGTCTGCTCTTCAATATCACCAATTATCTCCCCGATCTTCACGCGATCGCCTATACGATAGGATTTCATGTAGGAAAGGGAGATCCCCGCGAGGACGTTACCGATGAAGGAACTAGAGCCCAGGGAGAGAAGGACGCCGAGGAATATTCCCACCGACCGGAAGGCTTCGGAGCCCGATCCGGGAATGTAGGGGAAGACCATGACGGCAGTCATGGCGAACACCAGGAGCTTAAGCAGCTTGAAGGTCGTTGGGGCCCATTCCCGATCGAAGTGGGAAAAGGCGAGCCTGCCGGCCTCTATTTCCTTAAAGAAGGCCTTGAGCAATTTCAGGAGGAAGCGCGCGAGGGCTATGATGATTATCGCGAACAGCAACTTCGGAAGATACGCGAGGATCGAGCTGAGGATTGGCGCCACAGCCTGAATGAAGAGCGCGAGAAGGGCCTGAGACCAGGACCAGGTGAAACTGAAGTAGCTCAGGACCAAGCCAGTCATCATCGCCAGAGAGAGGAGGAGCGAAATCCATCCTGCCAGTTTCACGGCTCCTATAAGCGTTTTTTCGATGATCGGGGCTGGAAGGATGGTGAAGCTGTGGTATCTGAGCGGCTTGATGGCGCGCTCCTTTTTTTCGATTGAGGAAAGGAGGTAACTGCCCAGACCCCTAAACACCTGTATGGCGCCCCACCACGCGAGAAGACTTACTAGTGCAAACCAAGCGGCGCCGGCAAGCGTGAAAGCCTGTCCGGAGAGGCGAGGGACGAGGACAAGCGACAGAATCCAGATTGTCATCACCGCGATCCCCGCGAGCGCGATTATGCGCGCATACAAGAGGGCCCTGGTCAAGCCCTTGGCGACTTGTTCCGCCGATGCAATAGTCCATTTGCGAAAGCGCAGGGGGCGGGGCGCGCCACCTTGGACCTTCCTCCGCGCCAAGCGCTTGAAAAGTCTTAGGGTGAGCAGGGTGAGCAACAGGACTGCCGCCAGGATCGCCACGGTGAGTAGGAGGTCGAGAAGCGTCTTATTCCCGGCTACTGCCCTTGCCAAGTCCGTCAGGCCGCCCCATAAAACCTTTAGGAAGGATTTGCCGCTTGTCTGCGGCATGGGTCCTGCATCTATAGCCAGAGCCGCAGCTCCCATTCCAGCATCCATGGCCACCCCCCCCTGATCGACATCCTTGCATTTTGCGGTTTATATCGAAAACCCCGAAATAGCTTGCTTGAATCATAGGACATGTTCCAATGCCCTGTCGCGCGTGACAGGAACCATGCAAGCGCGGAACGTTACCCCTCAGGCGATTCGGCAGAGTTTTTCCGTGGCTCGCACTTAACCGGTCGGGCTAGCCCATGATCCCGAAATTCCTGATGTCCTCACGAATCCGCTGCTCGAGGAGTCCATGGGAAAGGTACCTTCGCCCGAGTTCGAAGTCTTGTGTGGTCGCCGAGTCCCTGAGTTCCTTCTCGTCGAGAAGCCGTTGAAGATGATCGACCGTGTCGTCAGTGACATAAATTTCGATGAGTGCGGTCTTGGATCCGAGGGGCTCAATGTCGCTCTCGTAGATCGAATAGCGATTGACCATGATGGGTTTCCTGAAGAAGACGGCCTTGAGGGATGCGTTGCCGAAGCCCTCATTGGATGATGGATTGGTTACGAAATCCGCGTTGGCGCAGCAGTCTCAAAGGTCGTAGGTCTTGTGTCCGTCGGGGTCGATGCTGCTAGAAGCCGTTCGGGATGACGACGCTCGAGGGGCCGCAGCAGTGTCCAAGCTGTCTTCGAACCTCGGAATTGATGACGACATGATTCATGGCGTGGATGCGCGGAGGAAAGGCCATGTCGAGGTGGTCGTCGACGCTGCTCATGACAAAGCGCTGCCGTTCCCAGGAGAAATCGTGGTGCTATCCGATGGAGCGCATCCCCGTTTCGGCGCGCACCTTTCTTATGGCCAGCCCTGGAGGTATGTCCATCGGTATCGAAAGAGCGTTCTCCTCAATAAGGAGTTCGCTGGCAATCCACTCATCGCGGGAGATCTCGCCGAAGCACCTCAAATGTAAGGCCTCCACCTCTGGATGGCCGAAGAAAACTTCCTCAGCGACGAAGATCCAATCGGCGGGGGCGGTCCGATTGGCCGAAATAATAAGGCGCTTCCGGAAGCGGGGTGGCCCTGGGTCCAATCAGGCCTCAAATCTCATTTGCGGCCTGGGCCCGGAGGATGTCGTGGAGGGTCACGATGCCCACGACCTGCGATTCATCGTTCACGAGGACGATCACGCCGCTCTTCGATTGTATGAAGAGGTTAGACGCGTCTCGGATGGCTCGCTTGGGATTGCACACGACGGCATCCTCCGGCTTGAGGGGCTCTCCCCTCGCGAGGGCTCGCTGTACCTCCGCCCTATCGATGATTCCTTCGAGCCTGCCGTCGATGACTAGGGGAAAGCGGTCGAAGCGATATTTCCCGAATAGCTCTTTCAATTTGACCGTGTTGAGGGTGGTGGCAAGCACCGGCGCTTTATTGGCGATCGCGGATAGTTCGAGATTGCGCCATCCGTCCAAATCGAGGGGAGGCCGCACCTTGTGAAGCTCGTGGCCGTCCTGCACGAGGATCCCATCGTAGAAATTCTCTTTGCCGGTGAGGCTCGAAACGGCCATCGACACGAACATGCCGATCAGGAGGGCCGGAACCATCGCGAACTGATGGGTCATCTCGAAGACTATGAGGAGGGAGGAGAGTGGCGCCTTGAGGACTGTGCCGAGGCAGGTGCTCATGCCGACCGCCGAGAGAACTATCCGGTCCGAAGGACTCAAGGGGAGGAAGAGCGAAACCAAGCCGCCGATGAAATAGCCGGCCATGCCGCCGATGAAGAGAAGAGGGGAAAATATTCCACCCGAGCCGCCGAGGCCGTAGGAAAAGATGGTCGCCGCAAGCTTGGCGAAAACGAGGATGCCAGCAACCCACCAGATGAAATTGTTCTTTAGCACGGACTCAAGATCGATATAGCCCAAGCCGAAGACGCCAAGTTTGCCGGTAGCCGCGAAAACGCTGACCGCAAGGGCCCAGGTGACGAGGGCTCCAAAGAAAGGCATCAGCCAGGCGGGATACCTTGTCTGGCCCTTGGCCTTAAGGCGCAACGCGAGCGTGTATTTTTGAAAGAGGAATCCGAGGAAGGCTGCCGCGAGGGCCACCACGGGGGCGATCGCATAATGCACCCAGGTGACATTGTCGATAGCAGCCACATCGAAGGCGGGATGGCGGCCGATGACAGCATAGACGGCGAAGGCGCCTATGACCGACGATAGGACGACCCTTCCGATCGATCGACTGCTCAGGTCGCCGACGATCTCTTCGAGGACGAAGGTGATGGAGGCCAGGGGCGTATTGAAGGCGGCGGCGAGACCCGCGGAGGCGCCGATGAGGGCCGGCCCCCTCCGATTGCGCTTCGAAGATCCCGTATACGCCGAGAGCCATGAAGCGAGACCGCCTCCCATGTAGACGGTTGGACCTTCGCGGCCGAGGCTCGATCCTCCCCCTATCGCGAGAACGCCTGCGATAAACTTTATGATAATTGGTTTGAGCGGCACATAGCCCATCTCGGTCCAGTAGGCCGCCTTGAGCTGGGGGATGCCGCTGCCGGCGGCCTCGGGGCTAATTTTCGTGAGAAGGAGACCTGAGGCGAGGGAGGTGCCGCCGATGGTCAGGAAGGTCGCCAGCAGGAAAAACGGCAAGGGGAGCTTCGCGAAATTGAGGAAGGTCAGGGCGAAGATCCCGTTTGTCAACGCAAGAAAAGCGATGGCGACGCTCGCCGCGACGATGCTGAGAAGCGCGGTGATGAGGACGGTGCGAGTCGTTTCGGGCAAACCCAAGAATGACGTGAGAAGGGAGGAAAATATCCGTACGATCCTTGTTCGCAGGTCTTTCGATTGTGGCATTGTTGGTCCATCATCATACTTTCGCCTCTGCTGTTCAAGTGGAGAGGCCGCGGATACCCCCAATTCGTGTCCCGATCCGCCATTTAGGACTATTCTTTTGCCCAAGGCAGATAGATCCAATGCAACGGATCTCTAGAGACCCGCGCCTATCGTTTCCGCGATCGGCAGACGGGCCGCCCTCCTCGCGGGAAGTATCGAGCCGACCAGGCTGGCTCCGATGCCGAGACCGGCGCTTAGGAGCGCGTGCCAGACCCGGTAGTCCGCGTGGTAGACCTCGCCGAAGGGAATCGGGAAATCCTTGGGAATCATCGACGATATGTCCACGCCCACCACGCCCAACCAGTAGGCGATCGGGGCGGCGATGCAGAAGCCGGCGACCGTGCCGATGGCGGCCAATACGGTGCCCTCGAGGAGGATGAGCCTGCGCGCGTCCCTGGCGCGGAATCCGACCGCGCGGAGGGCGGCGAGTTCCCGGTAGCGCTCGTGCACGGACATGGACATGGAATTGAGGATTCCGACGATGATGAGGGCGAAGAGTATCACCGCGACGACGTAGAAGCTGTAGGTGTCGGCATGCACGCCGGACACCGTCGTCTTGGCGAACTCCTGCCAGCCGTAGGCCATCATGGAAGGACTGTTCGTGTCGCCCGAAGCGGCCCCGGTCGCGGGGAAGCCGGCGACGAACTGTCGGGCGGATTGGAGGACCTTGTCGATGTTCGGGCCCGAAAGGACGATGCGCGTGACCTCGTCCCCAAGGTCCAGCAGATCCTGGGCGGAGCCGAGATCGACATAGGCGATCGAATCGTCCATCGCCCCGTAGCCGAAGGAGAAGAGCCCCTTGAGCGGCAGGGCGACGCGGTTCTCCACGCCGTAACGATCGATGGCCGAAACCTGGAGGACGGCGCCCGGCAGGACATTCAGCTTCTTCGCGATGCCCGCTCCGAGAAGTATTCCCGGCTGCCCGTCCAGATAGCTACCGCTTCTGATCTTGCCGGAAAGGACGCTCACGCTCTTTTCGGCCTCGGCGTCGACGCCCTGGCCCAGGAGTTGCACCGAGCCGGAGGGGGCGATGATCCGCGCGAGGAAGTCGATGCGCCCGCTGGCGCCGGCGATTCCCGGCTCCGACAAGAGGCTGGTCCTTATGGCGTGATAGTCCGACACCGTGAGGTCGAGGGGGAAGCGCGCCGCTTCTTTTTGATAGCCCGATCGAAGGATCTGCGCGGCCCCCGTCTGGAAATCGATGATGGCGCCGTATATGTACGTGGCGTAGCCTTGGACCCAACCGAGGCAGATGAACATCAGGGCGACACCGAGGGCGATGGCCACGGTGTTGAGCGCCGTCCGGCGCCCGTTCCTGAACACGTTGCGCGCCGCCAAACCTGTCATTGTCATGGCCTTCCTCCTACCCGTTCCTGAGCGCTTCTACGACCGACGAGCGCGTTCCGGCGAAGGCCGCATACAGACTGCCGACCACCGCGATGAGGGCGCCGAAGCCCACGTTCCGCAGGGTGGAGAAGAAATTCGTCCCGAAGTACATCACGTCGCCCCCACCGAAGATGTGGCTCGCCTCCCCTATCGGCAGGCCGTGTATCGCCAGATAGAGGACCAGGGGAAAGGCGAGGATCGCGCCCAGGAGGGCTCCCGCGACACCTTGGCCGGCCCCTTCGAGGAGCACCAGGAAGGCCTGCTGCCTGCGCTTCATCCCTATGGCCCTGAGTGTGCCGTATTCCCGCTGCTTCTCGAAGACGTTCATGAGGATGGCGTTGGTGATCACGGTCGCGGCGACGACAAGCACAATTATGTTGATCATGAGCATGAACATGTCCATGAATTTTATGAGCACGAGGAGGCTGCCTTGGAGACTGCTCCAGGTCCTGGCGACGCAGCCCTCCTTCGAAAGGAAGGGCAGCATCGCCTTGCTCGCCGCCTCGGCCTGGTTCGGATCGACGAGCCTGACCCACAGCTCGGCGGCGCCGCTCGTCCCCAGGAGGTCGGAGGCCGTCGCGTTGTCTACGAAGGCCGTCGAATCGTCGAAGCTGCTGTCGTCCGTCCGGAAGACGCAGGCTATCGGCAGTTCCTTGTAGGCCGGGGCGCCGCCCGAATCCTTGACGAGGACCACGATTCTGTCGGAGCCGGAGGCACCGACGAGATCGAGTGCCCTCTGCGATATCGCGATGCCCGGGCCCTTGAACGGGAATGTCCCCTTGAGACTCCCTCGCGCCACCTGGGTGAAGAAGCCCGTGTCGCTCCCGACGCCGTACATCTTGAGGGGAAGGTTCTTGCCGCCGGCCATGACGAGGGCGCCGAAGGGAGTGACCTCCTCGACCCGCGACACGCGCGCATCCTTGAGCAGGACCTCGGAGATGGCGGCAGGGTTCCCGATGTAGTTCTTGGGTTCGAGCGGATCGAGGGCATCGACGCGGGCGGATCTCTCGATCAGGATATGGGCCGTCTCCTGTACGATCTTCTTGTTCATCCTGTCGCGCATTCCCTCGACCCAGCCGGACACGAATTCCATCACGAAGACCGAGAGGGCGACGGTCAGGATGATCAGGACCGCCCGCTTCGGGCGCTTGAGCGCCGAAAGAAGGGCCATCTTGAGCAGCATCAGGAGACCTCCTCGCCTTCGATCTCGCCGTCCCGAAGCCGTACGACGCGCTTTGCGTAGCGCATGACGCGCGGATCGTGGGTAGAGAACAGGAAGGTGACGCCCTTCTTCTCGTTGAGCGATTTCATCGCGTCGAGGACGCTCTGCCCGGTCGCGCCGTCGAGATTGGCCGTGGGCTCGTCCGCGATGACGAGGCGGGGCTCGTTCGCCAGGGCCCGGGCGATGGCCACCCTCTGCCTCTGTCCCCCGGAGAGTTCGTCGGGCTTGTGCGCCGCGTACTCCGAAAGCCCTACGAGTTCAATGAGTTCCTTCACCCGCGCGCGACGCTCGGCCTTCGGGCGATGGGCAAGCATCATGGGTATCTCGATGTTCTCGGCTATGGAAAGCACGGGAACGAGATTGAAGCTCTGGAAGACGAATCCGATCTTCGCGAGCCGGAGTTCGGCCTCGGCGTCGTCGCCGTAGGTAGCGGTGCGGACATCGTCGAAGCGGAGTTCGCCGGAAGTAGGCCTGTCGATGCAACCGATCAGGTTGAGCATGGTGGTCTTGCCGCAGCCCGAGGGCCCGACGATACAGGTGAACTCGCCCGGCTGGATGGAAAGGCTGACGCCTTTGAGCGCGTGGATGGTCGTGCGCCCGAGCGAGTAATCCTTGACGATAGTGTCCAATTCGACTAGAGCCATTTCGATCTCCTGCCATGACTGGCGTCTGGATGTCCGCGGTCGCGGCCGCGGCTAGAACGAGAAGTCCACTCCGGTCCACACGATGAAGAGGGGAAGCCCGGCGGCGCGGGCGAGGGCGATGAACTCGCCGTCTCTGGCGCCGACCATCGCCTGCTCGTGGACGAAGAGACTCGCGTCGCCGAGATATAAGTCCAAGCGGGCGTCCTCGCTGAGACTTCCCCAGGGCAGCTGGATAGCCGCCGCGGCGGAAAAGTCGATGGCATTGCCCTTCTCAGCGAAGAGGGAGAACTCCAGATAGTCCCTGCCGTAGAAGGGCGAAAAGGGATCGGCGGGGAGCCCGGTCGAAGCCAGGCTGGCGGCGAGGGCGGAGATGTCCGAGGCGCTCCTCCCGGGGTAGATGCCCCGATAGGCCGTCCCGACCTGGAAGGAGAGATCCCCGACGTCGAAATTGGTCCTGAGCTCGACCCGCAGCGACTGGGAATCCTGCGTCGAGCTCCCCGACAATGGATGGGAATCGGCGGCCTCGAGGGAGGCGAGGACAAAGGAAAGAGGCACGGAGAAATAGGCCAGAGGCCGGACTTCCCCGAGGCCCTCGCCGGACGCGTACAGGCCCGCAGCCGCGTCGAAAATGCCCGGCGAGAATCGCGCAAGGAGCCCGGAATCGAAATCCGAAAGCCCCTTGAGCTCCCCGGCGCGGGCGGCCCTGTCCGCCGAGACGATGGCGAGGGACGAGAAGGCCGGACTGGGTGTCCATTCCGCGTCGAGACCCCAGAAGCCTCCCTGGTCGATGTCCCGGGCGAAGGGGTTGACCGGAGAGCCGTACGAGCCCACCCCAAAATTACGGAGGAGGAGGCCCGCCCTGAGCTCAAGCGAGGAGGATGGAAGGAGGGCGGTTTCCGCTTCGCGGACGTCCAGGGCGAGATTGTTGGAGCGGTCGGTTGGATCGAGGCTGGAGGGCTTGTCGGCCAGGGCTGTGGCCGCGAGACGGAGCCGGAAGAGAAGCCGAGAGCTCTCGGCAGACAGAAGGGCTACGGATTGACCGGCGACTTGCACCGAAGGCCGGCCGAGTCCGTCTCCTATAAGCGATTGGGGCCAGGCCAATTTGGCGTAGCTCTGCACATTGCCGGTAATCCTGAAGTCGATCCCGCCGGAATCCTCCGCCGCGATCGGCGGACCGAGGATGGTGAGGAGTGCGAAGGCGCAGATCGGCGCGATCGTCCTTGCCCGGCCTCTCATCGCACGAGCCAACTCTGATTGAACATGGCGTCGGGTAGGTCCTCGCGCGCCTTGAGATCGCGAATCACGACCGTGCTGCTGTCTCCCGTGCCGTCGGTAGCCGTCATGACCAGGCGACTGGGCCTAAGCCGTCCCGCGATGCTGGAGTATCCGGACAACTCCATGGTCTTGATATGCAGCCCGCTCTTGGCGTCGTATTCCACCCTGAGCGGCAGCAGGCCGTCCTTTCTGAGGTAGAGGCGGACCGAACCATAGGGCACGTCCCACCTCTTGGCCGTGCCGGCCACTATCCAGACATCGACCTTGCCGAAATCCGGACTGTCGATCGTCGTCGAGCCGGCCAGGCTCGCCGTGTAGTCGTTGGCCCAGGTGGAGTCGCCTACATCGTTGTTTGAAAAGACGCTGCCCTGGAAGGACTCGCGCGGAGACAGGCGTATCGGGCTCCGCGAGCCCGATCGTGGGCTGTACATCCACAGGGCTCCCTCCGTCTGGAGGAAACGCATGCCCTTCGAACGCGGGGGCGAGAGCATTTCCATGAAGGTTCCCCGGCCCGCCTTGTGCTCGACCTCGATTTCCATCGTCGTGGCGTCGGCTCCCCGGTGTAGGGTGCTGATGCTGGCTATCATGCTGAAGCTGGCTGGATACATGGTCAGATCCGCGGCCCGCATGGCGGCGTTAGGATCGATGGTCTGGGCCGCCACTGCTCCGCCCCCCGCGGCGACGAAGGCGACGAGGATGGCGATTGCCTTGGCAAAGGCGCGCCCTTCAAGTCCATGCTTCATTATTTTTTCCCCTTTCTGGAACTGATTAAAAGAAGTTCTTCGACGGCCGCAAGATAGGCCTCGAATTCGACCTTGCCGAGCCGCGTGAGGCGATAGACCGTCTGCGCCTTCATGCCGGCCACTTCCTTGCGTTTCTCGAGATAGCCGCCTTCGATGAGCCGCTCGAGGTGGGCGTAGGCGGCCCCGTCGCTGGCCTCGATCAATTCCCGCAGCGTCGTGAAGGCCGCGTACTCGTCCCGGTACAGCAGGGCGACGATGGCAAGTCGGGACTTCTCGAAGAAGATCCCATTGAACCGGGCGAAGGGGTCAGCCACGTCGCCGCCTCTCGATGGCGACAATATGGATGCCGCTGGCGCAGTACAGCAGCGAGGCGATGACGCCGCTCGCGAGGAAGGCGACCGGACCCTTGAAGCCGGCGAATTCCAGGAGGAGCCCGACGGCGATGCCGACGAAGGCTTCGATGAAGAGGGAGGAGTAGGAGATCTGGGCGTAGAAAATCATGGCGAAGGACCCCACCAAGAGCACGAGGCCCGGGGTCAAGGCGAGGGCCATGGCGAGACGGATCATCACGAGGGTGAGAATGATGACCGAGGCGAGGCCGCCGAGGAGGGCTCCGCCGAATCTTCGATTCAAAAGCGGCACGGCGCTCCTTCCGGCCTTCAGCGCGAAGGAGATGCTTTCCACGACGGCGCCGACGATTAGGATGGGCAGCCATATCCACACGAGGGCCTTGTGGACATCGAGGCCCGAACCCGTATAGGCGAGGTAGTGGAAGATCGAACCGCCGGCCACGAGGAAGGCCCAGATGAAGAAGGCCCAGGGATAAATGAGCGGAACATCTTCCCTGTCCGCGAGCATCGTTCGGATCGCGCGAATGTCGTCGACCCGCTTCTCGAACTCTTTTTCCTTTTCCTCGGTCATCGTTGCCCTCCTCGCGAAAATCGACTGCCTGCGCGCGGCGACTGTCCTGGAGCGGCTTGGGACACAAGGGCTTGCCGCCCCCATTCCCCTCCCGACTGACGGAAAGCATCGCCTCGGTTTGTATTCGAAAGTAACTTTGTATTTCAAAGTAGAGCCTCCGGAGGCCCACTGTCAAGCCTCATTCCCTGGCGATGCGCCATTCAGGATGGGCGCAGGGAACTTCGGTCCGAGGAGAAGGCGAATAGCCGCGGAGATGACGGCCGATCAAGTCCGATCGAGTCCGAACCTGGACTCGCGCATAGCTAGAAGGACAAGCCTGCCATCGGCCCTACCTCATCGTCCGCTGTCATTCCCACCTCCGAGGCCACTTTCTTCCCTACATTCGGCGATAAGCGACTCGACGCGATAACGCCTTCGCAGCGGGGAGACTGGCGCATGCTTCTGCGGAAGAAGACTACTTCGTCGCCTTCGAATCGATCAGCGATCTTTGTTGAGATACCGACACTTTTATAACCCATAAGCCATTAATCTCAGCGGCTTTAAGGTAATTGAGACCTCCCCTCCCAAGAGTGAAACTGACGTACACGGAAGGGGCAAGTTCATTGAAGAAAGCCGAGACCACCAGAATCTTGCTCGCCCACAACATGAAACGGCTCCGGGAGGCACTGGGGCTCTCCCAGATGGCTCTTGCGGAGCGCGTCGGCTGTTCGACCACACTCATCGGCAACATTGAGACCTTGAAACGCTTCCCTTCCGCCGAGAACTTCGACCGTATCGCCGCTGCTCTCGAAGTGCCCGTCTACGAGCTCTTCATGAAGGACTCGCCCGCGATCGAGCGCGCGCTTTCCAAGTTCGAGGTCCGAGAGCGGCTCGAGCAGAGAGTACTCAAGGCCATCGAGGAAGCGCTGGACGAAAAAGGCCACTCGGATCAATCGTAAGGGCTCTGGCGAAGAGGACCTATCGGAAATCCTAGTTATCCGATCTCGCCTCTCCGATGCGCTAGAAAGGTCCTCATCCCCCATCGATGTAGCAGGATTGATAGCAAATCCCCTGGCCTTCCCCTGCGCTCTGCCGGACTCAGTCGCATCCAGAGGCCACTCGTGGAGGCGTTCGACCGCCGGCGCATTGGCAATCACCGTTACCAAATGAAAGGCAGCGACGAAGACCTTCTGACTCTTCTCCTTCCGAGGCGCCGCTAGATCTTCTCGAGGAGATTGCCTGCTCGAAAGCCGCGCTCGCAACAGCCAGGCAAAAGGCTACTCGATCCGGAGGCCGGGATTACTCGATCCGGAGGCCGGGATTACTGAATCCGGTGGCCGGGATTACTGAATCCGGTGGCCGGGATTACTGAATCCGGAGAACGGAACTACTCAATCCAGCGGACGGAACTACTCAATCCAGCGGACGGAACTACTCAATCCAGCGGACGGAACTACTTGATCCTGCCGACTAGAACGCATGATTTGAGGCGGGGAGATATTGTCAATTGTTGTGGACGGAAAATTAGAACGATTTTCCGGTCAAGCCGCCGCATCTTGAACCTGCTCACCTTCGGTCAGGTCCTTCTTCTTCGCGATGAAGTAGTCGAGCATGGAGATGGCCTCGGCGTGGTTCAAGACCTCGAAGTGCTCCCTGAGGCTCTTCTTGCCTATGGCAAGGCCCCGGTTCAGGACGAGCTCGGTCTCGCGAAGGTTCAGAGTGTTGCCCTCGATCGCGTTTGAGTAATAGGTCCACTCGAGCCTGAACTGCTCTTCGAGCTTCTTCACCACGGCGGGGGGAAGGGCCTCTGCCGATCCAGTTCCCGCTTCTTTCCCTCGAGGCTTCGGAGCGGCTCCGGGGGCATCGTATCGGCATCGGTTTTCAGAGATTCGACAGTACCCGATGTGCATGCCCAAGGCAAGGCCTTCGGGCTTTCCGCCCAGCTCACCGACGTCCTTCCCCCACTTACAGTCGTATTTTGCCTCTCATATGTCGCTCTTAGCTCCATTAAGGTGGGAGACTTCGCCAATTCGTCGAAGCACGGTATGTCGCGGGGGCCCGTCGACACTGCATCAATCGCTCGCGAAAGTGGGATGGAGTAGATTTTGGCGATCCCGATCTGTCCCCGAAGTGCCTCCGCGGCCAATCTGCTTTGAACCGATAGGCTACGCGATCGAGTTGATGTTCCGCATCTCTTCAATGTCAACCTTGGGCTGCCTGTCGTGGGTCAGGAGACCGTTTACTTCCTTTCCCACGTCATAAATCTGGGTGAGGCAATATCCGCAGAAGAGTCGCGACTCCACTATGTCTCGCGTGTAGGTTCGCAGCCTCTCCATTATCGATCCCTCCTCGCTCGTGTCGTACCAGCCGAAGCCGCCGTACTCGCTGAGAAACCAAGGCTTTCCCTCCGCCGATGCCGCTTCGGCCTCTCCCAGGAAGAAGCTCCTCGTCTTTCGTGAGACCTCGTCGCGCATGTAGAAGTCGATGACCCGCTTGATCGAAAACCCGAAGAGCGTCGATCTGTCGCGCGATCCGAGTCGCGCGTAAAGATCTCGAGCGAGGCTAGAGGTCGCAAGATAGTGGTGGAAGTCCACGATATCGGTATCAAAGTGCTCCCAACCACTGTTCTCGATGACGGGTCGTCCGGGATCCCTCTCCCTGACGAGCTTGAGCATCGAGATCACGAATTTTCTTGTCTTCGAACTCCGTCTGTAGACGCCCCAGATGCCCCAGGTCTCGTTGAAAAGTATCCACATGACGCAGGATGGATGCATGGCGTCACGCTCGATAATCTCTAAGAGCTCCGACTCGTAGGCCCTGAATGCCCGACGCGAGGAGCGGTAGAACGAGGGCATCTCGAAGGTTGTGAGAAGGCCGAGTCTGTCGCAAAGATAATGGAAATAGGGGCTTTCTATTTTTTCATGGATGCGCGCGCCGTTGAAACCCATTCGCTTAATCGATTCGATGTCTTCCTCGACCCTGCGGTAGGTGAGAGGGGTGTACACGCCTCCCGGATAGTAACCCTGAAGGAGGACCATGCGTAGGAAGACCGACACCCCGTTGATCCGCAGCCCCCCCCCCTCGGTCGAGATGCTCCTCAGCCCAAAATAGCTTTCCACGCTGTCGCATACTGAATCGCCCGAATAGAGGGTGTAGCGGATACCGTATAGCGATGGAGAATCCGGGTACCAGAGGCGTGGCCCGATGTCCTCGAAAGGGAACGACAGGCTAAATTGGTTCTTTCCATCCCGGCTAGCCTCATATTGCCACGTGCCGGCCCTGTCGTCCCATACATCCACCCCGAGTCTGTCAGCCGCCTTCGAAAATTCTACCGATTCTCGATCCTCATCATCCCCGCCCGCGCTTGCGGTCACTTCGACTCGACGCGCCGCGAAGTCGCCGCGTACGGTGGCTCTCAGCAGATACTCGCGGCCGGTCTCCTCGATCCAGACATGCTGCCAAATCCCGGCAATCCCGGCATACCAGACATAGAAAGGATCCTTCCTGAAGGTCTGCTTGCCCCGAGCCTGGGTCGAGTTCCTTGAGTCGCGGACGAGGACCTCGAGTTCGTTCCGCCCGGTCCTCAGGGCGTTCGAGATATCGAAGGCGAATGAAGCATAGCCTCCCCGATGATCTCCTACGGACTGCCCATTGAGGAGAACCTTCGTGTCGTAGTCCGAGGCCCCAATGTGGAGGAACCATCGGCGGTTGCGCTTTGGGCCGGGCCACTCGAAGGACCGCGAGTAGGCGAAGAGACCACGGTCATCGAAATCCACCCCGCTCGCGGGGCTCCCCACCGGAAAAGGGACACGTATGTGGCCTTCTTTCCCGCGATGTCTGATTCGCCAGTCGCCGTCGAGAGAAATCCAGCCTTTCCGCGCCCAGGCCGGGTTTGGATGCTCCGAGTAAATAACATTGTCCGGTCTGAAGCCGGCTTCCATGCTGTCGGTCATGTTATGTCAACCCTTTATGCCCGTCATTGCTATGCCCTGGACGATGTGCTCTCTGAAAACGAGGAAGACAACGATGAGGGGTAGCGACGCGATAGCCGCCCCCGACATGATGAGCGAATATTCAGTGCCGTGGGTGCCCTGGAAATTCGCTATGCCTACAGTAACCGTGTACTTGATTGAGTCCGAAGCAACGATGAGGGGCCAGAGGAAATCGTTCCACGCGTTGATAAAGGAGAGGATCATCACTGTTACTATGGCCGCTTTCCCGAGGGGAAGGATGATCTTCCTAAATATGAGGAAGCGGCTCGCGCCGTCCATATAGGCTGCCTCCTCAATAGCGACAGGTATGCCCTTGAAGAACTGTGTGAGTATGAAGACACCAATGGGCAGGGCGAGTCTCGGCAGAATGATGGCGGCAAGCGTGTTTATGAGTCCGAGCTTGTTGAAGAGGATGTAGAGCTGGATGATGATCGCCTCGAACGGGACCATCATGCCGGCTATGACAAATATAAGGAGGGCCTTCTTGCCCCTAAAATTGATGCGTGATAGAGCGTAGGCCATCATGGCGTCAATGATCACAGTTATGGCCATCGTGATTGTGGAGACGATGAGCGAATTGAGAAGCCAGATACCTATTTGCGTTTTTTCGAAGGCCTTTGCGTAGTTCTCAAAGGTCGGCATGGATGGGAAAAGCCTGAGTCCCTCGTGCATGACATCGCGCTCAGCGTTAAGCGACGTGACGATGAGCCAGAATCCCGGGGCTATCCAGGCGAGGAGAAGGAAGATCAGGAGGAAGACCCTGATTGAACGCTTCATTTCTTTTCCTCCCTGAAGGCAATGAACTGGACTACCGACACGAGGAGAATGATCACGAAGAGGAAGATGGACATGGCTGACGCGTAGCCCATTTTGAAATAGCTGAAGCCCGTCTCGTAGACGTATTGCACGAGGACACGCGTGCGTCCGTAGGGACCACCGCCGGTCATCACGTAGGATTGGCCGAAGACCTTGAAGGAGGCGATGATCTGGAGGATGAGGACCAGGAGGGCCGTGTCGCGGAGAAGGGGGATCGTTATCAGGCCAAGAACCTGGAGGCGGTTCGCGCCATCAAGGCGGGCCGATTCGTAGATTTCCTCGGGGATCTGCTTCATGCCTGCCGAGAAGAGGATCATGTTGAAGCCTGCCGTCCACCAGATGGTGGCAATGGCGATCGAGGCCATGGCGAATTTCGGGTCGGTCAGCCAGCCTATTTCGTGAAGGCCGAAGACGCCGAGGAGTTTGTTGAGGATTCCGTAGTTCTTCTGGAATATCCAAGCCCATAGGGTGCCCACGACGGTCGTCGAGAGGATGAAGGGTATGAAGAAGATCGCCTCGGAAAGCCTGCGCAGTTTAGAGGTCGATACTACGACCAGCGCCATCAGGAAGCCCACGATAATGATCGTCGGGGTGGTGATGAGGGCGAATTCGCAAGTATGGGCGAAGGCTGACCTAAACTTCTCGTCGCCGAGCGCGTCGATATAGTTGCTGACGCCGACGAAGGTCTTCCCCGAGAGGATGTTCCAGTCGAAGAAGCTCAATTGCAGGCCGTAAAAGATCGGATAGACGAGAAAACCTATATAGACGAGAAGAAACGGAAGTGAGAAGAGAAATGCGTCTCGCGCGTTGTGTCGCATCACCTGTCCTTGGAGAAGATCTGCGCTGGCCCGTGGCTCCAGTAAAGGAGGCCTCGCGGCGAATCGCTCGACGATCGCCGTGAGGCCGCGCCAAACGGTGCCTAGCGCCTGCCTAGGATATCATTGACCTTCTTTTCCATGGAGGCGAGGGCCGCCTGAGGATCCTGGTTCTGAGCCACGGCTGCTTCAAGGGAATCGGAGAGGGTGTCGTAGATTTCTCCCCAGCGGGGGGTTGCGGGATTGGGGATGACGTTCTTGACCGCCGCGGCGTACTCGCTGCGATGGGCGAGGGCCAGGAATTCGGGCTTGGTCACGACGGACTTGCGAGTCGGGATATGGCCAGCCTTGGCCCACATCTCGCCATGGCTCGTCATCCAGTTGACGAAGTTCATGACATCCATGACGGTCTGCTCATTGAACTTCTTCTGGACGGGGACGGCGAAGGTGTGCGAATCCGCCCAAGACGCGTACTTGCCGAAGAAGGGGGGGATCTGGACGGCTCCGAAGTTGAGACCGGCTTGCTCCTCGAAGGAGCCGGTCGCCCAGACGCCGTTGAAGTGTATGCCAGCCTTGCCGAGCTTGAAGTCCGTAACGGAGGAATCATAATCGAGGCCCTTCGGCATGACATCGTCTTTGTTGGCCATGTCCGATAAAGCGCTCAGCGCCTTCAATCCGGCCGCGTTATTGAAGTTGGCCTTCTTGTTGTCGGCGCTGAGGATGGTCGTGTTCTGCTGTCCGAGGAATGACATGAAGAGCCTGGTGAGCGTGTAGGCCTTATAGGTTGCCGTCGTGTTGTCGGCGGCAATACCGATAGCGCCCGTCTTGTCCTGGATGGCCTTGGCGTCGGCGATGAGTTCGTCAAAGGATTGGGGGACACTGGTTATCCCCGCCTTCTGAAAGAGGTCTTTGTTGTAGTACATGATGAGCGGGTGGACATCGAGAGGAATGGCATAGAGCTTGCCATTGAAGGTGCAACCCGCGAGTGGTCGGGACTCGAAGTCCGAGAGATTGATGCCCGCCTTCTTGATATAGGCGTCGAGGGGCAGGAAAACCTTGTTGGGCACATAGTTCACTAGCTGGCTCTGGTGAACCACGACGATGTCCGGAGCCGTCTTCGCGGCGAGCGCGGCAGTGAGCTTCGTGTAGTAGTCGGTAAACTTGACCGTGTCCGTCTTCATGACGACTTCGTTCTGGGAGGCGTTGTAGGCCTTGACCATCGCGTCGAAGAAATCGCCGTCCCCTCCGGTGAACAGCGACCAGAATTTGACCTCGCGCGGCTTGACAGCGCTCGAGCCGGTTTGCGCTCCGGCCATGAGAACCGCGAGCGAGAGAATGACCGTAGCCACGAAAACCCTGCTTCTCATTGAAACCTCCTATACGTACGTCTCTATTCGAAGAGCGTCGTCTCCCTGAACATGATGCGGGACACGAGGACCCGCTTCTCGTAATTGATTCCCGCGTTGCCGATATGCCTGAGCAATTCCTCGAAAGTCTCCCGACCTAAGCGCTGTTTCGGAATGTGGACAGAGCTCAGGCTTAACTGGAGGTAGCGGGATATATCGAGGTCATCATAGCCAATCACTTCGATGTCCCGAGGGACGCGAAACCCTCCGTCTTTAAGGGCGCGAAGCGCGCCAATGGCGACAAGATCGTTGAAGGCGAATACCGCGGAGAAGAAAATCTCCTTGCGGACGAGGGTGTTGATGCCCATGTGCCCAGACTCGATATGCCCATCCGTCTGGACGATGAGCCCCTCGTCGATCGGGAGACCTGCCTCGATGAGGGCGTCGCGATAGCCTCTAATGCGATCAGGGGAGCTACTCACCGAGGCCGGCCCGGAGAGATGGAGTATCCTCGTATGCCCTTTCCCGATGAAAAGGGACGTAATTTCCTTAGCCTTCTCATATTCGTCCGTGAGGACGGAGTGATCTTCAAGCCCTGGTAGCCACCTGCCTACGAGGATGAAGGGAATGGGCAGGGTCTTAAGAAAGTCGACATTGCTGCGTTCACCGCAAACTGGCATGAGGAGGAGGCCGTCAACCTGCCTTCCCATGAGGACTTCTATGGCCTCGAGTTCGCGAGCAGGATCCTCCTCGGTGTTCACAAGGAGGATGTGGAAGTCGTGGCTTCTCGCGGCGTCCTCTATGCCATTAATGACCTCGGCGAAGAAAGGGTTCGAGGAGTCGGCCGATACGATGCCGATTGTATTGGACCTTCCAAGGCGCAGGCTCGTGGCCACCTTGTTCGGAATGTAATTGAGCAGTTGGGCTATTTCCCGGATCGCCTTCTTTGTTTCGGGCTTGACATCGTCCTCATCGCGCAAGGCCCGGGAAACGGTGTTGATCGAGTACCCGCTCCGTTCCGCAATTTCTCTCAGTGAAGAAGCCATATTAACGTTAATAATGTATCCCCAATTTTCGCCTGTCAATACGAGAAATCAAAAGAATACTCGCGAAATTAGTCCAGTTTAAGGAATAGATGGCATGATAACGTTAATATTTTCTTGGCATTTTCCAGCAACCGACCAGGATCAATCGTAAATGTCTTGCCTTCATTCAACTGCCTGAGGGACAAGCCGCACGACGCGATAGTGCGTTTTCTGGACTCCGCACCGCAATCGGGAACCCGGGATGAGACCTTGTCATCGACTCGCCGGAACGCTCTTATCTAATCCGGGGAGGGCCCTGTTACAAAAGGTACTTTTGGGCATGAATCCCGCGCTTCTTCCGGTAGGTCTGGCTTATCTCGAGTCGACCGGAGCTGGCGCTTCCTTACCCGGCGCCCGATAAGGCGGAAGAGCGGGGGCTCTCTCGAAAAACGAGGCATACGCGATGCGCTTGACCGGTCCTTCGGTGGAGACTAGCCTTGAGCTATCCCATAAGCGCTGATAGTCTTAGAAAGGGCCCTGGCATACAATGACAGAACCGCGAGAAGGAGCCCCAAAGGCTTCGGAGGGGAGACGTAACTTTCCCCACGTTTCGCAGGCTCGACGCTGCGAGATCGCATGACGGACCCAACTTCCCTCCTGGTATTTCCGCTGCCGCTCGAGGCCTATGCGCATCCGAGCGGAGAAGGCTTGGCGCAAATTCTGGCTGCCCGGGTTCAAGCAGATCCATTCAATCTCGTCGCCACAATCATCTTTTTCTTGGCGATTCTTCACACCTTTATGGCAAGCAGGATCCAGCATTTGGCTCATGTGGTGGAAGGGCGTCACGCGGAGCGCCTCCAGCAGAGGGAGTCGCCTTCGGCGGAGGATGATGACAACCTACCGGAGGAGGTGAGCTTCGCGGGTCAGCTGCTGCACTTCTTCGGGGAGATCGAAGCTATCTTCGGGATCTGGGCTGTGGTGTTGGGGGGAGCCATCGTATGGTTCAAAGGAGTCGACACGGCCACGCACTACCTCGCGGAAAAAGTCGACTACACCGAACCCATGTTCGTGGTCATCGCGATGACGATCGCGGCTACCCGACCGGTGCTCGAACTTGCAGAGCGATTGCTCAGCGCGATAGCGGGGCTCGGTCACGGGAAGCCCGTGGCCTGGTGGCTCGCGATCTTGATCATCGCCCCGCTTCTCGGGTCATTCATCACCGAACCCGCGGCCATGACCATCGCCGCTCTTCTCCTCGCGAGGCAGTTCTACGCGCTGCATCCGAGCCCTCGACTGAAGTACGCGACCATCGGCCTTTTGTTCGTGAATGTCTCGGTCGGAGGCACCTTGACCCATTTCGCCGCTCCTCCCGTGCTAATGGTAGCCACGAGCTGGGGATGGGATCTCGCCTTCATGGCGGGAAATTTCGGATGGAGGGCTGGCCTCGGCATTCTCCTCTCAACCTTGCTGTATTTGCTGCTTTTCAGGAAGGAACTCCTCGCCCTTCATTCCGATCTGGAGTCGAAGAGGGGAAAAGGCGCCAGACGAGAGCCTATACCTGGTTGGGTTACCCTCGTGCATCTCGGATTCATGGGATTTGCCGTCTGGGCCGCCCATTACCCCGTTCTATTGGTGGGGGGCTTCCTATTCTTCATCGCCTTCACCGAGGCTACCGCCCACCATCAAACGAAGATCGATCTGCGCCCAGCCTTGCTCGTCGGCTTCTTTTTGGCCGGGCTGGTGATCCATGGGGGTCTGCAGGGCTGGTGGCTGGCCCCCGTGCTGTCCAGGCTCAATGAGGGGGCGCTATTCTGGGGCGCGACGGCCCTGACCGCATTCAACGACAACGCGGCGATCACCTATCTCGCCACATTGGTTCCCGGTTTTTCGGATTCGTTGAAGTACGCTGTGGTAGCCGGGGCGGTGACCGGCGGCGGTCTCACGGTAATCGCGAATGCCCCCAACCCCGCGGGGCAGGCGATACTGCGCCGCTACTTTCCGGATGGTGTATCGCCAGGCGGTCTGTTTCTCGCCGCCCTGCCGCCGACCCTGCTCATGGCTCTCTGCTTTCTTTTGTAGCGCGAAAGTGCTGCCCCGGAGGTATTCCTTTCCGCGGTAGCAATCGTCGCCTTTAATGAGCCGCAAAAAATCCTCCCCCACTTCATTTGCAAATTGTTACACCGAGGTAACGGCCGTGCCCATCGATTGAGACCGGCAAGCGAAGGGCCATGTCCGAGCGCGGCGGCAGCCAAAGGCCGGTGCCGCGCTCGAACGCGCCTAAATATCAATTATCGATCGCGACCGCAGACTCTTTCAGAGGTCCAGGGATTTTTCGGCGATGCGATCGAGGACCCGTGCGGTGAAATCGGCCAGCGGCATTGTCGCCTGGTCGCGACCATCGCGGAAGCGAACGGCCACCGCTCCTTCGTCCTGCTCTTTCTGCCCGACGACAAGCATATAGGGGGTCTTCTGGCCCTGGGCGGTGCGGATCTTCGCGTTCATCCGGGTATCCGAGAGGTCGGCGCGCGCCCTGATGCCCTGTCTCTTGAGGTCGGCCGTTACCTTCTTGGCGTAGTCGTCGAAGGTGGGAGCCACTGGGATGACCACGGCCTGTTCGGGCATGAGCCACACGGGGAAGGCGCCGCCGGTGTGCTCGATGAAGACGCCGAAGAAGCGTTCAATTGATCCCAATAGGGCGCGATGCACCATGTAGGGGCGCTTGTGTTGGCCATCGGAATCGACGTACTCCATCTCGAAGCGCTCGGACATGTTGAAGTCGAACTGGATGGTGGTCATCTGCCACTCTCGGCCGATGGCGTCCTTGATCTTGAGGTCTATCTTGGGACCGTAGAAGGCGCCTCCTCCCTCGTCGACTTCATAGGGAAGGTTCTCTTTGACGATGGCCTTCCGTAGGCTTTCCAAAGCCTGATCCCAGCGACTAGGCTCGCCGACGGAATCGGCCGGTTTGGTGGCGAGGTAGGCCTTGATATCCTTGAAGCCCAGGGTCTTCCACATCGAGAGGGAGAATCGCAGCACTTCGAGGATCTCGTCCTCGACCTGCTCGGGGGTGCAGATAATATGGGCGTCGTCCTGGGTAAAGCCCCGAACGCGCATCAGGCCATGGAGGACGCCTGACTTTTCGTAGCGGTACACGGTGCCGAGCTCGGCCCAACGCAGGGGCAGGTCCCGGTACGAGCGGGTCTGGCTCTTGTAGATCATGATATGGAAGGGGCAGTTCATCGGCTTCGCGTAGTAGTTGTCTTCGTCGATCTTCATCGGCGAGTACATGTTGCCCTTGTAGAAGCCGAGGTGGCCCGAGGTCTCCCAAAGCCAAGACTTGCCGATGTGGGGGGTGAAGAGAATTTCGTAGCCATTGGCGTAGTGCTCGTCACGCCACCACTTTTCGAGTTCGACGCGGAAACGGCCCCCCTTGGGATGCCAGTAGATGAGGCCGGGACCGGCTTCTTCGTGGGTCGAGAAGAGGTCGAGTTCGTTGCCGAGGCGGCGGTTGTCGCGCTTTTCGGCCTCTTCGAGCAGCTTGATGTGGGCTTCGAGGTCGGCCTTGCTCGCGAAGCACCAGGCATAGATCCTGGTGAGCATCGGGCGCTTTTCGTCGCCTCTCCAATAGGCGCCGGCGATGGAGCGGAGCTTGAAGGCGTCGGGCCTGATCTCGCGGGTGTTCGCGACGTGGGGTCCGCGGCAGAGATCGACAAAACCGTCCTGCTCATAGAGGGAAATGCTTCCATCCTCGAGGCCCTCGATGAGCTCGAGCTTGAAGGGTTCTCCGGCGAAGGCGACCTTGGCATCGGCCTTGCTTACCTCGCGGCGCTTGAACTCGGCGCCGCCTTGGATGATGCGGCGCATCTCCTTTTCGATGGCGGGGAGATCATCATCCTTGATCGGGCTGGCGAACTGAAAGTCGTAGTAAAAGCCGTCGTCGATGGCAGGTCCGATGGCGACCTTGGTACCCGGCCAAAGGCGGGTGACGGCTTCGGCCATGACGTGGGCTGCCGAATGCCTGATGGTTTCGACGGGGGACTGGGGCTGGGAAGCCATAGATGCTCCTTGGACGGAATCGAAGCCGTCCTGCTCGTTCCTTCCAAAAGGAACGGCCTCGGGCGTCGCAACCCCCTCCGATACGGCGGAAAGCGGCGCCTGATTTCGGTATCTGAAACGAAAGGCCCCGCCTGGAACGCATCCTTTGGCGCGCACAGGAAGACTCCCGTTTCGCGCAAGGACGAATTCCAGGCGGGGCCCTTTATGGGCTTTAGGCCTCGACGAGGCCTGCCTCGGTATCCGCGGTACCACCTTGCTTCGGACCGTCATGACGACAGCCTGCGCTCTTCGCCGTTTTCGCCGGCCACGGCCGCCCTTACTCGTCGCGACAAGCCGGCGAAGGACACGCAGGTCTTGCGACCAGCGCGCGAGCCTTGCTCGCTCGCAAGCTCAGCTTGCGAAGTCCCCGGAGGGCTTGCCCGCCTTTTAAGGCGACGGCTCGGGAGGGGTTTTCGCCGTTCTTCCGCCGCGCGGTCTCTCAATCTCGTCCCGCGCTCCCTGTGACAGGGTGTTCCGGCTACTCGTCTCCGTCATTGCCTTGCAGAAAAAATACGTAGGTAAGGAGAGGCTGTCAAGGGCGGATTCAAGCCTTCTTCGCCTGCACGAAAAGGCTCGATCCGGCATCTTCCGCCCTCGCCCCTTGTTTTTAGCCTCTTAAGTCTATATTTTTGCCGGAGAAGCCATGGGAACACAAAACGACATCGAGGGGGAAGTCCTCACCCGCGAACGCGAGGACGTCAAGCAGCCCGAGGAATACCGGGTGATCCTCCTCAATGACGATTTCACCACCATGGAGTTCGTGGTCTCCGTCCTCATGACCGTCTTTCACAAGGCGGTTCCCGAGGCGACGAGAATCATGCTCGACGTCCACAAGAAGGGGCGCGGTATCGTGGGGATCTACACCTATGATATCGCCGCCACCAAGGTCAACCAGGTGCATACGCTGGCGAGGCAGAACGGCTTCCCTCTCAAGTGCACAATGGAGAAGGCATAACTAGATGAAGGTAAGTCAGGAAGTCCAGGCGATATTCAACGCGGCGTACAACGAAGCCAAGCTCAGGAACCATGAGTACCTGACGCCTGAGCACATCCTCTACGCGTCGCTCTCCTTCGAAGAAGTGAGGCAGATCCTCGCGGCATGCGAGGCCGACGTCGAGGGTCTGCGCCGGGGGATGGAAGCCTACTTCGAGCAGAAGATCCCTCAGGTGAAGAACACCGAACCGGTCCAGACGGCCGGCTTTCAAAGCGTCATCGAGCGAGCCGTCATCCAGTCCCAGGCGGCGGGCAAGGAAGAGGTCGAGGTGGCTGACATCCTCGTCTCCCTCTTCGACGAGGAACGCAACTATTCGGCCTACTATCTCCGCAAGGCCGGGGTGAAGCGCCTTCAGCTCCTCGAGGTGATTTCCCACGGCTCGGAGGTCGAGGGCGAGGCCTGGGAAGAAGAAGAGGAAGGCGAAGAAGAAGAGGCCCATGAGGAGCGAGAGGAGCGCAAGCCCCGCGCAGCCGGCCGCGTCGCGGCCCTCGATCGCTTCGCCACGGATCTCACCAAGCTCGCCCGCGAGGGCAAGCTCGAGCCCGTCATCGGTCGCGAATCCGAGATAGAACGCACCGTCCAGGTCCTCTGCAGGCGCCTCAAGAACAATCCCATCCATGTCGGCGACGCCGGCGTGGGCAAGACGGCCATCACAGAAGGGCTCGCCCAACGCATCGTCGGGGGAACGGTGCCCCCTCGCCTCCTCGGCTATACGATCTACGGACTCGACATGGGAGCCCTCCTCGCCGGCACGAAATTCCGCGGCGACTTCGAGGAGCGGGTGAAGCGAGTGGTCGACGAGCTCCTCAAGAAGGACAAGGCCATCCTCTTCATCGACGAGATCCACACGATCATCGGAGCCGGCGCCGTATCGGGCGGCTCGATGGACGCGTCCAACCTGCTCAAGCCGGCACTGACCTCGGGCAAGCTCCGCTGCATCGGCTCCACCACCTTCGACGAGTACAACAAGTACTTCGAGAAGGACCGTGCCCTTTCGCGGCGGTTCCAAAAGATCGACATCGTCGAGCCGACCCAGGCCGAGGCCCTCGAGATACTCCGGGGACTCCGGACCAAATATGAGGAATATCACAAGGTCCACTATTCGGACGAGGCCCTCGATCTCGCAGTTATCCTGTCGGCCCAGTACATAACCGAACGAAGGCTTCCGGACAAGGCCATCGACGTCATCGACGAGGCGGGAGCCTGGGCGCGCATCAACGCATTCAAGAACGCAGAGGCCCAGAGGCTCTCCGCCGAGGTCGCCGAAAAAAAGCAGAAAGAGGAAGCGAAGGGCGAGGCCGAAAAGAGCGAGGCCAAAGACGAACTCAGCGAAGCCATCGCGAAGGCCGAGGCCGAGGCTTCGAATTTCGAGGCGATAAAGGCCATGGACGAAGAGGCCGGCGCCACGAAAGCCGTCAACGGCAGCCTTGGCAATCAGGTTTCCGCCGGAGCCGGATTGAAAGATAGGTCGGAGGCCAAGGACCAGGGCGGCTCGATGTCGATCGATACGGGATCGGCCGGGAAGGAAGCGCCGAAGTTGCCCGAGGAACCCCTGCTCGACATCGGCCGCAAGGAAATCGAAATCGTCGTCGCCAAGATCGCTCGCATCCCCGAACGCTCGGTTTCGACCAGCGAAAAGGACAGGCTCGCAAGCCTCGAAAGCGACCTCAAACACGAGGTCTTCGGCCAGGATGCCGCGGTCGACGCCGTGGTCAAGGCCGTCAAGCGCTCGAGGGCCGGTTTCCGCAGCGCCGACAAGCCTGTGGCCAACTTCCTCTTCGTGGGACCGACGGGTGTGGGAAAAACGGAGCTCGCGCGGCAGCTCGCCAAGAGCCTGGGGATTTCCCTCCACCGCTTCGATATGTCGGAATACCAAGAAAAACACACGGTCAGCCGTCTGATCGGCTCGCCTCCCGGCTATGTCGGATACGAAGAGGGTGGACTTCTCACCGACGCGATCAGGAAGACTCCGCACGCCGTCGTGCTTCTCGACGAGATCGAGAAGGCCCACCCCGACGTCTACAACATCCTTCTCCAAATCATGGATTACGCGACCTTGACCGACAATCAGGGCCGCAAGGCGGACTTCCGCAACGTGGTCCTCATCATGACGTCGAACGCCGGCGCCCGCGACATAGGCAAGAGCCTCATCGGCTTCGGCGAGCGCACCCTCACCGATAGCGCCCTTAACGAAGCGGTCGAAAGGGCATTTACACCCGAGTTCCGCAACCGGCTCGACGCCGTCGTGCATTTCGAAAACCTTCCGAAGACGGTGATCGAGCGCATCGTCGAAAAGGCCGTGGACGAGTTCCGGACCCAACTCTCGGAGAAAAAGGTCGCCCTTGTGACGACGCCCGCCCTCGTGAGTTGGCTGGCCGAAAAGGGCTACTCGAAGGAATTCGGAGCCCGCAACATCTCGAGGCTCGTCGAGGACAAGATCAAGACCTGGTTCGTCGACCAAGTCCTCTTCGGCAAGCTCGCCGAGGGCGGAACGGCCATCGCCGACATCAAGGACGGCGAAATCTCCATCGAGATAGGCTAGGCCCGCAGGGCTTGCGCGGGCGCGATGGAGAGTACGAAGGAGGAATCGGTCGACGCGGGTCCGTGGAGGCCCCTTCCTCAGGATTTCGTCGTCGTCGCCCTCTCCCTCCTGTTCGCAGGCTTCTCCTTCGCCTTCCCCGATAGCGCGCCCTCTCCCTTCGAGGGGTTCGCGAGGGGGAATGTCTTGGGGAGCCTCTTTCTCGCTGTCGCCGCCCTGGCCCTTCTGGCCCCCTTCATACGGCCGGACGCCCCCGCCGTATTTCGTTTCCTCCGCACCTTTTATCCCCAGCTCCTCCTCCCCCTCTTTTTCGAGGAGAGCATCATCCTGTCGGCCGAAATCATGCGGGGACTGGCCTTCGACGCTCTGATAGCCGGAGCCGACAAGGCCCTCTTCGGATTCCAGCCCTCACGCCGCTTTCACCAGAGCCTGGCGGGGATACCCGCCATCAACGAAATGATGTTCGGCGGGTATTTTCTGTATTATGTGCTTTTTGCCATCACGCCCTGGCTGCCCTGGCTCCGGGGCCTTCGGGACGTCGCCGAGCGAGAGATATTCGTCTACGTCTCCATGATGGCCATCATTTTCACCTGGTACCTCTTTTTTCGCGTCGAGGGTCCCAAGTATTGGTTCGACGATCTCAGGAGCGCCGGCTATAGCGAGTTTTCCGGCGGTTTGTTCGTCAATTTTTTCCAAAACGTATTTCGAAGCACCCGCCTCGACGGAGCGGCCTTCCCATCCACCCACGTCGCCTTCTCCCTCCTCATGACGATCTACGCCATGAGACTGTCGAAGCGACTCCTCTGGCTCTACGTGCCCGCATTCCTCCTCATCGCCTCGGCGACCGTGTATATCTATGCACACTATTTCACCGACATCCTCGGGGGGATCGCCGTGACGCTCCTCCTGGAACCTCTGCTTTGGCGCCTGTATCCCCGTCTGGCGGGATCGCTTGGGGCCGCGACGAGGGGGTCGAAGCCATGAAGCCTCGCCGCCCCTATTTTCCCTGGTTCGACGAGAACGAGCACTTCCCCTTTCCCGACCCGCGAAGCGCCGACGAGCAGGGCATCGTCTGCTCGGGAGGGAATCTCTCGCCGGGCATGCTGCTGTCGGCGTATCGGCAGGGGCTCTTCCCCTGGTTCAGCGAGGGGGAGCCCATACTCTGGTGGTCGCCGGAGCCTCGCTTCGTGCTCGAGATTCCGCAGCTCCACGTCTCGGCGACCCTGCGCAAGATCATTCGCCGACATTCCTGGGAATGGGCCCTGGACCGCGATTTCGAGGCGGTGATACGGCACTGTTCGGCGATTCCGCGCAGGGGACAGCGGGGAACCTGGATAACCCGCGACATGATCGCGGCCTACATCGAGTTGCACCGGAGGGGTTTCGCCCATTCGGTGGAGGTCAGGCTCGACGGAAAGCTGGTCGGTGGGTTCTACGGCGTCTCCCTCGGGTCGGTCTTCTTCGGAGAATCGATGTTCAGCCTCGTCGACGACGCCTCAAAGGTCGCCTTCGCGCCATTCGTGCGCTATATCGAGGGCCAGGGCTTCACCCTCGTCGATTCGCAAGTGTATACTGACCATCTTGCCGGTCTCGGAGCCGGGGAGACGAGCCGCGAAAGCTACCTCGCCCTCCTCGTCCGCGCCCTTGACGCGCCGACGAGACGGGGAAACTGGGGGAGCGTGTTCCCCGATTTTCCCGCCTTCGCCGAACGGATGAAGGAACCGGCGGGAAATTCTCTTTCACGGAAGCAACCGCGCCCTTCATGAAAATTCTTTTCGTCCAATTGCCAGTCCAAGAACCCTCCTTCGAGGGCACGCGTTCCAATGTCCCCTTGGCCGCAGGCTACCTCGCCGCCTGGGCCGAAAAGTGCGGTCTCCTCTCCCGAGACGAATGGCGCATCCTGCCTCGCACCATCGTCGACTATGCCTCGGACAGGGCCCTCGTCGAGGCCATCGCCTCGGCCTTCGCCGACAAGGTTGCGGCCGGCGAATCCGGAGCGCCGGACCTCGTGGCCTTTTCGCTGTATCTCTGGAATCTCGAGAGAAGCGCCTGGCTGGCCACGGAGCTCGAAAAGGTACTGCCCCGAGCGCGCTTGATCGCCGGAGGGCCGGAAGTCGTTCGCGGCATGCCCATCTTTTCGCGTTCGCCCTTTCATGCGCTGATAGAAGGCGAAGGCGAGCTGCCCTTCGCCCGCTTCCTCGACGATATACGACGAGGGAAGCCCCTCGAAAAAAGCTACCGTGCCGAGGGAGACCTCGATCTGGTGGAGCTCCCCAACCCCTACCTCGAAGGCATCATTCCCTTCGAGGCGGACATCCCGGTCCATATCGAGACGATGCGCGGCTGCCCCGCCAATTGCGGCTACTGCTATTACGGCAAGAATTTCCACGGCGTCAGGCGGATGAAGCGCGAGGACGTCTACCGAGTCGTCGAGCGGGCTGGGAAGGAAGGCGTCTCGGAGCTTTACCTCATGGACCCCTCGTTCCAGGCGACGGAGGATCTTCCCGAGCGTTTGATCGCCCTCGCCAAAGCCAATTCGGCCGGCCTGTCCATCCATGCCGAGCTCAGGCTCGAGTCGATCAACGAGGAAGTGGGCCGCCTCTATGCCGCCGCCGGCCTCGCCTCGGCCGAGGTCGGACTCCAGACGACGAATGCCAAGGCCCTCGACGCCGTGGGCAGGCGCTGGGACCGCAAGAGTTTCGAGCGAGGCGCCGAGATCCTCGCCAAGAACCGCGTCACGGTGAAGACGGGCCTCATCCTCGGCCTCCCCTTCGACGGCTACGAGGATGTGATCGCGACCCTCGATTTCCTCGGCATGACCGGTCTCGGCCAGGACGCAGAACTGTATCCCTTGTCCCTCCTGCCCGGGACCCTCGTACGCGAAAAGGCCGACGATTGGGGCATGACGCGGATGGACAGGCCCCCCTATTGGGTGACGAGCACCGACTGGATCTCGCAGGACGACATCTCGGACGCGATCGCCGCCTTCGAGGACGGCTTCGACGTCGAGTGGACGGCTCCGCCGGCGCCCCACTTCCGCGAGTTCGAAAACGGCTATCGGGCCTTCGTCGACGCGCGGAGGGAGGACAACCTCGACTGGATCCGCCTCAATCCGGCCAAGCTCGCCCACTCGGTCACCTTCCTCGTCGATGCCGACAATCCCGAGGGCATGGCCCGACTCGCGCGCGTCGCCCGCGACCTCAAGCGGGACAATCCCTTCGCCTTGTACCAGATCGTGCTCCGCTCTGATTCTCGCGTTCCCGGGGAAAAGCTCGTTCTCCGTCTCGCCGACGCCTTCGCCTACCGCGATCATTACTATGAATTGTCACGATATTTCTCGCTCGACCCGCAGGCCGGCTACCAGACCCGCATGTTCTTCGCGACGCGAAACCCGAGCCTCGCCTACCGCGCGATGGAGGAGGCCCAGGATCTCGAGACCTGCCTCGTCGTCGGCGGCAAGGGCGGCTTCAACGCCGATCGCCTGGCCGAGCAGCTCCCCTTCGTCATCTTCGACCGCGACGCCCTCCCCTTCGACCGCCTCTACGAACTCCTCATGATCTACACCGACTTCCGCCACATGCTAGTGGAAGCACCAGAAGAATTGTGGACCTAGGCGACAATTCTTCTGGTGCTATGGCGAACGCAGCGAGCGTTGCCCGGGAAATGATGCGGTGCGTCGAAGGCGGAATGTACTAGCCTGGCTTCCTTGAAGGCCAGCCGGCGCCGGACTATCATGGAATCGGATCGCGACGATTATATGCCGTACCCGCGAGGGGTGAATTGCGGATAGCCTGCGGTCTCGCTCAATAAACGCCGGTCTTTTCAAAGCGGAGGGTCATGAAACAGCCGGGCGCCCGCAGAATTCTCCTCGTCGAAGACCAGCTTCTCTTGGCCTCCGTGATCGAGGGGCAGTTGAAGAACTTCGGTTACGGCGTCTACCACGCTCCGAGCGGCGAGATGGCCTTGGACATCCTTCGGGAAATGAACCGCAGCTTCGACCTCATCGTGATGGACGTCGAGCTCGGTCGCGGCAAGGACGGGATCGAAACGGCTGCCGAAATTCTCCGTGATCGCAACGTCCCCATCATTTTTAGCACCTCGCACACCGACCAGGAAACGATCGAGAGGATGGAGCGAACCTCTCCCTACGGTTACGTTCTCAAGAAATCGGGCATCTTCGTACTCGAGGCTTCGATCAAGATGGCGCTCAGACTATTCGAGGCACATGCCCGACTCCAGGTCCAGGCGGAGACGGCTGAGGATTTTTACTACAACGCCCCCTGCGGCTACCACTCGCTCGACCGCAATGGCAGCATTCTCTTGATCAACGATACCGAACTCCAATGGCTCGGCTACGCACGAGATGAACTTGTCGGCAAGGCGAAATTCGTCGATCTCGTGGCGCCCGCTTGGGTCGAGGCCTTTCGCGAGACCTTTCCCGAGGGGGAAGAGCCGAAGGCGATCGCGAATCTGGACTTGCGACTCTGCCGAAAAGACGGTACGACCTTTCCGGTGCTCGTATCGCGAAATTGGATTCGCGACGAGCGAGGCGAAATCGTGATGAGTCGCTCGACCCTCATCGACAATTCCCTGCAGAAGGAGGCCGAGGCCCGCGTCGAAAGCCTGCTCAAGGAGAAGGATCTCATCCTCCGCGAGGTCCATCACAGGGTCAAGAACAACATGAATTCGATCACGAGCCTGCTCGGGATCAAGGCCGAAGGCTGCGAGGATTCTTGCACGAAGGCCGTCATTACCGAGGCGATTTCCCAGGTCGAGAGCATGGGCTTCATGTACGATCGCCTGTACAGGTCGGGTTTGAAGGGAGAGGTGGAACTCGCCGACTATCTGCCCGGACTGGTCGGCGAAATGCTCAGGATATTCGGCCGCGGCGATTCGATCCGGATAGGCATGACCATAGCCAAGGTCAGGCTCGACGCGGGGCGCCTATCCTCACTCGGGATCATCATCAACGAATTGATAACGAATTCCGTGAAATACGCCTTCGATGGAACGGCCGATCCTTCGATTTCCGTCAAGCTCGATGTCGTCGCGGGAAGGCTGGCGCTCACTTACGAGGACAACGGCAGGGGCCTGCCCCCATCCTTCGCCATCGCCGAAAGCGGGGGCTTCGGAATGACGCTCATGGAAGGCCTCGCCCGGCAACTCGGAGGGGAGATCCGCGCCGAAAGGGCGTCGGGGGCCCGCTTCGTCCTCGAGTTTCACCTCTGAGCAACATTAATAGGCATTCCGCAGATCGACCTCGTTCGCGGCCCCGCGTCCGGCCATCCAGTCGGCGAGATTCCGGCAGCTCGCCTCGATGGCCGCCTTCGAAGCCTGATGGGTCGAGCCGCCGATATGAGGAGAAAGAATTACATTCGGCAGTTCGTGGATGGGGAATCGGGAGGGAGGGCCGCTCGTCGCGCCGGCTTCCGGATAGAGGTACCAGACATCGATTCCCGCTCCCGCGATACGGCGGTCGCGCAGGGCGAGCCAGAGGGCTTCCTCGTCCACTGTGGCGCCGCGGCCGACGTTGACGAAGAATGCGCCCTGCATGGCCTCGAAAATTCCGGCGCCGATGAGTCCATTCGTCGTTGCCGTTAGCGGAAGCGCAGCCACGACGATATCGCGGCCGCTGACCGCTGCGGCCAAATCGCCTTCGATGAGATCGAAGCCGGGGGGCGGCGGAAGATCGGAGCGTCGGCGCCAGCCGGTAATTTCACAGCGAAAGGGTTTAAGGAGGGCGGCGAGGGCGGTACCTATGGCGCCGGTTCCGAGAATGGTCACTCGCCGGTCGAAAATGCTGTCCCACTCGTCTTCGGCGCCCTTGCCCACCCAGAATCCGTGCCACCGCCCCGCGCGGAGGTCGTTATGATACTCGATAGTTCGGCCAAACCAGGCGAGGATCATCGCGAGGGCGTTTTGAGCCACCGATTCGGCGTTTGCGTGAACATTGAAGACCCTGACGCCGCGCGCCGCGAGTACCTCGACGGGGATTGCGTTGAGACCGGCGATCGGAAGAAACAAGGCCTTGAGGGAGGAGGCTCGTTCGACCAACTCCCTGGTGAGTCGCGACGCGATCAAGGCCTCGATTGAACCGAAGGCCTTCAGCACTTCCGATTCTCCCACGAATAATTCCGCCTCCGGGAAAAGTCGAGCGAGCTTTTCGATCTCCCCTGCCCAAATCGACGAAGTGGCTGGTACTATTGCTCCGATTTTCACCTGTCGCCTCCATTCTCTATAGTTTTTTAGTAGTGCCTCGTCACCGGGTCCCAAAGATGGCTGAAGACAGGCGGATAAGCGGATTATACAATGAATCGGCGTGAAGAATGACCCGAAAATCTGTAGAAGACGTCGGGCCTCGTAAGATGCCCAGAGCGAGCCAAGGAGCCATTGATGAACATGGGAAAAGCGGCACGACGCGCGATATCGCTTGCGAGCGCGATCGCCATTGCCTTGACCTTCTTCCTGTCGAGCTGTTCGAGCGCCCCGAAACCGGCGCCCGAGCCCGTCGTCGCGCCGACGCCCGAACCTGCCCCAGACCTGGCCGAGATGATCGGTTCGAAGGATACGTCAGCCCTCCGCAAATTCTTCTCGAACCGGGCTGCCCTCGATACGGCCGACTCGAACGGCAACTATCCCTTGCATAACGCCGTGGAGCAGGATGCGCCCGACATCGTGGAGCTCATCCTCGTGCTTGGATCCAAGGTCGATCCCCTCGACAAGCAGGGCCGGACGCCGCTCCGACTCGCCGTCGACGAGGGAAAGACGCGTGACGCCAAGGTCCTCGCACAAAGGGGCGCCGATCTCTTCGCCAAGGACGCGGGGGGGACGACGGTGGCTGAGGCTGCCATTGCGAAGGGCGGAGACATGCTTCTCGCCGTTTTCGGCGGAGCCAACTTGAACGCCAAGGGCCCCGACGGCAAGACGCCCCTGATGATCGCGGCGGACAAGCTCTCGGAGAAGGCCGTGAGCGATCTTCTCGCCGCGGGTGCCGATCCGATGGCCAAAGACAATTCGGGAAGGGGGGCCCTCGATTTCGCCCTTCTCCACCCCGACAGGATCGAGGCGGGCCGCATTGCCGAAACCTTGGTGCTGCGCGGAGCCAATCCCACCATCGGAAACTGGTCATGGTTCGCCCAGGCCATACGGGCGGCCGATTTCACCTCCATACGCTTCGAAGACGGGAAGACGCCCCTGCACATGGCGGTCGACATGAAGGCGAGCGGAATCGTCCAATTCCTCCTCGCACGAGGCGCCAATCCGAATGCCCGGAACGGTTCTGGTTCCACACCCCTCCATGAGGCTATCCGCGCGGGCTGGATAGACGGAGCGGCCCTCCTCCTCGCGGGAAAGGCTGATCCGAACGCTCGCGACGGCTTCGACAACACTCCTTTGCATATAGCCCTGCCGCCGGGAAGCCGGGAAGCCGGGGTTTCCCTCCTCCTGTCAAAGGGCGCCGATCCGACGCACAAGGACCGCAACGGCAATACGCCCCTTCATGTGGCGATTCAGGTTGGGTATTCTGCCAAGATCATCGGCCAGCTCCTCGCCGCGGGGGCGCCTGTCAATGTGGCTAATTCCGAAGGAGACACCCCTCTCGTCCTCGCAGTACGGCTTCAGCGCCTCGAGATGCTGCCCGTCCTCCTCCAGGCCGGAGCCAATATTTTCGCCGCCAATCTTCATGGAGATAGCGCAATTTCCTTAGCCATCGGCCTCGCCTCGGCCGATAGCCAGTCCGCCGCGCCGGCAACCGACACGACAGCCCCGAGCCCGGCAGCCGCCCCTGCCTCTGGGTCGCAAGCCGCGTCGGGGGCCACGAGCGCTACCGCCTCGTCGCCTCAGACAACGAACACCCAAGCCGCTGCCCCTGCCTCGGCAACGCCGGCGTCACCGGGCATGGCGGTACTCTCCGCCCTTCTCACGCCGACGAACGTGATCGCGCGCGATAGCCAAGGCAATACTCCTCTCGCCATCGCCGTCATGCTCAAGGCCACGCCGCCCGTCATAGATCTCATCGTCGCAAAGGGCGGCGATATCAACGCCAGGGACAACGCGGGCGATACTCCCCTCCATCTGGCGGTGCGAGGCGGACTCCGAAGCCAGGGCGAAGAACTTCTCGCCGCGAAGGCCGACATTTTCGCTTCGAACGGGAAGGGCGAAACGCCCGTTTCCCTGGGCCTGACTGCTCCGGGCGGTCCCCTCGAATGGCTCTTCAATTCCGCCGTCATCGCCGCTCGCGACCGAAACGGAGACACCATTCTCCACCACGCAGCTCGGCGAAACCTGTACTCGGCTCTCGCCTTTCTCGGGGAAAAGGGCGTCAAGATGGACGCACGCAACGCGGACGGCAAGACTGCCCTCGCAGTGGCCGTCGAATCCGATGCCTGGGAATCCGTCAAGGCCCTCCTCTCGATGGGGGCATCCACCTCAATCCGCGATTCCATGGGCGACACCAGCCTCCACGCCGCCATGCTCTGGGGAGCGAAGAAGTCCCTGCCCCTCCTCCTCGATGCGGGGGCGGATACGACAGCCCGCAATTTCTCGGGAGAGACGCCCCTCCATTACGCCGTAAAGAAGCGCGACCTCGACGGGGTCATCGCCCTCCTTTCGCGCAAGGCTCCGCTGGAAGCCCGCGACAATCGCGGCGACACGCCGCTCGCCGTCGCAGCGCGCTCGGGCCGCGCCGATGTCGAGGCGAAACTCGTGGCTGCCGGCGCCGAGGTCGACGCACGCAATATGGATGGAAAAACGCCACTACTCCTCGCCGTCGAGGCCAACGACGCCGATATGGCGAAGGCCCTCGTCGCCGCCGGCGCGGACATCCTCGCCGTCTCGTCGACGGGTGTAGCGCCCGTGACCGCGGCGGCGGCCAAAAGTCTCCCCCTCCTCGATGTCCTGCTCGCGCCGATCTCCATCAACCGCAGGGACAGCTCGGGCAAAAACGCGCTTCGCGTCCTCGTCGACGCCGGGGCGAGCGTCGAGGCCATCGAACTCGCGATCGCCAAGGGCGCGGCCCTCGACGCCCGCGACCTGCGCTCGACCACTCCCCTGCACGCGGCTCTCAAAGCCGGCGAACTTCCGGCTGTCACCCTCCTCGCGAGTGCGGGGGCCGATCTCTACGCCAAAGACGCCGACGGGGAGACGCCGGCATCGGTCGCTATCGCCAAGGGAACTGACAGCCTCCAAGCCCTCCTGGCGATGCCCAAGTCCTCGGCCCTGGCCTCGCTCGTAACGAGCCAAGCGAGGATCAAGTCGACCGACCCGCTCGGCAACGGCCTTCTCTCCTATGCGGCCATGGCGGGAAACGGGCAGGCGGCCGATACACTCCTCGCGATGGGAGCGGACAAGACCGTCACGAACATATTCGGGGAATCACCGAGCGATGTGGCGCAAAAGCGCGGCAATGCAGACTTGGCGGCCAAGTTGAAATAGGCAAGCCCCATTCCCCGCCCTCTCCGGGCGGGGAGCATTTACATTTCTCTTGTAGGTCTAGCAGGCTCACGCAACCCTATCCAGCCTCGCGTGCAAATCGGACTATCGTCGCGCCCGTGCCTCCGCATCCAGGCGGATAACTATCGGGGTTCGTGTCGATCGATCACGTTTGCATCGATGAGGCAGGGTTGGTCGGAAGACAGAAGTCCGCGTCTTGCGAGACTCAGGTAATCGTGTGGTATTCGGATAGCTCGCGAAGGTCTTTCAGCTTCTGGATGGCCTTTTCCTGGATCTGTCGAACCCGCTCGCGGGTTATTCCGAGAAACTTGCCGGTTTCCTCGAGGGTGCGTGGGCCTTCTCCGTTGAGACCGTAGCGGAGCTGAATGATCGTGATTTCGCGCTGGGAGAGGTTCTTGAGGACGTTGCCCAGAGTGTCCTGCAGGGCGAGCGAAAAGACCTCCTCGAAGGGCTCCGCCACCGTCTCGTCCTTGATGAGATCGGAAAGATGGGTGACATTGTCGTCATCCACCGTCGTGTCGAGGCTGGCGGTCTCCTGGGAGAGACGCATGATTTCCTTGACGCGCCTCGCATCCATGCCCAGCTTGTCGGCAAGTTCTTCAGGCATCGGATCGCGGCCGAGTTCCTGCGTAAGTTGCTTTGCGACGAAATAGCATTTCTTGATGGTGTTGAGCATGTGGATGGGGATGCGGATAACGCGCCCCTTGTCCGCGAGGCTCTTGATGATCGCCTGCCGTATCCACCAGGTGCCATAGGTTGAAAAACGGCAGCCTCGGGTGTAGTCGAAGCGATCGACCGCCTCAATCAAGCCTATGTTGCCCTCGTCGATGAGGTCGAGGAGGGAAAGTCCGCGGTGTTGGTAGTTCTTCGCGATCGACACGACCAATCGCAGGTTGGACGAAATCATCCGGTTCTTGAAGGCGATCAATTCGGCCGCGAGTCGCTCTCGCTCCTTTTCGTCGCCGCCGGGGCCCTCGCCCCTATCGAATTCCTCCACCAGCCTGCGGGCATGGACGATTCGCTCGCCGATCTTCAGTTCTTCGTCGGCCGTGAGAAGGGGATAGCGAGAAATCTGCTTAAGATAGAGGGCAAGGGGATCCGTTTCCTTGTTATGACGAACCTTTCTTTTTGAAGTCGGCACCTGAGCCTTGAACTTTTTCTTTCGCGACTGAGGCGGCTTGGGAATAGGGCTATCCGGCATCGCATACCACCTTTTTGCGCTTGGCATAGGGAGCCGTTTCGCGACTCCGCTCGCCGGCCACTGGCCGCAGTTCTTCCCGAGGGAAGGGGCTGCCGCCGTGGCTGAAAATATTCACTGAATAGCACTGGCCTTTATGCAGTGTATCGCAGCGGGACAAGGATGCAAGCAGTTTTTTGTAACCGATTCCAGACATGGACTATCCTCAATTCCTGGGGGCCGTTGCCGGATCGAGGGCCTTGGAACCTTTGAAAACAAAGAAATAGGCGTCAGTCGCTCCCGAGAAGGCATCATTGCCCACTCTGCCGAGGGTCTGACCCTTGACGACCCGATCGCCGACCCTGACATCGATGCGTCTATTCCCTCCATATACATAGATGAGGCCCGAGGAAGTCTGGACGAATACAACCGAACCGAATCCTCGATAGGGTCCCGCGGATACGACAAGGCCATTGGTTACGGAATGAACGGCCGATCCCTCCGAACTCCTTATGGCAATTCCGAAGACCTTGCCGTCGAGATAGCGGACGGCGCCTGAACAGGGAAGATCTGCCGAAGCGAGGATCGCGCTCGATGCAGGCGTGGGCGGACGAGCCTCGGGCAAATCGGTCGCATTGGACAGGGGCTTCGGGGCGGCGGGACCAGGGGAGGGATCGGTCTTGGCCACAGATTGAGCCTGCGAATCCCCCGACTTGGACAGGGTCGGGGAGCCCGAATTCGGATGGGAGGTTGAAGCGGAAGAAGCTGAAGCGCCGGCGCTCGCGCCGGTACCCGGAGATCCGGTCGATGAGGGGGCCGCGCCCGACGGCAGGATGAGGATATCGCCCACGTGAATGACGGCAGTGTCCGAAAGGCCGTTGAGTCTGCGAAGCTCCTTGACCGTAGTACTCGCCGCCCTGGCGATTCCGAAGAGGGTTTCGCCTTTTGCGACGCGATGGATGGAGGGTATCAGCAGGCGCTGGCCTACCCTGAGCAGGGAGGGGTCCGTGATGCCATTCGCTTCTTGGAGAGCGCTCGCGCTGAGCCCATAGGATCGAGCCAGCGAATAGATGGTCTCGCCCTGCACGATCACATGCCACTGACTCTCTCCGGCGAGAAGGGGGGAAGTCCCGAGGACAATAAAGAAGAAGGCCAATGACAGGGCTTTTTGCCCTCCCCCGCGGCGGGCAAAGCATAATGCGGCGGCTCGTCGAGGCGACGCTTCGCGGCGCCCCTCCGCGCAGGTATTCGGTTCGCAGGACATCCTGAGGTTTATATCGGAAGTTTACCCGCTGGTATCAAGCCACTTCCTCGCCTCGGCGATGGATCGCGAAAGGACGACGATATGGAACTCGCCCTTCGCCTTGTCGATTTCGGCGGAAAGCCGATCGCCGGGGAAGCGCCTCCGAATATCGTTCCGCGCTCTGCCGATGAGGACGCTCGCCTCATCGTCGACGGTCTCCTTCGCCGAGGGAATCACGATGGAGGCGAGGAGCCACGCAGCGAGAAGGGCGAGGATCGGATCGCGGGCACTGGCCCCCTCGAGGAGATGCGCGCGAGCCTCGATTATCTTGCGCTGAAGCACGAGGGAGAAGGCGTAGCCGAAACGAAGCCATTCCCAGTCGTCCACGTCGCGCTTGCCGAGGAGGGGCGCGAAGAACGCCTCGGCCGCGGCGGATTCGCCCTTCAGTATGCGGACGAAGCCGAAAACGACGGCGGTCTTTCGCAGGAGCCTCGGCCTGCGAGCCTTGAGCTCGTCCTCGAGCTTCGCGAAAGCGTCCACATCGCCCTGGATGAACCATGTGTCCACCAGATAGCGCACTTCGAGACTGCCATAGCGGTGCTTGACGAAGATTCTTTCGACGAGATGGGCGGACAACCCATCCCAGTCTTCCTTTTCGAAGTACGAGAAGACCCTACGGTTGGCGAGGAAGAAGCCATTGAGCACGGCGAGGAGGACGACGAAAAGGAGGGCGAGATACCAGGATCCCTTCCAGAAGGCGAGGGTATAGTCCCAGCCGAGAAGGGCGAGGGGAAGGAAGAAGACAAAGAGGAAGGAGACGACGATAATGGCGTTGAAAAGAAGGTAAATTGTCCTAAATTTCATTTATCTTCGCTCCTATACTATACTAGCAGGCACGGAATCACCGGAGTTTAGGCGAGGGCAATCGAGGGGTCAATGGGTTCAAGCATGAAGTCAATCGCGCATAGGGATCTTCGTCAGAACGGCTTTTTCACGAAGCCGCTCTTCCTCGACAAGGGCTTCGTTCTCCTGTCTCCCGAAACTCCAATCCCGCAGGAAATGGTCAATCGTCTCGCGAAATGGGGATTTCGAGAGGTCTTCACGGAAGGCGACCTCGTCGAAAACATACTGAACGCCGACGACGCGGGAAGCGCAGAGCAGGATAGCGGAATCATCGTCGCCGAGGGGGTCGGCGACAAGGAAGTCCTGGCTTCGATGCAGGGCTACCTGGAAGGCTACATCTCCTTCGTCGACAATCTCTATAGCCGCTTCGTCACCAACTCGGAACTCAAATACCCGGACATCATGGACAGGATGCGCCAGCTCTGCGAAATTCTCGCCGAGAATCGCCGCTTCGTGCTCAGGGCCCTTTCCCTCATCCCGCCTAATCGGAACTATCTCATCTCGCACGCCGTCAACACCTCGATCGTTTCCATTCTCGTCGGTACCACCCTGAAGATGCCGACCGCCCGCCTCATGGAGCTGGGCGCCGCGGCAGTGCTCCACGAGATAGGCATGGTCAAATTGCCTTCGAACCTCTTCATGACGAACCGCCAGCTCTCGGTCGAGGAGAAGCGCCGGATTACGGCCCACACGGTGCTCGGCTACACGGTGCTCAAGGAGCTCCAGGTTCCGCTCGCCGTCCAGCTGGCCGCCCTCGAACATCATGAGAGAGTCAATTCCACCGGATATCCCCGGGGCATGAACGGCGATCACATATCGCTCTACGCCAAGATCATCGCCGTAGCCTGTTCCTACGACGCGGTGACGGCGGCCCGTCCCCATAGGGAAGGCAAGGAGAGTCACGAGGGAATCCTCGACCTCCTCCGCAACGAGGGAAAGCAATACGACGACGCCATCATCAGGGCCCTCGTCCTCACCCTCTCGATCTATCCGATCGGCAGCCACGTGATGTTGTCCAACGGCAACAAGGCTGTGGTGATCGACACCCAGCCCGATAACCCCAGGTTTCCCCTCGTGCAAATCATCGGGGCGGTCAATCCCGATGGAACCGAAGTCAAGATCAAGACCGCCGAGGAAGGGGTGAAGATACTGAGAGCCCTCGCGAAGGAAGAAATGGCCGCTCTTCGCCACTAAGGTCGGCCTGCGACAAGGAGGAGCTCCTCGGTACGATCGGAGCTATTCCCCTTCGCGCCGCCTTCTTGCTAGTATCTTTCGACGAATCTACCCAACTGCATTCATTCAAGGAGTCATCATGGAGCCCTCCCCCCTCCAGAAGACGCGCTACGCGTATCGGCCGAAGCTGCCTTCTTCCCTCTCCGGCCCCATCGAGAAACTCGCCTGCGATAGGCTCGCGCCGGCTTTGCCCGATACGGATCGCGACGAACTCCGCGGGCTTTTTCCGAGGACTTTCGGCAAGCCGGCCGTCATGCTCGGCTCGGGCAAGGCCGAGGTCGAGTCGGCCAAGAAGGCTCGCACGATCGGCATCATACTTTCGGGCGGTCCGGCTCCCGGCGGCCACAATGTCATCGCGGGCATTTTCGACGCGCTCAAGGCAGCCAATCCCGCCTCGCGGATGATCGGCTTCCGCGGCGGCCCCGGCGGTCTCGTCGAAGACAAGTCGATGGAGATCGACGCCGCCCTCGTGGACCGTTACAGGAACACCGGCGGCTTCGACATGATCGGATCCGGGCGGACGAAGATCGAGACGCCGGAGCAGTTCGAACGAGCCCTCCAGACGGCGAAGAAGCGCGGACTGGACGCCGTGGTCGTGGTCGGAGGCGACGACTCGAACACGAACGCGGCCGTCCTCGCCGAATTTTTCGCCGACCGCGGCGAAGCGATCTCGGTGATCGGCGTCCCCAAGACCATCGACGGAGACCTCAAGAGCGCGATGGTCGAGAGCTCCTTCGGTTTCGACACGGCGACGAAACTCTATTCGGAACTCGCGGGCAACATCGCCCGCGACGCGGCCTCCGGCCGCAAATACTGGCACTTCATCAAGCTGATGGGACGCTCGGCCTCCCACATCACCCTCGAATGCGCCCTCCAGGTCAGGCCCAACGTCGCCATAATTTCAGAGGAGGTGGAGGCGAAGCGCCTCGGCCTCTCGCAGATCGTGGGCACGATCGCGGACTCGGTCGCCGGTCGTTCGGCCAAGGGCGAGAACTTCGGCATCGTCCTCGTACCGGAGGGGCTCCTCGAGTTCGTACCCGAGATCAAGGTCCTCATCGACGAGTTGAACGAAATCCTCGCCGCGGACGAGGAGGCCTTCAAGGCCCTCTCCAACGACCATCAGCGCGTCGCCTTCGTCCTCGAGCGCCTCGACCACGAATCCAAGGCCGTCTTCGAGCACCTGCCTGAGGACATCCAGGCCCAGCTCCTCTGGGACCGCGATCCTCACGGCAACGTGCAGTTCTCGCGTATCGAGACGGAGAAGCTCCTCGCCGAGATGGTGGGCAGGAGGCTCGCCCTCTACACGAAGGAAGGCGATTATTCGGGCAAGTACGACTTCCAAACGCACTTCCTCGGCTACGAGGGTCGCTGCGCCTTCCCCTCCAATTTCGACGCCGACTACTGCTACTCCCTCGGCTATACAGCCTTCGGCCTCGTGGCCGCGGATCTCTCGGGCTACCTCTCCTCGGTGCGCAATCTGGCGGCCCCGGCCGCCGAATGGGTCGCGGGGGGTCTCCCCCTCGTGTCCTTGATGAACATCGAGCGCCGCCACGGCCAGGACAAACCCGTCATCCGAAAGGCCCTCGTCGATCTCGAAGGCGCGCCGTTCAAGACCTTCGCCGCGGCTCGCGACGCCTGGGCCCAGTCCTCGGACTACCGCGTGCCGGGGGGCATCCAGTATTTCGGGCCCGCCGAGGTCGCCGACGTCGTCACGGAGACCTTGAAGCTGGAGCGAAAGTCGGGCGCTCAGGGAGCCCGATGAGGGTCCTGAGGCCCATTCTCCGCAGGATCGGCCAGCTCTTCCGCCCCTCGAAAGACGCCGGAGCGCCGGGGGAAGGCCCGGTGGAGGAACTCTGGAGCCCCGATCGCCTCGAGGCGAAGGCCGGGCGCTTCGCCTCCGAGCGGGGAGGGACCTGGGAGGCGGCCTGGCGCGAAGGACGGCTGGATCTCGAGCTGTCGAAAGCCGGCCTCCTCGCCTGGTCCTCGGAGGAATCTCATATATACGACGATTTTTTCGCGGAGATCGGGCTCGCCTTCCCTCCCGGAGACGATTATGTCGCCGCGGGATTGATGTTCCGCCAGGCGGAGGACGACGACTTCTACCTCCTCCTCCTCTCGTCCAAGGGCCATGTCAGGCTCGATGTGGTCTTCAACGGCACCCCGAGACCCCTCGTGGGCTGGACGGAGATACCGTCTCGACAGGCAGCCCCGAGGGCGCCGGCCTCCCTCGGCCTCATCGCCCAGGGAAGCCGCTTCGTCGTCCTCGTCGACGGGGAGTGGGTCGCGGAGGCGGAAGACGAGACGAACAAGGTCGGGAGCCTCGCCTTCGCGGCGAGAACCTTCGAGACCGCGAACGGCTCGCTCCTCCGCTTTTCCCTCACCTCCATACTCGTCGAGTCGCGAAAGGTGGAGGTCGAGGCGCTCCGGCGCAGGTTCACCCTCGCGCAGGCGCCCGACGACGGGGCGCGGAGACGGCTCGCAGAAACATTTATCGCAATTGGTCATTTCTTGCCGGCGGCGACCCAGATGGGCAAGATCGCCAAGAGGAGGCCCCTCTCGGCCGACGAGCTCCTCCTCAAGGCCGAGATCGAACTCAGGCTCGGCCTCCTCGACGACGCGGCGAAGACCCTGGACGCCTCGCTCGCCCTCGACGGCGGCAGGGCCGAGGCCGTGCTCGAAAAGGCCAACCTCCTCTATCAGCGCAGCCTCTTTCCCGAGCTCAGGGCTTTTGTCGAGGCCCTTCCCCTCGACTTTGCCTCGAACGCGAGGATAGCACTCCTCCTCGGCCACGCACTCTCCAATCTCGGCGATTGGGCGGCCGCGGCCGCTGCCTACCAGAGAGCCGTCGACCTCGACCCCGCAGAGCCCCTGCTCCGGAAAAACGCGGCCAGGGCCCTCGAAATGGCCGGCGACCTCGAGGCTGCCGCCGCGGCCTGGCTCGAGGCCGGAAAGGGTTTTTTCGCCTCCGAGGAAGGCGATGAATTGGCCCTCGCCGAAGCAAACCTCGCCCGCCTCGACAAGGCCGCGAACAAGAGAAGGGCCGGATCGAAGGCCGACCTTCCGAAGTCCCTGCCCATCGGCAACCGGCATGGGACTCTCAAGGCCCGCTCCCTCTTTCTCGCGAAAAAGACGAAGGAAGCCCTCGCTCTCGCCGAAGACCTCATCGAGGAAGGAAGCTCGGACCCCGTCCTCTTCTATCTCGCGGGGCTTATCCGCGCGCAGAGGGGCGAGAGGGAGAAGGCGGCCGCCCATTACGAAGGCGCATGCAGGCTCGCGCCCGACGAGGCCCTATTCGCCTGGAGGCGCGCGGAGAACCTCTGGCTCCTCGGTTCTCCCGAGGCTCGCGAGGTCGTCGAAAAGGCCCTCGACAGCCACCCCGGGGACGGATGGACCCTCAACCTCGCGGCGAGGATGGACCTGGAGCTCCTGGCCGAGGCGAGAGAAGATCGGGTACAAGCGGCGCAGGCGCCATCTGGAGGCGAGGGGCAGGGTCCGAACGAGAACCCCGACACGCCTGACCTCGCCGAGCGCATTCGCGGAAGGTTGGAGGCAGCTATAGCGGCCCTGCCCGCGGAAAAGGCGCCGGTCTTCAATCTCTCCGAATTCCTATCCATCGAAGGGCGACATGAGGAGGCCCTCGCCCTCCTCTCCCGCTTCGACGAGGATGCCGAGGCGCGCAATCAAGCGGGCAACGTCCGCGCGCGGGAGGGACAGCGATGCGGGGCGAGGGGGGAGGAAGAAGCCGCCGAAGGCCATTACCTGGCCGCCGAGCGCGACTACCGTGCCGCGATCGGCCTCGAACCGGATAGGGGCGAGTACCGTGAGAACCTCGCGAGCCTTTATGTCGAACTCGGTCGCTGGACGGATGCCGAGGAGGAACTGCGGCGCATCCTCTCCGGATCGCCCGGTCCCAGGACCTATCTCCTTGCGGGCAACCTCGCGGAAAGGCTCGGCGACTGGCCACGGGCCGAGGCGACCTACCGCGTGGGCCTCGACGGTTTTGCCGGGGATCGCGGCCTCCTTACGGCCCTCGGCAGGCTCTGGGTGCTTCGCCGCGACTGGCCGAAGGCCCGCGATTGCGCCTCGAAGCTCGCAGCTACTTCCCCATCCTCGGCCCTCAGGCTCGAAAGGGAAATCCTCGAAGCCTCGACCGACAGCCTGGCCTGCTCTTCCTGCGGAAGGACCTGGCGAGTGCCGCGCGATCTGCCGGCCCAAAGCGGAGCGAATATTCGGGGCATGCCGCCCGACGAGGCGCCCGCGGGTTCCTGCCCTACCTGCGGCAAGGTCTACTGCATCGCTTGCGCGAAGGAGCAGCTCGTCGACAATCGCTTCACCTGCCCCGAAAACGGGGAATTCCTCAAGCTGTCCGACAATCGCCTCCGCTGGCTGGTCCGAGAGGCTATGAGAAACCGAGGGACGGGCTAAACCAGACGCTATATTGTGCAATCCCTCGCTTCACGGTAAACTTTGGCCTGCCCCGGCAGTCGCGGGGCCAGCGTCGAAGGGGCAGGTCCGGATCCAATGAGAGCTTTTCTTCACCGTCGGTTTTTCGCTATCGCATTTATGGCGATTTTGACGAGTCTCGCCGCGCTTTCGGCCCAAGGCACGGCTCCCGCCACGACGACGGGAAGCGCGCCGACAGCCGCCCAGGAAGCCGCCTCGAACATCACCACCGCCGATCAATACTTTCAACAGGTTTCCGATCGCTACGAACAGATCAAGGACTATTCCTGCAAACTGTCGATCACCTCGGCCAAGACCTCGATGGAGGGCAACCTGATTTACCGGGCCCCCTCCCTGCTCAGGATCGATTTTTCCTCGCCGGCCGGGCAGGTGATAGCCTTCGACGGACAGACCCTCCAAGTCTATATTCCCGAATATCAGGCCGTGCTTTCCCAGAGCGTCGACGCGAGTTCCGGAGGCTCCGGAGCGGGGGCCGGCCTCGCGACGCGGGAAGGCCTCAAGATGATGAAGCGCAATTACGGCATCGCCTTCGAGACCAGCCCCGATCCGGTGATCCTCGCCGGCACCACCGAAAAGGTGATCCGCCTCATCCTGACGCGGAAGACTGTCGCGGAAGGCTTCAAGACCATCATCGTATCGGTGTCGGCCGACTCGAAACTCATCCGCCGGCTCGAAGGGACGACACTGGCCAGCGAAACCTTCACCTTCGATTTCGTCGGCATCAAGCTGAACCAGAACATCCCGGAGAATCGTTTCATCTACGATTCACCCGCATCCGCAAACGTTTACAACAATTTCCTTTTCAATTCTGCCGGCTCCGGCAATTGATCGAAGGACGACGAACATGACTGCCATCGGCGAAAGCCTCAGAAGGGCCCGCGAGGAGAAGGGGCTCGACCTCGATCGCGTTTCCGACGAGACGCGGATCGCGAAACGCTTCATCACGGCCCTCGAGGCCGAGGATTTCTCGGTCTTCCCGGGCGATCCCTATGCAATCGGATTCCTCCGGAACTACGCCGAATATTTGGGGCTCGACCCCGCCGAGCTCGCGGCGAGTTTCAACATGCAGAGAATCCAGGAGCAGCCCGCTCCCATCCAGGAGCTCCTGCCGGCGAAGAAGCGCGGCCCCGGAATCCTGATCGCGATCGCCGCGATCGTCGTCGTCGCCGTCGGCATCGCGGCCTTCTTCGTCACGAGGGGAAGACCCGGGTCGCCGAGCGAATCCCTTTCGACTCCGCACAATCCCACCGAATACCGGGTGGATTCCGTCCCTCTCGACAAGCGATTTTGGACGGGCGACTCTGTCGTCTTCAGCCTCGGCCAGGACTCGTGGAAGATCAAGGTCGCGAACCTCGGCGACGGGGCCATTCTCGAAACGCCTTTCGGCCAGCGGAGGTTGAGCCTCGGCGAGGAAACGGTCATCGATTTCAACGGCGACAGCCAACCCGACCTCAAGATACTCCTCGCGGACATCGACAAACGCAACGCGGACAAGGGAGCGGAAATTCGCTTTTCGCCGATCGGCCCCGGTTCCGCGGGCGCCTCGGCGCCGGCAGCTCCCGATATCGCCGCGCAGGCGGGAGCCGACCAGGCTCAGAGCGCTGACGCGACGGGAGTCTCCATCACTTCCTCGACGGCCCAGTTGAAGCCCGAGAACACGAGTTCGACGAAAGAAGGGGCCATTTTCGAAGGGCAGAAGAGCTCCTATCCCTTCGTCGTGTCGGTCACCTTCAGGGCCTCCTGCATGTTCCGCTACGAGGTCGACCGCAAGGATCGCGACGAGCGCTACTACCAGAAGGGCGACACCGTCACGATCAACGCTAACAACGCCGTGAAAATCTGGGCCTCGAACGCCCAGTCGGCGGCCGTGATCGTGCAGGCCTCTGGCGGAAAGTCCGCCTCGATCGACCTGGGCGGAGCGGGCGAAATCGCCGTGAAGCGTATCGCATGGGTGCAGAACGATAACGGAAGCTACACGCTCTCGCTTTTCGAGGTCGACTAACAAGCATGAAGTTCTACCTCGACGAACACGGCTGTTCGAAGAACCAGGTCGACGCCGAGGAAATCATCGTCAGACTCGAGGACGCGGGTCACGAGGAAGTGGGGTCGGCCGAGGAGGCCGACCTCGTCGTCGTCAATTCCTGCGGCTTTATCGAGTCGGCGAAGAAGGAATCCATCGACGCCGTTCTCGGCTTCAAGCAGGCATGGCCGGGCAAGAAGGTGTTGCTCGCCGGATGCCTGGCCCAACGCTACGCGAAAGAGCTCGCCCAGGACCTGCCGGAAGCCGACGGGATCGTGGGCAACGCCGATCTCGGGGCCCTCCCCCTCGCCGTGGCCGAGCTCGGACAGGGGCTCAGGCCCGTGATCGTGCCCGAGGCTGCTGCGAGCATCGGCACGGTGCGTAGGCGCCGCCTTCTCGACTGGCCCGGCACCGCCCACGTGAAGATCACCGAGGGTTGTTCCAACAATTGCAGCTTTTGCGCCATTCCCTTGATCCGGGGAAGGCTCCGTTCGAGGCCTGTCGCGGACATAGTCGCCGAGATAGCCGATCTTGTCTCGCCGACGCGACCCGGTCCGGCCATCCGCGAACTCGTCCTGGTAGGCCAGGATCTGGGATCCTTCGGCAAGGATATGCCGGGCAAGGATAGGCCGGGCAAAGATATGCCGGGCAAGGACGGGGGTGAGGTGATGGAAGGCACTCCCCTCCCCTCCGATCGCCGTCTCCTGCCCGCCCTCCTCGAGGCCATTTCGGCGCTCGAGGGCGATTTCCGCCTCAGGGTGATGTACATCCATCCGGACAATTTCCCCCGGGCCATCCTTCCGATCATGGCCCGCGATCCTCGAATCCTCCCCTATTTCGACATCCCCTTCCAGCACGCTTCGGCCCCCCTCCTCAAGCGGATGAACCGCCACGGCGGCGCGGCCGAATATCTCGAGCTCATCGCGGAGATCAGGAAGATCCTCCCCGACGCGATGCTTCGCTCCACCTTTCTCCTCGGCTTTCCCGGGGAAGGCGAGGAGGACTTCAGGGCTCTCCGCGACTTCCAGGAAAGGGCTGGCCTCGATTGGCTCGGCTCCTTCTCCTATTCCCGCGAGGACGGCACGGCCGCCGCGTCCATGAAGGGTCGCGTGCCCAAGAAGATCGTCGACGCGCGACGGGCATCCATCGAGGAAGCCCAGGAGCGCATCACGGGAGAAAGACTGCGCCGCTTCGTGGGAAGGGAGATCGAGGTCATCGTCGAGGAACCCCTCGAGGACGGCGAGGACGATTTCTCCATCGGACGGGCCTGGATGCAGGCTCCCGAGGTCGACGGACTGACGGTCCTGCGCGGCTCCTTCAAGCCAGGCAGCCTCGTCCTCGCGCGGGTCCTCGGAGTCGCCGGCGTCGATCTCGACGCCGAGCCGATCAGGGTCCTCGCCGAAGCGGAAACCCGCCTGGCGACATGAGCGACTGGCTCGATTCGCTCAATCCCGAGCAACTCGAGGCCGTGCGCCACGAGGGCTCGCCCCTCCTCATCCTGGCGGGGGCCGGCTCCGGAAAGACCCGCGTAATTACGACGAAAATTGCCTGGCTCGTGCGCGAGCGGGGCTTCGAGCCCGAGTCGATACTGGCGGTCACCTTCACCAACAAGGCCGCAAAGGAAATGCGCGACAGGGCTGCCGCCATCGAACCCGAATGCTCGCGCTCGACGATCAGGACTTTCCACAGCTTCGGCGCCTGGTTCCTCAGGAGGAACGCGAAGGCCGTGTCCGGTCCGGGCGGGGCGGTCCCCGGTCTCGATTCTGACTTTACCATCTACGACGACGACGACCAGACCACCCTCCTCCATGGCCTTCTTCCCCGAAACACGAGAAGCGAGTGCCGGGCCTTCGTCGAAGCGATTTCGCGGGCCAAGGACTTCGGCTTCGAGGTCGATTCGCCTGCCCTCGACAAGGTTTCTTCCGACCCGGGCTTTCGCAGGATCTACGCGATGTACGAGGAGAGGCTCCGCGCCACAGGCAACGTCGACTTCGGCGACCTCATCCGCCTCCCTTCACGGATCCTTCGAGAAGATCCCGCCATCGCGAGGCGGACCCGGCAGAGATTCCGCGTCGTCCTCGTCGACGAGTACCAGGACTCGAACGTCGCCCAGTTCGAGCTCCTCAGGCTCCTCGCCGGCTACGTGGGCTCGGAGGGCTCGGCCGCCGATGGCCGAGACGCAGGGCCGTCGGCCTACGTCTGCGTCGTCGGCGACGACGACCAATCCATCTATCGCTTTCGCGGCGCCGAGGTTCGCAACATCCTCTCCTTTCCCGAGGTCTTCCCGAACACGAAGGTCGTGCGTCTCGAGAGGAATTACCGTTCCTGGCAGAGCATCCTCAACGTGGCCGGGGCCGTGGTGGCCCACAACGAGGGAAGGCTCGGCAAAACCCTGCGCGCAGTGCGACCCGGCGGCTCGAAGCCACGCCTCGCCCTCCTCGAGGATCAGGACCGCGAAGTGGCCTACTGCCTCCGCGTCGCCGAGGACGCGAGGAGGAAGGGACGGCGCTGGAACGACATCGCGATTCTCTACCGCACCAACGCCCAGTCCCTGGGCTTCGAAAAGGAGTTCGCCCATCGCGGCGTGCCCTATCGAATCGTCGGCGCCCTCCGCTTCTACGAGCGCGAGGAAGTGAAGGACGTCCTCGCCTGGCTGGCCCTCCTCGCGAATCCCCGCGACGAGGTGGCCTATAAGCGTGTCGTCAACAAGCCCGCACGCGGAATAGGCGACACGAGCGTCGACCTCATCCTCAGGGCAGCGGGGGCCGGCGGAAACCTCCTCCGCGCCTCTCAGGAAGAGGGGCCGAGTCTCAAGGGCAAGGCGCGGACGGGCATTGCCGAATTTTCGCGCATCGCATTTTCCCTCGCCGCGATCCTTCCGGCGCCCGAGCCGGCTTCGACCCAACGTGAAGAGGATGGACCGCGGGGCGCAGAGGCAGCGCGAGCCGAGGCGAGTCTCAAGATGCCGAAAGAGCCACCGCCCCGCCATCTCGGAGAGCTCGTCGATCGTCTCGTCAAGGAAAGCGGCCTTCTCGACTACCATCGCGGCCAGGACGAGATCGCCGGCACGCAGAAGGTGGCCAACCTCGACGAGCTCGTCAACGCCGCCTCCCTCTATCCCCTCAGCCGAGCCGGCCTCGCGGACTTCCTCGAGACCGTCGAGCTCGACCGGAGCCTCGCGGCGGCCGACGGCGAGGGCGCCATCGACGCGGTGACACTCATCACAATGCATAATACCAAGGGCCTCGAATTCCCCCTCGTCATGGTGACGGGCCTCGAACAGGGCCTCTTTCCCCGCGACAACGAGGAGGGAGAGGATCTCGAAGAGCAGCGAAGGCTCTTCTACGTCGCCTGCACGCGGGCCAAGGACGAGCTCCATCTTACCGCCTGCCGCTTGCGGCGCATGAGGGGAAGGCTTTTCGAAACCCTGCCCTCCCGTTTTCTCGGCGAAATCCCGATGGAGCTCCTCGATCCGGTTGGCGGAGGAGGATGGCGCGGCGGAGCCTCCGCGGCCGGAGCGGGCGCGTTCGCGGGAGCAGGCAGGCTCGGCGGAGGCGGCGCGGCGGGAAAGGCGGCCTTCGGCAAGGACGCCGCGGCCTTCTCGAAGCAGGCGCCAGCGTCCGCCGGCGGGAAGGGCGGCGACGAGTGGCGGGTCGGAACCGCCGTGTATCATGACGACTACGGCCCCGGCGTCGTCGCCCAGGTGAAGCCCACTCCCTCCTCGGGCCCCCTCCTCGTGGTGCGATTCGAGACGGGAAAAGAGGCAAAATTCTTCCCGGCCTTTACCGCCAAATTGGAGCGCTTGCGATGAGAGAAACCGAGATCGACGCGAGACTGCGCGGGCTTCCCCCCATTCGACGCGCCCGCTTCTGGCGCCTGTACGCGGAAAACGGTACGCGTTACCTCGATTTCTGGCAGGACGGAGGGCGCGGCATCCTCGGCGCTCGCAACGCGAAGCTGGGCCTCGGCCTCAAGGAGGGCATCGACCGAGGACTCGACAGGCCCCTGCCCTCCCGCCTGGAGGCGCGGCTCGCGAAGGCGGCCCTCGCCCTCGTGCCGGGCATGAGGGCCATTCGGCTTTTCCGCGACGAAAGAAGAGCGCTCGACGCCCTGTCGCGGCTCCTCGGCGAGAATCCCGGCGGGAGGCCTGGACAGGGCGCTTTTGGCGCAAGCGACGGCCTCCTCGATTCGCCCCTCGTTTTCGATCCGGCACGAATCGGCCCTTCGACCGGCGATGCTTCCCCCCCCGCCGGGCTGCACCGGCCCTTCGCCGCCTGGCTCCCGGAAGGCTCAGGCAGCGCGTCCTCCTTCCCCATCGCCATCCCCCTCTTGCCCCTGCCCCGAGGCCTCGGCCCGACGATCATTCTTTTCGCCGACGAAGGCGAGGCCGTAAAGGCGGGGCCGGGCGATCTGTTGGCTCCCCTCGCCCTCCGCGCCGCCCTCGACGCGCTCACGGCCCTCGTCGCCTACGAATCGAAGGTCGATGAAACGCACTGGAGGCGGATCGACAGGCGCATTCGTCATCTTTTCGACCGCAAGGGACCCTGGCTCTTTCCCAAACCGGGTATTTCGGACTGGAATAGAGTTTTCGATGCAGCCCTCGAGCGCGGTCTCCTTCTCTCGCCCGACCCCTTACTCCCCTCCATCGTCCCCGGCGATTTCGACGACGGGGAAGCGGCGCGTTTCAACGATCTTGTTCCTTGACCTTCCTCGTCCCGCATCGCGACATTGAAGGGGTACTTCGCGCGACACGCGCCAACTTCAAGGAGCGATGATGGAATACAGAAGACTCGGCGGATCGGGCATCAAGGTGAGCGCCCTTTCGCTTGGATCATGGGTCACCTATGGCACCCAGGTCGATGTCGACGCGGCGGCGGCGACCCTCAAAAAGGCCTATGAACTCGGCGTCAACTTCTTCGACAACGCGGAGGTCTACGCCGGCGGCGAATCCGAACGCATCATGGGAGCTGCCCTCCGCAAGCTCAACCTGAGGCGGGGTTCCTGGCTCGTCTCGACCAAGCTCTACTGGGGCCTCCACGACGGCCCGAACGAGAAGAACACCCTCAACCGCAAACGCCTCCTCGAAGGCATCGAGGGCAGCCTCGAACGCCTTGGTCTCCCCTACGTCGACCTCCTCTTCTGCCACAGGGCCGACCCCGAAACGCCCATGGAAGAGCTCGTCTGGACGATGCACGACATCGTGTCCTCGGGGAAGGCCACCTATTGGGGCACGAGCGAGTGGAGCGCCGAACAGATCCGCGAGGCCTGGGAAATCGCCGACCGGCGCAACCTCCGCAAGCCCGTGATGGACCAACCTCAGTACAACCTTTTCACGCGCAATAAGGTCGAACGCGAATTCGCGCGCCTTTATGACGGCATAGGCCTCGGCCTCACGACCTGGAGCCCCCTCGCCTCGGGCATCCTTTCGGGCAAATACGCGAAGGGCATCCCCGAAGGCTCGCGCATGACCCTCAAGGGCTACGAGTGGCTCCGCGAGCGCCTCAAGCCCGAACAGGTGGAGGCGGCGGAAAAGCTCGGCCTCATCGCCCAGGAGCTCGGCGCGACGACTGCCCAGCTTGCGATCGCCTGGGCGGCATCGAACCCACGCGTCAGCACGGTGATCACCGGCGCCTCGAAGCCCGAGCAACTCGTCGAGAACATGAAGGCGATGGATATCCTGCCCAAGCTCGACGCGAAGCTCAAGGCCCGCATCGAAGAGGCGACAGCCGCCGTCAACGACCTCCGCTGAGCCCCGGTCGACCCCGCCCCAAGGACGCGATCCGCGGGGCGAGATCGATGGCGAGGACGGCGAGGAGGATGAGGGTGCCACCGACGATCTGCATGGGCCCGAAGCGCTCGCCGATGAGGATGGACGACCAGATGATGGTGAGGACGGGCTCGAGGGTCGATACGAGTGAGGCGTCGGCGGCGCCGATGATCCGCATCGAAGCAAAGAGGGTCGTCACAGGGAGCACGGTGGCGAAGAGGGCGACGCTGAGGATGCCGCCGATGGCCCGCGCTGTGCTCGGCACCTTCACCTCGCCCGTTGCGACGCTCACCGTCCAATACACTATAGCCGCCGCAGTCATCACTACCGCCGTGGCGGCTATGGGATCGATGTCGGCGAGGATCTTCTCGCTGGCGACGAGATAGACCGCATACACAATTGCGACGACAATTCCCAGAAGCACTCCCCCCGTCGGATAATTGCCCGCCTTCCAGAAGGTGATAAAACAGCCGGCGAGGGAAAGGGCTACGGCCGCGAGCCGGAGCCAACCGGGCCTGCGTCGCAGCACGACGAGGCCGATGAGGACGACGAAGGAAGGGTACAGGTAGAGGAGAAGTCCAGCTATCCCCGGGTCGAGGATGCGGACGGTCAAGAAATAGAGACCGGCCTGGGGCGCGAATCCCGCGAAGCCCAGGACGATAAGGGGCCCGAGTCGCGCGGGCATTTTCCTTTTCGTCGCGAGCACCACGATCCAGAGTACGCAGGCAGCCGCGCTGAAGCGCCAGGCGAGGGCCGCCTGGACGGAAAAACCTTCCGAATAGATGAGCTTGGCCAGGAGGCCGAGGGTCGAAAAGCCGATCGCGGACAGAAGCGCGAAGACTATGCCTCTTCCCCTATGGACCTCAGTTGCCTGTATCGCTGTCATGGCTGTCGAATACCGCCTTCCCGAGATCGGCGGCATCGGCGCGCACGGCAGACCGAGCGGCCGCAACGTCCTTTTGGGCCCTCTCTATGCCTTCCCAGGTGTAGCTCCCGTCCGAGGCGGGTTCGCCGCCATCGGCGGCCGCGAGCTCTACGACGAGGCGATCCTTCGCGTTCGGGTCGGCCGGAATGGCCGCATCCACCTGGGGCTCGACATGGTTGGGGTTGAAACCCCGAGGCTTGTCGAGGACGGCGCGATAGAGGACCCGGCGGAGATTGCCTACCTTGATCCGCTCGCTTTCCGCCTTCCAGACGCCGCGCCTGATCGCGGGTATGGCGTAGAAGAAGGCGGCGAACGCCGTCGGCACCGCGCCGAGGGCCAGCCCCATGAGGAGGGTCGGGTCATGGATACCCGCGACCTTGCTCAGGAGCTGATGGACGAAGAGCCAGAAGGCGTCCCAGCCCCCCGTCGTCACGAGCCGCGTCGCATAACGCCCCTGGTAGATGACATCGAGGAGGGGATGGGCCGAGAGGGAGCCCGCGAGAAAGTAGCCGCCGAAAAGCAGGTTGACGAGGTTGATGCCCCCGAACCAAAGATTCGCGTTGCCCTTGTTGGCCGAAAAGGGCCTGAGCTTGCGCATCGGAATCGTGCCGCCCTTCGTACCGTCGGAACGGTCAACACGCCGCAGAAGGTCGGAGAAGGTGAAGAGGATGGTACCGTTGTCGCTCACCGTGGGTTCGCCGCCGTAGTCGCGGAGGTAGGTTGTGATCCGCTCCTCGGCCTCGAGGGGAGCGAGCCCCGTAAGGGCGCGGAACTCGGGCATCGTCATGACGCCCTTGTTGGCTTGGAGCCAGGCCACCACGGCTCGGCGCTCCGTCTCGTCCCAGTTCGCGTTGGGATCGCTCTCTCCGAAGACGAAGGAAAAAACCGCGTGATGGAGGGGGCGCCGCTCGCGACGCTTCTGCGCGCGCAGGTTGGCTTCCCAGGAACGCTGCCGCGGGTCCTTGAAGAGCTCGGAATAAAACCAAATATTTATGATGGTTTCGAGCAACCTGCCCGTGATGAAGATACCGCCGAGTCCGCCGCCGCGATCGTCCCGATCGCGGCCGCCGGCCGACTGGGCCGCGAAGGAGGCGACGACAGCGAGGAGGGCGAGGAGGAGGAAGAGGGCGAAATAGCCCACGAGCATGAGGACGATCCAGGCCTTGAACAGGAATTTGCCCGCCTCGATGGCGCCCTTCTTGAAAGTCTTCCAGAATCTTTTGAGCGAGGGACCGAAGCCCCGATAGCGGCTGCGGAGGCCGTGGGGGAAGGACCAGAGTATCTCCCCCGATTCGGTGACGCGAAGCCGCGCCCCGTATTCGTCGGAGACGGCCGGCAATTCGGCCTTCACCTTCTCGAGGGGAAGACCGGTGAGGGCGACGAGATCGGCGGTCGTGGCCTCGCCCTTGTTGCGGCGAAAGACCTCGACGAGCCGGTCGCGAACCGCCTCGTCGCGGACTTCCGAGGTTCTGCTCTGTGACATTGGAAAATCCTCCGGATCAGCTTCCCCGCCGCGCCTTGGCCGCGGCGAGTGCCATATCGTACAATCGCGAGTATTCTATCGCGCTTTTATCCCAGGAAAATACGCGCGACATCGCGCGCTCGCGCATCGAGCGGATGTGATCGGCCTTATTATACCATGCCCAGACCGCCCATCCCGTCGTGTCGAAAACCGACCCCGGAGTGAGCTGATCGAACATGAAACCGGTGCCCGTTCCCGTGCCCTGATCGTAATTCTCCACCGTGTCGGCAAGCCCCCCCGTGCGCCGGACGATTGGCAGACTGCCGTACTTTAGGGCGTACAACTGGGTGAGACCGCAGGGCTCGTAGTGGCTGGGAACGAGGATGAAATCGCTTCCGGCGGTGACGAGATGGGCGAGATGCTCGTCATAGCCGATGCGGGCGCGAAAATTCGGGAGCCGCGACGAGAGGGAGCGGAGCTCCTCCTCGCACCAGGCTTCTCCGGAGCCGACGACGACGAATTGCAGGGCCATTTCCGTGCACATCCGCCAGGCCGAGCCGTGCAAGGGTCCGAAAAGCTCCCCTATGCCCTTTTGCTCGGCGAGCCTCGATACCATGCCCACGAGGGGCACGGCGGGATCGACGGGCAAGCCGAGGAGGCGTTGAAGCTCGGCCTTGCAGGCGGCCTTCCCCTTCATGTTGCCCTTGGAATAGCGGGCAGGAAGCGACTTGTCGGAGGCCGGATCCCATTCGGCCCCATCGACCCCGTTGAGGATTCCGACCAGGCTCGAACTCCTGTGGCGCAGCAGGGAGTCGAGACCGGCTCCGAATTCCGGAGTCTGGATTTCGCGCGCATAGGTGGGGGAGACCGTCGTAAGGCTGTCTGACGCCCTGAGCCCGGCGGCCAGGAGATTGAGCGAGGAACCCTGCTCGAATCCGGCCTGGACGAAGAGTTCCCAAGGCAGGCCCGTACCGGGAAAGCGACCTGCCGGATAGATGCCCTGGTAGCCGAGATTGTGGATGGTCAGGACGCTCGCCGTCGAGGCGAAGCGCTCGTCTCGCTCGAAATGGCGAAGGTAGACGGGAACAAGGGCCGTCGGCCAATCATGGACATGGAGTATATCGGGATACCAATCGAGGGCACGACAGAGCGAAAAGGTCGCACGGGAAAGAAGGGCGAAGCGCTCGGTATTGTCGGTGAAATCGGGTTCGGTCTTCGTTCCATAGATGCCGTCGCGGCCGAAGTAGCCTTCCTGCTCCAGGAAATAGACGGGAATGCTCGAATCGGGCAACTTTCCCCGGAAGAGATTGCAGCTGACAGACCTATCGGGAAAGGGAACCGATAACCCGCCCGCGATGGGCTCGAGCCCACCGCGATCGATAAAATAGTAACGGGGAAGAAGGATGCGAAGCTCATGGCCGGCTCTTTCCAGGGCGCGCGAAAGCGCCGAAACGGCATCCGCCAAGCCGCCTGCCTTCGCGAAAGGGGTCGCCTCGCTCGAGACCATCAGGATCTTCATGGTGAGGGGGTCTCCTTTCCGGCAATATCTGGGAAAGTATACTCCTGAATCCGTCGAGGAGCAACGCGAGGAAGATGGCGAAGGAGGGGCTCCACGCGGTATATTGGCGGCATGGGATATTCGAGACGGCGGGGCCGTCCGATACTGATCGCGACAGCCTGCGCCATGATTGCGGGTGGCACAGGGCTGCTTTCGGGGTGTCAGCAGATTTCGGATTTGTTGGGGATTACGGATCCGTGGGCGGGGTATTACGACACAACTGAGAATTACATTGGGGGCAGCGGCCTTTCGGAGGCTACCATCGATCGAACGACCCTCGGCTTCCAAACCCCGGGCAAGTGGACCTGGGCCTGGAGAGGCGACTCCGATGCCTCGGATACGAGCGGCTACAATTACATGAACCTGGGCCTCAACTCTGCGATCAGCCCGCCCGGATCAGCGCCTTCGGCCTCGGTGTACGATCTCGAGCTCTACAATCTGTACCCCGGCAACGCGGGAGACTTCGAGAGCTCAGGCAACCTTCCCGCCAATTGGAGCCTTGTTGACGGCCCAACGCCGAGCACTTGGGTCGAGCAGACTTTGGGTCTCCAAATCCATGGGAACCGATCCATAAAGATTAGTACCGATACTAACGGCTATGCGGCTTTCGCCCTGAACACTATCGCTGACCAATCACCGAGCCCCACAGTCCAGCACATATATTCATGGCGCTTTTATCTCGGCTCCGGCTCGACTTACGTCTACCAAATAGGGCCTACCTTTAAAACTACAGATCTATCGGCAACGACCGTGACCGAGAAATCCGATGTACGAATCGCCGACATCTCTCTGGACGCGGCATCGAATGCAAATCTGATTTTCGGCGGCAGTAGTCCCCTCACCTTCACCATGGATGATGTGAGGATCATCCGACAGGACATCGACGGCGATTTCGGAATTCGCCTCCTCCTGAGGCCCAGCGATGCGACCCATATCCTGAGGAGCGGCTATTACGAGTTCACCCTCTGGGTGAAAAAACCCTCAGGCGACTACTTCGTCTGGGAAGACCCCGCGAAGATGACCTATGCCGCTTCGAGAGTGACCCTTGCCATGCTTCCCCAGGGCCAAACAAAAGGCACCGGGGCGCAACAGGTCTTCCCCATCGACGGCAACCCCTATGATGCGGGAGCAGGTTGGGTTCAACTTACTCTGAGGATGAAGGACGGAGACAATTTCTTTTTCGATTCTTCCTCGACAAATCCCGTGATGGAACTCGCGATCTTTCCCTTCGACACCGGCAATCGCGATCCCGGTCTTGTGGAGATAGCCGATCCGCAACTTCATTATTATAAGGATGGCTACTAAGCCAATTTCAAAAGTCGGTTACTTTCGAAAAGCCTTTGCTGAGAGTCTGGAAACGAGGAGATTCGTGAGTATGTAGATTCCCCTCGGATCGCCCCCCTTCGATTCACTTCACCACCATCACCTTCCTGATTTCGTCGATATCGCCGGCGACAACGCGTACGAAATAGATCCCGCGAGCGACCGCGTCACCCGCGAGATTCCTGCCGTCCCATGTGAAGGTATAGGTGCCGGCGGCCTGCTGTCCGAGATAGAGGCGCTTGATAAGGTCCCCGTCGAGGGTGAAGATCGTAACAGCCATCGTCACCGCCTTGGGCAAGACCACTTGCACGGCCGTCCTCTCGCCCTTGGACGGATTGATGACATTGTTCAGGATGGTAACGGATCCCCTTTGCGTCGTCACATCTTTGAGGCCGTAGCGATATAGGTCGAATTGACGCGGATCATCGGGGTCCGTGGCTCGCAGGCAATAGAGACCTCCGTAGTTGAGAAGGAAGCCGACGGCAACTCCCACCTTCATTTCCGAATCGCTGGCAGGGATGCGGAAGTCCCTGATGTAGTTCGGCGCGCCTCCGAGGCCCAGGGCTGAGAGCGACCTCGCATCGGTGTCGGCCTTGGAATTGAATCCCGGAAGGAAGGCGGGCAGCCAAACCTCCCCTAGGCTCGCGTTCCTCCCCGTTATCGAGACGGTCGGCGCGAATGATGAGGCCGGCGCTACATCATAGGAAAGTTGCAGCGGCAAATTGGTCGCCGGCGATCCGGAGGTATTCTGCGCGGTGTAGATGGTTATATCGCGGTAAAGGAGGTTCCCGGTTCCGTCAAAAAGGCGCAGCGCGCCGAGGGCGCTGGTCGCCGCGTCCGTCTGACCGCTATTCAAGACTGGATTGGCCGTGTCATGCACCCCATCGGTCGCCGCGGTGACATTGATGACATTGAGACCGAGGTCAGAAATCCTGTGAGTCTCGCTCGGACTGAGAGGCGTGCCGAAGGCATCGACGACATCGGAGCCCGTGATGGGGAGTCCGGTAACTGGATCTTGCACAGAAACGCCTACGACATTGAAAGTCGCGCCGAGTATATCTCCGGCCGTGACGTTCCGGTCCACCGTAAGCATGATCTCGTCCTGACTGTGAACGCTGGCCCCCGGGTCGACGTAAGCCGCCGATACGACATGGATCGGCGTCGTCGCGGAGAAGCTGAAGATCGCGTCGAGCTGGATGGGGCCCATCAGGACAAGTTGGTCGACGTTCACGTTCTTGCTGAATTGGATGTAGATCTTCCTCTGGGTCGAATCGGCGACGGCAAGAGCCAGCCTGAATTTCGGCGCAATGCGCTCGAAGGCATTGATGTCCGCGACACCGTGCAGCCTGTTTCCCGCCAGGTCCGTTATGCCTCCCGCTACGGCATAGCTGACATGAATAGCCGAATTCGGGCCCCATCTCTGCGCCACGGGCTGGGTCTGGTTGAGCGCGATCGCGAAATACGGATCGTCATGCACGTTGACCGAGCTCGTGTTGAACAGCGTCGACAGCACATAGGTTTCGAAGGAAAGATTGTACGAATTGGTTGCGCTTGCCGAGGTCCCCCCTGAGTTGATGTCCCAAAAGCCAAAGGACGAAAGAGCCACGGAATTGAGGGTCGAGTCTCGGAGACCTCCTGAAGTCTGGGCCGTCACCGATCCGGATGGCGCCGGTTCGGGTCTCGCTCCTCCCCTCGTATCCGGCGGGGGAAGGAAGCTGGTCGCGCTGTTAAAATTTGTCGTAATTGTATCGCCTATCCAACCTTGCTTAGTCGCCCATCTTTGGGTCATATCCTCCGGCGTCGATGTGGTCAGCGGGAAGGTCCCATTGTCGAGAAAATGGAACTCGATACGATCGATCACCGTCGGATCGGCGATTTCGAGCGGCACGATCTCGCCGGAGAGCTGGGACCAGTCCGTCTTGCTGCGAACGAGGGCAACGGTCGGATTATAGCTGTCCCATGCCCCGTCCGTACCCGAGGAGCTTGCGAGAACCACGGGGAGGTTCGTGTAGAGGAAACCTCCGTTGGGGGAGAGAACCGAAGCGTCGTCGACCGAAGGTTGATGTGACGCGTAGGTCGAACCGGCATCGATGGGATTGCCCGTCAAGTCGACGATCGCCGAATTGGCCACTGGGGCGATGGCGCCGCTCGGCATCGACAAATTGTCCATCCATCCCGGCCAGTACCATGTCCAGGCAGAATTGATGGTCGTAGCTGCCTCGGCGAAACCGGCGAGATAGACTCTGAGCTTTTCGGGAGCGGCCGCGGATCGATAAAGGGAATTTGAGCTCTGCGATGCGGTAGTCGTAGGCGAAGCGAGGGTCGTGTCGACTCCGACTGTCGCTCCCGCGGTGGCTGATCCCGAAACGGTGAAGAAGCCAGCAAGCGTGGCCGTGCCCGAACCAGAATAATGCCCCCCATGCTCGGCCGCGCTCGCGAAACTCGACTCGCTCCGCACGTTCGTACGGGTCGAACCGGCAGGAAGATCGCCGATGCTCACCGGCTCGGACCATTGAATATCAAAATAATTATGAGAATCGTAAGGTTGCTGTCCCGCGGAAGGATCGAGATGGGTTTCCTGCCCCGTGCGGACGGAAATGAGAATGGGAGAGCAACCATCGATCGTCGCAGAGTAGGGACTAGTCGAGATGTTCGTATCGTAACCGCGGGCCATCGTCTTGCCGTTCGCCGCGTAGAACAGACCCTTGAGGAAGGAAAGATCGGGAACGGTGACGCGATGGGCGGGAGGGACGCCTGTCCGACCTCGGTCCGTGCTGGTGGCTGCGCCCGAACTCGTGCCGGTCGCGTCGGTGTTCCAACGTGATGTATCGGTCTCGACATCGTTTGTCTTCACAATTCGCAAATAGAAGGTGGTCAGATCCCCATTCCCAGTCGTAGGTGTCGCGCATGTTGGGTCTATATATGCCCCAAGGAGCTGGATCGGCGTCAAACCGGGATTAGTCGCAGTAGGAATGTTATACCAAATACCGCCAAGTCCCGAACCTGTAGATGAGGCGTTGACTACTTGCCATATCTCGTCGTTCGAGTTTTCGATCCGCATTGTGAAGGTGAGTTTGATGACGTCGTCGTAAGTCGTGGATACGGCGGAGAAATCGGGTCGGGAGAATTGCCAGTTAACTCCGGTGGAGGTGGGATTCACATTTTGACCGGTCTCGGCGCCCACGGGCACGACCGCAGAGACCCAGCCTGGCCCGGCCGTGCAGTTCGTCACCGTCAGATTGAAGGCCACGGCGTACGGTGTTCCCCACATCGCGACCGTGGGAGTTGCGCTCGCATTTAATACGGGATGAGATGCGGAGTTGTTGGGGATGTTCAGGGTCCAGGCTGCGCCGTTCATGTCTGCGCCATTTACGTAGAAGTTGCCGCCGACGGTTATGGTGGAGGAGCCGAGGGGGACGAAGGCACCAGTGAAGGTTGGGGAAGACTGAGAAGCGAAAATACCTGAGCCAGCTCCCGTATAGGCTCCATAGCCAGAGGGCGTATAGGAGAGGGCTCCGGGATAGGCGAAGCGCGTATTCGTGGCAGGCAACCAGTCATGGTCGGTCGGGGAGTAATTCGGGCCATAGGCGACGAAATCGGCCGACGTCGAGAGAGTCTTGCCATTGAGATTGAGGGTTCCGTTGTAGAGGACTAATTTCTTCGCGTCGAGATTCGAACCGAACAGTATGGTCGAGGTCGGCGCATCGATGTAGAGCTCGACGTTCGGCATGGAAACCGAACTCGAGCTTGTGATGGATCCGGCGGAATGGATTTCAAGCCAGGTGAGGGGGTGCACCGAGCCGCCAACGGCACCGTCGAAGATGAGTGCGCCACCCGTTCCCGAATCGAGTTTGAGCTTCTCGGCGTTGGGCGCGGCAGTCGTAGCGTCCAACAAGCTCGAGAAAGTGATGCCAGCCCCCCCAGGATTCGCCCCGGCCGTCGTGGCGATGCTCACCAGGCTGCCAGATCCGCCGTTCAGGGCCACCGCGTTCGCGAAGCTCACCGAGTCGCCCGTCGTGGCGATTGCCCTTGGCGCCGTAATCGTAACCGTCCCCGCGCCATTCTCCGTCACCGGGCCATCGGAAGCGATATCTCCGTTGAACGTTGCGAGGCCAGAATTGGTGATCGTCACCGTTCCGCCACCGCTCGTGGTCAGGGGGGCATTCAAAGTCAGGCTTGTACCCGTGAAGGCAAAGGAGCCACTGTAGCTCTGGTTGCCGTTGAAGGTCGTCGTACCGCTGCCTGCCGCCTGCGTGAAGCTCGTTGCGTTCACTGCTCCCGTAAAGGTCGCGTTTGCCGCGCTCGTAATCGCCACGGCTCCAAGCTGCGTCGTTCCGACGGGGCCCGTCACCGCGATGTTTCCTGAACCTGCGACTAGGGTCAGACCCTCCGTACCGGCACTCGCCGCGTCGATCGTCGAGCTGAAGGTCAAGTCCCCGATTCCCGCGGCGCTTTGACTCGACACCGTAATCGAACTCGTCAGCACCATTGCCTTGTCGAAGGTTACCGCCGCATTCGTTGTAGTTATGTCCGAACCCAGGCTGCTCGTCCCGCCGCCGTTCTGGTGCACGATCCCCGTCGAGGTCAGCGGCGCCGCGTTCAATGTCGCCGTTGTAAACATGCCGGAGTTCGTCACCGTCGTCGTTCCGCCTACGCTCCAGGGCTTGGTCACCGTGAGATTCGTACCTGTGAAGGCGAAGACTCCGCCGTAGGCTTGGTTCCCGGTGAAGGTCGTCGTGCCGCTGCCCGCCGTCTGCGTGAAGCTGGTCGCGCTTACTGCATTCGTGAAGGTCGCGTTCGCGGCGCTCGTGATCGATAAGGCGCCCAGTTGTGTTGTCCCGACGGGGCCCGTCACCAAGATGTTGCCCGTCCCCGCGACGAGGGTCAGACCCTGTATACCGGCACTTGCCGCATCGAGGTTGCCGCCAAAGCTCAGATTCCCTCCGCCCCCACTCGTATCGATCGTTATCGTGTTTGAAAGCGTAACCGGGCTCGTCACATTATGGAATGAAATATTTCCGCCTGCTCCAGTTGAACTCAGGTTCCCGTTCAAGGTCGTCTTTCCATACCAATCTTGGGCACCCACGCTCTTCACGGAAGAGCTTGCAAGGATTGCATTCGCTGCCAGATTCGTGCTCGTCACCGAAAGGTACGCGAGTGCTTGCCCACCCCCCACTGCGCCCGTGAAAGTCACGGTTCCCGCTCCCGCTGTCAGGGTCAGGCCTTGGCTACCCGGGCTCGCCGCGTCTATCGTCGAACTGAAGGTCAGGTTTGCACCTGTCGCACCGCCGCTCACCGTGATCGGGCTCGTAAGAACTACCGCCTTGTCGAAGGTCACTGCCGCATTCATTGTAGCAATGTCCGAACCCAGGCTGCTCGTTCCGCCGCCGTTTTGATGCACGATCCCCGTCGAGGTCAGCGGCGCCGCGTTCAATGTCGCCGTCGTGAACAAGCCCGAGTTCGTAACTGTCGTTGTTCCAACCACACTCCCCACACTCCAGGGATTGTTCACCGTCAAGTTCGTGCCAGTGAAGGCGAAGGCTCCGCTGTAGCTTTGGTTCCCAATGAAGGTCGTCGTCCCGCTGCCCGCCGTCTGCGTGAAGCTCGTCGCGCTTACCGTTCCCGCAAGAGTTGCGTTGGCCGCGCTCGTGATCGACAAGGCCCCGAGCTGTGTCGTGCCGATTGAACCCGTCACCGCGATGTTCCCAGCGCCGGCGACAAGGGTCAGACCCTGCATACCGGCACTTGCCGCATCGAGGTTGCCGCCAAGGCTCAGATTCCCTCCGCCCCCACTCGTATCGATCGTTATCGTGTTTGAAAGCGTAACCGGGCTCGTCACATTATGGAATGAAATATTCCCGCCTGCTCCAGTTGAACTCAGGTTCCCGTTCAAGGTCGTCTTTCCATACCAATCTTGGGCACCCACGGTCTTCACGGAAGAGCTTGTAAGGATTGCATTCGCTGCCAGATTCGTGCTCGTCACCGAAAGGTACGCGAGTGCTTGCCCACCCCCCACTGAGCCCGTGAAAGTCACGGTTCCCGCTCCCGCTGTCAGGGTCAGGCCTTGGCTACCCGGGCTCGCCGCGTCGATAGTCGAACTGAAGGTAAGGTTTGCACCTGTCGCACCGCCGCTCACCGTGATCGAGCTCGTAAGAACTACCGCCTTGTCGAAGGTCACCGCCGCATTCGTTGTAGTTATGTCGGAACCGAGGCTGCTCGTTCCGCCGCCGTTCTGATGCACGATCCCCGTCGAGGTCAGCGGCGCCGCGTTCGCTGTCGCCGTCGTGAACAAGCCCGAGTTCGTCACTGTCGTCGTTCCGCCCACGCTCCAGGGCTTGTTCACCGTCAGGTTGGTGCCCGTGAATGCGAAGGCTCCGCTGTAGCTTTGGTTCCCGTTGAAGGTCGTCGTCCCGCTGCCCGCCGTCTGCGTGAAGCTCGTTGCGCTTACCGTTGCCGCAAAAGTCGCGTCCGCCGCGCTTGAGATCGTCAAGGCTGCCAGCGACTTCGTCGCTCCGACGGGGCCAGTGAACGAGACAATCCCGCTTCCGGCGCTGACGGTGAGCGAGTCAGTTCCAGCAGCGCCTCCCGAATAATCGTCGAGGGTGTCAGCAAAGGAGACGTTGCCTCCCGATGAAGTCAAAGTGATGGTGGTTCCGGACGAAGGCTTGAGCTGCACAGGTGAGCCATAGGTCAGGGATGCCCCGCCGGTATTCACATCCTTGGTCAGGTAGATTATGCCACCAGAATAGACGTCGGCAGTAATAGGCCCGGCCACGTTGACGGTTCCCATCGATAGGTAACCGCCGATGCCCTCGATCCAGGCGCCAGAAGGTGCAGTCGTACCTGGCGCCGGGTACTTCTGAAGATTGACAATAGTTGTGGCATAATATTGGATTTGGAGCGGATCGACCGAGGGAATGCCGACGTAAGCGGCTTTGCCGTCGAGGTTTACGGCGCCAGTCGTGTCGATTTCCGGATAGGGGTTTTGACTTTGAGCGGCACGTATACTATGTCCGGCAGTCAAGGTGATCGCCCCGCTGCCCGTTTTGAGCCCGTAGGGAGAGATCGCGTTGTTGGCGTCATCAAGGAAGATGTCGCCCGATGCGGCGCCATCGGTAAAGGCGAGTATATTGACATTGGCAGAGGAGAAATTGGCGTTCTGAAAGGTGATATTTCCCGTCTGGGTCCCCTGCGAACCAAACAGTACTTGGGACGCGGATAGGCTTGCTACATTGAGCGAACCCATTTCGCTTTGATCGAGATGCCATTCGTTTGCCGTGTCGCCTGAACCGGTCGCTATGCCGACCATCATCGCGGTGGATGGCAACTGTGTGTGCGTGTAAAATGCTATTTCGTTGCCGGCTAGATCCCACGAACCGTAGGTCGCGCCAACAGGGTTAAGACCTATGTCGTTGCTTTCAAGGGTCATGACGGTGCCCGAACCCGCAGCAGTGAAATTCCCGTAGAGGTTCAGCTTGCCTGTAGTCAGCCAAGTCGTGGAAGCAGCCGATGTCTGTAGGATTTGCGCCGTCGGTGTCGCAAGGGAACCACCTGCGTACCAGGTCTGAGTATTCCCCGTGCTGTAATACATCCCTGTCCAGGAAATCGCGCCTGTCGTGCTCACCGAAAGCGCTCCTGACACTCCGATTTGGGGAATAGCAGAGGATCCGACATTGGCCATCGAGACGCTCGACGCGTTACTGATCGTGAGGGAGGCCAGATTTCCCCCGGGAATTGCACCGATGGCAGCGCCGAACGAGATCGAAGCCTGGCTTGTCGATCCGCCGTCTATCGTAAAGGAGTGTGTAGCCGTATTCCCATCATCGAGGGTAGCCGCGGCCCCGAAGGCGATGGTCTTCGACGCAGCGCCCGCTCCTTCGCTGATGTAGGTATTCGCATTTAATAGCATCGGTGAGGCGAAGCTCATGCTGGACCCCGTCGACAGGATCGAAGGCGTAGCTGCCGTTCCGGAGAAGCCCATTGCGATGTTGCGCGCAGGGGAGAGGCTGAGGTTGCCCGATCCCAAATTGATCTGCTGATTGAAAATTAGATCGCTCGTTGCCCCGCTCGTGTCGACATCGAAAATCCTGTTGCCGGTGACGGAGGCGGAGCCTCCATCGATGGTCAAGGGGCCCAGACCTCGTAGGGCCACCGTCCCGCCCGAACCATTGGCGTTCTGGATGCGGACAGGTTGGGAGGCACTCGAGAAAACAATCCTTGTCCCGTTGGCCGCCGTTCCGAGGTTGGTGGCGCCGGTCGCTGAGTTCGTTGCAAGCAGGGTTGAAGATCCGGCACCAATATTGGCGATCGATGCGTTTGTTCCCGCATTGGTCGCCACGATGCCGCCTGTGCCGGCATTCAAGGTTAGAACCGTAGTAGTGTTTCCATTGATATCGAGGGCCGTGGTAGCAGGATCGTTGAGATTGATCGCTCCCGCACCTGAATTGGAATTGAGTGTGATGGCTCCTAGACCGGTCACGCCGGAGAAGAACAGGGCACCCGTTGAAGTGATGGCCGCGGACTGCACCCCGCTTTCACCGATTGTGACCGCCTTTGCAGCTTGAATGGACTGAAGATCCGGATTGGACAGGGTCATGGTTCCTGTCGCCGTACCCAGTCCGATAGTTTCCGCACCGGTCCTCGTATAAATGAATAGTCGGCCTGTCCCTGATAGCTGCACTGCCCCCAGGAAATCGAGGTCCGTGGAATGAAGGGTCAGGTCGCCGACAATGGTAACGGCGTTGAAGGTCGCGAGGCCAGATTGGGTAACGTTGAGCCCACTGGGCGGAGTAGCGGCACCGATTGCGCCGGAGATGGTCAACGTGCCGGTGCCGGAATCGAAGATCGTTCCGAAAGCCCCGTCGATGGAACTACCGAATGAAATATTGCCCGCTCCTACCGAGGCCTGCGTCGAGAACTGCACGCCGGCAGTCAGCGTCACTCCCGTCGCGAAGCTCAGCGCCGTGTTCGTCGTCGTGATGTTCGATCCGATGCTGTTGAGGCCCGTCCCGTTCTGCACGAAGGCTCCCACGCTCGCCATCGCGTTCGTCGTGCTCTTCGTGAACAGACCGGAGTTCGTGATCGTCGTCGTCCCGCCCACCGTCATCGCGTCGTTCACGTTCAGGATAGCGCCGGTGAAGACGAAGTTGTTCGCGTAGGTCTGCCCCGCGGCGAAGGTCGTCGACACCTGCCCCGCGCTCAGGCTCTCCGTGAAGCTCTTCGCGTACACCTCTCCCGTGAAGCCAACCGTCGCTCCGCTCGTCACCGCCAGATCTCCGAGCAACTTCACAGCCGTACCCACGGGACCTGTCACGACGATGTTCCCCGTCCCCGCCACCAGCGTCAGACCTTCAACTTGCGTCGTCGTCGGACTCACCGTTCCCGACAGCGTGATCGTACCCGCTCCTACCGAGGCCTGCGTCGAGAACTGCACGCCGGCAGTCAGCGTCACTCCCGTCGCGAAGCTCAGCGCCGTGTTCGTCGTCGTGATGTTCGATCCGATGCTGTTGAGGCCCGTCCCGTTCTGCACGAAGGCTCCCACGCTCGCCATCGCGTTCGTCGTGCTCTTCGTGAACAGACCGGAGTTCGTGATCGTCGTCGTCCCGCCCACCGTCATCGCGTCGTTCACGTTCAGTGCCACACCAGTAAAGGCAAAGTTGTTCGCGTAGGTCTGCCCCGCAGCGAAGGTCGTCGACACCTGCCCCGCGCTCAGGCTCTCCGTGAAGCTCTTCGCATACACCGCTCCCGTGAAACCGACCGTCGCTCCGCTCGTCACCGCTAGGTCTCCAAGCAGCTTTACCGCCGTCCCCACGGGACCCGTCACGACGATATTCCCCGTCCCCGCCACCAGCGTCAGACCTTCAACCTGCGTCGTCGTCGGACTCACCGTTCCCGACAGCGTGATCGTACCCGCTCCTACCGAGGCCTGCGTCGAGAACTGCACGCCGGCAGTTAGCGTGATCCCCGTCGCGAAGCTCAGCGCCGTGTTCGTCGTCGTGATGTTCGATCCGATGCTGTTCAGGCCCGTCCCGTTCTGCACGAAGGCTCCCACGCTCGCCATCGCGTTCGTCGTGCTCTTCGTGAACAGCCCCGAGTTCGTGATCGTCGTCGTCCCGCCCACCGTCATCGCGTCGTTCACGTTCAGGATAGCGCCGGTGAAGGCGAAGTTGTTCGCGTAGGTCTGCCCCGCGGCGAAGGTCGTCGACACCTGCCCCGCGCTCAGGCTCTCCGTGAAGCTCTTCGCATACACCGCTCCCGTGAAGCCAACCGTCGCTCCGCTCGTCACCGCCAGATCTCCGAGCAACTTCACAGCCGTACCCACGGGACCTGTCACGACGATGTTCCCCGTCCCCGCCACCAGCGTCAGGCCTTCAACTTGCGTCGTCGTCGGACTCACCGTGCCCGACAGCGTGATCGTACCCGCGCCTACCGAGGCCTGCGTCGAGAACTGCACGCCGGCAGTCAGCGTCACTCCCGTCGCGAAGCTCAGCGCCGTGTTCGTCGTCGTGATGTTCGATCCGATGCTGTTGAGGCCCGTCCCGTTCTGCACGAAGGCTCCCACGCTCGCCATCGCGTTCGTCGTGCTCTTCGTGAACAGACCGGAGTTCGTGATCGTCGTCGTCCCGCCCACCGTCATCGCGTCGTTCACGTTCAGTGCCACACCAGTAAAGGCAAAGTTGTTCGCGTAGGTCTGCCCCGCAGCGAAGGTCGTCGACACCTGCCCCGCGCTCAGGCTCTCCGTGAAGCTCTTCGCATACACCGCTCCCGTGAAACCGACCGTCGCTCCGCTCGTCACCGCTAGGTCTCCAAGCAGCTTTACCGCCGTCCCCACGGGACCCGTCACGACGATATTCCCCGTCCCCGCCACCAGCGTCAGACCTTCAACCTGCGTCGTCGTCGGACTCACCGTTCCCGACAGCGTGATCGTACCCGCTCCTACCGAGGCCTGCGTCGAGAACTGCACGCCGGCAGTCAGCGTCACTCCGGTCCCGAAGCTCAGAGCCGTGTTCGTCGTCGTGATGTTCGATCCGATGCTGTTCAGTCCCGCCCCGGTCTGCGCAAAGCCTCCAGCCGCTGCAATCGGCGAGGCCGTTCCGACAGTGAGCAGCCCGCTGTTAGCGATGCCCACGGCGCCCGTGCTGGTCACGCCTCCCGCAACTTGGAAGGCGATACCTTTCAAAATCGCAGATCCCACCGCCACGGCCCCCGTGAACGTGCTCGTCCCCGTCGCCGCGTTCGTCTGCGTCAACGCGCCCGTAATGTCGATCGTGCTATCGAAGCTCAGGGCCGCGGAGTTCGTGATCGTCAGCGCCGTCAGCATCGTCGAGACTCCCGTCCCCACTGCCCCGACAAAGTGCACCGCTCCCGTACCCGCGTTCACCGTCAGGCCCTCGCTCGCACCACCGCTCGTCCCATCCACCGTCCCGGAGAAGGTCACGTTCCCGTTGTTCGTCGCTATCGTCGGCGACTGGGCTTCGGCGATTATCAGGTTCTTCCCGAAAGTGACGGCGCTGGCCGCTCCTGTCGTTCCGACGGAGGGGCTCGGCGCCGCGGTGGTGATTGTAATAGTTCCGAAGGGCTGGAAATTGAGATAACCGCCACTCGAGACGAGGCCGGTGGCTCCCGAGCCTAGGCTCAGGTTGCCGGCGGTAGTCGTCTGGGCGTCGAGATTGCCCGATAGGTTTCCATAGAGCAGATAGGAAGAAGTCGCGTTGAGTTTCACGTTGCCCGCACTGACCAAGTGTGCCTGGGTCAGGGTATTGGTCATAGCCGCTGTGGTGAAGTCGACATTGTGATTGTTCGCCGTGATGGAGAGCGATCCGCTCGCACCGATTTGGATCGGGAGTGTCGCACCCGTTTGATCGATGGCGTAGGTCGTCACGTTGCCCGCCATGGTCAAAGAGACCGCCCCAGAGTTGCTGCCCGTGAGGGTGAGGATGTGGAGATTCGAGGCAGTGGCGCTGTAGCCGATGGTGCTGCCCGAGCCGTTGGGCGCCAGGCCGGCGGCATTGAGGGCTTCGAGGTCGAGTGATGCTGCCGTATTGGCCATACTCGCCAGTGCGATGTTGGCAGCAGCGGCGCTTTCTGTCTTTGACGATAGGGTCGCTGTACCGACGTTGATGGCCTGGCTCTGGCTGATCGTTCCGAGGGAGATCAAGCTTAAATTCTGATTTGAGGTCGTGACGCCTAAGGTATTCACGGTCGAGATCGACATCGCCGAGGCATCGGTCACGCTGACCGCCTGACCGGAGGTGGAAGCGGCAAGATTCGCAAAGTTGTTCGTTGCGTCGGTGAGGAGGATCGGCGCGGTGAGGGCTCCAAGAAGCTCGATTCCCGAGGCCGTGATGGGTTGGCTTTGGGTAAGGCCGGCAGTAGTAAGGCTGAGGTTGTCGGATGCGGAGACGTTCGCGCCTGCCGTCGATATGGCTGAGGGAACAGCCGTGCTGACCGAACCGAGGGCCAAGACACCGGCATTTTTGAAGCCGAAGACTTGGCCCGAGGTAGCCATCGCAAGGGTGCCAATGTTGTTCGAGTTGGGGAAACTGAAGGCTGTCGTCGCCGCTCCCGATCGAACCTGGAGGGAGGAGGCCGAAAGAATGCCTGCGCCGGAATTCTGGGTAACTCCGCCTGTCGTAGTAACTAGAGTAATTGTCGCGCCGGGGGCTGAGATGCCGGCTGCCGCCGCAAAACTGATGCCTGTCGCATCCAGGGTGACATCGTTCGAAGCAGAACCTGTCGAAATGGTTCCGTTGACCGCGAGGGCGCCGCTGGTCGTTAGTGCGAACCAGGCAGCTGTCGCGTTGCTGGTCGCGAATCCCGCCGCCCCGATCGCGGTGATCGTATTCGCGTTCGAAAGATTGACGGTATTGCCCGTCGATCCAGCCAGAGTTGCGGCGCTGATTGTCTTTCCCGGAGCCTGGGTGACCGCGCCGATGACGTCGGCGGGCCCCGTACCTATATCGAGGGTTGCGCTCGCGGCCGTGATTGTGCCGAGGACAACCGTGGTCGCCGACTGGATGGTCACCGTCGCGCCTGTCGTCGTGAGGGTGGCCGCAGAAAGATCGACCGAAGCGGCAACCGATGATTTGCCGGTGATAGTGATTGTTCCCGCCCCTGCGCTGACGGTTCCTGCAGTGCTGGATATTCCGTTCGCCGTCAGTGAGACGTTGTTGGCTCCCGAAGTCGAAATATTTCCATTGATGGTTAAAGTACCCGCGCTATTGGTGATCGAGACCGCATTGCTGATAGTTCCCGCTGTAATCGGTCCAGTAACGGTGAGGCCGCCTCCCGTCGCCGCCGTGAGGGCGAGGGCAGCTCCCCTGTTCACTGCGCCTAAAGTAGAGATGGAGTTCGAGGAATTGTTCAGAGTGATGGCTCCGGTCGAGGTGAGAACGAGAGTCGAGGCAGAAATTGCTTGGCTCTGGGTCAGGGCCCCGCTGGAGATCGTAAGCGTGTTCGCTCCAATCGACACCCCGCTGGTCGTATTCACCGTAGCGATGGAAAGAGCGGCGCTATCGCTGTAGGTCAAATTGCCGGCAACGGCGGCGGCCAGGGTACCTACGGCATTGGTGGCTTGCGAGAGCGTGAAGGTGCCGGAGCCCGAAGGGAGCACAAGCCCGCCACCAGCCGTGATCGCTCCGCCGGACTGGGTGATTCCCGCTCCAGAGATCGATACATAGCCGGTCCCGGCGGCACTTAGGTTGTTCGCAAGGGTGACGAGGCCGGGGCTCGATAGCACGATGTTTGCGGCGCCGGCGCCCGTGGTGGAAATGGCTCCGGCAGTGCCGAGGGTCCCCGTATTGTTCGTAATTACGAATGTTCCCCCGGCGGCGGAATTGGAGCCTTGGACGGTGAGGCTCTGGTTATTGGTAAAGGCTATGTTGCCGGTGACTCCCGTGCCGCTATTGGTGAGGGCTGCGCTGTTGACGAGATTGTTGCCGCTCAAGGCGATGCCTGAGCCGGCCTTGACCGCAATGGTGGCAGCCGATCCCGACGATCCCACGCTTACTACTCCGGCGCCCGAAATGGCCGCAGGCGTTACGGGCGCGCCCTGGGTGGCGTCGAGGATCAGCGATGCAGTCGCGTTGTTAGCCGTGGAAAAGGCGGCATTGACAAGGATCGCTCCCCCCTTGGTGAAGAGATCGACTGCTCCGGTCGGGCCGCTGAGGGCGATGGCGCCGCCGATCGTGATGCTTCCCGTCTGGCTCGAACCGCCGATCGTGAGGAGACCCGAGGTTGAGATCGCATTCAAATCTGCAGCTAGGAGGCTGAGATCGCCCACTACTGTCGCCCCGAGGCTGATGGGCCGGGTGGAGGTGAATGGCAGGATGGTGACGTTTGCCGTGCCGGCGGTGAGGCCGCCGCTAAGGCTCATCGTGTCGCCGGAGAGGCTTACAGCATTTGCCGAACTGCCGTTGCTCACGGCCCCCGAGAAAGCGAGAAGGTTGCTGCCGGAAGAGAGGGTGATTGTGCCGCTGCTCGTGGCGGAGGCAACGGTTAGATTTGCCGCGGTCGCGGCGATGGAAAGATTGCCCGCCGCGGGCACGGTCACGGATCCTGTGAAGCCATTGCCTGAATTTGCGAGTGTCGCGGAAGCAGCACCTGTCGTCAGGCTTGTCGTTCCCCCAATGGTGAGGGTGGTAACGGCCTGCTGCGTCAGCGTTCCCGAATTGATGGTAAGGTTGCCCGAGAGAGAGATGGTCGGAAGGGCTAGGGCATTGGCCGTTGTCAAGTCGAGGTTGACCAGTTGTGCAGGCGAACCGATGGCGCCGCCAAGGCTCAACAGCCCCGCCCCAGAACCGGTTGTCGCGGTAAGGCTGAATGACCCTGTGACTGGACCGAGGCTAAGTGCGGCTCCGCTCGGACTGGCGTTCGCATCGGTCGTATCGAGGCTCGTCAGTCCTGTCAGCGTGGTGGTCGAAGTTCCGAAAGCGATGGGGCTGCCGGCAGTGAGGATGGTTCCTGACAAGGATTTTGAAGAAGGCGCGGTCGCGGTGACCCCGCCCGAGAAGGTGGTGGTAGTCGTCGAGATTGTCAAAGTGCCTGTATTATTGAAGGTCGTGGCGCCTGCGATGCTATTGGCCGCCCCTAGAAGAGAAACATTGTACGTATTGGGCGTTCCAGCGACCGTCATGCCCGCGGGGGCGGTCAAATTCCCCTGGAAATCCACCGTTCGTGCTGCCCGGGTATCGACGATCGCCACAGTCGCCGAGCCCACAGTGCCCGAGAAAGTCACTCCCGATGATTGCGTGACGGTGACCGAACCGATATTCGTCCCGACATTTCCAATCGTCACGGCGGGATTTGTGGCATTGCTGGCTACGTTGATTGCGAGGTTGGCGACAGGAATCACCCCAGGTCCAGTAATCGATCCAGCCGTGATCGGGCTCGCCGCGCCTCCTCCCAAAGTCAAGGTCGCCGAGTTTGCGAGGCTCGCCGGTCCGACCGTGATTTGGCCGGTGGAAGTGCCCCCTATCGTCGCGCTTGCCGTCACATTGACCCCAGCGGCGGCGAAATCGATGACTCCAGTCCCCGTCGCCGCCACATTTCCAGCCACATTTATCGCCGAAGGGGCGATTGCGGTCACTCCGCCCGTAAAGGTAGTGGTCGTTGTTGAGATCGTCAGTGTACCTGTATTGCCGAAGATAGTGGCACCCGCAATGCTATTGGTCGTCCCGAGGAGCGACACATTGTATGCATTCGTTCCTGCGACCGTCATGCCCGTCGTTAGGTTCAGATTTCCCGCCACCTGCACGGTTGCCGCGGCGGCCGTGTCCGAAATCGCCAGCGTGGCTGCGCCGACGGTCGAAGTGAAGGTGGTTCCACCTGACTGCGTCACCGTAACCGTACCGATCGAAGGCCCGATCGCCCCCAGACTTGCCGTGCCCGTCGTATCGATCGTGATGTTCGGCGCCCCGCTCGCTCCGTTGATCGTACCAGTCACTATGGGAGTCGCGGCTGTCCCATCTCCGAGCATAAGGGTGGTCCCATTCGCGAGGGTGGCCGCGCCCAGCGTGATCTGCCCCGTCGAGGCTCCCCCGATCGTCACGCTCCCCGTCACCGTTACCGGTATCGTCCCGAAATCGAGCACTCCCGTGCCCGCCGCGCTTACCGTTCCCGATACGCTCAGCGTTGCCGGGCAATTCGTTCCCGGCGTACCCGGCGCCGTCGCGCCGCCCGTGAAGGCCATCGTCCCGCCAAGCGTCAGGGCCCCCGTGTTGTTGAAGCTCACCGCGTTCGTGATCGCGCCGCCGGCCCCAAGCTGGATGCCATAGGCTCCAGGTCCGCCCACCGTCAGCGTCGCAGCGTTCAAGGCATCCGTGAAACTCACCGTCCCGCCTGCCCGATTCGCGATCGACACCGTCGCCCAGGTCTGGGCGTTCGACGTCACCGTCTGCGCTCCCGCTCCGTTCAGGCCCAAGGTCGAGCTTCCCGCCGTCAGCGTCGCTCCCGTCGCTCCAGGCTTCAGGTTCACCGTACCCGCCACCGCTAGCGTGTAAGTCCCCAGGCCAAGGGTACAGACTCCACCTAAGTTCGCAGCAACAAAGTTGCCACCAACCGTCACGTTGCTCGACAGGGTCCCGCCCTGGTCCAGCGTCAGATTATTGAAGCTGTCGGCCGCCTTCGTCGTGATCGTCGGCGCGGCGGCTCCGAATACCACCGTCCCCGTTCCCGCAGAAAGCGTCACGTTGGCCGAACTCGAGTCCCAGTTCCCCGTCGTCAGCGTCAGGGTCGTCCCTCCCGCGGTCCACGTACCCTGCGTCAGGCTCAGGGTCCCCGCCACCGTCTCAGGTCCGCCCACGATCACCTGGTCCCCTGCCGCCGACTTGTTCATCGTCAGGTTCGTGAAGGTGTAGCCCGTCCCCAGGTTCGCGTTACCCGCCGTCCCCGCAGAGAGCAGCACCGTGTCGCCCGTGCCCCGCGTAAAGCTCGTCACCGTGAAGTCGGAACCAACACTGATCGTCTCCGTCGTCGAAGCGACCAGGCTTCCAGCTCCCGTCACCGAGCCTGAGACCGTCAGGTTGTTCCCGCTCGTCGCCAAGGACGATGCGATCGCCAGGCTCGTCATCTTCAAGGCCGTCGTCATCGTCTTCGTCGCCGTGCTCACCGTCACCGCGCCGAGGTCCTGGGTCCCTCCGTTCGAGTCCGTCAGGTTGCCCGCCACCCCGCCGGCCCCACCGAAAACCAGGCTCGGGTTGTTCGTCTTGTCGTAGGCTCCCGTCGCCTGGATCGTGAAGTTCCGCTCCACCGTTATCGTCGTCGCGGCCCCTGGCGTCAGCGTCACGCCCGCGGGTATCGTCAGGTCGTAGAAACTAAGCGTCCCCGACACCGAGGTCCCCAGGCTCACGTTCTTGTGATTGAAGGCCAGGGTCCCCGAGCTTTGGCTCAGGGCTCCCGCTATGCTCAGGGTCCCGCCCGCAGCCGTACTGTCCCAGGTCATACTACCCGTCGCCACGCTCAGCGCGGCCATGCTCTGCGCCCCGCCATTGACGCCCGTCTGCGTAAAGGTTCCGCCGCTCACCGTGAAGGCACCCGTCGCGAAGGCATTCGTCCCCACCGTCACCGCACCGGACGACAGACCAAAGGTGGCCCCGCCGCCCGCGTAGGGTCCCGTCAGCGCCAGGGCCCCCCCGTTCACCGTCGTCGAGCCGCTCACCGCCAGCGTGTCCAAGTTCGAAACTGCGAAGGTCCCCGTAGTTACCGTCAGGCTCGTCGCCGTCAGGCTCCCCGAACTCGTCACCGTCCCCGCGCTCTTCGCTATCGATAGCGGACCGTAGCTCGCAAGCCCTCCCGTCGTGAAGGTCTGGGCCGCCCCGCCCTGAAAGGCCACCACATCCCCGTTCGCCGTGAAGCTCGCTCCCGTCCAGGTCGCGTTCGCGAGGAAGATGATCGAGGGGTCCTGGCCCGCCGTCGCGTTCCCCGTCACCGTCCCGCCCAGAACCGCATTCCCCGTGAAGATCAGGTTCCCCGTGCTCTGCATCGTAAAGCTGCCAGTCGACGTCGTCGCTCCGTAGGTCGATCCGAAGGTCATTCCCCCAGATCCCACGTCGAAGGTCCCCGACCCGTCGGCCGCTCCCGTCAGCGTCACGAGCGCAGAACCGCCGATCAGCGTTCCCGTCACCGTGCTGCTGCCGCCAACCGTCAGCGCGTTGGCCCCCATCGAAAGCGTTCCCGCCGTGATCGCCAGCGTTCCCGTCAAGCTCTCCGATCCTCCAGTCGTTACCGTCCCCAGCGTGTTCACCGCCAGGTTCGCTCCGACTGTCAGGGGCCCGCTCGTCATCGTACCAATACTTATTGGCGTGGTGGCGCCTCCGCCGAGCGTCAGCGTCGCTCCGTCCGCGATCGTCGTCGCGCCCAGCGTGATCTGCCCCGTCGAGGCTCCCCCGATCGTCGCGCTCCCCGTCACCGTTACCGGTATCGTCCCGAAATTGAGCACTCCCGTGCCCGCAGCGCTTATCGTTCCCGATACGCTCAGCGTTGCCGGGCAATTCGTCCCCGGCGTACCCGGCGCCGTCGCGCCGCCCGTGAAGGCCATCGTCCCGCCAAGCGTCAGGGCCCCCGTGTTGTTGAAGCTCACCGCGTTCGTGATCGCGCCGCCGGCCCCAAGCTGGATGCCATAGGCTCCAGGTCCGCCCACCGTCAGCGTCGCAGCGTTCAAGGCATCCGTGAAACTCACCGTCCCGCCTGCCCGATTCGCGATCGACACCGTCGCCCAGGTCTGGGCGTTCGACGTCACCGTCTGCGCTCCCGCTCCGTTCAGGCCCAAGGTCGAGCTTCCCGCCGTCAGCGTCGCTCCCGTCGCTCCAGGCTTCAGGTTCACCGTACCCGCCACCGCTAGCGTGTAAGTCCCCAGGCCAAGGGTACAGACTCCACCTAAGTTCGCAGCAACAAAGTTGCCACCAACCGTCACGTTGCTCGACAGGGTCCCGCCCTGGTCCAGCGTCAGATTATTGAAGCTGTCGGCCGCCTTCGTCGTGATCGTCGGCGCGGCGGCTCCGAATACCACCGTCCCCGTTCCCGCAGAAAGCGTCACGTTGGCCGAACTCGAGTCCCAGTTCCCCGTCGTCAGCGTCAGGGTCGTCCCTCCCGCGGTCCACGTACCCTGCGTCAGGCTCAGGGTCCCCGCCACCGTCTCAGGTCCGCCCACGATCACCTGGTCCCCTGCCGCCGACTTGTTCATCGTCAGGTTCGTGAAGGTGTAGCCCGTCCCCAGGTTCGCGTTACCCGCCGTCCCCGCAGAGAGCAGCACCGTGTCACCCGTGCCCCGCGTAAAGGTCGTCACCGTGAAGTTCGACCCAACACCGATCGTCTCCGTCGTCGACGCCACCAGGCTCCCCGCCCCCGTCAACGCTCCCGTCACCGTCAGGTTGTTGCCGCTCGTCGCCAGGGACGAAGCGATCGCCAGGCTCGTCATCTTCAGTGCCGTCGTCATCGTCTTCGTCGCCGTGCTCACCGTCACCGCGCCGAGGTCCTGGGTTCCTCCGTTCGAGTCCGTCAGGTTGCCCGCCACCCCGCCTGTCCCACCGAAGACCAGGCTTGGGTTGTTCGTCTTGTCGTAGACTCCCGTCAACTGGATCGTGAAACTCCGCTGCACCGTTATCGTCGAGCCAGCCGCCGGCTGCAGCGTCACGCCCGCGGGTATCGTCAGGTCGTAGAAGCTCAATGTCCCCGACACCGAGGTCCCCAGGCTCACGTTCTTGTGATTGAAGGCCAGGGTCCCCGAGCTTTGACTCAGGGCTCCCGCTATGCTCAGAGTTCCGCCCGCCGCCGTACTGTCCCAGGTCATACTACCCGTCGCCACGCTCAGCGCGGCCATGCTCTGCGCTCCGCCATTGACGCCAGTCTGAGTAAACGCGCCACCCGTCACCGTGAAGCTGCCCGCCGCAAAGGCGTTCGTCCCCACCGTCACCGTGCCCGCCGACAGGCCAAAGGTGGCCCCGCCGCCCGCGTAGGCCCCCGTCAGCGTCAGGGTCCCGCCGTTCACCGCCGTCGAGCCGCTCACCGTCAGCGTGTCCGCGATCGCCACAGCGAAGGTCCCCGTAGTTACCGTCAGGCTCGTCGCCGTCAGGCTCCCCGAACTCGTCACCGTTGTCCCGACCGTCTTTGCGACCGATATCGGGCCGTAGCTCGCAAGCCCACCCGTCGTGAAGGTCTGGGCCGCCCCGCCCTGGAAGGCCACCACGTCCGAGTTCGCCGTGAAGCTCGCCCCCGTCCAGGTCGCGTTCGCGAGGAATATGATCGAGGGATCCTGGCCCGCCGTCGCGTTCCCCGTCACCGCCCCGCTCAGAACCGCGTCACCCGTGAAGCTCAGGTTCCCCGTGCTCTGCATCGTAAAGCTGCCAGTCGACGTCGTCGCTCCGTAGGTCGATCCGAAGGTCATTCCCCCAGATCCCACGTCGAAGGTCCCCGACCCGTCGGCCGCTCCCGTCAGCGTCACGAGCGCAGAACCGCCGATCAGCGTTCCCGTCACCGTGCTGCTGCCGCCAACCGTCAGCGCGTTGGCCCCCATCGAAAGCGTTCCCGCCGTGATCGCCAGCGTTCCCGTCAGGCTCTCCGACCCTCCAGCCGTTACCGTCCCCAGCGTGTTCACCGCCAGGTTCGCTCCGACTGTCTGGGGCCCGCTCGTCATCGTCCCAATGCTTATTGGCGTGTTGGCGCCTCCGCCGAGCGTCAGCGTCGCTCCATCCGCGATCGTCGTCGCGCCCAGCGTGATCTGCCCCGTCGAGGCTCCCCCGATCGTCGCGCTCCCCGTCACCGTTACCGGTATCGTCCCGAAATTGAGCACTCCCGCGCCCGCAGCGCTTATCGTTCCCGATACGCTCAGCGATACCGGGCAATTCGTTCCCGGCGTCCCCGGCGCCGTCGCGCCGCCCGTGAAGGCCATCGTCCCGCCAAGCGTCAAGGCCCCCGTGTTGTTGAAGCTCACCGCGTTCGTGATCGCACCGCCGGCCCCAAGCTGAAGGCCATAGGCTCCAGGCCCGCCCACCGTCAGCGTCGCAGCGTTCAAGGCATCCGTGAAACTCACCGTCCCGCCTGCCCGATTCGCGATCGACACCGTCGCCCAGGTCTGGGCGTTCGACGTCACCGTCTGCGCTCCCGCTCCGTTCAGGCCCAAGGTCGAGCTTCCCGCCGTCAGCGTCGCTCCCGTCGCTCCAGGCTTCAGGTTCACCGTACCCGCCACCGCTAGCGTGTAAGTCCCCAGGCCAAGGGTACAGACTCCACCTAAGTTCGCAGCAACAAAGTTGCCACCAACCGTCACGTTGCTCGACAGGGTCCCGCCCTGGTCCAGCGTCAGATTATTGAAGCTGTCGGCCGCCTTCGTCGTGATCGTCGGCGCGGCGGCTCCGAATACCACCGTCCCCGTTCCCGCAGAAAGCGTCACGTTGGCCGAACTCGAGTCCCAGTTCCCCGTCGTCAGCGTCAGGGTCGTCCCTCCCGCGGTCCACGTACCCTGCGTCAGGCTCAGGGTCCCCGCCACCGTCTCAGGTCCGCCCACGATCACCTGGTCCCCTGCCGCCGACTTGTTCATCGTCAGGTTCGTGAAGGTGTAGCCCGTCCCCAGGTTCGCGTTACCCGCCGTCCCCGCAGAGAGCAGCACCGTGTCGCCCGTGCCCCGCGTAAAGCTCGTCACCGTGAAGTCGGAACCAACACTGATCGTCTCCGTCGTCGAAGCGACCAGGCTTCCAGCTCCCGTCACCGAGCCTGAGACCGTCAGGTTGTTCCCGCTCGTCGCCAAGGACGATGCGATCGCCAGGCTCGTCATCTTCAAGGCCGTCGTCATCGTCTTCGTCGCCGTGCTCACCGTCACCGCGCCGAGGTCCTGGGTCCCTCCGTTCGAGTCCGTCAGGTTGCCCGCCACCCCGCCGGCCCCACCGAAAACCAGGCTCGGGTTGTTCGTCTTGTCGTAGGCTCCCGTCGCCTGGATCGTGAAGTTCCGCTCCACCGTTATCGTCGTCGCGGCCCCTGGCGTCAGCGTCACGCCCGCGGGTATCGTCAGGTCGTAGAAACTAAGCGTCCCCGACACCGAGGTCCCCAGGCTCACGTTCTTGTGATTGAAGGCCAGGGTCCCCGAGCTTTGGCTCAGGGCTCCCCCTATGCTCAGGGTCCCGCCCGCGGCCGTACTGTCCCAGCTCATACTACCCGTCGCCACGCTCAGCGCGGCCATGCTCTGCGCTCCGCCATTGACGCCAGTCTGAGTAAACGCGCCACCCGTCACCGTGAAGCTGCCCGCCGCAAAGGCGTTCGTCCCCACCGTCACCGTGCCCGCCGACAGGCCAAAGGTGGCCCCGCCGCCCGCGTAGGCCCCCGTCAGCGTCAGGGTCCCGCCGTTCACCGCCGTCGAGCCGCTCACCGTCAGCGTGTCCGCGATCGCCACAGCGAAGGTCCCCGTAGTTACCGTCAGGCTCGTCGCCGTAAGGTTCCCCGAACTCGTCACCGTTGTCCCGACCGTCTTTGCTATCGATAGCGGACCGTAGCTCGCAAGCCCTCCCGTCGTGAAGGTCTGGGCCGCCCCGCCCTGAAAGGCCACCACATCCCCGTTCGCCGTGAAGCTCGCCCCCGTCCAGGTCGCGTTTGCCAAAAAGATGATCGAGGGATTCTGGCCCACCGTCGCGTTGCCCGTCACCGTCCCGCTCAGAATCGCGTTACCCGTGAAGCTCAGGTTCCCCGTGCCCTGCATGTTGAAGCTGCCCGTCGACGTCGTCGCTCCGTAGGTCGTGCCGAAGGTCATGCCGCCAGCACCCACGTCGAAGGTCCCCGAGCCATTGACAGCTCCCGTCAGCGTCACGAGCGCAGAACCGCCAGTTAAAGTGCCTGTCACGGAACTCGGCCCAGATACGGTGAGGGCGTTGGCGCCCAAAACGAGATTGCCCGAGGTAACTGTCAGCGTCCCTGACAGCGAAATGGCCGAACCGGCGCTCACCGTCGGCGTCGACCAGGTATTGTTGATTGTCAGATTGGCGAGGGTCGCGCCGCTGAAGTCGATTGCCTGAGGAGCCGCCGTACCGTCTATCGTCACAGTGCCTGAGGAGTTCAAGCTGCCCGCCGTATAGACGATGTCGCCGCGGATGTTCAGGCTGTTCGCCACCATGTCGAGGGATCCGGAAGTCCTCGTCAGGGAACCGAGCAAGGTCCAGGCTCCCGCTCCGCCGCCGGAGGCGCTCACCGTCCCGTTTATAGTCACATTGTTGAAGGTATAGCCGTTTTGGCTCCCACCCGTGAACACCACCGTCCCGTTGTCGTGGTTGAAGGTCGTCACCGACAGGTTCCCGCTGATCGTGCTCGTTCCGCTGGTAGCGTTGAAGGTTCCCGCCCCGCCGACCGCCGCGAAGCTGTCCGTTCCGCTACCCCCGCTCATGGTCCCCGCGAGTGTCATAGCCCCGGCCACCGTCATTCCCAGGTTGCTCGTCGCGTCCGTCAGGCTCGTTCCGTTCTGCACGTCCAAGGTCCCGGCCAGGTTCAAGGCGCTCGTCGCCACCGTCACCACCGGTGCCGCTCCGCTCACCACGGTGAGATTTCCGATCTGCACCGCTGTATTGATCGTTCCCGTGCCCGACATATCGATCGTCGAATTCAGCGGCGTCGAGAAGGTGCCGCTTACGCTCAGGTTGCCCGACACCGTTATCGTGTTCGTAGCGGTATTGGCGATCGTGCCCGAACTGTGACTCAGGTTCCCCGTCGAAAAGGCCGTGGGCGTTCCCACGAAATCGAGGGTCCCGCCATTTACCGTAAGGTCGGCCGAGCTCATGGTCATCGCCGCCGGAATGGCCAAGGTTCCCGCGCTTATCGTCAGCGCCCCAGAGACCGCAACGGTACCCACGGCCGGGGTGAAGGTTCCGCTCGCGCCATTTATGGTGAGATTGGTGAAGGATGTCAGACCGGCCAGGCTCAGCCCGGCTGTAGTACCCTTATACACAACCGTTCCAGGCACCGTCGCGCCGAGACCCACGGGTGTCGATTCATTGCCCGTGAGGAGGAGGCTGCCGCTGTTGGCGAAGGTCCCATTAACCGTAAGCAGAAAGCCATTCAGGTCCAGGGTCGAGACAGCCGAGCCGAGAGTCAGGTTGTTGATCGTCGTCGCCGCCGCAAGAGTTGGATATCGGTTCGATCCCAGGCTCGTGTCGGGCACAGTTACGTTGTCCGTCGTATTGGGCACGTAGGCCGGCGACCAATTGGTGGAAGTATTCCAATCGGTCGAGGTCGTTCCGGTCCAGGTAAGGGTAGAGGCAGGGAAGGTCCAATTGGTATTTCCGCCGAGGTCCTTGCTCGAGGTGGCGCTGATCGCCGTCGTCGCGTTGCTGTCCTTCACCTCCGCGTAACTGACGGTGGCAGTCGTCGTCACATTGATGAACCATGCTGAGCCGGAGGATGAACTCTGAAGGGTAATGGGACTGAGGGGCCCCCCAGCAATGGTGAAGGTTGCCACGATCTGCGTAGTCCCCGCGGTGAAGCTCAGGAATTTGCCCGCGGTCGTACACTGGAGAGTGGCGAAGCTATTCGAACCCGAGATGACCGAGGTACTCGTGCCGTTGAAGGTGACCGTACCCGCGCTCGCGGTGAAGCTTCCTCCCGAACCGTTCCAATTGCCACCCAAAGTCAGGGCCTGGCCGGCCAGGTCGAGGGTTCCGCTGGAGAGTGTCAGATCCCCCGTGAGGGTGATTGCGCCGCCGGCTGTGACCGTGCCGGCCGTCGCGATCGTCAGCCCCGCTCCGAGGGTGTAGGCCCCGCTCGAGATCGCGCCGATGCTGACGGGCGTGGAGGCTCCCGCGCCAAGGCTCAGGGTCGCGCCGTCGGCGATGGAGATAGCCCCGAGGGTGATTTGCCCCGTCGAGGCGCCGCCGGCAGTCGCGCTTCCCGTCACCGACACCGGTATCGTCCCAAAATTTAGCACTCCTGCGCCCGCAGCCGACAGGAGGCCCGCCAGGTCGAAGGTGGCTGGGCAATTGGTGCCGGGTGTCCCTATGGCCGACACGCCGCCCGAAAATGCGAAACCCGCCGATATGGTCAAGGCTCCGGTATTGTCAAGTGTCACCGCATTCGCGACCGAGCCGCCGCCGGCAAGGCTCAAGGCGAAGGCCTTGCCCGCACCCGTGGCGAGGCTGGTCATCGTCGGAGAGGTCATCGTCAGGCTGCCACCCGTCTTATTAGCGACAACCGCATAATAGGTATAGCTTGCCGCGGTCTGCGCGGCCGTCCCCGTGAAGGTGACCGTGCCCGCCTGGGCGACGAAACTTCCGCCACCAGTGAGGTTGCCGCCCAGGCTTATGGCGAAGTTGCCCGCACTCACATCGAGGCTTCCGCCGCTCAGCGCGAGATCCCCGCTCGTGGCGAGTGTCCCGCCGAGGGTCCAGGCCCCGGATGTGAGGGTGATGCCGGTCGGCGCGGTCGAGGCGCCGATAGCCCCGCTGGTCGTAATGCTGCCCGCTCCCGTGGCGAAGGCGAGTGCCTGGGCCCCATTGATCGTCGATCCGAAGCTCAAGTTGGAGCCGGCGGTCGTGAAGGTGATGCCAGTGCCGAGGAGGACCGGGCCGGCAAGGCTGATCCCCGCTCCTACGGCGAGGCTGGTGTCGTAGGCGGCCCCATTCAAGGTCGTCGAGGCGGCCGTAGCGAAACCGAGGCTCTGGGCTCCGCTCGTGTAGACCGATTGCAGGGCGAGGCTTCCTCCTGCAGTCACGTCGGCCGTCACAGTCGTAAGTCGCGCTCCCGAGCTGCCGATGTCGCCAGAAACCGCCGTGGCTCCCGTGCCACCGTGAATGCTCAGACCATTGCCTGACCCGCCAATGGCCCCCAGCGTCACATAAGCCGCCCCGGCGTTGGCTTGCAGAATCGTGGATCCTGTCAGCGTAGATGCCGTCGTACCGAAAAGGAGGTTGCCCGCCGTCGCGATGATGGTCCCGGACAGACTCTTGGAGCTGGGAGCTGTCGCTGTTGCTCCGTTGGAGAAGGTCATCGCCCCGCCGATCGTGAGCGGCCCTGTGTTCGCGAAGGTGACGGCGTTTGTGATTGTGCCGCCGCCATTCAGCGCGATGGCCTGGGCGTTGGCTGTGATCGCGCTGATGCTCGTCGAATTCAGGGCGCCGGAGAAGCTCGTCGAACAGGTGGCGGCAGAGGTGAACTGGACATCGCTTACCGAGACGGCGGGACTCGCCGTCGCCGTCCCTACGCCGGTCTGCGCGAAGATCAGGGTGGCCGAAGCTATGCTCGCATTGGTGAAATCTAAAGCCTGGACGGTGCTACCGTTGAAGGTTATCGTACCAATGGAACTCAGGATACCCGTGCCGACGCTCATGTTGCCTGCGATATTGAGGGCCAGATTCGCCATCGAAAGGGTCCCTGAGGTGAGAGTGAGATTGCCCGCGAGCGTGAGTGCGGCCGAGGGAGAAACCTGTCCGCCTCCCGTTTTGGCGACGACCATATTGGTGAAGGTCGAGCCGGTAGTGTCGATGGCCGAGGTTCCTGTGCCTTCCAGGAAAAGATTCGCCGAACTCGATATGCCCGCCGAGTTCGACCTGGTGAGACTGCCGGTCATATGAAGGTCGTTGCTCCCCATCGCGAGGGTTGAAGCACCACTAATGGAAATATTGGCGATAGGTGTTATCGCCCCTATCGCGGCGGTGGCAGTAGCCGCGACGACCCTGCTCCCGGTGGCCGAGAGCAGGAGATCAAAGGCCCCGTTGACAGTGCCGTTGAAGAACAGGTTCAGCGTCCCGTTCGCCCCCTGGAGGAAGGTAGTGGCCGCGCCCAGGGTGACCGTACCCCCGAAGGTCAGTGTGGAAGAGGTGGTCGATCCATTGGTGATGTCGGCCGTGGCGTTCGTACTGGCCAAGCTGGCCGGGCCATTTACCGTAAGGTTGTTACCGTTGACATCGACTTCGGCGGTCGAGGAAAGAACTATTCCCGCGATAGTCTTTGCGGAAGCCATTGTAACCGTATAGGGGGTGTTGATAGTCACCGTATCGCTGACCACCGTTCCCGGTACCCCATTCGGCGACCAGTTGGTCGCGACGTCCCAGCTCCCATTTCCCGCGAGATTCCATGTATACGCCGTCTGTCCCCACACAGCACCCGCCGCCATCGCCATAAGGCTGAAAAGGAAACCCAATCTCTTCGCGGCTGGACTCTTCACCAATTCCTCCATGCTATTTTTAAGGGCGGCAGGCTTCGTGCGGCTTATTGATATCAATGTGCGTACTCTCGCTTTCATGCCCAGGGCGGAAAGGCCGAGGGACTCGGGGAGACAGAAAGACGGAAACAAAGGCCGTCGTCTGACATTATCCACCAATTATAGCTCCCCAGGGAAAGGGCACCAGTGCGACAGGCATGCCAACCTCTCAAGTTTCGGCAATTTTGGATTTTCCGCCAAGCTTTGAAGCATTCCCACCACCCGCAAGCGTCTTCTCCTCCGCACAGGAGGTGCCTATGCGCAAATTCAATGTCGAGATGGCGCCCTGCCCCCTCGTTTCGCCGCCCCGGCCGCCCAAGCCGCCGCTCCCGCCAGGCCTGCTTTCGCTAATGCTAGCCTCGGCCCCGCGTCGGCAAGGGGGATCGAGGGGGAGAGACCTGGGCAGGGGTTCCGGTAGGGGGCTGGCGATCCTTCCTTTCCTTCTCATGATGGGAATACTCTTCACCATGACTCCCGGTTGTCGAGCGCCGGAAACGCCCAATTCGGCTGAAGCCCTCGTCACCCTTTCCTTCGGCGCCCAGGCTCGCGCCTTCGCTCCTGTTTCGGCGGCGGTTGCAAGTTATTCCATCCTCGCTTCGGGGCCCGAGGGTCTGACCGTCGCGTCTTCGTCCAATCAGGCTAGCCAGACTCTACGCCTCGCGCCGGGAACCTGGTCCGTCGCCGTTGAGGGGCTCGCAGCCGACGGAAGGCGTCTCGTGGCGGGCTCCATCGTCTTGAACCTTGGCCCCGGCGACAAGCAGAGCGCGGCAATCGTACTCCTGCCCGAAGGAGGCACCGGAAGTCTCGCCCTCGCATGGTCGACGATCGGCGTTCCCAGCGGGAGCATCAGTTTATCGGGACAGCTTTCGGCCCTGGACAAGGCAAGCATTCCCCTTTTGGCGACAGGACTTAGCGGAAGCCTCGCCATTTCCGATCTCCCCTCCGGCTCATGGAATCTATCGCTCCTTCTTTCAAACGAAGGAGGAAAACTCGCCGGTCTGGCGGATTCGATCCTCATCGTCGCGGGCTGCGAGACGACGGTTTCCCTGGTCTTCGAACCGCCAAGCGGCAGCATTGCCCTTTCCCTGATAGGTCCAAGCTTTACCGCTGAAACGCTCGCCACCCGGCCACCCCTGCGCCGAATGGCCGCGGGAGCCGAAGCCCGCTTCGCCATTCCATCGACAGCGGGAACCGGCTCGTGGTACGGCAACGGAGAACTGATCCTCGCTTCCGGAGGCGAGGTCTCCCTCCGGGCCCGTGCCGAAGGGGAGGAGCGCATCGATTGGGTCTCCACCGAACCCTTTACGGCTCGCTCGGCTCAGGCAAAGCTCATAGCTTCTCCCCCTGTCGCTTTCGGTCCCCTATCCTGGAACGAAACACTCCTCCGGGCAGATTTTGGCGCAACGGATGCCGCCAGGGGTCTCGACGGCTGCCGCGATCTGGCTTTTTCGCCCGACAATGCATCCCTCTTCCTCGCCGGAAAGGACTCGGGAGCAGTAGGCGACTTTTCCCTCCATTCCGGCCTATCGCCCCTCCCCACAGCCTCTCTCCTTTCGAGCGCAGTTCCCGCGCTGGCCTCGGCCTCCCTTGTCGCTTCGACGGGAAGCGACAGTCTTCTTGCCCTCGGTACAAGCAACGGCAGCCTCATTTCATTGACCCGGTCGGCCGATGGCGTTCTTTGTCCCGGGCCCTCCCTGGTCAGGCCGGATTTTACGACGGCGACAGCCTTGAAAGTGAGTCCGGACGGGAAACGCGCATGGATCGCATCCGAGGGCGGCAATGCGATCTACGGGATCGACCTCGCCTCAGGTGCGCCTGTTTCCTCTACCATCCTCGTCGCGGGAGGGAGCCCGGGCTTCGAACTCTTGAGCAGGCCGACCGCACTCGCGATCTCGCCCGATGCCTCGACCCTTGTCCTGGGATCTTCGGGTGACGACAGCCTCTGGTTCTGTTCGATCGATCCGGCCAGCGGGGCCCTCGGTCTCCAGGCCTGCCTGACGAAGTTCGCACTTTCTAGCGTGGCCAGCCTTTCCGATCCGGTCGATCTCTCGTTCTCGCCGGACGGACGGAGCGTCTTTGCGCTTTCATATTATGGAAAATCCATCATCAGGATCGATCGGAACGCAGCTGGCAACTGGGAGGCGAGCACCGCGGCAAAAAGCGGCACGGCGCCGATCCTCGGATTCGACTACCCCAAACATTTGGCCCTTAGCCCGGACGGAACTCTACTCGTTGTGTCGGGCAGCGGGGCGAGTGACGGTCTCGCGGCATTTTCTGTGGGTAATCTCGGCCAACTCGATTGGCTCGCCTGCCTTCTTCCCGACGGAACCGAAGGCCACCCGGTCAAGCCGGGGGCTCTCGCCTTTTCCGCGGACGGCCTCAGTCTCGCCGCGGCCTGCCCTGACAGCGACAGCCTCTACATGTTCACGCGATCAGTACCCTGATTCCTGCATCTTTCAGCCTGCGGTGACGCATTGACCCTCGACAGCACCCGACTTCCGGGCTATTTTCGGCGAGCGTTTATTCATTTTTGATTACCGCGACGCAACCTCGGAGCGCTTGTGTCGGTCAAAGTCATGATATGTCGCGCGCCCACGGGCGGCCCGAGGAGTCACCGCATGATCAATATCGAAGCCTTTACCATCCCCGAAGTGATCGAAAAAAGCGGCCGCGAGTTCGCGGGACGCCCCTTCCTGGGAATGATCGGCGCAGAGCCGGTCGGCTATTCCGAGCTCGAGCCGAGGACGAAGAAACTCGCGGCTCTCCTCGGCCTCTACGGCATCGCGAAGGGCGATCGAGTCGCATTGGTCGGCGAATCCCGGCCGGAATGGGGCATATCCTATCTCGGCGCCTCGAGGGCGGGCGCCGTCCTCGTGCCCATTCTCAACGATTTCATGCCCGAGCAGATGAAGAACATCATCGAGCACGCGGGCGCCAAGCTCATCCTTACGAGCCGAAAGCTCCAGCCCAAGATCGCCGAGGCTTCCCAGGGACGGATCGTCCTGGCGATCGAGGATCTCGCCCTCATTTCCGGACCTGCCGATGCCATTGACGTCACCAGCTCCGGGGGAAAAGCGCGCCTCGAAGCGGCGCTGGCCTCGTGGAAACCGGTGCCCGTCTCGGCCGATGACCTCGCCGCCATCGTCTACACTTCGGGAACCACAGGTCTGTCCAAGGGCGTCATGCTCAGCCATCGCAACCTCGTCTGGGACGCATGGTCCTGCCGAGGCATCATCGTCATCAAACCGGAAGACCGCTTTCTCTCCGTCCTTCCCCTCGCCCACACCTACGAGTTCACCATCGGTTTCCTCATTCCGTTGATGCAGGGCTCCGTCGTCTGGTACCTGGACAAGCCGCCGACCGCGACGGCCCTCCTGCCCGCCTTCGCCAAAGTAAAGCCCACTTGCATGCTGACCGTGCCCCTCATCATCGAAAAGGTCTACCGCGCGAGCGTGGCTCCCACCCTGGCCGGGATGGGCCTCTATAAGGTGGCGGCTTTCAAGCCCCTCCTCGAAAGAGTTGCGGGCTTCAAGCTCATGAAGACCTTCGGCGGCAAAATGCGTTTCTATGGCATCGGCGGGGCTCCTCTCGCCGAGGACGTGGAATCCTTCCTCCGCCACGCGAAGTTCCCCTACGCGGTCGGATATGGCCTTACCGAAACCTCGCCCATGCTTGCCGGCTCCAACCCGCAAATTCAAGGCTTCCGCTATGCGGGCCCCGCCCTCAAGGGATGCGAGGTCCGCATCGCCGATCCCCGGCCCGACACAGGAGAGGGGGAAATCCAGGTGCGCGGCCCCAATGTGTTTTCCGGCTATTACAGGGACGAAGAGCGAACCCGCGAGGCCTTCAGCGACGACGGCTGGTTCCGCACGGGCGACCTCGGCTATGTCGACGCGAAGGAGCATATAGCCATACGCGGCCGGATCAAGACGATGATCCTCGGCGCCTCGGGTGAAAACATCTATCCCGAAGAAATCGAAGCGGTCATCAACGCCTCGCCCCATGTTGCCGAGTCCCTCGTCTACGGCGACGAAAAGGGCCTCACCGCCCTCATCCACCTCAAACCCGAAGTCCTTGAAGAGCTTGCGGCCAAGGTCAAATCGAGCCTGGCTGGAGCGGGTCACGCGGCAAGCGCCGCGGGGCATGCCGCGGGACAGAAGGCTGGCGAAGCCTTCCACTCGGTCGAACAGGCCGCGGCGCAGCTCCTCGAATCCATTAAAAAGGAAGCCAACTCGCGGCTTACCGCCTTCTCTCGCATCGGCCGCGTCGAAAGGCAGGAGGAGCCCTTCGAGAAGACGCCGAAGCAGAGCATCAAGCGCTTCCTCTATCCCAAGAAGAGGACGAGCTAGGCGGTCGGCTCCGATTCTGTGGCGGCGATACATTTCGCCGATCGATAACCGTCGCGGAGCAGACTCCGCGGCGGTTTTGATTTATGCGCTTCCCTAATTATTTATGCACTGGGCCTTTCCTTGACCTTTCGGCGAACCGGATGCTAGGCTTTCCGGGCCCGCCTCGCGCCCGACCGCAGCGCGCCGCGACATCCCGAACCAGGAGGCCATCATGCCCGTCAATCTCAGGGGACGCAGTTTCCTCACCCTCAAGGACTTCACGACCGAGGAGATCCGCTACCTCCTCGACCTTTCGCGCGACCTCAAGGCCAAGAAGCGCGCGGGCATCAAGGGCGAACTCCTCCATCGGAAGAACATAGTACTTATCTTCGACAAGGCGAGCACCCGCACCCGCTGCGCCTTCGAGACCTCGATCTGGGACGAGGGCGGCAACGTAACCTTCCTCACCAATTCCCAGATGGGCAAGAAGGAATCCGTCGAGGACACCGCGAAGGTCTTGGGACGCATGTACGACGGCATCCAGTACCGCGGCTTCTCGCAGAAGCTCGTCGAGGACCTCGCGAAATTCTCCGGCGTCCCCGTCTGGAACGGCCTCACCGACGACGATCATCCTACGCAGATCCTCGCCGATCTCCTCACCATCGAGGAGAACGTCCACAAGCCCCTCAACAAGGTCAAGCTCGTCTATTGCGGCGACGCCCGCAACAACATGGGCAACGCCCTCATGATCGGCTCGGCCAAGATGGGCCTCCACTTCGTCGCCCTCGCCCCCAAGGAGCTCTGGCCCAACGAGAAGCTGACCGCCGAGATGAAGGCCGTCGCCGCGACGACGGGCGGCAAGATCGAATTCTTCAGTATTGATAAGGTCGACGAGGCCCTAAAAGGAGCCGATGCCCTCTACACCGACGTCTGGGTATCCATGGGGGAGGAGGCCAAGTTCGAGGAGCGGATCGCCCAGCTCAAGGCCTACTCGGTCACGCCCGAGTTCATGAAGAAGACCGGCAACCCCGACGCCATCTTCCTCCACTGCCTTCCCGCCTTCCACGACACCGAGACGGACGTGGGAAAGGACATCAAGAAGAAGTACGGCCTCGACTCGATGGAAGTAGCCGACGCCGTCTTCCGCTCCCCCGCCTCGAAGGTCTTCGACGAGGCCGAAAATCGCCTCCACACGATCAAGGCCGTGATGGTCGCGACGATAGGGGATCTGTGAGGCCGGGATGGCCCTCGGAGAAAACCTATGGGAAAGTTCGTGGAATGGGAACAGAAATACGAGGTCGGCATCCCCAGCGTCGACTCGCAGCACCGGCGCCTGATTCAGCTGACCAACGCCCTCTTTGATGCCTGTATGAAGGACAAGGAGACCATGGACGTCGAGTTCAGGGAAGTGATGAAGGAGTCGGTCGATTATGTGCTCGTCCATTTCAAGGACGAAGAAAGGCTCATGCTGGATTCGAAATACGATCGCTTTCAGGAGCACAAGCAGAAGCACGAACTCTTCATCAAGACGATGCTCGAGTCGGTGCAGGAATACAAGACGGGCAAGAAATTCGTTCCCAACAACTTCGCCCGCTTCCTCCGCGACTGGCTCCTCGATCACATCGCGATAAGCGACAAGGAATTCGCCCGTTTCTATTTCGCCCGGGCGAAATGAGGCATCGATGGCGCTTCAGATCTTCGGCACTCCCCGCTGCCAGGACACGAAGAAGGCCCAGCGTTTCTTCAAGGAGCGAGGCATCGCCTTTCAGCTGATCGACCTTTCCGACAAGGGAATCAGCCAAGGCGAGCTTCGTTCAGTGGCTGCAGCCCTCGGCATCGAGGCCCTGCCCGACCGGACAGGGAAGCGGTGGAAGGATCGGGGCCTCGATCACATGGAGATCGATCTCGAAGAAACCCTCCTCGCCGACCCCCTCCTCCTCCGCACTCCAATCGTTCGCGACGGAAAGAAGGCGGCCGTCGGCTTCGATCTCGATGCCTGGAAGGGGTTCGCCGCACTGTAGGCGGCGCCGCAGGCCATTCGCGGCGTCTCGGGCTTCAGGCGTTCTCGCGTTGCTTCTGCTTTCTCTCAATGGCCGAAAGGACGCTTTTGCGCAGGCGAATCGACTTGGGCGTCACTTCTGCCATCTCGTCATCCTGGAGATAGAGGATGGCGCGCTCGAGCGAAAGAGGCTGGATCGGCGTCAGGGTCAACGCCTCGTCCTTGAGCACGGAGCGCATGTTCGAAAGCTTCTTTTCCTTGCTTGGATTGACCACGAGATCGGAATCGAGGTTGTGCTCGCCGATGATCATGCCCTCGTAGACCGGGTCGCCGGGCACGACGAAGAGATTGCCGCGGGGCTCGAGATGGTACAGGCCGTAGGTGACGCAGTTGCCCGATCGGTCCGAGACGAGGAAGCCCCTTCTCCGACCGTCGAATTCGCCGCGGAATTCCTCGTAGCCCGTCATGTAGGAGTTCATCATGCCCGTGCCCTTGGTGTCGGTGAGGAAGGTATCGCGGTAGCCGATGAGAGAGCGCGAGGGTACGGAGAATTCGAGGTGGACGCGGCCACCCTCGTGGCAGGTGTAGGCGAGCATCCTGCCCTTGCGACCGGTGAGCTTTTCCGTGACTATGCCCGAGTATTCCTCGGCGCAATCGACGTACAGATGCTCGATCGGCTCGAGCTTCGCGCCATCCTTGAACTTCCAGATAACCTCAGGCCGGCTCACGCAGATCTCGAAATTCTCGCGCCTCAGCATTTCGATGAGGATGACGAGCTGGAACTCGCCGCGGCCGCGGACGACATAGCCGCCGCCCCCCTTTATCTCCTCCACCTGGATGGACACGTTGCGGAGGGTCTCCTTGCGGAGTCGCTCGAGGAGCTTCATCGACTGGATGTTCTTGCCGTCCTGGCCGGACAGAGGCGAGCTGTTGACGAAGAAACGCATCGCCACCGTCGGCTCGTCGACCATGATCCGCGGCAGGGCCTTCGGCGACTCCCGCGTGCAGATCGTGTCACCTATGAATACATTTTCGATGCCCGAGAGGACGACGATGTCGCCCGGCTCGGCGCTTTCGGTCTCGACGAGCTTGACGCCCGCGTAGGTGTGGAGTTTCGAGACGTTCAAGTTGCGCTGCGCATCGCCGTCGCCTATGCAGACGAGGCTATCCTTGGAATGGGCGCGGCCGTTGACGACCTTGCCGATGGCCTGACGCCCGAAATAGTCCGAATAGGAAAGATCGGATACGAGCATCTGGAAGGGCTCGTCCCTGACGTAGGCTGGGGCGCCGATCTTCGAGACGATGGCGTCGAAAAGGGGTTTCAGGCTGTCGCCCTCCTCCTCGAGGCTGTTCTTCGCGATGCCTGCCTTGCCGATCGCGTAGAGGACGGGAAATTCGAGCTGTTCCTCGTTCGCGCCGAGGTCGATGAAAAGATCGTATATCGCCGAAAGGACCTCGGCTACCCGGGCGTCGGGCCTGTCTATCTTGTTGATGACGACGATGATCGAGAGGCGATTGGCAAGGGCCTTGCTCAGCACGAAGCGGGTCTGGGGCAGGGGGCCTTCGGAGGCGTCGACGAGAAGTATGGCGCCGTCGACCATCGAAATCGCGCGCTCGACCTCTCCGCCGAAATCGGCGTGGCCCGGCGTGTCGAGGATGTTGATCTTCACGCCCTCCCAGACGACCGAACAGTTCTTCGCCGCGATCGTGATCCCGCGCTCCCGCTCGAGGTCCATGCTGTCCATGAGGCGCTCGGGCACCTCCTGATCGGCCCTGAACAGCCCGGACTGGCCGAACATGGCGTCGACCAAGGTGGTCTTGCCATGGTCGACGTGGGCGATAATGGCGATGTTTCTAATGGCGGGATTCGTTATGTCCGGCTTGGGCATGCTGCTTCCTGGTGGGTGAAGAGACTGTCTCATGGAATCTTTGCGGGATCGCTTGAGATCGTGCGGGAGATTAAACCAATATAACGATTTGGGGAAAGCGTGCATAGACGAGAAGGGAAGGCGGGCCCTGCTCGACTCCGGCAAGGGACCATTGAGCCCAGTGTGACATTCGGGCATCAAGGAATCTGCAATATTAATATATTGATAATTAGTTCAACTACGGTTGCGTTCCAACCGAGGACGAATGATTTTATCACGACGGATATCTCCGCGAGCCCGAAGCGATAGTGCCATCCTTTACCGAAAAGATGCTTCGATTGCCACGATGTTTTGTGCTAGGTTCATATATATTTGGTTAAATTAGGGAATATCCAATACCGCGAGAGGCACCGATGCAGAGTTCGAGCAGGCAAAGGCAGCGAATGACCGCTGATCGGGAATCGATGTGCTTGGCAAGGCGTCCACCTGCCCACGACATCAAGGCCTTCGCCAGAAGGCTCCGACGAAAGAGCCTCCGCGCGGCTCGCGCTGCGCTCGACGAGAGCGAAGCGCGGTTCCGTCGAGCGATAGAAAATGCCGCCATGCCCATCATGATCCACGCGGACGATAGAAGTGTCGAACTCGTAAACCGGGCATGGACCGCATTGACGGGCTATGAGGCCGACGGCCTCCGAACGACGGAAGACTGGGCGCGCCTCGCCTATGGAGAGAAAGCGCCAAACTATCTGACCGAGGCTGAGGAGCTTTTCACGCTGGAAGGCAAGGATGAGCCGCGGGAGCGAGAGATAACGACGCGCGACGGAAGGACAATCACCTGGATCGTTCACTCGGCCCTGCTCGATCGCAAGAAGGATGGGAAGCGAGTAATAATCACTACTGCCGTGGACATCACCGAGCGCGTGGCCGCGGAGCGAGAGGCGCAACGGCAGCAGCGCCTCCTCATCCAGTCGGAAAAGATGGCATCCCTCGGCCTTCTCGTCGCCGGAATGGCCCACGAGGTCGGCAACCCGAACCACGCCATCCGTCTGAACGCCGGCTTCCTGACCAGGGTATGGGCTTCGCTGCGCCCCATCCTCGACAGAGCCCTCGCCGACGAGGAAGACAGCATTATTGGAGGCATCGAATACGCCGAGCTACGGGACAGACTGCCGTCCATGCTGCGCGCGATACTCGACGCCTCTGGGCATATCGAAAGCATCGTGCGAGGCCTCAGGGACTATTCGCGCAGCGAGGAATGCGATTCCCTTGAAGAGGTTGGACTCAATCACGTCGTCGAGGCCGCCGTTGGGCTTCTCAGGGACTCCATCGATCGGGCGACCTCACATTTCCATCTCGAGCTCGAGCCTTCCCTTCCTGCCGTCCTGGCGAGCTTCCACGGGCTTGAACAGGTACTCGTCAACCTGATTCAAAACGCCTGCCAATCCCTGGAAAACCGGTCGAAGGCGATCGGCGTAAGCAGTTCCTTCGACGGCGCCTCGAAGCTGGTAAGGATCGTCGTGCGCGATGAGGGACGAGGCATGGGCGCCCGGGAGCTCGAGCATATCCGCGATCCATTTTTCACCACGAAGCGAGGTGAGGGTGGCCTCGGGCTCGGCATTCCCATCTCGGTCACCATCCTGGAAAAACTGGGCGGGAGACTCGAGTTCCAATCCGTCCTTGGGATGGGAACGACGGCCATCCTGGAATTGCCCGCATTGATTCATGATGAAGGCCAGACCTCATGAGCGATCGTCTCTATCCCGACTTTCCGATAGCAATCGTCGACGATGAGGAATACGTGCTCGCGAGCGTCGAAAATATCCTGAAATCCGAGGGATTCGGCAATGTCGTCGCCGTAAGGGATGCAAAGGACTTCCTCGTCCTGGCGGAGGATCTGTCAATAGAAGCGGTTCTGCTCGATCTCATGATGCCGGGTACCGATGGCAGGGAGCTCCTTGCCAGACTCAGGCAGGAGCGGCCGCAGACTTCCGTGATCGTGATCACGGGGAACAAGGATATTGATAAGGCCGTCGAATGCATGAAGCTGGGCGCGGCGGACTATCTGACGAAGCCGGTCGAGGCTGCCCGCCTCGCAAGCAGCGTGCGGCGACTCATTCAAATGAAAGAACTCGAACGCGAAAACCTCGAGATCCGCGAAAAGCTCCTTTTCCCGGGGCGGAGACGCCACCCTGCCTTCGACACTATAGCCACGGCCGGAAAGTCGATGGGCCCCCTTTTCGCCTACACAGAGGCAATCGCGCCAAGTTCCCATCCCGTCCTGATCAGCGGCGAGACGGGAGTCGGCAAGGAACTTTTTGCCAGGGCGGTCCATGACCTCTCCGGACGCGAGGGCGCATTCGTGGCGGTCAACGTGGCGGGTCTCGACGACGGCTTTTTTTCGGACCTCCTCTTCGGACATCGAGCCGGAGCCTATACCGGCTCGCAGGGAAGTCTCGATGGCCTCATCGAGCGCGCCAAGAACGGCAGCCTTTTTCTCGACGAAATCGGAGATCTTTCCAGCGGCTCCCAGGTCAAGCTGCTTCGCGTCATCGAGTCGGGGGAATACTATCCCCTCGGTTCGGACCTTCTCAAAAGGAGCAAGGCCCGCATCATAGTCGCGACCAATCGCAACCTCGAAAAAGCGATCGAGACGGGGGAGTTCAGGAGGGATCTCTACTATCGGCTCCACAGCCACCGCCTTCACATCCCTCCGCTTCGAAATCGGAAGGAGGACCTACCCTTCCTCGTCGAGCGGTTTTTCGAACAAAGCGCGGCCGAGCTTTCGAAAAAAATCCCCAGTCCACCTCCAGAGCTCTTCGGGCTCCTTCGTTCCTACGACTTCCCCGGCAACGTCCGAGAACTCCGCGCAATGATTTTCGAAGCCATCACCCGCCACGAAGGTGGAGTCCTGTCCCTGTCCTGTTTCAAGGAGCTCATGGGCGAAAGACGACAGGGAGCAGCCCCTCCTTCGACGACAGCAGCCTTTCCAAGCCCCCTTCCTAGCCTCAAGGAACTCTCTGAACTCCTCTTCGACGAGGCGCTCCGGAGGGCTGAAGGAAGCCAGAGTCTGGCAGCCCAGCTTCTCGGGATAAGTCCCCAAGCCGTCAGCAAACGCCTCAAGGCGAGAAAAACCAAGGCCGACAACCAGGGTTGATACATCAACATCTGTCCTTCGTCGCAAGTGATTTTGTCTCCACCAATTGCACCATTACCTGAAGCTGGACTTCAACCTCGGTTGCAGGCCTTCTCTTCTAAAGCGAAGATACTTCCTCCGCTTTTGTCATATCCGGAATGACTTTTTCCGTCCAAGCCAACTATGGCATGGAGCCTGCTAACAGATCGGGGAGATTCTAGTCAGACTCGATCGAGCCCGTAGGGCCGTTGGATGGAGGAAGAGCATGAAGATCGGAATGAAATTGATCGCAGGGTTTCTCGGAGTAGCGGTGATCGCACTTGGCGTGGGAGGCTATGGGGTTCTTAATATCGGCCAGATCGCCGCGGAGGGCTTTCACTCCTACCAATACGACACCGTCCCCCTTGTAAATCTCTCAATGATGACCGATTCGATGTTGAACGCCTTCATGGCGATGAAGGATATGGCCCAATTCAAGGGTGACCAGGGAAGCGCGGCACGAGATAGCATCGCGGGGTATAGGGCGAGCTTCGAAAAAAGCGCCGCTGCCTATAAGGCAACCATCAATGACCCGGATGATCAAAAGAACTTCGATACCCTGAGCGCGCAATGGAAGACCTTCACCGATCTTGCCGACAGGATGATCGTCCTCGACTCGGCGGGCAAGGATGCCGAAGAGCAGACCGTGATCGCGGCCGAGGGACAGAAAGATGGAACGGATCTCCAAAAAACGATCACGACCATGATTGATGCCAATCTCGTATCGGCAAAATCGAGCGCAAAAGGGAATCTGGCCAAAGCCGGAACGGCGCAGTTCATCATGGTCCTCATACTCGGATTGTCGACTCTGGCTTCCATCCTCATCGGACTCCTCCTTTCCCGATCGATCACCAAACCCCTCGGCCAGGCTGTCGATCTGGCAGGCAGGATATCCAAGGGCGATCTTCGGACGAACATCGACGAACGTCACCAGACACGAAGAGATGAGGTCGGCACGCTCGCCGGAGCCCTCTCGGATATGATGGCGAGCCTCAGGGACATCGTCGTTTCCGTAACCACCTCTGCCGACAACGTGAGCGTGGGAAGTCAGGGCATCAGCTCGACGGCCCAGCAGCTTTCCCAGGGTGCGACCGAACAGGCTTCAGCGGCGGAGGAAGTCAGCTCTTCCGTGGAAGAAATGGCGGCGACGATCAAGCAGAACGCGGACAATTCGCAGGCGGCCGAAAGCATCGCCCGGAAAAGTTCGGGCGACGCCGAGAAGGGAGGCAATTCGGTAGACCAGACTGTCGGAGCGATGAAGGACATCGCGGGCCGGATCGGCATCATCGAGGAGATCGCGCGACAAACAAACCTTCTCGCCCTCAATGCGGCAATCGAGGCGGCGCGGGCGGGCGAGGCCGGCAAGGGTTTTGCGGTCGTCGCGAGCGAGGTGCGCAAACTGGCCGAGCGCTCGCAAAGCGCCGCCAAGGAGATTTCGGAACTCTCGGGTAAGAGTGTGGCGATCGCGGAGGAAGCGGGAGTCCTCATCCAATCGGTGGTGCCCGACATCCAGAAGACGGCCGAGGTCGTGCAGGAAATATCCTCGGCCAGCAAGGAACAGAGCACGGGGGTCGAACAGATAGGGAAGGCGGTATCCCAACTCGACTCCGTCATCCAGCAAAACGCGGCGGCATCAGAGGAGCTCGCCTCGATGGCCGAGGAGCTCACCAGCCAGGCTGAGCAACTGGCTCAAACTTTGGCCTACTTCAGTCTTCCCTCAGATATGAGCGCGCACGCTGCCACAGCATCATCGGTATCAGCCGCGGTTGGACACGAGGTCAGGGTCGCCCATGCCGCTCCGGGCAGTTCTCGCAATCCCGCGCCCGCCGCCATCTCTGGCCCCGGCAGGTCTAGGTCACCCATCAGCGAGAAACCGACGAGGTTCGGCGCCAGGGCCGCAATCGTCCCCGTTCGCGATCCCGCGGACGCCGACTTCGAATCCTATTGAAGGGGGACCTGATGCAGTACCTGACCTTTCGGCTGAACGGCGTCGAATACGCCGTCGACGTCACGATCGTCGATACGGTAGTCGAAGATGGGGAGACGACGGCAGTTCCGAGCCCCGTGGACTACATGAAGGGGGTCATGGATCTCCGCGGACAGGTGGTCCCCGTCATCGATCTCAGGAAAAAATTCGGCCTCCCTGAGGCTCAAGACAGGAGCCGGGCGAGCGTCATCGTATTCACGGTCGAGTCCGGCGACAATCGCTCCTTCACGGTGGGCGCCCTCGTTGACGAAGTCTCGGCGGTAGTGACGATCGAGGAGGCGAGTATCGAAAAGGCGAGATCGGAAGGAGTGGCGCTTTGGGAACGCTATGTGCGGGGCGTCGTCCGCTTCGAGGAGCGAATGGTCGTCATCGTCGAGGCCGAGGGGCTCTTTTCCATAAGGGAAATCGAGGCCCTGCGCCTCGCCGCATGAGCAAGGGAAATCCGGGGAAGGATCGGGGCGATTCCCGAGGCAGCGAAGGATCCTCGTCGTCGAAGACGAGGGCTCCGCGGCGATGGCCTTGATCCTCCACCTCGGAACCCTCGGCAATATCATGCTCGGGCCGGCTTCATCGGGAGAGGAAGCCTTGGCCATTGCGACGCGTCAAAGGCCCGAACTCGTCCTGATGGACGTAAATCTCGAGGGCCCCTTGGATGGTATCGAGACTGCCCGGGCGATCCGGAAGCTCTACAAGATCGATATCGTATTCATGTCCGCCTTCGAGGCGGAGATTATCGCGCGAAGGGCCGCGGGGCTCGAGCCCTTCGCCTGCATCGAAAAACCCTTCGAACTCGATGACATCGAAAAGTTGATCGACAAGCCTCCCTCTTAAGCGCGTCGGGAAACGAGGGTCGCAGGGCCCTTCTCGACGCTCTATACTCGCGCAACGGACAGACCCTCGGCGAACTCTGCGTCGTCCTCGACATGTCGCGTCAGGCTGTATCCAAGCATCTGGCGATACTCGAAGAGGCCGAGCTCGTCGTCACGCTCCGCGAGGGTCGCGAGAAATTCCACTACCTCAATCCCATACCACTACAGACCATTTCGGAACGCTGGATCAGGAAATTCGAAAAGAGGCGATTGACGGCGCTGTCCGCGCTCAAGACAATTCTCGAGGAAGGCAAGGAGTAGTGCATCATGGAAGGATTCGTCTATCAGGTTATCATCGCGGCTAGTGCGGAAAGAGTCTTCAAGGCGCTGACGACTGCGGAATTCACCAGACAGTATTGGTTCGGCAGGTCCATCGCCTCGGACTGGAAGGTCGGCTCGCCCGTGACCGTGACCACGCCCGAGGGAGCCGTCGAGGTCAGCGGCAAGGTCATCGCCTACGAGCCCAACAAGCGGCTTTCGTACACTTGGGGCACTTCCAATGCCGACACGAACGCGAGTACCGTCATCTTCGAAGTCATCGAGATGGGGCCGCTGGTCAAGCTCCTCATCAGCCACGACATCGACATGGCGACGCCGACCGCCCAGCAGGCGATCAACGGTTGGACCTTCATCTGCAACGGTCTCAAGACCCTGCTCGAAACCGGGAAGCCCATGCCGGCCATGCCGTGGAGGAAATGAGGGGTTGAAACCCTGGAACGCCATAGGCAAACAGGCGAGCGCAGCCACTGAAGCGAGGGAGCGATGGAGCGATGAATTT